>Ga0265313_10000004_pt1 | contig 188027 bp, 188 predicted proteins | sample 4123metaG_FD_203122 | JGI IMG/M metagenome (GOLD analysis project Ga0265313, IMG submission 203122) | Rhizosphere microbial communities from Carex aquatilis grown in University of Washington, Seatle, WA, United States - 4-1-23 metaG | ecosystem: Host-associated > Plants > Roots > Rhizosphere... | reverse complement strand
AGGGTGTAGGTGGTGTTGCCGCCGATGGAGCCGCTGGTGGTGCCGCTGGAATTGGTGGGATCGCCCAGGGTGACCGTCCAGGTATTGGCGGCGGTCTTGGTCCAGGTGGCGGGGACGGTTTCGGCCACGCCCAGCGAGTCGTAGACCGACAGGGAGGTGCTGAAGCTGGCGCTGACGCTGGCATCGGCGGGCAGGTTCTGCGCCAGGGTATAGGTCGAGGTTCCCGCCGCCGAGGTGGAATGGGTATTGAGGTTGACCGCCTGCAGGCCGCTGACGCTGCTGGTGTCGCTGGCGGTGATGTTGCCGCTGCTGTCGGTGGGCCAGCCTTCCAGGTAGTACTTGCCGTTCAGCGTCAGGTAGCCGTTATCGTCCTCGGAAAAGCTGCCGTCGCGGGTGAAGTACATGTCGCTGGTGTCCTTGTTGTAGGACACGCAGAACATGCCGTTTCCGTCGATGGCCATGTCGGTGGTGGTCGATGTCGACTGAATCTGACCCTGGGCGGTGACGTTCTGTTTGGCATAAACGGTGACGCCGCCGGACGAGTACTTGCTGGTGGACTGCCCGTTGAGCAGGGTCGCGAAGTCGCCGGTGACCGTCTTGTAGCCGGTGGTGGACGAGTTCGCGAGATTTTCGGAAATCATCGCGAGTTGCTGGGACTGGGCGTTCAACGCCGAGACCGCAGTATTCATGGCTCCGCCGAGACTCATGGCTGTTACTCCCTTGTTCCGGGGCGCTTAGGAGGAGGAGACCGAGGTGACGCTATCGAGGGCGACCGACACGCCGCCGACCTCGAGCGTGGTGGATCCCGAAGAGGAATCGACCGCCGTGACCTTGCCCTTGGCGATGGTCGAGGTGGTGAGCGCGGTGCCCGAACTGTCGGTGGCGGTGACGGTCAGGGTGTAGTCGCCGCTGGTATAGGCGGTGCCGTCCGACCCGGTGCCGTTCCAGGTGAAGGAATGGCTGCCCGAGGTGGTGTCGCCGGTGGAGGTGGTGACGGTATTGCCGTCGGAATCGGTGACGGTCAGGGTGACCGAGGACGCCGCCGAAGGCAGGCTGTAGCTCCAGGAGGCGCTGCCGTCCTGAAGCGGCGCGGTGTCGCCGCTCCATGCGACCGTCTTGTCGAGATAGCCGATGCCGTTGCTGCTGGTCAGGGCGCTGACGCTGCTGACCAGGGTGGACAACTGGCTGTTCATGCTTTCCATCTGCTCGATACCGGCCAGCGAGATCAGCTCGCTGGTGAACTGGGTGGCATCGGTGGGATTGGTCGGGTCCTGATGGGTCAGCTGGGTGGTCAGCAGGGTCAGGAAAGTGGTGTAGGCCGTGCTCGTCGATGCATTGGCCGTGGCGGTCGACGTGCTCGTCGATGTCGTCGAGGTGGCGCTGGTAACAGCGGTCATGCGCGTCACTCCCATAGATCCCGATGCCGGTGGCAACTCGGGAAATAAGCCCTAGGAGCGGTCCGGCGCCGATTGCGTCGATCACGTCCTTTTCATGAGCTGATACGGGAGCTTGTCTTCTGATCAGGCGGAAAATATTTTGATATCTTGTTTTCTGCGCTTTCAAATTTACGATAGGCCTTGGCATTACTTTATACGGATGGCGCCCGGCATTCAGGCGGAGAAAAAGAAAAGCCCCCTCTCCAGGCTGGAGAGGGGGCGACAGGCGGCGGGCATCAGCGGACGAGACGGCCTTTGCCCCGGGCGGCCAGGGCCAGTTCGGCGGCGATTTCGGCGAGCAGGTCGGGCCAGCCGGCCTGGGTGGCGCGGAACAGCCGGGCCTGGGGATACCAGGGCGTGCCGTGGGTGCCCACCCCCCAGCGGAAATCCGCCTGGCCATGGGCCAGCAGCAGCCAGAGCGGCTTGCCCATGGCCCCGGTGAGATGGGCGACCGAGGTATCGACGCTGATGACCAGATCCAACTGGGTGATGGCGGCGGCGGTATCGGCCAGATCGTGAAGGCGGCCGGACAGGTCATGGATGGGCAGGCCGGAGGCGGTCAGCTCCGCCACGGCCGGTCCCTTCTGCAGGCTGAACAGGCTGATGCCGTCCAGGGCGGCCAGCGGCGCCATGGCGTCCAGCGGGCAACTGCGGCGGGCCAGGGCGCGGCCGGAATAGCTGGGCTTGATCGAGGCCCCAGCAGCCCAGACCAGACCGACCTTCAGCCCCTCCGTTTCGGGCGGGACCACGGGGGATTGCATCGGGGCGGAAAGGTAGGGAACCGACCGGGCGAGGTCGGTCACCTCCGGCTTGAGCAGGGCGCCCAGGCTGAGGAAGGGAAGCCACAGATCGGCGGGGGGCAGGGGATCGGCGATGGAACACACCTCCACCGGCAGGGTAGCGAAGAGCCGCAGCAAGTCCGGCTCGCAGGCCACCACCACCTCGGCACCGCGCCGGGCCAGGGACGGCAGGAAACGGGCGAACTGGATCATGTCGCCCAATCCCTGCTCGGCCAGGACCAGAAGCCGCTTTCCCCTCACCTCCTCGCCGCGCCAGCGCGGTGGCAGCGGGACGCCATAGTCGGGGAGGGGGCGGTGCTCCAGGGTGGCGAAGCCCCCCTCCAGATCCAGCCCGGTCAGTAGCGTGGTGGCGAGGTTGAGGGGCGGGAGAGGCGAATCTGGGGCCAGATCCCGGGCGCGGCGATGCCGTTCGGCGGCGCCAGCGAGATCGCCGCGCGCCTGGAGGATGATCCCCAGATTGGTCTGGATGGCGGCGTCGTCCGGCTTCAGATATTCCGCCACCGCCAGATGGATCAGGGCCTCGTCCAGCCGCAGCAGCGAGGCCAGCTCCATGGCGAGATCGACCCGCAGCCCGACATGGTCGGGGGTGTGGACGACCGCGCCGGTCAGCAGGGCAAGGACCTCGTCATGATGACCGCCATCGCGCAGCAGCGGTACCAGACGGCAGACCGAATCGGGGTCGCGGGGCCGCTTCCCCGCCACCGCCAGCGAAATCCGCCCGGCGTCGTCGGTTCGGCCGCAAGCGCTCAGGGCGGTGGCGTAATCGGTTAGCAGGGGGGCGTCATCGGGGGCCAGCTTCACGGCGGCTTCCAGGGCGGCTACACCCAATAACCTCCGTCCCAGACGAATATGGGCACAGCCCATCACATGCAGGGCGGCCACGTGGGTGGCGTCACGGCGAAGCAGCTCGCGGCAATGGCCGACGCAGCCGGAATAGTCTCCGGCGGCGAAGGCGGCCTGGGCTTGGGCCAGATGATGCGGTAACGGGCTGACGGCGGTCACGATCATCCTCCACAAGCGGCCTTGTGGAGGTGATACGCAGGGATTTGCCGTTTCAGGCGTGAAAAGGAAATGACCCGGGAGAACTCAGCGTTTCCCCGGGTCCCTGGCCAAGGCGGCGGCGACGATGCGGTCGGCCAGACCGGCCGGCGCCTTGGGGGCGCTTTCCTCGATCTGATGGCGCAGCAATCGCGCCTCGGCGAGGCGCTCGCGTGCGGTCTCGGAGGTCGAAAGCAGGTCTTCTGCTTGGGTCCGACAATCAGCAGGCCATTCATCGAAGTTGTCGCCATAGCGATCGATGAGGTTCTGAAGATCGTCCACGGAGATCGGTGGGACGGTCATGGTGTGAATTCTTCTTTCCAGCGGGTGGCAATTCTTGCCACCCGGCCAGCGTATCAAAGAGTACCGATTGCGTACAGTGAAATGTCTCCGTCTCATGGGTATTATGCTTCATGGATAGGGCTTTAGCCGATCAGGGCAGGCCGGCTATTTCGGCCCAGGCGTCGCGGGTCAGCTTGACCGCCGCCACCAGACGCTCGCAGGCTTCCGCCCCGCTCTTGCGTCCCACCGAGCCCAGCAGGGCATGGACGGTGGCCTTGTACATGTCGCGTAGCGACACCGCCACCCGGCCACCGCGCTCCATGTCGAGGCAGTTATCGAGGCCGTTGAGAATCTTGGCGGCATGCATCACCTCATTGAACTGGGCCTCGAAATCCTTGCTCCGGGCCGCCGCCGCCGCCAAGGCGATCCGCTTCAGGACCTCGTCGTAGAGGAGGACGACGGCCTTGAGCGGCGGGGCGGTTCGCTTTGCCGCCTGATAGGCGGAGATGGAGTAGGCGAGTTGGTTCATGGCGTGCTCCTTGGGCTTAGCTGGACGTGCTACTCATCATTTCCTGGAGCAGACTGACGGTCTGGTTTGCCGTCGAGATCTTGGCCTCCAGGAGGGCGTATTGGGTTTGCAGGTAGCTGGCATAGGTATTGGCCTGGGTTTGCAACTGATCCGCCTGGGATGTCAGGGCGGTGTCGCGCGATTCCAGATTGGTGATGAGGTCCTCGACCGTCCCGTCGGTCGAATTGCCATATCCTTTGGCGACGCCGAAGACGGTATCGCCGATGCCGCGTGTGGCGGTGACCGTGACCGTATTGCTGGTCTCGGTGCCGGTATAGGCAAAGGTCAACCCGGCATAGACCGTGCCGCTGGCGCCCTTGATCACATTGCCGGAATAGGTGAACGACGCGGCGTTGCCGTTGGAATCGGTGCCGCTGACACCGGTGACCTTGGTTCCGTCGCTGGTGATGGTCAGGCTCAGCGTGCCGGCGAAGGTGGTGCTGGCATGGCCGGACAGGGTCAGCTCCGAGCTGGACGACGTCGCCTCGTATTCGAACAGCTTCTGCACCGTCGAGAAGTTGGTCGACAGCGCTGATTCCAGGGTGGTGGAGTCGATCACCAGCTGGTTGCTGGAATTGAAGCTGATGCCGATGGCGCCGAGGCTGCTGCTGCCGATATAGGCGCTGAGCGCGCTGTCGATCTCGCCGGCCGATCCGCGCAGGGAGGAGTCGCCGAACAGGGTGGCGGAGGACGACGCGGCGCTGGTGGTGCTGTCCACCGTCTGGTTGGTGGTGACGAAGCTGCGCCAGCTGTTATAGGCCGAGACGAAGTTGGAGATGGCGTTTTCCACCGATGACGAGTCGTGGGTGATCTCCATGGTGATGGTGGTGCTGGGATCGGCCTTGGTCAGGTTGAGGGTGACGCCGTCGAGGACATCGCTGATGTCGTTGCTGGTCCGGGTGATGCCGGTGATGCCGTCCACGTCGATCTTGGCCGCCTGCGCCGCCTGCAGCACATCGGCGGCGGTGCTGCCGTCGGAGCCGGTGACCCCCAGGCTGCTCAGCACGCTGCCGCTGGTGGTGGTCATCTGGATGGGTAGGCCGGTATCGGTGGCGGTCAACACCATCATGTATGCCGACGAGCTGGATGTGGTCGAAATGGCGACCACCGAGGCGGTCACGCCCGTTGTCGAACTTTGGGCGTTGACGGCGCTGACGATGTCGCTGAGCGACATGGTGGTGGAGACGCTGATACTGGCGGCGGTGCTGCCGCTCTCGCCGATGGTGAAGCTGCCCGACAGGTTCAGCGCCGAGGTTTTGGAACTCTGGCTGGTGCTGCCCAGGCGCTCGGCCTTGGCCAACTGCTCGATGGTAATCTCGTGGGTGCCGGTGGCGGTGCCGTCGGCGATGGTGGTGCTCAGCAGTGAACTGGCGGTGGTCGAGGAGCTGGAGGTCAGGCTGGCGCTGCGGAAGGCGAAGGCGTCCTTGCTGCTGTCCGACGGTGCCCGGAGATATTCCGAATAGGTCTGCAGATTCTGCAACAGGGACTGCATGGTCTGATAGGCGCTGATCTTGGTCTCGTTGGCGGAGACCTTGGTGTTGATGCTGTCGATGCGGTCCAGATAGGGCTGGACCTTGAGGGTCACCGCCTCGTCGGTGGTCAGGCCGGAGCGGTCCACCGAGTAGGAGGTGGTCGAGGTGGTGTAGGTGGCGGACGAGACGCTGGACATGGGACTCTCCGGAAGCACCTTCCGCCGCGATCGTCAGCCCCGGCCATTTTGCAGGGGGGGCCGAGGCTGACTGGGAGCGGGGGACAGGCCAGACGGGTGGAGGGCCGCCGGGTCTGATTCCGCGCCGGTCGCGGGCGGGACCCGTGGATTAGGACTGCAACAGGGTCAGCAGTTCCTGTGGCATCTTCGAGGCCTGGGACAGCGCCGCGATGCTGGCCTGACTCTTGACGTCGGCCGAGGACAGCTTGGACTTCTCGGCGGCGACGTCGGCATCCAGCATCGTGGATTCGGCGGCGCTGGTGTTCTCGCTGTTGGTGCTGATGCTCTGGGAACGGTAGTTGAACCGTGATTCCAGCGCACCGACACTGGCGCGATCCTGGGTGACGGTCTCGATGGCCGTGGTCAGGGTGTCGATCAGCGCCAGGGCCGCCGAGGCGGTGGTCAGCGAGGTGCTGCTGAGGCTGAGGCCGGACAGGGTCACCGCGTTGATGGTCACCGAGATCATGTCCGACGAGCTGGTACCCACCAGGAAATTAACGCCGCTGGCGAAGGTGCTGGTGCCGTCCAGCAGCGACTGGTTGGCGTAACGGGTGCTGGATGTGATGCCGGTGATTTCGTTCAGCAGCTGCTGATACTCGGTATCGATGTCGCCGGTGCGCTGGGTGTCGGTAACGTTGCCCGAGGCGGCTTCGGTGGCGAGGGCCTTCATACGCACCAGGATATCCGAAATGCTGGACAGACCGCCATCGGCGGTCTGGAGGATGGAATTAGCCTGGGACGAGTTGGTGGCAGCCTGGTTGAGAACGGAAACGTCGGATTTGAGCTGGGTGCCGATGGCCAGGCCGGCGGCGTCGTCGGACGCTTTGGTGATGCGCGAGCCGCTGGCCAGCTTGGCCAGGGAGCTGGACTGATCGGAGCTGTTGAGATTGAGGTAACGAAGGGCGGAATTCGCCGCGGTGTTGGTCGAGATAACGGGCATGATGCACCTCCTCTGAGGACTTGGCGCACCCTCTTTTCTGAGAGGATGGAATGAACCCGTATCCGGCCCATTCAATCTTGCTACGGCTCATCTCGGCAAATCGGGCGAAAAAAGTGCACTCCGTTGGGGATCAGCGTTCGTCCAGGGCGTTGAGAATGTCGTTCTCCGAACGCTTCAGCAGCTCACGCAGCCGCTGACGGCCACGCTTGAGCAGGGATTCCACGGCGCTGACCGTGGTTTCCAGCACCTCGGCGATCTCGGCATTGCCGAGGTCGTCGTAATAGGACAGGGCGACGGCGGCCCGCTGTTGGGCGGGAAGCCGCGCCAGGGCCTTTTCCAGCTGGCCATAGACCTGCCGGCGGTGGATCAGGCTGACATTGTCCTCGGCGTCATCGGCGGGCTCGGGCACGTCGTCGAGCCATTCGTTGCGGGGCAGGCGGCGCAGGTCGATGCAGCGGTTGACGATCACCCGGTATAGCCAGGTGCTGAACTTGGCGCGGCCGGCCTGCCAGGAATGGCGGTGAAGCCAGGCTTTGACGAAGGCATCCTGGGTCACGTCCTCGGCATCGGCGGGGCTCTTGAGAATCCGCAGGGCCAGGCCGTAGGCGCGGTCCATATGCCGGGCCACCAGGGTGCGATAGGCCTCGGAATCGTCGCTCTGCATGCGTTCCAGCAGATCGTCGTCAGCCATGGCATGGGACGCGTGACCGCGTGGTGTGACCGAGGCGAGGATCATGGAGTTCATGGCGTGCGTCCGCGCTGTTTCTCGACCGGGAGCCGCGGCTTTTGGCCGGATGGCTCGGGGTCTCAATAAGTTAAACGCACCAATTGGCAAATTCCGGCGCGACAAATGAATAAAGCATAAATAGTCCATAGGCAGAATGTTCCTATGCCAATGGAAGTAGTAGGCAAAAATTGCCTATCTCAAGAAAATATGTTCTATTCCGCAATAAAGTATTAAAAATATGGCGATTATTACCGCTAATGGGGCGGCTATGCACGGCCTATAGATAGGACAAGACCCATCATCATCCGAGTCGCTTCGGGCTGATGATGTCATGATCGCTTGCGGGCCTGATCTTTGGTGGAATGATGACTTCCGGTTGGGCGCCTTTTCGACCTGCGAGGACTCTCCGGGGCTCTAATCACCGAGCAGGAAGGTGGGCAGGCCGTCGAAGCTGGTGAGATTCCTCTCACGCCAATAGTCCGCGATGCCGTCGGTGCCCTCGCGCTCGGCCCAGTAGTCCACCAGGGTGGTGCGCTGCCCCTGATATTCCATCTGCGGGACGCTGAGGCCGCACGAGGTGACGACGCTGTCCACCTCTACCACCACGATCTGGCGCTTGCCGGGGAGGGGGGCAAAGAGCGGGTCCAGTGCAGTCCAGTCGGAGTCACGGCGGTGCACAACCCGGCCCCGCCCGTGCAGGCGCAAAATCATCGGTGCACCGGCGAAGGCGCAAAACATCAGGGTGATACGGCCGTTCTGGCGGAGATGGGCCGCCGTCTCGTTGCCGCTGCCGGTCAGATTCAGCCAGGCTACCCGGTCAGGCGCCAGGAGGGCGAAGCAGCCGTCCAATCCCTTGGGCGACAGGTTGATGCGCCCGGAATCAGGAGCGGTGGCGACGAAGAACATTTTCTGTTCGGCGATGAAGCGCGCCAGCGGGGGAGTGATGCCGTCATGGAATTTGGCCATGGCCTAGCGGCCCGGCAGATAGCTGCGGATGGCCTGGTCGTTGCGGGCGATATGCTCGGCCAGTTGTTCCAACAGGGCGCGGGTCTGCAACAGGCAGTCGATCAGGCAGCTCGCCCGGTCTAGCTCGTGATAGGCCTCCTCGGTCGCGACCAGCAGGCGGGCGTGTTCCTTGCGGTGCTCCGGCAGTTCGGCAACGTCGAGCCGGGCCATGAGCTGTTCTTCATCACGGAAGTGAATTCGCAGGTCGGCCAGGAAGCCGGCGCAATAATCGAGAATAGCGGCCTTCGGCTCGTCGGATTGCAGCGCCAGCCGGATCTGCTCCGCCCCGGTGAAGAACGCGCGGTGCTGGCTGTCGATGGCGTCATCGCCGATGGCGAAGGAGTCTTGCCACCCGAACTGCCACAGCGCGTTGCCGCTCATCATCCGCTCCCGTTAAATGGTCGTTCCGGAGACCCGGTGGATCGCCGGTGCTCTCCGGTCAGGTCTGGCCGCCCCGCTGGCGGATCTTCGACCAGGCGAAGCTTTTGGCCAGACGTCCGATCCAACCCCTGGGGTCGAAGCCGATGGCCTTGACCACCATGGCAGCGACGCGCTCGGCATGGGGGCGACGATACACTCCGAAGGCGGCATGGGCATAGGCGGTGCTGCAGCGCAGGCGGTCGTAGGGGATGTCCGGGGATTCGTTGGCGGCGTGCCAGGCATAGGCCAACTCGTCGTCATCGGCTTCGCGGATGCGTCCCACCGCCACCCAGGCCAAGGCGCCCCTGCCGATTCCTTCCTGTGCCACATAGGCTTTCAGGCGCCGGTAGAAAGTCTTGTAGTGGCGGAACTCGTCGCCGGCGATGCGGTGGCAGATGGTCTTCAGCACCGGCTCATCAGTGGCGTCGCGCAGTGCCGAATAAAGCGAGGAGGTGCCGGTTTCGACGATGCAGCGGGCGAGCAGTTCGCCACTGCGCGAACCACGAACCGAGGTGTCGCGGTCGATGGGAATTTTATAGCCGTCGGTGAAGCGCTTGAAGCAGCCCGCGAAATCAAAGGCCGGATCGGCCATCTCGGCGTAGCGGCCCAGCACATCGCCATGTTGGACTTCCTCCGCGCGCCATTGGACGGCGGTGGCGACGAAATCGGCATCGTCGCGAAAGATATTGGCGAGATAGGCGGTGTAATCGCCAGCATTGCGCTCCACCAGGGAGGCTGCCTTCACCACGGCCAGCAGACCCGGCGTCAGGCGAGTCGGGTCAAAGACGGTCCAGGCGATATCGTCGGGGGTCCAGTGAGCCATGGGCTAAGTCTAGATGACAAAGGGCCAAATGACAAAGGGGCCGCTGATGAAGGCGGCCCCTTTCCACTGAATTTTCAGCAAGTCCTCAGACGACCGCGGCCGCCATGGCCTCGGCCACCAGCATCTGGCGTTGGGCCAGGGCCTTCTCGCGGTCGCTCTTGGCGTCGTCGATGGCTTCCTTGGCGGCCTTCTTGCGGGCGGCGGCCTGCTCGGCGGTCAGGTCACCCACCGGAATGGCCTCCTCGGCCAGCACGGTGATGCGCTCCTCGGTGACCTCGGCAAAGCCGCCGGCCACGAAGATGCTGCTGGAAATCTTACCGCCGTCATGGACCTCGATGACACCCGGACGCACCGTGGTGATCATGGGGGCGTGACGGGCCAGAGCGCCGAAGTCGCCTTCGCCGCCGGGCACCACCACCATGTCGACCGGGGACGAAACCAGAAGCTTCGCCGGCGACACCAATTCGAACTGAATCTTCTCGGCCATGCCGCTGTTCCTTCGAGCTCAATCAGGTCAGCCGGCCCCCGAAGGAGCCGGCCTGTAACACTGGGACCGGATCAGGCCGCCTCGGCGGCCATCTTCTTGGCCTTCTCGATCACCTCGTCGATGCCGCCGACCATGTAGAAGGCAGCTTCGGGCAGGTGGTCGTACTCGCCGGCGACCAGGGCCTTGAAGCCCTTGATGGTCTCTTCGATGGCCACCAGCTTGCCCGGCGAGCCGGTGAAGATTTCAGCCACGTGGAACGGCTGCGACAGGAAGCGCTGGATCTTACGAGCGCGGCTCACCACCAGCTTGTCTTCTTCCGACAGTTCATCCATGCCCAGGATGGCGATGATGTCCTGCAGCGACTTGTAGGTCTGCAGGATGCGCTGGACGTCGCGGGCGGTCTGGTAGTGGTCGGTACCGACGACGCGGGGGTCGAGAACGCGCGAGGTGGAGTCCAGAGGATCCACCGCGGGATAGATGCCCAGCTCGGCGATCTGACGGTTCAGCACCGTGGTGGCGTCCAAGTGGGCGAAGGAGGTGGCGGGCGCCGGATCGGTGAGATCGTCGGCCGGCACGTAAATGGCCTGCACCGAGGTGATCGAGCCCTTCTTGGTCGACGTGATGCGCTCCTGCAGGGCACCCATGTCGGTGGCCAGGGTCGGCTGATAGCCCACGGCCGACGGGATGCGGCCCAGCAGAGCCGACACTTCCGAACCGGCTTGGGTGAAGCGGAAGATGTTGTCCACGAAGAACAGCACGTCCTGGCCTTCGACGTCGCGGAAGTATTCGGCGACGGTCAGGCCCGACAGGGCGACGCGGGCGCGGGCGCCCGGCGGCTCGTTCATCTGGCCATAGACCAGGGCCACCTTGGAGCCGGGGCCGTCCAGCTTGATGACGCCCGACTCGATCATCTCGTGATAGAGGTCGTTGCCTTCGCGGGTACGCTCACCGACGCCAGCGAACACGGAGTAACCGCCGTGCGCCTTGGCGATGTTGTTGATCAGCTCCATGATCAGCACGGTCTTGCCCACGCCGGCGCCGCCGAACAGGCCGATCTTGCCGCCCTTGCAGTACGGGGCCAGCAGGTCGATGACCTTGATGCCGGTGACCAGGATCTCGGTCTCGGTGGACTGATCGACGAAATCGGGGGCATCGGCATGGATCGGCAGGGTGGTCTTGTTGCCGATGGGGCCGCGCTCGTCGATGGGCTCGCCGATCACGTTGATGATGCGGCCCAGGGTCTCGGGACCGACCGGCATCTGAATGGCGGAACCGGTGTCCGTCGCCTCGGTGCCGCGGGTCAGGCCATCGGTGGAGTCCATGGCGATGGTGCGCACGGTGGACTCGCCCAGATGCTGGGCGACTTCGAGAACCAGCAGCTTGCCCTGATGCTGGAGGTGAAGCGCGCTGAGAATGGCCGGCAGCTGGCCCTCGAAGCGCACGTCCACGACGGCGCCCAGAACCTGGGTGATCGTGCCGACGTTCTTGTTTGCCATGGTGTGCTCCTAGTCTTCCGTCACAGCGCTTCGGCGCCGGAGATGATTTCGATCAGTTCCTTGGTGATCTGGGCCTGGCGCGACCGGTTGTACTTGATCGCCAAGGCGTTGATCATGTCGCCCGCGTTGCGGGTGGCATTGTCCATCGCGGTCATGCGCGCGCCCTGCTCCGAAGCCTGGCTTTCCAGCAGGGCACGGAACATCTGGGTGGCCAGATTACGCGGCAGGATTTCGGCGAGGATGGATTCCTCGTCGGGTTCGAATTCGTAGATGGCCTTCGCGCCGGCATCGGCCTTGGCCGCCTGTTCGGGCACCGGGAAGGGAATGACCTGCTGGCGGGTCACTTCCTGGGCGATGGCCGACTTGAAGCGGTTGTAGATCACGGTGCAGACGTCGAACTCGCCGGCTTCGAACATGGCCGAGACCTTGTTCGCGACCTGATCGGCTTCGGCGAAGACGATGCCCTTACGGCCCAGCTGCTCGAAGCCTTCGATCTGGTACTGGCCATAATCGCGCTTGAGCTGCTCGCGGGCCTTGCGGCCCACGGGCATGATCTTGACCGTCTTGCCCTGCTTGAGCAGGTCGGCGGCCAGGGCCTTGGTGGCGCGGACGATGGAGGCGTTGAAGCCGCCACACAGACCGCGATCAGCGGTCACCGCGACAATCAGGTGCACCTTGTCGGAGCCGTTGCCGGTCAGCATCTTGGGCGCACCCGACTGACCAGCGAGGCTGGCGGCCAGGGTGCCCAACATGCGTTCCATGCGCTCGGCGAAGGGCCGGGCCGCCTCCGCCGCGGTTTGCGCGCGGCGGAGTTTGGAGGCTGCGACCATCTTCATGGCGGATGTGATCTTGCGCGTCGACTTGACGCTCACGATCTTCATCCGCAGGTCTTTAAGACTCGCCATAACCTACACTCCCAGGGGACGGTTAAGCGAAGGTCTTGGAGAATGCGTCGAGGAACGCCTTGAGCTTCTCTTCGGTCTGCGCGCTGATCTGCTTGTCGGTGGCGATGGTGGTCAGAATGTCCGGCGCCTTCGACTTGATCTCGGCCAGCAGCGACTTCTCGAAGCGACCCACGTCCTTGACCTCGATCTTATCGAGGTAGCCGCGCACGCCGGCGTAGATGGAAACCACTTCCTCTTCGGTCGGCATGGGCGAGAACTGGGGCTGCTTCAGCAGTTCGGTCAGACGGGCGCCACGACCCAGCAGCTTCTGGGTGGCGGGGTCGAGGTCCGAGGCGAACTGAGCGAAGGCCGCCATTTCGCGGTACTGGGCCAGTTCCAGCTTGATCGAGCCGGCAACCTGCTTCATCGCCTTGATCTGGGCGGCGGAGCCGACGCGCGACACCGAGAGACCGACGTTCACGGCGGGGCGGATGCCCTTATAGAACAGCTCGGTTTCCAGGAAGATCTGACCGTCGGTGATGGAGATCACGTTGGTCGGGATATAGGCGGACACATCGTTGGCCTGGGTCTCGATCACCGGCAGGGCGGTGAGCGAGCCGGCACCGGCGGCGTCGCCCATCTTGGCGGCACGCTCGAGCAGGCGAGAGTGGAGATAGAACACGTCGCCGGGATAGGCTTCGCGGCCCGGCGGGCGGCGGAGCAGCAGCGACATCTGACGATAGGCCACGGCCTGCTTGGAGAGATCATCATAGATGATCAGGGCATGCATGCCGTTGTCGCGGAAGTACTCGCCCATGGTGCAGCCGCCGTAGGGGGCGATGAACTGCAGCGGAGCGGGCTCGGACGCGGTGGCGGCCACGACGATGGTGTATTCCATCGCGCCGTAATCGGTCAGGGTCTTGACGATCTGGGCGACGGTGGAGCGCTTCTGACCGATGGCGACGTAGATGCAGAACAGCTTCGCCTTCTCGTCGGACGCGTCGTGCCAACGCTTCTGGTTGATGATGGTGTCGACCAGGATGGCGGTCTTGCCGGTCTGGCGGTCACCGATCACCAGCTCGCGCTGACCGCGGCCGATGGGGATCAGGGCGTCCACGGCCTTGATGCCGGTGGACATGGGCTCGTGCACCGACTTGCGCGGAATGATGCCCGGCGCCTTGACGTCGACGCGGCGGCGTTCTTCGGCAACGATGGGACCCTTGCCGTCGATGGGGTTGCCCAGGGCATCCACCACGCGGCCCAGCAGGCCCTTGCCGACGGGAACGTCGACGATGGTACCGGTCCGCTTGACCACGTCGCCTTCCTTGATGGTGCGGTCGTCGCCGAAGATCACGACACCGACATTGTCGGTCTCGAGGTTCAGCGCCATACCCTTGATGCCACCCGGGAATTCGACCATCTCGCCGGCCTGAACCTTGTCGAGGCCGTGCACGCGGGCGATACCGTCACCAACCGACAGCACCTGACCGACCTCGGCAACTTCCGCCTCGGTTCCGAAGGTGGAGATCTGTTGCTTGAGGATTGCGGAGATTTCCGCGGCGCGGATTTCCATTATCCAACCCCTTTCATAGCGAGCTTGAGATGCTGCAGCTTCGTCTTGAGCGAGCTGTCAACCATGCGGGACCCGACTTGCACCACCATGCCGCCCAGCAGGCTGGGATCGACCTTGACGTCAACGGCGACATTGCCGCCGAAAGCCGCCTTGATGGCAAAGACGAGGGCGTCTTGCTGGGCCGGCGTCAACGCCACCGCGGAAGCCACCGAAGCGGACTTTTCCCCGCGGCGGGCGGCGAGCCGGCCAAGATAGGATGCGATCACCCCCGGAAGGGTGAACAGCCGGCGGTTCTTGGCCGCCAGCCCAAGGAATTTGATGGTCAGCTCGGAGAAACCGGCGGCCTTGGCAACGGCGTCGATCGCCCTGCCTTGCTCGGCCCGGCTTAACACGGGGCTGTCGACGACCCGACGAAGATCCGCGCTTTCGCGAATCATGGCCTGGAGCGTCTTGAGGTCACCGGCAACCTGATCGAGAGTGGACGACGAATCGGCCAGCTCGAAAAGGGCGGTGGCATAGCGGTCGGCGATTACGCCAATTGTTTCGGAAGGCACCTGGGCAAGTCCTCGGATAGGGTCGAACCGGCGGCCGTAACAGACTGATAAGCAAAAAAATTTAGCGCTGTCCGGGATATCCCCCCCTTTGAGCGCGACGGTTAACTAGCACATCGAGTTTGGTGTTGCAAGCCGACTCCTGCCCGTTCGGGGGAGGAGATCGCATTATCACCCGCGCCCGCAACTCGGCCTGCAGAGCCAATGCCAGGGGTTTGGCGCGGGGTAGGGCACCTACCCGCCCTCAAAAAAAACTGTAGGGGTCGATGTCCACCTGGACCCGCACTCCCTTGCCCGGTGGGACCAGGGCCAGCCAGTCGCGCAGCGCCAGTTGCAGATTGAGGGTGCGCGGTGCCTTGATGAGGAAGCGGCGGCGGTGCTTTCCCCGCAGCAGCGCCATGGGCGCCGGGGCCGGCCCCAGCACCTCGAAGCCCTCGAGACGCGGCGCGGCCTTGGACAGGCGGGCGGCGAAGCCGTCGAGCAGGCCGGCATCCGGGCCGGACAGGATCAGGGCGGCAAGGCGGCCGAAGGGAGGCATGCCGGCGGCGCGGCGCATCTCGGCCTCGCGGGCGATGAATTCATCGCGTTCGCCTGAACCCAGGGCCAGCATCACCGGATGGAATGGCTGGTAGGTCTGGAGAAAGACCCGTCCGGGGCGCTCGGCGCGGCCGGCGCGGCCCGAGACCTGGGAGAGCAATTGATGGGTGCGCTCTGCCGCCCTCAGGTCGCCGCCCTCCAGGCCGAGATCGGCGTCCACCACTCCGACCAGGGTCAGCATGGGGAAGTGATAGCCCTTGGCCACGATCTGGGTTCCGACCAGCAGGTCCACTTCGCGCCCAGCCACCTTGCGGACGAATTCGGCGGCGGCCTGGGGGCCGGAACAGGTGTCCGAGGTCATCACCGCCACCCGGGCCTGGGGGAAGCGAGCGGCGGCCTCCTCGGCGACGCGCTCGACGCCGGGGCCGCAGGCGGCGAAATTAGCCTCGGCATTACAGTGGGGGCAGGTCTTGGGCATGCGGATGGAATGGCCGCAATGGTGGCACATCAGCCGGGCGGCGGAGCGATGCTCCACCAGCCACGCGGTGCAGTGGGGGCATTGCAGCCGGTGGCCGCAGCTCCGGCAGAGGGTGAGGGGGGCATAGCCCCGCCGGTTGAGGTAGAGCATGGCCTGCTCGCCGGCCGCCAGAACCTCTTCCAACGCCGCCACCAGGGGCGGGCTCAGCCAGGACCCGCGCGGCGGCGGCGTCCGGCGCAGATCGACGGCGACGATTTCCGGCATGACGGCGCCGGCGTGGCGGTCGGGGAGATGGAGCCGGCGATAGCGTCCGGCCTGGATATTGGCCAGGGTCTCCAGCGACGGGGTAGCCGAGGCCAGGACCGCCGGAATCCTGCCCAGCCGGGCGCGCACCACGGCCATGTCGCGGGCGTGATAGCTGACGTGGTCCTCCTGCTTGAAGGCGCCGTCATGTTCCTCGTCCACCACGATCAGGCCGAGATCGGCGTAGGGCAGGAACAGGGCCGAGCGGGCGCCCACCACCACCTTGGCCTCGCCATTGGCCACCGCCCGCCAGGTATCGCGGCGGCGGGCGTCGCCCAGGTCGGAATGCCACTCGGCCGGCGCGACGCCGAACCGGTGCTTGAAGCGGCCCAGCCACTGCGCCGACAGGGCGATCTCGGGCAGCAGCACCAGCACCTGGGCGCCCTTGGCCAGGGCGGCCGCCACCGCCTCGAAATAAACCTCGGTCTTGCCCGAACCGGTGACACCATCGATCAGCGACACCGAAAAGCCGTCGCCCACCGCCGTCACCAGGGCATCGGCGGCGGTCTTCTGGCCGGGGGACAGATCCGGCGCCGGCCGGCCGAGATCGGGCACGGCGAAGAGGGGCGGCCGGGGCAGCTCCACCGTCTCCAGCGCCCGGCAGTCGATCAGCCCCTTGATCACCGCCGGCCCCACTCCGGCTTCCCTGGCCAGATCATGGGGGCTGAGCGGCGGCAGGTGGGACAGGGCCTCGAGAACCTTGGCGCGAGCAGGTGTCTGTTTGATCTCCGGCATCACGGCGGCACGGCGCAGCGCCACCATGCCCGGTGCCGGCTCCAGCGCCGCCGGCACGCTCATGGCCATCTTCAGCACCGCGCCGGGTGGTGCCAGGGTATAGGCCGCCACCCAGTCGATGAAATCGCGCGATACCGCCGGCAATCCCCGCGCCGGCAGGCGGCGGTTCACTGTCTTCAGCTTGGCGGCGGGCAGGTCCGGACTTCCCTCGCCCCAGACCACGCCGGTCACCTCGCGCCCGGCCAGCGGCACCGCGACAAAATCGCCGGGTCCCAGCGCCTCGTCGCCGGCATGGTAATCATAGGCCCCGGCCAGCGGCAGCGGCAGCAGGACCCGGACCCGGGAGCCGGGGGCGAATCTGGTTATGGTAGGTCTGGCGGACATGACTGGCTTAGGCTAAGGTCTGGCCGATCAATCCGCCAAGACTGTTTTCCGGCGAAGGGGTTTTGCTGATGGCGCGCAAGCGCGACGACGCGTTTCTTCCGGTCACGATGCCCGATGAACGGCAGGTGGAAGCCTATCTCCAGGCCCATCCCGACTTCCTGGTGCGCCATCCCGACCTGCTGCTGTCGCTGTCGCCGCCGTCGCGCTGGGGCGGCGATGACGGCGTGCTCGACATGCAGGTGTTCATGATCGACCGCCTGCGCGACGAGGTGGAGCGGGTCAAGGGCGCCGCCGAGCATCTGATCCATACCAGTCGCAGCAACATGTCCATCCAGACCCGCACCCACAAGGCGGTGCTGTCGATCCTGGGTGCCGAATCCCTGTCCGATCTGGTGGAGGCGGTCAGCGATGATCTGCCCACCCTGCTTGATGTCGATGTCGCCACCCTGTGCTTCGAAACCCCGGACTCCGCCCTGCCGGCCCTGGTGGCGCCGCGCCTGCTGGGTCTGCCCGCCGGCCGGGTTGCCAAGATCATGGGCGGTCCCGACCGCGATTGCGCCCTGACCGAAGAGATGCCCGGCGATCCTCTCTTGTTTGCCGATGGCGCCGGGCTGGTCCAGTCCTCTGCCGTGGTCCGCATTTCTCCCGGCGGCACTTGTCCCGACGGGGTTATGGCGCTGGGCTCACGCGATGGCCGAACCTTCCACGCCGGGCAGGCCACCGAACTGATCACCTTTCTCGGCCGTGTGGTCGAACGCTGCGTGCTGCGCTTCGTCGGATAGCGATCTCCGGAAATATATCTACCTCTGGTGGCGTCGTCGCCTTGACGATGGTCGTCCGCTGTGGTGTCGTGCCCCCGAGACTCAACTGTGACCGAAGGGGGGATCACATGGATTTCGTAACGTCGATCAAGACCTGCCTGGGCAAGTACGCCACCTTCCAGGGGCGTGCCAGCCGGTCGGAATATTGGTATTTCACGCTGTTTCTGTGCTTGGTGAGCGTTGTCACCCAGATCGCCGCCGCCGTTGCGCCGATCCTGGGGCTTTTGGGATTCGTCGTGTTGGCCCTGGTGATACCCGGTATCGCCGTGGCGGTCCGGCGGCTGCACGATGGTGACAGGTCAGGCTGGTGGTATCTGCTTTTCCTGATCCCGCTCATCGGCGGCATCGTGCTGCTGATATGGTTCTGCAAGCGCGGCACCGCCGGTGACAACCGTTTCGGCGGGGACCCGGTGGTTCCGGCCGCCGAGGCGCTGACCAGCGCGGCCTGACGGTACCGTTTTCCAGACGTCACGCGTCATGGCCGGGCTTTGTCCCGGCCATGACGGCTGTCCGCGTTGAAGCCGGTCGGAGAGCGGACTATGCTCCCGTCACCAGCGGCCTCGTCGGTGAGGATCGCGACAGCCGATGATCTTGCCCCGATGCCTCCCACCCCCATCTTTTTCTCCGCGAGCGCCGATCTGATCCAGGCGGTGGGATCGTGGCGGCAATGGCTGGCCGGCGAGAAGCGGGCCTCGGCCCATACCCTCGACGGCTATGGCCGCGATCTGGCGGCCTTCCTCGGCTTCCTGGTGGAGCATCATGGCGCCGAGCCCGATCTGGCCACCCTGACCGGCCTCGCCGCCGGGGATTTCCGCGCCTTCCTGGCGCGGCGCATGGCCGACGGATTGGCGCGGTCCTCGCTGGCCCGGACCATGTCCACCTTGCGGGGCTTCTTCAAGTTCCTCGACCGCAACGGCCTGGTGCACAACCCGGCTATCACCCTGGTCAAAGCACCGCGCCCGCCCAGATCGGTGCCCAAGGCCCTGGCTGCCGATGAAGCCATGGAGACCCTGGCCACGGCAGGCGAGCTGCATGACGAGCCCTGGCTGGCGGCCCGCGACGTGGCGCTGCTGACTCTGCTCTACGGTGCCGGCCTGCGCCTGGGCGAGGCCCTAGGGCTCAAGCGCCGCGAGACCCCCCGGGGCGAGACCATGGTCATCACCGGCAAGGGCCGCAAGCAGCGGGTGGTGCCCATCCTGCCGGTGGTGCGCGAAGCCCTGGTGGAGTATCTGCGCCAATTGCCCTTTCCCGCCGATCCCGACGGGCCGTTGTTCCTGGGGGCGCGGGGCGGGCCGCTCAATCCCGGGGTGGTCCAGCGTCAGATGCGCCGGCTGCGCCTGCTGCTGGGCCTGCCGGAGACGGCGACGCCGCACGCGCTCCGCCACAGCTTCGCCACCCATCTGCTGGCCGGTGGCGGCGATCTGCGCACCATCCAGGAATTGCTGGGCCATGCCTCGCTGTCCACCACCCAGCGCTATACCGAGGTGGATGCCGCCAAGCTGGCGCGGGTCTACAACGACGCGCATCCGAGGGCAAAGGGATGAAAGAGCTCAGCCGCACCGTGAACCTTTCCGACGAAGCCGCCACCCGCCGCCTCGGTGCCGCCCTGGCCGCCCTGGCGCGGCCGGGCGATGTCATCGCCCTTCGGGGGACGCTGGGCGCCGGCAAGAGCACCCTGGCGCGGGCCTTCATCCGGGCAGTGACCACGCCGGACGAGGAGGTGCCCAGCCCTACCTTCACCCTGGTGCAGCAATATGACGGCGAAGCCGGGCTGATCTGGCATTTCGATCTCTATCGCCTGGAAAAGCCCGAGGACGCCCTGGAGCTGGACATCGAGGAGGCCTTCGCCGAGGGTATCAGCCTGATCGAATGGCCCGACCGCCTCGGCCGCCATCTGCCGCGCCGCCGTCTCGACATCACCCTGGCGGCCGGGGATGACGAAGGCGGCCGCACCGTGACCCTGACCGCCACCGGCCCCTGGGCCGCCCGCCTTGGAGAGATAAATCCATGAGTTCCCGCGAGGGCCTGATCCGCTCCTTCCTGGAAACGGCCGGCTGGGGCGCCGCCGAGCGCGGCCGGCTGGCCGGCGATGCCAGCTTCCGCCACTACGACCGCCTGCGGCTGGGGGACCGGCGGGCGGTGCTGATGGATGCGCCGCCGCCCCAGGAGGATGTCCGCCCCTTCGTGCGTATCGCCCGCCACCTGCTGTCCCTCGGCCTGTCGGCGCCGGACCTGCTGGCGGTGGACGAGGAAAACGGGCTGCTGCTGCTGGAAGACCTCGGCGACGACACCTATACCCGCCTGCTGGCCCAAGGTGGCGACGAGACGGCGCTCTATGCCCTGGCTACCGACGTGCTGGCCGAACTGGCGGGGACGCCCGACGCGGTGCCGGCGGGCGTCCCCGTCTATGACGATGCCAAATTGCTGACCGAGGCCTTCCTGCTCACCGACTGGTACCTGCCGGCGGTGCTGGGGAGCGAGGTCGAAGCGTCGGCGCGGGCCGAATACGAGGCGATCTGGCGGCGGCTGTTCCCGGTGGCGCGGCTGGTGCCCGACACCCTGGTGCTGCGGGACTTCCACGTGGACAACCTGATGCTGCTGGAGCGGCCGGGTCTGGCCGCCTGCGGGCTGCTCGATTTCCAGGACGCGGTGGTGGGACCGGCGACCTATGACCTGATGAGCCTGCTGGAGGATGCGCGGCGCGATATCGACATCCTGCTGAGCGAGCGGATGAAGGGGCGTTGGCTGCAACGTTTTCCTGGCCTCGACCGCAGCGTGTTCGAGGCGTCGTGGTCGGTGATGGCTGCGCAGCGGCACGCCAAGGTCATCGGCATCTTCACCCGCCTGTGCAAGCGTGACGGCAAACCCGGCTATCTCGTCCATATCCCCCGGGTGTGGCGGCTGTTGGAAAGTGCTTGCCGCCATCCGGTTCTGGCCGAGCTGTCGCGCTGGCTCGACCGTCACATCCCCGCCGACCGACGCGGAGTGCCCAGCCCATGAGGGATCCCGCTCACATCCACCGCGCCATGGTCCTGGCCGCCGGCCTCGGCCTGCGCATGCGCCCGCTGACCCTGCATACCCCCAAGCCGCTGATCCCGGTGGCCGGGAGGACCATGCTGGACCGGGCGCTGGACCACCTTCTGGCCATCGGCATCGACGATATGGTGGTCAACACCCATTGGCTGGCCGACGACGTTCGCGAGCATCTCGCCGGTTACTCCGAAATCCGGCTGTCGCACGAGCCCGAGCTGCTGGAGACCGGTGGCGGAGTGGCCAAGGCGCTGCCCCTGCTGGGCCATGATCCCTTCTATGTCGTCAACAGCGATATCATCTGGACCGACGGCGCCACCCCGGCGCTGACCCGGCTGGCGCGGGAATGGGATTCGGCCAATATGGATGCGCTGCTGCTGTTGCAACCGGTATCGCGGGCGGTGGGCTACGAGGGCAAGGGCGACTTCTTCCTCGACGCCGCCGGGGTGCCCCGCCGCCGCCGGGATCCGGAGGTGGCGCCGCTGCTGTTCTCCGGGGTGCAGATTCTGCATCCGCGATTGTTCGAGGGCTGCCCTGCCGGTAAATTCTCTCTGAACGTGCTGTATGATCGGGCTCTGGACGAAGGCCGGCTGTTCGGCATCGTCCATGACGGCAACTGGTACCACGTGGGCACCCCCGAAGCCCTGCCCGAGGTCGAGGCATTGCTGGCGGGGTAGGGATGATCTGGCAATCCAAAGGGAACACGGACGGACGCGGATGACCACGGATCGACACGGATGAGGGCTGCGCTTGATCCCAGCCTGGAGGCAATCACGGAAAGGGTGATCGGGGCGGCCTTCGAAGTGTCTCGAGTGCTTGGCCATGGTTTTTTCGAAGCTGTCTATCGTAATGCCCTGCGGGACGAGCTTGAGCGGTTGGGTCTCGACGTTGAGGCCGAGAAACTTTTCCCTGTTCTCTATAAAGGCAAGCCGGTGGGGCATTATTACGCCGATCTCGTGGTTGGCGGCATCGTCGTCGTCGAGTTGAAATCAGCAGAAGCCCTGGCCAAGGAACACATCTCCCAAGTTATCAACTACCTGCGCGCAAGCGGTCTGCCCGTCGGCTTGTTGCTTAATTTCGGCACGCTCCGTGTGCAAGTCAGAAGGGTTCTGCCATGACCCTATCCGTGTGCATCCGCGCCTGTCCGTGTGCGTCCGCGTTCCCTGATGCAACGGAGACGAGGGAGCGCGCATGACCATCGTCACCATCCCCCCCGGCCTGCCCTTCGTCGATACCCTGGCCCGGCATCTGCTGGAGATGGCCGGCGGTGAGCCGCTGGCGCTGGCGGAGATGGAGGTGCTGCTGCCCACCCGCCGCGCCTGCCGCGCCATGGCCGACGCCTTCCTGCGCCTCTCGGGGGGGCGGCCGCTGCTGCTGCCGCGCCTGAAGCCGCTGGGCGACATGGACGAAGAGGAGATGGAGCTGGGCGGCGCCGATCCGTTGGAGCTGCCGCCGGCCGTCCCGGCGCTGGAGCGCAGGCTGATCCTGGCCCGGCTGGTGGTGGCCATGGCCGGCGGGCGCGGCGGCGAGGCGCCGTCGCCCGATCAGGCGGCGCGGCTGGCCGGCGAGCTGGGGCGGCTGCTGGACGCGGTGCAGGTGGAGCGGCTCGACCTCGCCCGCCTGGATGGGCTGGTGCCCGACGAACTGGCCGAGCATTGGCAGAAGACCCTCGACTTCCTCAAGATTCTCACCAAGGTCTGGCCGTCGATCCTGGCCGAGCGTGGGGTGCTCGATCCGGAAATCCGCCTGGACCGGGTAATGGTGGCCCAGGTGGAGTCCTGGCGCCTGCGGCCGCCCGGTCATCCGGTGATCGCCGCCGGATCCACCGGTTCGCGTCCCGCCACCGCCGATCTGCTGGCGGCGGTGGCGGCCTTGCCGGCGGGGCTGGTGGTGCTGCCCGGTCTCGATCAGGAGCTGGACGAGGCCAGTTGGCGGGCGCTCGACCCCGCCCATCCCCAATACGGCCTGAAAGCGCTGCTCGGCCACCTCGGGGTGGAGCGTGGCGCGGTGCGGTGCCTGCTGCCCGATGCCGATCCCCGGCATTTCCGCGTCCGGCTGCTGGCCGAGGCCCTGCGTCCCGCCGCCACCTGCGAAGCCTGGCGCGACCTGCCCCGACTGCCGGCCGAGACTCTGGCCGGCGTCACCCGCATTGACGCCCCCGGCCCGCGCGAGGAGGCCGGGGCCATCGCCCTGCTGCTGCGTGAGGCACTGGACAGCGACGGCCGAACCGCCGCCCTGGTCACTCCCGACCGCGCCCTGGCCCGCCGCGTCGCCGGTGAGTTGGAGCGCTGGGGTATCCGCATCGACGATTCCGCCGGGCGGCCGCTGGGCCTGACCGAGCCCGGCGCCTTCCTCCGCCTTGCCGCCCGCATGGTGGCCGAGGGCTTCGCTCCCCATGCCAGCCTGGGCTGCCTCAAGCATCCCCTGGCCGCCGGGGGGCGCGACGTCGCGGGGTTTCGCGCCCTGGTCCGCCGGCTGGAACTCCAGGTTCTGCGCGGTCCTCGCCCGGTCCCAGGCGCCGCCGGGCTGATGGCTTCGGCCAAGGATCCCCGGCTGGCCGCCCTGATGGCCGATCTGGAAGCCCTGGCCGCCCCCTTCGCCGATGCCCTGGCCGCCGAAGCGGTGCCGCTGGCCGATCTGGTCCGCGCCCATATGGAATTTGCCGAGGGGCTGGCCGGCGACGACCGCCTGCCCGGTCCGGCGCGGCTGTGGGCGGGCGAAGCGGGCGAGAGCGCGGCGCGCTTCGCCGCCGAACTGGCCGCCGCCGCTCCGGCGCTGGGAGTGATCCCGGGGCGCTGCTACCCCGCCTTGTTCGACGAATTGATGGCCGGCGCGGTGGCGCGCTCCAACTGGGACCATCATCCCCGCCTGCATATCTGGGGGCCGCTGGAGGCCCGCTTGCAACATGCCGACCTGCTGATCCTGGGCGGCCTCAACGAGGGGAGCTGGCCAGCCCCGCCCGAGGCCGACCCCTGGATGAGCCGCCCCATGCGCAAGGCCTTCGGACTGGCCCCGGCCGAGCGGCGCATCGGCCTCGCCGCCCACGACTTCGCCCAAGGCTTCGCCGCCCCCCGGGTGGTGCTGACCCGCTCGGTGCGGGTGGAGGGCACGCCCACCGTGCCGTCGCGTTGGCTGATGCGCCTTGACGCGGTGATGTCGGCGACGGGCCTGACCTTCGCCGAGGATTCCTCCCAATGGCTGGAATGGCACGGGCTGTTGGACCGGCCGTCCCAATGGGTCCGCCCGGCTCCCCCGGCGCCGACGCCGCCGCTGGAGGCCCGGCCGCGCCGGCTGTCGGTGACCGAGATCGAGACCTGGATGCGCGACCCCTATGCGGTCTATGCCAAGCACGTGCTCGGCCTGCGGGCGCTGGACCCCATCGACGCCGATCCCGGCGCCGCCGAATACGGCTCGCTGGTCCACGATGCCCTCGAACGCTTCCTGCGCGCCTATCCCCAGGTCCTGCCCGACAATGCCGAGGCCAGACTGTTGGAAATCGGCCGCGAGGTCTTCGCCGAACTGGCCACCTCGCCCGCCGTCTGGGCCTTCTGGTGGCCGCGCTTCGAATCCATCGCCCGTTGGGTGGTGGCCAAGGAACACCAACGCCGCCCCGACATCCGCGCCATCCATGCCGAGATCAGGGGCGCCGTCGAGATCGAGGCCCCCTTCGGCCCCTTCACCCTGGTGGCCAAGGCCGACCGTATCGACGTATTGCGGGACGGGTCCCTGGCGCTGATCGACTACAAGACCGGCCAGCCACCTTCGGTCAAGGAGGTGGCCGCCGGCTACGCCCCGCAATTACCGCTGGAGGCCGCCATCGCCCGCTATGGCGGCTTCGCCGGCATCGACCCGGCGGAGGCGTCGCACTTGTTGTACTGGCGGCTCAAGGGCGGCGAGGCCGGCGGCGAGGAACGCCCGGCCGGTGACGATCCCGCCCGCTTAGCCGGCGAGGCCCTCGACGGCCTGCGCGCCCTGGTCGCCGCCTTCGACCGTGAGGAAACCCCCTACGCCGCAAGGCCCCATCCCGAGCACGCCCCCAAATACTCCGACTACCTCCACCTCGCCCGCGTCCGCGAATGGGCCAGCGGCGGCGATGACGGGGAGGAGGGATGATGGCCCCCCTTCTTTCTTTGTCATTCCCGCGAGAGTGGGACTCTATCTGCGGCGGCAGGGCCGTGTGGCGGAGGCGGTTGAGAGCAACACGGATGGACACGGATGCGGCGCTGCCGCGCCGCTCACGGATGGACACGGATAGGATTCAGGCAAAGCACTGGAGTTATGGCCATGCGCGCTGACCTTGATCCCCGGTTGGAGATCTTGACCGAACGCATCATCGGTGGGGCTTTATCCGCCAAGCGCAAGCATATGGGAGTCTACTTCAGAGGCCTCTTACCGATGACCCGCGCTGTCGCCTTCTGCTCGACCCCATCCGTGTTCATCCGTGGATATCCGTGTCCATCCGTGTTGCGCTCAACCCTGTCCGTCTCGACCCTGCCGAAGCAGACCCTATCTGCGGTCCCGTCCGTCCTTCGGGACCGGCGACTGAGAGCAACACGGATGAACACGGATGCGGCGCTGGCGCGCCGCTCACGGATGGACACGGATGGGATTCAAGCAAAGCAGCGGAGTTACCCTTATGCGCGCTGACCTTGATCCCCGGTTGGAGACCTTGACCGAACGCATCATCGGTGGGGCTTTCGCGGTGTCCACTGCGCTTGGGCATGGCTTCCTTGAGGCGGTGTATCAGAATGCCTTGATGGAGGAGTTGACAGCCTCCGGTCTTGCCGTCGCCAAGGAGAGGTCTTTTCCGGTTCACTATCGCGGCAAGCAGGTGGGGATTTATGCCGCCGATCTCGTAGTCGAGGATGCCGTCATCCTTGAACTCAAGGCGGTGGAGACTCTGGTTCAGGCCCATGCGGCGCAATTGCTGAATTACCTCAAGGCGAGTCGGCTGCCGGTGGGGTTGTTGTTGAATTTCGGCAAGCCGAAGCTGGAAATGCGGCGGGTGATTCTATGAATGCCGGCGCCTCCTGCTCGATCCCATCCGTGTTGCGCTCAACCCTGTCCGCCTCGACCCTATTGAAGCAGACCCCACCTGCTTCCACGTCCGTCCTCCGGGGCCGGCGATTGAGAGCAACACGGATGAACACGGATGCGGCGTTGGCGCGCCGCTCACGGATGGACACGGATGGGGTTTCTCATACGGGAGGCCAGCCATGATTCTCTCCGCCGATGCCGATCTGCGCCAGCGGCGGGCCGCCGATCCCGGGGCCAGTGTCTGGGTGGCGGCCAGTGCCGGGACGGGCAAGACCAAGGTGCTGACCGACCGGGTTCTGGGGCTGCTGCTGGCCGGGACCGAGGCGCATCGCATCCTGTGCCTGACCTTCACCAAGGCCGCCGCCGCCGAGATGGCCAATCGCATCAATGCGAGGCTGGCCCGCTGGGCCATCGCCAACGATCGGGACTTGGCCGCCGATCTGGAGCGCTTGCGGGGCACGGTGCCCGACGAGGCGGCGATGATCCGGGCGCGGCGGCTGTTCGCGCTGGTGCTCGACGCCCCCGGCGGCATGCATATCGAGACCATCCACGCCTTCTGCCAGTCGCTGCTGCGGCGCTTCCCCCTGGAAGCCGGGCTGGCGCCCCACTTTCAGGTGATGGACGACAAGGATGCCGGCGAGCTTCTGGAGGGTGCCAAGCTGGAGGTGCTGGCGGCGGCGCGGGACGGAGTGGACGGGCGGCTGGCCCGGGCGCTGGGGGTGGTGACCGGGCGGGTGCATGAGACAGCCTTCCCCGACTTGCTGGCCGAACTGGCCGGGGCGCGCGGTCGGCTGGAGCGGCTGTTCGCCCGCCATGGCGGCCTGGACGGCGCGGCGGTGGCCTTGCGCCTGGCCCTGGGGCTGGCGCCGGGAGAGGGGGCCGCCGATATCCTGGCCTGGGCTGGCGACGAAGCCCATTTCGACGGTCCGGGACTGCGCCGGGCGGTGGAGGCCTTGCTGGGCGGCGCCAAGACCGACCAGGAGCGGTCGGCGCTGATGGCGGGCTGGCTGGCCGATCCGGCCGGGCGGACCGGGCGCTTCGGCGATTGGTGCCAGGCCTTCCTCACCAAGGGCGGCGAAATTCGCAAGACCCTGTGCACCAAGGCGGTCAAGACCGCCTTTCCCGGCACCGAGGAGGTGCTGGCGGTCGAGGCCGAACGGCTGGTCCGGCTGACCGGCCGGCTGCGGGCCGCCGCCATCTGCGAGGCCACCGAGGCGCTGCTGACCCTGGGCGAGGCGCTGCTGGCCTCCTATCACCGGGCCAAGACCCGCCGCGCCCTGATGGATTACGACGATCTGATCCTGGCGGCCCGCGATCTGCTGCGGCGGCCCGGCGTCGCCGCCTGGGTGCTGTACAAACTGGACGGCGGCATCGACCATGTGCTGATCGACGAGGCCCAGGACACCAATCCCGACCAGTGGGCAGTGGTGGCGGCGTTGACCGAGGAGTTCTTCGCCGGACGGGGAGCGCGGGAGACGATTCGCACCGTCTTTGCCGTGGGTGATGCCAAGCAGTCGATCTATTCCTTCCAGCGCGCCGACCCCCGGGAATTCGAGCGCATGAAGGCCGCCTTCGCCGCCAAGGTGCCGGAGTCCGGCGGGCGTTGGGACGCGGTGGAGCTGAACCTGTCCTTCCGCTCGACCCGGGCGGTGCTGGATGCGGTCAATGCGGTATTCGGCCCGGACCGCCCCGCCCGCGACGGGGTGGCCGGCGACGAGGACATCACCCATCTCGCCCATCGCCGGGGCCAGGGCGGGCGGGTGGAACTGTGGCCGCCGGTGGAACCCCGCGCCCTGGACGAGGCGCCGGCCTGGAAGCCGCCGGTGGAGCGCATCCGTGGCGATTCCCCGCGCACCCGCCTCGCCCGGCTGGTGGCACGGCGCATCCGCGCCATGATCGACACCGAGCGGCTGGAGTCCCGGGACCGGCCGGTGCGGGCCGGCGATGTTCTGGTGCTGGTGCGTCGGCGCGGCGGCTTCGTGGAGGATCTGGTGCGCGAGCTGAAAACCCTCAAGGTGGAGGTGGCAGGTTCCGACCGCATGGTGCTGGCCGAGCAGATGGCGGTGATGGACCTGCTGGCGCTGGGCAATTTCCTGCTGCTGCCCGAGGATGATCTGACTCTGGCGACCCTGCTCAAAGGGCCGCTGGTGGGCCTTTCCGAGGAGCAGTTGTTCGCCCTGGCCCACGGCAGGGGCGAGGCCGGGCTGTGGGAGACCCTGAAGCGCCGCCTGCTGGACGATCCGGCCTTCGAGGACGCCTATACCCTGCTGGCCGACCTGCTGGCCCAGGCCGACCGGCTGCCGCCCCATGCGCTCTATGCCCGGGTGCTGGGGCCGCTGGGCGGGCGGCGGAAGCTGCTGGCCCGGCTGGGGCTGGAAGCCGAGGACCCCATCGACGAATTCCTCGCCCTGACCCTGGCCTTCGAACGCGTCCATCCGCCCTCGCTCCAGGGCTTCCTGCACTGGATCGAGGCCAGCGATCTGGAGATCAAGCGCGACCTGGAGCAGGCGGGCCGCGACGCGGTACGGATCATGACCGTGCACGGCTCCAAGGGCTTGCAGGCGCCCGTCGTCATCCTGCCCGACACCATGCAGGTGCCCCTGCGCGGGTCGCGGCTGATGTGGCTGGGCGATGGCGAGGATGAGCTGTTGGCTTGGCCGCCGCGAACCGAGGACATGGACGAGGTCTGCCGCGCCGGGGCCGAGGCGGCCAAGCGGGCGCGGGAAAAGGAATACCGCCGCCTGCTCTACGTCGCCATGACCCGGGCCGAGGACCGGCTGATCGTCTGCGGCTGGCGCGGGCAGAAGGCGGCGCCGGAGGGATGCTGGCACGATCTGGTCCGCGCCGGGCTGGAGCCGCTGGCCGAGGAGGTGGAGGAGTCCTTCCTGGCGCGGGCCGCCGAGACAGAGACCAGCCGCGTCCTGGTGCTGTCCTGCCCGCAGGAGGTGCCGCCAGAGACCTCATCCGCCATTGAAGCCGGTGAACGTCCGCCTCCGCTGCTGCCCGACTGGGCCGTGGCTCCGGCCGGCTCCGAGCCGGTGCCGCCTCGGCCGCTGGCTCCCAGCCGGCCCGATGGTGAGGAGCCGCCGGTGCGCTCGCCCCTGGCCGAGGCCGATGGTACCGGTCGCTGGCAGCGTGGCCGTCTGATCCATCGCCTGCTCCAGACCCTGCCCGATCTGCCGCCGGCCGAGCGTTCGCGCGCCATGATGCGCTTCCTCAAGCGGCCGGGCTGGGCGCTGGGGACCTCCGACCAGTTGGCCATCGCCAACGAGGTCGCCGATATTCTCGACCATCCCGGCCTGGGGCATCTGTTCGGACCCGGTGCCAAGGCCGAGGTGCCGCTGATCGGCCGGATCGGCGAGCGGATAGTCTCCGGCCGGGTGGACCGATTGGTGGTGACCGCCGCCGAAGTGCTGGTGGTGGATTACAAGACCAACCGCCGCCCGCCCTCGGTGCCCGACGACATCCCCGATCTCTATGTTCGGCAGATGGCGGCCTATCGTCTCGCCCTGGCCTGCATCTATCCCCGTCATCACATCCGCTGCCTGCTGGTATGGACCGATGGGCCGGCACTGATGGAGATTGATGGCCGCCGTCTGGATGACGCCCTGGCCGGCATGGTCGGCCCGGAGTGATTTCACACTTTCCAAAACTGAACCGTTTGGTTTAGTTTCCTTGCGGGCGGAGTGGAGGAACCCATGCAAGACGGCAAGACTGGACGCAAACCGTCAGCCAAGCGCGATGCCATCCTGGAGGCGGCGCGTATCGTCTTCCTCGACCAGGGCTATGCCAGCGCCAGCATGGACAGCGTCGCCGCCGAGGCCGGGGTCTCCAAGGCGACCATCTACGCCCATTTCACCAGCAAGGACGAACTGTTCGGGGCGATGATCCGCAGCCGCTGCGAGCGCAATGCCACCTTTGCCGTGGTGGACAGCGCCCTGAACGCCCGTCAGACCTTGACGGTGATGGGCCGGCGCCTGCTGGAACTGCTGCTGCAACCGCAGACCCTGGCGGTCTATCGTCTGGTGATGTCGGAATCCGAGCGCCATCCCGATCTGGCCAAGGCGTTCTACGACTCCGGTCCCGGCACCGGCAAGGCGCTGATCGCCCAGGTGATCGACGATCTGGCCCGGCGGAAGGAACTGGAGGTGGCCGATTCCTGGATCGCCGCCGATCTGTTCGTCGGCATGCTGCGCACAGATCTGTTCATGCGCTCCATACTGGGGTTGCCGCAGCCGGAGGGCCGGACCCTGGACACCGCCGTCGCCGATGCGGTCGACACCATGCTGCGGGCTTTCGGCCCCAGGGGCTAGACCGTGATGCCCAAGATGTGCATCCTGGTCTAGCCTTTATCATTTTCCCTCGCCGGGCGGCCGCATCCGCGGCCTTGGCCGCGCCCTCAATGGGCGCAAGAGCAGCGCGCCTCATATTTAGGGCTCGCTGCTTAAACCTTCTTGCCGCGATAGGCGCCATCGACGATCACCACCACCGCGCCGAAGATGCAGACCAGCGGGATCAGCAGGCTGAAGAAGGTCATGCCCACCGAGGTGGCCACCGCCAGCGGTGGTGGCGCCAGCACCGGATCGCCCCCGGCCTGGGCCAGCAGGTCCCGGGTCAGATGGGCGGTTCCCAGCACCGCCACCACCAGGGAAATCAGGCAGCCGAGGCCGAACCACCTGATCTTCGTCCAACGCTGCGCCATGGTTTCCGTCCTTTCCGTCGCGACCGCGGGGGAGTGTGGCCGAGGTCCGGCCGGGGTTCAAGGGCGGAGAGCGGAATATGCCGCCAGGGCCGTCTTGCGCCGCTGATCATGGTCGAGGATGGGCGCGGGGTAGTCGAGTCCCAGCCGGACCCCTGCGCGGCGCAGGATATCCGGCGGTGCCTGCCACGGCTTGTGCAGCCAGCGGTTCGGCAGCCGGGCCAGTTCCGGACACCAGCGGCGGACATAGGTGCCGTCGCCGTCGAATTTCTCGCCCTGGAGCACCGGATTGAACACCCGGAAATAGGGCGCAGCATCGGTGCCGCACCCCGCTACCCACTGCCAGGAGGCGGAATTGCTGGCGAGATCGGCATCCACCAGGGTATCCCAGAACCATCGCGCCCCTTCCTGCCAGGGGATCATCAGGTCCTTGACCAGGAAAGAGGCGGCGATCATCCGCACCCGGTTGTGCATCCAGCCGGTGCGCCAGAGCTGGCGCAGGCCGGCATCGACCAGGGGAAAGCCGGTCCGGCCGCGCTGCCATGCGCGCAACCCCGGGCGATCCTCGCGCCAGGGGAAATCGGCGAATTCCGGCCGCAGCGGCCGCTCGGGCAGATCAGGCCGGTGATGGAGCAGGTGGGCGGAGAACTCGCGCCAGCCCAGCTCTGCCAGAAAGCGGTCGGTTCCACCGCCGCCGCCGCGGGCATCAAGGATGGCGTGGTAGAGCTGGCGCGGTCCGATCTCGCCGAAATGCAGATGGGGCGACAGGCCGGAGGTGCCGTCGCGCCCGGCCTGATCGCGGCTTTCGGCATAATCGGCCAACCCATCGTCGAGAAAGCGCCGCAACCGGTCACGGGCGCCCGCTTCTCCCGGGTTCCAGGTCTGATTCAGGCCTCCGGCCCAGTCCGGGGTGGTGGGCAACAGCCGCCAATCGGCCAGGGTCTCGCCACCGGGGAAGTCCGGGGCGGGGATGAGGCTATCGGGGACCGGCAGCGGCCGGGCGGGGGGCGGGGCGGCGCGGCAGGCCCGCCAGAACGGGGTGAAGACCTTGAACGGGGTGCCGGTGCCGGTGGTGATGTCGCGCGGCTCGAACAGGAGGCTGGCGTTGAACGAGCGCACCCGGAGTCCGGCTTCGGTCAACATCGCCTCGAGGGCGGTGTCGCGGGCCTCGGCCCACGGCTCGTAGATGCGGTTCCAGGTCACTTCGGCAGCGCCGGTGATGGCGATCAGCCGGCTCAGCACCTCCCGGATCGGGCCCTGTGCCAGCCGCAATGGGATACCGAGTCCGGCGAGCGCACCCCCCAGTGCCGTCAGGGCGTGATGCAGCCACCAACGCTGGGCTCCGCCCTCGGCCCAGGGGCCGGCGGAGCCGGGATCATGGATATATAGCGCGATCACCGGCCGGCCACCGCGGACGGCGGCATTCAGCGCCGGATTATCGGCCAGCCGCAGGTCGCGGCGGAACCAGACGATGACGGGGGAGTTGGTCGGGCTCATCGCGCCACCAGCTCTCCCTCCATCCCGCCGGCGGCATGCAACGCCTGGAGAATGGCGAGCTGGTCAAGGGTGGGGACGCCTGCCGCGCCGAGGCGCCGCAGCAGGCCGCCCACGGTTTCACCCGGCGGCAGGGTGATGATGGCGCCTTGGCCCTCGTCCACCGCGATGTCGCTACGCGGCACCACCCGGGTGGTGCCGCCGCTGGAGAACGGTCCCGGCTGAGAGACTTGCGGCGTTTCCGTGACCCGGATGGTCAGGGCGCCATGGCTGATGGCGGCGAGCGCCAGCCGCACGTCCTGGCCGGCGATGATGGTGCCGCTGGTTCTATCCACCACCACCCGCGCCGCCGGCAGGTCGGGCTCCACCCGCAGGGATTCGATGGCCGCGATCAGTCCCGCCGCGCCGTCGGGGGCGTCGGGGGGAACCGTGACGATGACGGTGCCGTTGTCCCTGATCCGGGCCAACCGCCGGCCCTGGGCGGCGTTGATGGCCTGGGCCATGCGCTGGGCGGTGGTGAAGTCGGGATTGCGCAGGCGAAGCCTGATTTCGCCGCTCTGGGTAAGGGTGGTGGGAAGCTCCCGCTCGATCACCGCGCCGCCGGGGATGCGGCCGGAGGTCGCGCCGCCGCGCGTCAGGCTCTGGCCGGGAGTCTGGACGCCGATGCCGCCGGAGGAAACCGGACCCTCGGCCACGGCATAAACCAGGGAATCGCCGCCTTGCAGCGGAGTGGGGACCAAGACGCCGCCGGCCAGGCTGCGGGCGTCACCCACCGCCGTCGCCGCGACGTCCAGACGGCTTCCCGCGCCGGCTCCCGCCGGCAGGCGGGTGGTGACCATCACTTGGGCGGCATCGCGGCCCACCCGCACGCCAGGGGGCAGCGGTCCGCGCCCGACCAGGGGGGAATCGCCGGTTCCCGCCAGTCCCACCACCATGCCATAGCCCACCAGGGCGGCATCGCCCATCCCCTCGACGGTGGCCATGTCCTTGATGCGCGACTGTGCCCGGGCCTCGCCGCCGGCCAGGATCAGCAGCAGTGCCAGGGTCACCCTCCCTATCCTTCGGTCCATGCCGTCCGCCTCGTCATACTTGGTCGTCAATGACCACAGTTCGGGGGTTCTTTCCACCCGAGCAGAGTCCTAGCATCATATGGGGGTTCGCGTTGACGTCGAGGAGGAGAACATGACTCTCCCATGGTTCGACTGCCGGCCCGCGCGAGTCCAGATTCTGGCCGCGCCAGCTATTCCCGCCTGAGCCCATCATGCGCATCTTCTGGCAGGACAGCATGGCGCTGGGAGTGCCGACGTTGGATGCGGAGCATCGCCAGCTGGTGTCCTTGCTGGACAGCTTCTGCGTCATTTTACGCTATCGCAACCTGGAGGCCGCCGGCCGTGCCTTCCGGGAGTTCTCGCAAGCGGCGTTGGCCCATCTGGCCAATGAGGAACAGTTGATCGCGCAATTCGCCCATGACGGAGCCGAACGCCATCTCGACGTCCACGGCAGGACCCGCGAGGTGATCGGCCGCTTGGGGGCGGCCATTTTCGATCACCGGGATCTGGCGGCGGCCGAACGGCTGGCCGGCGAAATCATCTCGACCTGGATTCGCGCGCTGCTTTCCGAGGACGTGGTTCTGGCTGCCCGTCTGAAGAGGGCTGTCCGAGCGCAGTGATCGCGATAAGTGCCGTTTGTTTACAGACGTCATCATCCGTTCAGATTTATTCTAAACCGTGGCTTCATAGGTAGTTTCCGCAGCTCTATGATCGGGACATCGCTAATGGGAAACCCGAGGGGACGCGGCCATGTCACCACTCCTGTCTGATCTGATGGTCACCCTTGGCGGCATCATTCCGTTGGTGGCCTTGGTGATTCTGTGCCTGCGGCGCGAGCGGAAGCTGTCGCGGGACCGGGCGGCCAATTCGGCGCAATAGGCCGTTCCTCAGGATGAGCCTGATTTATTGAAAGTACGGAACCTCATGCTGAGGAGGTCGCCGTCAGGCGGCCGTCTCGAAGCATCCTTACCGCCCGAATGCCGACTTTCTCAACAGCTTGTCAGCGTCCCGCCTCGAAATGGCCCCGCACCAGATTGATCTGCCGGATCAGGTCGTCGGCCGAGATCGGCTTGGTCAGCACCTTGGACGCGCCGACCTGACGGGTGATCTCGTGGGCCTGGTCCGAGGTATCGCTGGTCAGGATCAGGACCGGCTTGCGGCTGTTGATGTTGGCCTTGTCGGCGCGCAGGGTGCGCAGGAACTGGACCCCGTCCATGTTTTCCATGTGCAGGTCGCAGATGATGATATCGGGATCGATCTCGCCGGCCCGCAGCATCTCCAACGCCTGAACCCCGTCGGATGCCTCGGATATCTGTGAGGGATTGGCCCGGGTCAGCAGCTTCTTGATGATGGTCCGCATCACCTCCTGGTCGTCGATGATCAGCACATGCAGGCCGGCATTGCCGATCTGCATGGTCAGGGCGGCACCGTCCTTGAATTTTTCGATCAGCTTGCTGGCCGCCTTGGGCAAGGGCACCCGGCGCTCGCGGCAATACAGCGTCAGGGCCTGGCCGACATCGTCGCGGCTGAAGACGAAATCCTTGGCCGAGCCGCCGACGAAGATGGCGGGAAACCGGATGGTCAGCGCGATGTCCTGGGCCGGATCGAAATTGATCTGGTCGGGGGCACTGTCGGGCAGGTTCTTGCCGATCCGTCCGCCGTAGCGGCGCATGGCGTCGAGAAAGTCGGCGCGGGGAAAGAGGATGACACGGCGTTCCTGAATCATGCGGACCAACCCCAACCCATGCGGCCCCGTGCCGCCGGCCGATGACGAATTGTAATACAGGTCACTGCCTCCCGGGTAAAGGCAGGCGGAGAAATTGCTGTTCGACACGAGATTGTAACTTTACCAATAGGACGGCCTGTGGCGCGTTTGCCCAACATTTGACTCGTCCGCCCCGGCGGACATGGAGCCTGTCGATGACTCTGCAAACGGTGATGGAATTGCTCAGCAAGCAAAAGCTGGTGGAGGGCATGGTTCATACCCAGTCCGCCCGCCACCAGGATCTGGTCGAGACTGTTGTACAAAAGCAGCATCGGGCCGAATTGGAAATGGCCTTGTCCCGCCATTCCGAGGCGGAGATCGGGGCGATCCTGCAGGCGCTGCCGCCCGGCGACGCCATGTTGGTCTGGCAGCGGGTGGCGCCCGAGCGTCAGGACGACATCTTGTGGGAAATCACCAATGCGCTGGGCGAGGTTCTCGCCGGCCCGCGCGAGCCGCAATTCCGCCAGGGCCAGATCACCGCCTATGAGCTGATTGAAGGCAGAATGCGGATCACCGACGCGGCCTGCCGCAGTGATCTGGAAAGCTTGAGCCCCGTCTGGCTCGATATCCTGGGGGCATCCAAGTCGGAGCGGGGTTGGATCGCGCGGCATTTCGGCCTGGAACTGCCCGATCCGGAGGATCTCACCGACCTGGAGGTCAGCGCCCGTTTCTATGTGGAGGAGAGCGACGAGGTTCACCTCCACTCCAACTTCCTGCTCGACCGCGACGGCGAGTCTCGTAGCGTCCCGGTGGCCTTCATCGTTCATGGCGGCATCCTGTTCACCGTTCGCAATGACGAGTTGCCGGTCTTCCGTCTGCAGCGCCTGCGGACCCGCAATCAGCCGGGGCATGGCCTGTCCTGCAAGGACCTGTTGCTCGACCTCTATGGCGCCGACGTGGAATATTCCGCCGATGCGCTGGAAGACGCCTATACCACTCTCCGCCGGGTCGGCCAGGAGGTGCTGAGCGAAAGCGTGACCGATACCGATGCTGCGCGTCTGCTGGCCGATATCGCCGAGGAGGAGGACCTCAACGGCCGTATTCGCGGCAATATGCTCGACACCCAGCGGGCGGTGTCGTTCCTCATCCGGGGGCGCTTTCTCACTCCGGCCCAGACCGAGGATGCCAAGGAAATCCTGCGCGACATCGAATCCCTCAACAGTCACACCGCCTTCCTGTTCGAAAAGGTCAACTTCCTGATGGATGCCACGGTGGGCTTCATCAACGTCAATCAGAACCGGCGGGTTACCCAGCTGACGGTGGTCAGCGTGGTGTTCATGCCGCTCAATGTGCTCGCCGGGGTCGGCGGTATGTCCGAATTCTCCATGATGACCCAGGGAATCCCCTGGCCTGTCTCCTATTCCATCTTCACCGTCGGCCTGCTGCTGGTGGGATGGGCGACCTATGCCATCCTGAAAAACTTCGAGCGGAAGAGGACCCGATCCGGCGCGGCGGTGGCGGCGGGACGCAAGGCGCCGGTTGCCGGACGCCGACAGGCGGCCATGGCCAAGGCGCCCGGTCGGAGTTGAGCGGTCAGTGACGGTCGGGGATGCCGTCGCTACAGCAGTGGTGAACGATTTTGGCCTGCTGGCGCAGGTTGTCGTCGCGGAACCCGCCCCAGAACCGGGCCAGCCGCGCCCAGACCCGCCGCGATGGCGTCAGGCCGGCCGCGCGAAGCACCGCCACCACTTGGACCAGCCCCAGCCGGTGGAGATCGTAACGCAGGTCGAGGACCGTTCCCCCTCTGGCGGCCGTCAGGCCGAGGATGCCGTCCGCCGCCGCCACCGTGGCCAGTTCCGCATCACCGGCGGGGGCGGCAAGGGCAATCCGCCGGTGGATGGGAAGAGGGGGCGGAGAGGAGGGGGTGGTCACCGGTTACCGCCGCCGATCGGGCCAGCCTTGTGAGCTGAACCCAGGGGAATTGAACATGGAGCCGAAGGGCGAGGTGGAGCTTGACGGCTCTTGCGTTATGGAAAACGACCAGCCGCTGCCGCCGCCCTGGCTGCTGCCGAAGCTGCGGCTGCCGGTCGCTTCGCCGTTCTCCGACCGTCCGGAGAGGCGTTGCAGATTCTCGTCGGGATCGCTGAACTTGGAACTGCCATCGGGATTGACCGGAGCCGGCCTCTCGGCCCAGGCCCAGGCGGTTCCCGGCGCCAGCCCGAGAGTCGTGCCGAGCAGAAAGACGACGAGTCCGATGGGGCGAAGCATGGCGATCATCCCGGATTGTGAAACTCGGCCATGATACGCCCGCGCTCTCGGCGGCAGCAAGGAGGACGAGCTGACGGCTTGCTTACCGCCGCGGCAGGCCCAACACCGCCAGCGCCGTTTCGGGGTCGATCCGGACGTCCAGCCAGGACATCCCCCAGTGCAGATGCGCCCCGGTCGCCAGACCGCTGGCGCCGACCGCGCCGATGACCTCGCCCCGGGCGACGTGGCGGCCGGGCTCGACGGCGATGGCCGAAAGGTGGGCGTAGCTGGACATCAGCCCCAGACCATGGTCGATCATGACCGTGCGCCCGGTGAGGAACAGGTCGGGCGCAGCCAGCACCACCACCCCTTCGGCGGCCGCCCGAACCGGGGTTCCTGCGGCGGCGGCGATGTCGAGGCCGGAATGGGGCGCGCCCGCATTGCCGTTATAGACCCGCTGGCTGCCGAATATGCCGGATACGATGCCCCCGGCCGGCGGCACCAGTCCGCTCAGATAGAGCGGGGCCAGGGTGATCCGGCCGCGCAGCCCTCGCAGCATCTCGCTTTCTGCCCTGATGCGGGCCACCGCAAGCGGATCGGGCTCGGCCTTGTCGCGGGGCAGCCCCTCGATGCGCTGGACCGTCCAATCCCGCCGAGCCACCGTGAGCAGCCGGCTCTCGCGCTCGCCATCGGCATGGAGGATGTCCAGCCGCGCCTGGGCGGAGGCATCGCGTCCGAAGCCCAGCAGGAAGCGGCCGGTCTCGTCCACCGGTACCGGGCGGTCGTCGAGGCGGAGGATCAGCCCGGGCTCACCCTGGCCCACCAGGAGTCCGCCCTGCTCGGCGCGGCCGGACAGCACGGTCTCGCCCCGCGCCAGGGCCGGCAGCAGGCAAAGCAGCAGGGCAATCCAGCGCAAGCCGTTATTTGGTGGGTGCCCATTGCATGATGGCATTACCGTTCTCTCGATTGCACAGCTCGGTGATGATGGCCGACGAGACCCGGGTGGGCGTGACGCCATTGACGCTGAGCAGGCCCTTGCGCACCAGCCGCATGCCCGAGGCCGAGCAGATGCCGGGCGGCACGCCTTCGGCGGTCACCACCGGAATCCCCCCCATGGTGCCGGTGCGCAGCGCGCCGCCGAAGATATGGGTGGGCGGGGCGTTGCCCTGGGCGGCCTGGATGATCTGTTCGACGAAGCGGCTGGTCTCACTGCCGTCCGGACCGGGGGTCTCCCGGAAGGAGGACCACATGAGATAGAGGACAACGGCGGCGACCGCCAGGCTCGCCCCGATCCAGATCTGCTTGGCCCGGCTCTTCAGCTCCGGCTCCTCCACCTGGCGAGCCCGAGGGGCGCGTTTGGCCGGAGTCTTGGCCTGGGCCCAATTGTCGGGGACGGGGCGCGGCAGCCGGCGCTCCTTGGCCGTTTGCAGGACCTGGACGCAGGCGCGGGCGGCGGCGTGCATCTGGTTGCGCATGGCTTCGGGGTCTTGCCCCTGCTTGATGGCGGAAACGATCACGTGGATGCGGTTGGTGAGTTCGGCCTTCAGGTTGTGGTCGCCGGGTCGCCGCAGCATCAGCGCCAGGGCCAGCGTCGCCACCTCGACCAGCCTGTCGGGATGATCGACGGTTGCCATCTTGTGAAGGATCGCCTGAAACAGCGCCTCCTGTTCCTCGGCGGTTGCTGGCTTGCCCACGCTTGGTCCGATCTCGATGTCGAGGCCCAATCCCCGCAACACTTTAGACGGTGTGGAGTTAATGAGCGGTTACAGCCGGCCCGGCGCCGATGCGAGAATTCCCCACAATTTTTTTGGTGTTGTTTGGAGTTCTACACACCGCCATATGAGGGGCGGGTCCCGGCGGAGTCGCCGCCGGGGCCGGCAGCGTGTAGACTTTGATGAGGCCTTCCCAATAATGAGTGTGGACATGACGCATCCGGCCCTCGGCTATGGTCTCGCCTTTCTCGACCTGTATCGCCGGGATGGGCTGGAGCGCCTGGATCAGGCCTTTCTTACCGAATTGGGGGAGGGCGACGCCGCGTTGCGCGACCGCCTGCTGGTGGCACGGGCCGCACCGGAGACGCTGGCGGCCAAGGATGAGGCCGAGCTGATCGTCGCCCTGGCGCCGCATCTGGATGATTTTCTTGCCAGCCTGTTCGCCATCCGCGCCGCTACCGCCGAGTTGCGCCAGCGCGCCGATGCCCTGGCGCCGCTCTATCTGGCCAAGCGCAATTTCGTTCAACGCCGGGCGTTGAAGGCGATCAAGCCCGAAGAGGCCGCCGCCCTCGACGCCAAGGCGTTGGAGCTGGAATACAGCCTTAAGGTCGGCGAGACCTTCTCGGAGCTGGCCTTTGCCCGGCGCGTCCTGTCCTGGCTGGATGACGAACCCGATCACGCCGATGATCTGGCGCTCGCTGTCCGTCTCGCCGCCGCCAAGGTGGCCGAGAACGAGCGTGCCCCCCATCCCCACGGTATCCTGTTCAAGGTGCCGCGCAAGCACGATCCGCTGGCCCAGGTGCCGGTGGAGAGTGTCGATCTGTGCGGCGTCACCGCCCTGGAGCTGGGGGTCGAACGGCTGCGCCGGCGCGAGGGCTTCAACCTCACCGATGCCGGCACCGATCTGGCCGGTGCCCTGGACGAGATCAATTACTGCATCCTCTGCCACCACCAGGGCCGCGATTCCTGTTCCAAGGGCCTGAAGGACAAGAAGACCGGCGAACTGGCCAAGAATGCCGTCGGTGTCACCATGGAAGGCTGCCCGCTCGAGGAAAAGATCTCGGAAATGCACGAGGTCAAGGGCGCCGGCCATGCCCTGGCGGCACTGGCGGTGATCACCATCGACAATCCCATGGCGGCGGGCACCGGGCACCGTATCTGCAACGACTGCATGACCGCCTGCGTCTATCAGAACCAGAACCGCGATCCGGTCAACGTCCCCGAGGCCGAGACCCGCACCCTGAAGGATGTGCTGGAGCTGCCCTGGGGCTTCGAGATCTACTCTCTGCTCACTCGCTGGAACCCGGCCAATATCCGCCGGCCGCTGCCCCGGCCCGATTCGGGACGCAAGGTGCTGGTGGTGGGCATGGGGCCCGCCGGCTACACCCTGGCCCATCATCTGATGCAGGACGGTCATCACGTCGCCGCCGTGGACGGACTCAAGATCGAGCCGCTGACCGCCGAGCTGTCGGGGATTGATCCGCATGGAAAGCGGGTGCCGTTCAAGGCCATCCGCGACATCCGCGCCCTGTGGCAACCGCTGGGCGAACGGGTGATGGGCGGCTTCGGCGGCGTTGCCGAATACGGCATCACCGTGCGCTGGGACAAGAACTTCCTCGACGTCATCCGCCTGCTGCTGGAGCGCCGCAGCGAATTCGCCCTGTTCGGCGGCATCCGCTTTGGCGGCAATGTGACTCTGGAAGGGGCCTTCGCCATGGGCTTCGATCACGTTGCCCTGGCCACCGGCGCCGGCAAGCCCACCATCATCGACATGCCGGGCGGACTGGCGCGGGGCGTGCGTCAGGCCTCGGACTTCCTGATGGCCTTGCAGCTGACCGGCGCGGCCCGGGCCGACACCCTGACCAATCTACAGCTGCGGCTGCCGGTGGTGGTGGTCGGCGGCGGACTCACCGCCATTGACGCCTGCACCGAGGCCCTGGCCTATTACCCGGTCCAGGTGGAGAAATTCCTCCATCGCCACGAGCTGCTGGTGGCTGAGCGCGGCGAGCACGCGGTGCGCGTCAACTGGAGCGCCGAGGACCACGCCATTGCCGACGAGTTCATCGCCCATGCCCGCGCCATCCGTGCCGAGCGGGCGGCGGCATCCTCGGAAGGGCGCGAACCTCGCATTCGCGAGCTGCTGCAGGGTTGGGGCGGTGCCATGGTCGCCTATCGCCGGGCGTTGACCGACAGCCCGGCTTATCGCAATCATGAGGAAATCGCCAAGGCCCTGGAGGAGGGAATTCGCTTCGCCCCCGGCCTGACGCCGGTGGCGGTGGAGGTGGACGAGTTCGGTTCCGCCTCCGGCCTCCAGGTCAAGGACAGGGACGGCCAGCCCCATCTGCTGCCCGCCCGCACCGTGGTGGTCGCCGCCGGCACCGTACCCAATACCACCCTGGCCCGCGAGCGGGACGGCATCACCCTGGATGGCAAGTATTTCCAGGCGGTGGATGAGGACGGCACCCCGGTTTCCCCGGAGCGGCTGGCCAAACCCACCACCCCCCAGGTGCTGATGCATGTGGACGGCTTCGACCGTACGGTCAGCTTCTTCGGCGATCTCCATCCCTCCTATGCCGGGAATGTGGTGTCGGCCATGGCCTCGGCCAAGCAGGGCCATCCGGTGGTGACACGCGCCATGGCCCGGCGGCCGGCCTCGGCGATCACCGGCCCCGACCTGTTCGCCCGGCTCAATGACGAGCTGCGACCCAGCGTCCACGCGGTCAACCGCCTGACATCCACCATTATCGAGGTGGTGATCCGTGCCCCCGCCGCCGCCAGGGCCTTCAGGCCGGGCCAGTTTTTCCGCCTGCAGAATTTCGAGATGCTGGCCCCCAAGGCCGGTGGCTCGACCCTCGCCATGGAGGGGCTGGCGCTGACCGGCGCCTGGGTCGATGTGGAGCAGGGGCTGGTCGGGCTGATCGTGCTGGAGATGGGCGGATCAAGCGATCTCTGCGCCTTCCTGCGCCCGGGCGAGCCGGTGATCCTGATGGGTCCCACCGGCGCCCCCACCCATGTCTGCGGCAAGGAGACCGTGCTGTTGGCGGGCGGCGGGCTGGGCAATGCCGTCCTGTTCTCCATCGGCCAGGCTTTCCGCGCCGCCGGGTCCAAGGTGCTGTACTTCGCCGGATACAAGAATGCCGGTGACCGCTTCAAGCTAACCGATATCGAGGCGGCTTCCGACGTGGTGGTGTGGTGCGTCGATGCCGGCGATCCCTTCGCCACGACCCGGCCCCAGGACAAGACCTTCGTCGGCAATATCGTCGAGGCCATGGTGGCCTATGGCGAGGGACGGTTGGGCGAGCAGATGGTCCCCATCACCGCGGTGGACCGCCTCATCGCCATCGGCTCGGACCGCATGATGGCGGCGGTGGCGAAGGCGCGGCACAACCGGCTCGCCCCCTTCCTCAAGCCCGAGCATACCGGCATCGGCTCCATCAACTCGCCGATGCAGTGCATGCTGAAGGAGGTTTGCGCCCAGTGCCTCCAGCGCCACAAGGACCCGGTGACCGGCGAGGAGAAGATCGTCTTCACCTGCTTCGATCAGGACCAGCCGCTGGACAAGGTGGATTTCGTCAGCCTGAACGAACGGCTGTCGCAGAACTCCACCTGGGAAAAGCTGTCCAAGTCCTGGATCGATCGGGGTTTGCGGCAGGCCGGGCTAAGAGGATAAGCGGCGCCACTCCGCGCCCGACTCCGTTCAACAAGCCGGTTCGATTCCGTCGGAAAATTCCACCCTCCCCCTCCTCCCTAATCCCCTTCGCTCCCATGTAATTTATCTGGCATGCTGATAAAAAATGGGAGGGGAGGGCTTCATGGGAATGTTCAAGACTCTGGCCTTGGCTTTGGCGCTGGTTTTAGCCGCGACGGTGGCGCGGGCCGAGGATCTGGTGCGGCTGGGCAATCTCAAATTCGCCCATTATGGCGCCGTCTCCTACATGAAGGAGATCGCCCCCAAATTCGGCCTGAAGATCGAGGAGCGGGTCTTCCCCAAAGGGCTCGACATCATGCCGGCCGTGGTCGCCGGCGAGATCGACATCGCCGCCAGCGCCCTTGACGCCGCCATCGCGGGGCGGGCCAGCGGCGTTCAAATCTATGCCGTCGCCGGTTTCGCCAAGGGCGGCGCCCGCATCGTCGGGCGCGCCGATCTCGCTCTTAAATCGGTGGCGGAATTGAAGGGCCGTAAGGTGGGCGTGGCGCGCGGTGGCGCTCAGGAACTGCTGCTGCTGGCGGAGCTGGCCAAATACGGCCTTACGTGGTCGGACAAGCCGGGCAAGGATGTGCTGATCACCTATATGGCCTTCGCCGATCTCAATCAGGCGCTGATGGCCAAGGATATCGACGCCATGAGCCAGTCCGAGCCGCAATCTTCCCAGGCCATCAACAAGGGCTACGGCACCGAGATCGTCAAACCCTATGACACCGCCATGGGCGAGCCCATCCGGGTGCTGGTGATGAGCGAGAAGATGTACAAGGAGAAGCCCGACGTGGCGCTGCGCCTCATGCGCTGCTTCGTCGAGGCCACCCGCCGGTTCGTCGCCGATCCCGCCCTGGCCTCGAAATATGTGCGCGAGCAGATGTTCAAGGGCCAGATCAGCGAGCAGGACTACAAGGACGCCCTGGACAATGCCGCCTTCACCACCGATCTGCCGGTGGAGCATGTGCAGATCACTACCGATCTGATGGTGAAATACGGCGTCGGCCGCATGGCCAATCCGCCGGTGGCCACCGACTGGGTCAAGCCCGATCTGCTGGCCAAGGCGCGCTGACATGGGGCGGCATCTGCGCGGCGCCCTCATCCCCATGATGGTGCTGGCGCTGTGGCAGGCGCTGTCGGCCGGCGGTGTCGTCAATCCCCAGGTGCTGCCGGCGCCCAGCGCGGTGGTGCTGCGGTGGTGGGCCTATCTGGCGCCGCTCACCGCCTTCGATCCCGATAGCGAGAGCCGGCTGAGCTGGCTGCTTTCGGGGGAAATGCTGGCCGATTCCGTGGCCACCATCACCCGGGTGGTGGTGGGCTTCGCCATCGGCGGCGGACTGGCCCTGCCGTTGGGCCTCGCCATGGGGGCCAGCAAGCGCGTCTACGGCCTGTTCGACCCGCTGGTCCAGGTGCTGCGGCCGATACCGCCCATCGCCTATATCCCGCTGTCGATCCTGTGGTTCGGCCTGGGCAATCCGCCGGCCATCTTCCTGATCGCGCTGGGGGCGTTCTTCCCGGTGCTGATGAACACCATCGCCGGGGTCCACGGCGTCGACGGCATCTATCTGCGGGCGGCGCGCAATCTGGGGGCCGGTCCCGCCACCCTGTTCTGGCGGGTGATGCTGCCGGCCGCCACCCCCTATATCCTGGCCGGCGCCCGCATCGGCATCGGCACTGCCTTCATCGTGGTCATCGTCGCCGAGATGATCGCGGTCAACAGCGGATTGGGCTTTCGCATCCTGGAGGCGCGGGAGTTCTTCTGGTCGGACAAGATCATCGCCGGCATGTTCACCATCGGACTGATCGGACTGGCCATCGATACCGGCATGAGCCGGCTGAACCACGCGCTGCTGAAATGGCATCGCGGGCTGGAGAACTGATCATGACCGCGCAGATTCAATGCCGCGGTCTCGACGTGGCGTTCGGCGGCGGCGAACACCGGGTGGTGGCGTTGCAGGGCATCGACCTGGATCTGACCGCCGGCGAGTTCGTTTGCCTGCTGGGGCCCAGCGGCTGCGGCAAATCGACGCTGATGAACGCGGTGGCCGGCTTCCAGATGCCCAGCGCCGGCTCGATCCTGGTGGAGGGCAACAAGGTCACCGGTCCCGGTCCTGATCGTGCCATGGTATTCCAGGAATACGCCCTGTTCCCCTGGATGAGCGTGGAGCGCAACATCGCCTTCGGTCTGGAGATCAAGGGCATGGCCAAGGCCGAGATCGCCGGCCGGGTCGAGGCGCTGATGGTCAAGATGCGCCTGGGGGAATTCCGCCACCGCTATCCCAAGGACCTGTCGGGGGGCATGCGCCAGCGTGTCGCCATTGCACGGGTGCTGGCGCTGGATTCGCCGATCCTGCTGATGGACGAGCCGTTCGGGGCGCTGGACGCCCTGACCCGGCGCACCTTGCAGGACGAATTGCTGCGCATCTGGGAGGAATCACGCAAGACGGTCCTGTTCGTCACCCACTCCATCGAGGAGTCCATCTTCCTCGCCGATCGGATCGTAGTGATGACCTACCGCCCCGGCACCATCAAGCGGGAAGTGCGGGTGACCATACCGCGACCCCGCGACCCCGCCGCCCCCGAATTCAACGCCCTGAAGCGCGAGTTGTCGGACCTGGTGATGGAAGAGCAGAACCGCTCCACCGACGACGAGATCAAGACCTCGGCGGTGGATTGATGCTTCGAGACGGCCGCCTGTCGGCGGCCTCCTCAGCATGAGGGGCTTACAGCAGCCTTACCCTGAGGAAGCCGCGAAGCGGCTGTCTCGAAGGATGGGACAGGACGAAACGGCCCGTTACGCCGCTGTCCCTCCCGCCTCGTGCCGCGGATTGCCATAGCGTTTCATGTAGAGCGGCAAGGTGACCTCGGCGGCCACCGGGGCGATGCCCAGCTCGGACAGGCCGGGCTTGCCGCCGCGCACCACGTTGTCCACCTTCATCATCCGCACCTGATCCTTGGTCAGCATCGGGTTGGGCAGCATCTGCAGGAAGGTGGCCTGGATCATGCCGAGACCGAACGGCACCGGCAGCAGATGGCGCTTGCGCCCGGTGACAGCGATCACCAGCTCCATGATCTCCTTCATGGAGTAGCGGCGCGGACCGCCCAGCTCGTAGACCTTGCCGGCCAGCTTGGGCTCGTCCAGCACCTTGACCACCGCCTCGGCCACGTCGCCCACATAGACCGGCTGGAAGGTGGGGCCGCCCGAACCGAACAGGTCGATGCCGCAACCGTCCTCGGTGCAGACCGGCTTGAAGCCGTCGGAGGTGAATACCGGCAGCACCGGCGAGACCACCGCCATCTTGCCGAAGCGGTTGAAGAAGTCGTCATCGGGGCCGAATACCACCGAGGGGCGGAAGATGGTGGCGCCGGGGAAGGCGGCCAGGACAGCTTCCTCGCCCGCCGCCTTGCTGCGGGCATAGGCGGCTTCGGAATTCTTGTCCGCGCCCAGCGCCGACATGTGAACCAGCTTGGCCACGCCAGCGGCCTTGGCGGCCTGGGCCACATTGGCGGCGCCCTTGACGTGGATGGCGTCGAAGGTCTTCTTGCCGCTCTCGTAGAGAACGCCCACCAGATTGATCACCGCGTCGGCGCCGGCCACCGCGAACTTCACCTGGACCGGGTCGGTGATGCTGGCGCGCAGCGGGGTCACCTGACCGACATCGCCCATGGTCCTGACGAATTCGGCGGCGATGGGGTCCTGCACCGCGACCCGGACCACCCAGCCCCGGGCGGCGAGACGACGCACCACGGTCCTGCCGATGAAGCCGGACCCTCCGAACACGGTCACCAGACGCCGAGCCATGCGATCCCCCTTAGATTCCCTTGCCGCCGAGCGGCTCCGCCACCCGTATCTTTGGGTGGGAAGCTAGCCCATATGCCCCCCGGGTGTAAAGGCGTGCCGCCGCGCGTTTCCGTCCAAACCGGCAAATCGTCATCATCTCGTGAAAACATCGTTGACATGGCTGGCGCCGTCGAATATTTCTCCGGGCCTCGGACGGCGCGGCCGTTCGCAGGCTACCTGCCCAGGTGGCGGAATTGGTAGACGCGCACGGTTCAGGTCCGTGTGGCAGTGATGTCGTGGAAGTTCGAGTCTTCTCCTGGGCACCATCTCTTTCCCGTTCGCGGGACTGAAGGTGGAGATAACGGACGCGGAGCCGCCCGCCCCAAACCGGGGATTATAGGAGCGGCTCCGTGACCGTATATTATCATAAGAACGACCTTCCCGCAGACGTGACCCTCGGCCCGATCATCGCCATCGATTCCGAGACCATGGGCCTCAACTTCCAGCGCGACCGCCTTTGCGTGGTCCAGCTGTCGGCCGGCGACGGCGACGCCCATGTGGTGCATTTTCCCGAAGCCAAATGGAATGCCCCCAATCTGGTGGCCCTGCTGTCCGATCCGGCGACGACCAAGCTGTTCCATTTCGCCCGCTTCGATCTGGCCATGATCAAGCGGTATCTCGGGGTGCGCTGCACCCCGGTGTTCTGCACCAAGATCGCCTCGCGCCTGACCCGGACCAACACCGAGAGCCACAGCCTCAAGACCCTGTGCAAGGAGTTCCTGGGCGTCGATCTGTCCAAGCTGCAGCAAAGCTCGGACTGGGGCGCCGAGACCCTGAGCGCCGATCAGCTGGCCTATGCCGCCTCGGACGTTCTCTATCTGCACAAGCTGAAGGAGCGCTTCGAGGTCCTGCTCGACCGCGAGGGGCGCCGCGATCTCGCCGAGGCCTGCTTCAGGTTCCTGCCCGACCGCGCCGAACTGGATCTGGCCGGCTGGCCGGAAGAGGACATCTTCTCGCACTGAGGACTGGCGGCGGGGTTTACAGCCCCGTCCCATACTCCGCCATGCAGTTGGGGGTCTCCCACACCCGCATGGCCACCAGCCGGGCGGTGCCGTCGGAGCGCAGGCGGACCGGCTCGGCCAGTCTTTCATACCAGTGTTTGGCCAGACATTCGGCGGTGGGCTGGAACGGCACCACGTAAAGCTTGGTCGCCATGGCGGTGTCGGTGGTGAGCGCGAAGCCCACCTTTGCCACTTCGGCCCGCAGGGCGGCAAGCCAGACCCCACCATCGGGGGCCGGCGCGAACAGGGCGAGCAAATCGGAATCGGCGGCGGATGCGATGAAGCCGTGGTCGCAGGGCGTATCCACCAGCCGCATCATCTCGTCCTTCAGGAAGCCGAAGTCCACCACCATGTCGGTCTGTTCGCCGGCATCATGGAGATGGCCGGCCTCGCACTCGGCCTCGACCACATAGCGGTGGCCGTGCAGGTTCCGGCATTTGGAGCCGTGGGTCATGATGCGGTGACCGGCATCGATCTCGATGCGGCGGCGGACTCGGTGAGCGGACATCAGGGAATTCCCAGCAATTTGTGGGTCTGCAAGCTGAGGCGCCAGCGCGGACGAGTCAAGCACCGGGCGATGGCGGCCCGGGTGTTGGCGTCGCGCTCGGGGCCGTCCATGGGCTGAAGGAAGAAATGGGTGAAGGCCAGATGCTCGAAATCCTCGGGCGGAGCGCCATCCTGGGGATAGATCAGCTTCAGCTCGTCACCCGTGGTTACCGCCAGGGTGGTGCCGGCCTTTGGGCTGACGGTGATCCAGTCGATGCCGACGGGCAGGGGCAGGGTGCCGTTGGTCTCCACCGCCACCTGGAAGCCGCGATCATGCAGGGCCGCGATCAGCGGCTCGTCCAACTGCAAGGCCGGCTCGCCGCCGGTAATGATGGCCAGACGCGGCCCCTCGGTCCCGGCCGGCCACAGCAGCGACACCGCCTCGGTCAGGCTTTCGGCATCGGGATAGCGGGTGCCGCCGAGGAAATCGGTATCGCAGAAGCTGCAACTGGCTTCGGCGCGGTCGGCCTCGCGCCCGCTCCACAGATTGCAGCCGGCGAATCGGATGAACAGGGCTGCGCGCCCGGTCTGGGCGCCCTCGCCCTGGAGGGAATGGAACAGCTCCTTGACCAGATAGCTCATCAGTGGTCGGAGCCGTGCAGGACCTGATCGGCGATGCCGGTGTCATAGGCGACACCCGCCGCGGTCAGGGTCACCGCCACGGGGAAGCTGCCCTCGATCAGGCCCTTGCGCTCCAGCGCCACCCACACCGCCCGGTTGCCCAGGCCAGTGGCGTCGGCCGACATGGCCACCTTGCTGCCCACATGGAAGTGGTTGCCGTGGGGGTGGGGCAACTGGCTGAGGAAGACCCCGCCGCCGTCCAGCGGCGTCGCGGATTCGGGATGGCGGGCCAGTTCCTGGAACAGGACCAGGGTCTTGAGTTGCAGGGCGTTGAGCTTGAGCGGATTGGTCCTGGGGGGCATGACGTCGTGTCCGGATGAAACGGGGCCGGCATCATGGCACCGGCAGGCCCCGGATTCCAAGGTCCTAGACCGGGATGCCCAAAATGTGCATCACGGCCTAGCCTTTATCATTTTCCCTCGCCGGGCGGCCGCATCCGCGGCCTTGGCCGCGCCCTCAATGGGCGCAAGAGCAGCGAGCCTCATATTTAAGGCTCGCTGCTCTACGCAATCTCCTTGAGGAAGCCCTCGACCTCGCGCTCCAGCCCGCGGCTCTGCTCCATCAGCTCATTGGCGGCCTGGAACACGGTTCGGGCCATGGCGCCGGTCTCGCCGGCGGCGGCGACCACCCCGGAAATGTTGGAAACCACCTCGCGGCTGCCGGCGGCGGCCTCGGCGACATTGCGCGAGATGTCCGACGCCGCCGCGCCCTGCTGCTGCACCGCTCCGGCGATGGAGGACGACATTTCGTTGACCCGGGAGATGGTGTCGGCGATGCCGGCCAGCGCTCCGACGGCCGAGCGGGTTTCCTCCTGGACCGCCGCGATCTGGCGGGCGATGTCGTCGGTAGCGCGCGAGGTCTGGCCGGCCAGATTCTTGACCTCGTGGGCGACCACGGCAAAGCCCTTGCCGGCATCCCCGGCACGGGCGGCTTCGATGGTGGCGTTGAGCGCCAGCAGGTTGGTCTGGCTGGCGACGTCGTTGATCAGGTTCAGCACCTGACCGATCTTGTCTACCGCCGAGGTCAGGCCGGAGATGCGGGCATTGGCGGTTTCAGCTTCGCTGGAAGCGGCCTGGACGATGGCGCTGGACTGCCCGACCTTGGACGAGATTTCGCCGATGGCGGCGCTAAGCTGATTGCCGGCGGCGGCGACGCTTTCCACATTGGCGGCCGACTGCTCGGTCGCGGCCGAGACCGCGGCGCTTTGGCTATGGGTCTGCTCGGCGGTGGCCGACAGGGCGTCGGAGGCGACGTGCAGGCTTTCCACGGTGCTCCTGATTCGGTTGAGCAGGCTGATCACGACTCCGTCGAAGCGCCGGGTCGCCGCCTCCACCTGCTTTTGGCGCTCGTCGCGCCGGGCCTGCTCGGCCCGTTCGGTCCCGGCGCGGTGGCCGGCTTCGATCAGGGTCAGGCGCCAACGCTCCAGCGCCAGGGCCAGCGGCCCGAATTCGTCGGCGCGGCCGGTCTCGGGCACCGGGGTGTCGAGGGCGCCTTCCCCCAGGCGGGTGACGGCATGGCCCAGCCGGCCCAGGGGCGCGGTGATCGCCCGCGCCACGGCGAGGACGATGCCCAGCGCCAGGATACTGGCCCCCAGGGTGATGAGGCCGACGATCAGCTTGTAATTGCCTTCCTGGGCGGCGGCATCCTGTTCCACCGATTTGGACAGGGTGTCGGAGGCCAGGACCAGACGGTCGATGGCCTTGCGGTGGGTGGCATAGAGCCCGCCCATCTCCTTGAAGGCGGCGGCTGCGGCGGCGTGGTCGCCCTGCTCCAGCGCCGGGAACAGGGTGGCGAAGGCGCGGTCGTAGAAGCGCACCGCCGGCGCGTAGGACTCCACCAGCAATCCATCGCGCACCGAGGCGTCCAGCCCTTGGGCGGACCAGAAGGCGTGGCGCTCGTCGTAATCCTTGCGCAGGCGCAGCATGGCGTCCTTGAAGCCGGCAACTTCGCCCGGCTCGGCGGTCATGGCCTGGGAGGCCACCAGATAGGATTCAAGGATGTATTCCGGCGGCGGCAGGATGTCGGCGACCAGATCCTTGGTCTGGACGATGCGACCATAAACCGGTCCGTTGACCTTGAGCTCGCCGAACGCCAGTCCCCAGGCACCCGCCACGCCGACCAGGGCCAGGGCGACGGCGGCGGCGAGGGATGCCAGCTTACCGCGAAGCGTGATCAAACCGGGCATGACAAATCTCCAAATAGCAGCTCGGCACGAGTCGCCATGCTGCGGTGTGGGAGACTAAAGCCATGTCGGACGAGCAAAAATCAAGCTTAGGAATCGAAATGGGGGCATGCGTTTGAGTGTAATGCTAATAGCGTGGTATGCATGTTTAAAAAAGCGGCACATTTTTACTTGTGCGCACAATTTGTGCAGCGAGGTGTTTTTTGAATTCGATTTAAAATAACAAGAAATGCTATCGACGATTTTCTGGGATGTCGGTGAAATGCGACGGCGTTAGCCCCGCGGGGGGCGGCCCCAATCGCCGGCCAGGGCCTGCACCACCGCCAGGGCGGCGATGGCGGCGGTTTCCGCCCGCAGGATGCGCGGGCCTAGACTGACCGGTCGAGTATAGGGCTTGGCCGCCAGCATCGCCCGCTCCTCCGATGCGAAACCGCCTTCCGGCCCCACCAGCAGGGCCAGTTTGCCGCCGCCGATCCCGGCCAGAACCTGGGCCAGCGGCGGCCCGCCGCCACCCTCGTCAAGGAACAGCAGGATGCGATCCTCGGGCCAGCCAGTCAGAGCCTTGTCCAATGGGACCGGCTCGGCCAGCTGGGGGAGGGTGAGGCGCTCGCACTGCTCGGCCGCTTCCATCAGATGGGCGCGCAGGCGGTCGGTATTGACCCGTCCGGCATTGGTGCGCCGGGTGAAGACCGGCCACAGACGCGAGACTCCCAGCTCGGCGGCCTTTTCCGCCACCAGATCGGTGCGCTCCTTCTTCAGGGGGGCAGCCAGCAGCCACAGGTCGGGCTCCGGCGCCTGGGGGCGGGTGGGGTGCTGGGGGATCAGGGCGGCGCCGGCCTTGGCCAGACCGGCGATGCGGGCCAGCCACTCGCCGTCGCGCCCGTTGAACAGCAGCACGTCCTCACCGATTTCGGCCCGCATTACCCCGGCGACATAATGGGTCTGGTCGCGGCCCAGGGCCACCGCCACTCCCTCAGTCAAGGGGGCGTCGATGAACAGGCGCAGGCGGGGGCGGGGTGCGGGGGGTGTCATGATTTCCTTCTACGCCGGACACCCCTTCGGGGCAACCATGCTTGACGCCCGGGGCGGGGCGTCATATCTCGGACAGGAATCTGTCGTGGAAAGGTCACCTCATGGCCGTGTTACCCATCCTTGTCGCCCCCGATCCCGTGCTGAAAAGCAAAGCCAGACGGGTGGACGCGGTCGATGATCGCCTGCGTGTCCTGATGGAGGACATGCTGGAGACCATGTACAAGGCGCCGGGCATCGGTCTGGCGGCGCCGCAGGTGGGCGTGCTCGAACGGGTGATCGTGGTCGATATCGGCAAGACCGAGGAGGACCGTCACCCCCTGCGCATGGTCAACCCCCAGATCGTCTGGATCTCGGACGAGGACAACACCTACGAGGAGGGCTGCCTGTCGGTGCCCGAGCACTATTCCAACGTGGTGCGGCCCAAGGAGGTCAAGGTCCGCTATCTGGATGAGACCGGCACGGCCAAGGAAGTCCACGCCGATGGCCTGCTTGCCACCGTGGTCCAGCACGAGATGGACCATCTCGACGGCATCCTGTTCATCGATCACCTGTCCTCGCTCAAGCGCAACATGATCCTGCGCAAGCTGGTGAAGGCCAAGAAGGAGGCCGAGTAGCCATGCGCCTGGTATTCATGGGCACCCCGGACTTCTCGGTTCCCATTCTGGGCGCGCTGCTGGATGCCGGTCATCAGGTGGTGGCGGTCTATTCCCAGCCGCCGCGTCCCGCCGGGCGCGGTCACAAGGAGCAGCCGTCGCCGGTCCATGCCTTCGCCCTCGGGCGCGGCATTCCCGTCCATACCCCCAAGAGCCTGAAGCCGGTGGAGGAGCAGGCGGTCTTCGCCGGGCTGGACGCCGATGCCGCCGTAGTGGCGGCCTATGGCCTGATCCTGCCCCAGGCGGTGCTCGACGCCCCCCGGCTGGGCTGTCTCAACGTCCATGCCTCGCTGCTGCCGCGCTGGCGGGGGGCCGCGCCGATCCAGCGCGCCATCCTGGCCGGCGATGCCGAGACCGGAGTGACCATCATGCAGATGGATGCCGGCCTGGATACCGGTGCCATGCTGCTGCGGGAAAGCATCCTGCTGCTGCCCGACGCCACCGCGCCCTGGCTGCACGACATGCTGGCGGCCATGGGGGTGCGGCTGATCGTCACCGCCCTGGAGGGGCTGGAGGAGGAGACCCTGCGGCCTCTGCCCCAGCCGGCCGAGGGGGTGACCTATGCCCATAAGCTGGCCAAGGACGAGGGGCTGATGGACTGGCGGCTGCCGGCGGTGGAGCTGGAGCGCAAGGTGCGCGCCCTCAATCCCTGGCCCGGCGTATGGTTCGAGATGGGCGGCGAGCGGGTCAAGGTGCTCGAGGCGGTGCTGGCCCCCCTCGATGGCGCTCCCGGCACCGTGCTCGACGATCAGCTGACCATCGCCTGCGGCAAGTACGCCCTGCGTCCCACCCGGGTGCAGCGGGCCGGCAAGGCGCCCATGACCGCCACCGAGATGCTGCGGGGGCATGCCATCCCCAAGGGCAGCGTTCTCGGCTGAGCGGCGCTACTTTTTCCGGTTGCGTCGCCGTCGGCGGGCGAATTCGGCCATCGGCGGAATGACCGCGATGCCGCCGAGAATGCCCCAGACATTGTTGCCCAAATAGGACAAGACGCCGTGGAACCACACGAAGCGGTCTCCACCTGTGGAAAGAGCCTCGACCTCGCCCAGGAACTTGGTATGTCCGATGGTCTGGAACGTGGCGCGGGCCTGTTCGATATGCTGATCCGCCTGGGGGTCTCCTAACTCCTTTTCCAGGCGTCCAAGCCGAAGCTTCACCGACGCGCCCCCCAGTCGATTGCCATCACGGTCCATGAGGATCTGAGCTTCCTTGAGCCGATCAATGGCGGCCTGCGGATTTCTGCTTTCCTCCATTTCCACATAGGCGAGGCCTACGCGCGCTTCGGCCTGCCCCGCCTGCCAGCAAGCTCTCGACGCAGCTTCATAGGACTGATTGTATGCGGATTTGGCAGCATCAATGCGGTGTTCGATCATCGCTATATCACCGATACCACGGTATACGGCGGCTTCGGTTAATACATCCGGGGCAAAGGATAAATCATTTAGGGCCTCATTAAAGTATTTCTGCGCCTCCCTCCATTGCTTCTGACGCAACTCCACGTCACCGAGACCCCTTAGGGCCCGGGCCCGGCTGCGTTGGCTCTCCTGCCCCTGATATCCGGTCTTGGCCTCGAAAAAGAGTTTGAATGCGCCGTTCAGGTCTCCGCGCCGGAGGGCCATTTCGGCCAGATTGTAAGCGACATGGTAGGGGCCTATCCCGTCATGTCCTTGCGCCAATTTCTCCTTGGCATCCCGATAGTAATCGGCTGCCGAATCATATAGGTCCTCGTGCAGGGCGACATTGCCGAGTCCTCGCAAGGCATGGCCTTCATTCGCCGGTTCGCCGATTGCTTTGAACCGTTCGCGGGCCTTGGCGTAGCCCACTCTGGCCTGGTCATAGTTGCCAAATCGGAAGTCGAGCTCGGCCTGGGCGTGAGTTTGTTCAGCAACCATCCGTCTTTCTTCTTTTGTTTTTCCGCCGCCACGTTCAATAAGCGATGCTGCGGCATCGTAATACTTCTTGACCGTGGCGTAGGTCTCGGCACATCCACCGGGCAAGCTGACGATGCTGTTGGCGTACCCAATGCGGCGGATGGCATCCGCCTCCGCCGCTGAATCATTCAAGTTATTGAAGATATTCCTGGCAATCTCGTAGTGTTCGATTCCGCTTTGAACGCGGCCATGGAATCTGTCGATATTGCCAAGGCCAATTTCCGCTTGTGCCTGGAGTCGCTGGTCGCCGATTTCGGTGGCAATTCGGCTGGCTCGTTCAAATGCTTCCGTGGCCTCGGTGTGGTAGCTTGCGCGATAGCTTGATGTGCCATAATTGACCAGGGCCTCTGCGGCCTTCTTCATCTTCCGTTCCGCAAGGTAGGCCTTGGCTGCGCGCTGCCATTCGTTCATGGCTCGCATTTCATCATGGTCATCCTGGAGCTTTCTTGCCAGCTGCTCGAATTCCGCCGCCGGTTTGGCTTGGCCGGGATTGGAGGACACTCCAAGAGCGATTGCGAGCGCGACGCTCAAGGCGAGAAGACGATGCACAGACACCCCTCCATATCTGCGGAATGCCCATTCCTCTCGAATGAAGGGTGGGCGGCCAAACTATATCAGCGGAAAAGAATGTCGTGCGAATCATTTCCCCTCGTGGGCGGGGGGATGGACGATGGCAAGGGCAATGATTTCAGGCATACTCTCCCGCTCGTCGTCGTGATGCTCGGGGCTGACCCACTCCGTCGGGTCACCGGCGTCCATTTGGAATCGGTTACTCGCAATATCCTGATGCCCCGCTACAAGCTCCTCATCGAATATGACGGCACCGCCTTTGTCGGCTGGCAGCGGCAGGACAACGGCCTGTCGGTGCAGGGGGTGCTGGAACAGGCGGCCCTGCGCCTGTGTGGCCGCCCCACCGCCCTGTATGCCGCCGGACGCACCGATGCCGGCGTTCATGCCACCGGTCAGGTCGCCCATCTCGACCTGGACAAGGATTATGGCGGCGATACGGTGCGGAATGCCCTGAACTACCACCTCAAGCCCCACCGGGTGACGGTGGTGGCCGCCGAGGCGGTGGCTGACGACTTTCATGCCCGCTTTTCCGCCACCGGGCGAGCCTATCTCTACCGCATTCTCAATCGCCGGGCACCACCGGCCATCGAGCGCGGTCATGTCTGGTGGGTGCCGGTGGCGCTGGACGCGGAAGCGATGAATGCGGGGGCCCGGCGGCTGCTGGGCCATCATGACTTCACCACCTTCCGCGCCAGCGAATGTCAGGCCAACAGCCCCATGAAGACGCTCGACACCCTTCGCGTCGAGCGGCGCAGCGATGCACTTGAAATAGTTGCGGAGGCGCGGTCATTCCTGCATCATCAGGTCCGCAATATGGTCGGGACGCTCAAGCTGGCGGGCGAGGGGAAGTGGAGCCCGGACGATGTCACTCGCGCGCTGGAGGCCCGGGACCGAGCCCGGGGGGGAGCGACCGCCCCGGCCTGCGGGCTCTATCTGACCGGAGTGTCCTATACTTAAGTGCTGGCCTAAGGTACTATATCTGCAAAAGCACCTTTGGGGGCACGGATGCTGATCGATATCCCCACCCTTTTTCTGACCCTGGTCCTCGCTTCGGGGATGGCCGCCGCCTTTCTCGGCCTGCTGCACACCTATAATCGCGAGGTTCCCGGCGTCTTCACCGCATCGCTGTCCAATATCGCCCTGGCGGTGGGCTACCAGCTGATCTCCATGCGCGGGCTGATCGGTGCCTTCGGCTCCTTCGTCATCGCCAATGCCATGATTTTCCTGGGATACGGCCTGTTCCTGATTTCGGTCCGGCAGTTCTTCCAGCTTTCCGTCCGCTGGGCCTATCTTGCCATCGGCTTTGCCGTCTATGTGACCGAGTTCATCTATTTCTTCTCCGTGGTCCCGTCCTTCGAGGTCCGGGTCATTGTCTACCTCAGTGTATATGCATTCATCATGATCTGGGTTCTGGTCCTGCTGCGCCAGAATTATACCCGGTTGCGCGCGCGCACCTGCGTGGCGGCCATGATCTTCGTCGGCATCTCCGCCGCCGGCTCGCTGATCTGCGCCATCCTGTCGGTGGGCAGCTTCGGCGTTCACGATATCTTGGCCCCCGGGGTGACCAATTCCCTGATCGTGCTGGAGCAGTTCATCTTCGCCGTCGGCTGGACCTTCTCGTTCTCGCTGATGGTCAGCCAGCGGGTCTATGACGAGAAGGTGAGAGCCGAACGGGAACTGGAGGCCAATACCGAGGCGTTGCGGCGCTCCAACCGCGAGCTGGAACAGTTTTCCTACGCCATCTCCCACGATCTCCAGGAGCCGCTGCGGACGGTGTCGAGCTTCGTCCAGTTGCTGGAGCGGCGCTACGGCGAGCAGTTGGATGGCGAGGCCAGGGAGTACATCGCCTACGCCGTCGCCGGCGTCCACCGCATGAAGGCGCTGATCACCGATCTCATGGAATACTCACGGGTCCATATCTCGGAGGCCGGCGCGGCCACCGTCGATCTGGGCGCTGCCGCCCGGGAGGCCTGCGCCCGGCTGACCGAGCGGATCGAGGCCAGCGGCGCCCGCATCGCCATTGCGCCCCTGCCCTTGGTGGGCGGCGACGCGCTCCAGTTGGAAAGCCTGCTGCAGAACCTGATCGGCAATGCCATCAAGTACCAGCCGCCGGGCCAGGTGGCGGAAATCCGGGTCTGGGCCGAGCGCCGGGGCGCCCGCTGGGAGGTGGCGGTGGCCGATAACGGCATCGGCATCGGGCAGGAATACCACGACAAGATTTTCGAGGTCTTCCGCCGCCTGCATACCATGGACCGCTACGAAGGGACCGGCATCGGTCTGGCGCTGTGCCGTCGCATCGTCGAACGGCATGGCGGCCGTATCTGGGTGGAGTCCGCTCCGGGCGGCGGCTCCATCTTCCGCTTCACCCTGGCGGCGGCGGAAGCCGGGTAAGGCTTCCGTCCGCCCCCCTTGCCCGCCCTATCCCGCCATTACCACCAGCAGGTCCTTGGCTTCCACCTGGGTGCCGGGGGTGACGGCCACCGAGCCGATGGTGCCGGCCCGTTCGGCGCGGACGGCGGTCTCCATCTTCATGGCCTCGATGGCGACCAGCAGGTCGCCCTTCTCCACCTCCTGGCCGGCCAGGACGGCGACGCTGACCACCAGTCCGGGCATGGGCGCCGCCACGTGCAGCGGGTTTCCCGGATCGGCCTTGGGCCGCGCCACCCGGGCGGGGGCGACGGTCTTGTCGGTGACCTTGACGGTGCGGGGCTGGCCGTTAAGCTCGAAGAACACCTTACGCTCGCCATCCTCGTCGGCATCGGAGATGGCCAGGAAACGGACCACCAGACTCTTGCCCTTCTCCAGGTCGATGGTGATCTCCTGGCCCGGCTGCATGCCGTAGAAGAACACGTCGGTGGGCAGCATGGAGACATCGCCGTAATGGCGGTGGTGGACGGCATAATCGGTGAAGACCTTCGGGTACATCAGGTAGGAGGCCAGTTCCGCCTCGCTGATCTTGCGTGCCACCTTCTTTTCCGCTTCGGCCCGGACCGCTTCCAGATCGGCCGGCGGCATGACCGCGCCGGGGCGCACGGTGATGGCCGGCTGTCCGCCCAGCACCTTCTTCTGCAAGGCGGGGGGGAAGCCGCCCACCGGCTGGCCGAGATCGCCCTTGAAGAACGACACCACCGATTCGGGGAAGGCGATTTCCTTGTCGGGATCAAGCACGTCGGCGGGGGTCAGGTTGCTGGTGACCATCATCAGCGCCATGTCGCCCACCACCTTGCTGGTGGGGGTGACCTTGATCACATCGCCGAACATGGTGTTGACGTCGGCATAGGCCTGGGCCACCCAGTCCCAGTGCTGCTCGACGCCCAAGGACCGGGCCTGGGCGCGCAGGTTGGTGTACTGGCCCCCCGGCATTTCGTGGCGGTAGACATCGGCGGTACCGGAGCGGATATCGGCCTCGAACGGGGCATAGACCGCCCGCACCCCTTCCCAATAGGCGGACAGGGCATTGAGCGCCGCCTGATCCAGGCCAGGGTCGCGCTGGTGATGGGCCAGGGCGGCGGAGATGGAGCCCAGCGGCGGTTGCGAGGTCAGGCCGCTCATGGCGTCCATGGCGGCGTCCACCGCATCGGCGCCGGCCTCCACCGCCGCCAGCACGCTGGCCGCCGACAGGCCGGAGGTGTCATGGGTGTGGAAGTGGATGGGCAGGCCGATCTCCTGCTTCAGCGCCGTGACCAGGGCGGTGATGGCGCGCGGCTTGGCCAGACCGGCCATGTCCTTGATGCCGAGGATATGGGCGCCGGCCTTCTCCAGCTCCCTGGCCATGCTCACATAGTATTTGAGATCGTATTTGGCTCGCGCCGGATCGAACAGGTCGCCGGTATAGCAGATGGCCGCCTCGCACACCTTGCCGCTGTCGCGCACCGCGTCGATGGCGACCCGCATGTTCTCCACCCAGTTCAGCGAGTCGAACACCCGGAAGATATCGACGCCGTTTCCGGTGGCCTGCGCCACGAAATGCTTGATCACATTGTCGGGATAGTTGGTGTAGCCCACCGCATTGGCCGAGCGCAGCAGCATCTGGAGCAGAAGATTGGGCATGGCCTTGCGGAAGCCGGCCAGCCGTTCCCACGGGTCCTCCTTGAGGAAGCGCATGGCGACGTCGAAGGTGGCCCCACCCCAGCATTCCACCGAGAACAGTCCCGGCAGGTGATGGGCATAGGCCGGCGCCACCTTGAGCAGGTCGTGCGAGCGCATGCGCGTCGCCAGCAATGACTGATGGGCGTCGCGGAAGGTGGTGTCGGTGAGCAGCACCCGCTTTTGCTCCAGCATCCAGCGGGCCAGACCCTCGGCCCCCAAACGGTCGAGCAACTGCTTCGATCCGGCGGGGGGAGCCCCCAGGGGATAGGCGGGAGCGTCGGGCAGGGCGGTGGTCTTGGGCGCGGCCAGTCCCGCCACTTCCGGATTGCCGTTGACCATCACCTCGCCGACAAAGCGCAGGATGCGGGTGGCGCGGTCGCGGCGGTCCTGGTGGGCGAACAGCTCCGGAGTCTCGTCGATGAATCGGGTGGTATAGGCGCAGCCGATGAAGCGGGGATGGCTGATCACCGCTTCCAGGAAGGTGAGGTTGGTGGCGACGCCGCGGATGCGGAATTCACGCAGAGCCCGGTCCATGCGGGCGATGGCCTCCTCCGGCGTTGGCGCCCAGGCGGTGACCTTCTCCAGCAGCGAGTCGTAGTAGCGGGTGATCAGGGCGCCGGAAAAGGCGGTGCCGCCGTCGAGCCGGATACCGAAGCCCGCCGCGCCGCGATAGGCGGTGATGCGGCCATAATCGGGGATGAAGTTGTTGCCGGGGTCCTCGGTGGTGATGCGGCATTGGATGGCGTGGCCGTTGAGCCGGATATCGGCCTGCCGGGGCACGTCGGAGCCGGGCGAGCCGATGGGCAGCCCACCGGCGATGCGAATCTGGGCCTTGACGATATCGATGCCGGTCACGACCTCGGTGACGGTGTGCTCCACCTGAACCCGAGGATTGACCTCGATGAAGTAGAACGACCCGGACTCCATATCCATCAGGAATTCGACGGTGCCGGCATTTTCGTAATGGGCGGCGCGGGCCAGTTTGAGGGCGGCCTCGCACAGGTCCGCCCGCTGGCGGCCGTCGAGATAGGGGGCCGGCGCCCGCTCGACCACTTTCTGATTGCGGCGCTGGACCGAGCAGTCGCGCTCGAACAGATGAACCAGATTGCCCTGGGAATCGCCCAGGATCTGGACCTCCACATGCCGCGCGCGGCGCACCAGCTTTTCCAGATAGACTTCGTCGTTGCCGAAGGCGGCCTTGGCTTCGCGCCTTGCCACCGCCACCAGCTCGCCCAGGTCTTCTGGGCCTTCCACCACCCGCATGCCGCGACCGCCGCCGCCCCAGCTGGCCTTGAGCATCAGGGGATAGCCCACCTCGGCGGCCAGCGTCAGGCAGCCCTCGGTATCGGCGGGCAGCGGCCCGGTGGCCGGCATCACCGGAACCCCGGCGCTCACCGCCAGATTGCGCGCAGCCACCTTGTTGCCCAGCAGGCGCATGACATCGGAGCTGGGGCCGACGAAAACCAGCCCGGCGGTCCGCACCGCATCGGCGAAATCGGGGTTCTCGGCCAGGAAGCCGTAGCCCGGATGCACCGCGTCGCATCCGGCCTCCTTGGCAACATGGACGATCTCGTCGATGGCGAGATAGGCCTCGACCGGCCCCTTGCCGCGTCCGATCAGGTAGCTCTCATCGGCCTTGAAGCGATGCAGCGCGAAGCGGTCCTCGGTGGAATACACCGCGACGGTGGCCAGCCCCAGCTCGGTGGCGGCACGGCAGATGCGAATGGCGATCTCGCCGCGATTGGCGACGAGAAGCTTCTTGAACGGCAGGGGGGAGGAGGACGCAGCGATCATGGAACACCGACCTTCATGCTTGGAAGAGGTTGGATAAAACTTTTTACCATCCGTGTAAACATGGTTCAGTGTGGTAGTGTGTGAGGAGATGCGTCTTTACAGCTCCGTCTCGCGCGGGTAGAGAACCCATAAGGTGATAGAGGACGAGCATGACAGAACCGATTCGGCCAGCCAAGCTGGCGGATACCATCGCTGATCATCTGGAGCAGCTGATCCTGGAAGGCAGCCTGCGTCCGGGCGAAAGGCTGCTGGCCGAGCGGGAACTGGCGGTGCGCTTCGATGTGTCGCGGCCTTCATTGCGGGAGGCGCTGGAGAAGCTGGAAAAGCGGGGTCTGCTCAGTTCCGGCCGGGGCGGGGCAACCTATGTGGCGCCGCTGCTGGGCGAGGGCTTTACCGAGCCGCTCTACGCCGCTCTGGCGTCGCGGCCGGAGACCACCTACGACTATCTGGAATTCCGCCGCTTCGTCGAGGGCTCGGCCGCCTATCACGCCGCGCTGCGCGGCACCGACGTGGACCGGGCGCTGATCCGGGAATGCTTCGAGGCCATGGAAGCCGCCCACGGCAAGGATGATTCCAGCGACGAGGCCGAGTCGGACGCCGATTTCCATCTGGCGGTCTACGAGGCGTCGCACAATCTGGTGATGCTGCACATCATGCGCTCGCTGTCCGACATGCTGCGCAAGGATGTGTTCTATAATCGCGCCAAGCTGTACCAGCGCCAGGGGGTGCGGGAACTGCTGCTGGAGCAGCACCGCGCCGTCTACGAGACGGTGATGGCCGGCGACCCGGAAGCGGCGCGCGCCGCCGCCGAGGCCCATATCGACTTCACCCGCGATGCCCTGATGGAAATCGCCAAGGCCGATGCCCGGCTGGAGGTCAGCCTGCGCCGCATGGCCCGCAGCGATCTGGTGGCGGCCAAGCGCTAGGCCGTGATGCCCAAACTGTGCATCACGGTCCAGCCTTTATCATTTTCCCTCGTCGGGCGGCCGCATCCGCAGCCTTGGCCGCGCCCTCAAGGGGCGCTAGCCGCGCTGCTTTCAATCAGTCGAACAGGCTGGAGACCGAACGCTCTTCGCTGATGCGCTGGATGGATTCGGCCATCAGCGGGGCGATGGTGACCTGACGGATGTTGTGGGCCATCTTCACCGCCTCGGTGGCGGGGATGGAGTCGGTGATCACCAGCTCTTCCAGCGGCGAGGCGGTGACGCGGGCCACCGCGCCTCCCGACAGAACACCATGGGTCACGAAGGCGGCGACGGAGACCGCGCCGGCCTTCATCAGCGCCTCGGCGGCATTACACAGGGTGCCGGCGGAATCGACGATGTCGTCGACCATGATGCAGCGGCGGCCGCGCACGTCACCGATGATGTTCATCACCTCGGACACGCCGGCCTTCTCGCGCCGCTTGTCGATGATGGCCAGATCGGCTTCGATGCGGCTGGCGATGGCGCGCGCGCGGACCACGCCGCCCACGTCGGGCGACACGACCATGACGTCGTCACCCTGATAGCGGGCGCGGATGTCGTTGGTGAAGACCGGGGCGGCGTAGAGATTATCCAGCGGAATGTCGAAGAAGCCCTGGATCTGCCCGGAATGCAGGTCCAGCGTCACCACCCGGTCAGCCCCGGCGGTGGTGATGAGGTTGGCCACCAGCTTGGCCGAGATCGGCGAGCGCGGGCTGGACTTGCGGTCCTGGCGGGCATAGCCGAAATAGGGGACCACGGCGGTGATGCGCCGCGCCGAGCCGCGCCGCAGCGCGTCGAGGGTCACCAGCAGTTCCATCAGGTTGTCGTTGGCCGGATAGGAGGTGGACTGGATGACGAAGACATCCTCGCCACGGACGTTCTCGTGGATTTCGACGAAGACCTCCATGTCCGAGAACCGGCGGATCACCGCCTTGGTAATGGACATGGTCAGGTACTCGGCGATCGCTTCCGCGAGAGGCCGGTTACTGTTACAGGCAAGGATTTTCATGGTGTTTACCGCCGGTTCCGCGCGCGCAAGGGCGCTCCGAGAAGTCGGGACCCGTATAGCAGCCGCGACCCCCTGCTGTAAACCGCCGAACCCGTCACGCAACCGTCATTTTTTGCCCGCCGCCCGCACGATACCGGCGATGCCGTCGGCACCGGCGGCGGCGATTTCGGCGGCAAGCGAGCCCCAGGGCTGGTCAAGGCGGCCCTTGGGCAGGGCCCCCTGCTGGGCGGCCGAGCCCAATTCGGCGCCGTCGGGGCGGCTCACCACCCAGGCCAGGGCCAGGACGTCCTCGCCCGGCCGGCCAGGGGAGAGAGTGACCTGGCCGCGGACCACCAGTTCGCCCTTGTCGTCGCCGGTGGCCATGACCATGCCGGCCTGTTCCAGCATGTGGCGCATGGCGGCCGCCAGGGCCTGATTGCCGTCGCCGGGCAGGCCGGTCAGCGGCAGCAGCCGGACCACCGGCGGCCGGATACCGGGCATCGACGGCGGGACGCCATAGGCATCGATGGCATCGGCGGGGCCATGCAGCGGGCCGGAAAGCTTGTCCACCACCTCGGCCGCGATGATCTCAACGGTCTTGGCGGTGGCCCGGGTCCACGGGCCGGTGGGGATGGTCTGGGTCAGGCTGGCGAGGACTTCGCCATTGGACCGCACCAGACTCCAGCGCAGCACCGTGGCCGCCGGAGTCTTCTCGGTCTCGGCGGCCATGGTCCAGGCGCCGTTGACCACCGGGCGGGTCGAGGCGGGCACCTCGGCTTCCAGCAGGCGCCGCACGATGGCTTCGGCGATGCGCGGCGAGATGGGGCTGTCGTCGTCGGGGGGGCGGACCACCACGCCGCGGGCGCCGCTGGGTGCCAGGGCGAGATTGGGACCGTCATGGCGGAAGGGCTGGGGGATATCGCCGCAGGCCGCCAGCAGGACGCTCAGCAGAACGAGGACGCAGGAGAGAACCGACGAGCCGACGACCTTATTCATCGGCTCTGAGTTGCGGACAAGGCCCGGCGCTTGAGGGATAACAAAACCTCTCATCGTTCAAGCAGAATCGCCGAGAGCTGGCGGCCGTAATCGCTCTGGCCCTGCAGGGTGGCGCGGCGATAGCTGAAGAAGCGGGTCTCGTCGCGACAGGTATCGGCCGGGACCCGGGTCACCTCGAATACCCCCAGCCGCGACAGCTTGCGCGACAGATAGCCGGGCAGGTCGAAGAGGTGGTGGCCGGGCTTGCGCGGCGCCGGCGCGAAGAAATCGGCATTCGCCTTGTCCTCGGCCAGAAAGGGGGCGGGGAACTCGGGTCCCACCTCATAGCTGCGCTGACCGATGCAAGGCCCGATGGCGCCGACGATGGTGTCGGTCTTGGCGCCCAGATCCAGCATGGCCTTGACCGTATTCTCGACCACCCCCCCGACGGCGCCGCGCCAGCCGGCATGGGCGGCGGCGATCACGCCGTTCTTACCGTCGGCCAGCAGCACCGGGGCGCAATCGGCGGTGAGGATACCGAGAGCGATGCCGGGGCGGTCGGTCACCATGGCATCGGCTTTGGGTTGCTGGTCGGCCGGCCAGGGTTCGGTGACCACCACCACGTCGCTGGAATGGGTCTGGTAGACGGTGGCCAGAGCCTCGGGCGGCAGGTAGAGCATGGCCATGGCGCGGCGGCGGTTTTCCTTGACCGCCTCGGCGGTGTCCCGCGATCCCGCCCCGCAATTGAGCGAGGCGTAAAGGCCGTCCGACACTCCGCCCTCACGGGTGAAGAACCCATGGCGGACACGGGTGAAGTCGTTCAACGCCGACAGGGTGATCATGAGTGAATCCCTAAGGGTCGAAGCCGGGGGGCGGCGGAAGGTCGGGGCTGACGAGGGCCAGCACCTGGAACAGGGTGCCCATTTCGGCGGGATCGATCAAGCGCCGTGCGCTGGCGGCGATATCGGCGGCCTTCTCCGCGCTGCTGGACCGCATCAGCATGACGGTGCGCTCCTCCAGTCCGAGGCTGGGCAGGAAGCGGCCCTGGGCGACCGGTCCCAGCACCGTGGCGCCGGCCGCCCGCGCAGCTTCGGCCAGGGCCTGGAAGTCCACATGGGCGGTGAGGTCGCAATGGCCGGGATCGGCCAGCGCCGGATGATAGGCATGGCCCTTGACCGCCTGCAGCGAATCACCGGCGGCGCTGGCGGTGGGGCCGTAATCCACCAGCAGTGCAGCCCCGCCCTGGGCCGCCAGTCGGGTGGCGATGGCGGCGGCCAGGGCGCGCCCCGGCTCGCAGGCTTCGGCGATGGCGCCGTCGGGGGCCGGCAGCACCGAAGGCGCCAGCGGCGGGGCGGCGATTTCCGGGCCGGTCTCGAAGATGAAGGCGCCGGCCGCGTCGAGGCCGACCATGCGCTCGAACCAGCGCCCGTCCTGCTTGACGAACTGGCGGATGGGCAGGGCGTCGATCAGCTCGTTGGCCACCAGCAGCAGCGGTCCGGCGGGCAACTCCTCGAAGCGCTCCACCCAGGTGACGCTCTCCGCCGCCAGGATCTGGGCCTGCCGGTTGCGCAGCGAGGGGCTGGTCTCGATCAGGTGGACGTCCAGGGCGGCGGCGAAGGCGGGCAGGGTGCGCGCCGCCCGCAGCAGGTCGGCCATCAGGGTGCCGCGCCCCGGCCCCATCTCGGCCAGAACCACCCGGGCGGGCGAGCCCATGCTTTGCCAGACGATGGCGCACCACAGCCCGATCAGTTCGCCGAACATCTGGCTGATCTCGGGGGCGGTGGTGAAGTCGCCCGCCACCCCGAAGGGATCGCGGGCCATGTAATAGCCATGCCGGGGATGGCCCAGCGCCTCGGCCATGAACGCGGCCACCGGGATCGGCCCCTCGGCGCGGATGCGCCCGGCGAGGAGAGCCGAAAGGGTCATGTGCGGGCGTTTGGCGCGTTGCGCCGCCAAGCCCAGACCAGGAAGCCGAGGCCCACCAGGACCTGCGGGATTGACAGCAGCTGGCCCATGGTGGCGCCGCCCCATAGGAAGCCGAGATGGGCGTCGGGCTGGCGGAAGAATTCCACGGCGATCCGCGCGAGGCCATAGCCGGCCAGGAACACCCCCGACAGGGCGCCGGCCCGGTTACGGATATCGGTGAACCGCCACAGCAGGGCCATTACCGTCAGCAGCACCAGCCCTTCCAGCCCGGCCTCGTAAATCTGGCTGGGGTGGCGGGGCAGCGGGCCGCCATGGGGGAAGACCATGGCCCATGGCACGTCATCGCTGGTTATGCGGCCGAACAGCTCGCCATTGATGAAATTGGCGATGCGGCCGAAGAACAGGCCGATGGGCACGGCGCAACAGATCGCATCGCCCACCTGGAACACATTGCGCTTGCGCTGGCGGGAAAACAGGAAGATGGCGAAGATGACGCCCAGGGCGCCGCCGTGGAAGGACATGCCGCCCTGCCAGACCATGGGAATCTCCAGCGGATTCTCCAGATAGTGCAGCGGCTTGTAGAACAGCACATAGCCCAGGCGTCCGCCCAGCACCACCCCCAGGGTGGCCCAGACCAGGAAGTCGTCCACTTCGGCGGCGGTCATGGCATGGGGCGGGCGGGCCACCAGCCATTTGACGTAGTGCCAGCCCAGCATCAGCCCGGCGATATAGGCCAGGGCATACCAGCGGATGGCGAAAGGCCCCAGTTGCAACGCCACCGGGTCGAGGGCGGGGAAGGCCAGGGACAGGGACAACATCAGCGATACCGGTCCGGAGCGGCGAGGAAGTGCTTCACATAAGTCTCCACTCCCTCCTCCAGCGTGGTGAAGGGCTTGGCATAGCCGGCCTGATGCAGCCGGTCCATATTGGCTTGGGTGAAGTACTGGTACTTGTCCCTGATCTCCACGGGAGTGTCGCGGAACTTGATCTGCGGCTCGCGCCCGACGGCGCGATAGACCGCATTGGCCAGATCGAGGAAGGAGCGCGCCTTGCCGGTGCCCACATTGAACAGGCCGTTGACGGTGGGATGCTCCAGCAGCCACATCATCACATCGACCACGTCGCCCACCCAGATGAAGTCGCGCAGTTGGCCGCCATCGGCGTATTTGGGATTGTGCGACTTGAACAGCTGGTAGGCGGCATCCTTCTCGGCATGGGGGTAGACCTGGGCCACCACGCTTTGCTGGGTGCCCTTGTGGTATTCGTTGGGGCCGTAGACGTTGAAGAATTTCAGCCCGGCCCATTGCGGCGGCTTCTTGGCCCCTGAGGCGACCTTGCGCGCCACCCGGCGATCGAACAGATGCTTGGACCAGCCATAGGCGTTGAGCGGCCGCAGTCTGGCCAGATGGTCCATGGCGGCGTTATCCTCGAAGCCCAGCGCCCCGTCACCATAGGTGGCGGCCGAGGAGGCGTAGATGAAGCGCACGCCGTTCAGCGCGCACCATTTCCACAGCGCCAGCGACAGCGAGAAATTGTTGGCCAGGATCTTGTCGGCGTCGGTCTCGGTGGTGGCCGAAATGGCGCCCATATGGAAGACGACCTCCATATGCTTCTTGTTGGCTTCCAGGAAGTCGAACAACTGTTCGGGGTGCACGATGTCGGCAAGTTCGCGCTTGGCGACATTGCGCCACTTGTCATTGGAGCGCAGCCGGTCGCAAACGACCAGCTTGCCGGCGCCGCGCTCTTCCAGCGCAGCCAGGATGTTGGACCCGATGAAGCCGGCGCCGCCGGTGACCAGAATCATCGCACTCTCCACCAGATGAATCGTCCCCGTTATAGGCCGAGCCCGGGAGTCCGGCAAGGGAGGGATATGCGGAAGGCCTGCCCCGTCTCCGGGGCAGGCCTTCCTTCCGTCATGGCCGGGGACTACTTCAGGTAATCGCGGGCCAGCACCTCGGCGATCTGCACCGCGTTCAGCGCCGCGCCCTTGCGCAGGTTGTCGGCGACGCACCACAGAGCCAGGCCGTTCTTGACCGTGGGGTCCTTGCGGATGCGGCTGATATAGACCGGGTCGTCGCCGGTGGTCTCGATGGGGGTGATGTAGCCGCCGGGCTCGCGGGTATCCATCACCACGATGCCCGGCGCGTTACGCAGGGCCTCGGTGGCTTCCTCGACGCTGATGGCCTTGTCGAACTCGATATTGATGGCTTCCGAGTGGCTGACGAAGACCGGGACCCGCACGCAGGTGGCGGTCACCTGAATGTTGGGATCGAGAATCTTGCGGGTCTCCACCGCCATCTTCCACTCTTCCTTGGTGTAGCCGTCCTCCATGAAGACGTCGATCTGGGGGATGCAGTTGAAGGCGATCTGCTTGGGGAACTTCTGGGGGGTGATGGCGTCGTTGACGAAGATGGCGCGGCTCTGTTCGAACAGCTCGTCCATGCCTTCCTTGCCGGCACCGGAGACCGACTGATAGGTGGAGACCACCACCCGCTTGATCTTGGCCAGCTGATGCAGCGGCTTGAGCGCCACCACCATCTGGATGGTCGAGCAGTTGGGATTGGCGATGATATTCCGCTTGGTATAGCCGGCGATGGCTTCCGGGTTGACCTCGGGGACCACCAGCGGCACGTCCGGGTCCATGCGGAAATGCGAGGTGTTGTCGATGACCACGCAGCCGGCGGCGGCGGCGCGCGGGCTGTGCAGCGCCGAGACCTTGGCTCCGGGCGACGACAGGGCGATATGGGTGCCGGCGAAGTCGAAGCTGGCGAGGTCCTTGACCTTCAGGATCTGCTTCTCACCGAACGAGACCTCGCGCCCCACCGAGCGCTCGCTGGCCAGGGCGACCACTTCGTCCACCGGGAACTTGCGTTCCGCCAGGGTCTGCAGCATTTCCCGGCCGACATTGCCGGTGGCGCCGATCACAGCAACCTTGTAACCCATTGTCCTCTTCTCCGTTCTGGCACGAACCCTTGGTTCCCGTGGCGCTTTCGTCTGGATGCGAAAAGGCCCGCGGGGGATGTTCCGCGGGCCTTTTTCGTGCAGTGATGACGAACCGGCCCGCTCAAGCGGTCTTGGTGGTTCCGGTTTTAGTAGTAACGAAGGCGGCCGCCGGGGCGAAACCCCGGACGCGGAAAGCGTCAGCCATGGACAAGCGCACGCACATGCCATCCTCCATCAGGGAGGTAGGTGTAGCGCAAAGCCGAATGCGGGTGCAAGTGGAAACGCCCGGTCAGCCCGGACGTCCGCCTTCCGGCGTATGGTCCATATCGGTTTCCAGCAGATGCCCCGCCGCCGTCCGGGCGAAGTCGCCCGGCGACATACGACGACAAACGGCCTCCGTTACCGGAGGCCGTTGCCGAAGGGACGTCAATGGACCCGGGTGGGGTCAGCAGCAGCGCGTGATCTTGCCGCTGCCGCCGCCATAGCGGGCGTCTTGACGGTTACGGAAGAATTCCTCGTACGACATCACCGGGGAATCCGGGTGGTGCGCCTGATGGTGCGCCACATAGGTGTCGTAATCGGGCATTCCCACCAGCATGCGTCCGGCATGCTTCAGGTTGGAATACATGGACTTGAAGTCAGGCATGACCGACCTCCGCTCCGCCGGTTCCACCGACCTCGATGGCGGTGGGCTTGGCGTCAGACAGCGACTTGCGAATTGCAATGAAGCCGTAGATTACCATGGAGACTACCACCAGCACGAAGGCGAAAGCCAGAACGGCGTCAAGGTAATTGTTGAACATCACCTGCTGCATCTGGTCCATGGTCTTGGCCGGAGCAAGAATCTTACCCTCGTCGATGGCTGCCGAGAACCGCTTGGCCTGGGCCCAGAAGCCCATGGACGGCACCGGCGAGAACACCTTGAGCAACCCGGCATAGGTGGTGCAGATCAGCAGCCACGCCGCCGGCAGGATCGGCACCCAGGCGTATTGCTGGCGCTTCATCTTGAACAGGATCACGGTGATCATGATCAGCGCCACGCCGGCCAGCATCTGGTTGGAGATGCCGAACAGCGGCCACAGGCTGTTGATGCCGCCGAAGGGATCGGTGACGCCGCCATAGAGGATATAGCCCCACATGGCGACCGAGATGGCGGTGGCGATCAGGTTGTTGGTCCACGACTTGGTGACCCGGAACGAGGGGATCACCGCGCCGATCATGTCCTGGACCATGAAGCGGCAGGCACGGGTGCCGGCATCGACCGCGGTCAGGATGAACAGGGCTTCGAACAGGATGGCGAAATGGTACCAGAAGCCCATCATCGCCTTGCCGCCGATGACCCCGGCGAAAATCTGGGCCATGCCCACCGCCAGGGTCGGAGCGCCGCCGATCCGCGACAGGATGGTGGTCTCACCCACGTCCCTGGCGGTTTCCAGCAACATTTCCGGCGTGACCACGAAACCCCAGGACGAGATCACCGCCGCCGCCTTGGCGACGTCGGTCCCGATCACGGCGCCGGGGCTGTTCATGGCGAAATAGACGCCGGGCTCGATGATGCTGGCGGCGACCAGGGCCATGATGGCGACGAAGCTTTCCATCAGCATGCCGCCATAACCGATCAGGGCGATCTGACTCTCGTTCTCGATCATCTTGGGCGTGGTGCCCGAGGAAATCAGCGCATGGAAGCCCGACACCGAGCCGCAGGCGATGGTGATGAACAGGAACGGGAACAGCGAGCCGGCGAACACCGGGCCGCTACCGTCGATGAACTGGGTCACCGCCGGCATCTTCAGGGAAGGCAGCACGAAGACAATGCCGAGCGCCAGACAGACGATGGCGCCGATCTTCAGGAAGGTGGACAGATAGTCGCGCGGCGCCAGCAGCAGCCAGACCGGCAGCACCGAGGCGACGAAACCATAGCCGATGCAGATCAGGGCCAGTTGTTCGCCCTTGAAGGTGAACATCGGGGCCCAGTCCGGGCTCTGCGAGACGGTCTGGCCATAAACCAGGGCAGACATCAGCAGAACGAAGCCGATCAGGCTCATCTCGCCGATGCGGCCGGGACGGATGAAGCGGGAATAGACGCCCATGATCAGGGCGATCGGCACCGTGGAGAACACGGTGAAGGTGCCCCACGGGCTGCCCGCCAGAGCCTTGACCACCACCAGGGCCAGGATGGCCAGGATGATGATCATGATCAGCAGCACGCCCACCAGGGCGATGCCGCCGGCCGTCGGCCCCATTTCGGAGCGGATCATGTCGCCGAGCGAGCGTCCGTCGCGTCGGGTCGAACAGAACAGGACCATGGAATCCTGCACCGCGCCGGCCAGGACCACGCCGCCGAGAATCCACAGGGTTCCGGGCAGATAGCCCATCTGTGCCGCGAGGACCGGACCGACCAGGGGGCCGGCGCCGGCGATGGCGGCGAAGTGGTGGCCGAACAGCACGTATTTGTTGGTCGGTACGTAATCCAGGCCGTCGTTACGGCGCACCGCCGGGGTCTGGCGGGTGGGGTCCACTCCCATCACCGTCTTGGCGATGAACAGGCCGTAGAATCGGAAAGCAATAAAGTAGGTACACACTGCGGCGATGACCAGCCAGACCGCGTTGACGTTTTCACCGCGTTCCAGCGCCACTACACCGAGCGCGAAGGCCCCCAGTAGTGCAGTCGCGAGCCAGGCCAGTTTCGAGATAGCCGTACTCATGATACGTTCTCCTTACCGGAACCCCTACCAACTCAAGTTGTAGGACCACTTGGGGGCGATGTCCATGGAAGACGAGTCCCTCCGGCAATCTTTTGCACTGCAACAATGGCGTGGTCTCGCGACTATAGACATTCTTGCATGCAGCCCCTTTGTATTCGCCGCCGGTTAGGGCTAATCTGTGCGGCCCTACGCCCCACCGGAGGAAAGTGATGCACCGGAGAACTATACTCGCCGCCGCCGCGTTCTCGGCCGCTACCGCCCTGTCCGGCCTTGCCTTCGCCGCCGAGCCGGTCAAGATCGGCGCCATCGAATGCCTGACCGGCCCCGCCGCCAAATACGGCACCATGATCAAGGCCGGCTTTGATCTGGCCGCCGACGAGATCAACGCCAAGGGGGGTGTGCTCAAGGGCCGCGCCATCGAGGTGATCTACGAGGATTCCGCCGCCCAGAAGGAACAGGCGATCAATGCGGCCAAGAAGCTGATCGGTCGTGACCACGTTCTGGCGATCCTGGGGCCGACGCTCTCCAACGAAATGTTCGCGGCCGGCCCGGTGGCGAACGAGCGCGGCCTGCCCATCATCGGCACGTCGAACACCGCCAAGGGCATCACCGATATCGGTGAGTTCGTCTTCCGCACCTCCCTGCCGGAATCCGATGTGCTGCCGGTGACCCTGGCCAAGGCCAAGGCCAAGTTCGGCATCAAGAAAGTGGCGCTGCTGTATTCCAACGACGACGCCTTCACCAAGTCCGGCTTCGATGTGTTCAAGGAGACCCTGGAGAAGCAGGGCATCGAAATCGCCACCATCGAGACCTTCTCGGTCAAGGATAGCGACTTTTCGGCACAGCTGACCAAGGTCAAGAGCCTGAACGTCGATGCCCTGGTGGTCTCGGCCTTGGCCGAGGCCGGCGGCGGTCTGGTGTTGCAGGCCCGCCAGCTCGGTATCCCCAAGACCATCCCGATCATCGGCGGCAACGGCTTCAACTCGCCCAAGATCGCCGAGATCGCCGGTGACGCCGCCGACGGGGTGGTGATCGGCAGCCCGTGGTTCATCGCCAAGGAGGGCGCCCAGAACAAGGCCTTCGTCGAGGCGTTCCGCAAGAAGTACAGTCAGGACCCGGACCAGTTCGCCGCCCAGGCCTATGACACCATGTATATTCTGGCCGCCGCTTTCGACCGGGCCGGCGAGGCCGATTCCAAGAAGCTGCGCGACGCCCTGACCAAGACCGAAAGCAACGGATTGCTGGGTCCGTTCAAGTTCGGCGCCGACCGTTCGCCCGCCACCGCCGAGGGTGTGGTGGTCACCACCATCAAGGCCGGCAAGTTCGTCTTGCTGCAATAGGGGCCTTTTCGGTTATAACCAAAGCCCGCCGGTTTCTCCGGCGGGCTTTCTTGTTTCGGGTTCCATGCTCTCACAACAGCTCTTCAATGCTCTGGTTCTCGGTTCGGTCTACGCGCTGTTCGCGCTGGGCTTCACCCTGACCTTCGGCGTGCTGCGGGTCATCAATCTGCTCTACGGCTTCTATGTGGCCGCGGGGGCCTTCGCCGCCCTGGTGGGGGTGCAGAACCTGGGGCTCGGCCTGTGGGCCGCCGGGGCGTTCGGGGTTGTGGTTGCCGGTCTGGTGGCGGTGGTCTGCGACTTCCTGCTGCTGACGCCGCTGCGCCGGGCCAAGGCCCCGGAGCTGTCGTCACTGATCGTCACCCTGGGCGGCGTCCTGCTGATGAACAGCGTGATGCAGATCGTCTTCGGCGCCGAGGTCCGGCGTTTCCCCGCCCGTCTGCTCAGTCAGGACGCCCTGTCGGTGGGGCCGCTGCTGGTGGCGCCATTGCAGCTGGTGATCATCGCCACCGTCTTCGGGCTGGTGGCTCTGCTGTTCTGGTTCATGGAGCGCACCCGCCTCGGCACTGCCATCCGCGCCGTGGCTGAACGCCCCGATACCGCCGCCCTGATGGGGGTCAATGTCGGGCTGGTGGTGGGCGGGGTGTCGTTCCTGTCGGCGGCGCTGTCGGCCACCGCCGGCATTCTGATCGGCCTGAACTTCAATGCGGTACAGCCCTATATGGGCGAATCCATGATGCTGCGCGGCTTCGCCATCATCATCGTCGGTGGATTGGGCGACATCCGGGGGGCCCTGGTGGCCGGGCTGGCGCTGGGCTTCCTCGAAGTCATGACCGCCGGCTATGTCTCATCCAACCTCAAGGAGGCGGTTGCCTTCGCCGCCCTGATCCTTGGGCTGTGGCTGCGGCCCAACGGCCTGTTCGGGCGCGCATCGGGGAAACGGGCATGATGGCGGCGCTGGACGATCTGCTGTGGTCCTATCAGAGCCTGATCTACGGGCTGGGGACCAATGCCATCCTCGGCCTGTCCATGTATGCGGTGCTGCAACTGGGGCAGCTGTCGCTGGGGCAGGCGGCCTTCATGGGGATCGGCGCCTATGCCGGAACTCTGCTGACCCTGAAGCTGGGCCTGCCCTTTCCCCTGGTGCTGGCCGCTTCGGCTCTGGTGCCGGCCGTGGTCGCCCTGGTCATCGGCCTGCCGACCATGAAACTCTCGGGGGTTCATCTCGCCATCGCCACCATCGGCCTGGGCGAGGTTCTGCGGGTCGCCTACATCAACACCGAATTTCTCGGCGGCGCCCTGGGGCTGTCGGGAATTCCGGGAAAGTCCAATTTCTGGATCATCTTCGGTCTGCTGGCGGTGGTTCTGGCCGGCTTCATCCTGGCGTCGCGCTCCAAGATCGGTCGTGCCTGCGAAGCCATTCGCGAGGACGAGGACGCCGCCCGGGTGATGGGGATCGACGTCACAGCCTACAAGATGACGGCGCTGGTGATCTCGGCGGCGCTGGCCGGGCTGGCCGGGGCGTTGAACGCGCATTTCTCCTCCTTCATCGGTCCCAATGAATTTGCCTTCGAGACGGCGGTCAGCATCCTGTCCTTCGCCATTCTCGGGGGCGTCACCACCCCGTTCGGGCCGGTGCTGGGGGCCTTCGTGCTGACGGCGCTGCCCGAAGTGCTGCGGCCGCTGCATGATTTCCGGCTGGTGTTCAATGGTCTGATCATCGTGCTGGTGGTGATCTTCCTGCCGCGCGGCATCCTGGGATTCCGTATCCGGCGGACAGGGGGCTGAGCCATGCTCAAGGTCGAAGCCCTCACCCGCGCCTTTACCGGACTGGTCGCCGTGGATGCGGTGTCGTTCGAGGTGGCGCCCAATACCATCCATGCCCTGATCGGCCCCAACGGCGCCGGCAAGACCACCCTGTTCAACATGATCTCCGGCCTGCTGGCCCCCAGTAACGGCGCCATCGCCTTCAAGGGCGGGGATGTCACTCACGCCCCCTCCCATGTCCGCGCCCGGTTGGGCCTGGGCCGCACCTTTCAGAATCTGCGGGTGTTCGGCGAGATGACGGTGCTGGAGAACGTGCTGACCGGCATGCATCCCCGCCTCGGCGCTGCCTGGCCGTTGTCTGTCCTGCGCAGTCCGGCGGCGCGGGTGGAGGAGAAGGCGGGGCAGGCCAAGGCACTCGCCCTGCTGGACAAGGTGGGCATCGCCGATCATGCCGGCCGCCCGGCCGCCGATCTGGCCTATGGCGACCAGCGCCGGTTGGAGATTGCCCGCGCCCTGGCCTCCGATCCGGCCCTGCTGTTGCTGGACGAGCCGGCGGCGGGGATGAATCCCACCGAGACGGCTGCGCTGGGCGACCTGCTGCAGGACCTCCGCCGCGAGGGTCTGACCATTCTGCTGGTGGAACACGACATGGGCTTCGTCATGCGGTTGTCCGACCGCCTTACCGTGTTGAATTTCGGCCGCAAGATTGCCGAGGGCGGCCCCGATGCCATCCGCAAGGACGCCACGGTGATCGAGGCCTATCTCGGCACCAAAGTGGCGCGCAAGCTGGCGGCGGCGTCATGAGCGCCTTGCTGTCCATCCAGGGGCTGGAACTGGCCTATGGCAAGATTGCCGCCGTCAAGGGCATCGACATCGAGGTGGGCGAGGGGCAGGTGGTCTGCCTGATCGGCGCCAACGGTTCGGGCAAGACCACGACATTGCGGGGCATTTCCGGCCTGCTGAAGCCGAGGGGCGGACGCATCGTCTTCGCTGGCACCGACATCACCGGCATGGCGCCGCACCGCATCGCACGGCTGGGGCTGGTCCAGGTCCCCGAGGGGCGGCAGATTTTCGCCACCATGAGTGTGGCCGAGAACCTGCTGATGGGCGGTTATCTGGTGGGAGAGGCGGAGCGCCGGACCCGTCTCGACGAGGTTCTGAGCCTGTTCCCCCGTCTGGCCGAGCGCCGGAGCCAGGTTGCCGGCCTGTTGTCGGGCGGCGAGCAGCAGATGCTGGCCATGGGCCGCGCCATGATCGCAGGCCCGCGCATCGTGCTGCTGGACGAGCCCTCCATGGGCCTGTCGCCGATCATGGTGGAGCAGATTTTCGCCATCATCGAACTGCTGAAGCGGCAGGGAAAGACCATTCTGCTGGTTGAGCAGAACGCCCAGCTGGCGCTGGAAGTCGCCGACCACGCCTATGTGCTGGAAACCGGCCGTATCCGCCTGTCCGGCCCCGCCGCCCGGGTGGCGGACGACGAAGCGGTGCTGCGCGCCTATCTCGGCGGCTGACCTTTTCCGCGTCGACCGCGCGGTTCCCGTAATATTTCATCACCATTTCTAAAATATCGCCCGTATGGTGCGGCGCGGAACCGTTGTATCTTTCGTATCAATGGGGTAGGGCGATGGGGATTCGCCGCAGTTGCCGGACCAGATATCTCGGATGTTCGCCAGGGAGCCCATGACGAGCTCTGGGTGTCCGCCCCTGATTCATCCGCGTGAGGGAATGGGGTGGCATGTCGGTCCAGAATAGCAATCTGCTGATTTACTTGAAGCAGATGGGCGGCATGAGTGGTTGCCGGGCCGTGCACTGTCATGTCTCCGGATTGCCGAAATCGGTCAAGAACCGCGACAATATCACCAAGGCTATCGGCGTTCTCAACGAGTTGAACCGCCGCTCTCCCGCCAGCAAGATCTTCCTGCTCAACACCCTGGACATCGTCCACATCTCGTACAACGTCGATGCCGGACTGTTGCGGCAGGCGGCGGCCAATGTTCACAAGATTTTCGGGCGGGAAGCGGTGGGCCGCAATGTCTACGGCAATGACGATTTCGCCACCGTCATCGATATCGCCAACAATGATAACCGCCTGATGGACTACGCCGAGGCCCTGTTCGCGCCCAAGCTCGCCGAGCCGGAGGCGGGGGGCGGGGGCGGCGAGGTTGCCCCCAGTGGCGTGCAGGTCTACCTGCGGGTGATGGATCGCCTGCGCACCCTGGACGTATCGACCATCCTGCTGAGCCAGCCGGCCTATGCCCTGGTCGCTTCCGGCAAGGTGGTGCCGGTGTTCCACGAGATGTATGTGTCGATCAAGGCGCTGGAGGATGCCTTCTGCCCGGGCGGGCGGCTGGGCGAGCGACGCACCCTGTTCGTGGAACTGACCGAGCATCTGGATCTGGCGGTGCTGAGAGTGCTGGCGCGTCAGCCCGGATTCGGTCATCGCAGCCTGAGCCTCAATCTCAATATCTCCACCCTGGTCTCCAAGGGCTTCGAGGCCTTCGACGCTCAGCTGACCGCGGCCCAGCGGGCCAATGTGGTGCTTGAACTTCACCGCAACGACGTGGTGGCCAATTTCGCGCAGTTCCAGCGACTGGCGCCGGATTTGACCGCCAAAGGCTACTCCTTGTGCATGGACGCTCTGGACGTTTCGCTGTTGGCCCATTTCGACCTCAGGGGCTTGCATTGCCGCTTCGCCAAGGTGTTCTGGTCGCCGGAAGCCGCCGCCTCGGCTGATCGGCTGCGCGACCTGGTCGCTGAACGCGCCCAGCAGAACGAGGGGATCGAATACATCCTGGCCCGCTGCGACAACGCCGCCGCCTTGCGTCTGGCCAAGCATGCCGGCGTCTCCCTGCTCCAGGGCAAGCTCATCGACCATATGGTCAAGCATAATATCCCGCTTTAGGGCAGCGAGCCTTAATTATGAGGGCGCGGCCAAGGCCGCGGATGCGGCCGCCCGGCGAGGGGAAATGATAAAGGCCAGGCCGTGATGCACATTTTGGGCATCACGGTCTAAAGACGGGTCACGGCGCCGGGATAAGCCCCGCCCAGCCGTTCACCGCGTCGTAGGCCATGCTGAAGCCGGCGTAATAGGTCCGGCTGGTGTTGTAGAAGGGCGTGGGGTCGCCGACCATCACCACGCCGCCCCCGGGTTGCAGGGACGTTGCCGGGGTGGCGACGGTAAAGCCGAACTGGCTGATCGCGGCGGCCTTGCTGGGCAGATAGACTGCGACGGTGGTGCCGTTTGGAAGGCATTGCGAACTGCCGCAGGCCACCCCCTGAACCGCGGGCTTCGGCCCGAGATAGCCGATGCCGACACCGGTATCCATCAGAGCGGCACCGATGCCCAGCGAGGTCCCGTTGATCACCAGCTCGGCCGGGGCCATGCTCCACTCCGGCAGCACCGTGACCGGCGGGGCCGGCGGCAGGGTCTGGCTCAGCTTGACCCACCGGGCTCCGGCGGTATTGGCCGCCGAGAGGCCAAGAGCGGCGCCGGCCTTGGTGACCACATATCCGGTGTTCCATGACGATGGCAGCGGCTGAAGCGCGCCGGTGGCCGAGGTCGCGACCTGGGTGACGTTGAGGAACGGATTGACGTTGGTCTTGCTTTGGGGCTGTTGGGTGCTGTAGCGGCCAAAGCCCACCCCCATCATGGCCACGCCGGTGGGAGTGGGGTTCGGCGTGCAGTCGCGGGCATTGGCCCCGCACACCACCTGGGTGACCTGCAGCACCGGCACATTGGCCACGGCCAGCGGCTGATGGCTGGCGGGATCGAAGAGGGTGACGTCGGCGCGGTACCAGTTGCCTTTTTCTACCCGGCCGCTGCTGGAATAGATCATCTCCCCCGGCTGGCCAGCCTGGTCGGCGGTGCACGGGGTGAACAGGTCGGGGGAGGCGATGATGCCGGTGGAGCCGGTGTCCATGGTGAACTTCACCGGCACGGTGCGGCCGCAGAAGGCGATCTCCATGGCCGGAGACCCTCCCTGGGTCGGGGCATAGGGCGTGGTCGCCGCACCGCTGGTCGCCGGAGCGAAGGGAACGAAGACGCTGGGGCCGCCATAGGCCGGAGGGCCGCCATCGGCCAGCGCGGCGAGCGGGGAGAGGCCGGCCATTATTGTCAGGCCGATCCATGCATGTCCTTGGCAATACCCGAAGCGAGCCATCCGCGCCCCCTCTCCTTCATGGAGTTGGGAGTGTATGGCTGTATCTCAATAGAAGTCCACTAGCCTAACGAAACATCCTGAAGATGCATATGGCGTATGGCGGCACCCTCAGGATGCGGCGGCAAGCCCTTCTTCCAGCGAAGGGTGGATGAGGAAGATGCGCAGCAGGCCGCTGACTTCGAACACTTCATGGATGTTCTCGGTCATGCCGCAGAGATGGATGTGGTAGCCGTCGTGGCGACCGCGCTTGGCGGCGAGGATCAGCGCCCGCAGTCCGGAACTGGTGATGAAGCTCAACTCGGCGAAATCCATGACCACCGCCGCCGGCTTTTCCTCCAGCAGCGCCAGCAGCCGCTCCTGGAAGGAATCGGCGACGGCACTGGACAGGCGGCCGGAGACCGTCACGACGGCAATGGCGCCCTGATGGGAAACGGCAATCTTCATGGTGACCTGATCCTGGAGGGCGGCAGCGATTTGACGAGGCGAAGGCGGTTGAATTCCCCTTCCCTAACGTACTCCATTCCGTCCACCATGGTCTTGATCAAATGCAGGCCGATGCCGGGATTAGCCGTGCCCTGTTCCAGGTGGGTCGGATCGAAGCGGGGCCCGTCATCGATCACTTCCGCAACCAGCCGGTCCTCCTCTCGCACCACCCGCACCGAGACGGCACGCGCCGTGCCGTCGCCGTGGCGGATGATGTTGATCACCGCTTCCTCGATGGCCATGGTCAGGGGGTAGGCGGCTTCCTCGGCCACCGCCCGGTGGCTGAAATGCGCCTGGAGGGCATTGATCAGCCTGCCGATCTCCGCGATTTCGGTGGCGATGCGCATCTCGAAGCGCGACACGTCGCCATGGCCTCCGAGGAAGCGCATCGCCACGCAGGTGAGATCGTCGCTACGGGGCTGCCCGCCCTCGAAATCGCGCACGGCGGCCAGCACTCCGTCGCACAGCGCCGCCGGACTTTCCGCCGCCTTACCCGCCAATTCCGCCGCCAGACGGTGCTTGCCGAATTCGGCTTCGGCGGGATCGATGGCCTCGACCACGCCGTCGGTGTAGACGAACACCGTATCCCCGGGGGCCAGGGTCAGACTGGATTCGTGGTAGGCGCTGCCATAGACTACCCCCACCAGCAGGTCGTTGGCGCCCTTGATCCATTCCATGGTTCCGTCGGCGCGCAGCAGCGCCGGCCAGTTATGGCCGCCATTGGCATAGGTGAAGGTTCCGTCGGCACAATCGATGATGCCGTAGAACAGCGAGGCGAACATGCCCTGCTCGTTCTCGGCGCTGAGATGGTCGTTGACGCGGGTGAGGCAGTCCGCCGGCGACAGGCCGAATAGGGCGGTGGCGCGCAACTGGGTGCGGACCACCGCCATGTAGACGGCGGCGGGCACGCCCTTGCCCGAGACATCGCCGACGGCGATGCCGATGCGGTTGTCGTCCAGGACGAAGAAGTCGTAGAAATCGCCGCCGATTTCCCGGGCGGGAACCATCAGGCCATGGCCGTTCAGGCAATGATGGGCGGGGAAGGCCTTGGGCAGGATGGAATTCTGCACCACCCGGGCGATGGTCAGTTCCTTCTCCACCGCCGCCAGATAGGACAGCTCGATCTCGCGCAGGCGCTTCTTCTCCAGGCAGGCGCCGAGGCGCGCCCGCAGCAGCACCCGGTTGAACGGCTTGGGCAGGTAGTCCTCCGCCCCTTCCTCGATGCAGCGGACGATGCTGTCGAAGGCGTCCAGCGCCGAAATCATGATCACCGGCAGCGACCGCAGCCGGGGTTCGCCCTTGATCACCTTCAGCACTTCGTCGCCGTTCATCCCCGGCATGATCATATCCAGCAGCACCACGTCGAAGGGCTGCTCCAGCACCGCCGAGACGGCGGCCAGGCCGTCGCCGACCGCTTCCACGTAATGGCCTTCGCGGGTCAGGTAGCTGACCAGGACGTCGCGATTGGCCTGACTGTCGTCGGCGACCAGGACGCGGCCGGCGAGGTGAGGAGTGAAGGGCGGATCGGCCTCGGAGGAAAGGTCCTCGGCGGTCAAGGCGCGTGACAAGGCCGGCAAGGCCCGTTCGATGGCGACCATGACCTCCGCCACTTCCTCCAGCAGCAGGCCGGCAGCGGTGCCGACGGCGTCGAGCCCGTCTCCGGCGGCGATCTCCTGGATGAGTTCGCCATAGCCCTTGAGGGCGACCAGGGGGGTACGCAGATCATGGCGAAGATGGGAGCAGACGGTCTCGATGCTGGCGTCGGGGCCCAATTCCGGCCGCACGGCGTCGATCATATCCGCCAACTGGCGGGCGGCCTTGCCGATCTGGGTAGCTTCATTGGCCACGGATTCCGCCCCCGGAGCGGCGGCGAGCGCGGCGGCGGTCTCGGCGATGGTGGTCGCAACGGGACCGACCACCGTCCGGACCCTGTGGGCAATGGCGGCCAGCCGGGTCTCAACTCCCCCGATGGTCATGGAGATCAGGCCCGCCGCAGCAGGGTCTCGATCTTCTCCAGCAACTGAGGAAGGTCGATGGGCTTGGTCTCGTAATCATCGCAGCCCGCGGCCAGGGCCTTTTCCCGGTCGCCGGCCATGGCATGGGCGGTGAGGGCGATCACCGGAATGGTCCGGGTGGCCTCTGCCTCCTTCAACTGCCGGGTGGCATCCCAGCCGCTGACCACCGGAAGACTCATGTCCATCAGAATTAAGTCAGTTTTATGACAAAGAGCCATGTCCAATGCCTGTTGACCGTCCTCGGCCAGAAGAACCTCAAAGCCCTTGCGCTGCAAGCGCCGGGACAGCATGTCGCGGTTCATCTCGTTATCTTCGACGAGAAGGATGACGGCCATTTCCCTCTGCCCCATACCTCTGTAACAGTCGTCACACATTACTTGATTCCTTTTGCCAATGAAAACACTATTGGCAGTGCTATATCCACGGTTGGGGAGGACGGGGTGGCCGAGGGAGCGGATTCGTCGAAGGAAAATTGGGACAGTCATGTCCGGGATCTGGTTATCGGGCTGTCGCCGGTCGGTGCCGAGGTCCCCGGCGCGGAGGTCTTCGCCATGCTGAATGGCCATGTGGATTGGCCGGGGGTGGCGGTGGTCGGCAAGGATAAGGAGGTCCTTGGTCTGGTCAGTCGCGGCAATTGCCTGAGTATTCTGGCCAAGCCGCTGATGCTCGACCTCTACAGCAACCGGCCCATCGGCAAGATCATGGATCAGCGGCCGCTGGTGGTTGACATCGGTACCACCATCGACGAACTGAGCGGGCTGATCCTGGCCGGCAATCATCAGGCCCTCAACGAGGGCTTCGTGGTGACCGAGAACGGGCGTTATCGCGGCCTGGGCACCGCCATCGGCCTGCTGGAGGCCAGCGTGGCACAGGCACATCGCCGGTCCGAGTGGATGGAGCACGCGCGCGAGGCGGCCGAGGCCGCCAATGTGGCCAAGAGCCGCTTCCTCGCCAATATGAGCCATGAATTGCGCACGCCGCTCAACGCCATCATCGGCTACAGCGAAATGGTGCAGGAGGAACTGGAGGATCTGGGGGAGGACACCCTGGTCCCCGACATGGAGAAGATCCGCTCGGCGGGCAAGCACCTGCTGGCCCTGATCAACGACATCCTCGACCTGTCCAAGATCGAGGCCGGCAAGACCGAGCTGTTCCTCGAATGCTTCGATGTCGATCAGATGATCGCCGACGTCACCGCCACCATCGAGCCGCTGATCCGCAAGCAGGAGAACCGGCTGGAGGTGATCGGGCCGGCCAGCGCCGGCGCCATGCGGGGTGATCTCACCAAGGTGCGCCAGACCCTGTTCAACCTGCTGTCCAACGCCACCAAATTCACCGAGAAGGGGGTCATCACCCTGCGGGTGGAACGCAATGTCGGGGCCAAGGGCGAGGAGCTGTTCTTTTCCGTCAGCGATACCGGCATCGGCATTACACCGGAGCAGATGGCCAAGCTGTTCCAGCCCTTCAATCAGGCCGACGCCTCCACCACCCGCAAATATGGCGGCACCGGTCTGGGGCTGGCCATCAGCCGTGCCTTCTGTACCATGATGGGTGGGGACATCACCGCTCATAGCGAATACGGCAAGGGCACCACCTTCACCGTCCGCCTGCCCGCCAGTCCGATCAGCGCCGAGCCCGCCTCTGCCGCTCTGGTGGCGATGGAGCCGGCCGCAATGGGCGAGCGGCCGCTGATCCTGGTGATCGATGACGATGGGGTAGCCCGCGACCTGATCGGGCGCATGCTGGCGTCCAGCGGATTCGAGGTCTGCGTCGCCGCCGATGGGGTCGAGGGGCTGGCCCTGGCCCGCCAGCGCAGGCCTTCGGCCATCACCCTGGATGTGCTGATGCCGGGAACCGACGGCTGGATGACGCTGGCGGCCCTGAAGGCTGATCCGGACCTGGCCTCCATCCCGGTGGTGATGGTGACCATGGCCACCGAGTCGGAAATGTCCATCGCCCTGGGGGCCGCCGATTTCATCACCAAGCCCATCGACCGCGCTCATCTGGCGGCGGTCATGGCCAAGTTCCGCCAAGGCCCCGCCGGTCATGTCCTGGTGGTCGAGGATTCCGCCGATAACCGCACCATGCTGAGCCGCCTGATCACCCAGGCCGGCTGGAGCGTTGCCGAGGCGGTCAATGGGCAGGTGGCGCTGGAGGAATTCGACCAGCGCCGTCCCGATCTGATTCTGCTCGATCTGATGATGCCGGTCATGGACGGCTTCGAATTCATCACCGAACTGCGCCGCCGGCCGCAGGCGGCCGAGGTTCCGGTGGTGGTGCTGACCGCCAAAGACATCACCCATGACGACCGCGAGCGGTTGTCCGGTTCGGTCTCGCGCATCCTGCAAAAAGGCGGTGTCGACCGCCGGGCCCTGCTGGGTGAAATGCGGCGGCTGTTTCCGGCCATGGCCCGGGAGGAGCGGCCGGCCGCGACCGGATAAGACCAAAGGGCCGCGCTTTGTGTCCCTAGGTGCTGAGGAAACGCCGCCCGGCGCCTTCCAGCACCAGGCAGGTCAGGCGGCCGGTGCGGTAGGCGCCGGTGTCGATGGCGATGCGGTTGGCGCGGATATCGGGTTCCGCTACCACGGTGTGGCCGTGCACCACCACCTTGCCCAGCGCCCCGGCATGGCTGAGAAAGGGTTCGCGAATCCACATCAGGTCGAAGGCGTCCTGGCGTTCCATGGTCACGCCCGGACGGATTCCGGCATGGGCGAACAGGTAGTCGCCCTCCACGTGCTTGAGCGGCATGCGCGACAGGAAGCGCAGATGGCTGGGGGGCAGCGAGCGGTAGAACAGTCGTTGCAGGGCGGGATGGTCCTGGACATAGCCGTCGGGAAGATGGCCGAGATAGGACCGGATCGCCTCCAGCCCGCCGACGCGGAACCAGGCCGGTGCCGCCGAGAAGTCGGCGAGGAACTGCATCAGATAGTCCTCGTGATTGCCGCGCAGGCAGATCTGGGTGGCGCCGGCCAGGGGGCCGGCCTTGCCGGGGCCGGCGATCAGGCGCTCGACCACCGCCCGGGAATCCGGGCCGCGATCGACCAGATCGCCGAGATAGACCAGCACCAGCCGTTCGGGCGCCCCGCCCTCATAGGGGGCATAGGCGGCGTCTTCGGCGACGTCTTCGAGCAGGCGGCCGAGAAGGTCCATGCGGCCGTGAATATCGCCGATGGCATAGACCCGTGTTCCCGGCGGAACTTCAGCCTGGGAGAGGGGGGAAGGCGAAGTGGATGGGAAGTCGTTGTTCATTTCTTCTAGGACAGCGCCCATTGCCAATGGTACTTTTTTCGAGGATCGGCCCAGCCTTTATATAGGGTCGGTGGCGAAGGTCACACAGATGTTGGTCGAGGAAAAGGGGTAGGAATGAACGCCGGTGCGTTCGGAGGCAGACAACAGGAAGTCGTAACGCCGGAAAGCCTTCTCTTTGATGCCTGCGAGCGGATCGGCAGGATCAGGGAAGGGCGTCTGGCGCTGGTCCTTCATTTGTCGCAACTGCTGCCGGCCAACCGTGAGGAAGGCCGCATCCGCATCGCTTTCCGCATGTTCGAATCCATGGTGGACGCCTATCGCGGCCAGATGTTCCTGATGACCAATTCCGACATCGTGCTGATGTGCAAGGATGTGCGGGTTTCAGACCTGGACGCCATCATCTACAAGCTGCGCGCCCTGTTCTCGACTGATCCGCTGACCTATGCCGAATCCGCCGAGGGGCGCGACCGCTTCGTCACCTATTTCGATATCGAGGCAGATTACGACGCCTTCTACGACCTGTGTTCGCGCCGGGTCGGCGACGCCAAGAAGCAACTGGCCGACCAGCGCACCGCCCCGGTGATCCAGGCGCTGGACGCCAAGAACCTGACCAAGGTGCTGGAGCGTATCGGCGCCACCGACATCGCCGGCGTGGTTCGCCGTCAGGCCTGCATCCACATCAATGACAAGATGAGCGCCGATATCGCCTTCCAGGAATTCTTCATGTCCATCATGGACCTGCAGAAGGTACTGGCGCCCGACGTGAACATCCTGGCCAACCGCTGGCTTTTCCAGCACCTGTCGCAGGTCCTCGACCTCCGGGTGCTGTCGGTGCTGCAGGACAGCGGTTTCCGCAAGCGGCCGACGGCCTATTCGCTCAACCTCAACATGGCCACCATCGAGACTCCGGTGTTCCAGCAGTTCGAGGCCTCCATCCGCGGCAAGGCGGGGCTGGTGGTGGAATTCCAGCTGCTCGACATCTTCAACGACCTGGACGGCTTCTTCCGGGCGCGGGACAAGCTGCGGTCGCGGGGGCACAAGTCGGTGCTGGACGGCATGAGCCCGCTGACCCTGCAGTTCATGGACGCCGAACTGTTCGACTGCGATTACATCAAGCTCAGCTGGAGCCCCGACCTGATCGACGACATCCGGACTGCCGAATTGCAGCAGTCGCTGGGGCCGGTGGGCTATGAGCGGGTGATCCTGTCGCGCTGCGATACCGAGCTGTCCATCTCCTGGGGGCTGGCCCAGGGCATCCGTATGTTCCAGGGCCGTTTCCTCGATTCCATGATCTCGGCGGTAACCATGGCCGAATGCGACAAGTCCTCGGCCTGTACCTTGCAGCAATGCACCCAGCGTCACGGCGTCATCACCGGCCGGCCCCGCGCCGAATGCGGCAATAACGACAAGCTCGACGCTTTCCCGCCCCTCAAGGCATTGCGTTAGGGGGGCGGGCGATGATGAACCAACCCCCCTTGGGCGGCACGACCCGCGGTTCCAGCCAGGAGAACCTGCTGCTGGACTATGTCCACCGGTTGGAGCGCCACCGTCAGGACCGCAAGGCGGTGCACATCCACCTGTCCGGCCTGCTGGCCCAGAACCGGCGCGAGCATCACATGCGCATCGCCGGCAGCACCTTCGAGAATCTGGTGCGGATGATGCAGGCCCAGCTGTTCACCTTGGCCAATTCCGATCTGATGGTGATCTACAAGGCCCAGGCCCATGACGAGGTCGAGGCGGCGGTGGTCAAGCTGCGCTTCCTGTTCTCCGACGATCCGCTGGTGCTGGAGGAGCGCATCCGCCAGGGCGCCTTCTGCACTTGGTATTCGCTCGACCGGGAATACGAGCAGCTGCTGACCCTGGCCCAGAAGATGGTGCAGGACGAAGCCGAGAAGCGCAGTGCCGAGACCCAGAGCGCCGCCCGCAACGCCAGTTTTCAGCAAAAGCCCAAGGGCTCGCCCTTCACCCCCGAATTGCTGGCGCGGGTCGAGGCCAATCTCGGCCAGGCCGATCTGGCCAATATCATGCGTCGCCAAGCTATCTGCGCCATGGTGGGCAAGGCGCCGCCGCAGCCGGTGTTCCACGAGCTGTTCATTGCCATCGCCGAACTGCGCCAGACCCTGTTTCCCAGCGTCAACGTCAATTCCAGCCCCTGGCTGTTCCAGCAACTGACCGAGACCCTGGATCGCCGGGTGCTGTCCATGCTGAACAAGCACGACGACCGCACCCTGGAAGGCGACATCAGCATCAATCTGAATGTCTCGACCATCCTCACCCCCGAATTCCTGGTGTTCGACGATAACGTCAAAGCCGGCATGCGCGGCACCATCGTGCTGGAATTACAGAAGGTGGACATCTTCGCCGATCTCGGCGCCTATCTGTTCGCGCGGGACTTCGCCCATGATCGCGGCTACCGCATCTGCATCGACGGCTTGACCTTCAGCCAGTTGCCCTTCGTCGATCGCGAGCGCCTGGGCGCCGACCTGATCAAGCTGATCTGGGACCGTTCGCTGACCGACGAGAAGGACAAGAAGACCGAGGCGCTCAAGCGCATCGGCGTCACCCGCATCATCATGTGCCGTTGCGACGATCAGGCGGCCATCGACTTCGGCCATTCGGTCGGCATCACCCTGTTCCAGGGCCGCCACGTGGAATCGCTGATCCAGGGCGACCCTCGCAAGCGTGGCCTGCGGTCGCGGCCCCGCCCGTGACTGCGTCAAAATCTTGACGGCCATCCGGGCCAGCGCCGTCTCCAAGAGCTTCGGAACGGTCAAGGCGGTGGACGATATCAGCTTCGAGGTCGCCGCCGGCTCGACCACCGCCCTGCTGGGCGGCAACGGCGCCGGCAAGACCACCACGCTCTCCATGCTGCTCGGCCTGCTGATCCCCAGTTCGGGAACCATCACCGTGCTGGGGGAGGACATGGCGCGCCATCGCTATCGGGTGCTGCCCCGGCTCAATTTCTCCAGCCCCTACGTGGACCTGCCCCACCGCCTCAGCGTGCGCGAAAACCTGACGGTCTACGGCCATCTCTACGGCGTGCCGCGACTGAAGCACCGCATCGCCGAGCTGATCGACGAGCTGGAACTGGGCGAGTTCATCGACCGGCAATCGGGCAAGCTGTCGGCGGGGCAGAAGACCCGGGTGGCCCTGGCCAAGGCGTTGCTCAATCATCCGGCCCTGCTGCTGCTGGACGAGCCCACCGCCTCGCTCGATCCCGATACCGCCGACTGGGTCCGCGGCTATTTCCAGTCCTACCGCGACCGGACCGGCGCCACCATCCTGCTGGCTTCGCACAACATGACCGAGGTCGAGCGCATGTGCGATCAGGTGCTGATCATGAAGCAGGGGCGCATCGTGGACCGGGGCTCGCCCGCGGCCCTGATCGACCGCTATGGCCGCGATACCCTGGAGGAAGTCTTCCTCGACATCGCCCGCGACCGCCGCCGCCCGGCGCTTGAGGGGCAACGACCATGAGCGACCGGAGGGAGCGCGGCGCCATTGCGGCGCCCGGAGCGCAGCGGAGGAGCCAAGGGCGCGGATGCGCCCGCCCGGCGATTGAGGGGCAACGACCATGACCCCCTCTCCCGCTTCGCTCTCCCGCCGCCGGATCGGGGCCATGTGCCTGCGCCATCTCTATATCCTCAAGGGCTCGTGGCCTCGGGTGCTGGAGATGGCCTATTGGCCGGCGATTAACATGGTGGTCTGGGGCTTTACCAGCCAGTTTCTGTCGGGCAATTCCACCTGGGTGGCCAGGGCCGGCGGGGTGCTGATCGGGGCCGTCATCCTGTGGGACGTGATGTTTCGCGGCAATCTCGGGGTGGCGCTGACCTTCATGGAGGAGATGTGGTCGCGCAATCTCGGCCATCTCTCCGTCAGTCCGCTGCGGCCTCACGAACTGGTGGCATCCATGCTGTGCATGAGCCTGATCCGCACCGTCATCGGCGTGTTGCCGGCGGCACTGCTGGCTATCCCGCTCTATCACTATTCCATCTTCACCCTGGGCCTGCCGCTGCTGGCCTTCTGGGCCAATCTGATGATCAGCGGCTGGGCCATGGGGCTGGGGGTTTCGGCCCTGGTGCTGCGCTTCGGCCTGGGCGCCGAGAGCCTGGCCTGGGTGCTGATTTTCGCGGTGGCGCCCCTGGCCGGCATCTATTACCCCATCTCAACCCTGCCGGCCTGGTTGCAGCCGGTGGCGTGGGCCTTGCCTCCCGCCCATGTGTTCGAGGGTATGCGCGCGGTGATGTTCGAGGGGCGGTTCCGGGCCGATCTGCTGGCCTCGGCCCTGGCGCTGAACGTCTTTTACCTGATGGTGGGAGTCGGCCTGTTCCTGCGGGTCTGGCACGGCGCCCGCGAACGCGGCACCTTGCTCAATGTGGGGGAGTGATCCCTATCCGACGATCTTGTAGATGACCACGTCGCGCGTGGTGCGGTCTTCCAGTTCCAGGCTGGTGACCACGGTATAGTAACCGACTTTGAGCAGCCCGGTCTTGGGCAGATAGGCCCGGCCGGGATCGGCCATGACCACCGTAGCCCCGGCGGCGGCCATGCGCACCAGCCACGGCCAGATATGGGCGGTCATGGGGGCTTCGTAGCAGACATCGCCGGCCACCACCACATCCCAGCGACACTCCGATCCCACCACGTCGTCCTTCAGCACCTCGACCTTGACGCCGTTCAGTTCGGCATTGCAGCGGATGGCGTAGCAGGCCATGGGATCGATGTCGGCGGCCTCGACCCGGTCGGCGCCCAGGCGGGCGGCGGCCAAGGCGGTGACTCCCGAGCCGGCGGCGAAGTCCAGCACCCGTTTCCCCACCACCAGCTCGGGATGGTCCAGCACCCAGCGGGTCAGCGCCTGACCGCCGGCCCAGCAGAATGCCCAATAGGGCGGCGGCAGATTGACCCGCAGCAGGGCCTGCTCGGTGGCCTCCCACAGCGGTGTCACTTCCGTGGCCATCCACAGCTTGATCTCGGGACAGGCCGGGGGATGGGAAATTTCGGTATTGGCCTGGATGAAGGCGCTGGCGGCCTCGTAGGTTGCGGCGACCGGGCTCATGATAGCCGCCCCGCCACCAGGGCCGCCAGAAGCAGCCAGCCGAAATGGCGGTTGGACTTGAACTTGGCCAGACAGTCGGCGCTGTCGTGGATATCGACCCGGCGGATCTGCCACAGCAGGTGCAGGCCGGCCACCGCCAGCAACGGCCAGAAGGCCCAGCCCAGCCCGGCGGTCCAGCCGGCGGCGGCGATCAGCGCTATGGTCAGACCGTAGAACCGCCACAGCCACGGCACCGTGTTTTCGCCCAGGGCCAGGGCGGTGGACTTGACCCCAACCAGGATGTCGTCCTCCTTGTCCTGGTGGGCGTAGATGGTGTCGTAACCCAGGGTCCAGAACAGGCCTGCGGCGTAAAGCAGCACCGGCGGCCAGTCCAGCTCGCCCCGTACCGCCGCCCAGCCCACCAGCGCCCCCCAATTGAAGGTCAGCCCCAGCCACGCCTGCGGCCAATGGGTGAAGCGCTTCATGAAGGGATAGGGAAAGACCAGCAGCAGCGAGGCCGCCCCCACCTTGACGGCGAAAAGCGGAAGCTGCACCAGTATCGCCAGCCCGATCAGCAATTCCAGCCCGAGGAAGGCCAAAGCCTGATTTGGACTGACCGCGCCCGAGGGAATCGGCCGCGACGCGGTGCGCGCCACCTTGCCGTCGAAGTTGCGGTCGGCCCAGTCGTTGACGGTACAGCCGGCCCCGCGCATCACCACCGCGCCCACGGCGAACAGGGTGCAGAGCCAAAGATCGGGCAGGCCGTCGCCGGCCATGGCGGTGCTCCACCAGCAGGGGAACAGCAGCAGCCACGTGCCGATGGGACGGTCCAGGCGCATCAGCCGGCAATAGGGCCGAAGCGCTGGCGGAAGCCGGCGATCAATCCAGTCGCCGACCGGGATGTCGCCGTTGAGGGTCTGGGTGGATGTCATGATTTAGGGATAGCGGAAAGTGGCGGCGAAATCAGCTCTAATCCCCCAGCCGCAGCATCAGGCGCGGCTCGAAGGCGCTGGCGAAGCCGCCCTTGAACAGGGCGATATTCTTCAGCTTGGCGCCGAATTGGCCGCTGTCCCAGAGCGGTCCGAAATGAAAGCGGTGTTGCCCGCGCTCCTTGGCGCCCATGATCGCGCGGTGGACCAGGATATGACTGAGCGGTTGACGCGAGCCGGAGATACGCATGGTGGACATGTCGTAGGTGGTCAGGCCGTGGCGGGACGTAAGAACCATCCCCACCAGTTCGTCCTGGTGGAACCCCATATAGGCGTGAAATTGGCCGTCGGCCAGGGCGGCGGCCAGTATGTCGGGTGTCAGGGCGGGGGTCCGCCCGATCCGGATGTGCATATCGGCGTAGGCCGCCACGATGTCCGCGCCTTCGTCGCCATAACTGGCGACCGTCATATTCTCGCGGCCCCAGCGAATGGCGTGGCGGGTGGTCTGGCGGTACAGCCGCTGGATGGTGGCCTCGTCCTGGCGAAGGTCGATCCAGCCGTTGCGAAAGGCAATGACGTGCGTCTCGGGCAGAGCGGCGCCGCGTCGGGCCACGGCGGCGGAAGGTCGGCCGTCACCCGGCACATCCAGCCAGAAATAGGGGCAGCCGGCCCAGATGGTGATGGTTTCCAACTGGCGCAGAGCCAGTTCCCGGGCCACTTCCAGCTGGTCGGAGCCGGGCGCGATCTCGGTCAGCGCGATTCCGGTCTCGCGGCAGGCGAGGAAGGAATCGCCGCGCACATCGCATTCCACCAGCAGCAGCGGCTGTCCGGACGGGTCGAGAACAAAGAACGAGTAATCCTCGGCCACGCCGCCCGAACCATCCCCGCTGAAATGCCACAGCCGCTTGGTGAAGCCGGGATCGCGCAAGGGATCTTCGGCCAAAGGGGGGGCGGGCAGGGCCGCCAGCCTCGCGGCATGACGGTGGGGATCGGCGAAGGCACACTGGATCACCAGCCCGGCGGCGCTCAGTTCGGGGACGCGCTCTTCGCCCTGGTCTTCCCCGGCCAGCCGCCGGGCAATCCGGGTGTGGGCTTCGGCCGCGGCTGTCAGGCCCTGTGTCCGCTCCAGGGCGGCGAGTTCGAAATAGGCCGCTGCCCGTTCGGGAGGATTGGGCAGGGCGTTGGCATAGCGTCGTAAAGCGGCACCAGCGGCGGCAACCATGCCTGCGCCCCGCAGCACCTGGGCCAGATGGCGGACATTGTCCGGCTCGATCCTGCCCTCGACCACCCGGGCTATGCCGTCGACGATCGCGCCGGGCATATGTGAGCGCAACGCCGCCAAGGCTTCGGAATCGTCATGGGCCAGAGCCTTGAACAGCAGGTCGTCGGCGATATTGGCGGGCGTCAGGGTCGGCCTCATCACTCCCCCAGGTGCGGTTGCGTGGGGCGAGATTACCCCGAACTCCCGATATGGTCGCGCATGACGTAATCCTCGGCCTGCATTTCCATCAGGCGCGACACCGTGCGCTGGAACTCGAAGGCGCCAACTCCCTCGGGGTAGAGGGTTTCCGCCGGGGCGGCGGCGGAGCAGATGAAGGTGACCTTGGCCTCGTAGAGGGCGTCGATCAGGGTGACGAAGCGCCGGGCCTCATCCTTGTTGGACGGCGACAGCAGCGGGATGTCCGACAGGATCAGGGTGTGGTAGCGCTTTGCCAGTTCCAGGTAATCGCTGGGCCCTAGCGCGGTGCCGCAGAGTTGGGCGAAGGAAAAGCGGGCGATGCCGGCCGCGGCAAGCGGGACGCGCAACTGACGGCCATTGACCTCGATGCTGTGGGGGGTGGCGCTGAAGCCTTCGGTCAGGCGGGCGAAGGCCAGTTCCAGGGCGGTTTCCGCCTCCTCTCCCAGCGGCGCGTGATAGGTCCGCAGTCCGCGCTTGCGCCCCAGCCGGTAGTCGCGCTCCGAGTTCAGTTCCAGGATGTCGAGCTTGTCCTCGATCAGTTTGATGAAGGGGGTGAAGCGGTCGCGCTGCAGCCCGTCCTTGTAGAGGTCCTTGGGTGGCCGGTTGGAGGTGATCACCACGACCACGCCGTCATCCATCAGGCATTTGAACAGCCGGCCGACGATCATGGCGTCGGCGATATCGGTAATCTGCAACTCGTCCAGACACAGCAGCCAGGCCTCCGAGGCGATGGCACGGGCCAGCTTGGGGATGGGATCTGCGTCGCCCCGCGATGGCGTCTGGCGCCATTTGTGGATGTCGGCGTGAATGTCGCGCATGAACTCGTGGAAGTGGACACGCTTCTTGCCGGCGATGGTGGCGGTATGAAAGAACACGTCCATCAGCATGGACTTGCCGCGCCCGACCTCGCCGAAAATGTACAGGCCGTGCTTGGGCGAGGTCTGCTCGCTATCACCGGTGCGCCAGCTCCAGGTGGATTCGGGCGCCGATTTCTTCAGGCCGAAGCGGGCCAGCCAGCCAGCCTCGCCCAGGGAAGGGCGATAGCGGGCCAGGGCGTAATGCAGGCTTTGGAGCTTTTCCACCGCCAGCTCCTGGGCGGTATCGGGTTTCAGCTCGCCAGCCTGAAGCATGGCACGATAGGCGAAGAGAGGTCCCTCTCCCATGATCCGGCCGCGCACTCTTTTCGGGTTGAAACGAAACGGGCGGGGGTGAGGCCCCCGCCCGCCGAACGGAACCGCCTGGCCTCAGCCGTCGGCGGTGATCTTGGCGATGATGTCGGCCAGGACCTTTTCGCAAACGGCGTTGTCCACCTGACAGGTGCCGGCATTGGCATGACCGCCGCCGCCGTATTTCAGGCACAGCTCGCCCACATTGGTCTTGGAGCTGCGGTTGACGATGGATTTGCCGATGGCGAAGACGGTGTTCTGCTTCTTCACGCCCCACAGTTCGTGGATCGAGATGTTGGTCTCGGGATAGAGGGCGTAAATCATAAAGCGGTTTCCGGCGAAGATGGTCTCCTCGCCACGCAGGTCCAGCACCACCAGATTCTTATGCACCGTGGTGCAGCGCTTGATCTGGTCCTTGAACTTCACCGCGTGCTCGAAATAGAGGTCGGTGCGTTCGCGGACGTCGGGCAGGGCCAGGATCTGATCGATGTCGTGGTTCCGGCAATAGTCGATCAGGTCCATCATCAGCTGGTAGTTGGAGACCCGGAACTCGCGGAAACGGCCCAAACCGGTGCGCGCGTCCATGATGTAGTTGAGCAGGGTCCAGCCGGTGGGGTTGAGGATTTCGTCCAGCGAGTATTGGGCCGAATCCCCCTGATCCACCGCTTCCATCATGGTGTTCCAGGCGGCGGGGAACTTGGCGGTGCCGCCATAGTAATTATAGACCACGCGGGCCGCCGACGGCGCCTCGGACTCGATGATGTGGTTGTCCTTCTTGCCCACCCGGATGGTCTCGGAAAGATGGTGGTCGAAGGCGATGTGAACACCGTCCACATAGGGAAGATTGGTGGTGATATCCCCGGGCCCGATCTCGATCACGCCGTCCTGCATGTCCTTGGGATGGACGAACTTGATGTCGTCGATGAGCTCGAGCTGCTTCAACAGCACGGCGCAGACCAGACCGTCGAAGTCGCTACGGGTTACCAGGCGAAACTTGCTGCCTTCGGACATGGAAAACTCCTCCTTCCCGTCCCGCCCCGGGACTTGAGAACGGGTCCAAGAATAGCCCCGGCCGGACGCCGAGACAACGGCCAAAGGGTCGATGCTGTTTGCAAATGGGACCGCTTGGGGTAAACAGGAACCTCATTCTTGCTCACCGAGCCGTCTCTTTCGGATTCCCCAGCCATGTGGTCGCTTCGTCCCGTCGCCCTGCTGCTCGTCGCGGCCACCCTTGCCGGGTGTTCCAGCGGCGAGGCCTTCGTCGACCGCAACTACATGACCAAGACCATCAAGAAGCAGAAACTTCCGGGTTGGGATGGTCAGGTTCCGGTCTGCTTCAGCAGCGACACTCCGCGCGAGACCCGCGACCAGTTGGCGCGCGAAGCCTGCGAGGTCTATGGCCTGGAGGCCAAGCTGCTGAGGGAGGAGCGCTGGCAGTGCCGCTTCACAGTGCCGCACATGGCCAGTTATATCTGCTTCGACCCTGACATGCGCTTTGCCAACGGTGCGCTGGTCAATCCCTTCAGCGCCGGTCAGGTGGATATGTGGCAGCGCCAGCAGGCCCGCATCAAGGCCGGCATACCGCCGGAAGACGGAGACGAGGCCGCGCCGCCGCGCTGACCGCGCCGTGTCGTGACCGGTAACGAAAAGGGCCGCCCCACCGGGGCGGCCCTTCGCGTCTGGGAGAGTGTCCGGGGTTCAGACCCGGCGCTCGATCAGCTTTTCCTTGATGGCACCGATGGCCTTGGCCGGATTGAGGCCTTTGGGGCAGGTCTTGGTGCAGTTCATGATGGTGTGGCAGCGGTACAGCTTGAAGGGGTCCTCCAAGGCGTCCAGACGCTCGCCGGTCATCTCGTCGCGGGAGTCGAGGATCCAGCGGGCGGCCTGCAACAGCACGGCCGGGCCGAGATAGCGGTCGCCGTTCCACCAGTAGCTGGGGCAGCTGGTCTGGCAGCAGAAGCACAGGATGCATTCCCACAACCCGTCAAGCTTCTCACGCTCTTCCGGGCTCTGGAGCCGTTCGCCATCGGGGGGCGTCGGGCTCTGGGTCTGCATCCAGGGCTTGATGGAGGCCAGCTGGGCATAAGGCATGCTGAGATCAGGGATCAGGTCCTTGACCACCGGCATGTGCGGCAGCGGGTAGATGGCGGCCTCGCCGGCGATGTCCTCGATGGGCTTCAGGCAGGACAGGGTGTTGGTGCCGTCGATGTTCATGGCGCAGGAGCCGCAGATGCCTTCGCGGCAGGACCGGCGGAAGGTCAAGGTCGAGTCGATCTCGTTCTTGATCTTCAGCAGGGCGTCCAGGACCATGGGACCGCAGGTGTCCAGGTCGATCTCGTAGCTGTCCAGGCGGGGATTGGCCCCCGAATCCGGATCATAGCGATAGATCTTGAACACCTTGATCCGCTTGGCGCCGGCCGGCGCCTTGTAGACCTTGCCGGGCTGGACCCGGGAGTTGGGGGGAAGGGCGAATTCGACCATTTCCGTGTCTCCTGACCCGAGCCTAATAGACGCGCTTTTGCGGCTTGATGTACTCGACCTCGTCGGTCAACGTGAAGGTGTGAACCGGACGGTAGTCCAGCTTCACCTTGCCGTTCTCGACCCAGGCCAGCGAGTGCTTCTGCCAGTTGACGTCGTCGCGATCGGGATAATCCTCGTGGGCATGGGCGCCGCGGCTCTCGTGACGGGCTTCCGCCGAGACGATGGTCGCCAGGGCGCAATCCATCAGGTTTTCCAGCTCGAAAGCCTCGATCAGATCCGAGTTCCACACGGTGGAGCGATCGTTGATCTTGATCTGCGACAGGGTGCCGGCCACCTGATCCATCTTGGCGCAGCCTTCGGCCAGCGACTTCGACGTGCGGAACACCGCCGCGTCCATCTGCATGGTCTTCTGCATGGCCGAACGGATTTCGCTGGTATGCATGGAACCGTTGGCGTTGCGCAGACGGTCGAAGCGCGACACGCCCAGATCGCCCGCGTCCTTGGGCAGCGGCTTGTGCGCGGTGCCGGGCTTCAGGGTCTCGGCGGCACGAAGCGCCGAGGCGCGGCCGAACACCACGATGTCGAGCAGCGAGTTGGTGCCCAGGCGATTGGCGCCGTGCACCGACACGCAGGCCGCCTCGCCGATGGCCATCAGGCCTTCGACGGTGGCGTCGGGGTTGTCGGCGGTGGGGCGCAGGACCTCGCCGTGGATGTTGGTCGGAATGCCGCCCATGTTGTAGTGCACGGTCGGCAGCACCGGGATAGGCTCCTTGGTGACATCGACGCCGGCGAAGATCTTCGCCGTCTCGGAGATGCCGGGCAGGCGCAGTTCCAGGGTTTCGGCCCCCAGATGCTCCAGGTGCAGATAGATGTGGTCATTTTCCTTGCCGACACCGCGACCCTCGCGGATCTCCATGGTCATGGCGCGCGACACCACGTCGCGGGACGCCAGATCCTTGGCGGTGGGGGCGTAACGCTCCATGAAGCGCTCGCCGGCGGAGTTGGTGACGTAGCCACCCTCGCCGCGGGCACCCTCGGTGATCAGGCAACCCGAGCCGTAGATGCCGGTGGGGTGGAACTGCACGAACTCCATGTCCTGCAGCGGCAGGCCGGCACGGGCGACCAGACCATGACCGTCGCCGGTGCAGGTATGGGCCGAGGTGCAGGAGAAGAAGGCGCGGCCGTAACCACCGGTCGCCAGCACCACCTTATGGGCGCGGAAGCGGTGCAGGGAGCCGTCGTCCAGGTTCCAGGCCATGACGCCGCGGCAGACGCCGTTCTCCATGATCAGGTCCAGCGCGAAGTACTCGATGAAGAACTCGCAGGAATGCTTCAGGCACTGCTGATACAGGGTGTGCAGGATGGCATGGCCGGTGCGGTCGGCGGCGGCGCAGGCGCGCTGCACCGGCTTTTCACCGAAATTGGACATGTGGCCGCCGAAGGGGCGCTGGTAGATCTTGCCTTCCGGGGTGCGCGAGAACGGCACGCCGAAATGCTCCAGCTCATGCACCGCCGGCACCGCCTCGCGACACATGTATTCGATGGCGTCCTGGTCGCCTAGCCAGTCCGACCCCTTGACGGTGTCGTACATGTGCCACTTCCAGTTATCCTCGGCCATGTTGCCGAGCGAGGCGCCGATACCGCCCTGAGCGGCGACGGTGTGGGAGCGGGTGGGGAAGACCTTGGTGATGCAGGCGGTCTTGAAACCGGCCTGACCCATGCCCATGGTGGCGCGGAGGCCGGCGCCACCGGCGCCGACGACCACCACGTCATAGGTGTGATCGATGATCTTGTAGGCGGCCATGGCGTCAGGCTCCGATTGCGACTTTGAGGATCGACACCGTCATGAAGACGGCGAGGAAGGCGGTGGCGAACTTCATGGCGATCAGCGCCGCGAACTTCCGGCACTCACAGTGCACATAGTCCTCGATCACCACCTGGAGCCCGAGCTGGGCGTGATACGTCGCGGACAGCACGGTCAGCAGCATCAGGGTGGCGTTGCCCGGCTTGCCCATCCAGCCCTTGAACGTGGCGTAATCGGCATGGGACAGGCCGATTATCGCGATGACGAACCACAGCGCCAGCGGGATGAGGGCGATGGCGGTAACGCGCTGGGCCCAGAAATGGCCGGCGCCTTCCTTGGCGGAACCGAGGCCGCGGGCGCGACCCAAAGCGGATTTGAGGCTCATTGGGGTGCCCCTCCTTACAGACCGATGATCCAGGCCAGCACCGTCAGCGCGGCCGCGGTGGCCACTGCGATGCGACCCGACTTGTTGGCTTCGGCGATTTCGTAGCCCTTGCCCGCGTCCCAGAACAGGTGGCGGATGCCGTTGCACATGTGGAAGAACAGCGCGCCGGTCCAGCCGAACAGGACCAGCTTGCCGATCCACGACCCCAGCAGGGCATGGGCATGACCATAGGCCTCGGGGCCATAGGCGGCCGAAACCAGCCAGTACGCCAGCACGACGGTGCCGACCGCGAGCGCCACGCCGGTGATGCGGTGGCTGATGGACAAGAGTGCCGTGAACGGCATCTTGTAAACCTGAATGTGTGGCGAAAGCGGCCGGGTGCGCGTGGTCATGGCGTGAGCCCCTGAAATGCGGACGGTTCGAAAGGCCCGAGGGCCCAAGAGCGGCGGTGGGGAAAGTGTTTATCCGCTATGCCCCTCCGAGTCAACGCCCCCTGACTACACTTTCTGGCGGGGAACCCTACCCGGCGGGGAGGGGGCGAGGTCCCTCGCCCCCAACTTGATCCGGCCTCAGCCGGCGCGGCGCGGCATCAGGACGGTGAAGTCGAAGTCCAGCACCACCGACGGATCGAACTCCTTGCCGTCCTCCTTCTTGAAGGGGAAGGCGGCGCAGGGCTGGTTCTTGGTGGCGACCAGACGGAGACGGAGCGCGCCCACATCCTGGCGGCCGGGGATTTCGATCTTCTCCAGCACCTCGGTCCAGGCGTGGATGGTGTCGCCGGCGAAGGTGGGGCTGGCGTGGCGGCCGCCGTTGATGGCGACGACCTTGAAGGCGTTGCCCAGTCCGTTGAAGGACAGGGCGCGGGCGATGGAGATGATGTGGCCGCCATAGATCAGGCGGCGGCCGAAGCGGCCCTGGCCCTCGGTATACTGGTTGAAGTGGACCTTGGCGGTGTTCTGCCACAGCCGGGTGGCCATCATGTGTTCGGCTTCCTCGATGGTCATGCCGTCCACATGGTCGATCTTCTCGCCGATGGCGTAATCGTCCCAGCGATGGGGGCTGCCGGCCAGGGTGTCGTCATAGGCTTCGAGGTCGAGCCCGTCGGGGATGATCAGGTCGGCGGCGGCGACGGCGCCGGGCAGTTCGGGGACCACTTCCTCGGCGATGATTGCGGCGAGGTCGCGCTTGCGAACCATGACCCAGCGGATGTAGTCCACCACCATTTCCTGGCGCTGGTTGGTGCCCACCGAGCGGACATAGACCACGCCCGTCTGCTTGTTGGAATTCTCCTTCAGCCCGATCACCGTCGAACTGGTGGAGATGGTGTCGCCGGGATAGACCGGCTCGCCGAAGCGCCCGGCGGCATAGCCGAGGTTGGCGACGGCGTTGAGGCTGATATCGGGCACGGTCTTGCCGAAGGCGACGTGGAAGGCGAGGAAGTCGTCCACCGGGGCGACGGGGCCGAAGGCTTCTGCGGCCATGCCGATCTTCTTGGCGAACTGCGCCGAGGAGTTGACGGCGAAACGCGAGCCGTAGAGCGCGGTGTAGAGCGACACGTCGCCCGAGGTGATGGTGCGCGGCGTGGCGTGGTTGATCACCTGGCCGAGGCGGAAGTCCTCGAAGAAATTACCGGCATTGGTCTTGGTCATCGGAGAGTCCTTTCGTTTGTCCCTCAGGCGCCGGGCGGGCGCCTCCGCGCCGCGCCCTTGGCTCCTCCGCTTACGCTCCGGGAACGGCTTAAGCCTTCAATTCCGCACTCATGGCGGCAATCTGCCCGGCTTGCGCCACGATGCGCCGGGCGTTTTCCACGTGCAGGTTCTCGATCAGCTTGCCGTCCACCACCACCACGCCCTTGCCGGCGCTGGCGGCCTCGGCATGGGCGGCGATGATGGTCTTGGACCAGGCGATCTCCTTCTCCGAGGGGGCGAAGACCCGGTTGGCGGCGTCGATGGTCTTGGGGTGGATCAGGGTCTTGCCGCCGAAGCCCAGCTCCAGGCCCTGGCGGCAGGCGTATTCGAAGCCCTCGTCGTCGCTGAGATCGAGATGGACGCCATCGATGGCGGCAAGGCCATAGGCGCGGGCCGCCAGCAGACACAGGCTCAGGCTGGTGAGCATGGGCAGGCGCTCGCGGGTATGGGCACAGTGCAGGTCCTTGGCCAGATCGGAGGTGCCCATGACGAAGCCGGCCATGCGCGGGCTGGCGGTGGCGATCTCCTCGGCGCGCAGAATGCCCTTGGGCGTTTCCATCATGCACCAGATGGCCATGTCGGCCGGCGCTCCGGCGGCGACCATGATGGCTTCCACCAGACGCACCGCGTCGGCGCTTTCCACCTTGGGGATCAGGATGCCGTCGGCGCCCGAGGTGGCGGCGGCGGCCACGTCGGCATGGAACCACGGGGTGGCGAGGCCGTTGACCCGGATCAGCAGTTCGCGCTGGCCGTAGCCACCGGCCTTGACCGCCTCGACCACCAGCCGGCGGGCCTCGTCCTTGGCGTCGGGGGCGACGGCGTCCTCCAGGTCGAGGATCAGTCCGTCGGCGGCCAGGGTGCGGGCCTTCTCCAGCGCGCGCGGGTTGGAGCCCGGCATGTAGAGGACAGAGCGGCGGGGGCGGGCGGTGGTGGCCATCAAGGGGTCTCCAGCGGTGAAAAGGCCCGGCACACTACCAAGCCTCCCTGCGTTAGGCAAGGTTGCAGCGCAACATTGCGTCGTCTATACCGGGGCAATCATGCAGATTCTTTCGTTTCAATCGGCCGTAAGCTTCGGTCATGTCGGCCACTCCGCCGCGCTGCTGCCCTTGCAGCGGCTGGGGTTCGAGGTCTGGCCCATCGACACGGTGCAGTTCTCCAACCATCCCGGCCATGGGCGCTGCGCGGGGAGTGTGTTCCCCGGCGCCCGGGCGGCCGAGCTGGTGGAGGGGCTGGATGCCATCGGCGCCCTGGACGGCATCGACGCGGTGCTGTCGGGCTATCTCGGCGAGGCGGAGACCGGGGCGGCGGTGCTGGACGCGGTCACCCGCATCCGGCGGGCGCGGCCGGGGGCATTGTACCTGTGTGATCCGGTCATGGGCGACGAGGGCGGCGGGCTTTATGTCCGTCCCGGCATCCCGGAAGTCTTCGGCCGCAGTCTGGTGCCGGCGGCGGATATCGTCACCCCCAATCGCTTCGAGCTTGGTATCCTGACCGGTCGGTCTATATTCTCTCCGCCCGACGCGGTGGAGGCCTCGCGGCAGCTTCTCGCCCTCGGCCCCAAGGCGGTGGTGGTGACCAGCCTCGATCCCCATCCCGGTACCATCGCCTGCCTGGGGGTAGAGGCCGGCGGTGCCTGGGTGGTTGAAACGCCGATCCTGGATTTCGCGGTGGCGCCCAACGGGGCCGGTGACCTGCTCTCGGCCCTGCTGCTGGGGCGGCTGCTGGAGGGGAGGCCCTTGCCCGAGGCGCTGTCGCTGGCGGTCTCCAGCCTGTTCGGCGTGCTGAGCGCCACCCGGTCCTTGGGGCGCCGCGAGCTGGCGCTGGTGGCGGCGCAGGAGGTCTTCGCCCGGCCGCCGCAAGTCTTTCCGGCAAGACCGTTTCGAGACACTTGACCAAGGAGGTTGCCTCGGTCGGTCTTTTCGTCTTTTCTGGCGCCCGATTAAGGAAGGACGCCCCGGTTTTGGACCCATTGCTGTTTCTGCGCGGCATCGCCATCGGCTTTGCCATCGCCGCTCCCATCGGCCCGGTGGGGGTGTTGTGCATCCGCAAGGCTCTGGCCGACGGGCGGCTGGCCGCTTTCGTCGCCGGGCTGGGCGCCGCCATGGCCGATACCATCTTCGGCGCGGTGGCGGTCTTCGGCATCGGCGCGGTGATGAGCTTCATCGACGGTCAGATGGTGGCCATCAAGACGGTGGGCGGCGTCTTCATGATCGGTCTCGGCCTGCACACCTGGCGCAATGCCGCCGTCGCCGTCGAGGGCGGCGAAGGCCAGGGGGCGGGCATGCTCCGCGACTTCGCCTCCACCTTCGCCATCACCATCACCAATCCCGGAACCATCCTGGGGGTGGCCGGGGTCTTCGCCGCCCTGGGGCCTTCCGCCCGCCCGGCCATCGGCTTTCCCACCGGCCTGCTGGTCGCAGGCATCTTCACCGGTTCCACCCTGTGGTGGATGGTTCTGTCCACGGCGGCCTCGGCGGCCCGCAACCGCTTCACGCCGGAGCGGATGCGGCTGTTCAATCACGGTTCCGGCCTGATGCTGATGCTATTTGGCGTGGCGGCCATGGGGAGCCTGCTGCTGTAGGCGAGACCGTGATACCTAACGGTCCCGCTTTTATCAGATTCCCTCGCCGAGCGACCGCATCCGCGGCCTTCAAGGCATGCTCTAAAGATGCAGCAGCCCCGGCGCCAGCCAGCCCAGCAGGCCGAAGGCAATGCCCACCAGACCAAGGCCGCCGGCGAAATAGGCCAGGGCCAGGGCGCCGGTGACCACGGCGGCCGAGCTGAGCACGATGGCGATCTGCAGAGCGGCGGCGCCGTATTCGAACTGGTGATAGGCGGCCAGGGAATGGTCGCGATCAGCCTCGGCGACCTTGGCCTTGGCCATCAGTTCCTTGCGGCCGTCTCCGCCCTCGGGATCACTGTCATAGCGCTGGGCATTGGCCCGCCATTCGGCGACTTTTTTGGCAGCGGCCTCGCCGGGAACGGTCAGTTCCAGCAGATCGGCGCTGGTCTTGAGGGTGGTCAGCCGGATGGTCTTGGCCTGATAGAACGCCCACAGGTCATTGGCGCGGATATTGGCCGAGAGCGAGGCGTTCTGCGCACTCTTGCCGCCGGCCTCGACGATGGCGAGCATGGCGGCCAGCAGGCTGATCAGTACCGCGATCCGGCGATTGCGGCTGCTCTTCACGCCGTGGTGCGCATGTTCCTCGTGGTGGCCGTGATGGGCCGCCTCGTGAATCTGCTCGTGAGTCTCGTGTGCTTCCATGACTGCCCTTCTCGCTTGCCGTCCGATCCGCTACCTTTATCGGCCCCAACGCGAATCGGAGGTCCAGAGTATGTTCGCCGTCCATTGCAAGGACAAGCCCGGTCACCTTCAGACCCGTCTCGACAACCGCGCCGCCCATCTGGAATACATGACGGCCAATATCGACAAGCTGGCCATCGGCGGCCCGCTGCAAACCGATGATCGCCAGTCCATGACCGGCAGCCTGCTGGTGGTCGACATCGCCGACCGCGCCGAGTTGGATGCCTTCCTGGCCGCCGACCCCTATGCCAAGGCCGGCCTGTTCGAAAGCGTCACCGTGACCCCGTTCAAGAAGGTCTTTCCCTGATGGCCCATTGGCTGGTCAAGTCCGAGCCGGGCAGCTGGTCCTGGGATGACCATGTCAGGAAGGGCGTCCAGTACTGGGACGGGGTGCGCAACCATCAGGCCGCCGGCAATCTGAAGGCCATGAAACTGGGCGACCGCGCCTTCTTCTACCACTCGGTGGAGGAGAAGCGCATCGTCGGCGTGGTCGAGGTGGTCCGCGAATCCTATCCCGATCCCACCGACCCGGAGGGCAAGTGGGTGGTGGTGGATTTCAAGGCGCTGATGCCGGTTAAAACTCCGGTGACCCTGGCCGAGATCAAGTCCGATCCCCGGCTGGAGCATCTGGCGCTGGTGCGCCAGTCGCGCCTGTCGGTCACGCCGGTGGACGACGAGTCCTGGCACCTGCTCTGCGGTCTGTGCGGGGTGGAGGCTTAACCCAGGAACTTGGCCACGGTCTGCAGGAAGGAGGAGACCGAAATGGGCTTGGCGATATAGCCTTCGCAGCCGCCTTCCCGAATCTTCTCCTCGTCGCCCTTCATGGCGAAGGCGGTCACGGCGATGACCGGAATGGCCTTCAGATCGGGGTCGGCCTTGAGAATCCGGGTAATCTCGATGCCGGAAATTTCCGGCAGCTGGATATCCATCAGGATCAGGTCGGGGCGGTGGGTACGGGCCATGTCGATGGCATCGCGGCCGTCCTTGGTCTGGAGGGTCTCGTAGCCGTTGGCCTGCAGCAAATCGTTGAATAACTTCATGTTCAGGTCGTTGTCTTCAACGATCAGCACCGACTTCGCCATGATAATCCTCAACTGGTCAGCTGCCGCAAAAACCCGCCGCCGACAGCGGCAACATAATCGCTAATTAGAACCAGTGAGTCAAATCAACGGATTCGGAATTTACCTAGGCCGCAGACGGCCAGGGCCAGCCAGCCCAATATAAGGCTCATACCGCCGGTTGGGGTGATCAGGGGAATGGTCAGCGGCCCCACCAGCGCCTTCCAATACAGTGACCCGGAAAACAGGACCACTCCTAAAAGGAGAAGCGCGCCGGCAAGGCGATATCCCGCCTTCCCCTCGCGCGCCAATTGGTCGATGCCCAGCAGCACCGTGGCATGGATCAGTTGGAACAGGCTTGCCCGTTCCATCAGTGGCTGGGCGCCGGCATCGACGCCGTGGGCGCCCACCGCCGCCATGGCCACCGCCATGGCGCCGTTGAGCCCGGCGAACACGATCCAGGGGCGCATCCTACCGGAACACCACGGTCTTGGAGCCGTTGAGCAGCACCCGGTGCTCGATGTGCCAGCGCACGGCGCGGGCCAGCACCACGCTCTCGATATCGCTGCCGATGGCCACCAGATCGTCGGGAGTATGGGTGTGATCGACCCGCTCCACCCCCTGCTCAATGATGGGGCCTTCGTCCAGGTCGGGGGTGACGTAGTGGGCGGTGGCGCCGATGATCTTGACGCCGCGGGAATGGGCCTGATGGTAGGGCTTGGCCCCCTTGAAGCTGGGCAGGAACGAGTGGTGGATGTTGATGGCGCGCCCGGCCAGCCGGGTGCACAGGTCCGAGGACAGGATTTGCATGTAACGCGCCAGCACCACCAGATCGGCGCCGGCCCGGTCGATGACCTCCAGCACCCGTTCCTCCTGCATGGCCTTGTCGTGCTTGTCCACGGCCAGATAGTGATAGGGGATGCCGTGCCATTCGACGATGGAGCGCATGTCGGGATGATTGGAGATCACCGCCGGAATCTCCACCGGCAGCGTTCCGGTGTGGTAGCGGTGCAGCAGATCGTTCAGGCAGTGGCCGAACTTGGACACCATGATCACCACGCGGGCCTTGCGGTTGGCATCGTGCAGCCGCCAGATCATCTGGAAGCGCTGGGCGATCTGGGTGAACAGCTTCTCGAACTCGGCCGGTGGCGGGGTCATGGCGCCGCCCTTGAAGACGATGCGCATGAAGAAGCGTGACGACAGCGGGTCGCCAAACTGCGCCGCCTCGGTGATGAAGCAGTCGTGTTGGGACAGAAAGCCCGAGACCGCCGCCACGATTCCCACGGTATCGGGGCAAGTGATGGTCAGCACCCATGCCGGCTTTTCAGCCATGGCCGTTTCTCCATTGGTTCGCCTGAGTCCTGGTCATAGCCGACCCGTGACGGCGGGGCAATCGGACCCTTGCCTTTTTCGCGCAAATCGCCGAAGGTCCGCCCATTGCGGACCCGGAAGGGAGAGTTCTGATGATCGCGGTCTACTACGATTCGGGCAAGGCCCAGTGGAAATACGAGCTGGAGAACGCCGAGTACGACCACATCATCAAGAATGTGCTGCAGGACTATTCCGACCTGACCGAGGCGTTTGACGAGTCGCTGGAAATCCTCCGCGATCTGGCGGTGATCGACGACGAGGAAATGGACGAGGACGACGAATTCGACCAGATGGTCGCCGTCGCCTTCCTCTGGCATTACTTCAACACCCTGTGTGACGAGGCCGACCGTATCGAGGGCGACATCGTCATCATCGAAAGCGAAGACGGCACCGACGTCACCGTGATGCCGGCCTCGGCGGTGGATATCGAGAAGGAATAGGAAGGCTCGTCGCCCCTGTCAGGCTGTTGAAAAACCGGTTTTGGCCCGCCTCTTCCTTCGAGACAGCCGCTTCGCGGCTTCCTCAGGATGCGGCTAATTTCGCGCCTGTCCGGTTAACGCAGACACCCACTATATGATATGTGGGGTTGGCGCGGAACCGCATGCGACCGCCCAATCAACCGCACATGACCCCGAGCTGTCATTACCAAAGTCGTTCTGCCGTATAGGCGGCTCGTTACATTGCCTTGTCCACGCGACCCGGCGCCGAGGAACGAATTGGCAGGTCGGCTTTGGCGGTTGATCGGCATCGGAAGTGGCGGATCTCGGGGGGGGCGTGGGTCGAGAAGCGCAAGTAATCCGGGGCCACGCCGCTCAACGCCGACATAGCCAACTAATTATAGCAGGTCCGCCTGAGGGTTCAGTGCCCGCCCTGATCGTGATGGGCGTGAGCCGCTTCGTCGGCCTGGCGGGTATGGTCCTCGGCCTGACGTTGGTGGTCGGCGATCGACTGAGTATGGCTGTTGACGGCCTGCTGGTGGGTGGCAATCTGCTGGCTGTGGCTGTCGATGTGACGCTGGTGCTCGTCGATCTGTTGCCGATGGGCCTCCGCCTCGGCCGGGTTCTGGCGGATGTACTGATGCTCGTGTTCGATGTCGCGCCGACGGGCCTCGATGTTTTCTTGATGCGCGGCGATCTGACGGTTGCGTTCCTCAATCATCCGGCGCTGGGCATCGATCTCCACCCGGTGCTCGGCGGCCATGCGGCGGTGTTCTCGTTCCTCGATTTGGTAATGGCTCATCGGCTGGGGCGCGTACCCGTAGCCCGGCGTACCATCGACCGGAACGCATCCCGGCAGCCCCACAATGGCGGCTAACGCCAGGCAAAAGACGCCGAAACCTTGGAAGCATGCCACGCGCATTGACTATATCCTCGCCGGGAGATTTATGACCGATAGCATATCTTGGGTTTCGCAGGCATGCACCTATTTATACCAAAATGCATTGATCGAAACCGGTCAATGCATCCCTCAGGCGCCGGCGGACCGCCTCCGCGGTCCTTGGCTTCCACGGTATAAGCCGCGCGGCCATCCTCAAGGATGGGTTGGTCAAATGACCGGAAATGGCAGATAGGGGCTGTTCGAAGGGCGAGTGCGGTAACCCCACATACAGTGGGCGTCTGCGTTAACCGGATAGGCATGGCTGATTTATTGAAAGTACGGAACCTCATGCTGAGGAGGTCGCCGTCAGGCGGCCGTCTCGAAGCATCCGGACCGCCAGAATTCCGACGTCTTCAACCGCCGGCTATGTCACCTCGCGGCGATAGATCTCGGCCAGATCGGCATCGGCCTCCGGGCCGACCAGGGCCGAGATGGCGGACAGCAGGCCCATCTCTTCCTTCTGGATATGAAAGACCTCGCGCTCGATCAGCTCGGCGCCGGTCTCCTTGAACTCATCCCATGCTCCATCTGTGAAGCCGGCCTCGGCGGCTGCCTCGGCTGCCTCGGCCACCTGCAGCGCCAGCGGCAGGATGGTGCGGTGCTCGTGGGTCAGCATGGTGACGATGCCGGTCTCGCCCCGGGCGATAAAGGCCTTGAACAGGTGATTCTCCTCGAAGGCGAAGTGGCTTTCCACCTCCGAGCGCAGGGTGGCGCCCAGGGTCCGGAGCTGTGCGGTGACGGCATCGCTCCGGGCGGGAATCTTGCGGTTGGCGCCGAGGAACTCCTCCAGCGCCTGCAGGGCCTCGATGGTGGTCATGTGGGCCTGATGCAACAGGGCGCCGGTCTGGGTCTGCATGGACTTATCCTTGGGGTTGCGCGGCTTTGGCCGCGTTCAGGTGGGACAGATAGCGGCGTGACACCTCGACGGTGAAGACGCCGAAGGCAACCGAGCCGGCCAGCCCGGCCAGCACGCCGAGGCGGAGCGGCCAGTCCCCGCCGCCCAGCATACCGGCGGGGATCAGCACCAGCGCCGTGGCGTGGCCGGCGAGGTGAATCTCCACCGGCCCCTTGGGGGCGAGGCGCGACAGCAAGGCCGGCTTGCCCCCAAGGGCGGAGGAATGCATGGAGGCCAGGAAGGGTATGATCCGCTGAAGCAGGGCGGTGACGAAGCTGAGCAGCCAGCCGAAGACCAGGATGAAGCCCCACAGCCCGGCCCAGGGATCCAGCGGCGCGCCCAGGGCCAGGGCGAGGCCCAGCAGCAGGCTGAGCGCCAGCATGGCCCAGGCCACCCAGACCAGCCGGAAGAACGGCTCGAACCGCTTCTTCATGCGGGTCTTGAGGGTGCCGGCCATGCCGTGGAAATAAAGGCCCATGGCCACCAGCCCCAGCACCGCGCCCAGTGCCGCCAGCGGTCCGGAACCCAGGAGGGCGCCGCCGGATCCCGTCGCCAGCGCCAGGGCCGAGGCCAATGCCGTCCGCTTGCCCACCGCATCGGGCACGGCCGGGCCGAGGACGAACATGGGGATCAGAACATACGAAAAGCCCAGGGCCAGCATGCCCATGAAGCCATAGGCCGCCAGCACCGCATGGGCGGCGGCGGCGGCGGCGTGGTCGGGCAGGAAGCCGGTGGTGAAATCCACCACCAGCGCCAGCCCCAGCACCGCCAGGCCCAGCAATGATGCCACCGCCAGCCAGGCATGGCGGGTGACGCCGGGCAGGTCGGACACTTGCCTCAGATTGCGCGCCACCAGCCCGCCGAATATCGCCAGCCCGGCCGCTACCAGACTGGCGCCCGAATGCTGCAACCCCGGGACCGGCAGGCCGAGTCCGGCGGCGAACAGGCCGACGCCGGGGGCATAGAGCCAGAACATCAGCCGGCAGGCCCAGACCGGACCCAGTGGCCGGCGGGTGGCCACCGGCAGCAATTGGATGGCGGCCCCCAGCGCGGTCATGGCGATGGTGCCCAGCGTGATCAGATGCAGCGCCGCCAGCACCGGTCCGGGACCGCCGCCAAACCCCCGGATGGCCTCCGGTCCGGCCAGGGCCAGCACCAGCCAGCCGGCGAGATGGTAGAAGGCGGCGGCCAGGAAGAAACGGTAGGGCACCGACGGCGGCAGCAGCCGGTCCTTGGCCCCCATCATGAAGCCGCCGCCCAGCATTACAGACGCTCCAGCCACAGTCGGATATTGACCACCTCGGACGACATCCGGGCGATGTGCCAACCCCGCTCGGCCAGTTCGGGGGCCAGCAGATGCGGTTCGCGGTCATGGTGCACCACCACGCCGCGCACGGTTTCATCCAATCCCTCGATCAGGCGAAGGATGGCCAGCATGGGATCGGGCGGCGTCAGCTTGCGCACGTCGATATGGATGCCGTCCTCCTCCTGCCAGGTCATGGCCCCTTCCGGCAGCACCTCGACCTCGGCGGTGGTCTCCCAGTCGGCGCCGCCATCCTGGTGAAAGAATACCCGCCAATGTCCCTCGGAAAGCTTGCGGCCATAGGAGGAGAAGCCCCGGCCGGCCAGAATCCGGCGCAGGGGCGAGGGGTTGAAGGGCGCGTCGATCACCAGAAAGCCGCCGAAGGCGATGGCGTTGGCGGCTTCCATCACCGCCGTGAAGGGATCGGTGCCCTCGGCCAGCATGCTCCGTACATCCAGGACGGCGGCGTCGAGGGCCTGGGCCAGCCATTCCGGCGGCCCGCTCTCGGGATCTCTGTCCATATCCGGCATACGCACCCCACCCTTCGCTAGATGAGGAGGAAGCGTGCTCCGGTCGTCCGGTCGCAGCCTTGACGTTTGTTAAGCGGGGGGCTTGCCTCCATCCGCCGAGCGCTCGCGGGGATTATTCGCCGCCCTCGCCAACCACGCGGCGCAGCGCGGCGAGATCGGAGATTTCGATCTCGCGGCCATGAACCTCGACGCCATGGCCCTTGAGCCGGGCCAGGGCCCGCGACAGGCTTTCCGGCGCGATGCCGATGCGGCTGGCCAGCACCGTTTTGGTCAGGGGGAGGCGCAGCCGCTCGCCGGTATCGGCCTTGGCGGCCAGGGCCAGCAGGAAGGTGGCGAGGCGTTGGCTGGGCGATTTGCTTTTCAGCTCGGTGATCTCGCGGATCAGGCGGGTCTGCCACAGGGCCAGACCGCCCAGCAGGGCGATACCCAGTGCGCGGTTCTCCGCCAGACGCCGGAGGAAGCCGGCGGCGGGCACATGCACCAGCCGCGACCCGGCGGCGACCTCGCAATTGAGCGGGAAGATGCCCGAGGAGAAGATGGCGGCCTCGGCGAAGGTGCAGACGGCGTCGAACACCTCGATGATGGAGTGGTCGCCGGCCTCGGTGAGGGCGAACAGGCTGACCCGGCCCTCCAACACCACGAAGAAGCGGTCGGCCTTGTCGCCCTGGCTGAACAGCAGCTCGGTCTCGGGATAGGCGATGACATGGGCGGCATCCATCAGCCCGGCCAGATCGGTGGCGGATACCCCCACCAGCAGCGGCGCCTGGGCGACACGGGCCAGATCCTCCGCGGTCAGATTGGGCACGGCATCAGCTCCCCTCGTCCTCGGCGCAGAAGTCGCGCAATCCGGCCACGTCGGCGATCACCACCAGATTGTCGGGCCGCGATTCGACCCCGGCCTTGGCCAGCTTGGCCAGGGCGCGCGACAGGCTTTCCGGTTTCATGCCCAGTTGGTCGGCCACCAGCTTCTTGTCGTAGGGAAAGCGGATTTCGGCCCGTCCCCTGTCGCTTTCCGCCATGCTGAGCAGGAAGCTGCCCAGGCGTTGGGCGGTGCTCTTCAGCTTCAGTTCGGCGATCTGGCGCAGAAGCATGCGCAGTCGCAGCGACATGGTGGTCAGCATGTGGGTCATGATGTCCAGCCGCTCCTCCAGCCGGGCGCGAAACGGCCCCGCCGGCACCGCCAGCACGGTGGCGCCGGTCAGCACCCGCGCGGTCATGATATAGCGCCCGGTGCTGAACATGGCCGCTTCGCCCAGCAGGGTGGGGCGCTTGGCCACCTCGACCACGCTGCGCTTGCCATCGTTGTCCATGGACAGTTCCACATGGCCGTCGAGGATGACGAAGAACCGCTCCACCGGTTCGCCCTGGCGGTAGATCACGTGCTCGTGGGGGAAGGTAACGGCCTGCGCTCCATCCAGCAAAAGGTGGATGTCGCGCTCGGCCAGACCGGTGAACAGCGGCGCGAATTGCAGTTGCAGCAGAACGTCGCGATCCATTCCGTCCTATCGATCCCTCGCCGTTGGACCAAAACGGTACGATGAATACGTCTTTGGCACCAGCCCTCGATTTAGCCATGGGGCCGGGCTTGCCCTGGGCCAGGGCGGCGGGTACAAACGCTGTTCGCATCGGAGGACCGGTTGATGAACGCTTCCTCGCAACTGCCCATCGGCATCTTCGATTCCGGTGTCGGCGGCCTGACTGTGCTGAAGGCGGTGCGCGACCGTTTGCCCGGCGAATCCCTGGTCTATCTCGGCGATACCGCCCGCCTGCCCTATGGCACCAAAAGCGCCCAAACCGTGGCCGCCTATGCCCTGGAGGCCTCGCGCCGGCTGGTGGCGGAGGGGATCAAGGCCCTGCTGGTGGCCGACAATACCTCCTCGGCCCATGCCCTGGACGGGCTCCGGGCTGAATTTCCCGGTCTGCCGGTGATCGGCGTGGTCGAGCCCGGCGCCACCGCCGCCGCCGCCGCCTCGGCCCATGGCCGCATCGCCGTGGTCGCCACCGAAAGCACGGTCCAGGCCGGCACCTATCTGCGCGCCATCACCCATTCCCGGCCCAATGCCAGGGTGGTGCAACTGGCCTGTCCGCTGTTCGTCTCCATGGTGGAGGAGGGGCTGGTGGACGGTCCCATCGCCGAGCAGATCGCGCGCCACTACCTCGACCCGCTGTTCACCGGGCCCGAGGCCGCAGATTGCCTGCTGCTGGGCTGTACCCACTTCCCGGCGTTGACGCCGTTGTTCCATCGCCTGCTGGGGCCGAATGTGGCGGTGGTGGATTCCGCCACCACCACCGCCATGGTGCTGGAAGACCTGCTGTCGCTGCGGCGGCTGCGCAACGGCAGGACCGGCGGCGGTTCGGTGCGCTACCTCGCCACCGACGCTCCCGAGCGGTTCGCCCGGGTGTCGCGGGTCTTCGTTCCCTGGGTCATCACCGAGGGCGAAATCGAAAGCATCGATCTGGGTTAAGGGCCGGCGAGGGGAAGGCGCCGTCTGATCGGGTGCCGCCCCTCGCCGGCCGTGGCATCCCGCGTTCCGAATTGGGGGGCGAAACGCGGGGGCGCCTGTTTTCCCACCGGCTGTTTCCCCGAGGACGGGAGCGGTGGTACCGATGCACGGATCCGTTGGAGTGGGGGAACCGGAACCGGGCGATCGAGTAAGAAGGAGAATAAGTCGCCATCGCATTCCCTGCAAGGGGCGGCGGTGAATTTTTCCCGGCGGTCATGGCGGCCCGGATGCTTCGAGACGGCCGCCTGACGGCGACCTCCTCAGCATGAGGTTCCGCACCTTCAATAAATCAGCCTCATCCTGAGAAAGCCGCGAAGCGGCTGTCTCGAAGGAGGCGGCGGGCCAAGACCGGTTTTCGACAGCCTGTCAGATCACCGTCTTGAGCTTTAGTCCCGGTGTCAGCGTCTGGGCGTCGCTCAGACCGTTGAGCACGCGGAAGCGCTCGACCTTGTGGTCCTGGAAGGGCATCCGGGCTGCCAGGGTCTCGACGGTGTCGCCGGGTTTGGTGGTGATGATCTTGATCCGTAACGGCCGGATGTCGGCCTTCTCGCCGTCGCTCAGATGGCGCAGGCTGTACGTGGTCTCGCGGAAGGAGTCCCTATACTGACCGGTCAGGTTGGGAGGCGTCAGGAACAGCAGGCGATAGACCGCCTTGCCGTCGCGGGCGGCCACCAGCCGGGCATCCATGGCGCCTTTGTTGGTGTTGAGGCGGGTGACACCGGTGGCGGCGGGCATGCCATTGATCTCGATGGCCTGGATATCGCTCAGCCGGGCTCCCTTGGCCCACTGGTTCTGCAGATAGGTGCCCATGTCGCCCTGGGCCTCGGGGCCCATATCGAAGCGGACCAGGGCACCGTCGGGGGCGCCGGCGTTGACCGCCTTGGCGCCGTTGATCAACCGGAAGCCCGCAGGCACCTCGAAACGCACGCCCAGGCCGGAATGGGCGAAGACCCGCCCGCGCACCACGCCTTCCGCCGGGTCGTCGCCATAGAGCAGGCCGTCGATCCGGGCGAGATATTGCTCGCGCCCGACTGCGCCGGCCTGCGGCCCGGCATCCACCGCTTTGGCGGCGTCCTTGACCCGGTCGATGGTGCGGGGATGACTGGCGAACATGGAATACTGGTCCACTTCGTCGGGAGAGCGCCCGGCGAGAGCGGCTTCCAGCCGCGATTCGTCCCGCAGCTTGCCCAGGAAGGTGGCCATGTATTCCGGGTTCCAGCCGCTGGTGTTCATGTAGCGGATACCGAGCTGATCGGCCTCGCTCTCCTGATCGCGGGAAAAGCCCTGGAGATAGGCATTGGCCCCCAGGCCGGCGAGGTCGCCGAAGCCGCTCACCCCGGTCACCGCTCCGGCCACGGCCCCCAGCACCCCGGTCAGGACATTGGCGGCCATGGCCTGGCTGTAGCGCTGGGCGGTATGCCGCGCGGTGACGTGGCCGATCTCGTGGCCGATCACCCCGGCCAGCTCGGCCTCGTCATCGGCCAGACTCAGCAGACCGCGGGTGACATAGACATAGCCGCCGGGCAGGGCCATGGCGTTGACGATGGTGCTGTTGAGCACGGTGAAGCGGAATTCCGCCGCCGGGGTCTCGGTATGGACCACCAGCCTCTGGCCGATGCCGGCCACATAGGCCTGGACCCCGGGGTCGTCATAGGCGCCGCCGAACTGCTTGAGGATGTCGGGATGGGCCTCGCCGCCCATCTTCTTCTCCTCGTCGGCGGAGACGATGTTGAAATTGGACCGCCCGGTGCCCGGCGCCGTCTGGCACGACGACAGCAGCGACAGCGACAGCAGGGCGGCGAGGGGGGCAGAGAAGCGGCGCATGGACGTAGCTCGCAAAGTCGTCGTCAGACCATCTTTTTACCATAACCGCGTGGCGTATAGGTCCAGGTCCTGACCCCGGCGGTGAAGCTTCGGGTTTCGGAGCTGCCCACCACCACCATGGTCAGCATGTCCACCTTGTCGGCCGAAAGCTGGTCGAGGCGGATCACCTCCACCGTCTCGCCGGGGCGGCCCAACTGGCGGGCCAGGATCACCGGGGTCTCGGGCGGGCGGGCGGTCAGCAGGATGTCGCGGGCGCGGGGAAGCTGGTCCTGCCGGCGCTGCGATACCGGATTGTAGAAGCAGACCACGAAGTCACCGGCGGCGGCGGCCCGCAGCCGGGCCTCGATGCTCTCCCACGGCGTCAGCAGGTCCGACAGCGAGATGGTGCAGAAGTCGTGATTGACCGGGGCGCCGGCCCGGGCGGCGGCGGCCTGGAAGGCGGAGATGCCGGGCACCACCGTGATGTCGAGGCGGTTCCAGTCGGGGCGGTTCTGCCGCTCCATCAGCTCGAAGACCAGGGTGGCCAGGGCATAGATGCCGGGATCGCCGGAACAGACCAGCGAGACGGTGCGGCCCTCGGCGGCCAGCTCCAGCGCCATGCGGGCGCGGGCTTCCTCGGCGCCCAGGGCGCTTTCGTGGCGCTGCTTGCCCAGGGCGGCGTCGCCCAGCAGGTCGAGATAGAGGCCATAGCCCACCAGATCGCCGGAAGCGGCGATGGCGGCGGAGGATTCGGGCGAGCGCCAGGGCAGGCTGCCGGGGCCGATGCCCACCACGAACAGCTTTCCACGCGGACGGCCGACGCTATCGGGAGCCATGGCGGCGGCGCGGGCCACCGCCATGGTGGCGCGCCGGCTCTTGACCTTGGGCAGGATCAGGGTGCCGTCGGGACCGGAAGCGGCCAGGGCGGCCCCCTCGGCGACACCGTGGCAGCCGGTTTCGGCGAACACCACATCCGAGGGATTGATCAGGCGCGGCGCCTGCCCCTCCAGCTCGGCGGCGGAGAAGAAGCGGGCGGGAACCCCGAGATCGGCGGCCAGGGCGTGGATGGCGGCCTCGTCGGCCTTGAGGTCGATGCTGAACACACCGGCCACCGAATCCGCCGCCAGGGCCTCGCCGGCCAGGGTCTCGCGCACCAGGGCGATCAGCTCCTCGGCCGGGGTGCCGCGCTCGCAGCCGATTCCCAGCGCCAGGGTCGGGGGATGAAACACCAGCTCGCGATCATCGGCGGCGATGGCGCGGTCGGTGATACGGATGGACAGCTCGGCCGACTCGGTGAAGGTCAGGGGAGCCAGCCATCCGGCCTCGCCGCATTCCACTTCCAGGCTGACCGGCTTTTCCGCCAGCAGGGCGGCGGTCACCGACTTGGCGGCGGCGGGATTGAGCAGGCGCCAGCCCGGTGGCGGCTCGTCCAGCGCCAGGCCGAGGGCGATATCCCCGGCGGTGGTCAGGGCGGGATGGGCCCCCAGGACGGCGGCGACGGCTCGCGCCAGGGCATTGGCGCCATGATGACCGCCCAGCAGGGGGACCACCGAGGACCCATCGGCGGCCACCGCCAGCACCGGCGGCTCGACTTGCTTGTCGCTCAGCAGCGGCGCCAGGGCGCGGATCAGGATACCGGCGGCGCAGATACCGATGATGGGGGTGCCGGCGGCGAACAGGGCGCGGAGATGGGCCATGGTATCGCCGAAGCTCTCCTCGGCCTCGACCCGGCCGGCCAGACCGTGCAGGCGGGCGCCGGGCAGGGTGGCGCGCAGGCGCTGGGCGGTCTCCAGCCCGCCGGGGCCGACCACCACCAGGGCAATGCTCTCTATAACCATGCGTCGCCTCGCCGATGAACCAGGATGATGGAGAAATAGGGCAGCTCGGTCAGGCTTCCCCGCGGGTGGATGCGCTGGCCGGGCAGGCCGATCCGCTCGATGGCGCGGGCCTTGTCCCACAATCCGTGGCGCTCCAGCACCCGGCGGATCTTGGGCAGGTGGCGCCCGACCTTCATGAAGACTATCGCATCGGCGGCGGCCACCAAGGCCTCGATCCCGGGCTCGTCCTTGGTGGCGGGAATGACGGCCACCGCGTCGTCCCAGGCGGAGACCGGCGCCTGCAGTTCGGCGCTGGCGGCCATGACCGAGGACACGCCGGGCACCACCTCGACGGAGAAGCGGTCCGACAGCCGGGCGAACAGATAGATGAACGAGCCGAAAAAGAAGGGATCGCCCTCGCACAGCACCGCCACGTCGCGCCCCGCCTCCAGGTGAAGGGCGATTTCGGCCCCGGCGCGGTCATAGGCGGCATCGGTGCCGGCCCGGTCCATGGTGAAGCCCATGCGGATGGGAATCTCGATGCGGCCCGGCGGGATATGCGGCGCCGCGATGCTCCGCGCCATGCCGTCGCCCTCGGCCGGTGCCGGCCAGGCCAGGACCGGGACCCCGGCCAGCAGCCGGGCGGCCTTCAGGGTCAGCAGTTCGGGATCGCCCGGGCCGATGCCGATGCCGTAGAGGGTGCCGGTCTTGCCCACGTCAGGCCTCAGTCGTGGTGATGGTGATGCCCATGGCCGTGATCATGATGGTGGTGGTCATGATCGTGGTCGTGGTTATGGTCGGCATCGGTGCCGATGCCGCGCACATGGTGGTGATGGCCGGCCTGGACGGCGCCGACCGAGGCCTCGTAGCCCACCACCTGCTCGCGGTATTTGCACAGCTGGCAGTTCATCTGGGCGGTACCGGCCAGAATCTCCCCGACCCGCTCGACAAAGCTGTCGATCACCAGGGGATGGTCGTTGAGATAGGGGGCCTTGAGGAATTCGATGCCGGGATGGGCCTTGGCCGCCGCGTCGGTCCACTCGAAGATGCGCTTGACCAGGATGCCGGTGAACAGGAAATAGGGGAAGACGATGATCCGCTTGTAGCCCAGCCTGGCGCAATGCTCCAGGGCGCGGTCCACCAGCGGGCTGGCGACACCGGAAAAGCCGATCTCGGCCCAGCCGAAGCCCATGCCTTCCCACAGCATGCGCGCCACCTTGGCGATGTTGGAATTGGCGTCGGGATCGTTGGTGCCGCGCCCGACCACCAGCAGCAGGGTATCCTGGCGCTCGACACCGGTGGCGCCCAGGGCCTCGGCCTCCTCGATGCGGGCGGTTGCCGCCTTCAGCAGCTTGGGGTCGATGGCCAGTTCGCGGCCGTAGCGCACGTCGAGGCCGGGATTGGCGGTGGCGAAGGAGTTGATCTCCCAGGGCAGGTCATTCTTGACGTGGCCGGCGGCGAACAGCATGCCCGGCACCGCCAGGATGCGCGCCACACCCTTATCCTTGAGGGCGTCGAGGCCGGTCTTGATGATGGGGGTGGCGAATTCGAGGAAACCGCTTTCCACCGCGTATTGCGGCAGGCGCTGGCGCAGATGGCCGGCCAGGGTGTTGAATTCGCGGACGGCGTCCACGTCGCGGCTGCCATGGCCGCAGATCATCACTCCGATTTTCTCACTCATGCGCTTGGTCCTTGCCTGCGAGCGTCGTCCTTGGGAAACGAACCGGCTGGTCCCTGCCTCCGGCCGGTGGGGGCGGACTATAGGCGGAGGGATGGCCCCCGCGCCAGTGCAATTCAAGCCGGTTGACGGCGACGGAAGCGGGGGCTCATCCTTGGCCGATGTTTCCGCTGTTCATGCATGCCGGTCCGGCGCCCGATCCCCTGCTGATGCTGTTCATGGCCATGGCGCTGGACGCCGCCCTGGGTGAGATGCCGTTTCTGTTCCGCCGCATCCCCCATCCGGTGGTGGTCATCGGCCGGCTCATCGCCCGCCTGGACAAGAAGCTCAACCGGCCGGAGCGCTCCGACTCCGCGCGCCGATTCCGGGGGGTGGCCCTGGCGGCGGGGATGAGTGTGGTGGCGCTGGCGGTGGGGGGCGTCATTGCCTGGGCGGCGCGGACATTCGCCTATGTCTGGCTGCTGGAGGTGGTTTTCGCCGCCTCGCTGCTGGCCCAGCGCTCGCTGTTCGAACATGTGCACGACGTGGCCAAGGCGCTGGAGAATACCGGGCTGGAGGGCGGGCGCTATGCGGTCTCGCGCATCGTCGGCCGCGATCCCCAGGCGCTGGACGTCCACGGCGTGGCGCGGGCCGCCATCGAGAGCCTCGCCGAGAATTTCGCCGACGGGGTGGTCGCGCCGGTGCTGTGGTACGCCCTGCTGGGGCTGCCCGGTCTGCTGCTTTATAAGACGGCCAATACCCTGGACAGCATGGTGGGCTACCGGACCGACAAATACCGCGCCTTCGGTATGGCCTCGGCCCGTCTCGACGACGTGCTGAACCTGCTGCCCGCCCGCCTCGCCGGTGTGCTGCTGGCCCTGGCGGCGCCCTTCGTGCCCAAGGGCCACCCCGTGGCGGCGCTGACCACCATGATCCGCCATGCCGGCCATCACCGTTCGCCCAATTCCGGCTGGCCCGAGGCGGCGGCGGCCGGTGCCCTGGGTCTGGCTCTGGGCGGGCCGCGGCAGTATCCCGGCTTGAAGGTCGAGGAAAAATGGATCGGATCCGGCCGTGCCCGGGCGGAAATCGCCGATATCCACCGGGCGTTGCACCTGTTCACCGTGGCCTGCGTTATGACCTGCGGATTGGTCGTGCTCGGGATGTGGCTTCAGGCATAGGCATTATTGCGGTATAGTGCCTGTGGGGGATGTTTCGAGGCGGGATTTCCGATGGCCGAACAAACCGATTCCATGCAGGCGCTGATCGCGTCCTGGATGACGGACCAGGGCGTCAAGCGCCGGGGCGACTATGTCGAGCGGGGGCGGCGCTACCATGATCTGCCGGACGATCTGCTGGTGCGGTCGTGGGGGATTTCCTGTCACTGTCGCGAAGCCATGCCCGAGGATTGCTATCTGCGCGGCGAATGGGAAGACCTGACCTCCGAGATGGAAATCCGCAACATCGCCCTGCCCCGCCGGACCGAGTTCGACGCCTTCCAGACCCTGCCCGACTGTACCGCCCCGCTGGCGAAGGCGACGGCCCTGGACGATTAGGCGGGCCGGGATCAGCCCCCCGTCGCCATCTCCCACAGTCGCCCCATGTCCAGATGCCGTTCCAGGTGGTCGGCGAGGTGGTCGAGCACCGTGTCCACCATGGGTTCGTAGGCCAGGGTGGAGGTGCTGCCGGGCCTGAGTTCGTCCAGCAGGGCGGCGCGATAGGAATCCGAGGCGAACAGACCGTGCAGGTAGCAGCCCTTGATCCGCCCGTCGGCCGAGACGGCGCCGTCGGGGTCTTCCCCCAGGATCAGGAAGGGCCGTGCCGTGTCGGGGCCGGTGGTGCGGCCCATATGCATCTCATAGCCCCGGACCGCTATGCCCCCGGCGGTTCCGGCGATTTCGGTCAGCACCTTGTCGCCCGCCATCACCGTCTCGACCTCCAGCAGGCCGAGGCCGGGCAGGCTGCCGCCCGCCGGCCCCTCGACGCCCTCGGGGTCGGAGACGCTCCGGCCCAGCATCTGATAGCCGGCGCAGATGCCCAGCACCCGCCCGCCGCGCCGGACATGGGCCTGCAGGTCGATATCCCAGCCCTGAGCCCGCAGAAAGGCCAGATCGGCGATGGTGGATTTGGAGCCGGGCAGGATGACCAGATCGGCGTCGCCCGGCAGCGGCTCGCCCGGCGGCACCATGATCAGCTCCACCGCCGGCTCGGCGGCCAAGGGGTCCAAATCGTCGAAATTGGCGATGCGCGACAGCCGGGGAACGGCGATGCGGATGGCGCCACCTTTTTTAGACCGACCGGTCAGTGAGGCGGAATCCTCGGCCGGCAGCAGGGCGGCTTCGGTGAACCACGGCACCACGCCGAGGCAGGGGAGGCCGGTGCGCCCGGCGATCAGGGTGATGGCGGATTCAAACAGCTTTGGGTCGCCGCGAAAACGGTTGATGACATAGCCCTTGAGCCGGGCGCGTTCGGAGTCCGAGAGCAGGGCGTGGGTGCCGATGATGGCGGCGATGACCCCGCCGCGATCGATATCGGCTACCAGCACCACCGGCAGGTCGGCGGCCTCGGCGAAGCCCATATTGGCGATGTCGGCGGCGCGGAGGTTAACCTCGGCGGCGCTTCCGGCGCCTTCCACTACCATCAGATCGGCCTCGGCGGCGAGGCGGCCGTAGCTTTCCAGCACCCGGGCCAGCAGGCTGGGCTTGAGGGCGTGATAGTCGGCGGCGCTGGCGGTGCCGATCACCTTGCCCTGGAGCACCACCTGGGCGCCGGTCTCGCTCTGGGGCTTGAGCAGCACCGGATTCATGTCGGTATGGGGCGCCACTCCGGCGGCGCGGGCCTGGAGTGCCTGGGCGCGGCCGATCTCGCCGCCATCGGCGGTGACGGCGGCGTTGTTGGACATGTTCTGCGGCTTGAACGGACGCACCGCCAGCCCCCGGCGGGCGAACAGCCGGCACAGGCCGGCCGCCAGCAGCGACTTGCCCACATCCGAGCCGGTGCCCTGGAGCATCAGGGCGGGAGTGGGGCCGGGTGTCCTGGCGGTCATCCCTATTCCGCCAGCCGCCTGTCCCGCTCCAGCCGGACCCGCACGTCGATGCCGCGCTTGAGCAGGAGGCGGTGCAGCGCCAGGGTGAAGACCGCTCCCAGCCAGGCCCCCATCACCGCGTCGGACAGAAAGTGCACGCTGGTCAGCACCCGCGACGCCGTCACCAGCACCGCGACCGTGATGAAGGCGATGTCGTAGCGGGGAAAGATCAGGGTCAGCGCGGTCATGGCGGCGAAGGCCGCCTGGGAGTGGCCGGAGGGGAAGGAGTTTGTGGCATAGGCATGGGTCAGCGGGACGAAGGAATAGACGCCATCCTCGAACAGCATCTTCGGCCGGGTCCGCCCGATCAGCACCTTGATCAGGGTGTTGAGCAGGCCCGACCCCGCCACCGCCACGAAGAAGAAGCCCGGCACCCAGGCCATGCGGCCGAGGCGGGCGCGGACCTCCTGCAGCGGCGCCGCCCTCCAGGCCAGCATGAGTCCCACCCAGATCAGGCCGGAGGGCACCAGCCAGATGCCGCCGAGGCCCAGGGTGGTGACGGTCTTCCAGAAGCCCTCGGCCTCGCCGGTGACATGGGCCTTGGCCCACCACGCCAGCGGCCGGTCGAGCGCCACATAGCCCAGCGCGATCACCAGGGCGGCATAGAGGGTGGTCCACAGCAGCGGCCGCCCCCGGCTGCGGCGGACCTGCCGGGTCAGGGCCTGACGCAAGCCGGCGGTGCCGTGCCAGAGCTCGGCGGCACGCTCCCACAGCCGAACCAGGGGATCGAGCATCGCCACGGTCAGCCCCCCGCCCCATAGGCGGTCAGGGTCACCGGCTTGCCGCGGGAATAGTTGAAGCCCATGACCACGCCCAGCACCTCCACCCGGGTGCCGTTGGCGGCGGCGGCGGCGAGGAAGGCCTGCTCCTCCCGGTCGGAGACCAGCGCCAGGGCGCCGGGCCGCCGGATCAATTCGCCGGCGGCACTGGCGCCGTCGATGAGCCGGGTATCGGTGCCCAGCAGAAAGACCAGGCTGGGCTCGGCGAAGCCGGCCACCGCCACCGGCCCCTCATGGGGATGGGCGGCGACCAGGGCGGCGGCGGAGCGGCTGACCCACATCCTGTCCAGGCCGGGCAGTACCCCGGCGAACACCGCCGGGAAGGTCACCAGCGCCGAGGCCAGCAGCAGTGGCACCGCCTTGTCCAGGCGGCCCTTGATGGCGTGGAAGGCGGTCATGCCGCCGACCCCCAGCACCAGCGCCGCCATGGGCAGGCTCAGCGCCGACAGCCCCCCGCCGAATTTGATGGGCGCCACCATCACCGCGACGGCCAGCACCGCGGCGATCAGTCCCCAGACCCCGTACCAGACCTTGGCCCAGCGGGAATACAGCATGGGCGCGCCGCCGACCACGGCCGCCGCCATCAGCAGGGTCAGCGCCGGAAAGGTCGGCAGGACGTAATGGGGCAGCTTGGTCGGAACGATCTCGAACATGATCCAGGCCGGCAGCGCCCAGGCCAGGGCGAAGCGGACCTGCGGCCGTGCCTTCTCCTTCCAGGCCAGCACCAGGGAGGGCCACAGCAGCAGCGACCCCGGCCACAGGATCACCGGCGACAGCGCCAGGAAGGTGCCGGGCAGGCCGCCATGACTTTCCTGGGAGCCCAGCAGCTTGGGCAGCAGGTCGCTCTTCACCGCCTCGCCGACGAAAGCGCCGCCGGTGGCGTTGGAAATGGCCACGAACCACGGCGCCGCGATGGCGGCGGCCACCATGATGCCGGTGAACGGCCGCAGCCCCACCAGCCAGGCCCAGCTCCTGTCGGCAAAGCCCAGGGCCAGGATGGTTAGCAGCACCACCATGGGCACCACCGGCCCCTTGACCAGGATGGAAACGCCGATGGCGGTCCAGAAGGCCAGCGCCACCAGCACGCCGGGCGGCGGCCCCATGCCGCGTGCCCCCATGTAGAACCGCCCCAGGGCTCCCTGAGCCGCCACTACGGTGGCAAGCAGAATGGCATCGGTCTTGGCCTGATGCGCCTCGGAGACCAGAATCAGGCTGCATCCCAGCAAGGCCGCGCCCAGCAGCGCCGCCTGACGGCCGAACAGATGGCGGCCGAAGCCGAAGGTCATCAGCACTGCCGCGCAGGCCGCCAGGGCCGAGGGCAGGCGGAACGGCCACACCATGCGGGTGGCCTTGTCGGCGAAGGCCGAGACACTGGCGGCCTGGAGCCAGTAGGCCCCCACCGGCTTCTTGGCCCGCATCTCGTCCTGGAACTGGATGCGGACGAAATCGCCGCTTTCCAGCATCTGGCGGGTGGCCTGGACAAAGCGCGATTCGTCGCGGTCCAGCGGCGGCACCGAGGCCAGCCCCGGCGCATACAGCGCCAGACACAGCAGCGTCAGCAGCAGATAGGGGCGCCATCCCCCCGTCAGGCGGTCAATGGTCATGTGCCCTCAACGAAACAGCATCTTGGCGATGAGCACGTCGAGGGTGCCCTCGGCTCCGGGCTCCTTGCGCACCAGATCAAGCATGCTGGCCTTGATCATGGGGGCGGGGTTGCCGCTCATATAGTCCTCGTAGGGGACGGCGTTCAGCGCCTTGCGCATCTTGTCCACCACCACCTTGTCGGAGAACTTGGCCTCTTCGGGGACCAGCAGAAGCAGATCGACGGAGGACATGTGGAAGTTGCCGTATTTGTCCCATAGCTCCAGCGCGATGGAGGGCAGGCGGATATAACGCTGCCCCTTTCCCGGACTGGGCAGCTGGCCCGGCTTCTTGTCGTCCTTCTTCTTCTCATCCTTCTTTTCGCCGCCTTCATGCTCCTCGGCCAGGGCGCGGCCGAAGGGCAGGGTGGCCAGGAGGGCGGCGGCAAGGAAATGGCGGCGACGCATGGCGGACTCCGATGATGACTCAATGGTCCTGGGCGAGGATGACGGTGGCCTCGGCCAATTCGGTACCCATGGCCCGGATATTGCCGAGCAGGGCGTTGACGATGACGCGCACCCCTTTGGGCGCCTTCTCCAATTGCTCGGACAGGCGGTCCTTGCCGATCAGCACGCAGGCGGTCTGTTCCTCCGCCACGGCCGAGGCCATGCGGGGATGGTCGTCGATCAGCGCCATTTCGCCGAAGATGCCGCCTTGCTCCACCACGCCGATAACGATGCGCTTGCCCTGGATGGTCTTGAACACCGACACCCTGCCGGATTCGACCACGAAGGCGGTGCTGCCGCTCTCACCCTCGGAGAACACCATGGCACCGGCGGGGAAGACGACGCGACGGCTGCTGTTATCCATGTGCGGCCTCAGGGTATGCGACGGATGGAGAAGGTCTTGGGGACCAGGATGGTATTCTGCGGCGGCGCCACGTTGTCCAGGCTGGGGAAGTCGATGGTGTAATGCAATCCCCGGCTTTCGCGCCGCGCCAGCGCCGAGCGGATGATGAGGTCAGCCACCATGGCCAGATTGCGCAGCTCCAACAGGTCGTTGGTGACGCGGAAGCTGCCGTAGTAGTCGCCGATCTCGCCCAGCAGCAGCTTGATCCGGTGGCGGGCACGCTCCAGCCGCTTGGTGGAGCGCACGATGCCCACATAGTCCCACATGAAGCGCCGCAGTTCGTCCCAGTTATGGGCCACCACCACTTCCTCGTCGGAATCGGTGACCCAGGTTTCGTCCCAGGGCGACAGATCGGCCGGGGCGGGAACGCCGTCGAGCTTGACCGCGATATCGCGGGCCGCCGCCGCGCCGATCACCAGACATTCCAGCAGCGAGTTGGACGCAAGGCGGTTGGCGCCGTGCAGTCCGGTGAAGGCGACCTCACCCACCGCATAGAGGTTCTCCACGTCGGTGTGCCCGGCCAGATCGGTGAGCACGCCGCCACAGGTAAAGTGGGCCGCCGGCACCACCGGCAGCGGCTCCCTGGTCATATCGATGCCGAATTTCAGCGCTTCGGCATGAACGGTGGGGAAGTGATGGGTGATGAATTCGGCCGGCTTGTGGCTGATGTCGAGATAGACGCATTCGCAGCCCAGCCGCTTCATCACGTCGTCGATGGCCCGCGCCACGATGTCGCGCGGCGCCAATTCGCCGCGGCTGTCATAGTCATCCATGAAGCGGGTGCCGTCGGGACGCAGCAGCTTGCCTCCTTCGCCCCGCACCGCCTCGGTAACCAGGAAGGATTTGGCCTTGGGGTGGTAGAGGCAGGTGGGGTGGAACTGGCTGAATTCCATGTTGGCGACCCGGCAGCCGGATCGCCATGCCATGGCGATGCCGTCGCCGGTGGAGCCGTCGGGATTGGAGGAATAGAGATAAACGCGCGAGGCACCGCCGGTGGCCAGCACCACCGTCCGGGCGGGGAAGCGGTGAACCCGGCCGTCGCGGCGGTCCAGGGCATAGGCGCCGAGGCAGCGGCCCTGACGGCCGCGGGGCAGCTTTTCCCGGATCAGATCGACGGCGTTGTGGTACTCGAACAGTTCGGCGGAGCTTTCGCGGATGCGGGCTTCCAGCGGAATCTGTACCGCCTTGCCGGTGGCGTCGGCGGAATGGACGATGCGGCGGTAGGAATGGCCGCCCTCGCGGGTGAGGTGGAGGTCGCCGTCCTCGCGGTCGAAGATCACTCCGGCCTGGATCAGCCAGCGGATAGCCTCGGGGGCGCCCTCGACCACGGCGCGCACCGCCGACGGCACGCAGATGCCGGCGCCGGCATTCAAGGTGTCGAGGATATGGGACTCGGTGGAATCGGCGGCGTCCAGCACGGCGGCGATGCCGCCCTGGGCATAGCGGGTGCTGCCCTCGGACAGCTCGTTCTTGGACAGAATCGCCACCCGCGCCTGGGGCTTTACCGCCAGCAGGCCCAGGGCCACCGAAAGTCCGGCCGCTCCCGAGCCGATGACCAGCAGGTCGTAAGCGTCCTTTACCGTCTTGCCCATTCGGGAATCAACTCCAGTCCAGACCGATATCGACCGCCGGGGCCGATTGGGTGATGCGACCGACCGAGACGAAATCCACCCCGGTTTCGGCGATGGCGCGGATGGTTTCCAGCGTCACCCCGCCCGAGGCTTCGGTTTTCGCCCGGCCTCCGACCACGGCCACCGCCCGGCGCAGGATTTCGGGGGCCATGTTGTCCAGCAGCACGATATCGGCGCCGGCGTCCACCGCCTCGGCCACCTGCTCCAGGGTATCGCACTCCACCTCGATATTGGGCCGCCCGGCCGCCTTGGCCCGGCCCACCGCCTGCGCCACGCCGCCGCAGACGGCGATATGGTTGTCCTTGATCAGCACGCCGTCGTAAAGCCCCATGCGGTGGTTCCGGGCTCCGCCGCAGCGGGTGGCGTATTTGGACAGCCGCCGCAGGCCCGGAATGGTCTTGCGGGTGTCCAGCAGGGTGCAGCCGGTCCCCTCGATGCGCTTCTTATACTGACCGGTCAGGGTGGCAATGCCCGACAGCAGCTGCAGCAGGTTCAGCGCGGTGCGCTCGGCGGTGAGCAGGCCGCGCGCCGGGCCTTCCATCTCGCACAGCCGCGCTCCCGCCGCCACCTCGTCGCCATCCTTGACCAGGGCGGTGAAGCGGGCCTCGGGGACCACCAGGCGGAAGACCTCTTCCGCCACCGGTATGCCGGCCACCACCATGGCGTGGCGGGCCTGCATCACGCCGGTGAAGCGCAGCTCGGCCGGGATCACCGAGGACGAGGTGATGTCTTCGCCGGGCCCACCCTTGTCGGCGCCGGTATCCTCCGCCAGGGCGGCGGCGATGACGCGCCTTGCGTCGTCCCAGTCCAAGCCGGGGCAGTCCGGATCAGGCCGCATTCACCTTGGCTCCCGACATGGGGACGGAGGTGCTCATGGCCAGCATGCGCTCCAGCGGCTTCAGCGCCGCGAGGCGCAGCTCCTCCGGCACGGTGATGGCCGGGGCGTCGTTGCGGAGGCAGAGGTAAATCTTTTCCAAGGTGTTCTTGGCCATGAACGGGCAGTTGGAGCACGAACAGCCGCCATCGGCGCCCGGGGCGGGAATGAAGGTCTTGTCCGGCGCCGCCTTGCTCATCTGGTGGATGATGTGCTGCTCGGTGGCGATGATGAACTCCTTGGCCTCCGATCCCAGCACGAAGTCCAGGATGGCGCGGGTCGAGCCCACCTGATCGGCATGGCCCAGGATGCTGTCGGGGCATTCGGGATGGGCGGCGACCAGGGCCTGGGGGTGGCGGACCTTGAGCTTGACCAGCTCCTTCTCGGAGAACTGCTCATGGATGATGCAGCTGCCCGGCCACAGGGTCATGGCGCGTCCCGTCTTCTTCTGCATATAGGCGCCGAGATGGCGGTCGGGGGCGAACAGGATCGGCCGGTCGGTGGGCAACTGGCGGATGATGGCCTCGGCATTGGACGAGGTCACGATCACGTCGGACAGCGCCTTCACCTCGGCGGAACAGTTGATATAGGTCACCGCGATGTGGTCGGGATGCTGGTCGCGGAAAGCCTTGAAGGCCTCGGGGCGGCAGGATTCCTCCAGCGAGCATCCAGCCTCGGCATCGGGGATCACCACCAGCTTGCCCGGTGACAGGATCTTGGCCACCTCTCCCATGAAACGCACGCCGCAGAACACGATGACATCGGCATCGGTGGCCGCCGCCTTGCGCGACAGATCCAGGGAATCGCCGACGAAATCGGCCAGGTCCTGAATCTCGCCCTCCTGATAGTAATGGGCCAGGATCACGGCATTGCGCTCACGGCGCAGGCGGTCGATCTCGGCCACCAGATCCAGGCTGGGATCGATGTCGCGCTCGGTCAGCGCGGTGGCGGATGGCAGGATAATGGTCTCGGTCATGGCGGCTCTCTGCGTCGGCGGGACAGGCCCGCGCTCCTGGGCGGATGGCAAGTAAAGGCCGATTCGGCCCCCCAGCGCAACCCCGCCGTCCCTCCAGCCTTGCGCATAAGCATGTATGACCAACGCGGTCTTTGCTTTTTAAAGGACCGGGGGTCATGATCTAAGGGGGGGTATCAGAGGCGGATTTGCGCTATGGCCATGATGGATCGCGACATGACGGCAACGTCGGGCGCGGGAGAGGTTCCCCGTCCGGTGGTGGTGGTCATTGAGGATGAGGCCATCGTCCTGGCCGGCTATCAGATGCTGTTCGAAAGCTGGGGGTATCAGGTGGTCGCCGCCCAGGAGGTGGACGAGGCCCTGTCGCTGCTGACCGAGGAGGATGTCCCGCCCGGCTTCATTCTCGCCGATTTCCGTCTGCGCGACGGCCAGACCGGCACCGACGCCATTGCCCGGCTGCGCCAGATTTTCGGCCTGGGCATTCCCAGCGCGGTGGTCACCGGCGATACCACCGTCACCGGCGAGGGACTCAAGGCGGCGGCCGAGGGCGGCATGCCGATCCTGCACAAGCCGGTCAATGGCCGCCAGCTCCAGGAGATGCTGGCCCGCTCCTTCCCAGGCGGCAAATAAGCTTCCGCCCCTCCTCGGCCACCAGGACCGAGGACGCCATTGTCAGCGCCACTCCCCAATGCCCGAGGTCCAGCGCGGTCGTATGGAACAGCGCCTGTGCCGGCCCCCACTGCACCGCCACCACCTGCAGGACCAGGATGCCCACCAGGGCCAGCCAGAGCTTGCGGTTGCGCAGGGCGAGGCGCCCCAGCGCGCTTTCTTCGCCGACCCGGGCGTTGAACACGTTGAACACCTGGAACAGCACGAAGGTGGTAAAGGCGGCGGTGCGGGCGGTGTCCAGGGGAACCCCCTCCGCCACTTCGCCGGCGAACACCGCCAGGGTGCCGGCCGCCATCAGCCCGCCCAGCCAGGCCAGCCGCAGCAGCCGCGACAGCGGCAGGATCGAGGCTGCCGGATCGGCCGGCGGATCGTGCATGATGCCCTCGCGCGGTGGATCGAAGGCCAGGGCCATGGCCGGCGGCCCGTCCATGATGATGTTGACCCACAGAATCTGGATGGGTCCGAAGGGCAGCGGCAGCCCCAGCAACGGCGCCACCACCACCGCCAGCAACGCTCCCATGTTGGTGGCCAGCTGGAAGCGGACGAATTTGGCGATATTGCCGGCGATGGTGCGGCCTTCGCGGACGGCGCCGACCACCGTGGCGAAATCGTCGTCGGTCAGCACCATGGCGGCGGCTTCACGGGTGACGTCCGAGCCTGTCCGGCCCATGGCGATGCCCATGTCGGCCGATTTCAGGGCGGCGGCGTCGTTGACCCCGTCGCCGGTCATGGCCACCACATGGCCCCGGGCACGTAACGCCTGGACGATGCGCACCTTGTGCTCGGGCCGCACCCGGGCGAAAACGGCGATGTCTTCCACCTCGGCCGCCAGCCGGGCGTCGTCCATGCCATCGAGATCGGCGCCGCTGACCACCCGGCCCTCCAGCCCGATGGCGGCGGCCACCGCCCGGCCGGTGCCGGCATGGTCGCCGGTGATCATCTTGACGGCGATGCCAGCCTCCCGGCAGGCGGCGATGGCCTCGGCCACTCCCGGCCTCGGCGGATCGGCCAGCCCGACCAGGGCATCCAGGCACAGGTCTTCCAGCAGCGGAGCGGGGTCGATTCCGACCACCGCATCGCGGCTGGCCAGGACCAGCACCCGCAATCCGCCCTCGGCCATCCGCTCGACCTCGGCCATCAGGGCTGCCCGGCCTTCGGCGTCCAGCGGCGCGGCGCCGCCATCGCGCCGAAGCGTCCGGCACCGGTCCAGGACCACGCCGGGGGCGCCCTTGACCGACAGCCGAACCACGCCGGGACGGCCCTGGTTCATGGTCGCCATCAGCTTGGTCGCAGAATCAAAGGGCAGCTCCGCCAGCCGGGGCCAGGTGCCGTCCGCCGGCACCGCTCCAACCGCCAGGGCCAGATCCATCAGTGCCACTTCGGTGGGATCTCCTGCCGCCCGCCTGCGGCCGTCCTCGCCGGTCTCCAGCCGGGAGTCGTTGCACAGCACCCCCGACAGCAGCGCCTCGGCCGGCGCCTGATCCGGGGTGAAGCGCCGCCCCAGCGCCCAGCCCTCCACCACCGCCATGCGGTTCATGGTCAGGGTGCCGGTCTTGTCCGAACAGATCACCGTGGTCGAGCCCAGGGTCTCCACCGCAGCCAGCCGGCGGACGATGGCGCCGCGCCGGGCCATGCGGGCCATGCCGATGGCCAGGGTCACCGTCACCACCGCCGGCAATCCTTCGGGAATGGCCGCCACCGCCAGGGCGACGGCGGTCAGCACCACATCGGACAGGGTTTCGCCCCGGATCAGTCCTTGGGCCGCCACCGCCGCCACCACCACCACGGCGATGGCCGCCAGCCGGTGACCCAGCCGGTCGAGGCGGCGTTGCAGCGGGGTCTGGCCTTCCTCGGTGACCTGCAACAGGGTGGCGATGCGGCCCATCTCGGTCCCGCCGCCGGTGGCGATCACCACCATCTCGGCGCGGCCTCGGGTCAGCACTGTGTTCATATAGGCCATGCCGCCGCGCTCGGCCAAGGGCGTCGCCGCCGCCGACAGGGTGGCGGCATCCTTGGCCACCGGCAGGGATTCGCCGGTCAGTGCCGATTCGTCGGCCTCGGTTCCGAAGCTGGTCACCAGCCTTCCGTCGGCGGGAATGCGTTCGCCGGCCCCCAGCAGCACCAGATCGCCGGGCACCAGATGGCGGGCCTCGATCTCCACCACCGTGCCGCCGCGCCGCACCCGGGCGGTGGGGGCCAGCATGGCCTTGAGGGCGTCGAGGATGCGGCCGGCGCGACGCTCCTGGCGAAAGCCGAGCACGGCGTTGAACAGGGTGACGGCCAGCACCGCCGCCATATCTCCCATATCGCCGATCAGCCCGGCGAGAACCGCGGCCGCCAGCAGCAGGCCGGTGAGCAGATTACGGAATTGGTCGAGGAACAAGGCCCAGGCCGGTCGCGGCGGACGGGTGGGCAGGGTGTTTTCGCCATGGCGGCCCAGTCGGAGCCGGGCCTCGTCGGGGCTCAGGCCATCGGGGCCGCAGCCCCAATGGTCGCGGACGGCCTGAGCCGTCCGATCATGCCAGTGATCTTGTCCGTCTGCGGCCTTAACGACCCGCCTCGGAGGAGGTCAGGCCCAGATGTGACGCCGCCACCACCGCGCGGGTGCGGTTGTTGACGTTGAGTGCCTTGAGGATGGCGGTCACGTGCAACTTGACCGTGCCTTCGGCCAGTTCCAGTACCCGGGCGATTTCCTTGTTGGACTTGCCCTGGCCGAGCAAAGCCAGAACCTCGCGCTGACGGGGGGTCAGCGAGGCGATGGCCGATTCGCCGGCCATGGGCATGCCGTCATGGTCACCGCCCGGCGGCCCCTGTTCCAGCAGGGCCGGCGGCAGATAGACGCCGCCCGACAGCACCAGTTTCAACGCCGACAGCATCACCCGGCTGGAAGAGGTCTTGGGGATGAAGCCGGCGGCTCCCAGATTGACCGCCTGCAGCACATGGCGGCGGTCATCGGAGGCAGACAGCACGATCACCGACGAGGTGGCGGGCAGGCGGTCCCTCAGCTTGCTCAGGCCATCGGCCCAGCTCATGCCCGGCATGGACAGGTCGAGCAGAACGATATCGATATCACCCTCGCGCTCGACGGCGGCGAAGGCCTGGGGAAAGTCGCTGGCCTCGACGATTTCGGGCGGGCCCTCGAACTGATCCAGGACGTGCCGCAATCCATCGCGAAACAATTCATGGTCATCGGCGATCAGGATTTTCATTGCGTCCTACCATGCTCCCAGCGGCGACTATGCCTAGGCTTACCTTCGCCATGGTCGCAGACCTTCGCCCCGACCGCTACGAAAAAAAACGCATGAATTCGGCGAAGTCTCCTTTCTGTCCGTATCGGTTGCCAATGGTGTTTTTCCGCCGCAACTCTGGTTTTTGCCACCGCCTTCTTGTATGGTCCCGCGCCATGACCCAGCCGAGCACCATCTACCATGTGTGCCGCCACGCCGAATGGCAGGCCGCCATCCCCACCGGGCATTATCCGGGGTCGTCCCAGGACCAGGCCGACGGCTTCATCCACTTCTCCGCCGGCTCCCAGCTGCGGGCCAGTGTCGCCAAGCATCGCGCCGGCCAGGATGGGTTGGTACTGGTCGCCGTCGAGACCTCCCGGCTGGGTCCGGCGCTGAAATGGGAGCCGTCGCGCGGTGGCGCCCTGTTTCCCCATCTCCATGGCTTCCTGCCCCTGGACACGGTGAGGTGGGTCGCCGACCTGCCACTCGATCCGGCCGGCGGCCACCATGTCTTTCCGCCTATCGAGGACTGAATGTTCGACTACTACCGCCTGACCGGGCCGCTGATCCGCCTGCTCGATGCCGAGACCGCCCACGGCGTCGCCATCCGGCTGTTGAAGACCGGGCTGGTTCCCGCCCAGCCGGTCTTCAATCCGCCGGCGCTGTCCACGCGCCTGTGGGGCATGGAGTTCCCCAATCCCATCGGGCTGGCCGCCGGCTTCGACAAGAATGCCGAGGTGGCCGACGCCATGCTGGGCCAAGGCTTCGGCTTCGTGGAGATCGGCTCCATCACCCCCCGGCCGCAGCCGGGCAATCCCAAGCCGCGCATGTTCCGCCTGACCGAGGACGCGGCGGTGATCAACCGCATGGGCTTCAACAACCAGGGAGTCGAAGCCGTCGCCGCCCGCCTGGGCGCCCGTCGGCGGACCGGCATCGTCGGGGCTAATCTCGGCAAGAACAAGGACACCGAGGACGCCGCCGCCGATTACGAGATCGGTGCCGCCCGGATGGCGCCGCTATCGGACTATCTGGTGATCAACGTGTCCTCGCCCAACACCCCCGGCTTGCGGGCGCTGCAAGGCCGCGACCAGCTGGAAGCCCTGGTGGGGCGCACCCGCGCGGCGCTGACCCGGGCCATGCCCGCCGGCGCGCCGCCGCTGCTGCTGAAGATCGCCCCCGATCTGGCCTGGGAAGACCTTGACGATATCGCCGCCGTGGCTCTGGACGGAACCCTGGACGGCCTGATCGTCTCCAACACCACGGTGGCGCGGCCCGAGACCCTGCGCTCGCCTCTGGCCGCGGAGACCGGTGGTCTGTCGGGCGCGCCGCTGTTCGAATCCTCCACCGCCATGCTACGCCGGGTCTATGAACTGACTCAGGGCAAGCTGCCTCTCATCGGTGTCGGCGGCATCGCCTCGGGCTCCGAGGCCTATGCCAAGATCCGGGCCGGCGCCTCGCTGGTGCAGCTCTATTCCGCCATGGTCTATGAGGGGACCGCCCTGGTCACCCGCATCAAGCACGAGCTTCTCGACCTGATCACCCGCGACGGCTTCACCTCCATCACCGAGGTGGTGGGCATCGATCACCGGGAAGCCAAGGGATGATCCCGCTGATCGCCGGCCTGGGCGAGATCGCCCGGCGCTATGACGGCTTCGTGCTCGACCTCTGGGGCGTCATCCACGACGGCGTCGAGGTCTATCCCGGCGTGGCCGAGACCCTGGCCGCCCTGAGGGCCGCCGGCAAGCGCACCATCATGCTCTCCAACGCGCCCCGACGCTCCGACGCCCTGATCGAGCAGCTGACCCGGCTGGGCATCGGGCGCGGCCTCTATGACGAGGTGCTGTCCTCGGGCGAGGCGGTGCATCTGGAACTGGCCGAGCGCGCCGATCCGTTCTTCGCCGGCCTGGGGACGCGGCTCTATCACCTGGGGCCGGAGCGCGACCGCAATGTCTTCGAGGGGCTGCCCTACCGGTCGGTGGCGCTGGATCAGGCCGATTTCGTCCTTAATACCGGGCCGGTGGACCTGTCCGAGACCCTCGCCGATTACATGGACCTGCTGGAACGGATGCGGGTGTGCGGTCTGCCCATGATCTGCGCCAATCCCGACCATGTGGTCATCCGCCAGGGCAAGCGCATCACCTGCGCCGGCGCCCTGGCCTCGGCCTATTCCGATCTGGGCGGTATGGTGGTGGAGCGCGGCAAGCCCGATCCCGCCATCTACGATCTGGCTTTGAAGCGGCTTGGTATCGCCGACCGCTCGAAGGTCTGTGCCGTCGGTGACGCCCTGCACACCGATATCCGTGGCGGCCGGGCCGCCGGCATCGACGCGGTGCTGGTCACCGGCGGTATTCATGCCGAAGAGTTGGGCATCCGCTGGGGCGAGACCGCCGACCCGGTGCGCCTCGCCGAACTGGCCCGCCATCACGGCGAGTGCCCGGTGGCGGCGGTGCCCAGGTTCATTTGGTAAAGCCACCTGCGCCCGCCCGGCGCCTGAGGGAGACGACCATGGAGCGCAGCGACTAGCGCATTGAGCGCGCCGCAGCGTTGCCGTAACGAAGTGAAGGCGTAAGCGAGGATAGCCAAGGGCGCGGATGCGCCCGCCCGGCGCCTGAGGGACGGAGAAAAGTAAAATGACCCTGCATGAAACCGATGCCGTGGTGGTGGGAGCCGGCCCCGCCGGCCTGTTCGCCGTGTTCCAGTGCGGCATGGTCAAGGTGCGCTGCCACGTGGTCGATTCCCTGGAGGCGGCGGGGGGGCAACTGGCGGCGCTGTATCCGGAAAAGCCCATCTACGATATCCCCGGCTTTCCCAAGGTGCTGGCGGCCGATCTGGTGGAGCGGCTGACCGAGCAGGCGGCACCGTTCCATCCCGTCTATCACTCCGCCACCCAGGTGGAGACCCTGGACCGCGAGTCCGATGGACGCTGGCGCTGCACCTTGTCCAACGGCGAGGCGATTCTGGCCAGGGCGGTGATCGTCGCCGCCGGCGGCGGTGCCTTCGGCCCCAACCGGCCGCCGGTGGACGGCCTGGAACGGTTCGAGGGGACCAGCGTGTTCTATCTGGTCCGCCGGCGCGAGGATTTCCGGGATAAGCGGGTGGTCATCGCCGGCGGCGGCGATTCCGCCGTGGACTGGGCGATCTCGCTGTCCGAGGTGGCGGCCAAGGTGATGGTGGTTCATCGCCGCCCCAAATTCCGCGCCGCCCCGGAAAGCGAGGCCCGCCTGAAAGAGCTGGCCCAGTCGGGCGCGGTGGAACTGGTGGTGCCCTATCAGCTGCACGGACTGGAAGGCGAGGGCGGTGCCCTGTCGGCGGTGGTGGTGGCCGATCTCGACGGCGGTACCCGGCGGCTGGAGGCCGACATCCTGCTGCCCTTCTACGGGCTGTCGAGCAATCCCGGCCCCATCGCTCATTGGGGCCTGGAAATGGATTATCATCGGGTGGTGGTCGATCCCGCCACCGGTGCCGCCAGCCAGCCCGGCATCTATGCCTGCGGCGACATCTGCACCTATCCCGGCAAGCTGAAGCTGATCCTGTCGGGCTTCGCCGAGGCTGCCCGCGTCGCCCATTCGGTCCACGACGTGGTCCATCCCGGCGAGGCGCTGCATTTCGAGCACTCCACCACCTCGGGGGTGCCGGCGGGTGAATAGAGGGTCACCCCTCGGCGCCGAAGAACTCCAGCTGCCATTCCATCTCATCGGGGGTGAGGGGATGGTCGCCGGCCTTGGCGTCCAGCACCCGCGACAGCGGCAGGCGCAGCAGCCTGGCTTGAAGGTGGGTGCCGAGGTTGGCGGAAAGACCGGCCTTCCAGGTCAGCGCCACTATGCCCTTGGCGCTTTGGGTATCCACCACCTTGCGCACCACCCGCATGGGCAGCTCGGCCAGCTCGGCCAGCGCGGCGACCACGAAGGCGGCGTCACCCGATGACAGGGCGGTGTCGATGGTGGTCTCGGTCAGCTGCCCCTTGGCGAGCAGGGCGCGGACCCGTTCCACCAAGGCGGCCTCGTCGGACACGCCCTTGGGCTCGGCCTTGGCCTCGGCCTCGATCTCGTCGATGCGCTTGGCCACCACGGCGGCCACCGCCGATTGAGCCTCGGGGCCGAGATCGTTGCGCGCAGCCAGGGACTGCAACAGACTTGCCGCGACGAAGCGGGCCAGCTTCTGGGCGGTGCGGGCCGAAAGCTTGGGCCGGTCGATGAAGGGCTTGTGCCAGGCCTCGATATCGGTGGCGCGGTCGGCGAGGCGGTCCAGGGTCTCTTCCCGGATCTGCGCCGATTTATTGGCCAGCAGTACGGCGATGGCATCGACGTCGTCGGTGGCGGCGATGGCGTCGGCGACGCGGTGGTTGACCACGATGCGCCGGGAAATGGCAGCCAGGGCGCCGGGAATGGGGCTGGCGCCGATGATCTCCAGCAGATCCTCGTCGGTCAGCACCGGCGAATATTGCAGCACGGGTCCCGCCACAACCAGTTCGGCGTCGCGGGCCAAACGCAGGATCACCTCCGGCGGGGCGTTGGCCACCTCCTGCAGCGCCTCGGCCAGAATCTGGCGGACCTTGGGAATCTGGTCGCGGGCCAGCAGGTCCAGCGCCTCGAAGGTGACGCGGCGCAGCCGGTCCTGCTCGTGCGCCGACAGGCCCGGCGCCAGCCGGGCGATCTTGCCGGCCAGATCCCCGCGCACCGCGTCGCTCTGATCCGAGGCCAGCAGCAGGTTGGCCTGGGCGGGCGCCTGGGCATTGGCCGCGACCCGACGCCGGACCTCGGGGTCGGAATCCTCGGCCAGGAAGTAGAGAATCTCGGGCTTGACGTCGGGATGCTCGGCCAGCTCGGACCGCACCGCCGGGTCGGGATGACCGGCCAGGGCCTTGGCCTGATCGTAGTCCAGCACAGCCTTGCTGACTCCGCCGCCGAACAGCCGCTTGAGGAATCCGCTCACACCCCGTCCTCCCGTCCGGGGGAATCGGCCATCCGCCACGCCCCCTTGCCGCTGCGCTTGACCTCGTACATGGCCTTGTCGGCGCGGGCGATCAACTCCTCGATGGTTTCGTCGGCCCCGGCGGGGTGGACAGCCACGCCCAGGGAGTAATGCAGCGGCTTTTCCGGGCTGCCGGAATAGCTGTCCAGGGACTTGCCCTCCTCCAGCAGATTCTGGCAGCGCAGAACCGCGATGCGTTCCTCGGCGCCTTCCAGCCAGATGGCGAATTCGTCACCGCCCAGCCGGGCCACCAGATCGATGGGCCGGGTATGCTGCAGCAGCAGGTCCCGCACCGCCAGCAGGGCCTGATCGCCCATGCCATGGCCGTGGACGTCGTTGACGGCCTTGAAGTTGTCCAGGTCCACATAGATCAGCGCCGCCGGCCGCCCCTCGCGGGCCAGACGCTGGAAGCGCCGGGAAATCTCCTCGAAGAAGGCGCGGCGGTTGAACAGCCCGGTCAGGCCGTCGGTGCGCGACAGCTTGACCACCCGCTCGTGGTTGGTGATCTGCTCGGCGGCCAGCCCCACCTGATTGGCCACGTCGTCGATCAGCAGGCGGTCGTCGTCGCTCCAGGCGGCGCGGCTCTTGTCGCGCCACAGCACCACCGCGCCGTTGATGGAATGGCGATAGCGGCAGACCGTGGCCAGCACCCGCCAGTCCTCCAGGTCCTCGTCGAAATGATCCGAGCCCAGGAAGGAATCCAGCACCGACTTCTCGTCGCCGGCCTCGCCGAACTGGGCCGACAGCTCGAAGTCGTTGGCGTCGGGCAGGATGCGGAAGATCTGGCAGCCGGTGGCGCCCAGGGCGCGGGCGGTAGCCTCGGCGGCGGCGCGCAGCATGTCGGAGGGATCGACCTCGTCGCGGATGGTGCGCACGATATAGCCCAGCAGGCGCTCGCGGCTGTTGGCCCGGCTCAGCGCCGCGTCGCGCAGCCGCTCCTGGGTGACGTCGCGGCAGACGCCGCGGGCACCCCGCCAGTCGCCGCGATCCCCCCGGATGGGCGTGGACGAGGCCAGCAGGCAGACCTGGGCGCCGTCGCTCTGGCGCATCCAGACTTCCACATCCTCCAATGCCACCTGGGTCTCGAACGGTCCGGGTCCCGACGACCCTTCCTCCATCAGCACGAAATCACCGGGGCGGCGGCCGACCAGCTCGTCGGCGGCGAAGCCCAGGGCGCCCTTGGGGCTGACAAAAACGAAGCGGCCGTCCGAGCCGATCTCCCAGGCGAAGTCGCTGGAGATTTCCACCAGATCCTTATAGCGCTGTCGCGATTCCACCAGGGCTGCGCGGAGATTGCGCTCCAGGGTCACGTCACGGCCAAGGATAACCGTCAGCCCCCCCTCGGAGGGGAGCGACACCAGATCGAGAATCACCGTCCCGCCACCGGTCATGGGCAGGCTTTCCACCGCGGTCGCCCCCGGGGCCGCCAGCAGTTCGCCCAGGCAGGCGAGCCGGCCGAGCCCGATGGCCCCGGCCAGAACTTCCGCCCGTCCATTGCTGGCGATGATGGTCCCCGAGGAATCGAGCACCAGGGCCGGACCGGGGAAGGCGGCCAGGCCTTCCTGTCCCAGGCTCACGATAAAGCGGCCGGCTCTGTTCCGCGGTTTATCGCCGATCGCGTCCATCCGTTCTGGACTCCCGCTCTCTTTTGCACATGCTCACTCCATACCATAGGAATGGTCGCTTAACGACTCCCTAAGACGGTGAGGGTGGTGCCCTCAGGCGCCGGCGCACGCATCCGCGTGCTTGGCTTTAGTCTCCGCATTCGCTCCGGCAACGCTGCGGCGCGCTCAACGCGCCTCCCCGCGTTGCTCCTCTTGCTTTGACCGCCGGGGGGCGCTACCTGTTGCCCATGAACATCCTCCTTCCTTCCATAGAGACCTGGGTTTTCGACCTGGACAACACGCTGTATCCGGCGTCGTCCAGCCTGTTTCCCCAGATCGACGTCCGCATGCGCCGCTTCATCGCCGAGCGCCTGGACCTGTCGCTGGACGAGGCCTTCCGGCTGCAAAAGCGCTATTATCGGGAATTCGGCACCACCTTGCGCGGTCTGATGCTGGTGCATGGCATCGAGCCGGAGGTGTTCCTGGCCTATGTCCACGACATCGACTGCACCGTGCTCGACGTGGCACCGAGGCTGGACCGGGCGCTGGCGCGGCTGCCCGGACGCAAGCTGATCTTCACCAACGGCTCCGAGCGCCATGCCGAGAACGTGCTGGCCCGCCTGGGGATCGGCGCGCATTTCGAGGGCATCTTCGACATCAAGGCCGCCGAGTTCCTGCCCAAGCCGGAGCCGGAAACCTATCGGCGCATGGTCGCCCGCCACGACTTCGATCCCGGCCGGGCCCTGATGGTCGAGGACCTCCACCGCAATCTGGTTCCCGCCGCCGCCATCGGCATGACCACCTTATGGGTGCGGGAAGACAATCACCCCGACTGCGCCGTGATGAAGCAGGACGACAGCGATCTCGGCCATGTCCACCACATCACCACCGATCTGACCGATTGGCTGGAGAAGGTCTAGCCGGCTGTTTAGCCTTCCGCCTCGTCCTCGCCGGCATCGTCGATGGAGGTGGCGCCCAGGGCCAGAAGGGTATCGGCGGCGGACTCGGGCAGGGCCTCGACTTTGTTGAGTTGCCTGCCGATGGCCCGCGTCCTGACCTCTGCGGCATCGATGGTATTCGATGCCGTCTGAAGCTGATTCTTGACCTTCTTCAGGACGTCGCCGAACTTGCCGAATTCGGTCTTGACGGCGCCCAGGATCTCCCAGACTTCACTGGAGCGCTTCTCGATGGCCATGGTCTTGAAGCCCATCTGGATGGCGTTGAGGATGGCTCCCAGGGTGGTCGGCCCGGCGGCGATGACCTTGTAGTCGCGCTGGATCATATCCACCAGACCGGGGCGGCGCAGCACCTCGGCATACAAGCCTTCGGTGGGCAGGAACAGAATGGCGAAGTCGGTGGTGACCGGCGGGTTGATATACTTGTCGCGGATATCGCGGGCGAAGCTTTTGACCCGGACTTCCAGCGCCTTGGCGGCGGCCTCGACCGCCTCGGGATCGGCCCGCTCCACCGCCATCTGCAGGCGCTCGTAATCCTCGTTGGGAAACTTGGAGTCGATGGGCAGCAGCACCTCGGGCTCGTCGTCGCCCTTGCCTGGCAGGCGGATGGCGAAATCGACCCGCTCCAGGGTGTTCTTCCGGCAATTGGCCTCGCGCGCATATTGATCGGCGCGGAAGATCTGTTCCAGCAGATTGCCCAGCTGGACCTCGCCCCAGGTGCCGCGCGTCTTGACGTTGGTGAGCACCCGCTTCAGGTCGCCGACGCCGGATGCCAGACTCTGCATCTCGCCCAGGCCCTTGTGCACCTGCTCCAGGCGGTCGCTGACCATCTTGAAGGATTCGCCCAGGCGCTTTTCCAGGGTGCCCTGAAGCTTCTCGTCCACGGTCTGGCGCATCTGCTCCAGCTTGGCGGTGTTCTCGCCGCGCAGCTTGTCCAGTTGCTCGGCGACCACCTTGGTCTGTTCGGCCACGGCGCGGGTTACCGTTTCCAGTCGCTCCTTCAAGGTATTGCCCAGCCCGTCGCCCAGGCTTTTGAGGCCGCCCACCACCTCTTCGCGCAGGTGGCGGGATTTGCCGTCCTGCTCGGAGCGGAATTCGGCCAGCTTGGTCTCCACCAGCAGCCGCAGCTCGGTCTGGCCCTTATCCGCCAGCACCGCCGCGCCCTCCTGGAAGACGCGGATCAGGTCGGCGATCTCCTTGCGGTCCTGGCGGGATTCCTCACGCAATACCCGCTCCAGCCGGTCCAGCCGCTCGGCCAGCGCCGCGCCGGCATCGGGCGGGCGGCGCAGGATGAGGACGACGACTCCGGCCAGGGCGGCGACGGACAGCAAGGCGGAGATCAGGGCGTAGCTCATGGGCGATCCCATTCGGGGAGGGGGCGGCACTCTACCATTCAAGATCGGGGGGGCCAAATGCGTATGCCTTGCGCCGGCGCTTTCCGCGCCCAATAGGCCGATTGGGCGGGGTGGAGGTGCATATGCGCTTTGGCGTGGCGTTGGGATTGACCGTCGGGCTTGGGCTGCTGGCCCTGTCGCTGATGAAGCGGGTGCCCGATCAGAAGTCAGCCGGCGCCGAAGACGAGGAACACCAGTTTCGCCGCGCCGTGGCGGCGCTCATCCACCGCTTCGAAGCCGGCGGGCGGGGTGAAGGCTTCATCGGCGGCCACCTCCACCACCACCAGCGCCTCGGCGGCGAGCCAACCCTTGGCCGCCAGCGCCTCCAGGCAGGGAGCGGCCAGATCGGAGTGGTAGGGCGGATCGAGGAAAGCCAGGGTGCAGGCGAAGGGGGCCGGTGGCGGACGGGTGGCATCGGCCCGGATGATGCGGGCGCGATCCTCCTGGTCCAGCGCGCCGATATTGGCGGCGATGGCGGCGACCGAGGCGGGATGGTTTTCGATGAAGCAGACCTCGGCGGCGCCACGCGACAGGGCTTCCAGCCCCAGCGCCCCCGAGCCGGCGAAGGCATCCACCACCCGGGCGCCGTCGAGATCGACCCGGGGAGAATGGGCCAGGATGTCGAACAGCGCCTGACGCACCCGGTCGGCGGTGGGCCGGGCGGTGCGGCCGGGCGGGGCCTCCAGCCGGCGGCCCTTATGGAGTCCGGCGACGATTCTCATTGGCTTTGGCCTTGGTGGTTTTCTTGGCGGCGGCTGCGCGCTTGTCATCCTCCAGCTTGTGCTTGCGGGCCTTGGCGGCGACGCGCTGGTCCTTTTCGCGCTCGCCGGCGGATTTGTCCTCCGGCTTGGCGTGCAGCACCTCCTTGCCTTCACCCAACTGCTCGCGCAGCACCTTGCCCGGCACCTCCTCGGTCCCGCCCTCGTCCAGCGTGCCCAGCTGGAACGGGCCGTAGGCGACGCGGATCAGGCGGGTCACCGGCCAGCCGAGATGCTCCATCACCTTGCGGATTTCACGGTTCTTGCCCTCCTGCAGGCTGACGGTCAGCCAGGCATTGGCGCCCTGCTGGCGGTCCAGGGTGGCCTTGATGGCGCCATAGGCGACGCCCTCCACGGTGACGCCCTTTTCCAGCCGGGCCAGGGCATCGGCAGAGACCTCGCCATGCACCCGCACCCGGTAGCGCCGCACCCAGGCGTTGGAGGGCAGCTCCAGCCGCCGGGCCAACTCGCCGTCATTGGTCAGCAGCAGCAGCCCTTCGGAATTGAGATCAAGGCGTCCCACCGAGATGACGCGGGGCATGGAATCGGGCAGGTGCTGGAACACCGTCGGCCGGCCCTCCGGGTCCTTGTGGGTGGTGACCAGCCCGGCCGGCTTGTGGTAGCGCCACAGGCGGGTGCGCTCGGGTTCGGCCAGCGGCTTGCCGTCCACCAGGATCAGGTCCTCGGGCGCCACCACGCAGGCGGGGCTGTCGAGCTTGTGGCCGTTGACCACCACCCGCCCGGCCTCGATCCAGCGCTCGGCCTCGCGGCGCGAGCACAGTCCGGCCCGGGCCAGCCGCTTGGCGATGCGCTCGCCTTTTTCATCGGTCATCCACATGCCTCCACCAATGCCCGCAGCAAGGCGGAATCCGCCGAATTGATACGATATTCCGGGTGCCATTGCACCCCGATACAGAAACGCCGGTCCGGCCATTCGATGGCCTCGATCACCCCGTCGGGGGCGGTGGCGCTGATCACGCCACCCGGCCCGGCGGTCTTGACCGCCTGATGATGGGTGGAATTCACCGCGATGGTGGTGGCGCCGGCGATGGCGGCCAGCCGCGTTCCCGCCACCAGCGCCACAGTGTGGCCGGGCTGGCTGGGGGGGAGGGACTGCTCGTGGTTCAGGGCGCCGGGAACCTCGTCGGGAAGGTGCTGGATCAGGCTGCCGCCCCGCGCCACCGCCAGCAGTTGCTCGCCACCGCAGATGCCCAGCACCGGCAGGTCGCGCTCCAGCGCGCCCCGGAGCAGGGTCAGCTCGAAAGCGGTCCGGCCGGGCTTCAGGGTCACGGAATCGTGGCGGCCCTCGGCGCCGAACAGCGCCGGGTCCAGGTCGAAGGCGCCGCCGCTGATGATCAGCCCGTCGATGAGGTCGAGATAGGCCCCGGCCTGCTCCGGCTGATGCGGCAGCAGGATCGGAACACCGCCGGCCGTCGCCACCGCCTCGGCGTAATTCCTGCGCAGGGCGTACCAGGGCAGGGCGGAATAGCCGCCTGCTTCTTCGCTGTCCAGGGTGATGCCGATGACGGGTTGCCTGCTCATGACGCAGCTATACCGTTCCGGCCGGCGCGAAGCCATGCTAAAGCGGAGGGATGACGAGCTTCATGTCCATGGCCTTCGAACAAGCCGAGGCCGCCGCCCGGCGCGGCGAGGTGCCGGTGGGCGCCGTGCTGGTGAAGGATGGCGTGGTGCTGGCCGCCGCCGGCAACCGGGTGGAAGAATTGTCCGACCCCACCGCCCATGCCGAGATGCTGGCCATCCGCGCGGCGGCGGCGGTGGGCGCCACCCGGCTGGAGGGCTGCGACCTCTACGTGACGCTGGAACCCTGCCCCATGTGCGCGGCGGCTATCTCCCTGGCCCGGCTGCGGCGGCTGTATTTCGGCGCCTACGATCCCAAGGGCGGCGGAGTCGAGCATGGCGCCAAGGTTTTTGATCATCCCACCTGCCACCATCGGCCGGAAGTCTATGGCGGAATCGAGGAAAGCCGCGCTGCAACCCTGCTGCGGGCCTTCTTCCAGGGGCGAAGGTAGGTGTTGAAAACTCCGCCGCCATCGCCACGTCCAGGACTCGGATTGTCACTGAAGGAAAGCCCCATGCCGCGCCCCGTCTTCGGCCCCGCCCTGTTGCTCGCCCTTGTCCTGGTGATGCTGGCGCTGCTGGTCTCGGAAGCGGTACCCGCGGCGGAACTCCGCGCGCATCACGTGGCCATCCAGGTGTCGGAGAATGATCCGGCGCGGATGAACCTGGCGCTCAACAATGCCATCAACATCGTCAAGGTCTATCAGGCCCGCAAGCAGGAGGTGGAGGTGCGCATCGTCACCTATGGTCCGGGCGTGACCATGCTGCGCGCCGACACTTCGCCCATCGCGCCGCGCGTCCGGTCCTTCATGGATGGCGTGCCCGAGGTGTCTTTCGATGTCTGCGATAATACCCTGGCCGGTCTGAGCAAGGCCGAGGGCAAGGACGTCCCGCTGCTGGAGGGCGTCCACCATGTGGAGGCCGGCGCCGTCACCCTGATGGAGTTGCAGGAACAGGGCTGGAGCTATCTCCGGCCCTGATGCCGCCTATGCCGTCTCTTCCGGCTTGATCTCGCAGCTGTGGTGATGGAATTTGCCCCCCTCGACCTGACAGACCGCCGCCATCTTGCGCAGGCCCCACTTGCCCGATTGGAACCACGTGGCGGCGAAGCGCTCGGCATCGGCCTGCTCGGAAAACTTGATCTCGTCGGGACCGGCGAGGACGAAGCCGCCGGTGCAGTTCTTTTCGCACCACGCGTCCATGTCCATCAGCAGTTCCGCCGCGTATCCCCCCTGGACGGAGCCGATCCCCCGAACACAATATTTCATGGCCATCGCCTTCATCGTTTTGTCGCCCGCCATTCTAATCGGCGAGAGGACACGCGAAAAGGGTGATGACGCTATTCTTTGCCGTGAAATAAGGCAAGATATGTCCGGCCGGATCAAACGGTGACGGCGCAGGCGAAACGCTCGGCACGGCCGCCGTTGAGCAGATAAACCGCGTCCTGCGGGCTGTCGCCGGCCATGGCTTCCGCCGGGTCCTGGCCGAGATAGAGGCCGCGCAGCACCTTGCCGGCGATGCCGTGACTGACCACCACCAGCCGTTCGCCGACCGCGCGCCCGGCCAGCCACTGGGCCAGACGGGCGGTCAGGGCGGCGTGGCTTTCGCCGTCCGGGCTTTTGAACGCCCAGTGGTCGAGTCCCTTGCCGCCCATCAACTCGGGATGCCTGTGGGCAAGATCGGATTTGAGCATGCCGGAGAACGAGCCCGCGTCCACTTCCTTCAGGCGGTCATCGAAGGTGATGGCGCTGAAGTCCAGTCCGGCGACCTCGCAGACGATGCCGGTGGTCTGGGCGCAGCGGCCCAGCGGGCTGGAGACCACCCGCCAGCCCCGTGGCTCGCCCATCAGCGACAGAATGGTGCGGCCATAGCTGCGGGCCTGCGCGGCTCCCCTGGCGGTCAGGGGGGAATCGGCATGGCCCTGGACCCGCCCTTCGCGGTTGGAGATGGTCTCGCCATGGCGCAGCAGAATGATGGTGGGCATCAGCCGCGCAGTTCTCCGCCGGTCGCCTTGGTCACCGCCTGGACGATCCTGGCGCCTACCGCCTCGATTTCTTCGTCGGTGAGGGTCTTCTCGGTGGGTTGCAGGGTCACGGTGATGGCCAACGACTTCTTGCCCGCCGCCATCTTGTCGCCCTCATAGAGGTCGAACACCGCCACATCGGCGATCAGCAGCTTGTCGGCGCCCTTGGCGGCGCGGACCACCGCGTCGGCGGCGACCGTGCTGTCGAGGGTGAAGGCGAAGTCGCGTTCCAGGGGCTGGAACGGCGAGTTCTTCAGCAGCGGCCGGGCCTTGGTCGCCCTGGCCTTGGCCGGAGGCAGCGCCTCCAGGAACAGCTCGAAAGCCACCACCGGCCCCTTGACGCCCAACTGGGTCAGAATGGCCGGGTGCATCTCGCCGAAATGGGCTACCGGCTTGTTGCCGAGCCGCAGAGTGCCCGAGCGGCCGGGGTGGTACCAGGACGGGGCTTCGGCCACCACCTGGAACGAGTCCGGATTGGCGCCGGCGGCACCGATGGCGGCCAGCAGATCGGCCTTGGCGTCGAAGGCATCGACGGCGCGGACCGGCTCGGCCCAATGGCGGTCACGGGCCTTGCCGGCGCGGATGCCGGCGGCCATCTGGCGCTGCTGCCCCGGCTCGGGGCCGTCGAATTGCGGCCCGATCTCGAACAGGCCCAGGTCACGGAAGCCGCGATCGGCATTGCGGCCGGCGGCGGTCACCAGATTGGGCAGCACCGACGGACGCATGACGTCGAGGTCGGACGAGATGGGATTGGCCAGATGCATTTCGGGGGCGCCGCCGCCGAACATCCTGGCCTGGGCTTCAGGCAGAAACGACCATGTCACCGTTTCCACCAGCCCGCGCAGGGCGAGATGGCGGCGCACCCAGCCGGCCCGGCGCTGCGACGAGGTCAGCACCGGCTTGGGCATGGGCGAGCGCGGCAGCGGCACCGCCGCCAGGGCGTCATAGCCGTTGATGCGGATGATCTCTTCCACCAGATCATGCTCGCCGGTGATATCGCCGCGCCAGGACGGCGGATTGACCAGCAGGCCATCGTCATGCTCGGCCACGGCACAGCCGAGATCGTTGAGGATGGCTTCCTGGCGGGCCAGGGAGACCTCGACACCGCCCAGGGCCGCGACCCGTTCGGGCCGCAGGATGATGGAGGTCTGCCAGTCGGGCTCGGTGCCGGTGATCACCGGTTCCGAGGCCTCGCCGCCGCACAGCTCGATGATCATGCGCGTCGCCAGTTCCATGGCCGGGACCACGAAGGCGGGATCGACGCCCCGCTCGAACCGGAAGCGGGCGTCCGACAGGATGTCCAGCTTGCGCCCGGTGGCGGCGGTGCGGATGGGGTCGAAATACGCGGCTTCCAGGAACACCTCGGTGGTGGCCTCGGTGCAGCCGGAATGCTCGCCGCCCAGGATGCCGGCCAGACCTTCGGGGCCGGCATCGTCGGCGATGACGGTCATGCCGGAGTCCAGGGTATAGGTTTTGCCGTTGAGACCGGCCAGGGTCTCGCCGTCACGGGCGAGGCGGGCGTGGATGTTGCCCTTGACCTTGGCGGCGTCGAAGACGTGCAGCGGCCGGCAGAGGTCGTAGGCGAATAAATTGGTGATGTCCACCAGGGCCGAGATCGGCCGCAGGCCGATGGCGGTGAGGCGATCCTTCAGCCATTGCGGGCTCTCGCCATTGGTGACGCCACGGATGTGGCGGCCGGCGAAGAGCGGGCAGGCGTCGGCGGCCTCGGGGGTGAAGTCGAGGGACACGCCGATGGGGCTCTTGAAGCTGCCGGGCACCGGCTCGACCTTGAGCGGCCGCAGCGTGCCGATGCCGAAGGCGGCGAGATCGCGGGCGATACCACGCACCCCCAGGCAGTCCACCCGGTTGGGGGTGACCGAAATCTCGATCATGGGGTCGAAGCTCATGACGTCGAGCAGGGAGGTTCCCGCCACCAGCTCGGCGGCCAGCTCGGCGATGCCGTCATGGTCCTCGCCCAGCTTCAGCTCGCGCCACGAGCACATCATGCCCTGGCTCTCGATGCCGCGAACCTTGCCCTTCTTCAGCACCTCGCCGGTCACCGGGATGAAGGTGCCGGGCTGGGCCAGGATGACCTTGAGGCCGGCGCGGGCATTGGGGGCGCCGCAGACGACCTGGAGGATGCCCGCACCCGAATCCACCTTGCACAGTTTCAGCTTGTCGGCGTCGGGATGTTTGTCCGCTTCCAGGATGTGGCCGACCACGAAGCCGCCCAGATGCTTGGAGGGGTCTTCGATGCCCTCGACCTCCAGGCCGATGCTGGTCAGCGCCGCGTCGATCTCGGACAGGGTGGCGTCGGTCTCAAGATGGGACTTGAGCCAGGAGAGGGTGAATTTCATCGTGTCAGCCCTCCCGAGAGCGTGGGAACGTCCAGCGGCACGAAGCCGTAATGCTTCAGCCAGCGCAGGTCGGAGTCGAAGAAGGTGCGAAGATCGGGAATACCGTATTTGAGCATGGCGACCCGCTCCACCCCCATACCGAAGGCGAAGCCCTGATAACGGTCGGGATCGATGCCGCAGTTGCGCAACACATTGGGATGGACCATGCCGCAGCCGAGGATTTCCAGCCAACCGGCGCCGGGGCCGATCTTCAACTCGCCGCCTTCCCGCGAACAGCCGATATCCACCTCCGCCGAGGGTTCGGTGAAGGGGAAGAAGCTGGGGCGGAAGCGGACCGGCACATCGTCCACCTCGAAGAAGGCGCGGACGAACTCGATCAGGCAGCCCTTGAGATGGCCCATATGGGTAGTCTCGTCGATGACCAGCCCCTCGACCTGATGGAACATGGGGGTGTGGGTTATGTCGGAATCGCAACGATAGGTGCGGCCTGGGACCAGCACCCGGATCGGCGGCTTGCCGTTCAGCATGGTGCGGATCTGCACCGGGCTGGTATGGGTGCGCAGCAAATGTCGCCCGCCCTCGGGACGTTCGCCGAAATAGAAGGTGTCGTGCATCTGGCGCGCCGGATGCTCGGCGGGAATGTTCAGTGCGGTGAAGTTGTGGAAGTCGTCCTCGATATCGGGACCTTCCGCCACGGTAAAGCCCATCTGGGCGAAGATTGCGGTGATTTCCTCGATGGTCTGGCTGATGGGGTGAACCCTGCCCAGGGCTTCTGGGCGCGACGGCAGGGTGACGTCGATGCGCTCGCGCGACAGCCGCTCGTCCATCGCCTTGGCGTCCAACAGCGCCTTGGCGGCGTCCAGGGCGGTGGCGACCTCGTCGCGCACCGCGTTCATGGCGGCACCGGCGGCCTTGCGCTCGTCGGGTCCCATGCCGCCCAGGGTCTTCATCAGTCCCGAGATGGTGCCCTTCTTGCCCAGGGCGGCGACGCGGGCGGCTTCCAACTGGTCCAGCGTGGCGGCGGCGGCGATCTGGGCCAACGCCTCGGCGCGGAGATGATCGAGGTCCTGCATGGCTTGGTTCATTCCCCAAAGACAGGAAAAGGGGCCGCCCCCGATGGGCCGGCCCCTCTCCAACACAACGCTTCCCGGACGGGGAAGTCCTACTGGAGGGCGGCCTGAGCCTTTTCCACCAGCGACTTGAACGCCTCGGGTTCGCGGATGGCGATGTCGGACAGCACCTTGCGGTCGAGCGCGATGTTGGCCTTCTTCAGGCCATCCATGAAGCGCGAATAGACCATGCCGTGCGACCGGGCGCCGGCATTGATGCGCTGAATCCACAGGGCGCGGAAATTGCGCTTCTTGGCGCGACGATCGCGGTAGGCGTAACGCAGCGCCTTCTCCACCTTCTGGATCGCAACCCGGAAGCAGGTGGAGGAACGGCCGCGGTAACCCTTGGCGAGCTTGAGAATCTTCTTGTGACGGGCGTGAGTGGTCACGCCCCGCTTGACGCGAGCCATGGATCAGCCTCCGTTAGGCAGGTAGAACTTCTTGACGTTGTCGCTGTCGGTCTTGAACAGCGAGAAGGTGCCGCGGTGCTGCCGCTTCATCTTCGACGTCTTGGCAGAGAGGCAGTGCCGCTTGAAGGCGACGTTGCCCTTGACCTTGCCGGTCCCGGTGATCCTGAACCGCTTCTTAGCGGAGCTCTTGGTCTTCATCTTGGGCATTTTCGCTTTTCCTTAAGTCTGAGATGGTTCAGCGATAACGAACGGCAAGGCAGCCCTAACAGCCTTGTCCGTTCAGGAAGGGGACGCTTATAAACCGCTGCAAGCCCGAATGCAAGTCACTGAAATGACTCACCGCAACTGGTCGAAGCGGCGCAGCGCCGGGAAGCGCCAGGCCCAGATCGCCGCAACCGCCAGGGTGCCGAGTCCGCCCACCACCACCGCCGGTACCGTGCCGAACCACGCGGCGGTGACGCCGGATTCGAACTCGCCCAGCTCGTTGGACGCGCCGATGAACACCAGATTGACCGCCGAGACCCGGCCGCGCATCTCGTCGGGGGTGTTGAGCTGGACCAGGGTCTGGCGCAGCACCACGCTGATCATATCGGCGCCGCCCAGCACCACCAGCGCCGCCAGCGACAGGGGAAAGTCGGTGGACAGGCCGAAGGCCAGGGTCGCCAGCCCGAACATCGCCACCGCCACGAACAGCTTGATCCCCGCCGCCCGCTCCACCGGCCGGTGGGCCAGCAGCACCGCCATCATGGTGGCCCCCAGCGCGGGTGCGCTGCGCAGCAGACCGAGGCCCAGCGGCCCGGTATGGAGAATGTCGCGGGCATAGACCGGCAGCAGCGCGGTGGCACCGCCCAGCAGCACTGCGAACAGGTCCAGCGAGATGGCGCCGAGGATTTCCGGGCGCGAGCGGACGAACTTCACGCCTTCGAAAAAGCCGCCCGGCAGCCGCGCCGTCATTGCCGGAGCCGGCCGGATCAGCGACACCGCCCCCAGGGCCAGCAGCAGCAGCACGGCGGCAACGGCGAACACAACCGGCGGGGCGATGCCGTAGAGCAGGCCACCCAGAGCCGGCCCGACGATCACCGAGGCTTGCCATGCGGTAGAGCCCAGCGCCAGGGCGCGGGGCAGCAGCACCGGTCCCACCAACTGCGGCGCCAGCGACTGGGCCGCGGGGGCGAAGAAGGCGCGCACCGCCCCCATCACCGCCATGACGCCATAGATAAGGCGCACATCGGCGGTGGGATCACGGGCGATCTGCAGCAGGGCGCTCACCGCCAGTACCGAGACGACGACGCAGGCCATCAGGATGCGGCGGCGGGCGAAGCGATCAGCCACCTGTCCGCCGACCAGGGTCAGGGCGAAAGCGGGCAGGAACTGGGCCAGACCGACATAACCGAGATGGAGCGGATCATGGGTGAGGTCATAGACCAGCCACCCCACCGCCACTGTCACCATCATCTGGGCGAGGCCTGCGAGAAAGCGGGTGGCGAGGAAGAGGCGGAAGTCGCGGATGGCAAACACCGCGCGGGCGGAGGTCGTGGTCATGCGCCATCCTGGCCCGGCCGCCGGGGGGAAGACAAGGGCATCCTGGCGATCAGTGGCCTTGATACGATTGCAATCGGCGTATTATTCCTTTGAGTGATTTTACGGCAAGCATGCACAACCTAATATGGCGCAACATCCAGACGTTCGGGAGGAAAAGATGTCTGCAAAGCTTTATGGACGGATTTCACTCGCCATTCTCGTCGCCGCTACCGCCGGATGCGCGGGGCCATTATTCATCAGCTCTCCGGTCAAGGATCCATCAAAAGGAGAACTCATCGTTCCCTATTTTGATTCGGTGGACAACACCATCGAGGTTGCCGTGGTCCCCGCCACGGCGAAAGGAGGTGATACGCCGCCGCCCACCGTGACCATCACCCTGATACCGACGCCCAAGACTCGAGCCTATCTCTATCTCAACAAAAGCTTGCTGTTCAGCGATAGCGCCAACATCAGCGTGAGCACCAATGGCATGCTATCGAGCTCGGATTCGTCGTCGGTCCAGGTGATCTCGTCGGCGCTCACCGAACTGGCGCAGGCCGCCGCAGCGGTGGGTGGCAGTCCGGCCTTGCTGGCAGAGCAGGAGAAGCCCGACAAGCCCACCCCGCCGGCTGCGGACCCAAAAGATCGTGGCACCTGTATCGCGGGCTTAGCCGAGAACCCTTTTTACAAGACCATCAATGCCGTCTCATGGAATACGAACGGTACCATCCCCCTGGGAAGCGCGGCGGCCCATTCCGACCCGAATGATAAGTCGAAGACCGTGACCCTTGATCTTTCCCTAGCCCTTGAGCTTCCAAAATGGGCAGGTTTGACCGTCGAATCCCTGAAAAATCTGGGAGAGCCAGATAGCCGCGGGTCTAAGAATGGCTTCGTCGTCTTCTATCCGGTGCCTGTCACCAGCTATCTGACCTGTAGTGTCGAAGGCCGCGCCTCCATTCAGATTTCCCTGGCGCAGGCCCTGAACCTGTACCTGGAAAGCGACTTCGTGGTTCCGCAGCGCGGCTTCTTCAGCAACCCCGCCGACACCTACACCCTGAGCAGCGGCTTCATCACCGGCCACAAATACACCGACCAGAGCCCGGTCAAGACCGTGGTTGACACGATTACCGCTCCGGTGCGGGCCATCATGCCCTCCATGTCGGTCACCAACACCACCCAGGTGCAAACCGGCGGCGGCAAGCCCGACCAGACCACCCAGACGACCCAAACGACAACGTCGCCTCCAAAATAGGTCCGGCTCACACCAAGCAGGGGTCATCCGGCCCCTGCGGCTTCCGCCAGATACCCTCGCGCCACCGCCTCGGCCACCAGGGCACGGGCATAGGCGGCCAGACGGGTGGAGCCGCCCTCGATACGGGCCACCAGACTCAGCACCTTGTCGGCGGTGACGGCATTGCTTTTCCAGGTGCCGCCCCCGGTCTCGAAATTGTGCAGGATGGGCTGCAACCGGTCCAGGGAATGGGCGAAGCGGGCGTCGGCGCTTTCCCGCGCCTCGAACTCATGCCACAGGGCGGTCAGGTCGGCGGCCTGATCGGCGGGCAGTAAGCCATAGAGGCGGGCGGCGGCGGCCTCTTCCCGCTCAGCTTTGTCGGCATTGCCCCGCTCGTCGTGAATGAAGGTGTCACCGGCATCGATCTCCACCACGTCGTGAAGCAGCAGCATCCTGGCCACCCGCCCGGCATCCACCGGCGCCTCGGCGTATTCCGCCAGCAGGAAGGCCATGGTGGCGATATGCCAGGAATGCTCGGCATCGTTCTCGCGCCGCGACCCGTCGGTGAGCAGGGTCTGGCGCAGCACATGCTTGAGTTTGTCGATCTCGATGATGAAACGGAGCTGGGCTTCCAGGCGGGGATCGGGACAGGGGAGCACGGTTCGGGCCTCGTGATGGGGAACGGCGGAGTCTGCTCTCTCTTGCAAAGAAAGCGCAACCGGTGTAAACGACCCGCTTCTGCGCGGCACCCCTGGAGGCCGCGCTGCTATTGTTTGTCAGGAGTCAACAATGTCCGAAGCGATCGTCATCGCCGCCGAGCTGCGTGAGGGAAGCGGAAAGGGGCCCGCCCGAGCCACTCGTCGTGCTGGCAAGGTTCCCGGTGTCATCTATGGCGGCAAGCTGCCGTCCATCACCATCCAATTCGACCCCCGCGTTGTCTGGACCCAGATTCAGAAGACCGGTTTTTTCACCCAGCTGTTCGACATCGATCTCGGCGCCGCCGGCAAGCATCGCTGCCTGGCCCGTGATGTCGCCATGCACAAGGTGACCGACCAGCCGATCCATCTGGATTTCATGCGGGTCTCCGCCGACCATGCCATCCACGTCAAGGTGCCGGTGCACTTCGCCAACGACCTGAAGTCCCCGGGCATCAAGAAGGGCGGCGTGCTGAATGTCGAACTGCACGAAATCGAAGTGACCTGCAGCCCCGACCACATTCCGCACGAGTTCGTGGTGGACCTGACCGGCCTCGATATCGGCCACTCCGTCCACCTCAAGGACCTCAACCTGCCGGAAGGCGTGAAGCCCTATCACCACGCGCTTGACGTTACCGTCGCGTCCATCGCGGCTCCGACCGTGGCCCGCGCGGGCTCCGAGGAGGCCGAGGCCACCCCCGAGGCGGCTGTTTAATCAAGGGACGAAAGCCATGCTGCTGGTGGTCGGACTGGGCAATCCCGGCCCCGACTACGCCAGGAACCGGCATAATATCGGCTTCATGGCGGCGGACGTCCTCGTTCGCCGCCATTCCTTTGGTCCCTGGCGCGCCAAGTTCCAGGGCGAAATCGCCGAGGGGATGATCGGCGGCGACAAGGTTCTGATCCTCAAGCCGCTGACCTATATGAACCTGTCGGGCCAGTCGGTGGCGGCGGCGGCGCGTTTCCTCAAGATTCCGGTCGAGGACGTGGTGGTGATCCACGACGAACTGGACCTCGCCCCCGGACGGATGCGGATCAAGCGCGGCGGCGGGGCCGGCGGCCATAACGGGCTGAAGAGCATCGACTCCCATCTGGGACAGAATTACCGCCGGCTGCGGCTGGGCATCGGCCATCCCGGCGACCGCGATCTGGTGTCGGGCTATGTGCTGCACGACTTCGCCAAGGCCGATGTGGACTGGCTGGTGCCGCTGCTGGACGCCGTGGCCGACACCTTTGCCATGCTGGTCGGCGGCGACGATAACGGCTTCGCGACCCGGGTTGCCCACCTGACCGCCCCGCCCAAGCCGAAGAAAGAACCACCGGCCGAGCCGAAAGCGGCCGCCGTGCCTCCCGAGCCCGCGCCGCCCGCCGGCGGCAGTCTCGCCGAGGCGCTGAAGGCGGCCATGATCAAGATCATCAGGAAGGATTGAGTCCATGGGTTTCAATTGCGGCATCGTCGGCCTGCCCAATGTCGGCAAGAGCACTCTGTTCAACGCGCTGACCTCGACGGCGGCGGCACAGGCGGCCAATTATCCCTTCTGCACCATCGAGCCCAATGTGGGGCGGGTGGCGGTGCCTGATCCCCGGCTGGACCGGCTGGTGGTGATCGGCAAGAGCCAGAAGGAGATTCCCACCCAGCTGGAATTCGTCGATATCGCCGGACTGGTGCGCGGCGCTTCCAAGGGTGAGGGGCTGGGCAACCAGTTCCTGGCCAATATCCGCGAGGTGGACGCCATCGTCCATGTGCTGCGCTGTTTCGAGGATGGCGACATCACCCATGTGGAGGGCAGCGTCGATCCGGTGCGCGATGCCGAGACCATCGAGACCGAACTGATGCTGGCCGATCTCGACTCGCTGGAGCGCCGCATCGTTCCCCTGGAGAAGAAGGCCAAGAACGGCGACAAGGAGGCCAAGGCCCAGGTCGACGTCATGACTCCGCTGCTGACCGCGTTGCGCGCCGGCAAGCCGGCCCGCACCGTCGTCTTCGACGACGAGGAGGAACGGCGTATCGTCCGCACCCTGGGGCTGATGACCACCAAGCCGGTGGTCTATGCCTGCAACGTGGACGAGGCCAGCGCCGCCACCGGCAATGAATTTTCCGAGCGCGTCGCCAAATTCGCCGCCGCCGAGGGCAACAGCAGCGTGGTGATCTCGGCGGCCATCGAATCGGAGGTGGCCCAGCTGACCAGCGAGGAAGAGCGCAAGGAGTTCCTCGAGACCCTGGGACTGGAGGAGACCGGCCTTGCCCGGGTCATCCGCGCCGGCTACGAGCTGCTCCACCTCATCACCTTCTTCACCGTCGGTCCCAAGGAGGCCCGCGCCTGGACCCTGCAGAAGGGCTGCAAAGCCCCCCAGGCTGCCGGTGTCATCCATACGGATTTCGAGCGTGGCTTCATCCGCGCCGAGACCATCGCCTATGACGACTTCATCGCCTGCAACGGCGAGGCCGGCGCCAAGGAAGCCGGCAAGATGCGTCTGGAGGGCAAAGAATACGTCGTTCAGGACGGCGACATCTTCCACTTCCTCTTCAACGTCTGAAACACTCTCCGTTTCCGTCATGCCCGGGCACGTCCGGGCATGATGGATTACCCGGAGACTGCCGTCTCGCCGCCACCGCCGGTGGGCAGGCGTACGGTGACGGTGGTGCCCTGGCCGGGGGTCGAGGCGACCTCGACCCGGCCGCCGTGCAATTCGACGAAGCGCTGGACCAGGGCGAGGCCGAGGCCGGCGGGAACAACGTCGGCGCGGCGGCCATGGGAGAAGCCGCCGAAGGCCAGTTCACGCTTGGTCGCGTCGAGGCCGGCACCGGAATCGCCGACCACGAAGGCGATCTCACCGGGCCGGCGTTCGGCCACCACCACCACCCGCCCGCCCGTGGGGGAATCCTTGAGGGCATTGCCGATCAGGTTGAACAGCACCTGTTTGAGCCGGCGTTCGTCGGCGACGATCCAGCCGATATCGAGCGGGCAGTTGAAATCCAGCGCCAGCTTCTTCTCCCGCACCTGCTCGCGCAGCAGGCCGAGGACCGCCGACAGCATGGGATGAATATCGATGGTATCCAGCTCCAGCGTCATCTGACCGGCCTCGATGGCCGCCAGATCGAGGATGTCGGAGATCAGGGTCTGCAGCCCCTGGCCGGCTTCGGTGATGCCGCGGGCGTATTCATGCTGGCGCTTGTTGAGCTTGCCGAAATACTCGGCCGACAGCATCTCGGAAAAGCCGATGACGGTCGTCAGAGGCTTGCGCACCTCGGCCGAGACATTGGCGATGAACTCGCTTTTCAGGGTATCGGCGGCGGCCAGGGCTTCGTTGCGCTCACGCAGGGCTTTTTCCACCCGGGCCGAATCGGTGACGTCCAGCCAGGTCAGCAGCATGGCGCCGTCGGGCAGCGGGACCGAGGTGAAATCGACGATGGTATCGTCGAAGCGTTCCAGGCGGCCTTCGCGCGGATTGCGGTCGTGGAACAGGGCGATCAGCTTCTCGCGCACCAGAAGCCAGTCCGAGGCGCGGTCGGGGCGGCCCTCGAAGAAGGGCCGGTGGGCCTCGACCAGATCGGTGAGATGGGGCTCGCCCGCCAGTTCGGCCTCGGACAGCGACCAGATGCGGCCATAGGCCGGATTGTAGAGCCTGAGGCGGCCGTCGCCGCGAAACACCGCGACCCCCTCGTGCAGGTGGTCGAGAGTTTCCCGCTGTACCGCCAGCATGGTGTTGAATGAGCGTTCCAGCGCCAGGGTGTCGGTGACGTCCTCATAGGTGAAGATCAGGCCGCCATAGGGATGGGCCGAGACCATCCGGCGCAGGGTGCGGCCATCGGGCAGGTGCAGCAGGGTTTCGGCGGCCTCGATCAGGGAGATGAAGCGCTTGAGCTCCTCCTCCTTATAGGCGCGGTAATCGGCGACCTCGGGCAGCAGCCGGCGCTCGCGCAGGGAATCGAGCACGGCGCCGTAGGTGGGCTGCGTCGCCAGCCATTCCGTCTCCAGCCGCCATAGCCGGCTGAAGGCGGTGTTGTAGAACGTGAGGCGGGTGTCGGTGGAGAAGATGGCGATGGCGGTGGCCAGATGCTCCAGCACCTCGGCATGGGCGCTGGCATGGCGCGCCAGCTCGGTCTGCAATTCCTCGATGCGGGTGAGGTCCATGGCGAAGCCGGCAGTGAGCAGGCCGCCGTCACCGGTGGTAAAGGGCGCCTCGGTGATCTCGGTCAGGCGGCGTTGGCCGCCCAGGACCAGATGGAAGACCTCCGACCGGGACTCTCCCGCCGCGCGGGCGCGGGCGGCCAGGGCCCTGGCTTCCCGCACCGAGCCGTCGGAGGCCAGCTCGATCTGCCCGGCCACCGCCGCGCCGGTATTGGGGGCGTCCACCGCCCGGGCATAGGCGCGGTTGACATGCAGCAGCGACAGATCGTCGTCGCGGACCCAGACCGGGACCGGGAGCGCCCCCAGCAGCCCGTCGAGATGCTCGCGCTCGCCGGCCAGACCGTCGATGCGCCCGGCCAGTTCGGCCAGGGCGGCTGCGCCCTCGGTGACGTCGTGCATCCAGATCAGATCGGCCGGATTGCCGCCGTCGGCACTGGTGGCGCGCACGCCGACGGCGCGGACCTGCCGGCCGCCGTCGCGCAGCGATAATTCCGCCTCGAACCCCTCGCCCTCGCTCCGCAGCCGCCGGGTTAGCCGGTCGAGATGGGCGGCGTCGGCGGCGGTGAAAGCTTCCAGCACATCCATGAAGGCCGACCGGGTGCCACCGAACAGCCCCAGCAGGACGGCGAGCCGGCGCGAACAGACCTCGCGCCCGCCCAGCCAGGCGAAGAAACCGTCGGGCGCGGCCAGCAGGCTTTCGCGCAATTGCTCGGCGTCGGCGGCGGCGGCGGCCCGGCTATTGTCAAGATGGCTGAAGCGCCAGCGCGCCCAGGCCGCCAGGGCCAGGGCCGGTACTGCCACCAGGGCCGCCCCCAGGCCCAGGGAAAGGGGATCAGCCCAGGCCAACAGGGCCGGCGCCGCCGGCTCCGCCTCCTGGGCGAGGGCGGCCCCAGCCGCCAGCGCCAACCCCAGTCCGGTGATGACCGGAACCCGCATGGACCTTTCTCCCCTCACCCCCCTCTCAAAGTGCCGCTCCAGCAGCCAAAAGACAAGGGGTGGTTGCCCCGGCGGCGGCGGGCTGCTAAACCTCGCGCTGATTTCCCGGGCGAGGACGCGATGCTCAAGAGTCTTTACGACTGGATGATGGCCAAGGCTGGACACGAGAAGGCCATCTGGTGGCTGGCGGCGATCTCGTTCATTGAGAGCTCGTTCTTCCCCATTCCCCCCGACGTCATGCTGATCCCCATGGTGATCGCCGCCCCCGGCCGGTGGTGGCGCATCGCCCTGATCTGCACCGTTTCCTCGGTGATCGGCGGCTTCCTCGGCTATGCCATCGGCCATTTCGCCATGGACAGCATCGGCATGTCCATCCTGGGTGTCTTCCATCTTCAGGACAAATTCCTGGCCCTGAAGCCGATCATCGACGAGTGGGGGGTGTGGTTCATCATCATCAAGGGCATGACCCCCATCCCCTATAAGCTGGTGACCATCACCGCCGGGGCCTTTGACTTCGATCTGCTGAAGTTCACCCTGGCCTCCATCGTCGCGCGCGGCATACGCTTCTTCATGGTCGCCGCCCTGCTGTGGAAGTTCGGCCCACCGGTGCGGACCTTCGTGGAGACCCGGCTCAAGCTGGTGACCACCCTGTTCCTGGTGGTGCTGGTGGGTGGCTTCCTGGCGGTGAAGCTACTTTAGGAACACCAGCCGCCCTCCCTCGGCGAACTCGCCCGAGGTGGCCATATCCTGGAAGAAAGCGGCGACTTCGGAGGCCTTGCCCCCCAGCAGGGGGATGGGGCCGGCCCGCAGGGTCAGGCCATGGGCGGTTGCCAGACGCCGTTCCGCCGCCTTGGCCGGGGCATAGAGCACCACGTCGTCGCCATCCATCGCCGCCAGCAGGCTGAGCCGCGCCGCGTCCTGATACTGCACCAGATAGAACCGGCCGCCGAGAGGAGCCGCCCGCGCGGTTCCGCCCGGTCCCACCGTGCTTTCAATATCGTATTGCCGCTGTGCCGCGTTCCATCGCACCGTCACCTCTACCCCGTCGGGGCGGCGATAAAGCCCGTCCCTGACGCCGCCGACCCGGCGCGCGGCGGCGGTGGCCACCGGCTCGCCCTCCACCTGATAGCATCCGGGCAGCAACAGCAGCAGGCAGACCAGAAGGGCAAGGCGGCGCATGGACATCCCCGGATAGAGCATCGAATCCCCGACCCTAACATGACGGTCCCGCTAGGGACTTGATCCCGGCCAAGCGGGCTATTGCATCATTGCGGGGCATTTCATATCATAACAACAACCTTAGGCAGAGTGCGTAACGCAAGCATATCCGTGGAGGGGAATATGGACCTGGGGAAGATGGTTGATGTGGCAATCGGCCTGTCGATGATGTTCCTGATGCTCAGCCTGTTCTGCACCATCCTCAATGAAGTCATCGCCGGCAAGCTCCTCAAGTTGCGGAGCAACACTCTCAAGAGCGGTCTTGCCGAGATGGCGGGGGATTGCCCCGCCTTCTGGCAGGTGCTCAATCATTCGCTGATCGGTGCGGCCAAGCCCGATGACATCCATGTGAAGGATCCCGCCCAGCGGGCCGCCGCCCTCGCCGCTGCCACCGGCACAGCGGTAACCGCGGCGCCGGCCGGGCCGGGCAAATCCGCCGCGCTCGGCATCTGCGAACTGCTGACCGCGCCCCCGGGGCCGTCTTATATTGCCGGGCGAAACTTCGCCTCGGCGGTTCTCGACACCATCAATCCCAATGTCCAGTTCAGCGGTTCCGCCACTTACACGGCGGTGATGGAGGCGATCCGCGATCTGCCACCCGGCCGGCTGCAGGATTTGCTGCGCGCCACTGCCAACACCACCACCCAAGACCTGCAGAAAATGCGTGATTCCATCGCCAGCTGGTTTGACGGCGAAATGGACCGGCTGGAGGGGGACTATAGGCGGCGCCTCCAATGGGTGTCGTTCCTGGTGGGGGTGGCGCTGGCGGTGGCGTTCAACGCCGATACCCTCCATGTCGCCAAGGTGCTGTGGCAGGATCGCGCGCTGGCTGCCGGCATCGCCGAAAGTGCGGCGGGCTTCGTCAGCAGCGACACCGGTAAGGCGGTGGGCAAGCTGACCGCCGCGCAGCAGGCGGTGACGGACGCGACCAAGGCCCTCGATGCCGCCCCGGCCGATCAGGCCGCGACCTTGAAGGCCGACCTGAACGCCAAGGTCGAGACTCAAAACAAGCAGGTGGTAGCGGTGGCGAACGACTTGGGCGCCCTGAAGGATGCCCTGGTGGCAATCCCCATCGGCTGGTCGGCCGACGGCTTCCGCTCATGGGCCGGCGCCCTGTATGGCGCGCCAAGGGCGGACGGCCCCACCTTCTGGCAGGCCGTGCTGCAAATCCTGGGCTGGTTCGGTACCGCCTTGGCCCTGACCCTGGGGGCGCCATTCTGGTTCGATACCCTGGGCAAGGTGGTCAATCTGCGCTCCGCCGGAAGCAAGCCGGCCACCACCGCCAGGTTGCAGCAGGCCGAGCGGGGCGGAGCCTAGGGGCGAGACCGGGCGTTGCCTCATGGCCGGCGCCCTTTTCCCGCGCTTGTCCGGCGCGGCATCAATCGCTAAAGTCCGGCGCTTGAATGCCCCCCCGGAGGAAATCATGTCCGAGCGCGTCCTGATCGTCGATTTCGGCTCGCAGGTGACCCAGCTGATCGCGCGCCGCGTGCGCGAAGCCGGCGTCTATTGCGAAATTCACCCGTTCAACCGGGTGACGCCCGAATCCATCCGGGCTTTCGGCCCCAAGGGCGTGATCCTGTCGGGCGGTCCGGCTTCGGTGGCCGATTTCGGTTCGCCCCGGGCGCCGGAGGGCCTGTTCGAGATGGGGCTTCCCATCCTCGGCATCTGCTATGGCCAACAGACCCTGTGCGAGCAGCTGGGCGGCAAGGTCGAGCCCGGCGACCACCGGGAATTCGGCCGCGCCATGCTCAAGATCGTCGAGCCCTGCGCCCTGTTCGAAGGCGTCGCCGCCAAGGGCGATGAGGTCCAGGTCTGGATGAGCCACGGCGACCGGGTCACGGCGATTCCTCCCGGCTTCAAGGTGGTGGGCACCTCGGAGGGTGCCCCCTTCGCCGCCATCGCCAATGCCGAGAAGCGGATCTACGGCGTGCAGTTCCATCCCGAGGTGGTGCACACCCCCATCGGCGCGCGGCTGCTGTCCAATTTCGTGCACAAGGTGGTCGGCTGCGCCGGCGACTGGACCATGAAGGCCTTCCGCGCCCAGGAGATCGCCAAGGTGCGCGAGCAGGTGGGCACGGGCCGGGTGATCTGCGGCCTGTCGGGCGGCGTGGATTCCTCGGTGGTGGCGGCTCTGCTGCACGAGGCCATCGGCGACCAGCTGACCTGCGTCTTCGTCGATACCGGCTTCATGCGCTCGGGCGAGTCCGAGCAGGTGGTCAGCGTCTTCCGCGACCGCTTCAACATCAAGCTGGTGCACAAGGACGCCTCGGACCTGTTCCTCGACAAGCTGTCCGGCCACACCGATCCCGAGGTCAAGCGCAAGATCATCGGCGCCACCTTCATCGACGTGTTCGAGGAGGAAGCCAGGGCGGTGGGCGGCGCCGACTTCCTCGCCCAGGGCACCCTCTATCCCGACGTGATCGAGAGCGTCAGCTTCACCGGCGGCCCCAGCGTCACCATCAAAAGCCACCATAATGTGGGCGGCCTGCCAGCGCGCATGAAGATGAAGCTGGTGGAGCCGCTGCGCGAGCTGTTCAAGGACGAGGTCCGCGCCCTGGGCCGCGAACTGGGCCTGCCCGCCGACATGGTCGGTCGCCATCCCTTCCCCGGTCCCGGACTGGCCATCCGCATTCCCGGCCAGGAACTGACCCGCGACCGCCTCGACGTCCTGCGCAAGGCCGACAGCATCTATCTCGACGAGATTCGCAAGGCCGGCCTCTATGACGAAATCTGGCAGGCCTTCGCCGTGCTGCTGCCGGTGCGCACCGTCGGTGTCATGGGCGATTCGCGGTCCTACGACTACGCCTGCGCGCTGCGCGCCGTCACCTCCACCGACGGCATGACCGCCGACTTCTATCCCTTCGACATGGCCTTCATCGGCCGCGTCGCCAATCGCATCATCAACGAATGCAAGGGCATCAACCGGGTGACCTACGACATTACGTCGAAGCCGCCGGGCACGATCGAGTGGGAGTGATCCGGCTCGGCACCTGAACGGCAAAGTAAAAGCCGCACCCCGTTTCCAGGGTGCGGCTTTCAAGTCTTCGCGGTGGAAGCAGGCGCGGGCCTTACTTCTTGGCGATGGCCTTCTCGACCTGCTGCTTCACCGGCTCGAAAGCGGCGGTGAACACGGCGGTGGTCAGCTCGGCGATCTCGCGGCTGTCGCTGACGGCGGCTTCGACGCCTTCCTTGATCAGCTTCTGCTGCAGTTCGACGAACTCGTTCGGGCTCTTTACCGTCGCGAGGGCCTGGATGGACGAGGTCAGCTTCTCGGCATTCTTGGTCGCCAGCGCCTGATAGGCCTTGGCCAGCTCCTGGAAGCCGGCGATGGCGGCATTGCCGCCCTTGGTCAGGGCATCAACATTGGCTTTGGTGGCGGCGGTGATCTGCTCGACGGTGGCGTTGGTCATTTGGCGTTCCTCGGCGGGGGCTTGGGGCCACAGCGATTGCTGCGGCGCAACAGACGCGCATCATAGGCGTTTCAACTGTAGATGCAAGCGCTATGTTGCGCCGCAGCATTTCCGTAACACAGCCGATGGGCGAGTTGAAAATCGCTCCCCAAGACACCAACTTCAGTCATAATCTTTATATTCATTCAAAGAGGAGGAGCGTCCCGATGCCAATCCAGTGGCGGGAACAGATGAGTGTGGGCATCACCGAGGTCGACGCCGATCACCAGCATCTGATCGGCATCATCAACGAATTCGAAGGCGCGGCCCGCCGTGGCGCCGGGCAGGTGGACGAGGGCAATATGCGGGCGATTCTGGGGAAGTTGCAGCGCTATACCCGCGACCATTTCGCCCGCGAGGAGAAGATGCAGGAGGCGGCGGGATATGACGGGCTGGCGGAGAACCGGAGCCAGCATGGCGCCCTGCTGGCGCGGTTGCATACCCTCGTCGTCCAATACACCGAGGGCAAGTTGGGCGCCACCACCGAGGCGACCGAGGTGGTGACCAGTTTCCTCAATCGGTGGCTGGTCGATCACATCTTGAAGACGGACCTTAAGATGCGCGGCCGGGTATCGCCCAAGCCCTAATCCTGCCGGTCCTGATAATCGGCCAGCGCGCCGATGGTGGCGGAAAGCAGGCGATGGTCGCCCGACCTTTCGACCATGCGCAGGACCTGCCCGGCCTCGTCTCCCACCAGACCGGCGGTCATCAGCGCCGGGACGAATCCCTCGGCGGCCAGCATCGCCACCGCCTCGCGCCATTGCCGATGGCGGCCGCCGCGTCCTTCGGCCTCGAAGCAGGCGGACAGGGCTTCCACCGCCGGCTCCTTCTTGTGGATGTGAAAGGCCAGGGATCGGAGAATTCGAACCTTCTCCTCGACGTCACTGTGACTCATCACTGTCCTCTTTCTCGGCCGTATCCTCGCCGCCACCCCGGCGGTGGCAACGGTACCTTACTCCAGATGACAGCTTACTGGCATATCCAGGCCAGCAGCACCAGAACCGCGACCGCAAGTGTGCCCTGCGCCAGGGCCGCGCCGGTGATCCGGCGCAGCGCTCCGAGCGGCGACAGCCCGGCCTGATCAGCCGCCAGCCAGAAATATCCGTCGTTCAGATGGGGCGCGGCCATGGCGCCGGCCCCCACCGCCACAGCCGCCAGCGCGCGGCCGACCTCGCTCTCCAGCCCAAGCAGGGGCAGCAGCGGCTGCATCATGCCGGCGGCGGTGATGGCGGCGGACAGGGGCGAGCCCTGGATTGCCCGATTGACCAGGGCCACCACGAAGGGAATGGCCACGCCCAGCCCGGGGGGCAGGGCCAGCAGCCGCTCGGACAGCAATTCCGCCATGCCGTTATTGTGCAGCACCATCTGGAAGCCGCCGGCCGCTCCCACCGCCAGGAACACGCCCAGCCCCTGCCGGGCGCCCTGGGCCAGCCAGCCGTCCTCGGCGATGGCGGTGCGGTGGTTGGCTCCCATGGCCAGAAGGGCGAACCCCAGCCCGGCCAACAGCAGGATCATGGGGCGGCCGAGGCCCAGGAGATTCTCGCGGGCGGTGCCGCCGCCGAAGGGCTCGCTGGGGATTTGTCCCAGGCCCTGGGCGATAATCAGGGCGATCATGACCAGCACCGCCAACAGGGCTCCCCAGGCGGCGCGCGGCGATCCCGCCGCCTCGGCCGGCGCCACCTCGGAGTCGGGGGCGCCCCGTGCCAGGATCAGGCCGAGCAGAATCTGTGCCGCCGCCACCGGCAGGCCCAGCAGCAGGCAGAGTCGCCAGTCGCCTCCCAGGATGGCCAGGGCGGCAATCGGCAGCGGCGAAGGGAGAAGGCAGCCATGGGCGGCAATGACTCCGGAACTTGCCGCCAGGGCCGCCCGGCGCCGTGCCGCGCCCGCCGCCCGCACCACCGGTGCCAGCACGGCCAGGGCACCGATGGGGGTGCCGCCGACGCCTGCCATGGCACCGAACAGGGCGGCGGCGGGCCAGCGAAACCGCCTGCCCCACCAGCCGGCGGCGCCGCTGGCCTCCGCCAGACGGCTCAGCATGGCGCCGGCCAGGATGGCTAGGCCGGCGGCGGCGATGGTCTGGCCGAAGCCGGTGTTGAATTCCTTGGCGGTCCAGGGCAGGGCGGCCCCCTGCGCCAGACCGAAGATGCCGGTGGCCGCCACCATGGCCAGAAATGCCATGGCCTTGAAACGCTGGGTCACGACGAGAACGAAGAGGAGGGCGGCGAGTTGATAAAGGGCGTTCAGTTCGGGCAAGGCGCTCATCCATCCGGCCAGTGTCGCGATGGCATTATCATTGCGCATTCCTGGTGGAAAGCCTATTTGAGGTTGAGCGTCATCCCACTCTTATCCTTTGGCGGGTTCCGGGTTGCGACCGATCCTTATCAGCGCCATCGTCGCCCTTTGCCTGTGGATCGTCTCCCCCGTTCCGGCTGCGGAGGGAGGAGACGCGTTCATCCACGCCCGGGGGCGTGACCTTGTGGCCCCGGATGGCTCGGTCTTTCTCGTTCGGGGCATCGGTCTCGGCAACTGGCTGATGCCCGAGGGCTACATGTTCCGGTTCAAGACCGCCCTGTCGCCCCGCCAGATCGAGGGATTGATGGAGGTTGCGCTGGGGCCGGACGGCGCAGCCGACTTCTGGCGGCGGTTCCGCGAGCGCTATGTTGCCCGCGAGGATATCCGGCTGATCAAGCGCGCCGGGTTCAACACCGTGCGGGTCCCGCTGCATTACGGCCTGTTTCTCGGACAGCACCAGCCCTTCGGAGCCGACAGCGATCACCCGCTGACCTTCGAAGGGCCGGGATGGGCCTTGCTGGAGCATCTGGTCCAATGGTGCCGGGAGGCCGGCGTGAAGGTCATTTTCGACCTGCATGCGGCGCCCGGCGGGCAGACCGGGGTCAATCACGACGACGGCACCGGCTTTCCGCTGGTCTTCTATCTGGCGCGGGAAAAGCGGCGGACAGCGGCGCTCTGGCGCGAGATCGCCCGACGCTACCGCGACGACCCGACGGTGCTCGGCTATGAACTGCTGAACGAGCCCATCTCCACCTATAACGATGAAGATCTGCTCAATCCGGGCCTGGAGGGCTTTTATCGCGAGCTGACGGCGGAGGTGCGCGCCGTCGATCCCAACCACCTGATCTTTCTGGCCTCGGCCCAGTGGGATCAGAATATCGCGGTCTTCGGCCCGCCCTTCGCCCGCGATCTTGTCTACGTCTACCACCAGTTCTGGTCCACCACCGGCCGCGACGCCATTCAGGACTACATCAACTTCTCCACCCTCTACAACGCCCCGGTTCTCCTGGGGGAAGCCGGGGAAGCCAGCGACCAGTGGAACCGGGAATACCACGCCCTGAACGAGCGGTTCGGCTTCGGGTGGTGCTTCTGGACCTACAAGAACCTGGGGTCAGCCGCCAGCGTGGTGTCCGTGGTCCCGCCGCCGGGCTGGGAGAGGATGGCGGCCCTGGGCTCCATGTCCAACCCATCACTGGCCAAGGCCGGGCTGACTCGGGGCGAAGCCGAGGACATCCTTGGCCGCTATCTTGACGCCATTGTACTGTCAAATGCCCAGGTCAATCCCTGCTATGCCCGCTCGTTGGGCCTCGGCGGCGATCTCGACGGCCCCTGTCCGCAGGCGATGAAGTAGGGAAAGCACTCCTTGTGCTGAGAGGGATCGGCCGGGGCTGGCGCCTGAACAACCATGGGGGGGCGTGGTGCCGCGCCCCGTCCTACCGACAGCGAAATTGCCTATCTTTGCCCATGGCTTGCCACGGAGCGCATTGGCTCCCGCCCTGGCTGCCCCACCAACATCGTCTGACCCCTGAAAAAGAAAGCCCCTGGTTATTCACCAGGGGCTAAGTCAAACAGGGATGCTTCACGTCTAGGAGGCTGGTGTTCCGAGCTGTTTCCTTATTCTCTGACGGACAGCCGCGAACAATGGCGAATAGAGTATTGCATTGATATATATCGATATTATTGGCATAATCTAGCCGCTAATGGTTGCTTCTGTTCGCTCTTGCTCACCTCCGACCGAGTGTTTTAGGCGCACCTTAGGCGCACGGGGAATCGTAGGGTGATTGATCATGCCGAGAAAAGCGCAGCCTCTAACCGACTACGTCATAAGGACGCTGAAGCCAGCAAAGGATCAGGTCGGCTGGAAAAACGTCACCGATGGCGGCTGCAAAGGGCTGACGTTGAGGATGGCTCCCAAGGGTGAAAAGATCTGGGTCGTCCGGGTTGAGGTGAATGGAAAGCGGACTTGGCAGCCCATCGGGGGCTATCCCAGCACGTCACTGACCGATGCGCGTGAAAAGGCGAAATCTTATGCCGCGAGCGCACGGGATGGACTTTCTCCGACGGAGCTAAATGCCCGGCAGCGGGCAGAAACAATGACTGTCGCCACGGCTCATGCCGAATACATTGAGGCCATGCGTCCAGCTTTGCGAGCCTCGACCATCAATCTTAAAGAGGCGATGGTCCGTGATCACGTGATCGGTCCGATGGGCAAGCGCCTGATCCGAACGGTACGGCGCGCTGATGTTGTTGATGTGGTTGGGTCCGTTGCCGCAAAAGGCTTCACCGTTCAGGCCAACCGGGTTTTCTCCGAGGTCATGGCGTTGCTTCGCTGGTGCGAGCAGAAGGGGTATGTCGATGGCGTGCCATCTGCCCGGAAGAAGGATGTTCGCGCTGCCGCAGGGGCAAAGAAAGAGAACTCCCGTCGCCGAGTGCTTTCCGACGCGGAGATCACTGCCACCTGGAGCGCGGCAGCCGATCTTGGTGATCTAACCGGCGATTTTCTCCGCCTGCTTATGCTGACCGGCCAGCGCCGCGACGAGGTTCGGCTCATGACCTGGAACGAGGTCGATATGGATGCCAAGCTGTGGGTCATTCCCAAGTCCCGCTACAAGACGGGTTCCCAGACGAATATCGGTTCCGAACTGTTGTCCTCGGCGTGTCAGTGGCATCGTCAATCTCTACAGCAGAAATCGACGAAGGGAACGAATAGGGTGTGGGCAGTCCTCAAGCCCCTGTTCAACAGCGCCACGGGGGCGTCAACTTGCGGGCCTGAGCATTCCCAATCGGCGGTGAAATGCGCTATCAAACTGCATGCTTGGCTCCGTAAAGGGGGGATATTGGAGTTCCGCCAGCGAGACGCGCTCCGAGCCGTTGACGAGTCGTTCACGCTGGATATGGGAGTAGGTGACGCACTCCGGATATTGCAGGCCCATGGCTATCTCCAGGAATGCGAGTTCCCACCTTATGACTATCGGGGCCGAAGACCTTCGCCCTGGTACCTGGTCAACCCTGCCATTTTTGGAGCATAGGCAGCCACGCCAGCCCCTGGGAACGGGGGCTGGCGTCATGCCATTGGCTATACCGCTCTACATATTCATCACTACTGTGGATGGCAGCGATCACGGCCAACACGCGCCTGCATACGCAGGCCAATCGGGCGCCCCGGCGCGCATGTGTCTCCCAAATTATCTCCGACAGAAACCGACAGAAACCGACAGAAACCGACAGAAACCGACAGAAACACACTGGCGCCAACACCAACGGCAGGATGTGTGCGCGCCGGAGAGAAAGTAGGCCACGGATCGGTGCCGATGGTTGCGGGGGCACGCCACCATTTGCCGCTTAGGTTGGCTGGAGGGGTAAGCCAGCCGCCCAATCGCCCAAAGGCGGCGACTGCAAGTCGGAAGCCGCCGCCACATCCAAGATGTCCAACATAATGTGGTTGCTGGCCGGTGCATAGAGACTCGGCAACGAGCCGCTCCACACCCAAGCGGGGCTTTGCCCTGCTTTAAGAGGTTGTCGCCATCCGACGTCGAGCATAAACAGGGAGTGGCCCATCCCGCCCGAGGATTTCCGCGTGACTCACCGCCTACGCCGCCTGATCCGCCATCCGAAATTCGCGTTGAAGATCTGGTTCCACCGGATGCTGTTCTGGGGCGGCGCCGTTCTGGTCGCTCTGGCAGCCATGCTGTTCGAACGCACAAGTACGATGGGAAATCATCTGTTTGCCCAAGTCATCGCGCTCCATCCCGTCCTAGCCTTCGTCATCACCCCCCTGGGCTTCGCCGGCGTACTGTGGCTAACCCGGCGGGCATTTCCTGGAGCCCAGGGAAGCGGCATACCCCAGACTATCGCCGCTTTGAAAATTCCGGTGCTGGCCGATCGCCACAGTGTGCTGTCTCTGCGCCTGGCGGCAGGCAAGGTTTTGCTGACCAGCCTGGGTCTGTGCGCCGGTGCCTCGGTGGGGCGCGAGGGCCCGACGGTGCAGATCGGCGCCGCCATCATGCACGCCATGGGGCGTTGGATCAGGCTGCCGATCCAGGACATCGACCGCACCTTGATTCTAGCCGGGGGAGCCGCCGGCATCGCCGCAGCCTTCAACACGCCGCTGGCCGGGATCGTCTTCGCCATCGAGGAATTGTCACGCTCCTTCGAGGAGCGCACCAGCGGCACGGTGCTGACGACCGTTATCGTCGCCGGCATCACCGCCATGGCGGTGGTGGGCAACTACACCTATTTCGGCCGTACCGACGCCGTCCTGGATCTGGCGGCGGCATGGCGGCCGGTTCTGATCTGCGGCCTGGGCGGCGGCTTGCTCGGGGGCATGTTCGCCCGCATCCTGATCGCCGTTTCACTTGGCCTACCCGGCCGCATTGGGGAATGGATCAAGGACCATCCCTTCGTCTTTGCCGCCCTCTGCGGCCTGGGCATGGCCATCCTGGGAGTGATGTCGGGCAACAGCATCTATGGCACCGGCTATGAGGAAGCCAAGGGCCTGATCGAGGGCAAGGGCCAACTGCCCGCCAGCTTCGGTCTGATGAAACTGGCCGCCACCGTGCTGTCCTATGTCAGCGGCATTCCCGGCGGCGTCTTCGCCCCGTCGCTGGCGGTGGGAGCCGGTCTTGGCGCCGATCTGGCGCCATGGTTGCCTGGGATTCCCGTCGGCGCTCTGGCGATTCTGGGCATGGTCGCATACTTCACCGACGTGGTTCAGGCCCCCATCACCGCCGTGGTCATCGTCATGGAGATGACCGATAACCAATCGCTGACCCTGCCCCTGCTGGCGGCAGCGGTGATCGCCTTTGGGGTGTCGCGGCTGGTCTGTCCCGATCCCATGTATCGCACCCTGGCCAAGGCGTTCATCGAGCGCGGCGTTCGCCGTGAGGCAAGGCCGGACGTTTCCGCAGGCTCTTGACCATTCTGAGGCGTTAATCCACCGTAGCCCCAGAATGGTCAGGCCTGGGAATTACTTGCAGCCTCCCACCGAGCCTTCTGCGCAAACGCGCCCGTCGGTCGGTCCAGGTGGCGCCGGAGAAGTCGGCCCCCTGCAAATATGTCTTGCTCAGGTTGGCGCCTTTGAAATTCGCCTTCATGGCAAACGCCTTGGTCAGGGTGGCGCCCGTCAAGTTGGCAGCGGACAGGTCAGCATTGATTAGGATGGCCGCGTGCAGGTGGACGCGTTCCAGGTTGGCCTTGGACAGATTGGCGCCGGTCAGGTTATCGACCTCCATGCTCGATCCCGACAAGCTGGCTCCCGACAAATTGGCCCCGTCCATGCGGGCGGTGTCATAGTTACCGTCGTGCAGGTCCTTGCCAGCCAAGTTGGCCTTGCGCAGTTCACCGAAGGCACACTGGTTCTCCGGCTCGGCTTTACATTTGGGATTGACCACTTCCCTGTCGTTGGCAAGGGCTGGTACGGCAACAGCCAGGGCCAATACGGTCGCAAAGGCAGCATTTATGGCGATCTTCATGGTGCGAGCGCTCCTTGCATCGGTGATTTTATGTATATTAAGCCCATATAATCAGCATTATATGGGAAGCGCGCATTGACTTTCGTCAACAACGCAATAACCTTGTGAATTCTGCTGCCTTTCGCACGACATCTCGGCGTTATTAAGCGAGCAGTCATGTCTTCGATCTGCTGGAGGCTCCACAGAGCTCTGGCACCGATCTTCGTGGATAAGATGAACGGTGACAGCCGAGGCCGGAGACAGAGCCAACATAGCTTTAGCCCCCATCAGAAAGCGCTGGCATTGATCAGCCTATGCACCACGATACTGGCAACGTATCCAGCAGCCACCGCCCAGCTCCATCTCAGGTGCGAGCCGAAGGTATAGACTCCCCTTGCCTGCCCCATCAGTGCCACTCCGGCGGCGGAGCCGATGGACAGCAGTGAGCCGCCGACACCGGTCGTTAGGGTGATCAACAGCCACTGCCCCAGCGGCATATCAGGCTGCATGGTCAGTACCGCGAACATCAGCGGGATATTATCGAGGATGGCAGACAGCAGGCCGATGATGACATTGGCGCTGGTGGTGCCCAACTGGTCGTAGAGCAAGCCGGACATCACCGACAGATAGCCCAGCACGCCCAGGGCGCCGATGCACATCATCACGCCGTAGAAAAACAACAAGGTATCCCACTCCACACGGGCGATCTTGCGGAACACGTTGAAGGGGTTCTCGACCGTCGCCTTACGGCCACGGGTTTTCATCAAGTAATAGCCCAGCAGCAGCAAATAGCCCAAACCGGTCATCATGCCGATCACCGGCGGCAGATGCAGATAATTGTGAAAGCAGATGGCGGTAACGATGGTCAGGACGAACAGGATCAGGACGCCCCAGGCACCGGGTTTAAGTTTCACTACATCGTCGCTGGCCGTCGGCTTGCCGGTGGGCAAGGCCATATGCATCAGGGCGGCGGGAACCATGAAATTCACCACCGCGGGCAGGAAGAGACGGAAGAAGTCGTTGAACTGAACCACGCCCTTTTGCCAGACCATCAGGGTGGTGATGTCGCCGAATGGGCTGAAGGCACCGCCGGCATTGGCCGCGACAACGATATTGACGCAGGCCATGGCAACAAAGCGCGGCGAATCCTTACCCACTGCAAGCACCACCGCGCACATCACCAGTGCGGTGGTCAAATTGTCGGCCACCGGGGAGATGAAGAAGGCCAGAACCCCAGTCAGCCAGAACAGGGAGCGATATCCAAAACCGGAGCGGACCAGCCAAGCCCGCAGAGCATCGAACACGCGGCGCTCCTCCAGAGAGTTCACATAGGTCATGGCCACCAGCAGGAACAGCATCAGCTCGGCATATTCCAGAAAGACATGGCGGATGGGGGCTTCGAGGGCATTGGGGAATCCCTGGGCATTATACGCCAGGGCCGTCATCACCCACAGGATGCCCGCTGCCGCCATTACCGGAATGGATTTGCGCAGATGGATGGTTTCCTCGGTGATTACCAGGGCATAGGCGAAGACAAACACCGCCACAGCGGCAAGACCGACCCAATGGCCGGTCAGATCGGGTGGGTGCTCGGGCAAATGCTTTCTCCCTCGGTCGCGGTCAGGACCACCCGGCCACCGATTCTTGAACCGAATTGAACACCAGTTGCGAACGCATCTCCACATCGGCGCGGAACCCGCGTTCCATCAACGCCAGCAAGAGGGGGGGATAAACACCCATTCACCATGGCTATCTGCCTTGAACTGACCGATCCGCGTATTACCATCGAAGATCTGGACCGATGCACTGGGCTGCGCCCTGCCGGCGACCACGGTGTTGCCCTTGGGGCCGACACGAACCACGTCGAAGGACGGGGAAGCAATGGCCGCCAGGGCCTGGGGGGGGGAAGGCTCCGCAAGTGATGGTGCCGAGGCTTCCGCAGTGGTCATCGGGGGCTACCCTTCAGGTCGATGGTAACGCCAAAGGGCGAGTAGGCCGAAGGCCGTCAGGGCGATCAACCCAACCGCAAAGACAAGGTTTCTTGTTGTTCGAGCGGTTCTCGGAGGATCGTCCAGGTGAACGGTGCGGTTTTCCCCCTCACCTCCCGGATGGCCTTGGCTGCCAATACGCCCCCCCTCCATCAATCAAAATACTGATGGGCTTATCTGGCGATCCGATTGTGGCGAGATGATGGCTTCCGGGTTGCTGATTATGGCCGATTCCCGAAGGGCTAAAGAGAGTCAAACCTCGATGATTACCTTAAGCGCATGGGAATCCGCCGCATGCGCGAAGGTGTCGTATGCTTTCAAGATGTCATCGAGCGTGAAGCGATGGGTAATGAGAAGCTTGGGATCGATTTTGTGGGCGTGAACCGTGCTGAGCAGCATCGGCGTGCTCACCGTATCGACAAGTCGCGTAGTAATCGTGATGTTGCGGTCCCACAGGCTCTCCAGATGGAGATCCACCTTGGCGCCATGTACCCCGATATTGGCGATGGTCCCCCCAGGTGCAACGATCCCTTGGCAAAGCTCGAAGGTGGCCGGAATGCCGACCGCCTCGATGGCTGTATCGACACCACGCCCGCCAGTCATGGCCATGAGCGTCTCCACGGCCTTGCCGTCGGCGCTGTTGATAGCGTTGGTGGCGCCGAAGCGCTTGGCGATCTCCAGACGATTGTCGTCGAGATCGATCATGATGATCTCGGCAGGGGAGTAGAATTGCGCGGTGAGGAGAGCGGCGAGTCCGATCGGACCGGCGCCGACGATGGCCACGGTGTTTCCCGGCTGAACTTTGCCGTTGAGCACGCCGCATTCGAAGCCGGTCGGCAGGATGTCGCTCAGCATCACCAGCGCCTCCTCGTCCGCCCCGTCGGGGATAGGATAGAGGCTTGTCTCGGCATAAGGAATGCGGACGAACTCGGCTTGAGTGCCGTCGATGGTATTGCCGAGAATCCAGCCGCCGGTGGTGCAATGGGAGTACATCAGCTTGCGGCAATAAACGCATTTGCCACAGGCGCTGATGCACGAGATCAGGACCCGGTCGCACGGCCGGAACGCGGTGACCGCCGCGCCGACCGAGTGGATGACGCCCACGCCCTCATGACCGAGGATGCGGCCGGGCCGACAACTGGGAACATCGCCCTTGAGGATGTGCAGATCGGTGCCGCAGATCGTCGTCTTCGTCATCCTGACGATCGCATCCGTGGGCGCGGCAATGTCGGGCATTGGACGCTCTTCCAGGGATTTCTTCGCCGGCCCCTGATAGACAAGAGCTTTCATCGCGGACATCCTTCCGTATGAGATTCATCGGGCGGGAATTCCCGGTCGCGGCATCTTGGGGCGAACCGACATCGATCAGCGTTCCGATCCATGGACCGCACCGACCTTAGCCGACAGCCCGGCGAGGGCAGCAGGACCGGAAACTACGTGGCGCGGCTCCGACAACTGATCGAGCAGCGAGGATAGCAGCAGTGACACTCACTGCATGAACCACCCATGGCTGACCACAAGCGACTGGCCGGTCAGGGCGTTTGATGGGAAGCTGGCGAAGAACAGGGCGGTTTCGGCGACATCCTGCACGGTCGTGAATTCACCATCCACTGTTCTCGGAAGCATAATCGTCTCGGCCACCTCGGCTTCGGAGATACCGAGCACTTTCGCCTGTTCGGGAATCTGCTTATCGACCAGTGGCGTACGGACGAAGCCCGGGCAGATCACATTGGCCCGGACGCCGTGCTTGGCTCCTTCCTTGGCCACCACCTTGGCGAGACCGATCAACCCGTGCTTGGCTGTCACATAGGGCGCCTTGAGTAAAGACGCTTCCTTGGAGTGAACCGAGCCCATATAGATGATGCTGCCGCCACCGCCTCGCTCATACATATGCCGCAGCACGGCGCGGGTGGTGAGAAACGCGCCATCGAGGTGGACCGAAAGCAGCTGCTTCCATTTGTCGAATGGAAACTCGTCGAGAGGCGAAACGATCTGGATTCCAGCATTGCTGATCAGGATATCGATCCGATCAAACACCGCGATCGCCTTGGCGATGCCTGCCTCGACCTGTGTTTCGTCGGTCACATCCATGGCGACGCCTAGGGCGATGCCCGCGCCACCCAATTCTGCGGCGGTCGCGTCCGCCCCTTTCTGGTTGAGGTCGGCGACGACCACCTTGGCTCCTTCCCGCACGAAGGTCCGGGCGATTTCCTTGCCGATGCCGCTTGCCGCGCCGGTAATGACGGCAACCTTGTCTTTGAGACGCATGTTGGAAACTCCTGAAGGTGCGATAGGACCGCGTTACAGTTTCAAATAGTCGTGGACCACCTTGCCGAGACCGAGGGTGATGTCGCAGAGGATATGTACGGTGGAGACCACCTCGATCACCGGCAGTTCAGCCACAGGCGCCAGGGCGTGTGGCATGAGAGCAAGCGCGCCCGGCCCCGTCCAAGCGCCCTTCAGCGTCACGTCTTCCATGTAATATTCGACCAGCTCACAGATGCGCGGTGTGCCGTCGACATGGGGGATGATCTTCAGCAGAAAATTCGGCGCCAGAAGCGAGGCCTTGATGGCGGCGAGATCGGCTTCGCGGTGTTTGTAGCCCATCGTCGCCGTGGCGACGCGAACCGGACCGTAATCGAGCGTACCGACCAGGGTATCGATTTCGGTATGGAGTGTGGGATTGGCCAGCTTCTTTGGAAATCCCCACAACTCGCGCCCCCCGGCGATGGGGGGCTCGTCGTTGAGGAACATGCAATGGGAATAGCCGCCCTTGCGCCCTTCGAACGAGACCGGGATCACCTGCCCGGATTCGGTGTAGTCGCCAAATCCGGTCGAGTTGGGCATACGGATGAATTCGAACTTAACCAGCGGCGCCTCGATCTCCAGAGGCTCAGGGACCAGAGCGCGCAGCATCTTTGGGTCGGTGCGGTAGGTGATGATCAGATATTCCCGATCAACGAACCGGTACGGCCCGCGCGGATAGGCCGGGCTGGTCAACGGCATTGCGAAGGCGTTGGCACGGACATCCAGGGCTTTCATGGTCATCACTCCTCAATTCTCGGTGATCGGCATTTCCGGCAGGTGAGCCGGTATGATCAGCGCGGCCTCTGTGGCGGCGATGACTGTTTCGACCGTGACACCCGGCGCCAGCTCCCGAAGGACAAGGCCCTCGGCGGTCGGCTCGATCACCGCGAGTTCGGTGACCACGAGACTCACCGGGCGAATCGAGGTCAAAGGCAGCGAGCATTTCTTCACGATCTTCGGCACGCCTTTGACGGAATGGGTCATGGCGATGATCACCCGCTTGGTGCCGGTCACGAGATCCATCGCCCCGCCCATGCCCGGAACCATCTTGCCTGGGATCATCCAGTTGGCGAGGAGTCCCCGCTCATCGACCTGAAGACCGCCGAGGACGGTGACATCGAGATGCCCGCCACGAATGAGGCTGAAACAGAAGCAGCTGTCAAAGCTGCTGGCGCCGGGAATCGCGCCGACAAAGCCGCCTCCGGCATCGGTCAGATACTCGTCCACCAAGCCCAGCGGCAGGGGTTCCATGCCGATGAGACCGTTCTCCGACTGGAACATGACGTCGATTCCCGCCGGAAGATAGTTGGCGACCTCGGTCGGCAGACCGATGCCGAGATTGACGAGATTGCCGCTCTTCAGTTCCAGCGCGACCCGGCGCGCGATCAGCTGCTTAGCGTCCATCGTCTTTTTCCCTTTCCACCAGATGGTCGATCAGCACGCCCGGGGTCACGACCTCGTCCGGCGAAATGACGCCGACGGGAACGATCTCGACCGCTTCCGCGATGACCGTGGTTCCTGCCATGGCCATGACCGGATTGAAGTTCCGGGCGATCAGCGCGTAGTCGAGATTCCCGAGATAGTCGGCCCGATGGGCGGCGATCAGCGCGAAATCCGCCGAAATCGGCAATTCGAGCAGAAAGATCTTGCCCAGGATTTCGATCTTCCGCGCCTTCTCGGCGATGTCGGTGCCAACTCCCGTCGGCGTCAGTACGCCGCCCAACCCGCTGCCTGCCGCCCGGATCCGCTCGGCAAGCGTTCCTTGCGGGCATAGTTCCACCTCCGTCTCGCCCGCCATCATCTGGCGTTGGGTTTCGGGGTTGGTGCCGATATGCGAACAGATGATCCGCTTTACCGCCTTGGCATCAATCAATCGGCCGACGCCCAGACCTGGACGCGCCGTATCGTTGGTGATGAGTGTGAGATTCTTTCGACCCTGGCGCACGAGCTCCCCGATAAGCCGACTTGGCGCACCGACAGCCAGAAAGCCGCCGATCAGGATCGACGCGCCATCGGGGATGGTTTCGACAGCTTCCGTCAGCCCGATTGTTTTGTTCATGGTTAAGCTCCAGTTATTTTGGCCGCTCGCTCAATGCTTGCAGGACCGCTGCGCGGCGGTTTCGCCAGCGGCGAGTTCGATGATTTCCTCGGTGATTTCCTCCTGCCGGACCAATTTCTGGCTCGCCTGCAGACGAGAAAGCTGCCGTTCAATCTGGGTCCGCGCCGCAGACATGGCTTCCATCCGCGCCTCGTTCTCCGCCGCGAAGGCATGGAGGGCTATCGTGCAGAGCTGTGCGTGCAAATATTCCGCCGTGAGCGCGCTGAGAAGCATCGTCGGCGCCAAGTTCAGCACAGGCAGGTTGGCATCGGTGGATCGAGGGAACAGTGTCAGGTCGAGAGGGAGCAGTTGTCGGCGCTCCACACAGGTGCCGTGACCGGGCTGCCATATGCTGAAAACGGCATCAAGTCGGCCAATCTCTCCCGTTGCCATGCGAGTGTAGAGCGCGGTGGCGATACCATCGGCAAGCTTTGGAATGCCGGGAGAATGAGACGGCATGGCGCTTTTCCAGCCGACGGCAAGTCCCCTTTCGGCGGCGGTGGCGGCGCCGCGTGTTCCGATGAGAAACAGATCCGATGTGGCAATGTCATCACGGACGGCATCAATTACCCGTGCGCTGAAGGCTCCGACAAATCCCTGTTCGGCGCAAAACAGCACGATGGCCGAACGTGTCGATGGAGAGGCGCCGCCGGAGTGAGCGGAGGGAGCCAGCGCCAGGACCCTTCCGATGGCAGCTGCAATTGTCGCCGCATAGGAGTCAACGGCTGCCAATTGACCGCGCGCCTGCTGGGCCCGCGCCGCCGCGATTCCCCGCATGGCGTTCACCACCGCGCCGAGCTGGTGGACCCCATCGATGCGGGTGCCGATATCGGCGAGACGTTCGGTCATGCCGGAGACGGAGGTGCGGCGGCGGGGGGCGTGACGGTCTTGACATAGCGTTGCAGCGTTTCACGAAGCACTTGCTTGGCGGCGGCGTCGAGAGTGCCGGTCTCCTGGATTTGGCGGACGGCATCCGGCGCGCCTCGGTCGATCGCATCATGCAGACCTCGCCGGAACTCCAGGACCGCCGTAAGCGGCAAGGCATCCAGCAAGCCTGATTGAACGGAAAGGACCAGGGCGATCTCGTCGGCAAGCCGCAGGGGGGTGTGCTGCGGCTGATCCAGGATCGCGCGAATGCGGGCACCTCGCGTCAGTTGATCGCGGACCCGTGTATCGGGCATGCCGCCGAACCGGGTGAACATCTCCAGCTCGATGAACTGGGCGTAGTCGAGGCGCAATGTCTGAGCCGCGTCGCGCAGGGCGCGCGCCTGGGTCTTGCCGCCAACCCGGCTGACGCTGGTGCCCACGTCCACCGACGGCTTCAGCCCTTCATGGAACAACTTGGCGTCCAGCACGATCTGGCCGTCTGTGATGGAGATCAGGTTGGTCGGGATATAGGCGCTGAGATTGCCCGCGTCGGTCTCGGCGATGGGTAGCGCGGTCAGCGAGCCGCCGCCCTTCTCCTTCGACAGCTTGGCCGCGCGCTCCAGCAGCCGCGCATGCACATAGAACACGTCCCCGGGATAGGCCTCGCGGCCCGGCGACTGACGCGTGAGCAGCGCGATCTCGCGATGGGTGGCGGCATGCTTGCTCAAATCGTCGATCACAACTAGGGCATGCTGGCCACGATCGCGGAAATACTCAGCCATGGTGAAGCCCGCGAAGGGAGCAATCCATTGCAGTCCGGGGGAACTGGCCGCCCCCGACACCACGATGATGCAGCGTTCGGGCGCGCCATTGGCCTGGATGGCATCGATGGCGCGCCGGACGCTGGAACTTTTTTGGCCGACCGCCACGTAGACGCAAACGATGTCGCTGCTCTTCTGATTGATGATGGTATCGATAGCGATGGTGGTCTTGCCGATGGCCCGGTCGCCGATGATCAGCTCGCGCTGCCCCCGGCCGAGCGCGAACAGCGTATCGATGACCACCAGACCGGTCTGAACCGGCTGGGTCACCAGATCCCGGTCGATAATGGCCGGTGCCGGGCATTCGATGGGCTCGCGCGCTTCCTCGGCGATGGCCCCTTTTCCGTCAAGCGGCCGGCCCAGGGGATCGACCACCCGGCCAAGCAGTCCTGGCCCCACCGGCACACGCACCACATCGCCGGTGCCGCGCACCACGTCTCCTGCCTCGATCAAATTCACATCGTCCAGCAGGACACAGCCGATCCGGTCGCGCTCCAGCACCTGGACAAAGCCGAACTGTCCCTTGTCAAAGCGCACCAATTCATCGAGCCGGATATGGGGCAGCCCGGAAACCAGTGCGATGCCGTCCCCGATCTCCTCGACCCGGCCGACCTGTTCGGCCAAGGGAGCGAGAGAGACGGCACCAAGCGCGGCGTGGGCACCGTCAAGCCACTGGCTGGTGCTAGACATGGGTAAGCTCCGCCAGGATTTTGACCAGATCGGCCTGCCAGCTGTTGCTCACCGAGAGATGGGGGCCGCGCAGCTCCAGGCCGGCGATCAGGCCTCCATCCACCGAGAAGGTGATCTGGGGAGAGGCCCCGAAGGCGTCGCCGATCTGCTGGCGCGTACGGTTCTGCTCGTCCGGATCGAGCGGGGTGGCGCTGATCGCCTCAAGGGTCGTGACGGATTGCCGCTCCGCGTCCGGCAGTGCCCGGATTTCGCCGGTAAGCCACTCCAGGAAGGCCGCGCGCACCACGGGACCGTCGAGACGGGCGGCCAGACGCCGGGCGATCTCCACCGCAAGCCGGCTCGCTTGGTCGGCCCACGCCTTGCCGGCTTCTGCCTTCTCCGTCTCGATTGCTGTCTTTGCCGCCGCTTCCAGGGTTGCCGCCTCCTTGGCGGCGTCATCCAGACGCGCGGTCCGCGCCTGCTCGGCGGCGGTGTGGGCGGTGGCCAGGATCGTGTCCCGCTCTTGGGCAAAGCCCGCCCGTGTTGTGTCGATCTCGGTCAGGGCGGCGGTCGCTTTTGCGTTCTTCTCCTCCGCCTCGGCCAGGCCTTTCTGCGCGGCGACCCGGCGCTGCTCGATCATGGCCGAGACAGGGCGCCAGAAGAAATGCTCCAACAGCCAGATCAGGATGACGACGTTGACGGTCTGGATACCGACCGTCCACCAATCGATGGTCATGGCGCTATTTCAACAGCGGGTTGGCGAACAGCAGGAGCAGCGCGATCACCAGACAATAGATCGCCATGGTCTCGATCATGGCGAGCCCGACGAACAGGGTCCGCGAGATGGTGCTGGCCGATTCCGGCTGGCGAGCAATGGCGTCCATGGCGGCGGCCACCGCACGGCCCTCGGCCAAGGCCGGGCCGATCGCCCCGAACGAGACCGCCATGGCGGCGCAAAAAATACTGACGACGGCGAGCCAATTCATGATGGTTTCCTTGGATCAGGGGCCGGCGGCCCTTCGTGGAGCGTTCCGGCAATGAAGACCATGGCCAGAATCGCGAAGATGTAGGCCTGAACCGCCCCGGTCAGGAGATCGAGCGCCATTAGCGGGATCGGCACCAGCAGACCCGCCAGCGACAGGACGATGCCGATCACGAATACGCCGCTCATGACATTGCCGAACAGCCGAACCAGCAGCGAGAAGGTGCGGGTCAGGCTCTCGAGGAAATTGAGGGGAATCATGATCGGACTGGGCGTAGCGAAGGTGGCGAGATATCCGCGCACCCCACCCGCGCGAATGCCGAACCATATCACCGCGACAAAAACCAAGATTGCCAGCGCGGCATCCGTCTCGAGATGGGCGGTCGGCGGTTCGATCCCCGGCAGCAGTGTTGTCCAGTTCGCCACGAAGATGAAGATGAACAGGGTGCCGATGAAGGCGCGGTACGGGCCTGGCTCTACCCGCATTGTGTCGCGGATCTGGCTGTCCACGGTATCGACGATCAGCTCGAAAAAGGCCTGTCTCGCCGATGGGACCAGCGAAAGACGGCGAGAGACTAGGGCACCACCAAGCACCAGAACCCCCATGAGCGCCCAGGTGGTCACCACGCCCGTGGTGATCGGCACCGGCCCCAGATGGAAAAGCGCAACACTGGTCAGCGGTGACGCGATCATGAGGTCGCCTCCCGGACCCGGCGCATGGCTACTGGCCGAGCGATAAGGATGCCGAGCGCCACCATGAGCAGCGGCGGCGCACCTTCCATACTCACCAAAGTCAGAATTCCCCCCAGCAGGATGAAGCGGCCGATCATCATGCCGATGGTGCGTGCCACGTGATCGCCACGGGTAAACCTGCAAGTGATCGGCCAGAGGCTGCGGAAATAAAGCCCCCCAAGCCAAGTCCCGGCGGAGAGATGGGCCATAAGGCTGACACCCATGGCCCAGAGCGGCAAAGCATCGAAGAGCAGGGCATTCATGCGCTTTTCATCCATTTCCAGGCGGACCAACCTCCGAGCGCCAAGCCCAACAGCATCAGGGGGGCGGTCCAGAACAGTCCGGAGTTGAAGCGGCCGTCGAGCCAGCGGCCGAGAAAAATCCCCATCAGCATCGGCCCGACGATAATCCAGCCGAGCACCCCGATCTGGGCAAGACGGGCCACCACGGACCCATCACCATTCCGCAGCCAGCTCTGGTGCCGCTCACCGCGCAGCCGGATTTCGGTTACCAGAGGGTCCTCCTCGTCCTTCATGTGAACAGCCCCGGCCCGCGCCGCCCGTCCGGTCTCAACCGGCCGATGATCTGGCGAATGGCGTTCAGTTGCAGACGGGTGCTCTCCACATGCTCCGTCCGTTCCGTCTCCAGATCTGCGCGGAACCGGCTGAGGACCGTCTTGTCAAGCGTCACAAGGTCATCGCCGGCGACCGCCTCGCGGGTGGCGATGGCGATATCGCCTCCACCGGTGACCGTAAGGACTCCGCGCCGCACCGCGCAGTAGCGCCGCGCCCCATCACCACGCTTCCAACTCACCACTGAGATCACCAGGCTGGTGAGAAAATCGGCGTGCCGGGGCAGGATTCCGAAGCTGCCGCTGGTGTCTTCAGCGCGGAGCGCCTGCACTCCGTCCTCATCGACGACCACCGAGAGCGGCGTGATGATGCGCAGCTTCATGATGGGGGGGCCTTCTTGGCGGCGGCGGCCTCTTTCTGCCGCGCTTCCTCCAGGTTGCCGATCATGTAAAGCGAGCTTTCCGCCCAATCGTCGGTCTCCCCGTCGAGGATGGCGCGGCAGCCGGCCAGCGTGTCGGCGCGGCCGACGCTGCGCCCCGGCGTGCCGGTGAACGCCTCGGTCACCACGAAAGGCTGACTGAGGAAACGCTGGAGCCTGCGGGCGCGCTTGACCACCAGCCGGTCGCTTTCGCCCAGTTCCTCCACCCCCAGAAGGGCGATGATGTCCTGGAGGTCCTTGAAGCGGGCCAGCGCCTCGCGGGCTCGTTCGGCAAGGCGATAATGCTCGTCGCCCACCACCTGGGGATCAAGCAGCGCCGAGGACGAGGCCAATGGATCAATGGCCGGATAGAACGCTTCCGCCGCCAAGGCCCGCGACAGCATGATGATGCTGTCCATATGGCTGGAGATCGCCGTGACCGCCGGATCGGTGAAGTCGTCGGCGGGAACGTAGACCGCCTGGATGGCGGTGACCGCCGCCCCCGCTACCGAGGCGATGCGCTCTTGCAACGCGCCCACTTCGGTGGCCAAGGTCGGCTGATAGCCAACCCGCGACGGCAGGCGTCCCAGCAGACTCGACAACTCGGCTCCGGCTTGGACGAAGCGGAAGACATTGTCCATCAGCAGCAGCACGTTTTGATGCTTCTGATCGCGGAAATGCTCGGCGATGGTCAGCGCGGTCAGCGGCACCCGCCAGCGTGCCCCAGGCGGCTCGTTCATCTGCCCGTAGACCAGCACCGTCCGCGCCAGAACGCCCGACCCCTCCATATCGGTCAGCAGTTCGTGGCCCTCGCGGGAGCGCTCACCAACTCCGGCGAAGACCGAGATCCCTTTGTATTTCTCGACCATGGCGTGGATCAGTTCCATCACCAGCACGGTCTTGCCGACCCCGGCCCCGCCGAACATCGCCGCCTTGCCGCCCTGGGCCAGCGGCGCCAGAAGATCGATGACCTTGATGCCGGTCTCGAACACCTCGGTGCTCGAGGTTTCATCGCCCAGGGCCGGCGGTGGATTGTGGATGCCTCGTCGTGGTGTATCCGGGGGCAAAGCCGGCCCGCGATCGCGTACCGACCCGACAACGTCCAGCAGGCGGCCCAAAACCGCATCTCCGACCGGAACCGAAATGGGCTCTCCCGTCGCCCGCACTTTGGTGCCACGGGCGAGGCCAGCGGTCGCCTGAAGGGCGATGCCCCGGACGGTAACGGCATCCACGTGACTGTGAACCTCCAGGGTCAGCGGATCGGGCCGGTCCCACTCCACCACCAGGGCGGTGTTGATCGGCGGCATCCGTCTTGCGTCGAAACCCACATCGACGACGGCCCCACGAACCGACAGGACACGTCCTGCCGACTCGGCATCATTCACCATCGGAGTGATGGAGGATTCCACTGTGATGACTCCTGTCAGGCGACGGCCCGGTTGACCGTTGTCTGAGTGTGGCGGGCGATCATGGCTTCTTCGTCCGTGGCGATGACGCGGACTTCGATCATGCTGTCTGGTGAACTGATGCAGGCGACGCCGGACATATTGGCGTCTCTATCAAGGCGGAGGCCGAGCCAAGCCATGCGTTCGCACACTGCGGCGCGGATCGCCGGGGCGTGCTCGCCGATGCCGGCCGTGAAGACAAAGCCGTCCAAGCCACCCAACGCACTCGCCATCGCGGCGGCCTCGGCGGCGATGCGGTAGGTGAACAGCTCAAGCGCCTCCTGGGCATGCTGGTCGTCGCTGGCAAGCAGCACGCGGACATCGCCGCTGATGCCGGACACTCCCAGCAGACCGGAGCGCCGATAAAGCATGTCCTCGATATCGGAGAAACTGTGCCCCTGGCGGCCGAGATAGAGGATCACGCCGGGATCGAGACTGCCGCAGCGGGTGGCCATGACCAGTCCGTCAAGGGCGCTGAAGCCGGTTGTCGTGGCGATACTTCTGCCGTCAAGCAGTGCGCAGAGACTGGCGCCGGACCCCAGATGGGCGACGATAACCCGACTGCGTGCCAAGGCGGGTGACGTCTGCTTCAAACGGCCGGCGATATATTCGTAGGACAGCCCGTGGAATCCGTAGCGGCGCACGCCAGCCGCCGCCAAGGCTCGGGGCAAGCCAAACCGGCCTGCCACCGGAGGCAGGGTGCTGTGAAATGCGGTATCGAAACAGGCGACCTGGGCGAGCGCCGGACGAGCGGCGGTAACCGCGCGGATTGGCGCGAGATTATGTGGCATATGGAGTGGGTCGAGCGGGGTCAGAGCGACCAGGGCCGCCATCAACGCGGGCGTGATCAATGCCGGCGCGATATGGTCGGCGCCGCCATGCACAACGCGGTGACCGACGGCGGCGAGAACATCGTCGCCAAGATGGGCGTCGATGAAATCCAGCAATGCGCCAAGGATGGTATCGAAGGCCTGGTTCGTATCCGCCGGCCAGCACCGGTCGGCCAGCACGGTGCCGGCGGCATCGCGGGCGATCAGATGCGGTGCCGCGTCCAGATCCTCGATCTCGCCGCGCATGCGGAGCGTGAACTCGGGCTCGGTGCCGAACAGAGCGAATTTCAGGCTGGAAGAGCCGGCATTCAGGGTGAGCAGCGACCCGGCCATGGTCTTATCGTTCCATGACATAGGTTCCCGGAGCGTCGCAGAGTGGCGCAAAGCCGGGCGCGCCCATGGGTGGCGGGTCGATGTGAGGCCCGGAGGAGTGCCGGCCAAGCCATTTATCCCACTCCAGCCACCATGACCCATCCTGGGGCGCCGTATCGCGTTCCCATTCATCAGGGCCAAGGGTGCGGGCACATTTGTCGCGGGTTCGAATGCGGAAGGTACGGCGCGGGTGTCCTGGTTCACTGACGATGCCGGCGTTATGGCCGCCGGAGGTCAGGACGAAGGTCAGCTCGCCACTATTCTGGAAATGAAGTTTGAAAACCGAATGCCAGGGCGCGATGTGGTCACGTTGGGTCCCCACCACAAACATGGGCAGCCGGATGTCGTCCAACGCCAGGATGCGGTCATCGACTCGGAAGCGCCCCTCAGCCAAATCGTTATTGAGGAACAGTCCTCGCAGATACTCGATATGCATCCGCGCCGGCAGCCGGGTGCCATCGGCGTTCCAGGCCATGAGATCGTTCGGCGAGGGTTGCTCGCCCAGCAGATAATCGCGGATCGCGTGGGACCAGACGAGGTCATTGGACCGCAGCATCTGGAACGCGCCGCCCATCTGGGCGCTGGTCAGATAGCCCTGCGACTGCATCATGTCGTTGAGGAAATCCAGCTGGTCCTCGGTGATGAAAAGCTGCAATTCACCCGCCTCGGTGAAATCGGTCTGGGAGGCGAAAAGGGTCAGACTGGCCAACCGGAGGTCTCGATCCCGTGCCATGGCGGCAGCGGCGATGGTCAGCAATGTGCCGCCGAGGCAGTATCCAACGGCGTGGACCTTGGCATCACCGCAGATCGTCTGCACCGCGTCGATGGCGGCCATGACACCCTGCGACCGGTAATCGTCGAGCGAGGTGTCGCGCATCTCCGCGCCGGGATTGCACCAGGATATCACGAACACGGTGCGCCCCTGCGCCACCAGCCAGCGAATCAGGGAATTGCCGGGGGACAGATCGAGGATGTAGTACTTCATGATCCAGGCGGGCACGATCAGCACGGGCTGAGTCCCCACCGCGACGGTCGTCGGCGTGTACTGGATCACCTCCATCAGCATATTGCGGAACACCACCTTGCCTGGGGTGGTGGCAAGATTTCCTCCGACCGTGAATTCACTGGTGCCGGCGGTGCCGTGTGCGGCGGCTTGATCGCGCAGCAAATTTTGCAGTCCGTCCCTGAGATTGGCCCCGCCGGTGGCGCGGGTGGCCTCGATCACCTCCGGGTTCAGCCAAGGGAGGTTGGATGGCGATATAAGATCGGACCATTGCCGCATGCAGAACGCGACCATGCGTTCATTGGAACTGCCGACCCCCCCTGGACTGCGCACAACATCGTCGCGCCATTCCTCGCCGAGCAGAACCGCTTGGATCAGCATGTCATAAGGCCATTGCCGCCACGCCGGGTTGGCAAAGCGATGGTCGTCCGCCCGAGGCTCGATCGCCTTTGCGCATCCCATGGCGGCAAGCCCGAGACGCTGCCATTGCTTCAGCGCCGTGCGCCCCAGCTCTGCCGTCTGAAACGGCGCGTTCGCCGCGTGAGCGGCCCAATCAAGGAAGGCGAGGCCGACGGTGCTGGGCGATCGGCCCCCAGTCAGGCGACTTTCCCAAACGTGCAGCATGCGATCAAGGTCGGCCGGCGTGAGCATTTCCGGCATGAGGCTAAGTCCTTCATTGCGACGGATCATACGTCGGCCCCGGGCAGCGGCTTGGGGCGTTGATCCGGGTGGTAGCCGGAATCGATCCACATGATATGGTCTTCCACCCAGCCCTTCAGATCGTCGGCCACCGCTTCGATTCCCGCCTTCATGTCTTGCGAGAAACCAGCCCCTTCGAGATTGAGCCGGCCCAACTCGGCCTCGAGCCTTTTGTGGCGGCTCTCCAACTCCTCGATGTCGGCGAATTTCTCGAATTGTTCGGGGGTGTCCATTTGGCTGGCCTTCTGCCTAAGGATGGAGATCCGTGCCGCCAGTGCCGTCAGTCGGATTTCCAGCCCCGGATGCAAGCCAGCTTGTTCCATGTCGCGTCTCCTGTGATGGCGACGCTCCAGCATTGCTCCGCCAGATTTAGAATGGGCGTACGGGAGAATGGGGCGCAGACTCGGAAATTACTCACATGTCTGCCGCAACTTGCACACTCCAGCTATCCAAGGGGAGCGCACAATCAGGCCATTACCGCTCCGCCCCCTATTCCGCTGCGGCTCCTCGATGGCGACATCGACCATTGCGGCCCAAAACTCCCGCATCCAGCCGACGACGGTGCGATGCCGCTGGACAAAATCATTCCCACCGACGAGCCGCAGCCAGGCGGCAATGCCATCGCTGACCCGGCGGGCAGGATTGCGGATGATCGAGTGTGCCCCAGGGCCAACGGCGCTCGAGCGCAGCGCCTTCTTCCTGGTCAACCTGTGGCGGGCGACTGCGGAAGCCAGGAACTCTTCGTAGATTTTCCTTCCCATGCGCTCGGCCGATATTGCCGACTATCTCGGGCTGCGATCCGAAACGCTAAGCCGTCAGTTCGCCGCGCTCCGACGCGAAGGGCTTATTTCCGTCATCAGCACGGACCGCTTCGTGCAGATACATGACATTGAGCGCCTCGCAACTGTTGCCGGATTCGGCGTGAGGAGACACAGCGCGATGACGCCCCCCCTGCGGCCTGACACGGGGCACCGGAACCGCGCCGCGGTACCCGGATCGCCCGAGGGCGGCTTCCTATCAGGCCTTGAGGATCGCGGGAAATCACTTGTTTGCCGTACCCCCAAATGCGCCGTCCAGCCCCCAGGAAAACTGCGCCTTTCCGGCGGGCCGCGCGGCGGGGTTTTCGGTACAGGCCGGTGATGCTGTTTCTGCCCGCTGCCCTTTGATCACTTCTTTGCTATCATCGGCGGCAACGTGGCGGGCGTGGCCCCGCTGGAGGGTGACCGATGGCCGGTTTGTTGAATGTGCAGGATGATCCCAACCTGGGAAAGCTGCTGGAGCGCATCGTTCCCTCGATGCAGCCGGAGGCCGTCTACCTGTTCGGCTCGCGGGCGCGAGGCACCAACCGTCCCGACAGCGACTATGACCTTCTTGTGGTTATGCCGGACGACACCCCGCCCGAGAGGATGAGCTTGCTGACGGCATTCAAGGCGACCGACGGCTTCGACGTGGCGATGGAGGTGATTCCCTGCCGCCGGTCGGTGTTCGAGCGCAAGAAGCTGGTGCCGGGCACGCTCAGCCGAACGGTATGGGCCGAAGGACACCTCGTGCATGGATATTGACGAGGTTCTCCCCTGGCTGGCGGTGGTCGAGCGCGACCTGAAGGCTGCGCGCAACTGCCTGTTCGGGCCTGAACCCACCGAGGAGGCCGCCGCCTACCATTGCCAGCAGGCCGCCGAGAGGCTGGTCAAGGCCGTCCTGGTGAGCGAGGGCGTCAACGCGCCATACTCACATGACATCCGTGTTCTCGCCGGCCTGCTGCCGAAATCCCCGCTTGCCGCCCTGTTGCTGCCATTGGCCCGGTTCACCCCCTATGCCACGGCCTATCGCTATCCGGTTGATGACCCGTTCGGGGTTCCACCGTCGCCATCAGTCGAAGAGATTGCCGGCTGGGTACAGGAAATCGAGATGGCGAAAGCGGAGTTTGAGCGCAGCCTCGGACGATAGCATTACCGCTCGCGCCAGTATTCCGGTTTCCAATGGTTGGCGGCGATCATCCGCTTCACTGGCCCGTCTGCCAAGCGACGCGATCAAACGCCATGGTGTCCCCGCTCACCACGTACCAGCACACCAAGCTGGTCCTGGCCAGGGCGCCAAGCTGGTTCTTGCCGCGCACGGTGGTGCCGAAGGCGACCAAGCGCCCCAGGAGTTCCTCGTCACTGGCGATCTGCGAGGCCAGCAGCGAGGAGGGCTCGTCGAGAACGAAGCCGTCCCGCCACTGAAACGAGGACGGGTCGTCCATTCTATCCTTGTAGGCTTCAAGGCACTCTCTCCCCAGGCCGGGGTTGGCCTTCATCAGGCGGTCCGCCACCTCGATATTGTGCTTGATCCGCTGCATGCTCGCGGCCGACGACTGATCGGCCGGCTGCGGCTGTTGACGCTGCTGCGCCTTCTGGCACTGGCGAACGATGTCGCTGTAGCCCTGGCCGTGCTGGCGATTCCACTCGATCAATCGCTGGGCCCCGGGGTCATTGGGGCACAGTGTGGCGGCGTCCTGGGCGAAAGCCGGCGTCGCCATCTCGCAAATCAACACGGCAGCGATCATGCAGGTGGTGTGGGGAAAGCTACCCATGGCTTGAATCTCCAATTTTAGGTGGCAAGGGTCACGCCGCCGCACGGCTTGGCATTCGTCCTCATTTTTGAACGGCAAGGATCGGCTGGCCCAATTCGTTGAACTCGATCCAGCCAAGCCGCCGGTACCCGCCATCCGCTTCGAGATCGTCAGATCGGCCGCACCATGGTGGCCGTGACGAGCAGACCACTTTTCTCGACGCCATCCTTTCCGGTCCAAGTATTCAAGGCCACAGTTCCCTCAACGTGAACCCGCTGGCCTTTGGTGAGAATACCCCGAGCCCGCTCCCCGAACTGATTAACGCGGGTTACAAACGTCTTTCCCGCTCGATCCTCGACAACGACCGTCAAGCTGGCAAGAGGAAGCGCTCCATTCCTCGTCATCTTGAAATAAACATCAAAAACCAGAACGCCATCAAATGAACAGTTCATGCCAATCATTTCCATCTCCATTATTTTGCTGGAATATGTGAATATCCATGCTCTCTGACTCGGTAAGGCGCATTGCCTTTCGAGTATGACTTCGCTAAATATGAAGACATCTGTAGGCAGTAATTTCTTGCGTTTTCAAATTCGCATTGCTGAACAACCAGATCAGACCCTATCGCATGGGGTGATGGCCTTATGATCGTGACGCCATTCAGTGATGGGACGCCGTTGTACTCGTGGTTGCAGTAATTAATGAGGCCGTCCTCAGAAGCACAAACAATACGTTTCCACATATCATTCGTTTTCTGAAATAGACCATATGGAGACTGCACCAGTGAGCCATTCAAGAGGATGATGAAATGATAATGCGGATGATGAGACGCAGCCTGTTCTCTTACCCAGACGTAATGCA
>Ga0265313_10000003_pt1 | contig 196723 bp, 158 predicted proteins | sample 4123metaG_FD_203122 | JGI IMG/M metagenome (GOLD analysis project Ga0265313, IMG submission 203122) | Rhizosphere microbial communities from Carex aquatilis grown in University of Washington, Seatle, WA, United States - 4-1-23 metaG | ecosystem: Host-associated > Plants > Roots > Rhizosphere... | reverse complement strand
TCGTGCCGCCATCACCGCGGCGCGCACGGCGCGGGAGGCCCCCCTCCCTCTGAGGGGCTCCACATCCAGTAGCTCGAGCGGCCAACCGAGCGCAGGCAGGAGACGAGCCTCGATACCCCGCGCGGTCCCGCAAAACACGACGTCTACGTCCGCGAGCGCGTGGATCGCTTCGGCGACGGCGACGGCGGGAAAGACGTGTCCGCCGGTTCCGCCGCCCGCGATGAGTACTCGCGGCGGGCTCAAGGCCTCGCCTCTGCGTTCGGTTCTCCGGTGGCTGCGGCCGGCAAATCGTCGAGGCGGGACGTCTGCGGCGCCGACGGAACGATTCCTTGGTCTTCCGCCTGCCGAGAAATGTTGAGCAGGATGCCGACCGCAACCGCGTTCACGAGCAGCGACGATCCCCCGAAGCTCACGAACGGCAGCGTCAAACCCTTCGTCGGGAGAATCGCGAGCGCGACGGCGACGTTGATGAGCGCCTGCACACCGAACATCGTCGAAAGACCGAACGCGAGGAACGTTCCGAAGTCGTCGGGTGCGCGCAGGGCTGCACGAACGCCGCGCGCCACCAGAACGAGATAGGCGGTGCACAGCGCCGCCACGCCCAGAAAACCGAGCTCCTCACCGACGATCGCAGCGACGAAGTCGGTGTGCGCCTCGGGCAAATAGAGGGTCTGAAGCCCTCGTCCGAGGCCGAGCCCGGTCGGGCCGCCCGAGCCGAACGACATGACGCTCTGGAAGGGCTGATAGGCGAGGTCCTGCCGGTGCTCGTCCATGTGCAACCAGGCGAGGTAGCGTTCGTAGCGGTACTCGCGGAACCGGATGGCCGCGGCACCGAAGGCGACGCCGAGAATCGACGCCCCGAGGATGTAGCCAATCTTGGCGCCGGCCACGAAGAGCATCGTGAAGGTCAAGAGGAGGAGCACGACAGCGCTTCCGAAGTCTGGCTGCTTGAGGCACAGCAACATCAGTACGCCGGCGACGATGAGGTGGGGCAAGAAGCCCACGGTGAACGTCTTGACGCGCTCGGCCTTCTTCGCGAGCGAGTATGCCAGCCAGATGACGAGCGCCACTTTGGCCATCTCCGCCGGCTGCACGTGAATGGGGCCGATCGTGAGCCAGCGAGCGGCGCCGCCGCCGGAGTGGCCGAACCCGATCACGCACAGGAGCAAGAGCACTCCGACCGCGACGAGGACGGGATACGTCAGCCTGTACAGTCGATGGTAGTCGAAGCGGCTGGCGCCCCACATCGCGGCGAGCGCCGCGACCACGTACGCGACTTGGCGCTTCAGAAAGAACTGCGGATCGTGATTCTGCACGGTCGCTTGGACCGCGCTGGCGCTGTAGACCATCACCACTCCGAAACCGACCAGGGCCACAACCACCGCGGCCAGCACCGAGTCCACCTGGCCCAACGTGCCCGGAGACTTCGGCCGAGCGTCGAGCGGCGCGGCGAGGCCCAGCTGGACGGTGCGCCGAAAGTTCTTCACGCGGCCGACTCTTCCTCGAGCTTGCGCACGGCGCGCACGAACTCTTCGCCGCGGTGCTTGTAGTCGCGAAACATGTCGAAGCTCGAGCACGCAGGCGACAGCAGCACGGCGTCACCCTCCCTGGCGAGCGACGCGCCCATACGCACGGCGTCGTCCATCGTGGCGGCGCGGCGCACGGGGACGCTTTCGCCGATGGCGCGTGCGATCGCGTCGGCCGCCTCACCCAGGAGAACGACCGCCCGCGCCTTTCTGGCGATCGCGGTGGCCAGCGGCCCGTAGCTCCCTCCCTTGTCGCGGCCCCCCGCGATCAGCACCGCCCGCTTTTCGGAGAGGCCGTCGAGAGCCGTCACGGAGGCTCCCACGTTGGTCCCCTTCGAGTCGTCGTAGAAGCGAATTCCGGAGACTTCGGCGACGAGCTCGGTCCGATGCGGCAGACCACGAAACTCGGCTAGCACGCGCCGGATCGTCTGGCTGGCGACGCCGAACGGGCGCACGCACGCGATGGCGGCGGCCACGTTGAGCGCGTTGTGACCGCCCGTGAGTGCCATCTCGGAGCGGGCGAACCGGTCGCCCGTCGACCGGTCGACGACGGCGTCATCCGTTGCGTCGACGATGGCCCCCGGCCCGAACGTGACGATGCGCGCGCGGCCGCGCTTCGCCTGACGCAGGCACGAAGCGTCGCCATGGGGGACGACGGCCCAATCGGTCTCTGTTTGGCGAACGAACGCGTTGCCCTTCGCGGACGCGTATTCGTCGAGGCTGGCGTACCGATCGAGGTGGTCGTCGGTGACGTTGAGCAATGCGCTCACGTGCGGACGGAATCGATCGACGTGCTCCATTTGAAAGCTCGACACCTCGACAACGACGGCGTCGAAGCGTTCGTCGGCGTGGTCGGACAGCGGTTCGCCGAGGTTGCCGCCGACGAATGCACGAAGCCCGTGCGCCTTGAGCATCTCGCCAACGAGCGAAGTCGTGGTGCTTTTGCCGTTGGTGCCGCCGACGGCGACAACGGGCGCCGGATGGGTCATCTCGCGCGCGGCGAGCTCGACTTCACCCCATACGACCGCCCCCCTCATCTCGGCAGCCGCGACCTCGATCAGCGGCGGAACGCCCGGTGAAAGGACGACGACGTCCGCCTGCTCAATGCCCACGCCGGCGTGTCGTCCACCGACTACCGTCGCGCCGAGTCCCTCGAGCGCCCGCGCCTCGACGGAGAGGGAATCGGTCGGCTTGCGGTCGTTCGCGACCACCCGCGCGCCGCGGCGCAGACACAAGCGTGCGGCGGCCACGCCGCTCGCGCCCAGACCGACGACCACGACCAGCTTGCCCGTGAGGTCTGTCATGTTCAGCCTCCGCTCCGTCCCGGCTCGGTGGCCCCTGTTGCACGGGATTGCATCATCGCAACTTCAAGCTCGAAAGACCGAAGAGTGCCAAGAGAATGGAGATGATCCAGAAGCGCACGATGATCTTCGGCTCGGCCCACCCCTTCTTTTCGAAGTGATGATGGATGGGCGCCATCAGGAAAATGCGCCTCCCGGTGAGCTTGAAGCTCGCCACCTGAGCGACCACGCTGACCGCCTCGAGAAAGAACACGCCGCCGAGAATGGTGGAAAGAAGCTCGTTCTTCGTGAATACCGCGCACATACCCAGGCCGCCGCCGAGCGCGAGCGAGCCGACGTCCCCCATGAAGACCTGCGCCGGGTAGGTGTTGTACCAGAGAAAGCCGATGCCAGCGCCCACCATGGCACCGCAATACACGGACAACTCTCCGACGCTCGCGATCAGTGGAATGTCCAGATAGCGAGCGACCACGAAGCGCTGCGACACGTGCGCGATGCCGAAGGTCGCCCCCGCGAGGTACGCCCAGACGAGGTACGTGCCCGCGTTGATCATGACCGGGCCGATCGCGAGGCCGTCGAGCCCGTCCGTGAGATTCACCGCGTTCGACGTCCAGACGACGACCGTGACGGCGAATGGCAGGTAGAGCCAGCCGGGCAGAACGATCGGGTGCTTCGAAAAGGCGACGAACGGGACGCCCAGATCGAAGCGGATGTCCCACCAGTCCGACGGTAGATGGTCTTTGGCCAGAAACGCGTACGACAAGATCGCTCCGCCGATCGCGAACTGCCCGAGGAGCTTGTAGCGCCCGGGCACTCCGCGCGGGTTCTTCAGCTTGATCTTCAAGTAGTCGTCCAAATACCCGATCACGCCATAGCCGGCCGTGACCGCCGTCGTCGCCCACACGAAGACGTTGCGCGGATCGCACCAGAGAATCGTCGGAACCAAGACGCTGAGCAGGATGAGCGCGCCGCCCATCGTCGGCGTGCCGCTCTTGCTCTTGTGCGACGCCGGGCCGTCGCTGCGGACCACCTGGCCGATCTGCTTTCGCTGGAGCTCCCGGATGAACCAGGGCGAGAGGACGAATGCGAGGAGCATCGCGGTCATCGTCGCCACGATGGTGCGAAAGGGCACGTAGCGAAGGACGTTCAGCCAGCCCAACCAGGCCGCGTCGTGGCGTAGAGGAAAGAGGAGCTCGTAGAGCATCAGCGTACCTCCTCGCCGAAAGCGGTCACGAGCGCCTCGACGACGTGCTCGGCCCCCACGCTGCGCGATGCCTTCACCAGCACGGCGTCGCCGGACCGTACGCGATCGACCGCGATGTGCGCCGCGTGACCGGCGTCGCGGGCCAGCACGACGTCAACACCACGGCGCTCGGCCTCGCGTGCCGCGGCGTCGGCCAGACCGCCGCAGGATACGAGGAGCGCCACCCCCGCGTCGGCGACCGCCTTGCCGAGCGAATCGTGCTCCCGAGACGCCGCCGCCCCGAGCTCCTTCATCTCCCCGAGCACGGCCACGCGACGTCCGTGCGCCACCTCGCCCAATGTCGCCAGGGCGGCGCGCATGGAGGCGGGGCTGGCGTTGTACGTGTCATCGAGGAGGAGCACATCGCCACGAAGGCGACGCGAATGCATGCGGCCCGGGAGGGAGGAGACCATCCCGAGCGCCGACGCCACACGCGCTTGCTCGAAGGGCACACCGGCCACGGCTTCGGCCGCCGCGAGCGCCGCGACGAAGTCGATCGCCGCAGCATGGCCCGCCATCGGCAGGTGAAACGCCGCGGTCCCGCCGCGCGGGGTTCGAACATCCACCATTGACCCGTCCACGCCGACCGGCCGCCGCGAAACGAGCTGATAGTCCGCCCGCCCGTCGGTCCCGAACGTCACCACGCGCGCCGATGGAGCACGTCGTAGCTCGTGGACGACGGCCGGATCGTCGGCGTTGGCGATGGCGAAGCCGCCGGCGCGGACAGCCTCGAACAGCGCTCCCTTCTCGCGGGCAACGTCGTCGGCCGACCCCCCGACCCCGCCCGCGTGCGCGAGACCGATGTTCGTGATCACGCCAACGTCGGGTTCCGCAATCGCGGCGAGGGCGCCAAGCTCGCCGCGGACACTCATCCCCATCTCCAGGACCAGAAAGCGCGTGCACGGCTCGACCTCGAGCGCCACCGCCGGCACGCCGATGCGGTTGTTCAAATTGCCTCTTGTCGCATGGCACGCGCCGACAGCGCGAAGAATCGCCGCACAAAGCTCTTTCGTGGTCGTCTTCCCCGCGCTCCCGGTGATCGCGACGACGCGCGCCTGGGGATTCTGTGCCCTCCAGGCCCGAAGGTGGGCTCGCGCAATGGCGGCCCAAGCGCTCAGTGTGTCGGTCACCTCGACCACGTCGGCCCCGCTCCCCTCGCTCGGCGCACGGCCCTTTTCGACGATCAGGAGAACGGCGCCCGCTTCGATCGCCGCTTCGAGGTACGCGTGGCCGTCATACCGCTGACCGCGCAACGCGACGAACGCGCTGCCCGCTACGACCGCGCGGCTATCGGTGGTCACCCCGCGCGCAACACGGCCGCCCCGCGTCTGGACGACGCGCCCCCCCGTTGCCTCCGCCGCGGCCCGCGCGTCGAGAGGTGCCTGGTTGGCAGGAATCGGGGTGGCCACGTCAAGTCGCCTCGGCCGCGCCCCGGCGAGCGTCCAGCGCTCGGCGGGCTTCGATGCGGTCGTCGAAGGGGTGCTTCACGTTACCCACGATTTGATAATTCTCGTGCCCCTTTCCGGCGATGAGGACCACATCCCCGGCTTCGGCTGACTGCACAGCGAGCTCGATGGCCTTCCTGCGGTCGAGCTCCAGCACTGGTTCCCGACCGGTACGACGCACGCCCGCGACGACCGGCTCGGCGATGGATTCGGGGTCCTCGGTGCGAGGGTTGTCGCTCGTCACGAGCGCGACGTCCGCGCGCCGCCCCACCGCTTCCCCCATCGGGCCGCGTTTGGTCGGGTCGCGGTCTCCGCCGCATCCGAACACGCACCAGACCCGGGCCCTCGCGGCAGCGCGTACCGCGTCGAGAACCCGCGCCAGGGCATCGGGCGTGTGCGCGTAGTCGACCAGCACCGTCACGTCGTCGGCGGGTCCGTCGCAGCGCTCGAGACGCCCCGGCGCCCCCTGTTCCCGCGATAGCGCCCGGGCGGCGCGCTCGAGGTCAAGGTCGAGCGCCAGGGCGATGCCGAGCGCGAGGAGCAGATTCTCGAAGTTGTGCGCACCGACGAGCCGCGTGGAGACCGTCAGCTGACCCCGCGGAGTGCGGACTTCTGCGTGGGTCCCGCTCGCGTCCAGCCGCGTTTGTCCCGGAACGACGTCCGCGTCCGTCCCGGGGCGGGCGCTCACGCGGACGACCGCCCCGTGCAGGCGTCCGGCGAGGTCGCGGCCGAACGGGTCGTCGACGTTTAGGACGGCAGCCGCCGGCCCGAGCTCTGTGAAGAGGCGCGCCTTGGCCTCCGCGTAGGCCTGCATCGAGCCGTGAAAGTCCAGGTGGTCCTGGGTGAGATTGGTCAGGGCGGCGACACGGAATCGAATGGCGCGCACCCGGCCGAGCACCAGCGCGTGGGAGGAGACCTCCATGGCCACGTGGGTCGCGCCCCGGTCGCGCATGGCTGCCATCGTCCGCGCGATGTCGTCCGCCTCCGGCGTGGTGTGGAGCGCGTCGACGCGCCAGTCGGCGAACGCGTGTCCGATCGTGCCGAGAACCCCGGTGCTCTCGCGACCAAGGGCGCCGTCAATTGCAGCACGCACGAGGTGCGCGGTAGTGGTCTTGCCGTTGGTTCCCGTGACACCGACGACATCGAGAAAAAACGAAGGGTGCCCGTAGACGGCTGAGGCCGCGTAGGCGAGCGCCGTCACGGGATCGTCGACCAGGATCACCGGGACGCCCACGCCCGACGGGGTGACCGCACCCGGCGACGCCATCACGGCCGCCGCCCCACGATCGACGGCGTCCGCGACGAATCGTGCGCCATCGACGTGGCCGCCCCTTCGGGCGGCAAAGAGATCCGCGCGCCGGACCTCCCGCGAGTCGTGTCGCACGCCACAAACGCGAACCCCAGCATCGCCGATAACTTCGGCACGCATCGGCAACTCACGCACGAGCTCGTCCAGGCGCAGTCCCTCGCCGGCTCTCATGAGGTCGGCTCGAGCACCAGGTGCACCGGGCTCCCCCTCGCTGCCCCGGTTCCCGGCGCGGGCACCTGCCGTACGGCCCGCCCCCAACCCTCGATCTGCGGCACGAGCCCCGCTTTCGTCAACGCCACGACCGCGTCGTGGGCAGCCATTCCCGTCGCGTCCGGGACGCGGACGCTGCCAGGGACAAGGGGACCAGTCGGCTCCACAGGCGCTGCAGGCGGAGGCGACGCCGGTTGCGTCGCTTTCCCCGAGGTGTTGGGCAGCGTGCCGGCCCTGACTTCGGCCACCTCGCCTTCTTGCTTCGGCGGTCCGAGATTGGACACGCCAGCCGGCGGCACCACACCCAAGTAAGTGAGGCTGTCCTGAGCAACCCGACGGAAGACGGGCCCGGCCAAATCTCCTCCGTAACGGCCGATGGTCGGCTCGTCGAGCACAACCGCCACGACGATCCTCGGATGGTCGACGGGAACGAAGCCAACGAAGACGGCCGTGTACTTCTCGGTGGAGTACTTGCCTGTGGCCGGGTCGACCTTTTGAGCAGTCGACGTCTTTCCGGCGACGCGGAAACCAGGAATGGCGGCCTCCACAGCCGTACCGCCCTCGTCGGTGACCGCCGTGAGCATCTCGGCGACCGTTCTTGCGACGCCCGGCGTAAGCACCTCGCGCCGGACGTGCACGCTCGACTCCCGCGTGACTTCGCCGCGCCCCCCGGTCGCTCTCTTGACGAGGAGCGGCTCGAGAAGTCTGCCGCCGTTCGCGACCGCGCTCATGGCCATCGCGAGCTGCAAAGTCGTGACGCTGATACCTTGACCGAAACTGGCGCTCGCCGTTTCGGCGTCGTACCAGGGTCGCCCCCTCGGGCGGAGCACGCCGGTCGCTTCCCCGGGCAGTGGAATGCCGGTCGGCTCGGCAAACCCGAAGCGGCGGTATGCCGCGTAGAGGGACGGTTCGCCCAGCTTCAGGCCGATCTTGAGGGCGCCGATGTTCGAGCTGCGCGCGAGGATCTGCGTCGGAGTAAGGATGTCGTTGACGTGGGTATCGTGAACCGTGATGCCCCCGACCTGGTAGACGCCGTGCTCGCAGTCGATTTCGTCGGTTGGTTTGATCGCCCCGGCCGAAAGCGCGCCCGCGAGCGTGAATGTCTTCATCACGGAGCCCGGCTCGAAGCGGTCGGTCACAGCGCGGTCGCGGCGCGCGTCGGGGTCGCTCTCCGCGTAGTCGTTGGGGTTGTAGCCGGGGGCGCTGGCCAGCGCGAGAATCTCGCCCGTCGTCGGGTCTACGACGAGGAGCGAGGCTCCCTTCGTCTCGTAGGTTCGGACGGCGGCGTCGAGCTCGCGCTCGGCAACCCGCTGGATACCCTCGTCCAACGTGAGCCAGAGGTCGTCGCCCTGCAGCGCCCGCTCGTCGTTTGCGCCGTCGAAGAGGAGCCGTCCGCTCCGATCGCGCAGGCCGCGCACATCCTCGACCCTCCCCCGCAGCGGCTCGTCGAGCGCGAGCTCCAGACCATCCTTGCCCTGCCCGTCCGTACCGACGAACCCGAGCACCGAGCCGGCCAGCTCGCGGCCCGGGTAGTAGCGGTGGCCCTCGGCTTCGATCGCTACGCCACGGATCGGCCGTGCTTGTCTCTTCCCGTCGCCCAGCTCGCGCACGGCGATAGCCTCGGCACCGCTGATTCGCCGTTTGAGCCAGACGAAGCGATGGCGCGCCTCGAGCTTGCCATAGACCTCGTCGGGAGCCATCGATAGCGCTTGGCCCAGGCGGGCCGCGGCGTCACGCAGCACGGCATCTTGGCTCACCTTGTCGTCCGCACCGCGCAGCATCTCGACCACGTCCGCGCTCACGCTGGGCACCTCGACGCTGACGGCGAGCGGCGTCCCGTTGCGGTCGTAAATCGTCCCGCGCTTCGGTTGGACGTGAAGCCGGCGTTGGCGCTGCTTCTCGGCCAGCTCGCGCCACTCCGGGCCGTCTTCGACTTGAACGCGCCAAGCACCGGAGACGACGGCGCCCAGCGCCAAGCCCATCAGGCCGCAGAGGACCCCCATTCGCGTGCGGATCCACCGAGCGCGCGCGGGGTCCAGGTTTCTCACGGCGGCCCCTCGAAGCGCGCCGCGGACAGGTCCGCCCGCTCGGCGCCGGCAGGCCCCGCCGTCATCGATACCACTCGCTCCGGAGGTGGAGACTGCATGCCGAGCAACGTGCGCGCTACGAGCTCGACCCGTTCGGGAGTCTTGTAGCTCGCGGCCTCCACCTCGAGGACGCGCTTGATCTCTCGCAGTCTCGACTCTTCTTGCCGCGCGCGACCCAGCTCGTAGCCGAGTTGCATCGTCTTGCTTCGCAACGCGAGGTGGACGACGAACGCGCTGACGGCGGCGGCGGTCGCCAAGGTCCACACGGGCAGAAACGCGCGATGGTTCTGGCTCATTCGCTCCCCAGGAATTCCGCCCGCCGGGCAGCACGCAGCTTCGCGCTGCGGGCTCGCGGGTTCTGCGCGCATTCTTCGTCGCTCGCCAGCTGCGGCTTCTTCGTGAGGGGCGCCCAGCCATCCCCCGCGAAGGCGCGCTTCACGAGGCGGTCCTCGAGCGAGTGAAACGACATGACGGCCGCTACGCCGTCCTGGGCGACCACGTCGGGCAGCGTCGCGAGCAGCTGGTCGAGCTCATCGAGCTCTCGGTTCACGGCGATACGCAGCGCCTGGAACGTCCGGGTCGCCGGGTCGACGCCCCCTACCCGAGCGGGGCCGACCGCCCTTACGACGGCGCGTCGCAAATCGAGCGTAGTCCTCAGCTCGCCCGCGGCAAATGCCTTCTTGATGCCGCGAGCGATCCGCCGCGATCGCCGCTCTTCGCCGTACCGATAGATGACATCCGCCAGCTCGTCGTCGGCGAGCCGGTCGATCAGATCGAGCGCGGTCTCCTCGTCGTCCGGGTCCATGCGCATGTCGATCGGTCCTTCCCGCCGAAAGCTCATCCCGCGCGATGCGTCGTCCAGCTGGGGCGAGCTGACTCCCAGGTCGGCGATAATGCCGTCGACCCGCGAGATCCCGAGCGAGTCGAGCCGCTCGCGCAGCTGCGAGAAGGTGCCCCGCACGAACGCGACGCGGTCGGAGACCGGCGCCAGCCGCTCTTCGGCGGCTGCAATGGCGGTCGGGTCGCGGTCCACGCCGACAACGCGGGCCCTCGGCTCGGCCTCGAGCAGCGCCACGGTATGGCCCCCTCCGCCGAGCGTCGCGTCGACGTAGATCCCCCCCGCCCGAGGCGAGAGCGCACGGACGACCTCCTCTTGCATGACGCTGGTGTGCTCGAAGCGCTTCACGTCGCTCACCTCGTCGAAGTCGTCGCGCCAGACCCACTCCACGACCACCTCGGTCGAGAGCACGCCCGGAAGCGCGAGCTGCAGGTTGCTCATAGCCGCAGCTCCGCCAGGCGGCGCTTGATGGCGCGCCGCTCGTCGTCGTTGGTCTCGAACTGCTTCTTCCATTCGGACGTGTCCCACAGCTCGGCATGACGTCCCAGGCCGGCCCAGCGGACGTCTTTGCGCAAGCGGGCGTGATCGCGGAGCGTCGGCGGAACCAGGATGCGGCCGACCTCGTCGATCTCGCACTCTACGGCACCGGATACGTAGATGCGCTTGAGCTTTTCCACCGCCTCGTCGAAAAGTGGCATCCCCTGGAGTCGCGCTTCGAACGAGTCCCACTCCGCCAGGGTGTACGCGGCGACACACGGATCGAGCGCGCTGGTCAGCACGATGCGCCTGTCCCCCGTCGCGGCGAGCACGTCTCGATAGCGAGCGGGCACGCTGGTGCGTCCTTTCGCATCGATCGTGTGGTCGTACTGCCCGCGGAACATCGACGCGCTCTCGCCTCTCGATCGGGGCTACGTGGTTTGGGACTACTTACCACGATTTCCCACGTCTGAAGGCGACGCTATGGATACAGAGCTTCAGTGTCAACATTCATCGGGCATAACTGCACCTCCGCGCAGGTGAGAGACGCGCGCAACGACGCCGCGGCGGTCAGGGGCCGCAGCGCGCAGGAGGGCCTATCCGCCTGCCAAGACGTGCTTGGCGATGACGATGCGCTGCACTTCGCTCGTCCCCTCGCCAATCTCGCAGAGCTTCGCGTCGCGCAAGTGGCGCTCGACGTCGAACTCGCGGACGTAGCCGTACCCGCCGTGGACCTGCAGCGCGCTGTTGCACGCGCGGGTCGCGGCCTCACTCGCGAAGAGCTTGGCCATCGAGGCCTCTTTGGTGTGACGTCGCCCGCCGTCGGCAAGCCAGGCGGCCCGATGCGTGAGGAGCGCCGCCGCATCGAGCTCCGCCTTGGCGTCGGCGACCATCCATTGGATGCTCTGAAAGTCCGCGATTGGCTTTCCGAACGCCCGCCGCTCTTTCGCGTACTTCGTCGCCATGTCGAGCGCGCCGTAGCCAAGGCCGAGCGCCATCGCGGCGATGGAGATCCGGCCCCCGTCGAGGATGCGCATGGTGTTGGCGAAGCCCTCGTCGACCTCCCCGAGGCGCTGTGCGTCCGAGACGCGTACCCCATCGAGCGTGAGCTCGGCCGTGTCGCTCGCGCGGCAGCCTAGCTTGAGCAAATGCTTGGACGCGGAAAACCCAGGTGCACCTCGATCGACGATGAACGCCGTGATGCCACGCTGCTTCGGGCCGCTCGCGGTCGTGCGAGCGAGCACGACGCAGAACCCCCCCACCGATCCCTGGGTAATGAACGTCTTGGTCCCGTCGATGACCCAGTGGTCCCCCTCGCGGCGCGCCACCGTCCGCAGCGCTGCGGCGTCGCTCCCGCTGCCCGGCTCGGTCAACGCCCAGGCGGCGAGCCACTCGCCGGACGCCGCCTTCGGCAAGTACTTGCGCTTTTGGGGCTCGGACCCGAACGCGAGCACGTGACCGGTTCCCAATCCGTTGTGCGACGCGACGGTGAGCGCCATCGAGCCGTCGACGCGGGCCACCTCTTCGACGCAGATCGCGTAGGCGACCATGTCCATACCGGAGCCGCCGTACTGTTCCGGGATGCGGATGCCGAGGAGGCCCATCTGCGCGAGCTTCGGCACGATCTCGGACGGAAAGCGCTCTTCCTTGTCCCAGCGCTGGGCATGGGGGGCGATCTCGGAGCGCGCGAAGTCGCGCACGCTCTGGCGCAAGAGTCGGTGGTGATCGGAAGGCTCGAAGTCCATCTCGTGTTCTCTCTTTCGAGTTCCGACGAACAAGTCAAGGCGCCTCGACAGCTCAGCCCCGTAAACGGGCAGGGGCGTCGGCACGGGAAACTTGGGGCAACCTCTATAGCCCGCAGACCCAGGCGCCCTGCGTCGTTTTCTTGCAGCGAAAGTGGGCCGGACAACGGTCTTGCGGATCGCACGTGCGCGAGCAGTACTGTTGCGCTGGTTCCTCGATGCAGACACCGGCAGCGCAGTCGCCGGCCCGACCGCAGCCGGCTCCCAGATCGATTGGCCCCGTCTTGGCCTTTTTCTGGCCGCTCGCCGCGCCGACGACGCTCGCCTGGGCCAGCGCTTGGGCGATGATCGAGAAGAACGCGTCGGCGCGCGTATAGGCGTCGGGCGAGCCGGCCCCGTCGCAGCTCGAACCCACGGATCGAGAGGCGACGCCCACAATCTCTCCGGTCGTTTCGTCGATCGCGGGCCCGCCTGCGCCCCGCCCGCAAGCCTCGGCAATCTCCAACTCGGCCGCCGTTGCGTCGAGGACGGGCACGTGGTCGCTCACGAGCTTTTGGAGCTGCATCGCACCAGCCAGCCTGCCGAAAGCGACGGTCCGCAGATGATCGCCCTTGGCCGCGCCGGTGGCGCGCACCGAGAGCGGTCGAATGTCGTCGATGGTCGTATCGAGCAGGACCAGGGCGATGTCTGCGCCGCACAACACATCGCCCGGTGGTGCGACGACGACCCGACCGCGCGCCCGCTCCTCGGCGATCGCCAGCTCGTCGCCGACGAGAACCCGCACCGAGGAGGGCTCGCGCTCGCCGACGATCTGCGCCCGCGCGGCCGGGCATTGCGCGTCTGGGGCAACCAACGCCACACAATGACGCGCGGTGAGCACGATGTCTGGGGCTACGAGCGCTCCACTGCAGGGAGATTGACCGGCAACGTCGAGGGCCACGACCGCAGGGTCGTTGCCGCGATCGGGGACGCCGGGCGGGGGAACCGCGACGTCTGCGCTCGGCGGCTGGGTAGAAGACGCCACGGGGCGAACTTCGCCCGAGCACGCGACCACGAAGATGAATGCGAGGAAGTTTTGGAGCCGCACCATGATGGAGCGACTGCAGTGCGACCGGCGTGCCGGCCGGGAGACGCCGGCAACGGGGGCGCGCCGCTCGCGTGTCACAGTGGCCGAGACGGAGCGAGGGGTGTCCCGGACGGGTTCACCGTCTTCGTGCCTCGTGTCACTGCATCGTCCGTGTCCGCAGCACGATCCATGTTGCCAAGACCAATGCCGCGGCAGCGACGTTCGAACGACCCACGAAGTCGTCGAGCAGAAACGGGACGAAGGAGATCGCCGCCACGACGATCGCCCCCAGAGCCAAGCGCACCACGGGGCGCTGCCGCGCCCTTCGCTCGAGTGGGCGCCATCGCTCGAGACTCGCGCGAACGTCGCTGAATGCTTCCCCACCCCGCGGCACGCTCAGGACCGTGACGGCTTCGCTGAGGGGGTCGGGCTTGGATTCGACACGCAAACCCCCGAGGATCCCCCCGATCTCAACGACGCGCGCCACCCGGCTACGTTGGATCTGGAGGCTCTCGCGCGCGGCTTCGACGGCGATGGCATCGTCGCGCACGATGACGACAAGCGCGAGCAGCCGCCGCCGCAGCGCACCGTAGCCCACCCGCCGCATGCACGATGATGAGCACGACAATCGCGGCCGCCACGGCCCAAAGCGGACCGGTCGGCCGCCAGCCGAGCTTGTTCAAGAGCGCCGCCGAGAGAGCGACCGGCGCGAGCGAGGTGAGCGCGCGGACTGCCGCCGATACGCGTGCCCGGCGAGCCGCGCATGCATCGCCGAGCTGGTAGCGAATCACGCCCTGGGGCGCACGTTGTCGCGCACCCACTGGATGATTGTTTCGAGCGACGCCCCGGGCGTGAACACGCCGGCCACGCCTGCGGACGTCAGTCGTTCGCGGTCGGCCTCGGGAATGATGCCGCCACCGAACACGACGGTGTCGCTCGCGCCACGTTTTCGCAGCTCGTCGATGACCGCGGGAAATAGGGTGTTGTGCGCGCCGCTCATGATCGACATGCCGACGGCGTCGACGTCCTCCTGGACAGCGGCGCTCGCGATCATCTCCGGCGTCTGATGCAGCCCTGTATAGATGACCTCGAAGCCCGCGTCCCGCAAGGCCCGGGCAACCACCTTGGCGCCGCGGTCGTGACCGTCGAGCCCTGGCTTTGCGACCAGGATACGAAGCGGGCGCGTCGAAGAGGCGTCGGTCAAGGCATTCCAAGCGTTACCCGGCGCAGGATGGCTTGTCGAGGCAAGGCCCCTCGTCCGCATGACCCGGCAAGAAAACGGTCCTGTCCCCCTCGCCGGTACGCCACCGCCTCCCCCAAGTTGTAGCGGTACTGCCTCCCCCACCGGCGGCCGCGCCTCCTTGAATCAGGAAGGCACCGGAGCATCATCGGGGGCGCAGTTCAAGACGGACCCGCCCCGCGGGCTATGTCCGGGCAGCGAGCCGGTTTAGTGCCTCGCCTGTCACCCGGAGGGTGCGCCACTCGTCCAGAGTCTCCGCGCCCAGCGCCCGATAGAACGCAATCGCAGGCTCGTTCCAGGTGAGCACGGCCCATTCGAACCGCCCGCACCGGCGCGCGACCGCGACGCGCGCCAAAGCCCCGAGGAGCGCGCGACCCCAGCCGCGGCGGCGGTGCTCGGGCAGGACGAAAAGGTCTTCGAGATAGACACCCGGTTGCGCGAGGAAGGTCGAGTAGTTGTGAAAGAAAAGCGCGAAACCGACGACGACCCCGGCGTCGTCGGCGATCAACACCTCGGCCAGCGGTCGATCGCCAAACAGGTGCTCACGGAGGTCGTTTTCCCTGCCGGTGACCTGGTGCTCGAGCCGCTCGTAACGCGCGAGCAGGCGGATGAGATGGGCAATCGCGGGAACATCGTCGGCACGAGCCGGACGAATCATGGCGAGAACCTTATGCTCACTCGGAGTCCGCGTGGACTACTGTTTCTGCACTTTCCACGCGCTCGCTTCGACGCTCGCCCCGGAATAGGCCCGGAGGGCCACGTCGCCATGATCGAAACCGGCTGGGAGCGTGGCTGCGAGCGTCGCAGTACCGACCTTTGCCTTGACGTCGCGCCCCTTCACGACCACCCGAACGTGCTGAACCGGTGCGCTCACCAGATCGACGACCGGCGCGGCGTCCGTTTCGAGCCCAGCCCCGTCCCCGACAAGCAGGGCCGCCCGCGGCACCGCCCCCGGCAGCACCAAGAGCGAGACCCCCTTGAACGAACGGGAAGTGGCTCCAGGCACCGCCCGGACAACGATCCCTGCAGGCCCGCCCTGGACGCGCAGGTCCGCTTCCACTGCGACGTCGTCTCCCGGCGACGGCGCCGCAATCGCGTCGGACACGCCCGATCCGTACACCCACACGCGCGGACCGGCCACGATGGCCGCGCGCGGCAATCCGGCCAGCCTTGCGAAGACCAGCCCGCCGCCGGCCCACGACGTCGCCTGCTCCGCCGGAGGGGGGGCGTTCGGCAGCATCTTCGCTGTCACGGGGGATGCGTCGCGCGAGAGGCCGGTGACCGTCCCTCTGTCGTCGCGCGCGATCCGCCACGTGTGCGCGTCGACCTGCAGTGCGGAGGCAGACCCCGCGGCGTCGAGCGACACCCGCGTGGCGCGGACGGTGCTGCTGCCGGCTGCGCTGGCGCGGCCGAGGCGAACCGTCAGCCCGTCGCTCCCCTTGGCGGGCGGCGCGAACACCGCCAGCGCGCCGATCGCGTCGGAAAGCCAGGCCACGCTCTCGCGCTTGCCAGCGACCAGGCGGGCCGCCGCCGCGTCGAGCGTTCGATCGGCGTCGACCTCGAGCATGGCGGCCAATGTCGTTACCCCGGCCTCTCCGCCGTCGTGCTCGACCGCGGCGCGCAACTGAGGCCGCTGATCGAGTGCGCGCTTGACCGCGGTCGAAGCGAGGTCGCGCACGAGGGCCATCGTCGCTTCGTCGATCGGCGGCGGGGGCACTTCGTTTCCCCAGGGCGACCGCGCCTCCGTCACGGCAGATGCCGGCGCCGCACCGACTGCGACGACCGCGCCGCCGCGTGCCCGCAGTCGGGGAGCCTGCTTGTCGCCGACGACGATCGCTTCGGCGCCGTCGCCCGCGCCGGGGACGCGGTCGAGGAGCGACCGCAGCGCGCTCACCCGGGCGTCCGAGCCGCCTTCATCGAGCACGAGCGTCCCCAGCTCGATGAGAGCCGCGCGGCGGGCACCGGTCAGGCCAAGGTTGTTCGCCACGTCGACCCGCCGCCCGGGCGCATCGGGCGTCGCGTCGAAGAGTGCGATGGCCGCCTGCGCGCGCACGTTAGCCAGGGCGGGAGCCACGGGCTCATCGGGGCGCAGCACCGACGCATTGCGGGCGAAATGCGACGCGAGGGCCCGTGCGCACTCCGCACGCGCCGTGTCCGTGACGTTCGCCTGTGGATCAGCGGCCACCACGTCTTCGACCAGACCGTACACTGCGGCAAGCTCGGCGAGGGCCACAGAGCCGCGCTCGAGGGCGCTAGCGTGCGTGAGCAGCGCGTCCGCCCGGCCCAAGAGGCCCCGCACCACGGCAACCGCCAACGTTGGCCGCGATGCCGCGGAGCCCGACCCGAAGACGAGCTCCCGCAGGAACGCGACGTGTTCGGCGTCGATGGGCGTCGCGCCGATTGCGCCGACCATGACCGCCGCCGCCTCATCGATCGAGAGGTCCGGACGGGCGATGAGCGCCCGCACGCGGTCGACGTTCTGCGCCCTCGACACCTCGTGCCGCACCTGCTCGGCCTCGCTCGGCGTGAGCGACGCCCACGCGGCCGATGCCGAGACCAGGATCGCGCCCGCGACCAGTGCGGCCAAAGACCGTTTACAGAGGATCCGCCGCATGGCCCGTTTGCCTTACCCCCCGATCGGGGCCTCGTCGAGCCACGATCCATCGGGGTGCAGACAAAGCAGCAGCATGCCCTCCTTCTGAGCACCGCTGGGCAGGCGATTCACCGCACCCTGCGCTCTGGGACGGTGATTTTCCGCCGTGACGGCGATTGTCTCGTCGCCACGGAAGCAATCACGCCGCACCGCCCTCGTCGCCACCTCCCTCGCTGTCGTCATCGTCGTCATCGTCGTCATCGTCGTCGGGCTCTTCGGGGAGCTCTTCGGAAGAAGGCGCAGGCGGCAGCGGTCGGCCTTCCTTCTCGGCTTGTTGCCGCGCCCTTTCCTGCGCTGCGCGAAGCTGCGCAACCTTCTGCAAAAGGGCCGGTTTGGGCGCCACCACGATCGACATCGCGCGCGCTTCCATCATCGGGCGTGTTTCGACGTTCGCCACGTCTTCGAGGCCCTTGAGAATGACGTCGAGCTGCTCGTGCGCCTTCTCGGGATGGGTGATCTCGCGCCCGCGGAAGCGGACGGTGAACTTCACCTTGTGGCCAGCTTCGAGGAAGCGGCGCGCCGCGCGGATTTTGAAGTTGATGTCGTGGTCGTCGGTCTTCGGTCGAAGCTTGATCTCTTTGATCTCGACCACGGCCTGGTTTCGTCGCGCCTGCGCCTGCTTCTTCTTCTCTTCGTACTTGTACTTGCCGAAGTCGAGGATCTTGCAGACCGGCGGCTCGGCCTTCGGGTTGATCTCGACGAGGTCGAGCCCCTGCTCTTGCGCCATGCGGAGCGCCTCGTGAGTCTGCAGCACGCCGAGCTTGTTCCCGTCGGGACCGATGACCAGGACTTCAGGAACGCGGATTCGATGATTGACTCGGATTTGGTACCCGCGCTGCTGCTGGCGCGGATCGAACCGGGGATTACCCAATGCCATTGTTTCTTCTCGTGACCTCCGTGTTTGGGATGTGACAGGCTCGCGCGGACGGCCCCTCTGGCCTCCGCTCGCCAGTGTAGGCCAATTTGATCGCGCGAAGATGCGCGGGCGTCAATGAAGGACTGCTCCAGGCGGGGCGCTTTCGGCGACGAGGCGGTCGCCGACCTCTTCGACCTTCATCGCGCCGAGCTCGCCCGCGTCGCGGGATCGCACCCCGACGGAATCGCTTTCCGCTTCTTTAGGGCCGACGACGAGCAGATACGGGTAGCGAAGCAAGCGCGCGCCGCGCACCTTGGCGCCGAGCTTGTCGCTGGAAAGATCCGCGTCGACGCGCAGCCCCCGACCGCGCAGGCGTTCGACCACCCGGCGAGCATACTCGTCGGTCTTCTCGCTGACCGTGAGGACGATCGCCTGCCTGGGGGCGAGCCAGGTCGGAAAATTGCCGCCGCAGTGCTCGAGATATACGGCGAAAAAACGTTCAAGCGACCCCAAAATGGCGCGATGAAGCATCACCGGGCGATGGTCTTTGCCGTCTTCGCCGACGAACGAGAGCCCGAACCGGGCGGGCAGGTTGGGGTCGAACTGGATGGTGCCAAGCTGCCAGCTTCGCTTGAGCGCGTCGTTCACGTGAAACTCGATCTTCGGGCCGTAAAAAGCACCTTCGCCCGGCAGCGTCTCGTAGGTGATCCCCGCTCGCTCGAGGCCCTGCGCGAGCGCGCGCTCGGAGCGGTCCCAGTCCTCGTCGCCCCCGAGGCGCTTGTCGGCCGGGGGCCGCGTGGCGAGCTTCACGTCGACCTTGTCGAACTGAAGCGCTCGATACACCTCGTGGAGCAGGCCGATGAATTTTTCGATCTCTTCGGCCACTTGTTTCTCAGCGCAAAAAATGTGCGCGTCGTCTTGCGAGAAGCTGCGCACGCGCGCGAGCCCGTGGACGACGCCCCCACGCTCGAAGCGATGAAGCCGTCCGAAGTCCGCGACGCGCCACGGGAGCTCGCGGTAGCTCCGGCGCTTGCTCGCAAAGATGACGCAATGGCTCGGGCAGTTCATCGGCTTGAGCGCGAACGACTGCTGGGCGAGCGCCGATCGCAGCTGGAGCCCGCTCTCGGCCCCCTCGACCAGGTCGGCGGTCCACAGCCGGTACATATTGTCGCCGTAGTTGGGGAGATGCCCGCTCGTTTCGAAGAGCTTCGGCGAAAACGCCTGCGGTGTGATGACCTCTTGGTACCCATAGCGCTCGTACAGCCCGCGCACGTACTCGATGAGCCGGGTGTAGACGAAGGTACCCCGCGGCAGAAAGAAAGGCATCGCCGGCGCCACTTCGTCGAAGAGGAAGAGTTCGAGCTCCTTGCCGAGCTTGCGGTGGTCGCGCTGCTTGGCCTCTTCGACGAGGCGAAGATGTTCCTCGAGCGCTTCGACGCTCGGAAACGCCGTCCCGTAAATGCGCTGGAGCATCGGGTTTCGCTCGTCGCCGCGCCAGTACGCCCCGGCGACGTGGGTCAACTTCACCGCTCTGAGGTAGCCGGTCGACGGGACGTGCGGGCCCTCGCAGACATCGACCCACTCCTGCGGGGGGGCGCCGTGCCTGTAGAGGCTCACCTCTTCGTCGGGCGGAATGGCGTCGATGATCTCGAGCTTGTAGGTCTCTCCCATCGCCGAGAACATTCGCTTGGCTTCGTCGCGGGTCACCACGACCCGGCGAAATGGCGAGTCTCTCTTGATGATCTCGAGCATGGCCTGCTCGATGCGCCGCAGATCGTCCTCGGTGAACCCGCCGCCCGGCTTGTCGAAGTCGTAGTAAAATCCGTCGTCGATGGCGGGGCCGATGGTCACCTTCGTACCGGGGAACAGGCGCTGAACCGCGTCGGCCATCACATGCGCGGTCGAATGGCGGATGACCGCAAGTCCCTCAGGATCGGCTGCTCGGACCACTGGCAACGGAACGCCCTCGTCGATGGGCGTATGCAGGTCGACCGTCCGGCCGCGGTATTTTACTGCGATGACGTCCTTGTCGAGCTTTCCATCGGCCGAGAGAATATCTCGTGGGGTCTTGCGTTCGGACATGTGCAGGCATGGGCTTATAGCCCACGTGCCGCAGTGCCGCCTCGGGCCTTCGAGCGGCGAGCACCGGCCTTTGGATGGCGAAGAGCAACCGAGCCGACGACAACAAGAAGCGACGAGGGGCGAGCAACCGCCGATACGCATGAAACATCACAAGTTTCGCGATAACTTGACTCGATCGGACGCCATGCCTACACGCCCCCTTCTCATGCGTGCACCCGTTGTCGTCGCGGTCCTTTCCCTTGCCGCGTGCCATCGCCCGGACGACGCCGCGGCAGCGCCCGCGCCGAGCGGCGAGGCCCCGGTTCACGTCAAGACCGCGACGGCCGTCGAGCGGCCCATGCCGCGTTACCTCACGCTCACGGGCACTTTGCACGCGAGCGAGGCGTCCGATGTCGCCGCCGACGCGTCGGGCAAGGTCGTCCAGACGTTCGCGGAGCGCGGCCAGCCGGTCAAGCGCGGCCAGCTCATCGCCGTGCTCGACTCGCGCACCGCAGCGCTCGCGGCCACCGCGGCGGAGGCGCAGTCGAGAGTGGCGCAGAGCCAGCTCGAACAGGCCCGCCGCGACTGCGAGCGCGTCAAACACCTGCTCGAGACCGCCGCCATCTCGCAAGCGGAATACGACCGGCAGACGGCTCAGTGCACGGCACAGCAGTGGTCGGCCGCCGCGGCCGAGGCGCAGGGCAAGTCGGCGACGAAGATGCTCGGCGACACGAGTATTCGCGCTCCCTTCGACGGCATCGTCGGCGAGCGCTACGTCAACGTAGGCCAATACGTGCAGCCGAGTACCCGCGTCGCGTCGGTGTACAACCCCGACCCGCTACGCCTCGAGCTCACGGTGCCCGAAGCGAGCGTCGCCGCCATCCAGCCCGACATGCCGGTCTCCTTCGCGGTGGTCGCCTTCGGAGACCAGGTCTTCACCGGACGGGTGAAGTTCATCAGCCCGAACGTGCGCGAGTCGACGCGCGACCTCGTGGTCGAGGCCATAGTCGCCAATGGCGACGGCCGGCTGAAGCCCGGGATGTTCGCCGTTGCCAAAGTGCTGCTCGCCACGCCCGAGACCCCGGTGGTCCCATCGGCCACGGTCGTGCGCGACGACACAGGCACCGCGCGCCTGTACGTCATCGTCGGCCAAGAGGCGCAAGAGCGTCTCGTCCAGGTCGGTGAGACGGTCGGCGACATGGTGGCGATCGCCAGCGGCGTCAAGTCGGGCGACAAGGTCGTGCTGCAGCCGGGAGCGGACATGCACGACGGCGTGCGGGTAGAGTAACCGGCCATGCAGTGGCTCGCCGCGCTCTGCGTACGTCGACCGATCTTCGCGTCGGTGCTGATCTTGATCGTGTGCGTCGTCGGCATTGCTGGGTACCTCCAGCTCGGCGTCGATCGCTTCCCGAACGTCGACTTTCCGATCATCGTCGTCATCACCAACCAGCCTGGCGCGGCCCCGGAGGACATCGAAACGGAGATCACCGACAAGGTCGAGCAGGCGGTCAACACGATCAGCGGCATCGACGAGCTGCGTTCGGTGACGACCGAGGGTGTCTCCCAGGTCATCATCACGTTCGTCATCGAGAAAGACGTGAACGTGGCCGCGCAGGAGGTCCGCGACCGGCTCAATACGATCCTGCGCGATCTGCCGAAGGACATCGACCAGCCCGTCGTCCAGAAGCTCGATCCGGACGCGGCGCCGGTCGTCTATTTCGCGCTGCACTCGGAGGGCCACTCGCTGCGCGAGGCCACCGAGCTCGCCGACAAGCGCGTGCGCCGGTCGTTGGAGTCGATCGACGGCGTCGGCCAGGTTCAGCTCTTGGGCGGGCGCAAGCGGCAGATCAACGTGATGCTCGACCCGATCAAGCTGCGCGGAGCGGCGCTGACGGTAATCGACGTCCAGCGCGCGATCGCCTCGCAGAACCTGACGACCCCGGGCGGGCGCGTCGAAACCGGGCCCAGCGAGCTCACGCTGCGAATCCACGGAAGGGTGAGCGACCCGGCGCAGGTCGGCGATCTGGTCGTGCGCCAAGAGGCCGGGCACTCCATCCGCGTGAAGGACGTCGGCGAGGTCGTCGACGGCGAGGAAGACGCCAACACCGCGGCGCTGCTCGACGGCCAGCCGACGGTCTTGCTCGCCGTGCGCAAACAGTCCGGGTCGAACACGGTCCAGGTCGCCGATTCGATCAAACAGCGGGTTCAAGAGATCCGCAAAGATCTGCCCGCCGGCTATCAGCTTCAGCTCGTGCGCGACGAGTCCGGGGTCATCCGCACCAGCGTGGACTCGGTTAAAGAGCACCTCGCCGTCGGCGCCCTCTTGGCGGCAGTCATCGTCTTTTTCTTCCTTGGCAACTTGCGGAGCACGATCATCGCGGCAATCGCTATCCCGACCAGCATCATCGGCACGTTCGCGACGATGTGGTGGGCCGGCTACACGCTCAACACGATCACGCTCCTGGCGCTTGCGCTTGCGGTGGGCATCGTCATCGACGACGCGATCGTGGTGCTGGAGAACATTTTACGCCACGTCGAAGAGAAGAACGAGACGCCGATGATCGCTGCAGTGGCAGCGACCAAAGAGATCGGCCTCGCAGTGCTCGCGACGACGCTGTCGCTCATCGCCGTCTTCCTCCCGGTGGCGTTCATGGGCGGGATTCCGGGGCGTTTCTTGCGCAGCTTCGGCGTCACGATGGCCTTCTCGATCGCCGTGTCGATGCTCGTGAGCTTCACGCTGACACCGATGATGGCGTCGCGTTGGCTGAAGAAGCACGTCGGAGACCACAAGACGGTCGGCGAGCGCATCGTCGACTGGTTCTACCGGCCGATCGAGCGCACCTACATGCGCGTGCTCCGCTTCGTCATGAAGCGCCGCTGGGTCGTCGTGTGCGCAAGCGTGCTCGCGCTGGGCTCATGCGTGCCTCTCGCGGGGGCCGCGAACAAGGGGTTTCTCCCGGTCAACGATGAGGCGCGGTTCCAGGTGACGGTGCGCGCCCCCGAGGGGACGAGCCTCGCGGAAACGCGCATCGTCGGCGAGCGAATCGCCCGGGCGATCCGGACCAGCCCGAACGTCGCTCTGACGGTCACGACGGTCGCCGACGACAACGCGCAGACGCACAACCTCGCCACGGTCTACGTCGCGCTGACCGACCCGACGAAGCGAGCGATGACCCAAAACCAAATGATGGACTGGGTGCGCCGCGAGATCATTGCAAAGCAATCCGAGAAGCTTCGGATCACAGCGAGCGAAGTGTCCGCCTTCGCGGGGGGAGGGTTCGCGACGCAGCGCAATCAGTACAGCGTGCGCGGGCCCGATCTGCAGAAGCTGGAGAAGATCGCCGACGACGTCACCGACAAGCTGAGAAAGACTCCCGGCGCGGTGGACGTCGACTCGTCGCTTATCGTCGGCAAGCCAGAGATCGGCGTTTACATCGACCGCGCGCGCGCGGCCGACCTCGGCGTTCAGCCGAGCGACGTCGCCAATGCCCTGCGCCTGCTCGTCGAGGGCGATCAGGTGTCGACCTATGAGGAGCACGGGGAAGAGTACGAAGTGCACGTGCGCGCGGACAGGAGCTACCGCGCCGACGAAGAGGGGCTACGGCTCTTGACGGTGCCGTCGCAGCGCCTAGGGTTCGTTCCGCTCGCGGACGTGGTCCAGCTCGGCCGGGGAACGGGCCCTTCGCGCGTCGATCGGCTCAATCGCGAGCGCCAGGTAACCGTCATGGCCAACGCGGCGCCGGGGTACGGCGACGGAGCGGTCTCGGCGGCGATGAAGAGCATCATCGACGGCGAGCACCTGCCCGCCGGCTACTCGGCGATGCCGTACGGCCAGACCAAAGAGATGGGGCGCGTCTTCGTGGCGTTCGTCGCCGCGCTGATTCTTTCGTTCATCTTCATGTACCTCGTGCTGGCCGCCCAGTTCGAGTCGTGGCTGCACCCGATCACAATCCTGCTCTCGCTGCCGCTCACGCTGCCGTTCGCGTTTCTGAGCGTCATCCTGTTCCGGCAGGCGATCGATATCTATTCGATCCTCGGCATCTTGGTGCTCTTCGGGGTCGTCAAGAAGAACAGCATCTTGCAGATCGACCACACCAATCAGCTCCGGGCTTCGGGGATGCCGCGGCTCGAGGCCATCTTGCAGGCGAATCGCGACCGGTTGCGGCCGATCCTGATGACCACTGCCGCGTTCGTAGCCGGCATGATCCCGCTCGTTGTCTCGCGGGGCATCGGGGCAGGGTTCAACCGCGCGACCGCCGGGGTGGTGGTGGGAGGACAGATCCTGTCGCTCTCCCTCACGCTGCTCGCTACGCCGGTCGCCTATTCTCTGTTCGACGACGCCTCGCGCTGGCTGGGGAATCTGTTCCGCGCCCGGCCCGACGTGCCGGCCGAACCGATCCACGACGAGGCCTACCCAGTCGCGGGCGAGTAGCGGGTGTCCACCCTCCGAGAAGGCGAGGCAGCGGAGGCGGCCGACTCCGCACTGCAGTCGGTGCGCGCATTCGCCGTCTCCGCGACGTTGCAGCCGCGCGTCGTGGCGGGGCTGTTCGCGACCGACGTCGAGCGGGTGAAGGTATCCAAGAGCATGGCCATCGTTCGCCACGGCGCGACCGGCTGGGTCGTGGCCCACGACTTCGGCGCGGTGGTGTTCATCGGCGTCGGCGAGCCGGAATGCGCCCGCGTGATGAAAGGGCTCGTGGCCCAGATCGGGAGTGAACCGCGCGCGCCGCTCGAAGAGACGTTCGCGGTCCAGGTGGTGCCCGGCGCGACGCCGTCCGTGCGCTTCGACCGCGTGGTCGTCCGCGAGCTCGACGTACGCGCCGTCGAGATCCTCGCGCTCGTCGTGGCGCAATCGGTGGCGATGGAATACTACGAGGGCGACGTGGACGCGCTGGTCGGCGCGCTCGAAGAGCGCTCGCGCATGCTCGCGCGCGACGGCACCCTCCACGGCAGTCCGCGCGCGTTGCTGAAGTTCATCGGCCGCGGCATGACGATGCGCACGCGGGTCGTTCACACGCTGTCGCTCCTCGACTCGCCCGGAGCGACCTGGGACGACGAGGCACTCGACCGGCTGTACCGCGGCCTGCGCGCGTTGTTCGAAATCGAGGAGCGCTACCGCGCGCTCGATCACGAGCTTCGCATCGTGCAGGACAACCTCGCGCTGATGGTCGACATGGTTCGCCAGCGACGACTTATCTTGCTCGAGGTCGCGGTCGTCGTCTTCGTGGCGGCGGAGCTGGTGGTGCTCGTCGGACAAGTCGTACTCGGGTGGAAGGCGGGGCCCTAACTTCCCTCAAAACATCAATCCGTCCGACACATAAATTCCCACAGGAAATCCCGGATTCTCCGAAACCGCATCCGGCGAGTATGCCGCCTCCACGCGGAAGATCGCCGCCTCTCCCCACTGCGCGAAGAGCCCTCCCCCGATCCCGTACTTCAGCCCGAGCGCGGTCCCGTCTGCCGGCGAAATCGCGCTGTAGTCGCTCCACACCCGGCCGGCGTCAAGGAAGGTCGTCGTGCCCACCCGAAAGCGCTCGCCGAAGAGGTGGAAGCGCGGGAAGGGGGTGCTTCGTAGCTCCACGTTGGCCACCGCTTTGACCAGGCCGGAGTAACGCCCGATAGGAACGCCGCGCACGCCTTGGTCGCCGCCGAGCAGCGACTCCGGCTCGAAGGCTCCGCCGGTTTGCAGGTCGTAGAACGGTACGCGCCCGAACCGGAAGCTCGCGAAGACGCGGCTGGCGAAGACGAACGGCCCGCCGAGGGGCGCGTAGTGCGCGAGCACCGCTGACACTTCGCCATTGGCCACCTCCTCCGCGGAGCCCACGGTCGCCGCGACGCCGAGCTGGTAGAAGATCCCGCTCGTAGTCACGAACTCGCTGTCGCGCGTGTCGATCATGATCCCCGCGGTGAACGAGCCGAGGAGCGCCGAAGGCCCGCCGATGACCGCCGGCGATCCGCCTCGCCCGTCCAAGTCTTGCGCGAGCCTCGAGCTCCCATAGGCCGCGGGGGCCTCGTAACGCAGGTTGCCCGCGAGAGCGACGTCGACGACCGTTCCCGTGCGAAGACGCGCGATCGCCCGCAGCCAGCCCTCCTGCTGAAGGTACTGGTAGCGTCGACCGAGGCTCGTCTCGCCCGGGAGCGGCTGGACCGCCGTCGCGTTTCCGAGACCGTAGTAGCCGGCGTCGATGGTCCGCACGTACGTCGCGCGCGCGTCGAGGCGCGCGTGGCCGCCCAAGAGCTCCGGGGCGTCGAGGCGGAGCACGTGGCTTTGCTGCACCAAGTGGAATCCGGTCTGGTCGTCCTTGAGGCTCGCCGAGAGCAGGAGGTCGATGTTCCAGAGGTAGGGCAGCGCGCCGTCGAAGAAGCGCGTCAGGGTGGCCACCCCGCCAAACTGGACGCCGATGTCGGTGCTGCCGCCCAAAATGGGAAAACCAGCGAACTCGTACCGGCGTCGTTTGAGAAGTGGGGAGCCGTCGGAAGCGTCCGGCCCCGCTGCGTACGAGACCTGCGCAGAAAGAATGATCAGTGCGAACGCCGTGACGCACGTCCGCATGCGACGACGCGATACGGGACGACAAAGCCCGAAAAGCAGCCAAACGCTTCGCGTCGACGCTCCTGCAGACCGCACCGGCCGGGGTGCTCCGGCGGAGCGGTCGAGGGTCATGCACACGCAAAGGGCGCTTCGCACAGGTCGTCGGGTCAGAGCATCCCCCTTGCGCTTTCGCAAGGGCTCGGCTTCCCTAGCTGCGCCTTGCCCCCTCGTGCAACTCGTTCTCCGAGGTCGACGTGACGCTTCAACCGGTCTGGCTCCGCACCCTTCCCTCGCCCTTCGTCGTAAAGGTGTGCATGAACACTTGAGCTTGGCCCCTCGGAAACACTATGACGAGTCCGATGACCGACATGTCCGAGCACGCCCCGCTCAGCGACGGCATGTCGTTGGGTTTTGAGCACGCTGCAACGGGGCAGGCTGCCGAGCGCACTCTCGTTCGCTCACCGTATCCCCGCGTCGTCGGCCGGGCGCTCGGACAGGTGGCGCGCTTGCAGGTCGCCGCTTGGGATCGTTCGCTCCGCCATCTTCGGAGCGTCCAGGAGAAAACCCTGGTGGCGATCCTCGACCACGCCAAGACGACCGACTTCGGTCGCGCCCACGATTTCGCGCGCATCCGCGGCTACGACGACTTCGTGAGCCGAGTCGACATCGGCGACTACGACTCGTTCTCGCCGTACATCGACCGGATGCGCGCCGGGGAGCGCAATCTTCTCGTTCCGGAGGTCGTGCGGTACTTCGGCAACTCGTCGGGGAGCTCGAACCACGGCCGGCCGAAGTTCTTGCCCATCGGCGATCGGCAGATTCGTCTGCAGCAGCGCGCAGGCGCGGACGTCTTGATGCGCTACCTGCGCTGGTCGGGCGACGATGAGCTCCTCTGCGGATTCACGTTGGGCCTGTTTCCGCCAACGACGATGCGCCGGGAAGGGCCGTCGCTGGTGACGTCCAACCCGGCGCTGATGATGACCAAGATGCCTGTCCTCAGCCGGCCGGTGTACCTGCCGGAAGGCGACGTGCGCACGATCCCCAACTACGACGACAAGCTCCGCGTCATCGCCGGGCGATACATCGACCACGACGTGCGCGCGGTGGCGGGAACGACCTGCTGGTTTACGCTGCTCTTCGAGAAAGTGCTTGCGGTCGCCCGCGAGCGCGGCCGGGCGGCGGCGACGATCTCGGACGTGTGGCCGAATCTGCGGGTCCTCTTCGGGGGCGGGGTCGCGGCGGCTCCGTACCTGCCGGTCATCCGCGACTTCATCGGCCGGGACGACGTGACTCTCGTAGATACGTACAACGCGACCGAAGGCGGCGTGTATGCGGCGTCCGACTTCGGCAGCGCACCGGGGCTGCTGATCCTCCCGCATCGCGGCACGTTCTTCGAGTTCGTCCCGCTCGAGACGCGCGAGAGCGCCTCGCCCAAGCGCGTGCCGCTGTGGGCGGTCGAGAGCGGCCGCCCGTACAGCATCGTCGTGACCACCGTTTCCGGCCTCTACGCATACGAGCTCGGAGACATCGTCCGTTTCACCTCGGTCGATCCGCCCCGGATCGAATTCATGGGGCGCCTGTCGGGGTGCCTTTCGCTGACGCAAGAGCTGACGACGCACGTGGAGATCGAGCGCGCCGTCGACCATGCGACGAAGTCCTGCCCCTGCACCACCGTCGAATTCGGCGCCGCGGCAGACGTGGGAGTCGCGGGAAGCGCAAAGTCGCGCTACCAGCTGTTCGTCGAGTTTCAGGAAGGAGCTGCTCCCGCAGACTTGAGCGCGTTCGCCGCCGCGTTCGATCAGGGCTTGTGCAGCCAGAATCGCGTCTACCGCGAACACCGAGATGGGGACGTCGCGCTGCTCGCGCCGTGCGTCGTGCCCCTCAAGAGCGGCGGCGCACGCCTTTTCCTCGAAGAGGTTACGCGCGGAAACGTGCAAGGCAAGTTCCCGCGCATCATCGACGATACGAAGAAAAAACTGCTTTGGAAGCACGCGGCCAGGGCTCGCTAGCTCACCAATGCATCGCCATCGAGAAAGCTCGCCATGAATCGGATCGGGGTCGCCATCGTAGGAGTGAACGGAGCCGTCGCGTCGACTGTGATCGCCGGCGTCGAGCTGATGAAGCGGGGACTAGCGCCGCGCGTCGGAATGGTCACGGAAAGGACGGACGCGCGCATCGCCGAGTCGATCACCGAGCTGCTCGACCTCGCGCCGCTCGATAGCCTCGTGTTCGCGGGCTGGGATCTGCAGTTCGCGAATCCCTACGAGGGGGCCTTGCACCACAAAGTGCTCCCGGCGCACGTGCTCGAACAGGTGCAGCCCGAACTCGAACGCATTCGGCCATGGCCGGCGGTGTTCGCCAAGTCGTACGTCGGAAAGCTGAGCGGCGAAAACGTGATCCGCACGAGCGGCTTCCGCGAGGAGGTCGCCATTCTCGAGCGCGACCTGGAGTCCTTCAAGAAGGCCCAGGGGCTCGACCGGGTGGTCATGGTCAACCTGGCGTCGACCGAGCGGTTCCTCGACGAGCAGCCGGTGCACCGCGACCTGCGCGCGTTCGAGGCGGGCCTCGACGCGAACGACCCGGCGATCACGCCGGCGATGCGGTACTTCTACGCCGCCAACAAGCTCCGCATTCCCTACTGCAACTTCACGCCCAGCCTGACGAACGTGCCGGCGCTGGCCATGCAGGCCAGCGAAACGGGCAATCCGTTCGCCGGAATGGACGGCAAGACCGGGCAGACGCTCGTCAAGACGGCGCTCGCGTCGATGTTCCGCGCACGGCGCCTGCTCATCGAAGGTTGGTACTCCGCCAACTTCCTCGGCAACGGCGACGGGCTCGTTCTGGACGACCCGTCCTCGAACAAGACGAAAGTGCTGAGCAAGGCGGCGGTGCTCGACTCGATCGTCGGCTACCCAGTGGAAAACCACCAGGTCCACATCCACTACTACAAGCCGCGCGGCGACTCGAAGGAAGCGTGGGACAATATCGACATCGTCGGCTTCGCCGGCGTGCCGATGCAGATGAAGATCAACTTTCTCTGCCAGGACTCGGTGCTCGCCGCCCCGCTGGTGATCGATCTCGTCCGCTTGCTCGACGTCGCCAAGCGCGCCGGCGAGCGCGGGATCCAGCGACAGCTCTCGATGTTCTTCAAGTCGCCGTACCACGCGCCCGGCGAGGCGCCGGTGCACGACCTCTTCAAGCAGGAGAAGCTTCTCTTGGAGTGGGCGCGTGCGCACGCCACCGCAAAGCCACAAGCGCACACCAACGGGGTCAAGGCGCACGTGGAGCGAACTCCGTGAGCACGGACGGCGCGTCCCCAGCTTCGCTGGGACGCGGTCGACCCGGGGACAAGATCGCGCTCTTCGGGGGAACCCCCGTCGTTTCGCGAGGATCGCACCGCCTCTGGCCGATCGTCGGCGAAGAGGAGCGGCGGGCTGTGGCGCGTGTACTCGACCGCGGGATCCTCTCGGGCCCCTACGCCCCGGAATCGAGGGCGCTCGAGGAGGAGTTCGCGCGTTTCGCCGGCGCCAGGCACTGCCTGCTGACGCACTGCGGAACGAGCGCGCTGCTGGTCGCCCTCGCGGCGTCCGGCGTGCGCGCGGGCGACGAAGTGATCGTGCCGGCGTACAGCTTCGTGGCAACGCCCCTGGCCGTCGTGCACACCGGGGCCGTGCCTGTGTTCGCGGATGTCGACGTGGCCACCGGGTGCCTCGATCCAGCTGCGGCCGAAGCGGCCGTCACGCCACACACGCGAGCGATCATGCCGGTGCACATGCACGGGTGCGCCGCCGACATGGGGCGGCTCATCGAGGTCGCGCGCCGCCACGAGCTGGCTCTGGTCGAAGACGCTGCGCAGGCTCACGGCGCGACGACGTTGGGGCGGCCCGTCGGCGCCATCGGTGCCGCAGGTGGATTCTCGATGCAGTCGAGCAAGAACCTCTCTGCGGGTGAGGGCGGCCTCTTCGTCACCGACGACGACGCGATCGCCGCGGAGGCTGCTTGCGTGCGAAACTTCGGCCAGAACGTCTCGCGTGGCGACGAGGACGACTACGACTTGTCGCGGCCTCTCGATGGAACGCGGGCGCTCGACTCGCGTCGCATCGGCTCGATGTATCGGGGGAGCGAAATGATGGCAGCGTTCGCGCGAGCCCAGCTCGCCGCGCTGCCGGAGCGAACCGCGCGCTGCCAGCGCAATGCCGACCGGCTGACGCGAGCGCTCGCCGCCCTTCCGGGAGTAGCTCCGCCGCTGGTCCCGGCTGGGCGAACGTCCGTGCACCACAAGTTCCGTGTCCATCTCGACCCGGCTCTGGCCGGGGTGGCGCTCCCGCCGATACGCTGGCGAGACACCGTCATGGCGGCACTGCGGGCCGAAGGGCTCGAGGTCGTGCTGTGGCAAACGGCCCCGCTCCCGGCGCAGGGAGTCTTTCGACACGGCGATCCCTCCGGCGGCTTCCCGCATGCACGCGAAGGAGGGGCCGATCTCGCGATGAACTACGACGCCGCACGGTACCCGCGGACTCAAGCGCTCTTAGATGGCTCGGTCGTCCTCTTCTCGCAGTCCTGCCCGCTCATCGCGCAGCCCGATGACCTGGTCGACCGCTACGTGGAGGCTTTTCGCCGCGTCTGGCAGCGTCGGGAAGAGCTGGCAGAATGGGCGGCACGCTCGGCGTCGTGACGGCGCCGGCTCCCCGGACGAAGCGTGCGTGGCGCGCGGCGAGCCAGCTGCTGCTGGCAATCGTGGGGCTCGGCCTGGTGGCCTACCTCGTGCGCGGCGCGGATCCAGCGCGGGTGACTCAGGTGCTGTGGCAGGCGCGATCGTGGCTACCGGCGGTCGTCACGCTCGAGGTCTTGCAGCTCGTGAGCGACTTCGTCACGCTCCGAATGCTTCTCGGCGAGCGCGGGAGAGAGGTGCCAGCCGCGACGTGGGTGCGCTCGTCGGCGCTCGCATACGCGATGATGATCCTCGTACCGGCCGGACGCGCGGCGGGAGAGGTGGCTCGCGCCGCGCTCGTCGCCAAACACGTGGGCGCGCCACGCGCCGCGACGGCGAGCGCACAGCTCCAGTCGGCATACGTGTTCGCGATCGCGGCGTGGTCGGCGGTCGAGTGCGCGGTCGTGGCGTCGTGGCAAGGCGTGCACTCCTCGCTCGCGCTGCTTCTGGCCGCAAACACGCTCGTGATGCTGACGCTGTCCGCAGGGCTGCTCGCCATCCTCTGGGACGCTCGCGTCGGGCGTTGGCTCGAGCGGGTGCGGCGGCGCCTCGCGCGCACCGCGGGGGAGGCGCCGCTCGACGCATCGGTTCGGAGGCGCCTGCCCTGGAGAGCCGCGGCGCTCTGCTCGCTCAGCCGGACCGCGCAGGTAGCGCAGTACGCGATCATTCTGCGAGCTGTCGGCGGCGCCCCGAGCGTGCGTGGAACGTTGGTCGCTCACGGAATACACCTCGTGGGCACGACGCTGGGAGATGCGCTCCCCAATGGCCTCGGAGTCGTCGACGGCGCATATCGGACATTTGCGGCGGAGGTTGGCTTCCGCGACACGCCCGCTCGCGCGCTGTCCATCGCTTTCGTGGCGCATCTGGCTCAGCTCATCGTGGCAACCGCGAGCCTCGTGGTGCTCATGCTGGCGCGACAAGCGGCGCCGCGCGGCTCAGCGCCGTCAGCTTCCGAGGGCGCGCGAAACCCGATTTGACCGCAGCATGCCCGCATTGACGCGAGGTCAGTTTTACCTACGCTCGGCGCGCGTATGAATCGGACGTTCGGTCCAGGCCACGGCACACGAGCGTTCGTCACGTGGACCCTTCGCCACGGCCACTGGGTGTGGCTGTGCGCGGTGCTGCTCGCGATCCCAGCGACCATTCGCACCATCTCGCTCTACCGCCACCTCAAGAGCGACATCGAGGAGCTCCTTCCCCGCGAGTCGCCGTCGGTGCGGGCCCTCGACGAGATGCGCGCTCGCATCCCGGGGCTCCAGTACCTCGGCGTGGTCGTCGACGTCGCCCGTCCCGAGAACCTGGCGGCCGGCGAACGGTTCCTAGACGACCTCGCCGCGCGCATCCGTACCTATCCGCCCGCGATGGTGCGCGACGTGCGGACCGGCAACCAGGTCGAGCAGAAGTTCGTCGAGGATCATGCGCCGCTCTACGTCGACCTCGCGGACTTGAAAGACATCCTGCGTCGAATCGAGGCCCGACGGGACTACGAGGTCGGTCGCGAGTCGGGCTCCCTCCTCGACGACTCCGATCCGCCGCCCTCGATCGACGTATCGGACATCGAAAAGAAGTACGACCAAAGGCAATCGCGGGAAAAGGCCAGCAGTTCGGACCACGGCCGGTTCTCCGATGCGTCGCAGCATCTGACGCTCCTCTTCGTGGAGGCGGGCGAATTCACGACGGGCGCCGAGCAAGCCCGCGCGCTCTTGGATCGTGTGCAGGGCGACGTCCGGGCGCTCGGCGGCCCGGCCGCGTACGCTCCGGGAATGCGCGTCGGATACAGCTCCGACGTCGCCATCTCCGTCGAAGAGCTGCGAGCTCTCGAAGCGGACCTCTCGGTTTCGTCGATCCTCGTGGCGGTCGCGGAGATCGCCGTGATCGTCCTTTATTACCGCTGGTGGCGCAGCACCCTCGTACTCTTCCCGCCGCTGCTCCTCGCGACCGTGTACGCGTTCGGCCTCGCGTCGCTCCCTCCGTGCAACGTGACGTCGCTCAACTCGAACACGGCGTTTCTCGGATCGATCATCGTCGGCAACGGGATCAACGTCGGCATCGTGCTGCTTGCTCGCTATCGCGAGGCTCGTCGCACGGGTGCGTCCGTCGAGGAAGCGCTTGCGATAGGCGTGTGGGGCGCGCGACTCGGCACGCTCGCCGCGGCGCTGGCAGCAGCGGCGTCGTACGCATCGCTCATCCTCACCGAGTTTCGCGGGTTTCGGCAGTTCGGGTACATCGGCGGAGCGGGAATGGTGGCGTCGTGGGTGACCGCGTTCGTCCTGGTTCCGCCGCTGCTCAAGTGGATCGACCGCGACGACCCGGTCGTATTGCGCGCGCTTCCGCAGGCGGGAATCATGGCTCGCCTGGCCACCTGGGTGGAGCGGTGGCCGCTGCCGATCGTCGGGGCGGCGATCGCTCTGACGGTCGTCTCGGCGATCGCCGTCAGCCGCTTCGACGCGTCCTCTCAGGTCGAATACGACTTCTCGAAGCTGCGCCGGGTCGACACGTGGCAGAGCGGTGACGGCTACTGGGGGCGGAGGGTCGACGCGCTCCTCGGTCGCTACCTCACGCCCACCGTCGTCCTGTCCGATTCGCGGGAGGCTTCGAGCGCCGCGGAGCACGCCTTGCGTCAGTCGGCGGAGGGAGGCGCCCTTCAGCCCATGGTGGCGTCGCTGCGAAGCGCCGACGACGTGCTCCCGAGAGAGCAAGAAGCAAAGCTGGACGTCGTGCATCAAATCCGCGACGCGCTGACCCCGAAAATCCGATCGCTCATCGAGGAAGGGCGCCGGGCTCAGCTCGACAAGCTGCTCGGGCCGAATGCCCTCGTGCCGCTCACGGTAGGCGACTTGCCCCACTCGTTCACCACGGGACTGCGGGATCGCGACGGCACGATGGGCCGAACGGTGCTCGTCTATCCTCGCCCTTCGGATACCCTCTGGCGCGCGAAAGCCATCCGCGCGTTCGTTCGCGAGCTGCGCGACGCAAGCGGGCTCGGCCTGGCGAGCACCGACCGGCCGGGCCGCGTCGCCGGTTCGATCCCGCTGTCCGACGACATCATCGCATCGATCGGCCGCGACGCGCCGCTCGCCAGTCTCGCGTCGTTTGTGGGGGTGGTGGCCATCGTCGTCATCGTGCTTCGCGCGCGCATTGCTTCCGTCTATGTCGTCGGATCGCTCGTCGTCGGCCTCCTCTGGCTCGCCGGGGCGACGATGCTTCTGCACATCAAGATCAACTTCTGCAATTTCGTCGCGTTTCCGATCACCGTCGGCATAGGTGTCGACTATTCGGTCAACGTGATGACCCGTTACGTGCAAGACGGATCGCGCGACGTGACGGGGGCCGTTCGGTCGACCGGCGCGGCGGTCGGGCTCTGCTCGCTCACGACGAGCATCGGCTACTCGTCGCTCCTGCTCGCGAAGAACCGGGCGCTCTATCTCTTCGGGCTGACCGCCGTCCTGGGCGAGATCGCGTGCCTGACCGCCGCGGTCCTGGCCCTTCCGGCGCTCCTCGTCGCGCTGCGAACATGGAAGGGAAGGGTCGGCAAAGGGGCGACGGTCGTGCAGGAAGGCGGATCGTCTTCTTAGGGGCTGTCTTCATAGTCTGCCCGTGCCCGTACCCGCTCGATTGTACCGGGCGGAAGGACCTCGGGCACGTTCACGGGCACGGGCAGGAGTACGGGCAGGAGCACGGGCCCAGAGCAGGTTGGCGGACCCCCGAGGGAGGCGCGTGTGCAGTCCCACTGAACGAGTTGAGCCCTACTGTGATTCGCCCACTTTCTTGCGCTCTTTGCGTGCGGCCGAAGCGGTCCTTTGTCATCCTGAGTGCCTCGTAGCGGCAGGAGGCCCCATGAGCGTCGACGGCATGTGGTACGTGAAACTCGCTGATGGTGACGTCGATCGCGTCACTCTGGACCAGCTCGATGAGGCGTTCCAGAAGGGCCAGGTCGACGAGAACTCGATGGTGCTGGCCGACGGCGCTGAACAGTGGATGAAGCTTGCGGACCTCCTGGGGCTCTCCGAGCCCGCTGCGCCTGCTGCCGCAGCCCAGGCGGCGCCGCTTCCCGCATCGATGCCGCCCCTTCCGCCCGGCGTGGCCCGCACGCTCCCGCCCCCGATTGTCGTGCAGGCGCCCGCTTTGGCTCTGCCGAGCGTCGTCACCCAGCGCCCAATCGCGGCACCGCCAGCGCTCGCCACGCCGCCGTCCCTCACCATGCCGACCGGCGCCCCCACCGCCAGCCTTCGCCCCGTCAGCGTCGACCTCGGCGGCCATGTCGACCTCGGCGAGCTTCCCTTCCGGTCCTCCTCGCGCAAGCGTTGGGTCGTGGGGGCCCTGGGAACGGCGCTCGTCCTCGGCGCAGGAGCGTTCTTCGTCATTACCAAGACGGCTGCGAGCGCCCGTGCCGATGCCATACCAGCGCTCGCCGCAGCTGCGCCGGAGGCCCCGCCCGCCCCGGTCACCCCTCCCCCTGCGCCGGTCGCGGCCGATCCCCCGCCGGCGACGAACGCCGGGCCCTCGCCGGTCATGGACCCGACGCAGCGGCCGGCGCTGACCGACGAGCAGAAGCGCAAAGTGCTCGAAACGGACAAGAGCGCAAAGTCGCGCGTCAAAAGCCGGAGCGGCGGGGGCGGCGGATCGAGCCGTCCGAAAGAGAAGTCGAGCGCCTTCACGACGAGCGGGAACAAGTACGACCCGCTGAACAGCAGCCTCTAAAGGCGACTACGCGTCCACGTCCTCGTCGCCGTGGTCAGCCTCGTTGTCGTGGCCGTCGTGCTCACTGCGGTGGTGGCGTAGGTTCACGCTGTCCCGGACGATGTAGAGCGGGCGCCGCTTCACTTCCTCGTAGATGCGGCCCACGTACTCGCCGAGGATGCCGATCATCAGAAACTGCGCGCTCGCGACGAGCGCCACCAGAACGACGATGGCCGTCCAGCCGGGCACGACGCGCTGAAAAGCGAACTTCGCGAGAACCGCCCACACGGTGATCCCCACGCTGGCGACGCTCATCGAGAGCCCGAGGTAGAGCGAGATGCGCAGCGGCAAGACGCTGAAGCTCGTGATGCCGTCGAGCGCGAACCGCACCATTTTGCTGATCGGGTACTTCGTCGTCCCCGCGAGACGGCCCGGCCGATCGTAGAGGAGCGCGGTCTGCTTGAAACCAACCCATGCCACGAGACCCCGCACGAACCGATGGGTTTCGCGGAGCGCGCGCAGCGCCACGACCACGCGCCGGCTCATCAAGCGGAAGTCGCCCGTGTCGAGCGGGATTTCGATAGGGATCATGGCCCCGAAGATCCGGTAGAAGGCCCGAGCGGTAAGCAATTTGAACCAAGTTTCCCCCTCGCGCGAACGTCGCCGTCCGTAGACGACGTCGAACCCCGCGCGCCACCGGGCCACCATCTCGAGGACCACTTCGGGCGGGTCCTGGAGGTCCGCGTCCATGACCACGACAGCCTCGCCCCGTGCGTGGTCCACCCCTGCCGTGATGGCCGCCTGGTGCCCGAAGTTTCGCGCGAACGAGAGGATGCGGTAGCGCGGGTCCCCCGCGGCGAAGGCCCGAAGCAGGTCCATCGACCGATCGCGCGAGCCGTCGTCGACGAAGACCACTTCGGCGTCCAAGCGCAGCTCTACCAGAAACTCCTGCAGCCGCCGATGGAGCTCGGGCAGGACCTCTTCTTCGTTGAAGATGGGCAGGACGAGGCTCAACGTGGGACGAGGCTGGGGCACGTGGAGCCCGCCTTTTACCCGGGTCGCGCCGGCAAATCACGCGCTCACGGCGGCGGGCGCGATGAACGGCGGTCGTCGTGGCCTCGGCGGCGCGACATGCTATACGCGCCGCCACATGGGCAAGAGCTTCGACCCCGCCCATGCCGCCGACGCGGACGGCGCCGCACACGAGTTCGACCGTTTCGCCGACGACTACGACGCCCTGCATCGCGTGAACATCGCGGCGAGCGGCGAGGCGCCCGCCTACTTCGCCGCCTACAAGCGCGACGTGTTGGGTCGCGTGCTGGGGCCCGCGTTCGCCGAGCCGCTGCTCGATTTCGGCTGTGGGATCGGCAACCTCACGGGCTTGCTCGCCGAGACGTTCTCGGACGTGCACGGCTACGATCCGTCCTCGAAAAGCGTCGAAATCGCCGCGAAGCGCGCAGGCCGCGCCACGTTCCACGCGGACCTAGCGGCCATTCCACACGCTCACTTCGGCGGCGTCGTCCTCGCCAACGTCCTTCACCATGTCCCGCGGACCGAGCGCCCGGCGCTCGTGCGCGACATCGTCGACCTTCTCGCCCCCGGCGGCCGGCTGGTCGTCTTCGAGCACAACCCGCTCAATCCGCTCACCCGTCGCGTCGTCGCGGCCTGCCCGTTCGACGAGGGCGTCGAGCTGCTATGGCCGTGGGAGGCGACGCGACTGCTCACGAGAGCCGGGCTTCGCGACGCGCGACTCGATTACATCGTCTTCTTCCCTCGTTCGCTTGCGCCCCTCCGCACCCTCGAACCGAGTCTACGCTTCCTCCCGCTCGGCGCGCAGGTCGTGGCCTGGGCCGCAAAGGGCTAGTGGGCCTGGGGCAGCGTCACGCCCAAAGCTCCATTCAGTCCATCGGGACGATCTGAACGCGGCCGCCGGGCACTGCACGGTAGAACCGGCGCGACGGGTAAACGCCTCGCACGCAGCTGACCATCTCCGGGCCGCGGTCGATCGCGATGAGCACGTCTTGATTGGGGTAAAGGTCGAGCGGCAAGTTCTCGGGCAGATCCATGACGTCCGTGTTGATTAGCCCGTTGCCCGCGAAGACCACGGCGCCGTGCAGGTCGAGAGGGGCCAGCGCCTCGTGCAGCCGGTTATGGTTCTGCACGTCAGCGAACGTGAACGGGTAGATGAGCGGCGCAATGCGGACGACCCCGACGTAGACCGCGGCGAGAGCGACCGCGGCGGGGCCTGCGACGCGAATCGCGGGGACAGCGGTCCATCGAGCACGCGCGGCCTTCCAGAGGTACCCGAGGGCGACGCCGGTTCCAACGGCCATGGGAACCACGCACGGTAGCGAGTAACGCGGGCCATACCCCAGGTCGAACCCTCGCCCCATGGTCACGAGAGTGTAAAAAGTGACGAAAGGCACACATGCGAAGAAGAAGACGAAGGCCATCCTCTGGGCCCGGCCTCGCAGCGACGCCAGGCCGGCCAGCCCGACCGCCGGCGAGCAGGGCCACCAGCAGTACGAGCCCGTCGCGAGCGGAATCCCCCATTTGTACGCGTTCGGCTCCGGAACGCTCATCGCAAAACCGGTCCACGGATACAAAGTCGGCGTCAAGGAATAACCGGTGGCAAACCACCGGCCGAGCTGCAATCGCAGGATGACGAGGGTGAGGCCGCCCAATGCGACGAACGCAATCGCGCAGCCCGTGATCGCACGCCAGCCCATGCGCTTTCGCGCGAAGGCGTAACCGAAGTAAAGGAAAAGGCCGATCCCCAGCGTGCACCCGTCTGCTGGCCGCGCGGCCAAGAGAAGCGCCGCGCACGCACCGAGCACGCTTCCCCACGCCCACTGCCGGCCGGTCGAGAGCCCTGCCGTGGAGATGGTCATCAACGCCTCGAGCGCCCAGGCAAACGCGGCCGCGACGAAAATGTGGGGGTAGCGCGATCCGCCGTTGATGAGAACGCCGGCGCTGAGCAGCAACGCCAGCACCGCCAGACGCCCGGAAGCCCGCGCCTGATCGAGCGACGGAGGCGGCGTTCCCGGCGAGAACCCCGCGCCTGCTCGACGGCCCAAGCGCGAGACGCCCGCGGCGAGCAGCCCGAGCGAGGCGGGCCCCGCGAGCCAGACGTTGTGGAGCGCGACGAACGGCGCCATGAAGAGCGGCCACCCAGGCGTGTACTGCGAGAAAGACCGGCCCACGTGCTCGAATACCCAGAAACTTCGGAACGCTTCGGAGCAATGGGGAACGGACCCATATGCCCGCAGTTTCGCGAACACGGCCGCCTGAAACGTATTCGCCCATTCGTCTCCGCTGTTCGTCCATCCGTGCAGGAGCATCCGGCAGACCACGGCGCCCGCCGTGGTGCCGAGCGCGAAGGCGACGACGTCGTCGACCCACGCGCCGGCCCACGGATCCTCCGTCCCCTTGCCCGCGGGTGGCTCACCGGCGAGCGTGCGCAAATGCACCCCGACGAGCAGACCGAAAAACGCGAGGTGCGCTGCGGCCAACTCGTAATCGGAGCCCTGGAGGTAGCCGGTGATGAACCACAGCGACGCTTCTCCGAGCGCCGCGACGACGACAAGGAGTGCCCGGCGCGAGAGCAATGCGCCGGCCGTCGCCAGGGCAGCGGCCAGCTTCAGCAGATGGTGCATGAACTTCGGGTCGAGGGTGACGCCGACCCCTGCGAGGAAGTCGCCGTCCACCGGAGCCGTGACCGCGAGCGCGATGGCGGCGAGAAGAAGCCATGTCGCGATCCTCGGGCGCAAAGAGCGAAGCCACAGCAGCGCCCCGAGAACCACCCCGACGGACGACTGCGCCGCCATCAGCGCGTCGAGGGGCTGCGTGGTGAACGGCGAGGTCATCGCCCGTCTTTCTCCCAGACCGACCAGTGCGGGTCGCGAAATTTCAAGTGGTAGGTACCCGCCGGCGGTTGAAAGCCGGGGCCGCGCGTCAGCACGTAGTCGTAGTAGGGATACACTTCACGCATCGACACGAGTTCCGGCGTCCACTCCCAGCGCAGGCGCGCCGGGCCGCCCGGCGGCGGGTACTTGTCGGGACGGAAGTCGATGGGCCAGTGGGCATATCCGGCGTACGTGAACATGACGACCCCCCCCTTCTCTACCTGGTAGTACGAGCCGAAGTGCAAGAATGGCTGATTGTTGAGGATCGCCGATGTCTTGTCGTAGATGAGCGCGCAAACGCGCCGGTTCGGTTCCATGGCCCGGATGGCGCCGTCGATGTCGCCGACTTCGTCGAGCTCGAAGCGGATGAAGTGTTGGCACACGTTCACGACCGACGCGGCACCCAATGCCAGCGCGGCGGCCGCCACCAGGACGCCGCGCCCCCCCCGCGGCATGCGGACGAGAGGAATGGCCGTGATGGCAAAGAGGATCGGGAACCTCTGCGCGATGAGCCAGATGTATCCGTGCCCTTCGGGCAATAGGAAGTAAAAGACGACGCAGGCGATGGGCACGATCACGTAGCTGCGGTTGCTCGACAGAGGCCTCGAGCGATCGGGATCCCCGAGCGAGAGCCCGAAGGCGGCCACGACGACGATCGCCAGCGCAATGAGCGCGTGCTCGTCGCTTGTGTCGCGAAAGACGTTCGTGAACCAGTTGGGAATGTCGACGATGGCCGCGTCGATAGGTCGGCGAGGGTCCCCGGCGTTGTCGGTGGCGGCGCCGCGGGCAAGCTTTCCGGCGGCGGTGAAGAACGTCCACCAGACGAGGACCAGGCCCACGGGGACCGCCGGCGCCGCGCAGAATGCCCAGCGGGATGGCTTGGTCCACGGGAACATCGCGGCGTAGCCGATGCAAAAGAGGCCGAATGGCAGCACGTGCGAGTAGAAGAGCGCAAGCGCCACCACGCACAGAAGGGCGCCCGTGTGAGGGGCGGGGCGCTCGAAGTGCCGCACGGCGATCGCCAGCCCCCAGACCATGATCGGAACGGCCAAGAGAAACGGGAGCAGGCCGTACATGAACATCACGTTGACGAGCAGCGGGACCACGAGAAGAGTCAGCCGTTCGTCGCGACCGAGCGCGGTGAGCAGCGAGCGCAAGGCCAGCACGGTTCCGCCCAGGCACGCGCATACGAGGATCACGTTCGCGGCGACGACGCCGACGAAGACCGCGAGCGCCGCGCCGATGAGGTAGTAAACGACGTACTGGGTGCGACCGAAAGTCAGGACGAAGTTCTGGTCGAATCCGTAAGCCGGGTCGTGGTAGCTCCGGATGGCGCGAATCGTCGCCAGGTGAAACGGCAGGTCTTGCATGGGCGGGTGCTTGACGATCCACGCCGGCGTCGACGCCAGGACGGCCACCGCCAAGTAGAGCCACGTGCTGGGTCGAACGCGGCGGCCAGCGCTCGGCTCTGCCGCGACCCGGCCACTACCCAAGAGAAGCGACAGTCGCACGGCGCGAACTTACACGATGCCCGGGCCGTGACGAGGCGCAAAGCCACGTGTAAGCTCGCGCGCCTTGAGCGGCGAGTCGACCCAGCGAGAGCGCGCGTGGCGAAGGTGGGCGTTCGCTGCCGTGCCCGCCGTGGGCTTGCTCGAGCTCGGGGCGCACGCCGCGCAGGTGTCGTCGGTCGCGCCCGAGCGCGATTGGAACGCAGCACGGGATTACGTCGCTACCCAAGCGAAACGAGAAGACCTCGTGACTTTCGCGCCGGCCTGGGCCGACCCCATCGGGAGGCAGCGCTTCGGACCGGACATCGCCACGATCGAGCGGGAGGGGCTGCCTGACGAGTCGCGCTTCCCGAGGGCCTTCGAAGTCGCTATCCGAGACGCCCACGCCCCCGTAGTGCGTGGCTGGCGGCGCACGGACGAGCGGCGCTTCGGCGGCGTCACGGTGAGGACCTGGGAGAACCCCGCGCCCGCGCCCGTGATCGACGACCTGGTCTCGGCGATCGGTCCAGACCGGCTCCACGTGTCCGTCGGGGATCGGGATTGCCCCTTCGTGCACGGCTCTCCGCAGAGCGGCGGGCTCGGGTTCGGCCCCGCGGTCCCCGGCGACCGCTTCACATGCTCGGGCGGGGGCTTCGTCGGCGTGAGTGTCGTCGCGGATCTCGACTACGTCGCGCGTCGGTGCATCTATGCCCCGCCGGCGGGCGGCTCGCTGCGCTTGCGGTTCGCGGGCGTGCGGTTCGGTCGATCGCTGCGCGGACACCACGCCCTTTATGTCGAAGCCGAGCGCACCAAACAGGGGGCGCCCGTGACCATCTCGTTTTCGGTGGGAAGCACGGCGATCGGCAGCGTCGTCCACCGCGACGGCGAGGGTTGGAAGCCGTTCGAGTTCGACACGTCGTTGCTAGCCGGAACGCAGGAAGACCTCACCGCCGACATCACGTCGAGCGGAGATCGGCGCATGTATTGCTTCGAGGCGGCCACGCGGTGAAGGCGACTCTGGCTTCCCAGGCGGTCACGGCGCTACGACGCGGCTTCTCTGGGCCCGTCGGCTGGCGCGACCACGTGGTCGGCTGCGCGATTGCGCTCGCCTATCTCGCTTGGCTCCTGTCGACGGCGCCGGAGCTCGGGTTTCCCCGCGACGAAGGGTTCTACTTCCAGGCAGCCACTCAGTACGCGGCGTGGTGGCGCATGCTGCTCGAGCGCGGAAGCGACGCTCTCCAGCGAGGGGCGATCGACTCGGCGTGGGGCTTCAACCACGAGCACCCCGCGCTCATGAAGACGCTCTTCGGAATCTCCGAGTATCTTCTGCACCAGAAGTGGCACTTGCTCTCCGAGGCCAGCACGGCCTTTCGCCTGCCGGGGATGACGTTCGCGGCGGCCGCCGTCTGGACGACGTACGTCTTCGGAGCGCGCGCCTGGAACCGGCGCACGGGGCTGTCGGCAGCGATCTTGTTCGCCCTCATGCCCCGCGTCTTTTTCCACGCACACCTCGCGTGCTTCGACGTGCCGATCACCGCCATGTGGATCTTGTGCGTGTACGTGCACTGGCGCGCCCAGGCGGGGCGAAGCATCGGCTGGGCGCTCGCCGTGGGCATCGTCTACGGGCTGGCCCTCGAGACCAAACACAACGCTTGGCTGATCCCCGTCGCGCTCGTGCCACACGCCCTCTTCGTGCACCGCCGCGCGATCGCGCGCGGTCTGGCCGCCGGGCGGCTGTCGCTACCGACCAGCCTCGTATCGATGGCCATCGTCGGACCGCTCGTCTTCTACGCGCTCTGGCCGTACCTGTGGAGCGACACGTTCGCTCGCGTGCAGTGGTACGTCGAATTTCACCTGAACCACGAGTATTACAACATCGAATTTCTCGGGAAGAACTACTTCGGGCCGCCATCGCCCAAGAGTTATCTGCCGGTTATGGTCCTCGCCACGGTGCCCGCGGTGACGCTCCTCCTTTTCGGGGTCGGGACGGTCGATCGCGCCATCGTCGGGCTGCGTCGCCTGGACGCGTGGGCGCGCCGACTTCTCCGGCGGGTCGCCGGAGGCGCGTCGAGGCCAACCGCCACGGACGGCGATGTTCCTCCCCGGGACCCACTTGAAACGGACCTCCTGCTTTTCCTGTCGCTCGCTGTGGCGGTCGGGCCCTTCTTCTTGCCGGCCACACCCATCTTCGGGGGGACCAAGCACTGGATGCCGGCCTATCCGATTCTCGCGCTAATCGCCGGACGCGGCTTCGACATCGTCGCGTCAGCGATGCGCGCCGCGCTGCCTCGGCTGGACGCCCGCCGGTGGGCCATGGCCGAGGGCGCTCTTTGGACGAGCGTCGTGGCCGCTCCGCTCGCCGTGACTGCGCACTCGTTCCCGTTCGGCCTCTCGGCCTATGTTCCGCTCGTGGGGGGCACCGCCGGCGGGGCCGATTTGGGCCTCAACCGCCAATTCTGGGGCTTTACGTCGCAGAACGCCGCCGAGGAGTACTTGAACACAAACGCGCCCAGGGGTGCCCCGGTCTTCATCCACGACACCACGTGGGAGGCGTGGGGGCGGATGCAACAAGAGGGACGCGTGCGGGGCGACCTTCGCGCGGTGGGTGCACCGGGAGAAGCAACCATGGCCCTCGTCCAGCACGAGCTGCACATGAACGAAGTCGACTATTCGATATGGGTTGCCCTCGGCACCGACGCCCCCGCGTACATCGTCGAGCACGACGGGGTGCCCATCGTCAGCGTGTACCAGCGCAAGTAGCGCGGCGTTTTGGGGCCGGTTTGCGCTCGCCATCACCCCCGCGCGCGAGCTACGTGTGACGCCATGAACTCGCCGACCTTCAGCCTCGCCGGGCAGGTCGCCCTGGTCACCGGCGCTAGCCACGGCATCGGTCGCGGGGTCGCGCGATCGCTGGCCGGTGCCGGCGCCAAGGTCGTGGTCGCCGCGCGCAGCACGGCGCTCATCGAGGAGCTCGCGGGCGAGATCGACGGCGTTCCCGTGACCATGGACGTGGCCCAAATCCCCAGCATTCGGCGCGGATTCGCGGAGACCATCGCCCGACTCGGGCGCATCGACATCCTGGTGAACAACGCTGGACTGGGCGCCAACCATCCGGCACTCGACGTGACCGAAGCCGACTGGGACGACGTGATGTCGGTGAACCTGCGGGGGCTCTTCTTTTGCTGCCAGGCGGCGGGCCAGCACATGCTGCCCCGCGGCTATGGCCGGATCGTGAACATGAGCTCCCAGGCCGGCCTGGTCGGGATTCGCGACCACGCCGTGTACTGCGCTTCGAAGGGCGGCGTGAACCAGCTCACGCGGGTGCTGGCGCTGGAATGGGCTGCTCGGGGCGTGACCGTCAACGCGGTCGCGCCCACGTTCATCTATACCGAAGGCACCAAAGAGCGCCTCGACCAGCCTCTTTACTTGAGAAGCGTGGTCGATCGCATTCCCGCGGGTCGTGTCGGTACGATTGACGACGTGGCAGGAGCGGTGATTTACCTCGCCTCCCCCGCGAGCGCCCTGGTCACGGGGGTCGTCTTGCCGGTGGACGGCGGCTGGACCGCGCAGTAGCGCGTCGCGCCTTGCGATACAGCCGAAAGCCTTGAAAGCCTCGGTCCGCCAAGATGTTCGGCGCTTTAGCGGACAGTGACCTTGCGAGGCTTCGCCGCCGCCGCCTTCGGTAGCCGCACGACGAGGGTCCCGTTCTTCGTCTCCGCTCCGATCGCCGCGATGTCGATTCCCGCCGGGATGCGGAAGGTCGTCGAAAAGTCGGCCTCGTCGTACTCGCGAACCAGCGCCGGAGAGGCATCGCGTTCGGCGGGCCGCTTGGCGTGCAGCGTCAGCGTGTCGTTCTCGACTTGCAGGTCGATCCCATCGGGCAAGACGCCGGGAACATCCGCGACGATCAAAAGCTCGTCGGCGTTCTCGAAGACGTCGACAGGCGGCGCGACGGCGCGACGCTGGTACGAGCGCGCGGGGACCGTGCCATTGTTTTCACGAACCGTGGTGATGTCGCTCATGGCTTCCTCCTTCGAGTTTTCAGCGATTAGCCCGCTTTGACGGCGATCTGCCGGGGCATGGCGTCTTTTGACTTGGGCAGCGTGATGGTGAGCACCCCTTCTCGGAGCGTCGCGGTGACCGCGTCGGCCGCGACCCGCGCCGGCAGCGGCAGTTTGCGCGTAAAGGCAACCGATGCGCGTTCGCGCAAGTGCGCTGTGTACCCTTGGGGAACCTCGCACTTTCGCTCTCCGCGCACGACAAGCGCGTCGTCTTCGACAGAGACCGCCACGTCACTTTCGGCCAGCCCAGGGACCTCGGCCTTCACGACGAACGACTCTTTGGTTTCGAACACATTGGTGGCCGGCCATCCCACCGAGGCCCGGCGGCGGAGCCGATCACCCGCAGGCGACGGAATGGCCCAGCTATCGAAAGTGCGGTCGATGCGCCGTTGCAGCTGATCGAACGCCCTTAGTGTGTCGTCGAAGTCTCTCCAACCAGTCAGCATGGCATCCTCCTTGTGCGAATGGGCGCCCCGGCGGGATGGCCGAAGGGTTCGCAAGCGAACGCATTCGCGCTTCCGTGAAATGGTTGCCCCCGCAATGCCCTCGACCGGCCACCGGCCGAGATGCGATTCGCGTCGGGTCGACCCATGAGTTAATCACCCTGTCGGGCGTGTAAAGGGGCGCCTTTTCCGGATGGTGCAGACCTCATGAGAACGCACGGCCCGCTGTGGCTCCTATGGACCGCCGCCTGTGCCGCGAGCTCCCCCGCAGCGCCGGCTGCGACCGCACCGGCCGCGCACGAGGGGACCCCGATTCGCTTCATCGAGAACGACTACAGGGGCGCCTTGGCCGTCGCGCGAGCGAGACATTTGCCGCTCTTCGTCGACGCGTGGGCTCCCTGGTGCCACACGTGCCTCAGCATGCGAAGCTTCGTATTGTCCGACCCGGCGCTGCGCCGACTCCGCGAGAGCTTCATCTGGCTCTCCCTCGACACGGAGCGCGAAGACAACGCAGACGTCGTGGCGAGGTTGGGCGTGCGGGTGTTGCCAACGCTCTACGTGATCGATGCGGGACGCGAGACGCCCATCCTCGCGTGGCCGGGCTCCCTGACGGCAGGCGAGCTTGCCTCACTGCTCGAGGACTCGGCCGCCGCTGCCGGCCGAGGTGACCAGCGGGGATCAGCCGCGGCGTCCCTGCTACGCGGACACCGCGCCAGCGCCGAGGGCAACTTCGGAGAAGCAATAGCCGCCTACCGAGCGGCACTTGCCGCGGCGCCGCCCGATTGGCCGAAACGCGTTCAAGCCGTCGATGGCTTGGTCACGCGCCTAGCGGACGATCACCAACTCGCCGCTTGTGTGGATGCGGGAGCCGACGAAGCGCCGAAAATGGCGTTGGGGACGCCGCTCGCCGACGTGATTCGCGCATCGATCGGCTGCGCGGAGCAACTCCCGGCGAGCGCCCCCGAGCGTGCGCGCCTCGGCGAGCTCGCCGCCCTGGGCCGGCGCGTGGCGTCCGACCCGTCCGAGGCGATCCTCCCCGACGACCGCTCCGACGTGTACGATTGCGTCGTCGGAGCGCTTCGAGAGCTCGGGCGCCTCGACGACGCCCTCGTCATCGCTCGGCAATGGGCGGAATTCCTCGAGCGGCAGGCGTCGCAGGCTCGGACAGCCGCCGCGCGAACGGTGTTCGATGCACATCGGGTCCTCGCGTACATAGCCATCGGCGACGCGCAGCGCGCAGTGCCGATGCTCGAGCAGAGCGAGCGTGACTTTCCCGACGACTACAATCCCCCGGCGCGCCTGGCGACGACGTACCTCGCGATGAAACGAAACGACGAGGCGCTGGCGGCGGTGAAACGCGCTCTCGTCAGGGCCTACGGACCGCGCAAGATGCGCCTGTGGTCACTCGAGGCCGACGTCTACGAGGCGATGGGGAACGAGGACGCGGCCCGCGAAGCGCTGCGCACCGCGCTCGACTTCGCAAAGACGCGGCCCCTCACCGCCGGATACGCCAAGCTTCGCGACGCGATCACGAGCCGACTGCGCGGGTATGGCGAAGACCGTACGTGGCGTAGATGACCAATCCGGTCACCAGCCATCCGAAGAATCGCGCCCAGGAGGACGGCGGCAGATAGGCGATGAGCATCAGGCAGGACAGAGCCCCGAGGGCCGGCACGAGCATCGGCCCGAGAGGCACACGGAACGGACGCCTCCGGTCCGGCTCGCGCAGGCGCATGACGACGATCCCCACGCACACCAGCACGAACGCGAATAGGGTGCCGACATTCGTTAGGTCGACCATCTCGTCGATGCTGGCGAATGCACTGACACTCCCCACGAGGACGCCCGTGGCGATCGTGGAGACATGGGGAGTGCCGTAGCGCGGATGCACGCGTGCAAAGACGGGAGGAAGGAAGCGGTCGCGCGCCATGGCCATCAATATGCGCGGCTGCCCCAGCTGAAAGACGAGCAGCACCGCGGTCTGCGCCACGACCGACCCCAGTGCGACGACGCCCACCATCCAGCCGGGCATCGACACGTATTTCATCGCGAAGGCGAGCGCCTGGGCGCGCTGCCCCTCGTCCAGCTTCGCGAGCACGGCGTACGGCACGAGGCCCGAGAAGACGGCCGCGATGATCACATAGAGAACCGTGCATACGATCAGCGATCCGATGATCCCGATGGGCATGTCGCGCTCCGGGTTCTTGCACTCCTCGGCGCACGTCGAAACGGCATCGAAGCCGATGTAGGCAAAGAACACGACCGCGGCGCCCGAGCCGATGCCGGCGAAGCCGTTCGGCGCGAAAGGGTGCCAGTTCTCGGGGCGGACGAACTTGGCGCTCCCGATGACGAAGAACGCCAAGATCACGATTTTGATCACCACCATGGTCGCGTTGAACCGCGCCGATTCTTTGATTCCCACGACCAGCACCGCCGTGACGAGGGCGACGATCGCCATCGCGAGCGCATTGAAGACGATGGGGACACCGAAGAGGTGCGGCGCCTGGGCCAGCAGCTCCGGCGTCCTGGCCGCCGTCCGGTAGTCGACCGCCAGCCAGAATGGGAAATGGACGCCCAGGCCGTCGAGGAGCGCGGTCATGTAGCCCGCCCACGAAATCGCCACCGCCGTGTTTCCGATGGCGTACTCGAGCAAGAGGTCCCAGCCGATGATCCAGGCCACGAGCTCGCCGAGCGTCGCGTAGGCGTAGGTGTACGCGCTGCCGGCGACCGGCACCATCGAAGCGAACTCCGCATAACAGAGGGCGGTGAAGCCGCATGCAACGGCCGTCAACAAGAAGGAGACCATCAGGGCTGGACCGGCCCCCGGGCGGCTGGGGTCTCCGCCGGAGGCGCTGCCTATGGTGGCGAAGATTCCCGTACCGATGATCGCCCCGACTCCGAGCGCGACGAGGCTGACTGGACCGAGCACCCTCTTGAGGTGGGCGCCTCGCAATCCCGCCTCGCCGACGATGGCTTCGATGCGTTTGACCCGGAAAAGGCGAGACACCACGACGCGCCTGGACGTTACACGCGGCTGACCCGAACGGGCTAAAGACTTCAATGCCATGCCTCGCGTTCGCCCGCCGCGCCACCCGGTCACGATCTTGTTCGATGGCGCAGAGGTCGTGGCCGACCGCGGCGAGCCCGTTGCGGTCGCGCTGATTGCTGCGGGCCACCTCGCCGTCGCGCGCAGCCCCAAGTTTCACCGTCCGCGAGGTCCAGCGTGCCTGCGGGCAGCCTGCGACGGGTGCCTCGCCCGGGTCGACGATGAGCCCAACGTCATGACTTGCCGCGTGCCAGCGGCCGACGGAGTCCGTGTCGAGACGCAAAACGTCGTCGGCTCGAGAAAGACGGACCTCTTGCGCGCAACCGACTGGTTCTTCCCGGAGGGAATGAACCACCACGAGCTATTCGTGGGCGTCCCGGGTGCCCAGCGCATCTTGCAGGCGCTCGCGCGCCGAGTCGCCGGGCTAGGCCGGCTCCCCAAAGAGGCACGATTGCCGCGCACGGCGGAGCGGCGCGAACTGGACGCGCTGGTGGTCGGGTCTGGTCCGTCGGGGATGGCGACGGCGCTCGAACTCGCGAAACGCGGCCGGAGCGTCGAGGTGATCGACGATGATTTGCACTGGGGCGGTAGCGCTCAGGCGCTCGCGCCCGACGAGGCGAACCCCTGGGCGGCGCTCCGGGGTGCGTTCGCCGACTCCGTCGCCACCGCGCGGATCGTGGTCCGGGTGCGAACCACTGCGGCCGGTGTCTACGGAGAGGACGTCCTTGTCGCCGCACAGTCGGGGGTGGAGGTGCTGGCGGCGCACACTCTCGTGCTCGCCCCCGGGGCGCACGACGGCGCGCTGGCATTCGAAGGCAACGATCTTCCCGGGGTGATGAGCGCGCGCGCCGGCGGCTGGATGGCGACCCTCGGTGTCGTCCTCGGCGAACGGGTTGTTGTGGTCGTGGCGGACGGCGGAGGCCCGTTCGGTGGGGCGTACGCGCGGGCGGTTCCGGGCGCGGTCGTGGTGGAGGGTGCGCCGGTAAGGGCTAGAGGGAGCGGGCGCGTCAAGGACGTAACGGTCGCCACCCCTCGGGGCGAGCAGCGGTTCTCGTGCGACGCTCTTCTGGTCGACGCGCCTTGCGCGCCGGCCTACGAGTTGTGCGCCCAGGCGGGCGCGGTTCTCGCACACGAACCGCGCGGCTACGTGGTGAAAGCGCCGGGGGGTCGAATCCGCAACGGGGTGTTCGCGGTGGGCGAGGTCGTGGGCACGCCACTCGCGCTCGAAGCCATCGTGCGGGAGGCAGAGGCGGTCGCCGAGAACGCCCGGCGCTAGTGCCGCGAAGCGGCGCGCCACCGGAACCGGTGGCAGAAGAACCTCGGGCGGACGGCACTAGTCCTCGAGGAGAGCGCCGAACATCGTCAGCCCGCCCGCGATGGCCACCGCGTCGAAGACCACCAGAAGGAAGAGATAGTCGCGCAGCTCCGCCATATCGACCGCCTGCCCACTCGCGGCCGCGTAAAAGATCTCTCGTGTGGCCCCAACACTGGAAATCAACGACGGCGAGAGCAGGGGGAAGAGAACGGAGGCCAGAAGAAGCTCGCGCGCCCGCGTGCGAACGGTCATCGCCCCGAAGAGCGTCCCCGTCGCGGCCACCCCCACCGTCCCGAGCAGCATAACGACCGCCAGGGGTGCAATGATGGGCAGCAGGTCTACGTGGAAAAAGAGCGCTACGAGGGGCACGACGACCACCTCCACCGCCGTCATGAAGACGAGCACGCCTGCCGCCTTGCCGCACCAAATCGCCGCGCGTGGCACGGGAGACACGAGTAGCCCCAATAGGGCCGACTCCTCCCGCTCGCGCTGCCAGGTTCGCCCGAGCGCCAGGACCGACGCGAAGGCAATCGCGAGCCAGAGCGCCCCGGGGGCAACGCGGGTCGTAGTCTCCGGCCCCGTCTCAAATGCCACACTGGCCAGGATGGCCACGAGCGCCGCGAAGAACCCCGCGGTCGTGACAATCTCACGCGTGGCGAGCTCGATCGCGAAGTCCTTGGCCAAGACGATCGCCGAGGCGCGGGCGAAGCCGGGAGCGGCGGCAGGCGTGCGGGGCATGACCGGCGAGTGGGACGGTGCGCGAGAGGCTGTCATCGGTTTATTGGCCAAGAGAAGACAATACGGTCTTGACCCCGATCACGATGTCGGTAGATTCGCTTAGGAGAGCGCATGTTGTCACTTTCGTCGCGTGCGCTCGATCGAACGACACGTCGCCGGCTCCGCCGGCGCCAAGTCAACACCTGGAGCACGATTCGAAAGCCATGACGGTCGAGGCACCGCCAGGCCTCTCCCCCGCGCAGACGTCGCCGGAGCGGAGGCCACCAACGAGGCGCACGCGAGCGAACAAGCGGATCGCGGTGCTCTACAACGTCGACTACGAGGATGCCCGCCCCGAGGTCGACCCGGGGTGGGCCGCGCGCGCCGAAGTGCGGCTCGTCGCCGGCTGTGTGGCCAGAGCGTTGACCGAGGCGGCCTACGAGACACACCTGGTCGCCGTCGACGGCGACTTGGCGAGCCTCCGCGCGCGCCTCGCCGAGCTCGAGCCGGACTGCGCATTCAACTTGTGCGAGTCGCTCGGAAACGACGCGCGGCTGGAGAGCGCGGTACCGGTGCTGCTCGAGCTCCTCGGCATCCCGTTCACTGGGTCGCCCCCCGAGGTGCTCAGCTTCGCCCTGCGGAAAGACCGCGTGAAGCAGCGGCTGGAGGCTGCGGGGATTCCGACGCCGGCCGGTCGCGTCCTCGCAAAGCCCGACGATCCTTGCGACCTTCCGTTTCCACTCATCGTCAAGCCGGTGCGCGAAGACGGCTCGGTAGGCATCTCCTGCGGAAACGTCGTGCACGACCCGACAGCGCTCGCGCGGGCGGTCGAGGCGGTCGTAACGTCGTTGCGGCAGCCCTGCCTGGTCGAGCGGTTCATCGAAGGGCGCGAATTCAACGTGGCGCTCCTCGGCCACCCCACCCCGCGCGTCTTGCCGTTGAGCGAGATCGACTTCGAAGGCTTGCCTCCAGACGCGCCGCACATCGTGTCGTACGAGGCGAAGTGGTCGAGCGGTTCGGTCGAGGATTTGGGAACGGTGCCGATGCTCCATCCGACGCTCCCGAACAGCGTGGCGGCGCGCATCCGCAAAGCTGCCACCGAGGCATTCCGCGCCGTGGGCGTCCGCGACTATGGGCGGGTCGACGTTCGGCTCGCCGCTAGTGGGGTGCCCTACGTGATCGACGTCAACCCGAACTGCGACCTTTCGCCGCATGCGGGTATGGCGCGGGCCGCGGCAGCCGTCGGCATCGCCTACGGTTCCTTCGCCGGGCTGCTCGTGCGTTACGCGCTGCGGCGACGGCGCGCCCCCGGCGCAGCCGAGTCAGCCGGGCCGGCTCGCTCGGTGACGCAGCGACCGCTATAATATTGCATGACGCTCGAGGAGACGATTCGGATCCTTCGAAGCCCAGAGGGCAGGGAGGAAACCAAGCGCGTCTACCTGCTGCGGCGCGCCGTCGACTGGGCCGAGATCACCATTCGAGCGGGCGACGTGACTCGCGACGATGCCGAGGCGATCGTCGATGCGGTCGCCGCGCGCGCCGAGGAACTGTTCCCCGGGAGCCGCAGCACGTTCGCCATCGTCTACGGTGTTCGTCTGAAGCGGGTCATCGACGAGGTGTTCGGCCGGGGCGATTGAGCCGCTCCACGTTGGGCCCGGCCGTACGCGCAAGCACCTTCGAAGGCACAGCCAGTCTGTCAGGGGAGCATCGGGACGGCGCCGTCGGGGTCCTGCGCCCGGGCCCTCAGCTTTTCCGCAGCGATGGTGCGCTGCTCCGGCGTCAGCACGGGAAGCGCGGCCTCGGCCACCCCGAGGAACCACCCGATGGCCTTTTGCCCTCCTTTGTCTTGGCGACCGGGGGCGATGTCATCCAGAACGAATCGGTCCTCCTTGAACGCGTCGAGCCATTTCGCCCCGCGCTGCCCCTGGTCCATCCCGCGGCGCCCAGCTTCCGGCTCGAGCCCGGCAGCGCGGCCGCGCTGCTCGAGCGCCGCCTTGATTTGGGCGCGCTGATCGTCGGACAGCTTCAGCTCGATGGCCCACTCCCTCCCGCGATGGCCACGCAGTTGACCCGTGTGCTCGTGCAGGCGTGCCTCGAGCGCGTCGACGAATGCGATGCGCTGGTCGGGCCCGAGAATCGCGTGCAACCGCTCGACCGCCGCGCGATCGGCAGGCTCCGCAACGCTCAGGGCCGCTGACACGGCGGCGATCGCAGGACCAAGCGCCTGCCGATCGATGCTGCCCGCCTGTATTTGCGCCGCAAGGGCAAGAGCAAGGTCTCGGTGCGCGGCGCGCACGGCCGCATGGCGCACCTCGGCCTCGACGGCCAGCTGCTCGATTTGTGAGCGTTGGGCCGCGGTCATCGGTACGTCGCCGAGCGCGTTCCCGAAGAGCCTGACCGCGCCGTGCGCCTGTTGGGCAACCGGCGCTCGTGTCGCCGCCGCGCTGGCAGAAGCGACCTGCTCGGAAGCGGTGGTGCCACCGCAGCCGAGCGCGGTGGCCCAGAGCGCCATCGATATCGGAAGAGCAACGCGGGCGAGCGAGCGAATCGGCATCGGGGGTAACCTCCGGTACTCATTCTGACGCATGGCACCCGCACCGTGCTGCGCGAAACCGGTAAAGATACGTAAACCGAGATCAACGACTCCCCAAGCTTCGCGCCTGAGGCGCACCGGGGCCTGCACCAGGGGAACTAGAAGATGAACACGCCGCAAGCGATCACGGTGGACCAGAGGCCCTTCGGATGGCCCTCGGCGCTCTGCACGATGTTGCGCGTCTTGAGGATCGTCTTCTCGAGGCGGAATACCTGCTCTCTCTCGCTCCACGCCTTCTCCGCGTCGATATCGATGCCGAGGGTCGTCGCGAGCATGGTCGCCGCGAGATCTTCCGCATAGTCGCCGGCCTTCTTTGCCGTCTCGCCATAGCTGTGGTGCTCGGAAAGATAACCGTACCGGTCCTTGTCGGCGGGCCGCGCGAGACCGATGGCTGCTGCGATGAGGCGATTGGGCTCGTTCGTGTCCTGTCGGGCCATGACACAATGGACGATCTGCCCCGGCATGATCAGTTTCTCGCCTTCTTTCCGGCTCATTTCCCGGCAGTGGGGCGGAAAGATCGAGCTTACGGTCACGAGGTTCGCCTTTTCGATTCCCGCCCCGCGCAGTGCTAGCTCGAAAGAGGAGAGCCGGTCCTTGTGGACGCCGACGCCATTCGTGAAGAAGATGGCTTTGGGGACGAAGAGCTCGTGCATCCTCGGAAATCCGCTTTCCCCGAGGACGATCTTGCTCTTTTCCTTACCGTTGTTGTCGTTCGCTATAGCCACGCGACACCTCCGAACAGCAAATCGCGGCAGAGACTACTTCGATCGCGCGCGTGCTTGCGTGAATTTTCAGACGACTCGTGGTCGGCCGTAACTACGGGCCCCGCTCGTACCGCCCCGCCGAACTTCCGCGGAGCTCTACGCCTTCTTCGCCGGCTTCTTCGCCGCCGGCTTCTTTGCCGCCTTCTCGGGCGCCGCCTTCGTCGCCCCCGCAGCGGCCGCCTTTGCCGGCGCCCTTGACGTCTTGCGACGACCGGCACCGTCTCCCAAACGCTTCGCGGTCGACTTGTACGTGTCGAAAAGCCGAGGCACAGGCCATCCGAGGAGCGTCTGACGGAGGCCAGTGTCCTTCGCGCGCCCCTGAAGCTCCAGGATGGCGTCGATGAGTTTCTCGCGCGTACCGAACTTTTCTTTGACCGCAGTGAAGGTCGCGTGCAGCCGCAAGAGCTTTGCGTTCGATACGTGGGCGAGCCCCTTGTTCTCGTTCGTTCGAGCTACCCACAACTCTTCGCCCGTCAGCTTCTCGACGGCCTGGACGAGCTTGGCTTTGTCACCGAACGCTTCTTTCATCAGAGCCAGCGGGGTCTTCGTAGACATGGGCTTCCTTTCGGAGGGTGCGCGAGATGACTCGCGCGGCGAAAATGGGCGCGCAACCTACCAATCGGCGCCGATTCCCGCAAGCGTCCTGCCCGGAAAGAGCCGTTTCCCCCCTGCGGATCCCGGACAAGCCCTCAGTCTCGCGACTGGCTTGCCTCGATCGCGTCGGGCATCGACCGGTAGCGGCGGTAGTACTTGGTGACGTTCACGACATAGTCGCGCGTCTCTTGAAACGGCGGGATACCGCCGAATCGAATGACCGCCCCGTCGCCTGCGTTGTAAGCCGCGACGGTGAGGTCGAGGTCGCCGTTGAACTCATTCGCGAGAACGCGGAGGAGCCGCACGCCACCGAAGATATTGTCGTGCGGATCGTCGATGTCGCGGACCAGCATGAGGGACGCGGTGTCGGGCATGAGCTGCATGAGCCCCCGCGCGCCCGAGACGCTGACGGCACGCGGGTCGTAGTCGCTCTCGCAGCGGATGACGGCGCGCACCAGTTGCTCGGGAATTTGATAGAGCGTCGCGGCCTGACGGATCCAGGCATCGAACCGGGAGTAGCGCGCGATGTCGTGGTCGCTCGGCGGCACGGGCGTGACCCCTGGTGCGACGCCTTGCTTCTGCCAACCGTTGCCGCGAATGTACAGGCGGTACCGCTTGTCGCCGCCGGGGCTGTTGGCAAAGTGGACCGTGCCGTCGCCGTCGGTGTACGTGTAGATATCGCCTCGGGCCACGGCGGGCAGCACCAAGACGGCCAGAACCGCAGCGGCGCGGACGGAGCGGAGCAAGCGGACCAAGACAGTCAAGTCTGCCAAGCAGAGCGGCCCTCTGCAAGTAGCCCGCTTCTCGCCGCGGTTTCTCTGGTAATGGGGCCTCGCACTGGACTTACCCTAGACTTGCCCACACACGCCCCGGATTTCCCTGGTCTGTCACGCATGCAGGACTCGTCTCTGCCGCTCATCGTCTCCGCCGGAGCCTTCTTGGCCGTCCTTCTTTGGCGGGTCCGGCCGCTCGTCGCCTGGAGGACCAAACAGCGCGCAGAGCGTGAGGCACTCCGGCTTGCGCAGGCGCGCGTCGCTCTGGCCGCCGAGGGCCCCGAGCGTGCGCTCGCCTTGTGTGACACCGCCGACCTGGTCGCGAGGCACGTGCGTGGGCCGGGGAGCGCGAAAGGGCTTTACTTGCGCGCGATGCGGTCGGATCCGACCTCGGTCGAGGTCATTCAGCGCGCGGTCACTGGCCTGGCACATCGACCGCGGGCTCTCGAGTCGCTTCTCTGGAGGCGTCTCGCCACGACCCCGTGGAGGGAGTCGAGCGAGGCGACAGGGGCCGTGCTCGACGCGCTGCGAGCGATCTACGAAGGACCGCTCCGCAATGCCATTCGCGCACGGGCATTGTCGAATGCGCGCGAAGCCTTGAAGTGAGGGCGGTCGCGACGCGCCGCGCGCATGTCGGCTCCGGGGCCGGTGCCCCGACCGCGTTCCCTACGAGCTCCAGAAGGACGTGGGGAGCGCATGCCGATGGTAGAGCGCCAGCCAGTCCATGAGCGCGGCCACGGTGATGTGCACGAAGAATCCCTGGTAGATGCTCTTGGTCTTCATCGAAAGCGACCCGAGGGCGACTGCCGCGACGATTGCAGCGTTCGCCTCGAGAAACGGCTTTCCGAAGTGGATCATGCAGTAGGGAACGGCCATCGCGAAGATCGCGCCCGAGCCGAAGCTCCGCCGCAGGGCCCCCAGCCAAAAGCCACGGAAGAACGTCTCGAGGGCAAAGAACTGGGCAAAGTACATCGCCTCCCAGGACAGGAAATCGTACCAGGAGCGCGAGCTACTTCGATAGAAGGGGTAGTACGAGCCGAAGTCCGGCTGCCTCGAAACGAGCAGCAGAAGCGGCAGGACCACGGCCAGAAACGCGCCGTAGATCCACGTGTGCCTGAAGAAGCCGGTGGTGCGAAGGCCCATGTCGAGGAGCGAGTCCTTCGGAAAGCACACCTTCCATACCGGGAACGGCACGACCGCATAGCCGACGACACGCGAGAATGACCACCACGCCAGCCCGTAGAGCTCGTCGTATTTCGCGAGCTTGATCGCATGCGGATGGAGCGTGTCGAGCCCCGACAACCACGGGCGGATGGTCTGGTCGTAGTACACACGCCCGCCGTAGTACTCCTGCAGGGTAAGAATCACCGCGCAGAGGACCAGGGCCACGAGTGGGCGGAAGTCGGTGCGCCGTTCGGCGGCGAGCATCGCCCGCCACTTCGTCGAGTCGTCGTCGAGCGCCCTCCACGTGCCACGGAACAGCCACCAGAGGATGGGAAGGACGACAAGCAGAACGGGAATGGGTACGACGGGCTTGAAGGCCGAGAGCACGGAGTCGAATCCGCCGGCGTCGGGGGGCGCCAGCACAGGCGGCTGCATGGTCAAGGCGGCGAGAGACTAGGATGGTGCCTCGCGGATTGCTACATCCCAGCACCCAGCCCCATGACCGACGAGAAGCCAAGACAACCGCCCCCGATCAAGGCCGACCGGCCCGCACCCGAGAAGCTCCCCAACTTCGTACTCGAAATCATCGAGCATGACGTGGCCGCCGGCAAGAACGGGGGCAACGTGGTGACGCGTTTCCCGCCCGAGCCGAACGGTTACCTTCACGTCGGCCACGCCAAGTCCATCTGCCTCAACTTCGGCGTCGCCCAAACCGTGACGGACGCGGCGTGCAACCTTCGCTTCGACGACACGAACCCGAGCACCGAGGAAGACGAGTTCGTGCGCTCGATCCAGCAAGACGTCCGTTGGCTGGGCTTCGACTGGGGCGAAAGAATGTACTTTGCCTCGGACTACTTCGAGAGGCTCTACGGCATTGCCGTCGACCTCATCGGGGCGGGAACCGCGTACGTCGACAGCCAGTCGCTCGAAGAGATCCGCGAGGGGCGCGGCAACTTTTACAAGCCAGGACGGGTCAGTCCCTACCGCGATCGAACCCCAGCCGAGAACCTCGACCTCTTCCGCCGCATGCGCGCCGGGGAGTTCCCCGACGGCGCGCACGTGCTTCGCGCCAAGATCGACATGGAGTCGCCCAACCAGAACATGCGCGACCCGGTCATGTACCGGATCCGCCGGGAGCATCATCACCGCACGGGCGACGCGTGGTGCATTTACCCGATGTACGACTTCGCGCACGGCTACTCGGACGCCATCGAAGGGGTGACCCACTCGGTCTGCTCGCTCGAGTTCGAGAACCACCGGCCGCTCTACGACTGGTTTCTCGACCAGGTGACGTTCACCCCCCGGCCCCAGCAGATCGAGTTCGCGCGGTTGCACCTCACGTACACGACGCTTTCGAAGCGGAAGCTGAAGCAGCTGGTCGAGGGCGGTCACGTCGCCGGGTGGGACGACCCCCGCATGCCGACGATCGCCGGCCTCCGGCGAAGGGGGTACACGCCCGAGGCCATCCGAACCTTTTGCGACCGGATCGGAGTCTCGAAGCGCAATAGCTTCGTCGATGTGGCGCTCCTCGAGCACGCCGTTCGCGAAGACCTCAATACTCGATGCAAACGCGCGATGGGGGTCGCTCGGCCGCTTCGGGTGGTTCTCGAAAACTTGCCTGAAGGTCGCGAAGAGCGGTTCGACGCGCCGTGGCATCCTGAGGACCCGACGCAGGGCACCCGCCCGCTGTCGCTGACGCGCGTGGTGTACATCGATCGCGAGGACTTCGCCGAGATCCCCCCCAAAGGATGGTTCCGGCTGTCGCCCGGAGCCGAGGTCCGGCTCAGGTACGCTTGCATCATCAAATGTGAACGCGTCGTGAAGGACGAGCGCGGCGAAATCGTCGAGCTGCGGTGCACATGGGACCCGGCCTCTCGCGGCGGCAACCCGAAGGACGGGCGCAAGATCAAGGGGACCCTCCACTGGGTGTCGGAGGTGGACTCGCCTGCGGTGGAGCTGCGCCTCTACGATCGCCTCTTCAACGCGGAGCATCCGGGCGAGCAGGGCGACGATTTCCTCGCTCACATCAACCCGCAGTCGCGTGAGACGATCAGCGGCGCGCGCGTCGAACCTGCCCTTGCAAGCGCGGCCGTGGGAAACCGATTCCAGTTCGAGCGCGTGGGCTACTTCTGCGTAGACCCCGACTCGAAGCCAGGCGCCCTGGTTTTCAACCGCACGATCGGTCTTCGCGACTCGTGGACCGCCAAGCAAGTCAAGCAAGGCAAGTGAGCGAGAAAGACTCCCCGGCACACCCGAAGACAGAAGCGGGCGTCGTGCTCTGCGCCCGATCGACGTTCAGGTGTTCCCGTCTTCCCGTCCTTCGGTTGATCTCCTCGTCTCGTCCGCCGCGCCTCTGAGGCGTGCATTCGCCCGCTCCCGGCCGAGCACGGCGATGACGTCGAAGAGGCCCGGGCTCGCGGTACGGCCGGTGAGCGCCACGCGCGCGGGTTGGGCGACCTCTTTGATGGATAGGCCGGTGTTTCCCAGCCACGCGACGACGGCGGCCTCGATCGCGTGCGCGGTCCATGGTTCGACCTTCTCGAGCACCGAGGCGAGATCGCGGAGTGTCGGAGCGTTCTCGGCGCTCAGGAACTTCTTGGCCGCTTCCGGGTCGACCGAGGGGGGATCCCGAAACACGAAGTCGAGGCGGTCGGCCGCATCGGCGAACGTCGTCGCCCGCTCGCGGATCATCGGGATGGCGGGCGAGACGCGCTCGGCTTCCAGCCCCGCAAAACCCCGGCCGGCCAGAAACGGCAGCGTGCGCCGGACGTATTCTTCGGTCGGCATCAACCGATCACTTTTCAAATGCTCGTGGTCGATGGCCAAAAATTTCTTCGCGTCGAACTTGCCGTCGCCCTTGTTGCAGTGCTCCCAGTCGAAAGCCGCGACGAGCTCGTCGATCGAGAACACCTCTTGGTCACCGTGCGACCAGCCGAAGCGCGCGAGGTAATTCAGCACGGCGCTCGGCGCGTACCCCTGGTCCCGGTATTGTCCGACACTGACGGCGCCGTGGCGCTTGGAGAGCTTCTCGCCGTTCGGCGCGAGCATCATCGGCAGGTGCGCGAACTCCGGGGGCCGGCGCCCGAGCGCCTCGTAGAGCAAGATCTGCGGCGGGGTGTTGACCATGTGATCGCGTCCGCGCGAAACGAGCGTGATGTCCATGGCAATGTCGTCGACGACCGCCCCGAAGTTGTAGAGCGGTACCCCGTCGCTGCGGAGGAGCACGAAATCCTGCTGGGCGGCGTTGGGTGTCGTCACCTCACCGAACACTCGGTCGACATACGTCAAGCTTCCAGTCTCTGGCGCTCGAAAGCGGACGACGAACGGCAGACCGGGCTCGGACTTGCGGTCGCGACACGTTCCCGGATACTTGAACGTCGCCTTCGGGTCGCGAGCCTTCAGCGCCGACCGCTGCGCATCGAGCTCCTCTTTCGTGCAATAGCAGCGGTACGCCTTGCGCTCGCGGATCAGCGTCTCGGCATACTCGGCGTAGACCGACAAGCGATCCATCTGCGTGTACGGCCCGTGCGAACCGCCAACCTCTGGCCCCTCGTCCCACGCCAAGCCGAGCCATTTCAGCGACTCGAGGATCACCCGCACGCTCTCTTCGGTGCTGCGCTCCCTGTCCGTGTCTTCGATACGCAGGACGAAGACCCCACCGGTTTTGCGTGCCCACAGCCAATTGAACAGTGCCGTGCGCACGCCACCGATGTGAAGGTAGCCGGTCGGCGAAGGGGCGAAGCGGACCCGTGTCCTCACGGCGCGACGAGTAGCACACGCGCGACGCCCGGCACACCGGGGTTCGGCGGTCCGGTATCCTCTCGCGCATGCCTGAGGAAGTGCACGTGGGTCCAGTTCAAGGGTGGCGATTCGCGACATCCGTGCGATCGTTGGCCGCACCCCCGTCGAGGTAGACAAGGCTTGGAGTCCCGAAGTGCGCCACGGGAGTACCGCAACACGAATCGAATCCCCGGAATATCGACGTGGATCGCCAATTGCGACCCATACGAATTGCCGACCCGCTCTTAGCTGGAGCGGATGCCGAGCCGTTGAACTAATCGCGCAGGGTGGCAATGGCTAGGCGAGTCGTACCGGATGACCTGACCAAGCCCCTCGAGCGCGCGCTCAGCGACACCATGCCCGTGGTCCTCGCTTGCGCCGCGCTGGTCCTCATCCTCAGCGCAGCAGTCGACGCCGTGCTCGTTCCGCCGGCGGTCCGGTGGGAGATTGTCGCATGTGACATCGGAGCCGCGGCGCTCTGTCTATTTTTGGGATCCGTCTGGAAGCGCTGGCCCGATGTGCATCGGTTCTCCGACGTCATTGCGACTTTCGTCGGGCTCCTGCTCGCGGCGGACGCGATATGGGCAATCCACCGAACCCACCATTTGCTACGCACAGCTCACCTGGTGCTCCTCATCGTCTGCGCAAGCAGCGTGCTGCGGTCGGCGCTGTGGCTCCTCACGCTCGCGCTGGCGGCGTTGGCCGCTTGGTCCGTCGTCGCCGTCGAAAGCGCATCGGGCGCCGAGGTGTTCGCGAACGCGTTTAGTCTCGTCGCAGCGTCGATCACCGCTGGACTGCTCCACTGGATGCGCGCGCGGACCTACGCGAAGGTCGGGCTCCTGCGAGCACGCGATCGCGTGCGCGGCGAGCGCCTTCGACAAGCGGTATCGGCGGCGAAGTCGGAGCTCTCGCAGAGATTGCGCGCCGAGACGGAGGGCGAAAAGCTTCGCGAACAGCTGCTACACGCCCAGAAGATGGACGCGGTGGGAAGGCTCGCAGGAGGCGTGGCCCACGACATGAACAACATGCTGACGTCGATCACGACGGTCGGCGAGCTGCTGCTCGAGGACGGGCGGCTGGACGAAGTGGGCCGCGACGACGTCAGGAGCATTCTCGGCGCAGCAAGGCGGGGCGCGAGCCTCACTCGTAACCTGCTCGCGTTCAGTCGGCGCGGCAAGTATGCGTCCGACGTGCTCGACGCAAAGGGGCTCGTCGACGGAGCCCGTCACATCCTCGCGCCGATGCTGCCCGCGGAGATCGAGGTCGAAGTCGATTTGCAGGATGGCGACGCACGGCTCGAAGGCGACGCGAACCAGCTCGTCGAGGCCATCGTCAACCTGTGCGTCAACGCGGCCGACGCCATGCCGGACGGCGGCGTCATCCGGATCCGGACGGTGTGCGCGACGCTCGAGGGAGGCGAGGCTCACCGCCGCGCGGTGGCGCCGGGAAAGTACCTGGCGATCTCGGTGCACGACACGGGCGCCGGGATGGACTCCGAGACGCGCCGCCTCGCGTTCGATCCGTTCTTCACGACCAAGCCCGAAGGTACGACGTCGGGGCTCGGACTGGCGATGGTCTACGGCACGGCGCGCAACCACGGGGGCAGCGCCGAGGTCGAGAGTCGTGTCGGCGACGGAACGACGGTGACACTTCACCTGCCGTGCATGGCGGAGCGGCGGGCCGTGGACTCCGTCGCGCCTCCGAGCGGTCGCCGACCCGATCTGTCCGATCGCGCCGTGTTGCTCGTCGACGACGAGCCCAGCGTGCGCGCCGCCGCGAAGCGGATCCTCGAGCGGATGGGGCTGCGGGTGCGCGCCGCGGAAAACGGAAGGCGGGCGCTCGAGGTGTGGACCGCGGAGGGGCCCTTCGACCTCGTCGTGCTCGACATGGCGATGCCCATCATGGGGGGCAAAGAATTCTACTTCCGGCTGCGGCGGCTCGCGCCGGAGGCGCGCGTTCTTGTGGTCTCCGGCTTCTCCGCCGACAGCGAAGCGAGGGAAGCGCTTGTGGCCGGCGCCGTGGGCTTCATCGAGAAGCCTTATACGCCGACCTCGCTCTCGCGGGCCGTGCGCGCCGCGCTCACGCGCGAGCTCCCGTCGAGCGCGCGGGAGCTCGGCTCCTGAGCTCCCCACACCAACCGGGCCGCATTCAACGGCCGGCACGCCAATCGTCGTACGCGCGGAGGTCGGCGCGCGGCTGACTCGTGCCGCAGGAATTGTGCCCGGATCCCGGCTAACGTGGGCGCGTGCTACATGTCGGTTCGTTCGGTCGCGTCGCCTTCGCCGCGTGCTGGATCGCCGGTCAGTCCGCGCTCGTGCTGACGGCGCCGCTGCGAGGGGATGGCTGTTTCGGCTTTCGGATGTTTCCGGAGGCATCGGTCATGCAAATCCATCTCATGCGAGAGGTGGGCGGCGCGCGGTTGACCGCCCCGCGCGGCGAATGGACCGCGCGGGACCGCTCCGGGCAGGTGCATGGCTTTTCCTGGCGCGACCGCGTGCGCGACAGGACCCTGGCCGCGATCGACACACCGCCCGTCTTCGCTTCTTACGGCCTCGACACGCAGGTGGCTCGCCTCCAACGCGCCGTCGACGACGTCGCCGACCACATTCAGGGCGACGCCGAGACGACGCGGCTCGGCGCCGAAGTGGTCGCCCGGAGGAACGGCGGCGAAGCCAGCACCGTCACTCTGTTCAGCCACGCGCGGCTCCCCTAGATGCTCTCCGCGATCCGCCGTTGGCGCGACGAGGTCGGCGACGCCTACGTGCTCGGCGCGGTGCGAGTCGCCCTCGGCGTGCTTCTCTTCGAGAATGCCCTGCGCGCAGCGCGCGAGCTTCAGGACGGGTACTTCGGAGACGCATTTCACTGGCCCATCGTGCCCGAAGCGCTGGTCGCATCGCGCACGGTGTACGCGGTGCTGGTCGTCGCGCAGGTGCTGCTCGGCGCGCTCGTCGTCGCGGGATACCGAGCGCGCGCGGCGCTGCTGATGAGCGCTCTCGCGGGCACCTATGTGCTTTGCTGCGACCGACTCGAATTCCACCACAACCGCTGGGCGCTCTTCTGTTACTCGTTTCTGCTCGCGCTGTCGCCGTGCGACCGCTCCTTCTGCGTCGCCGGCGACCCGGCGATCGTGCGCATCGGCCCGCTCTGGGCCGCCCGGCTGGCGCAAGTCCAGCTCTCGATCATCTACGCAGCGTCGGGGGGCTCGAAGCTGCTCGACGCCGACTGGCGCAGCGGGCGCGTCGTGCTGGAGCGCATCCATATGTTCGGCTACCAGGCGGTAGCGCACGGCGTTCCGCAAGCCGTGGTCGACTGGTTGGGGCAGCCCGAGGTCGCCAGCGCGCTCGCGAAGCTCGCGATCGGCACGGAGCTATTCCTGGTCGCTGGGCTATGGGGCGGGAGAACGCGGGTCTTCGCCCTCTGGTGGGGCGTGTGCTTTCACCTCCTTATCGAAGCGACGAGCCGCGTCGAGGGGTTCACTTGGTTGACGCTCGCCGTCTACGCTCTCTTCGCGACCCCGGACGTACGCGCGCGAAAGCTGTTCTACGATTCGTCGCGCCTCAGGGGACGAATGATCGCGCGCACCGTATTGCTGCTCGATTGGCTCGCGCGCTTCGAGATCAAACCGTGGGCACCCGACGCGGTGAAGACTGGCCGCGCGGTGGTCATCGTGCGGCGAGACGGAACGCGGGCGACGGGCCTGGGCGCCCTGGCGATGGTGGCGCGGGCCACCCCCCTTCTCTTCCCTCTGTGGGGGCCCCTCGCGTTCATCGCGAGCTTCAGCAAAGGAGGAGAAGCCAGCGCCGGAGGGTGATGCGACATGGCTCGACGATTGGACGGGCGAGCCCGCGGTCTTCAGCCGCCCCGAGCGCCGACTGCACCGGCGGTCGCATTAAAGACTACCCCTGCCACTCCCCCTTTTGCACCACGGGCAACTGCAGCGCACGCTCGCGCTCCAAGTCGAGGTTTCCCACGTGAAGTGAGATCGGCGCCTGTACCCACTTGTAAATCGACGCGCCAAACAAGCGCACAAAGCGCGCCGCCCAATCGTCCAGGCGGGAAGGCGAGTGCTCGGGAAAGACCGCCCGGAGCGCCAGCGCCACATCGGCGGGGGCCATCTTCTCGCCGGCGAAAAGCGCGAAGCACGCGTCGAGCACCGGGAATGGCATGAGCTCACGCTCGTCTTCCTGATCCTCGGCGAGCTCCGCCGTGGCCGGCTTGAGGAGGGTCAGGCGGATCCCCTCGGAGCGGGTCTTGTCGTAAAGCCAGTCGAGCAAGTAGTTGACGACCGTCTTCGGCACGTTGGCGATCACGCCGAGCGCACCCTCGCCGTCACCGCCGATCGTCACGTATCCGACCGCCTTCTCGCTCATGTTGCTCGTCTGCAAGAACAGGCCGCCTGCGCAGTTTGCCCAGGTCCACATGCGCTCCGCCCGGACGCGCGCCTGGATGTTTTGCCGTGCGAGGGCCGTCAGCTCCTCACCCGGCTGAAGCATCCTTTCGACTGCCTCGATCTCGCGCACAAACGCGTCGTCGACCGATACGATCGCGAGCGGCGCGTCGAGCTCGCTCGCCACCTGCTCGGCGGCGGCACGCGTTTCGGGCGACGAGTACCGCGTCGGCATGTAGAACGCGCGCAAGATGTCGCGCGCCTTCGCCTTGCGATCGCCGTCGGACAAGCGCTTCCACCGTGTGTCGATCCATCGGCGCGCGACCGCGAGCACGAGGAGACTGTCTCGCCCTCCGGAAAGGGCGACCCCGATCGTCTTGAAGCACCCGGTCTTTTCGAAGTAATCGCCAACCCCGAGGGCGAGCGCATCGAGGAGCTCTTCGCAGAACGCGTCGCGCGGGCGCTTCGGATGAACGTCCTCCGGCAGAAAGAAGCTCTTGTTTCGAGGCACGGGAAAGGTGAGCACCCCGCGACCTCCGGTCGGTGCGTCGACTCGGACACGCGACGGCTTGGGAGCAAGCCCGGAGTAGACCTCTCCGTCCTCGCGCCAGGTCGTGTTCTCGGTGCGCAGCCGCCGCGTCCGATCGAGATCGAGGGTGACCGCCTCCACACCTTCTCGGAACCGCTCTGTCGCGAACAGCAGGCGCCCGTTCTGCGCCACGTACCCGCCGCCGTCGAACACCAGCCCGTCGTTCGCGCCGACCAAGTTCACGTACGCGACCGTCGCCTGCGAGTCGGCTGCGCGCGTCGCGATCATCTCGCGCCGTGTCTCCGCGATGCCAAGGCGAAACGGCGACGCACTGAGGTTCACCACGAGCTCTGCCCCCGCGTACGATCGCCTTCGCATGGGCCCGTCCGGCGACCAGGCATCCTCGCACACCTCGAGCGAAATCGTCCCGAAATCGAGGTCAAAGACGAGGTCCCCGAAGGGAACGCCGTCGATCGTGTCGTACAGGCCGGGGGCACCGCGGGCCAGGGTGCGCGCTTCGTAGAACACGTTGTAGAGGGGAAGCTTTTCCTTAGGGACGAACCCCCACAGCTCGCCGCCGTGCACGAGGGCCGCAACGTTATAGAGATTGGACCCGCGTGCGACCACCAGGCCGATCGCGCTGGCACAGGGAAGCGATGCGGTCTCACGGGCGTAGCGGCGCAGCTCGTCGCGCTGAGCGTCCACGAACGCGCGCCACTGGACGAGGTCTTCGGGCGGGTACCCGCCGATCACTTGCTCCGGCAACACGACCAGCGTCGCTCCGTCGGCCGCAGCATCGCGGGCCAGAGCGATCGAGCGGTCCACGTTCGAACGGCACGCGCCCACCGTTGCGTTCACGTTGGCGAGGGCGACGCGCACGAGCCTCATCACTACGACCTGCGCGGATCGTACTACACCCGGGTACAGTCCGGGGCTCACCTCGAGCATGGCGGTGGCGACGTCGATGACGTTCCAGAGCTGCTGATTGCGCCGGTCATCAGGCTCGAGTGTTCGGCATGCCGGGCAAGCGAGAGGCTCGCGGCCACGCGTTTCGTCTCGGCACGTCGCGGGTCGCCCCTAGAACGTATAGCGGAGTCCCCCGGCGGCATCCCACACGAGGGGCACGTCGCCGGCAACCCCAGATTTGGAGAAGCCCTGGGCGAAACGGGGGCCGCCACTCACGCAAAGGGCAAGATGGCGGTCTCTCTGGTACCACTCGGCGCCCACCCTGCCGCCGATCGCCATACCAAGACTCTCGGCCCCACGGAATCCGAGATAGGCGAGCGCGTCGTGCGGGACTTGTGCAGCGAGCGCACCCACATCGGCTTGAATGAATCCCCCGACGTTTCCGATCTTCGGGCCCGCCCGAACACCCCCGCCGAAACCCCACATCGCGAATGCGCGGGATTGCGAAGCGTTTTGCGACTCGCTCGTATCGGTGAACGCGAGCTCACTCTGCCCGAACAACATCAACCACGAGAAAAGCTCGTAGCCGAGAAGGACGCGTGTCGAGAAGGCGGGCGGCGCGACGTGCCGGAATTGGCCGGCGAACCCCAGAACGCCGAGCGTCGATTCGAGCACGAGACCCTTGCGTCGGGGGCGCTCCGGTGGAGGCCGCGCCTCACCGAGGCTCGGCTGCGGGGCCGATCCCTCGTCGCCGAGAACCACTTGTTCGGGCCCTTCTGCGCGATTCTCGGGGTCGGGAGGATGCGGGGCAATCTCGATGGGGGCGCCCGCGGCCCCGCGCTCGTTTTCTGCGATCTGCACGAATTGGCCGGGCTCAGCGAAGGCCGATGCCGGCACGAACGCGATTGGCGCACAGCCCAGGGCAAACGCGAAACGGCGCACGACATCGACGATACCATAACCATACGGTGTCCACCGGTACGCTGCCCGTGGCGATGACCACGGTGATCCACGACGATCACCACGATAAGGTCGGGGGATCTCCACGGTGATCCACGACACCACGATAAGGTCGGGGGATCTCCACGGTGATCCACGACGATCACCACGATAAGGTCGGGGGATCTCCACGGTGATCCATGACGATCACCACGATAAGGACGGGGGATCTCCACGGTGATCCATGACGATCACCACGATAAGGACGATGGATGACCACAACAAGGACACGTCCTTGCCGTTGTAAGGCACCGTCCTTGTCGTCCTAAGGACATGCGATCACCACGGTGATCGACGTGCCTTGCGGTCGTAAGGACAGGCGACGACCGCGGTCATCCCCACCGAACGCCGTGATGCCCACGTCATCAGGAGTCGAGGCCGCACCGCAAGGCGTTCGCGCCGATGAGCGCATGCTCGACAACGGCCGCAAGGTCATCGACGAGCAAGAGCTCCCACGTTCTGGCGACGCCGCCGTGGAACGCCAAACCGTAGGCCCCGGCGCCGAGCGCTGTCAGTCGCGCGAATGGCTCTTCGGCTTCCAGACCGAGCAAGACGTGCCGGCCTGCCCCGCGGACCCACACACGAGTGCACTCGAGGGCGGCAAGAACATCGCCCACGCGGTCGATCAAATTGCGCCCGGGAATCGACGATGTAGCGGTCGAGGACTGGAGCATGTTCGCCTCCGTGTTCGAGCGAGTACCCGATTCCTCACCGACGGGCCAAATTCGTGCCCCGGCCAACGTCGCCTGCGTCCCACGCCCGCCCAGCGCCGCGAGCCTTACTTGAGCAACCAGCCGAGCAGCATACGCTTGGTCGCCGCGCGGCCGACCGCGGCAATCGAGTCGACGAGCGGGATCCCTTTCGGGCAAACCTCGACACAGTTCTGTGCTTTGCCGCACCCCTCGACACCCCCCGCGCCCATGACGGCGTCGAGCCGCTCGTCGCTGTGCATCTTCCCGCTCGGATGCAGGTTGTAGAGGCGGACGAGGCTAATCGCCGCGGGGCCGATGAAGTCGCTGCCTGGGTTGACCTCAGGGCACGCTTCGAGACAGCAGCCGCAGGTCATGCAGCGCGAGAGCGAGTAAGCGACGTCCTGGTCCGACTGCGACTGGCGCGGGCCGGGGCCGAGCTCGTGCGAACCGTCGAGTTGGATCCAGGCCTTAACGCGCTTGAGGTCTTCGAGCATCCTCGAGCGGTCGACGACGAGGTCGCGGACGACAGGGAACTTCGTCATCGGTTCGAGCGTGATCGTCTGCCCGTCAGGCGCGATACGGTCGATCATGGCGCTACACGACTGGCGCACTCGCCCGTCGACGAGCATCGTGCACGAGCCGCACACCTCTTCGAGACACGCGCACTCCCAGACCACCGGCGACACTTTTTCACCGGACGACGTGATGGGCCTGCGCTGTATTTCCATGAGCGCGCTGATGACGTTCATGTGAGGTCGCCATGCAAGCCGGAACTCCTGCCAGTAGCTCCCCTGCCCGGGACCGTCTTGACGTTTGACTCGAAGGCTCACTGTGCGCGCATCGGGCATGGGTCGCCGGCTTTCGGCTTAGCGCTTCGGGCTCGGGACCGCCGACGGGCGGGGTCCGTCCGCGGCGGGCCTCTGGGAGGCTTGGGGTCCGGCGCTTGCCGCCCCCGCCGCCTCGTACTTGCGCGGGCGCGGGCGCACGAGGCTCACATCCACCGCGTCGGTCGCGTGCACCGGCCGGCCAAGGAGGGCGTAGTCGAACTCGCGCACGAAGCGAACGGCGTCGGGGCTACCGTTCGTGGCGCCGTGGTGGAAGGCGAGCGTCGACCGCAGCCACTTTGCGTCGTCGCGCTGATCGAACTCCGGCTTGAAATGCGCGCCTCGTGATTCGTCACGATTGCGCGCCCCCTGTGCGATGACGCGCGCGAGGACGATCATGTTCTTGAGATGCCGCACGAACTGCGCGCCTTGGTTCATGCGGCCTCTCGTGGGATCGGTCACGCCCACGCGGCGCGCGCGGTCGTCGATCTCCTCGACCTTCGCGAGCACTCGGTCGAGCACTCCGTTGTGCCGCTCGATGGTGCAGTCGACGAGCATCGTCTGCGCGAGCGCCTCGTGCAGCTCATAGGCGTTCTCGTCGCCGTCGAGCGCGATGATGGCCTGAAATTTCTTGTCTTCGCGCTTCTCCGCCTTGTCGAATAGCGAGGACGGCAAATCCCACGCGCTCCTCGCCAGGTTCTTGCGGTACGCGGCAATCGCCGGACCTACGATCATCCCGGCCCAGAGGCACGACAACAGCGAGTTCGCTCCGAGGCGGTTCGCACCGTGGTACTGGTACTCGACTTCGCCCGCCGCATAGAGGCCCGGGATGCTCGTAGCCTGGTTGCGGGGCGAGCCAATCGCGATCCCGCCGTTGGACGCACGCTCGAAGTCAACCCAAAGCCCCCCCATCGTGTAGTGAACCGCAGGGAAGACGCGCATGGGGTTCGTATAAGGGTCTTCCCCCACGAACTTCTCGTAAATCTCGAGCACGCCGGCGAGCTTCTTGGTCAAGACCTCCCGCGGCAGATGCGTGACGTCGAGATAAACCTCGTTCTCGTTTCTTGCGCTCTTGGGGTCGTAGATGCCGCGCTTTTCGTGGAAGCACTTCTTGAAAAGCTCGCGGCTGGCGATATCGCGCGGAACGAGGTTGCCGTAGCCTGGGTATTTGTCCTCGAGAAAGTAGTCACGCCCGCTGTCGGGGACGTCGCGTCCCGCACGTCGCTCGGTCGGGTCCCTAGGGACCCAAACCCGCCCGCCCTCGCCGCGCACGCTCTCGGAGACAAGTCGCAGCTTGTCGGCGCCGGGGATAGCCGTCGGGTGCACCTGGATGAACTCGCCGTTCGCATAGCAGGCCCCTTGCTGATACGCCTCGCTCGCGGCCGTCCCCGTGTTGATGATGCTGTTGGTCGATCGCCCGAAGACTAGGCCACATCCGCCCGTGGCAAGGCACACGGCGTCGCCCGGGAAGGCGCGGATCGCCGTCGTTTTGAGATCCTGTGCGACGATCCCGCGGCACGTCCCCTCGTCGTCGAGAACGAGCGCGAGGAAGTCCCACCACTCGAGCTTTCGGACCATCTTCTCGCCCGGAACGCGCTCGCCCTTGTCGTCTTCGACGTCGACCGTCTCCCAGCGGCGCACCTGCTCGTCGAGAGCGTAGAGGAGCTGCTGCCCGGTCGTCGCGCCGGCGAAGGCGGTGCGGTGAAAGAGGGTTCCCCCGAAGCGACGGAAGTCGAGCAGGCCCTCGGGCGTGCGGTTGAACGGCACCCCCATGCGGTCGAGCATGAACACGATGCTCGGTGCTGAGTCGCACATGCCTTTCACGGGGGGCTGCTGGGCAAGAAAGTCGCCGCCGTACACGGTCTCTTCGAGATGGACCTGCGGCGAGTCACCTTCGCCCTTCGTGTTGACGCTGGCGTTGATGCCCCCTTGCGCACAGACCGAATGCGAGCGCTTGACCGGCACGAGCGAGAAGAGGTCGACGGGCACCCCCTCTTCGCACAGCTTGATGACGCCCATGAGCCCTGCCAAGCCGCCGCCGACGACGATGACGCGCCGGATTTTTCCGGATTCGCTGCGGATGAGTGACTTCGCCGATGCCATGCGCCACTCGGGCACGTAGGGGAAAGCGGTCGGTGTGTCAAACTTGGCCGGCCGGCCGGACTTCCAGACCCCCCGGGACTTCCAGACCCCGGGCCCCGTCAATCCATACGCCGGGCCACGTCAATCAAGCGACGCCCTTCTCCAGCGACAGCGCGGCGTGGACCGCGGCCCGGATCTGATCGCGGCGATCGGCCGAGAGCGGGGCGCCACTGAATTCGGCGAGCTCGAAGTGATTGAACGCGCGCCCGCCCGCCGTGCGCACCAGCGATCGGACGATCTGCGCACCTTGCTGGAAGACCTCCAGCGCGATCGTCAAGAGCATCCCGGGGCGATCCGGAGCTTCGACGACCAAAGCGGCCAGGCCCTCTTCGTCGACGTCGTCGCAGCGAACGACCACGTGTGGATCGCCCGAAGCGGCGAGGACTGCCGTGCGTGACGCGATCTGTTCGACCGAGATGCTGCCGGAGAGGATAGCGCACAAGACTTCACCGACCGAAGTCGCTTCGTCTTCGTCGATCGACGCCCGGTCGCCGGAGTTGGCCCGCCGGACCCACACGAGATCGACGGCCTCCTGACCGCCGGTGCTCACCGGGCGTGAAAAGACAAGCGCGGTGATGACGTCGAGGCTGTGCGAGACCAGCGCGGCGGCGACGGCCGACAGCAGCCCCGGGCGGTCGTCGGCGACGACACACAAGGCCGCGCTCCCGTCGGCCAGCGTCCGCCACACCTCCACGTGCGCCGGGCGCTGGCCCCGGCGGTAACATACCGCGGCGTGCTTGGTGGTCGTCCTCGGGTCGAAGAGCACCCGATAGCGCGCCGGCATCGACGATGAAAAGGCTTCGGCGAAGCCAGGGGGAAAGTCGCCCGTACCGCCCGACTCCGCCCCGCCCCAGTCGAATTCGGTCCACCTGGTCATGGTGCCTAGTAGGTTTTCGGAGAGTCGACAGCGACGCGATTGCCGGGTCGTTTCGGGGCCGTGTCCCACCCCTGTTGCGGCGTGCGGCGTGCGGCGTGCGGCGTGCGGCGTGCGGCGTGCGGCGTGCGGCGTGCGGCGTGCGGCGTGCGGCGTGCGGGGTGCGGCGTGCGGCGTGCGGCCTCCCCTCCGCCCGGTTGCGGCCGGCACTCAGCCGAGCATGGTTTTCAGACGCCCCGATTGATCGAGCGACGCGAGCTCGTCGAAGCCGCCGATCGCCTCGTCGCCGATGAAGATCTGCGGAACGGTCCGCCTCCCGGTTTGCTGTACGAGCCAGGCGCGCCGGGCGTCGTCGCCCGTGACGTCGATTTCCTGGTATGCGACGCCCCGCGCGCTCAGCAAGCGCTTGGCGGCCACGCAGTACGGGCAAACACGGGTCGTATAGATTCGGACCTCGGACTTGGCGTTCGGGCTCACGTGCTACCTTCGCACCGCGATGGCAGCCGAGCAAACCATCCACCTCGACCGTTACTCGCCTGACGCGAAGGCCCTCGTCGCCGGAGCGCAGAGCCTGGCCGACGAGCGCAAGCACGCACAGGTCGAGCCCATCCACTTGCTCTCGCGCGCGATCGACCGCGATCGAGGGATCCAGGAGGTGTTCCGCCGCGCAGGAGCCGACCCTGCGGACCTGTCGGTCGAGGCAGAGTCGGCGCTGGCACGAATCAACAAGACCACTTCCGGGCTCGCCTATTTGTCGAGCGCGATGCTGCAGCTCCTCGCGCGCGCGGAAAAGGAGGCCGGAAATGGCACGGTGGACGTGGAACACCTACTCAACGCGTTGTCACAAGAGATCCGCGGTGCGGCCGCGGTCGCGCTACAGGCATTCGGCCTCGGGCCCGGCAGCTTCCGCCCCCACATGGCGGCCTTGAAGAGCGTCCCACGCGAAATCGGACCGGCCGCGAGCGGGCCGAGCCCCGACGTCCTTTCGCGCTTCACGCACGACCTGGTCGAGCGCGCGCGCCGCGGCGGCTTCGACCCGGTGATCGGCCGCGACGTCGAGGTGCGTCGCCTCCTCCAGATTCTCGAGCGCAGACAGAAGAACCATCCCCTTCTGGTCGGTGAAGCGGGGGTGGGGAAGACCGCGATCGTGGGCGCGCTCGCGATGCGTATCGCCGCAGGCGACGTACCGGAGAGCTTGGCCAAGCTCAGCATTCTCGAGCTCGAGACCGGGCTGCTCGTCGCTGGCGCAAAGCTCCGCGGCGAGATCGAAGAGCGCCTGCGCCAGGTGCTCGGTGCGGTCAAGACCGCCGCGAGGGACACGCTCCTCTATGTGAGCGGGATCGATTCGCTCCTCGGTCAAGGGGCAGCCGGGAGCGGTGTCGGCGACCTCCTCAAACCACTGCTCGCGCGTGGCGAGGTTCGCCTGGTGGCGTCGACGACGGTCGAAGGCGCCCGCAAGATGCACGAGCGCGACCCGGGGCTGCTGCGGCGCTTCAGCGTGCTGACGATCGAGCCGCCCACCGTCGATCAAGCCATCGAGGTTCTGCGCGGCATCGCCTCGAAGTACGAAGCGCATCACAAGGTGCAGATTGGGGAGGGAGCGATCGTAGCGGCGGTCCGCCTGGCCAAACGCTACCTGCAAGACCGCGCGCTGCCCGACGCCGCCATCGACTTGCTCGACGAGACAGCGGCGCGCAAGCGCGTCGAGATCGACGGCGTTCCAGAGAAGGTAGACGGCGCCATACGGCGCCTTGCGTCTCTGAAGGCGCAGGTCGCGTCGCTCGCCGGCGACTCCGATTCGATGAGCGTCAAGACGCGCGAGCGGATCGAAAAGGAGATTCGGGAGCTCGAGCCGACGGTGAGCGAGATGCGCGCGAGGCTCGACTCGCGGCGCGGCGCCATGGCGGCCCTCGCGGCTCTGCGGGCCGAGGAAGAGCGCCTGGGCAGCGAGATCGTACAGGCGCGGGAGAAGCACGACTTCGCGCGGCTCGGTGAGCTCGAGCACGTGCAGCTCGTCGACGTGAAGCGCCGCCTCGACGCGGCAGAAGCCGCGGTCGGGCGGGAGATGGCCAGCGGCGCGTCGAACGTGGTCACCGAAGAGGACGTGGCGCTCGTCCTCGGCGACTGGACGGGCATACCGGTCAGCAAGATGCTGGAGGCGGAGAGCGACAAGTTGCTGAAGATGGAGGCGCGCCTCGCCGAGCGCGTCGTCGGCCAGGAGGAAGCGGTGCGAGCCGTGTCCCGGGCCGTGCGGCGCGGGCGCATCGGCCTGCGCGATCCCGGAAAACCAATCGGCTCCTTTCTGTTTCTCGGTCCGAGCGGCGTGGGCAAGACCGAGCTTGCGAAGGCGCTCGCCGAGTTTCTCTTCGACGACGAGCAGTCACTGACTCGCCTCGATATGAGCGAGTTCATGGAGAAGCACATGGCGCAGCGCCTCGTCGGCTCGCCGCCCGGATACGTCGACAGCGAAGAGGGTGGCTACCTCACCGAGGCCGTGCGGCGGAGGCCGTACAGCGTGCTTCTGTTCGACGAAGTCGAGAAGGCGCACGCCGACGTATTCAACTTGCTGCTCCAAGTGCTCGACGACGGCCGGCTAACCGACGGGCGTGGTCGCACGGCGAACTTTTCGAACACGGTCGTGATCATGACCAGCAACGTCGGCAGCAAGCGACTGCTGGAGACCGATTCGAAGCTCTTCGAGACACCCGAGGGGCTCGACGCGCTGCGCGACGTGCTGCAAGAAGAGCTGCGGGCGCTCTTGCGTCCCGAGTTTCTCAACCGCATCGACGACGTGATCCTGTTTCGCCCGCTGTCGAAAGTCGACCTGCGCGGCATCGTCGACATTCAGCTGCGGCGCCTCGAAAAGATGCTGACCGACCGAGAGCTCAAGATGAGGCTCACCGACGAGGCAAAGAACAGGCTCGTCGATCTCGGCTACGAGCCGGCGTTCGGCGCCCGCCCATTGAAGCGTGCCATCTTGAAGAGGCTGCAAGACCCGCTCGCCGAAGAGATCCTCCGCGGCGGCTATCCTCCGGGCAGCATCGTCAAAGTCGACGTTAGCGGCGACGAGTTCGTGTTCGCGAGGGGTTGAACGCCCGATGCGCGTGCATTTGGTCGGCGTGAGCGGAACGGGCATGGGGGCACTCGCGTTGCTCTTCAAAGAGGCGGGCGACGAGGTCGGCGGGTCGGACGTGGCCTTCGATCCGCCGACGGGCCCGGCGCTGCGCGCGGCCGGCGTTCGCTGCATGGTCGGGTTCGACCCCGCCCACCTCGAGCCAAGACCCGACCTCGTGGTCGTCGGCAACGCCATCCGGCGCGGAAACGTGGAGGACGAAGCGGCGCAGGGGCTGGGCATCGAGCGAATCTCGATGTCCGACGCCTTGCGACGGCGTTTCTTGACCAAGCGCCGCCCGCTCATCGTGGCCGGAACGCACGGCAAGACGACGACGAGCGCCATGTGCGCGTGGCTGCTCTCTCGAGCCAGCTTCGAGCCGGGATGGTTCATCGGCGGGGCGCCGAAAGGACTCTCGGCGGGAGCCAGCATCGGCTCGACGAGAATCAAGCCTGGCCGTGGGCGATCCCCGTTCGTCGTCGAGGGCGACGAGTACGATGCGGTCTACTGGCAAAAGCATCCCAAGTTCCTGGACTACGTCGGCGTCGGTCCGGACGACATCGCGATCCTGACGAGCATCGAACACGATCACGTCGACATCTATCCCGACGCCTCGGCGTACGATGCGGCGTTCCGCGCGTTTCTCCGCGCTGTCCCCGCTGGCGGCCTCGTGGTGTGCGCCGCACACGACGCGCACGTTCGAGAGGTCGTCTCGGAGGAGACTCGGGCGCGGATCGCTTGGTTTGCGCTCGAGCACGAGGATACCGGCAGCGTGACGGCCACTTGGCTTGGATCGCCGGCAGCGTTTACGCCGGACGGGGCGCAGACGTTCGATCTGTTCGCCGGCGGCGTCTCATGCGGCCGGTTCTCGCTGCGCGTGCCTGGGCGCCACAACGTACGAAACGCGGTCGCTGCGATAGCGGCATGTGCGGAAGGCTTCGGCCTGCGCGTCAACGAGGCGCGCACGCACATGGCGGGCTTCGAAGGGGTGCGGCGCCGCCAAGATCTTCTGGGCGAGCCGCGTGGCGTTCGCGTCTATGACGACTTCGCGCATCACCCCACCGCGGTCGACGAAACGCTGCGAGCCCTGCGTGCGCGCCATCCGAACGGCGCTCTGTGGGTGGCGTTCGAGCCACGCAGCGCGACGGCGTGCCGCGCAGTCCACCAGGACGCGTACGCGCGCGCGTTCGACGCAGCGGACCACGTCCTGCTAGCGCCGCTCGGGCGTACGAACATACCTGCCGGAGAACGGCTCGACGTCGAGCGGCTGGCGCATGACATCGGACCCCCGGCCAGCGCGATGTCGGGGGTGGACGCCATCGTCACACGAATCGCCCGCGAGTCGCAGGCGGGAGACACGGTCGCACTTCTGTCGAACGGAGCGTTCGGCGGGATTCACGAGAAGCTGCTCGCGGCGCTGAGGCGGCAGGAACCTTAGCGGCTGGGCGCGAATCTCGGAAGACGCACCCGCGGAAGCGTGCGAGGGTCCGTAATTTCTGCGAGGTAGGACCGTCATTGCGCTGACGGCTCGGCACCACGTTGACCCCGATCGCCTTCCTTATCCCCGCAAGTCGCACTCCTCCCCGTGCCTGATTCCTTGGCCATCGCGAGATACAAAAGAACTGCGCGCTCTCCAGCGCCACCCTGCATTCGAATCGATACCTTCGAATCGACGGATCGCACGCTCCGGCGCGAATACTGCTTAATCGACCGCCTTGAATGATCGGCAGGACGCACGCCCGGACATTTGTCGCCCTTTTGGCCCTATCCTCCTCCATCGGCGCATGCACTCCGCGTGATGTCCCGCCCCCCGGAGACAGCTACGTCGGCGGTACGATTGGAAACCACCCGGACGGGGGCGGGAATGCGCAAGTGGACTCCTCGTCATCGCCGGCCGACGCCGAGGCGAGCGCGGCTTCGGACGCCACGGAGCCTCGGGACGAGACGGGCACGGCGTCAGACGCGTCGCCGCCGAAGATACCCTTTCAAGGGTTCGACGTGGCGGAGGTACCGCCCTATCCCGCCGACGCGGGCTACCAACCGGTGCGACCCGACAGTGGAATGCGGGGAGGGGGAGACTCGACGGTCTGCTACCAGCAAATGGCCTGGTGGATGATGGGAGCGACGCTGGATACCAGCGTCGTGTCCGCGAGCGCCGCGGGCCTGCTCAATCCGCTTTTGTCCGGGCAACATCCGCTCACACTCGCGGACTACGTCGACGCCGCGGGTCACTATTGGCTCCAGATCTCCGGCACGGAGACCAACGGCGTTCAACAACAATACTTTCCCTACCAATACGCGACCGCGCCTGCGTCCCTCGCAATTGCAAGCGGTCAGTACCCCGTGCTGACCGCGACGCCCCCGAGCGCGCAGCCCAGCGGTGGATGGATTCGCATCGTCGACTCCAGCCAAGCAGCAGTCTGGATTGAAATCACCCAAGTATCTGCCACCGCCACGGCCGGAGACCCGTTGTGCCAGACACTGACGAGCGGCAGCCTCTCTGCGATCATCCCCGCTACCTCGGGGAGCACGCCGCTGGTTGCCAACGGCGCGCGGACGACGGTCGCGCAGGTCTTCGGCGCCACGACGTCGACTGCGCCTCCGGGCTGGACCATCGGCATCCTGTTCTCCGCCACGAAGACACAGGGGACCTTCAAGTGAGGCGACTCGCTCTCTTTGCACTGGCAGCGGGATGCGCGATCCTCGCGGGGATCGTGGGGTGCTCGTCGGCCGAACCGTCGAGCCTGGACGGGCCTGGAAGCTCCGGCGGGAGCTACGCGGTGCCTGGCCCTGCCCCCGCCGTGTCGTGCAGCACGCCGCAGACTGGATGCTCGTGCGGCGCCGAAGGGCAGCTTGCGCCGTGCGGCGAAGTTCACGGCACGACGGCAGCTGGACGTCCGAATTGCGAGTTCGGCTATCGTCGCTGCGAATCGGGCGCGTGGTCGGCCTGCGCGCAGCTGCAAGACGTGACTGGCAAATCGGCGACCACGGAGCTTCACACACTCTCGCCTCCACTCAACCTCGCGGCCGACGCGGGGTGCGCGGGCAATCCCTGCGATCCGTTTTGCCAGTCGTTCCCCGGCGACGTTCTTCCTGATGGCGGTGTCACCGTTCCGCTCGCGCAAGGGGGCACGGGCAGCACCGGCCTGGCCATCGCCAGGGATGCGGGCATCCAGGTCGAGGCGGGCATCTACCACGTCCTGACGCCCGGTCAGGTCGCCATCGACCCCGTGAACGCGACGACCACGCTGAGTCCCGTCGACGTCTACTTTCTCTTCAATTCGACGCAACAGATGTACTCGTCGTTTTCGCAGCTCAAGTCCCAGATGCCCGCAGTGGTCAGCTCAATCGAGTCGAGCATTCCAAATACTGCGTTCGGACTCGGCCGATTCACGAACTACAATTCGTGGCCATACGCCGATCAGTCGTCCGCCAATTCCGTTTACGTCAACTTGCTCGGGCTGACCACGAACACATCATCGGTGACCAGCGCGTTCAACAACGTCTCGTCCGGCGATTTTCCCAACAAGCCTTACGTCGTCGCGCAATCCTCTGGCGTCGCGCTGCTCGACATGGCGCTCAATCAGGATCTCGGGGCGTGGGCTGCGTTTCCAGTATGGTACCCAGGAACAGTCGGCACCAACGATTACTGGTATGCGGTCGACAAGTACTGGGGACGATCCGCCCAAGCGGGGTGGTACGGGAACTTTTACCAGCACCAGTCATGCCCCGCCGGGACGATTGGCGCGCCCTGCTTTCGATCGAACGCCTTTCACGTCGTCCTTCTGATGCAGGACTCTCCGATGATGAACGGTCCGGCGGGGTCGTTTCCGTACTACCAGTTCATGCCGCGGTACTTTCCCACCGTCAGCTGGGCGGATTATACGACCGAGAACTCGTGGTACTGGTGGGACGTCCAGTCGCCCAGTCTCGGAGGTACCGCGGCTGCGCCGCAGCAAGTGATCACCATCCCCGCCGCAGCAGTCGGACAGCCGCAAACATGGATGGGTTCGGCGTATAACAACGCGTCCAACTACAGCATCACGAAGACGACGGCGTACGACCCGAGCGCGGCGATGAAGTGCACGTGGAACGGGCAGGACCTCGGAACGGGTCCAGACGCCGAGTTCGACTTCACGGTTCCGGCGGGGGCGGCGTCCCAGCGCTTCTGGTTCGACACGGTGGGAAGCGCGTACGACACGATTCTATACGTCGTCGACAAAAACTCCGGCCTGATCATGGCCTGCAGCGACGACAATTTTGCGTGGCTCAGCGCCGGCGGGATCGGCGTTCCGGGGGAAGAAATCGCGCAGTACAACTCGGCCGTGGCGGGTACCTTGCCGCCGGGTAGCTATCGCCTCGTTCTCGACGCGAATCCGAAGCAGTCTCAATTTCCCACGGACGTGAACCCGCTCTACTACGCCGGTTATCAGCTCAACATGTGGCCCGATCGGACCGACCCCATGGAGTCCGGCCCCGGCTCTCCCACGGCCCATTCGGCCGAAGCGTCGACCCCAGGGTACCAGCAGATGCTGAACGCGCTTGCGACGCCGGGGCTCAACGCCAAAGTCGGCGGTATCGACATGAGTGGAAGCACCTGCGGTCAGTCGGTGACAGCGTGGGAGAACCAGTTCACGCGCTGGTCGCTCGAGGGGCTCGCCCAAGACACGGGAGCGGTCGCGAGCGGCCAGCCCATCGTGATCAGCGTCAAGCAGGACGGAACGCCGGGCCCGGCGTCGGGCTCCGATCCGCGCTGCCCCACGGCGGCCAATTTGGGCAGCGTCGTGACGAACGCCATCGCAGAGCTCACGAACAATCAGGCGCAGCCGATCACGGCGGTTCCGTTCGACTTCGACGACGCGACGGATTACGACGGGCCGCCCGGCGGCTCGACACTGCTCACCCCATACAACGTCGACGACGCGACGTTCGTGACTAGCATCACCGCGCAGCCGGTGGCAGGGTGCACCGGCCCGACCGGCAACCACTACGCTTCTTGTGCGCCTGGCTCCGCGCCGAATTTTCAGATCCAGTTCGCGCTTCCGACCTCGCCGGCGGCCGTCGTGCAGTCGAACGTGGACCAGGTCTTCTATTTCAAGATCAACATCTTCGGGCAGAACACGTTGACACCGCTCAGCAGCACGCCGGTCGTCATCGTTGTTCCGGCCCGGCCGCCGCCCAGCAATGTCGACGTGTACGAGGATTACGGGATGACCTGCCCAGCCGGCTTTGCTCCGGAATGGGGCGTGTTCAACTGGACGAGCGCGACCCCGTCGAATTCGGGGATCGACTTCCTCGCCGCGTTTGCGCCGAGCCCGGGCGGTGGCGACGGGGGCATCGACCAGGCGGCGGACCTGACGCCACCCTTCATCACGGCGCATTTGGGCCCCCCGGACACCCAGGTGGGGGCATTCGACCTCGGCAAATACGCGAAGGCCAACGGCATTCCGGCGAACGACGCATTCTTGCGAATTCACGCGATCCTGCGAGCGAGCAGCGACGGGACGCAGTCGCCGACGCTCACGAAGATGAATCTCCAGGCCGACTGTGCGCCGAGCGAGTAAATGGCCGGCTATCCCGGCATGACCCATCTCCCGCCCGACTTGCCCAACCTGCTTCAGTCGGCTCTCGCCGCCACACGCGCAGCCGCCTCTTTCGTCGCGGAGGGGTGGCGCACACACCCGGCGACCGATCACAAGCGCGCTCGTGTGGACTTGGTGACCCGTTTCGACCGCGAGAGCGAGACGTTGCTTCGCGAGGCGCTCTTGCGGACGACGCCGTTTCCTGTGGTCGGCGAAGAGGCGGGCGGTGAACCCGCGCCCGGAGCGGAGGCCGCAACTTGGTACGTCGATCCCCTCGACGGGACCACGAACTTCGTCCATGGGCATCCCTTCTGGTGCGTCTCGGTGGGGTTGCTCGCCGGGGGCAACCCTGTCCTCGGCGTCGTCGTCGCGCCATCGCTTCACGTCGAGTGGACCGGGTTGGCGGGCGACAACGCGTACCGAAACGGCGTTCGCTGCGAAGTCAGCGAAGTGGCTCACCTGGACGACGCGCTCCTGGCGACCGGGTTTCCGTACGATCGTCGCACCAGCGACGACAACAACTTCGAAACGTTCGCGGCCATCAAGAGAAAATGCCAAGCGGTTCGCCGATGCGGCTCCGCCGCAATCGACCTGTGTCTCGTGGCCGACGGCACGTACGACGGGTACTGGGAGAAGAAGCTCGGCCCGTGGGACGTTGCGGCCGGAAGCGCGATCGCGCTCGCCGCAAGGGGGCGAATTACAGACTACGCGGGACGCCCTGCCGACCTCACGAATGGCGAGGTGGTTGCCACCAACGGCCGCATCCACGACGAGCTCGTAGCGGAGCTTGGGGCCGCCATGTCACGAGGCTGAGTCACTGTTCGCCCTCGGGAGGGTCGACTCGCCCCCGTTTAGCTCTTCGAGCGCGCTTTGGCAGTCGTCCGCGACCAGGCGGTGGCCGGCCGCCACCGCGAGGTCGCGGGTCTTCTCATATTCCTCTCGCGCAGCACCTTTGCGCCCGAGCCGGTGTTGGAGCTTTGCGAGGAGTCCGTGCCCGGAGACGACGTCCCATGTGAACTGTTTGCTTTTGGCGTATGCGATCCCCTGGCGCAGTAGCCTTTCGCCGTCCACTGTCCCGTTGATTCCGTCGAGGAACGCGAGGAGCATTCGATTGAAATTGGCGAACCTTTCGTCACCTGACTCACAGCAGAGCGCGAGCGACTGCTGTATTGCGCCATACGCCCGCGGCAGATCGTCCAGGTGCACGAGGACGTGTCCGAGGTTGTGCAGGTTGAGCATTACCTCGTGGGCGAGGCCCATCTCGCGCGCAAGGTCGATCGTTTCCTCGCTTCGCTGGGCGGCGGAGCGGAATTCGCGCGTAAAGTAGTCGACCAGCGCGCGCACTCTGGCCCGCTCGAGCATCGCCGCTTGGTCGAGGGGAAGTAGGCGTTCGGTACGCTGAAGGTTGGCCAGCGCCTCCGCCCGATCCCCAATGGCACCGTGCGCCTGGGCCAAGTGCAGCTCAACGCGGTGCTCTTCCTGATCGTCGCTGGACGCACGCGCGATCGCACGAACCTCGCCGAGCAACGCGAGTGCGCGCTTGAAGTCCCCCTGGCGGGTCGCGAGATCCACATCGGCGAGCAGGACCAGCTTCCGGTGCTCCGGTTCGGCGCCGGCGATCGCCGCGGCCTCCTCCAGCCGCAATCGGCCGTTGTCGATCTGATTCACGGCGGAGAGCACGTACCCGGCGGCAACCCGCGCCCGCACCCGCGAGTCGCGGGCTCCGGCGCGATCCGCCTGATCGACGACGCGGTCGCAGAGCTCTTTTGCGCCGGGGGACACGCGCACGAGGTGCACGGCCGATGCGAGTCTTTCCAGCCACTTCACGAGCTCCTCGGGGGCGCGTGTCGCGGGGTCGGCGAGCGTGATCGCGCGGGCGCCATCGCGGGCGGCGGCCTCGAGCTGGCGCATCGCGAGACGTCGCTCGGCGCTCTTGGCGAAGTAGCCCGCCGCGCGCTCCCGGTCGCCCGCTTCGTAGAGGTGGGCCGCGATGCGCGCGGGGTGCTCCCACGCGCGGTCGCCCAGCGTTCCTTCGAGGGCGCGCCCTGCCGCTGCGTGCATCTCCCGCGCTGCTTCGGGCGTGAGGGCGTCCGCTACGACTTCGCGCACCAGCGGCGACGTGAAACGCAGCTCCGCGGGACCGGCATGGACCACGAAGTCACGGGCCGCGATCGCCGCGATAGAGCGCTCGAGCGCTGGCATGCCCTGGCCGGTCATACTGGACAGCACCAAGAGGTCGATGGGATCGCCAAGAACGGCGGCCGCTTGGAGTGTCGCCTTCTCTTCGGCCGATAGACGGGCGACGCGCGACGCCACGAGCCCGCGCAGCGTCTTGGGGAGCGCGAGATCCTGCTCGACGAGCTTCGTCGATACGACCCGACGCTCAGCGACGGAGATGGCCCCCCCGTCCACGAGCGCCTTGACCAACTCCCCGACGAACAGCGGATGCCCGCCTGCACGCGCGAGAACGAAACGGATCAGCTCTTCAGGAACTGTGTCGACGGCAAGCCGCAGGGCCACCAGCCGCTCGACCTCGGGTCCCTCGAGATCACCGAGGTCGATGCCCACGTGCCCCTCGGTTGTCTCGAGAGCGTGCGAGAACCCATGGCGAGCGGCGAACGCAAAGACCACGCGCGTCTGCCCGCAGCGTCGCAAGACTTCCGCGAGAAGGGCGTAGCTGTCGTCGTCCATGGCGTGGGCCACGTCCCAGGCGAAGGTGTGCGGGCGGTCGCCGCACAGGCTCTGCACCATGCGGGTCAACGCGTTGCCGAGATGGGCACTCGCCTCGCCGACGACCGTGGTGAGTCCCGCACCAAGCGCCATCAGCACCGCCTGGACCTCGTCCACTTGCAGTCCCAGCGCACGGAGCCGCGGCTCCAGAGCGAGGATGCGATCCGGGGCATCTCCTTCGGTCGTCCCACACAAGACCTGAAGCATGCAGACCACGCCCGAAAGAGGAAAGCCGCTGCCCCGAGGAGGACAGGTCGCGATATGAAAGCCGACGTTGAAGCCCCCTCGCCGAAGGCGCCGCTCGACCTCGAAGAGCAGGCGCGTTTTGCCCATGCCGTGGTCGCCGCGAATCGTGAGCACGCGCGCTCTGCGCTTCGCCGCCAAAGCAAGCACCACGCCGATTCGACGCAGCTCGTCCTTTCGCCCGACGAAGCGGCCGAGCGATTCGCCCGGGTTGCGCACCTCGCTCACGCGCAAGGCCGGAACGTTCGACGCAGGTCGGTCACTTCCGCTCAGCGGCTCGAACTCGAACAGCGCCTTTACCTGTCGCATCGCCTGCGTGCTGATCGCCGCCTGGCCCTCGCGCAGGCGGGCCAGGTGGCGAGCCGTGTCAATCAGCGAACCGAGTCGGTCGTCATCGGTGGGGTCGCCTGCGCTCGAGACGTGAATGCGTCCGACGTGAAGTCCGACGCCGGGCGGATGCGATGGTTCGAGGCTGCGAAGGGCGACGAGAGCGCAGCGCGTGGCCATTTCCGTGTCCCGTCCGTCCGGGTCGCCAAGACCGAAAAGGGCAGCGATGTGTCCGACTTCACGACGCAGCACCCGCCCTCCCCAACGCCCGACGATCGTCGCCGCCTTGTCGACGACGTCGGTTGAAATCTGCCGCGGAAGCTCGACCACCAGCGCCGTGACTTCCCGCCGTTCGCCCATCTCGGCAGCGCGATCGATCGCGATGGACCCGCGCTCCGTTGCCACACGGACGCTGGACGACGGCCGCCCGGTCGGCCCCTCGACGGGCGTGCGCTCGGTTTGCTGATTCCCTCCCTCCGTCTCGAGCATCCGCTCGGGCGTCGCGCTCGGGCCGATACTCTCGGCGGGCTCGCGAAAACGCGACAGGAACTCGGCCAGGTCGTGCGGGCCGTACCGCCTTCCCTGCGCGTAGAGAAACGCCAGGAGCGCTTCGTAGGTGCGGCCGGCGTCGGGGTAGCGGTCCGAGGGGTCCTTGGCCATCAGCGTCTTGAGGATGGCCGCGAGCTCCGGCGGCGCGTCGGGCCGCAAGATCGAGAGCGGCGGGTACTCGCAGGCCTGTACCCGCCGCAGAGTCTCGAACGTGGTCGGCGCGCTGAACGGGTTCACGCCCGCCACGCACTCGTACACGATGATCCCGAGCGAGAAGAGATCGCTTCGTGCGTCGACGCTCTCGCCGCGAGACTGCTCGGGACTCATGTACCCGAACTTGCCCTGCAACCGGTTTGTACGCGTGTCTTCGGGTGCGTCCTTGTCGAGCGCGCCGCGAGCTTTGGCAACGCCGAAGTCGGTGACTTTGACCTCGCCCTCGAACGACAAGAGCACGTTCTGCGGCGAGACGTCACGGTGCACGATGCCGAGCGGGCGCGCCCGCTCGTCGCGACGACGATGGGCGTGGTCGAGGCCCTTGGCGATCTCGGACGCGACATACAGGCTCATCTCGGCGGGGAGAGCGATCTGCTGGCGACGGCAGCGCGCGAGGACGGTCGCGAGGTCCAGTCCGTGTACGTACTCCATGGCGATGTAGTACGCGTCGGGCCGCTTCGGATCGCTGGGCTCGCCGGCAGGCGCCTTGCCCAGATCGAAGACCTGCACGACGTTCGCGTGCGACAAGCGCACGGCGAGCTTCGCCTCGTGGATGAACATGTCGACGAAGTCCTGACGGCAGGAGAGCTCGGGGAGGATTCGCTTGATGACCAGGATCTTCTCGAAACCCTCGACGCCGTAGCTCTTGGCCTTGAAGACCTCCGCCATCCCTCCCTGGCCGAGCCGCTCGAGCAGCCGGTAGCGACCAAACGCGGAGCTCACGATGGTCCACGTATCGCGCATCGGAGCGGACCCCGCAATGGTCGCAGTCGCCGCCTCACCAAGCCCCCGCCCGGCCTCGCCTGGCTGCCCATCCGTTGCTCCCCTCCCCCGCCGGTCACGGCGGACCGCGTTTGCCAGATTCGACTGGCACACCAGGGAAGGGCGGCGGGGGCTCGGGGCGGCGAACGACGTACACCGGGTTCGTGAACGCAAGGGGCGGCACTGGCATGAACGGGAGCACGTCGTCCAGACGGCGCTCGCCGCGTGCGATGACCTGCACCCAGCCGTTGGCCGGACCCACCATCACGTCGATATCACGATCGAAACGGACGGTGCGCGCCCGAGCGTCCTCGAGCGAGCCTTCTTCGGGGCCCAGAAGCGTCGGGCGCGACGGCACGTCGAAGGTCTGGACCACGTGCCCGCCGACGACGACCTCGATGCGCGATACGTCCACCCACGGCGCCGCGCGAACCCGCAGGTGGCCATGCAGCGGGTCTTCGGCGGTCAGCGCCTCGTCGCCCGGGGCGACGCCGGCGAGCTCGAACTCGATGACTGGCCCGCTGGTCACCGTTGCGTGCCCTTTCTTGATGTTGGCGACGACGACCAGCGGGTCCACCGTCTTGCCCTCGTCGTCCTCCATCGGGTGGGGGTCCACAGTGACCATCGTGCGGGGGTAGCCGGCCCAGCGAAACTGAATGCGATGGGAATCGCTGCTGCCCGTGGCCGTGTAGCGCCAGCCGTAGTCGAGCAGCCCCCAGTAATCGTGGAGCACGCGGTCGACGCGCTCCGGCTGCTCGCTCTCGTAACCGTTGTAAACCTCGATGCCGTCAAAATCGATGCGGCTCCGAATGTGCGCGCGAGGCGCCTTGGGGTCGAACCCGATGTTCGCAAAGTAGCCGATCCCCTTCGGGAGCCGAGGATGGTTGAGCTGGAAATAGCGGTTTGGGTCGCTCGCGCGAACTGCGCGAAAAATCGCGGACATCGTCGTGTGCTTGAATGGCGGAACCGTCGCCTGCGGCGGATAGGGAAAGACCCCGAAGTGGCCGAACCCCCTTCCGTAGGTGGTCACTTCGACGCCCGGCACGCTGATTAGGTCGCCGCGCAGGTCCAGCGTCTCGATCGCGGAGGAGTAGTCGCCGACGACGTTGTGCTCGGTCGGTACGGCGAAGTCGATCCCGGCCGCCACGAGCGAGAGCACCCGGTCTTCCGGGGTCACGGGCGAGTCGAAGCTCGGGCGCGCGTGCACGTGCAAATCGCAGCTGAGCACCCCGGGCGTGGGGATGACGTGGCGCGGAGAGAGAGCCACCTCGGTCACCCGTCCCGGCACGATGTTCACGATCTTGGCGTCGATGCTCCACTCGAGTCCCTTGGTCGCGGCGACGCGGTACCGGCCGGACGGAAGCGGAGTCGACACATCGCCCCGCAGTGCGTCGATGACGGGTCCGGCGCCTGAAGCGCGGTAATCGGGGCCGAAGCTCGGGTCGACCGTACCATCGATGCCGCGCACGAGAAGGCGCGCCGTGAGGGGCTTGCCGCCGTCCGCATCGACGATCGAGACGTGGAGCTCTCCACCGGGGGAGACATCGAGGACGAGGTCGTGCGGTGTTCCCGGAACGAACGAGGCAAGACTGCTTGCGCGGCCCGGATCGATGGCCGCGTACCACTGCACGATGTTCGTCGGTGCGTCGATCTGGAAGGCGCCCCCCTCCGCGGCGAGCGCGCGCACTTGAGGAACGCCCTGGGCATCTCGGCCGATGACGAGCGCCCGCTCGTTCGTCCCCGCCACGTGCCCGCGCACGGGCGCTGTGGCAAGGCCGGCGCTCTCGAACAGGGTGCGCCAGATGGCGGTGCTGGAGGCGCCCACGGCGATCCGAAGGTCCGCCAGGCGCCCGTCCTCGGTGGACGTGCGCACCGGGCTCGTTGCCGTCACGCGTGTCGGTTCTCCCTGGGCGTTCGGTTCGTCGAGCATGGCTTCGACGGCGATGAGCCCAGCGGAAGAGACGATCCCAATCGGGTGCGGTTCCACGTCGACGAGGAGCGCTCCGCCGGAGACGAGCGCCCGGTCGGCGATCTGTCCGACCCCCGAGACGAAGACGACCTGCCCCTCGCTCGGCAACTCCGCGCGAAGCGCGACCGTGTGGGACCCTTCGATGACATTCGGCCGTGCGCTGAGCACGATCCACATCGCGTCGGCCGCCGGATCGACGCGGAGCTCGAGCGTCGCCTCGATCGTGGCGTCGCCGACCGGGATAGGGATGCTCGCGCGAAGCGCGCCGGCGACGGATCGCAAGTCGTCACGAGCGATCGCGACCGAACGCACGGCCCCATCGACGACCAGCGCCAGTTCGACGTCTCGGGACACCGCGCCGTCCCGGCTGCGAACGGTCACCCGTGCCGTGCCGGGGTGAAGCTCGAAGCTGGCCGTTCGCGTTTCGAGCACCGTTCCTGCACGCACCGGCGATCGAACGACGCCGTGGGGGCGAGCGGCATACGCTAGGCCGAACGCGATCATGCCTGCGATGACACCCATCGCGATCAGCTCGCCCATGGTTCGGCGTGGACGCGGCATGGGCATTCAGACGATATCACCCGCACGCGATCCGGTGAGCACCGCGGTGCGCTCGTGCTCCCCCGCGATGGCGAGCGATACCCATAGCTCGGGCGGGCCGCCCAGAGCCTCGAGCGCATCTTCGCCCCACTCGACGACGACGAACGCCCCTTCCCCGCGTCGCTCGCGCAGACCCAGCCGCGCGACTTCGACGCCGAGGCGCGCGCCATCCCCGCGCAATCGATAGAGGTCGGCATGAACGAGCGGCGCGCGCGCAGTCGCATACTCCTGCACGAGCGAAAACGTTGGGCTAGTGATGGGCTGTGGCACGCGCAGGGCGCGCGCCATGGCCCGAACGAGGAACGTCTTGCCGGCCCCCAGGTCTCCCGACAAGATGACGAGATCGCCAGGAGCGAGGACTCGCGCGATGGCTCCGCCGAGCGCGCGCGTATCGCGGCGCGATCGCAACGTGCGAGTCGGGGCGGGGGTCACAGCCGAAGAGAACGGTGAGGCCCGCGGCTTGGAGCGCGACGGCGCCTCCGTCGAGCGGCCGCCGCTCCAAGAACGATTGCCCCCGCTGCCGCCCCCGCTGCTCCCTCCCCCTTCGCCATGCGGCACGAGCACCCCTTCGAGGGTCCTGGCGGTGGATACGCCGCGCAGACCCCCGCCACGTCGTCCGCCGTCAGCGTGACCGCATCCGGCTGGTAGAATGCGTACATCACGGCGGTATCGAACTGCGAGTGCGCGAGGCCGATGAAGTGCCCGGACTCGTGCGTCACGATCGCTTCGAGCGAGTAGGCGCCGCTGGGCGGCGGAATGGTGGTCGAAAGTACATGGCCGGGGGCCGAGTTGATCTCAGTGTCGGCGGCGAAGATGTGGCCCGTCTCGACGCCGTACGTGACGGTGGTCAGCGCCAGCGTGTTGCTTGGGTCCGTATAGGGCCAGCCTTGGTCTCGGAAAAGGATCACGTGGGGAGCAGTTTGGGCGGTAAAGCCGCATGGTCCCCCCTCGCAGTTGGCGTAGCCGGAATCGGTCGGCCCCGTGTTTCGGAAGGTGATGCCCGGGTGGTCTGTGGGAGCCGTCGGCGAGCATTGCACGGCCGACCACTTCGCGAACGAGCGGTCCAAGATCGCGGTCGCATCCGCGAACGTTACCTGCGAGCTGGCCTCCTGCTCGAGCTCGTAGGTCACGGGCATCGAGGGCCAAGCGAGCGGCGTTCCCTCCGGGATGCAGCCGGTCGCCGTGGGATCGTACCCTGCGGGAATCGGCGTCGTCGTCGTCCGGCAGAACCCATGCACGGGCGCAGCGACTGAGAGCGCCGTGGCGCAGACGACGAGCGAGACGGTTGCGCGCAGCATTGCCGCTGTCATCGTATCCGGGAACGCGGCGGCGTGGAGTGGTCAGCTTTCGTCCTTTGCCGTCCGTCTTGCGCGCGACGGCCGCCCCCAGCCGAAAAGCGGCAGCGAGGGGCAGCCCGCCAATGAACGCCGGTGACGGCCGGCGGCGCGAGCCCGAGCGAGCTCGCAGACTACGTCGTACCCGGCTCCGGCTGTGCCCCGCCTTGGGCGTGCCCCTCGTCTTCCGTCGGCTCACCTTTGGTCGCCTTCTTGCGCGAGGCGACGGGTCGTTTCGGCACGGCCGCATCGTCTCCGTCTCCCGCTTCCTCTTGTTCTTCCTCCTCGCGTTCCCCTTCGTTTTCGACCGGCTCCCCGTTGAGCCTGCGGATCGCTTCGGCGTCGCCGATGCTCATCGCGAGCCTCGGATTCTTGCGGGCCTCATCCCAGAACCGCGCATAGAAGTACGCCACCACGAGAGCGCTCAAGAGGCCGATGAGCTGACTGGTCGAGAGCTGATAAGCGACCGTCTGCGCAAACGACGCGGGCTTGAGCGCGATGTACGCGGCGACCGGCGGAACAAAGGCAACCACCCGCACGAACGTGCGCGCACGCTCGTTCACGATGCCGAGGGAAATGCCGAAGACGAAGCCGAAGGCCATCAGGAGCAGGCAGAACGGAATGTACAGATGGGCGTCGAACGTCGGGCCATAACTGCCGCGCTCGACGTCGTCGCGCCAGAGCTCCAGGACGAACCGGAGAAATCCGTAAGCGAAGACGAAAAGAAAGAACACCTGCCCGCGAAAGCGCGTGTACTGCCGCTGCCAGAGCAAGAGGCCGAGAAGCACGAGGCCGACGAGCGACTCGTAAAGCTGTGTCGGATGCACCGGGAAGCTCGTGTTCATCCGGGCCAGCTCCGACTCCATGGGCGTTCCGCGATAGAGGTCCACGTGTCGGACGTATGCCGGACTTCCCTCCCCATTGACCAGCGTGCCCGCCGCCCAGTGCGGGAACGTTCCCAGGGCCTTCAGCCAGCCGGGCGCGTCATCGGACAATCGCTTGCCGAAGTCGCAACCGAAGAGGTAGCAGCCGATGCGCGTGATCAGAAGCCCCGAAGCGAGGCTCGGAACGGCATCGTCAGCCCATGCGAGCAGGCGAATCTTCTTCGACGAGAGGTAGGCCCAGCTTCCGAGAAGGCCGCCGATGAATCCGCCGTAGGCGACCAACCCGCCATTGCGCAGCGCGAAAAGGTCCCAGACCGACTTGAACTCCTCGGGGTTGGTGATCGTGTAAAGGACCCGCGAGCCGGCGAGAGCCGCGAGCGCAGTTACGACGTAGCAGTTGGCCATCGTCTCCTTGGGCAATCCGTCCTTCTCCGCGAGCGGTAGGGCGAGGTACCAGCCGACGACGAGCGAAAGGCCGAGCATGACCCCGTACGCATAAATGGGCAGGCTCAGCGCCTCGTAGGAGACCGCTCGAAGACTGTATCCGGCTGCCCCCGCCACGAGCGCGACGACGGCAGCGCCCAGCGCGCCGCTTTTGTCTCGCCGAACGAGCGCGAGGGAAGCGAAAACGAGCGCTATCGCGGCGACCGCAGCGAGGAGCCACCAGAGCTTGAGCGGCATGTGCGGCAGGGGAATGCGAAACAGGATCGGGTGCATGCTTTTTTCCGCGCCTCTGTGTACAAGAAAACTAGTCCGCAGGCCCGGGCGAAGCCAGGGAGCGCTATGGTAGATCCGTTACCGTGATGAAACCTCGTTCGAGCGCATGGATCGTCGGTTTCGCTGTGGCCGGTTGCGTACCGTCGGGGAGCGCAGGGCCAGACGGCGGAACCTCGGCCCCGGCGGAGATTCGCCCGACCGCTGCACCACCGCGTGGTCCGGCAACCGCGAGCCCCACGGTCGAACTGCTGCGGGCGCCGTTCGAGGATTCCTTCGATCGCCCGGCGGGCCCTATCCCCACGGCGAGCGCAACGGCTCCGGCAACGTCGGCCCCGGCGGTGGACCCCGGCCGCGACTGGATCGCCACTGCGCCCAACACATGGCGGCTCGAAGGCGGTCGCCTCTGCGGCGATCACGCCCACAACCACGGCGTTTGGCTCAAGCGGGTACTTCCCGTGAACGCGCGCATCGAGTTCGACGCCGTCAGCGACGCCACGGACGGTGACATCAAGGCCGAGTGCTGGGGAGACGGTCTGTCCTCCGCGACGGCCCTTTCCTACACGAACGCGACCAGCTACCTGACGATCTTCGGTGGCTGGCACAACAAGTTTCACGTGCTGGCGCGCATGAACGAGCATGGCGGCGACCGCAAAGAGATCACGGTCGATCCGAGCTCCGACGATCCGCGTGAGAAACCGGTTGTCGCGGGGCAGCTTTACCGATTCAAGGTCGAACGGGCAGACGGCAAGACGGTCAAGTGGTGGGTCGACGGAAACGAGATGCTCTCGTATCCGGACTCCGCGCCGCTCGCGGGTGTCGGGCACGAGCACTTCGGCTTCAATGACTGGGAAGTGAAGGTCTGCTTCGACAACGTCCGGATCGTGCCGTTGCCTTGAGGCAGCGCAAGTGGAGCAGACTGACGTCGAGAAGCTGGTCGGGGACCTCGAGATCGCGGTCGACCGACTTCGATCGCTGTACGAGCAATATTTCATGGGAATTGAGAAGCTCGAGCCGACGGTCCCTCGCAAGGACGTCGACCGGCGTATCTACGTTCTGCGCAAGGAGCAGATTCGCAATACCGCGCTCCGCTTTCGCTTCCAGATGCTGCTTCAGCGCTACAACACGTACCAAACGCACTGGCAGCGCATCTGCCGTGACATCGAGAACGGCACATACCGGCGGCACGTGATCCGAGCGCAGCGCCGCTTCGGGACCAAGCGGCAAAGCGTACGACCGCCGTCCGCGCCACCCGGACCCGACCGGTCGCTTGCCGCCGAGCTCGCGGAGCTCGATCGAGAGTTTGCTCCCGCGGAGGTCCTGGCGGACGCAGACGTCGAGCTGGACGAAGAGCCCGCGTCCCCACGCCGTACCCCGCTTCGCCCGCCCCCCGCATTGCCCCGACCCGTCGTACGCGGACCGCAGGCACTCACTCCCCCCGTCAGGACACCAAGGCCGCCTCCGCTTCGCACCCCGCGGCCGCCTCCGCTTCGCACCCCGCGGCCGCCTTCCCCGGAAGTATCCGCACAGCGCCCGAACACGCTGGCGGCATCCTCGCCGCCGCGGCCCCCCGCGCCGCGACCCGCAATCCCACCGACGCCCGCCTCTCCCGGAGTGGCCCCCCCCATTCGCCGCGTGGAAGGGGCCCCGAGGGCTTCGCCGCAGCCAAGCCAGAAAGCGGCGGATCTTCTTCCTGACGAGCGCGTCCGCCACCTCTACGCGCAATACGTGGACGCCAAGCGACGCCAGAACGAATCCACTGCGGCGATAACCTACGACGCCGTCGCCCGAAGCCTGCGCGAGTCGAGCGCCAGGCTGCGCCAGAAGCTCGGGCGGCCAGTCGACTTCGAGGTGGTCGTCAAAGACGGGAAGGCCATCCTTAGGCCGGTGGTCAAGTAGTGCCGCGGCGCAAGAAAACGAAAAAAGGGCCCCCCGGCGGCGAAGCCGGTGGGCCCTTGTCTCGGCACCCGGACGGATATCGTCCTAGAGCGCCCGCGCTCTCAGGTCAGCCCGGTGAGCGGCGCCGTCCCGTTCATTCCGAACTTGGTCGTCGGCACTCCCAGCGTGTTCAGAAGGGAGATGAAAAGATTGGCCTGGAGGTCATTGTTGTAGATCGCGTGACGGCCGGTTTTGATCTTCTGGCCGGCGCTACCAGCCAACAGAATCGGCTTCCCGGTCGGTGCCGTAAACCCTGCGTACGTCGTGGCTCCCTGGTTGTGGCCGTTGCCATCGGAAAGCTCGCTCGACAGGAAGATGAGGCTGTTGTCGAGAACCGTTCCGCTGCCTTCGCTGATCGCATCGAGCTTGGAGAGAAACGACGCAAACATCGAGATTTCCCACTGTTCGACCTGCGCGAGGAGCGCGCCCGTCGCGGCATTGCCGTTGTGGTGCGACATGCCGTGGTGGTCCTTGTTGATGTTGAGCCAGGGAAAGCTCGAATACGACGAGTGGCCCCCGTTCATCTGCTGGTAGCTGATGACCCTCGTCGCGTCGCACTGGAAGGCAAGCACCATCAGGTTGATGATCATTGCCGTGTACGTCGGCGGGTCGAAGATCTTCGCCCCGTTGCCGTTGGTGTCCGGCCCGGCGGTGAACGCGGGCCTGGTCAATGCCCCGGGACTGCAGGTCGACGTCGTGGTCGACATCGACTGGGTGACCATGGTCTCAGCCGCCCGGACGCTCGACAAGTATTCGTCGACTTTGACCTGGTCGGTCTTTCCGAGCCGCCCCCTGAGCGAGGTGGCCTCGGCCAGGACGTCGTCGAGAACGCTCTTCCGAAGCGCCTTGCGTTTCGCCAGCGCCGCCGCCGCGGCCGGATTGGCCATCGTCGTGGCGGTCGTCACCCCGGAGAACAGCTGGTCGAAGATGAGACCCGCGTTGGCGACGGGGGACAGCGGTTGCGTCGCGCTGGCCCAGGCGGTCGTACCGTTGTAGACCGCCGGATACCCGGTGTCGGAAAACGTCGAGTCCGTTCCGCTGATCTGCAACGAAGGGATCCGGGTCGCCGTGCCGAGTGCCTGCGCGTAGACCTGGTCCACCGAGATTCCCATCCCAATCCCAGGCTTCTGGCCCTGCATGCACGTGGTCATGCCGGGGGGGCCGCAGCCGTGGGAGCCCTGGGAGTTGACGCAGGGAGCGTTGGTGATACCCGCGAAGACGAGCACCTTGCTCTTGACCGGCGCGAGCGGCATCAGCGTGGAGCTCAGCGTGTAGTTGGTGCCCGTGTCGATCGGGAACCAGCTCGGCCCCCAGACGCCGCAGGAGATATGCCAGGTCATGAACCGAAGGGGCGTAGAAGCCGCCTGGGCCCGCGCCTCCGATGCCGTGAGCAACGACTCCAGCAGCGGGAGCGTGATGCAGGCCGCCGTTCCCCGCAGGACCGCGCGACGAGGGACGGTGATCCGCGTCGGATTGCGCTGTTCCGCGGCCAGGGCCTTCGGGTCGAACGATACGTTATGGTCGTGGATACGCGTGATGCTCATGGCATTCCTCCTACATCTCTCCGCGACGCATGCGGAACGTGTCACTCGCAACCACATTCATGAGGACATCGCGCACCCCTAGAGTGCCGTTCGAAGCCGTGGTGATGTCGGCGAGGTACGGGGTATCCGAGGACGCGAGCGTTCGGCCGATGGCGTAGCTCAGCGCGTTCTGCGCGACGCAGGACGGGAACCTCGGGTCTGCGGCGACGGCTGCCGCCAACTGCACGCCGCCCGTGAACGTGGGGCCCGTCGCGCCCGTCGGTTCGGCGATCGCGCCGGTGAACATGCCCGACGCGTCGATGGCGGCGCCGTTGTCGGTCGTGCGGTAGGCGCCGACCGCGTCGTAGTTCTCCAGCGCGTATCCGATGTTGTCGATGCTGTTGTGGCAGCCGGCGCACGACGGGTCGGTGCGATGCGCAGCCATGATTTGCTTCTGCGTGCCGGTTGCCATCGTGGCGGGGAAGGGCGGGACGTTGGCGGGAGGCGCCGGGGGCGGGGCACACAGCAACTGGCTGAGCACCCAGGCGCCGCGCCTCACGAGCGACGTGCGCGTGGGCATCGACGTCACCGACAGGACCGCGCCCGTCGTCAGAAGCCCCGCGCGCTGCGGCGTGCTCAACGTCGTGCGGACCAGCCCCGTTCCGCTCGGTGCGGGAACGCCGTAGAGCGTGGCCAGGTTCTTGTCGATAAACGAGAAGTTCGCCGTCAAGAGCTGCGTGACCGGCTCATTCTTCTGCACGAAGTCGTTGAAGAAGTCGGTGACTTCGGCGCCCATCGAGGCCGCGAGGGCCGGAGTGAAGTTGGGAAACGCCATGGCATCGAACGTCTGGGTCGTGACGGCGCTCGTCCCGAGCCACATCGAGGCGAACGTCGGGCCGAAGACGCCCTTGGGGTCGGCGATCATGCGCGTGAGCTGCGCCTGAATATCCGCGGGCTGCGCCAGCGTCCCCGCGGCGGCGGCCGTGAAGAGCGTCTGGTCCGGCATGCTCCGGTAGACCATGTACGACAGGCGGGACGCCATCTCGTAGGGGCTCAGAAGGTGCGGCGTGAGAGACGTCGGCGTCGGGTCGATCTCGGGGCGGAAGAGGAAGTTGGGCGAAAGGAGCATCGCCTCGAGGACCGTACGGAACTGCTCGTCGGAAGTGGCTCCCGCCGTGGCCGCCGTCGCCATCAGCGTGACGTACGTGGTCACTTCGGCCGCCGTCAGCGGCCGGCGGAACGCGCGCAATCCGAAGCTCGTGATGAGGGTCTGCGCACACGACATTCCCGTGGTCAGGTCGCACGTGACGATCTTGGCGCGCTCGGCGGAGCCCACCGTCATCACTTCGGCCGCCAGCGACTCTGCGGCCTGCTGGTAGAGCGTGAGCTGCACCGGCGAGAGGGTCTGCAGGTCGCCGTTGTTGTCGAAGCCGATCTGCGGAGCGTCGTTCGGGAACGTCGAGGCCCCCGGCGTTTGCGCCGTGCCGAGCAGATCACGAACCGTGTTGTCGTACTCCACCCGGTTCAGGCGCCGGATCGTCACCCGCCCCGGATCGCGCGGACCCGCATTCGCTGGGGTCCCCGGTGATGGCGCCGCGCCGGAAGCGCCCGGTCCCCCTGGGGTTCCTTGACCCGTCGGGCCTCCTCCGCCTACTCCCGCGGGCGTTCCCGGCCCGCCCGCGCTGCCCGGACCTCCGCCAGAGGGGTTCAAGGAGCCGCCCCCTGAGACTGGACCGCCCACTTGTGCGGTGCACGCGCCGAGCAGGGCGAGGAAAACAACGTGCGGGGACGCGGCTCGCAAAAAGCGAGCTCGCGATCCTGTCGAGCGAATCATGTTGGCTCCGTTCTCCAGGTGCTGGAGTTTCATCCGTGACGTCGTTGCTGCAACTGAATCGCCATTAGCTACTTGCCGCTAGAAGAAAAGTGACCCGCTACATACAGCCGAGCCTAGTGGCCCCGACGGCGAAGTCGTCGATCCAAAGATTGCCGGCGGTGCCCGCCCCAAATCGCTCGTAGCCGACACGCGACTCCACCAGAGTCGGGATCTGCGACTTGAGACTTTGGAGCGGCATCATCGCCCCACCCACATAGAGGGCGAGCGTGCCCGAAGCGCCGCTCGCGGAAATATTCCATTCAAAGCACGTCCATGCCCCGCGCGGGACTGCCATCGTGCTGGTGGGGCCTGATTCGGAGAGTCCCATTTGGGATTGATTGATCGAGATGTTCCCCTTTTGCGAGTTGAAGGGACGAATGCCGTACATGTTCAACGTCACGCCGGTCGACCCTTCGATGTAGACGTCGTGACCCGTGTCCGTCGCGGGAGTCTCGATGTACATCCAGACTCGGCCCCAGATGCCCATGGGGTCCGGAAAGCCGCTCTTGTTGACGAGCATGGCGTATCCGGATCCGGTCGTGAAACTGATCTGCACGGCGTTCTTGCCCGAGTGAGCCATGGTGGGCCCGGGCATCGTCGTCAACGTGCTCACGACGTTGACCGTTGCCCCGAGCGTGTTGTCGACCGTCCACGCCCCGCCCAGCATCGTGCCGGTTTCGAAGTCGTCGCAGAAGGTCGCTCCCGCCGGGCAACCAGCCGCTCCGCCTTCGCCGGCCCCGCCGCCGCTCGACCCGCCCATCTTCCCCGCGTCGACCCCTCCGCTGCTCGCCGTTCCGCTGCTCGAACCGGAGCCGCTGGTCGAGCCGCTGCTGCCCGCCCCCCCGCTGCTGCCCGCGGCCCCGCTGCTGCTGCCGGCGGCGAAGCCGCTGCTACTGCCGCTGCCGGTCCCGCTGCTCGACCCCGTGCTGCCGCCGCTGCTGCTGCCGGTGCTCGCTCCGCTGCTGCTACCCGAGCCCACGTCACCGCTGCTAGAACCGCTGCCGGCCGTTTCGCCACTGGACGAGCCCGACGAGCCACCACCGTTCTCCGTGTTGCTCGCGCTCGACCCGCAGGCGGCGAGCGTGCTGCAAGCGACACCGAGCGCCAGGGCTCGGCCGAGGCCGCGTTTGGTGGCTGACATGTCGATGGGCTCTCCCGGTTGATGGGCCGTATCCGCTCAGTGGCCGGCTACAGGTCGGTCCGTGGAAAAAAGTGCGCTGAGGCCCGCACGCACGCCCTGGTGCGCCTGCGGCATCCAGTGCGGGTGACGCTTTCTTCTCCGCTCCCCGCGGGGCCGAGGCACGAACGTTGCTGACCCCGGCGCACATGAACGCGCTCGATCGCCTCGTTCCGATGCCGCGCCTCCTGGAGCGCCACAGCGTCGACCTGGCGGCGGAACCCGATCGCGTATGGCGGGTCGCTCGGCACCTCGACTTCTCGAAGTCCCCGTTCGTTCGCGCGCTCTTCGCCGTTCGAACGATCCCCGGGCGGCTCGGAGGTACCGCACCCGTGCCCCTCGAATTGACCCTCGACAGCATGCGATCCACGCCCGAGCGTCCGGGCTTCCAGGTCCTCGAAGAGACACCGCCGCGCGAGCTCGCGGTCGGCGCGATCGGGAAGGTGTGGCACCTCGACATCCCCTTCGTCCATCTTGCGGACTCGGACGCCTTCGCGGCGTTCCACGCGCCCGACCAGGTCAAAGTGGCGTGGGCGATTCAGATCGAGCCGCTCGGCGAGCACGACGCGCGCTTGACGGTCGAGCTTCGGGTCGACGCGACCGACGACGAGGCGTGGGGCAAGTTCCTTTCGTATTTTCGGCTGGTCGGGCCGGCCTCTCGCTTCATACGACATGCGATGCTCCGCGCGATCTCGGCCGAGCTCGGCACACCCGAATCGCGTGAGAACGAGCGCCCGCTCGCGGGCGACGATCTCCTGGCCGATGCCAGCGAACAGGTGACGCACGGAATCACGATCGACGTTTCCCCCGAGTCGATCTGGCCGTGGCTGGTCCAGATGGGCTGCCGCCGGGCCGGCTACTACAGTCACGATCTTCTGGACAACGCCAACGTCCCGAGTGCGCGAGAGATTCACGCCGAGCTCCAGCACATCGAAGTGGGCGACATTCTGCCCGCGACGCCCGCGTCCGACGAAGGGTTCGAAGTACTGCGCATCGAGCGATTTCGCGCGCTCGTCCTCGGTGGGCTCTTCGACGTCAGCGCGGGCATGCAGCGGCCGTTCTGGGCGGCCCGGCCGGACCGATACTGGCACGTCACGTGGAGCTTCGCGCTCGAGCGCCTGAACGCGTCGTCGACGCGCCTGCACGTCCGCGCACGCGCGGCTTTTCCGACGAGTGGGCGGCTCCACCGGATGTGGATCGGCCCTGTCCACGCGTTGATGGAGCGTGCGCAGCTGCGAAATCTCAAAGAGCGCGCCGAGGGACGGCTTGCTCCCGACAGCCCGCGCGACGTGCTCGCGGGGATCGGCGGGGCCGGCGCGATGGCGGTCGCCTTCTTCACGCCGTTTCTGCGCAACGCCCGCAGCCATTGGGGGCTCGACGCCGACAGCGCCGCGCGGCGGCTTCCCGGCGACGACCTCGTCCCGGACCCGCGCTGGGGGTGGACGCACGCTGTCGAGATCGAGGCACCCGCCGACGCCGTGTGGCCCTGGGTCGCGCAAATCGGCGCCGACCGCGCGGGATTCTACAGCTACCAGTGGCTCGAGAACCTCGCCGGCTGCAAGCTCCGCAACGCGGAATCGATCCACGCCGCGTGGACGCATCACGACGGGGACGGGCTCGTCCTCCATCCGGACGCGCCGCCATTGCATGTGACGACCGATCCGGATCGGCGGTGGTTCGTCGCGCACGGCCCGGCGAGCGTCGAGGCGCGTGGTGCGGGCAAGCCGTGGGTCGAAGTGAGCTGGCTCTTCCTGGTCGAGCCGCTCGGATCGGACCGATGCCGGTTCGTCAGCCGTTTTCGTTGCGCGAGCTCGGGCGACCTCGCCACGCGCCTTCAGTTCGGGGCGGCGCTGGTCGAACCCGTGGGTTTCGTGATGGATCGCCGGATGTTGCTCGGGGTCAAGAGCCGCGCCGAGCGCGCATGCCACGAGGCAGTGGCGAGTCCCGCGTGAGCACCGGTGCGAGGGCGACGCCATTCGAACCGCGGGGGCCCACGGCCCGGTGAAGCGGCCGGCGCACGCATTGCACGAAGGCGCACGGACTGCGTTCGCTCTTGCTAGGATGGCCCAAGCCGATCGCCAGCCGGCGAGGCGACCTTCTTGCAACCGGGGCGGCTCCGATGAACGGCCCCATTCGGCACGACGCCGCGACGGCTCCTGGCGAAGGCCTCAGGGGGCTGACCGCGGCCGAAGTCGCCGGACGAATGAAGCGCGACGGCAGAAACGAGCTGCCGACCGCCGGGGGCCGCGGCCTGCTCGCGGACATCGTCACGCTCCTGCGCGAGCCGATGTCGCTGCTTCTTCTGGTCTGTGGCGGGATCTATGTCGCCCTCGGGGACCACCAGGAAGCCCTCATGCTCCTTGGGTTCGTCGTCTTCATTCTGGCGCTGACCCTCGTGCAGGAAAGAAAGACGGAGCGCGCGCTCGAATCGCTCCGCGACTTGGCGAGCCCGCGGGCGCTGGTCATTCGCGATGGCCAGCGCCTTCGCGTGGCCGGCGGGGAGCTCGTCTGCGACGACCTGATCGCGCTCGCGGAGGGCGATCGCGTCCCTGCAGACGCCGTCATGGTGCAAGGAAGCCACCTCGCGGCCGACGAGTCGCTCGTGACCGGCGAGGCGATGCCCGTTCGAAAGTGCGTGTGGGACGGGGCGCTCGCGTTCGCCCGGCCCGGCGGGGAGGACCTGCCGTTCGTGTACGCCGGCACGCTGATCACCGCCGGAGCGGGGATCGCTCGGGTCTGCGCGACGGGGCCGCGCACGGAGATCGGCCGCATCGGCGCGGTGATGCGGGCGTCCGAAGCGCACGAGACCCCTCTGCAGGCGGAAACGCGCCGGCTCGTCGCCAAGCTCGCGTGGGTCGGGGGCGCGCTCTCGATGTTGACCGCCATCGGCTACGCGCTGGCCAGCCGCAACGTCCTTTCCGGCGTCCTCGCGGGCCTCACATTGGCGATGGCGATCCTTCCCAACGAGTTTCCCGTCGTGGTCACGATGTTCCTCGCGCTCGGCGCGTGGCGTCTCTCGCGGCGCAAAGTGCTCGCGCGGCGGATCCCGGCGGTGGAGTCGCTCGGCGCCGTCACGGTGCTCTGCGTCGACAAGACCGGAACTCTGACCGAGAGCCGCATGACCGTGAGCAGGATCCTCGCGAACGGTGAAGCGTTCGATCTCGAACGGCTCCGCACGGAGCCGCTGCCCGAATCGACGCACGAGACGGTCGAATACAGCATCCTCGCGAGCCGACGCGACCCGTTCGATCCGATGGAGCGAGCTTTCATGGAGCTCGGCGAGGGGCAGCTCGCGGGGACCGAGCATTTGCATCCGGACTGGCAGCTCGTACGAGAGTACCCGCTGACGCGAGAGCGGCTCGCGGTCATCCATGTCTGGCGGGAGCGCGGCGAGGGCCCCCTCCAGGTCGCCGCGAAGGGCGCGCCGGAAGCGATCGGAAAGCTCTGCGGTTTGAGCGCGACCGCGCTGGCGCGCATGGAAGCCGGCGTTCGCACGCTCGGATCGGACGGTCTGCGGGTGCTCGCGGTCGCGCGGTCGGAGGTCGAGGAGGCTGCGGTTCCCGGAGACCCCGGGGCGCTCGGCCTTCGCTTCGTGGGGTTGGTCGGGCTGGTCGACCCCGTGCGCAAGAGCGTGCCGGCCGCCGTTGCCGAGTGCCGGGGCGCAGGGATTCGCGTCGTGATGATCACGGGCGACTACCCGTCGACCGCCGAGGCGATCGCACGCAAAGTCGGGCTCGACACGGCGCGCGTCGTCAGCGGACCCGAGCTCGCGGCCATGAGCGACGACGATTTGCAGGCGTGCGTGCGCGATACGAACGTCTTCGCGCGGATGCTCCCGGAGCAAAAGCTCCGGCTGGTCGAGGCGCTCGCCGCCAATGGCGAGATCGTCGGGATGACGGGAGACGGCGTCAACGACGCGCCGGCCCTGAAGGCCGCCCACGTGGGGATCGCGATGGGCGCGCGCGGCACCGACGTGGCGCGCGAGGCCGCCTCGCTCGTCCTTCTCGAAGACGACTTCGCGTCGCTGGTGCACGGCGTCCGTACCGGCCGGCGCATCGTCGACAACCTGAAGAAAGCGCTCGCGTACATCCTCGCGGTGCACCTGCCGATCGTCGGATTGACGCTCGTTCCGATCGCGCTGCGCGCGCCGCTCGTCCTGATGCCGATTCACATCGCGTTCTTGCACCTGGTGATCGACCCCGCCTGCTCGGTCGTCTTCGAGGCGCAGCCCGAGGAGGCCGACGTGATGCGCCGCCCGCCGCGTGATTCGCGAGCGCCGCTGTTCGGCCGCCGGGTGATAGGGCTGAGCAGCGCCCAGGGCGCCTCGGTGCTCGTCGTCGTTCTGGGCGTGTACTTCTTCTCCCTCCGTTCGGGACAGACCGAGGCCGAGTCGCGGGCGCTGACGTTCGCGACATTTCTGATCGCGAACCTCGGATTGATCTTCACCAACCGATCCTGGTCACGGGTCATCGCGTCGTCGTCGCTTCGCGACGCCACGCTATGGGCCGTCGCGGCGGGGGCCCTTCTGTTTCTCGCCCTGATCGTCTACGTGCCTTCGCTCGCGCATCTGTTCCGCTTCGCGGCGCTTGGTCCGCTGGACGTGGCGCTGTGCTTCGGCGCCGGCGCGTTGAGCATCACCTGGTTCGAGGTGCTGAAGTGGGGTGGACGCAGTCGATCGGCTTCGGGGGTCGCCGCGGGCAGCGCACCCCGGCGCTTCTCGTCGATCTACCGGCGCGAAGTGGACCGCGCGCTCCGCCGATCGACCGCACAGCCGATTCTCACGGAAGCCGATCTCGTCCACCTGCCGGCGCCGGTGCAGCGGTACCTCCGGTACCACGGTGCTGTCGGAAAGGTCCGGGTCGTCAATGTCCGAGCGCGCTTCCGGGGCGAGATGCGTCCCAAACCGGACGCCGGCTGGATGCGGATCACCGCAGACCAGACCAACTTCTTCGATGAGCCGGAGCGCGTCTTTCTCATGCATGCCGTGCGGGCTGGAATTCCCTTCGATGCCCTGCACCTCTACGCGGGGCCTTGCGCGACCATGCGCGTGAAGGTCGCAGGGCTCCTGCCGGTCGTCGACGCCAAAGGGCCCGAGATGAATCGCAGCGAGACGGTCACGATGTTCAACGACATGTGCGTGCTCGCGCCCGCGACGCTCATCGACGAAGCCATCCGGTGGGAGGAGGTCGACACGCACACCGCGAAAGCCACGTTCACGAATGCGGGCAATACGATCTCGGCGGTGCTCTCGTTCGACGACCGCGGCGCCCTCACGAGCTTCTCTTCCGATGATCGGTCCGAATCGGCCGACGGCAAGACGTATCGCCGCTACCGCTGGACGACCCCCCTCAAGGATTACCGCGACTACCGCGGTCGCATGGTTGCCGGGCACGGGGACGCCGTGTGGGGTCATCCCGAGGGGGACTACGTCTACGCGCGGTTCGACCTGGTCGACGTCGAGTACAACGTCTCCCGATTCGAGCGTCCGCCGTGAATAAGGATGCGGCAGGCGCCAGCCGTGGCTGCGCGACATCCCCGGCCTCTACGCCTCCCTCACCGCCCGCCTCGCCCCCACCGCCAGTGCGATGAGCCCCACCAGCACGGCGCTCGCCAGCGCCGTGCGGGGCGCCCCGAGGCGACCGATGACCGCCGCCGCGGCAAAGTCTCCGAGCGGGCGCACCCCCATGATGAGAAGGGTATTCAAGCTCATGACCCGTCCCGCCATCGACCGCGGAACCCGTGTCTGCAGAAGCGTGATCGTGGTCGCGCTGACGCCGACTTGAGACACGCCGAGGACGAGAAGGGAGACCAGCGACGGCGCGAATGCCCGGCTCGCGGAGAATCCGGCGAGTGCGAGGGCCCACACCACGGAAGCCGCCAGGACGATGCGCGCCTTTCGCGGCGGGTCACCGGCGGACGCGAGACCGAGCCCTCCGAGGACGGTGCCTCCGCCGGATGCGGCGAAGAGGACGCCGAGTCGAACCGCGTCGAGGCGTAGCACCTTGGTCCCCATGACGGGCAAGAGCAAGGACGGCGACGGTCCGAGGAAGAGAAGGGCGCCGTAGAGAGTCAGGATCGACGGAAGGACCGTGTCCGCGCGCACCGCGGCGAACGCGTCTCGGATCGCGCGCGGGTTCGGAGTGCGTGTCGGCCCTCCGGCCGCGCGCGGCCGTATCGCGACCAGCGCGGCGAGGACAGCGAGGTAGCTCACGGCGTTGGCGAAGAAGTTCCCCGCGTAACCGATGGCGGCCATGGCCAGCCCTGCCAGCGCCGGACCGACGGTCGACGAGCCGGTGAAGACGATGGACTGGAGCGAAAGCGCGCCGAGAAGCTCGTCTTTCGGGACGAGCTCCGGCACGAGCGCGGCGCGGGTCGGCTGGTCGAAGCTCAAGGCCGTGCCCTGGAAGAACGCGAGAACGACGACCATCCATACCGTCACGACGTGGAGCACGGTCAGCACTCCGAGAAGCGCGGCGAACGTCATGCACAGCGATTGCGTTGTCAGAAGCAGGCGGCGCTTGTCGACCCGGTCGGCGACGGCCCCGCCAAAGAGGGAGAAGGCGAAAAACGCCACCGCTTGCGAGAGCGAGACTGCGCCCAGCGCGAGCGCCGACCCGTGGCTGATCTCGAGGACGAGCAGCGCTTGGGCGACGATCTGCATCCACGTCCCGATCGCCGAACCGACGAGCCCGAGCCAGAGCAGTCGGAAGTCTCGGTGACGCAGGGCGCGGAACGGCCCCGCCAAAGGCCGTGATCGCGAATCGTCGGTCGTGGTCGTGGTCGCCCCCCCGCTATCGTGCCACCTTCTGGACTTCGGGTGGGAAATCCGACATCTCCTGAACCTGCCGCACTTCGATCGCGTCGCCGTCGAGCATCGGCGCGCGCGACGCCCACGCGATCGCCTCGGCCTTGGACTTCACCTGAATCATCCAGTAGCCGCCGACCACCTCTTTGGTCTCCGCGAACGGCCCGTCCGTCACGACGCTCTTTCCTCCGGAGAAAGACACGCGGGCACCCGTCGCCGGCGGGTGGAGACCGTCGAGTGAGAGCAGCACGCCAGCCTTCCGGAGGGCGTCGTTGTACGCGCCCATCTTGGCCACGAGCTCCACGTCGGGCACGGTTCCCGCCGCGGCCTGCGCATAGCCCTTGGGAATCACAAGCATCATGAATCGCATCGTCGTCTCCTCGTGGTTGTCGGCATCTGCCGGCCCATAGGACGAACCAGGGTCCCCGGAATCGACACCTCGGGCGATCTTTTTTTGTGGGCGAGCCCGGCTTCGAGTCGCGGCCGTGGGCGTGGTCGGCTTGCGGCCCCATCGATTGTCCGGTGCGCGACGATGCGTCGCGGCCACGTCCGCCACCGCTGCTTCTGCCGCGGCGGTGCGGACGGGCCCGGGACGTTCAGCCGAGTGTTTGCGCATGATGTGTCTTGCGCGCGGCACGGCCTTCAGGCAGGACCTCGAGCGCGAGACCACGTCGAAGAGGAACGCCATGAACGACACGCTTTCGACCGACCTTCTTCGCAAGATGGACGCATACTGGCGGGCGGCGAACTACCTTTCCGTCGGACAGATCTATTTGCTCGCCAACCCATTGCTGCGCGAGCCGCTTCGTATCGAGCACGTCAAGCCGCGCCTCTTGGGCCACTGGGGAACGACACCCGGGCTCAACTTCATCTACGTGCACATGAATCGTGTCATCAAGGAGAGGGACCTCGACGCGATCTACATCGCCGGTCCCGGCCACGGAGGCCCCGGGGTAGTCGCGAATACCTATCTCGAGGGCACCTACAGCGAAGTGTACCCGAACGTGTCGCAAGACGTCGACGGGATGAAGCGCCTCTTCAAGCAGTTCTCCTTTCCCGGCGGGATCCCGAGCCACGTCGCGCCCGAGACCCCGGGGAGCATCCACGAAGGCGGCGAGCTCGGATATTCGCTCTCTCATGCGTACGGGGCGGTGTTCGACAACCCGAACCTGCTCGTCTGCTGCGTCGTGGGCGACGGCGAAGCCGAGACCGGGCCGCTCGCCACGAGCTGGCACTCGAACAAATTTTTGGACCCGGTGGGCGACGGTGCCGTCCTCCCGATTCTGCACCTGAACGGCTACAAGATCGCCGGCCCGACCGTGCTCGCGCGCATTCCCCGCGACGAGCTCGAGCAGCTCCTCCGCGGGTACGGCTACACGCCGCGGTTCGTCGAGGGCGACGATCCCGCGCAGATGCATCAGAAGATGGCCGCGACCCTCGACGACGTGATTTGCGAAATCCAGGCGATACAGACCGCCGCGAGGACGCGTGGCTTCCAAGAGCGACCGCTCTGGCCGATGATCGTGCTGCGCACGCCCAAAGGGTGGACGGGACCGAAGGTGGTGGACGGCGTGCCCATCGAGGGCACGTTCCGCGCGCATCAGGTTCCTCTCGCGGGGCTCGCCCAGCATCCGCGGCACCTCGAGATGCTCGAAACGTGGATGAAGAGCTACAAGCCGGAGGAGCTCTTCGACGAACGAGGCCGCCTCGTCGGCGACCTTGCGGAGCTCGCGCCCCGCGGTGAGCGGCGCATGAGCGCGAACCCGCACGCGAACGGCGGCCTTCTCCGCAAAGACTTACGAATGCCCGACTATCGGTCGTACGCGGTCGACGTTGCGGCGCCTGGAGCGGTCGACGCCGAAGCGACGAGCGTCCAGGGACAGCTCATTCGCGATGTGCTGGAGCTGAACCGCGACCGCAGAAACTTCCGGATCTTCAGCCCGGACGAGACCGCCTCCAACCGCTGGGGTGCGGTCTTCGAAGTGACGAACCGCGAGTCGGTCGCCGAGATCCGCAAGGCCGACGACCATGTGGCGATCGACGGGCGCGTGATGGAGATGCTGAGCGAGCACCAGTGCCAGGGGTGGCTCGAGGGGTACCTGCTCACCGGGAGGCACGGCTTCTTCTCGTGCTACGAGGCGTTCATCCACATCGTCGATTCGATGTTCAACCAGCACGCCAAGTGGCTGAAGGTGTCGCGCGACCTTCCGTGGCGGCGCCCGATCTCGTCGCTCAACTATCTGCTCTCGTCGCACGTCTGGCGCCAGGACCACAACGGCGCCAGCCACCAGGACCCGGGCTTCATCGATCACGTCGTCAACAAGAAGGCCTACGTGATCCGCGTGTACCTTCCGCCCGACGCGAACACGCTTCTCTCGGTCACCGACCACTGCGCGCGAAGCGTCAACTACGTCAACGTCATCGTGGCGGGAAAGCAGCCCTCGCCCCAATGGCTGACGATCGACCAAGCGGCGACCCACTGCGCCGCGGGCGTCGGGATCTGGGACTGGGCGAGCAGCGACCTCGACGGCGACCCCGACGTCGTGATGGCCTGCGCCGGCGACGTGCCCACGCTCGAGACCTTGGCCGCCGTCGACTTGATGCGCGACTGCCTCCCGGAGGTCAAGGTGCGGGTCGTCAACGTGGTCGACCTGATGAGGCTTCAGCCCGAGGCCGAGCACCCGCACGGCCTGTCGGATCTCGACTTCGACGGCATCTTCACGACGAACCGGCCCATCATCTTCGCTTACCACGGCTACCCGTGGCTCATTCACCGCTTGACGTACCGGCGAACGAATCACGCGAATCTCCACGTTCGCGGCTTCAAAGAGGAGGGGACCACCACGACGCCCTTCGACATGGTCGTTCGAAACGACATGGACCGCTTTCATCTGATTGAAGACGTGATCGACCGTGTGCCGGGGCTGGGATCGCGCAAAGCGCACGTGAAGCAACGGATGGCCGACAAGCGTGTCGTGCATCGGCAATACATCCGCGAGCACGGCGAAGACATGCCCGAGGTTCGAGACTGGCGCTGGCGCGTGCGTTCCACTTGAGCGGTTTCGATCCACTGGCAAGGAGTCACGATGATCAGGACGCTTCCCCGCCGACTTCCCCCGAAGCTCGAAGAGCTCACCGCGCTCGCGCTCGATTTGCGCTGGACTTGGAGCCACAGCGGCGACGCGCTCTGGCGGAAGATCGACGCCACGATGTGGGACCAGACGCGCAACCCATGGGCCGTTCTGCAGAACGTCGGCCAGCAGCGGTTCGAAGAGCTCACGCAGGACAGCGAGTTCAGCGACGAGCTCTCGCGGGCCTCGAGCGAGCGCCGCGAGCACCTCACGGAGTCCACTTGGTTCTCGGCGAACGGCTTTCGCCTCAAGAACGAGACAATCGCCTATTTCAGCATGGAGTTCGGGCTCAGCGAAGCGATTCCCCTCTACGCCGGGGGTCTCGGCATCCTAGCGGGCGACTACCTCAAGACCGCGAGCGACCTCGGGATGCCCGTGGTCGGCGTCGGTATCCTCTTTCAGGAAGGCTACTTCCGGCAAATCGTCGACGCGGCGGGCCGTCAGCACGAGGCGTATCCGTACAACGACCCGACGATGCTCCCGATTCAACCGGTGGCGGCGCCGCACGGCGGCTGGCTGCGCGTGGGAATCGATCTGCCGGGGCGGACGCTGTGGCTCCGTGTGTGGCGAGCGAACGTAGGCCGTGTGGCCCTCTACTTGCTCGACAGCAACGACCTCTTGAACACCCCCGTCGATCGCGGCATCACGAGCAAGTTGTATGGGGGCGGGCCGGAGACGCGCCTCTTGCAGGAGCTCGTTCTCGGGATCGGCGGGTGGCGTGCGCTCTTGGCGCTCGATCTCGAGCCGAGCCTCGCCCATCTGAACGAAGGCCACGCGGCGTTCGTCGTCATCGAGCGTGCGCGCCAGTTCATGGGTCGGGCGAACGTTTCGTTCTACGAAGCGCTCTGGGCTACGCGCGCCGGAAACGTCTTCACGACGCATACGCCCGTCGCTGCCGGCTTCGACGTCTTTGCCCCCGAGCTCTTGAGCAAATACCTGCCGCCGTTCGGCGATTACCTCGCCCGGCTCGGGATCTCTTCGAACGAGCTGCTCGCCCTCGGACGCCGCGACCCGAACGACGGGGCCGCGCCGTTCAACATGGCGCACCTTGCGATGCGGGGCTGCTCGTACACCAACGCTGTCAGCCGCCTTCACGGAACGGTAAGCCGCCGCCTCTTCGCCGAGCTCTTTCCGCGGTGGCCCGAGAGCGAAGTGCCGGTCGATCACGTCACCAACGGCGTCCACGTTCCGTCGTGGGACTCTCGCGCCGCCGACTCGCTGTGGTCGAACGCGTGTGGAAAAGAGCGTTGGCGGGGATCGAGCGACCGCTTGCCCGAGGTGATGACGGCGCCGAGCGACGAAGATCTATGGACGATGCGATCCGAAGAGCGGGCGGATCTGCTCGCGTACGCCCGTCGTCGCCTGGAGCGGCAGTTCGCGCAGCGGGGGGCCCAGCCGAGCGTCGTCGAGGGCGCGGCGCGCATCTTCGAGCCTGGGGCGTTGACCCTGGGGCTCGCGCGGCGCTTCGCCGAGTACAAGCGCGCGGATCTGCTGCTTCACGAGCCCGATCGGCTGGCGCGGCTCCTCACGGACGCGGCGCGGCCGGTGCAGATCGTCGTCGCGGGCAAGGCCCACCCCGAAGACGAGGTCGGCAAACGGATCATCGCCGAGTGGATCGCGTTCGTGAACCGGCCCGACGTGCGACACCGCGCCGCGTTCATCGAGGACTACGACATGTCGCTAGCCGAGCAGCTTGTCCAGGGGGTCGACGTGTGGATCAACACGCCGCGTAGACCGTGGGAGGCGTGTGGAACGAGCGGGATGAAGGTTCTCGTCAACGGCGGGCTGAACCTCTCGGAGCTCGACGGCTGGTGGGCAGAGGCGTACACGCCGGAGGTCGGCTGGGCGCTCGGAGATCACGCCGAGGTCACGACCGATTGGCGTGACGCCCAGGATCTCTACACGGCCCTCGAACAGCAGGTGGTGCCCGAGTTCTACGATCGCGATGAGCGTGGCATCCCGCGCCGCTGGCTCGCACGCATCCGAGCGAGCATGGCGGGCCTCGCGCCGACCTTCAGCAGCAACCGGATGGTTCGCGAGTACGCGGAGCGTGTTTACGTCGGCGCTGCCGAGAGATTCCACGAGCGGGTCGACGGCGGCGCCCGACTGGCCAAGGAGCTTCGGGCGTGGCAGCAGGCATTGGAGTCGCACTGGAACGAGATTCGTGTCGGGAAAAGCGACTTTGCGACCCGGCAGGGCGCGATCGACTTCAACGTCTCCGTCGATCTCGGGAGGGTTCCCCCGGACGCTGTGCGCGTCGAGCTCTTCGCGGACACTCCTGGCGATGAGCCCCCGTTTCTCCGCCCGATGGAGCCGGTGAAGGACGCCCCCACCAGCCCGAATGGCCTCCTCTTCGCGGCAACCGTCGTCACGTCGCGACCGGCAAGTGACTTCACCGTGCGCGTCGTTCCCGATCGCAGAGGCGTTCGCGTGCCCGCGGAGATGGCGCTGATTCACTGGGGGCGTTAGCAGGGCTAGTGAACGGATCGATTCACGACCTCGTCCACCACCACCAGCGCGAAGAACGCCACGCTGACCCACGCGTTCACGTCGAAAAACGCTTTGTCGATCGCGGCGAGCCCGCGGCGGTGTACGAGCGCGTGCTCGTAGGCGAGCAGCGCCGCGGAGACGGCCACGGCAACGCCGTACGCGAGACCGCGATGCAAGGCGACGCCGCATCCGGCGAGCGCGAGCACCGTCACCACGTGCGAGCAGGCGCTGATCGCGAGAGCCCGCCGGGTGCCGAAACGGGCGGGGATCGAATGGAGCCCCGCCTGGCGATCGAAGCCCTCGTCTTGCAAAGAATAGAGGACGTCGAACCCCAGCAGCCACGCGACGACCGCCACCATGAGGAGCACGATCCCCAACGCCGGAGCCGCGCCCATGCCGATCCATGCCCCACCCGGTGCGAGCGCGAGAGCGACGCCCAGCCACGCGTGGGCGCCCCACGTGAACCGCTTGGCGTACGAGTACCCGAGTAGCACGGCCAGAACGGCCGGCGCCAAGAAGGCCGGCCACGGACCCAACGTCGCGGCGAAGCCAAGGAACGCGACGCCGGACACCCCCGCCAGCGCCAGCGCCTCCCACGCGCGGACGGCGCCCGACGGGACGTGGCGCCCGCGTGTACGCGGGTTGCGGGCGTCGACGTCGCGGTCGGCCCAGCGGTTGAACGCCATCGCGCTGGTGCGCGCACACACCATGCACGCCAGCATCGCGACCAAGCGCGCCGCCCCGAGGGGCGCATGGGGCACGGCGAGCGACAGGACGACGGCGCTCGCGGCGAATGGCAGCGCGAAAATCGTGTGCGCCAACGCCACGAGCGACCCGTACGTCCGTACGCGTGCGAGAATCGTCATTGGGACGCTCCGCTCGGCCGCCGCGCGATCCACCGCCGCGGCGCCTTGACGTTGCGAAGCACGAACGCGCAGGGGTCTTCTCCAACTTCGCCGTCGATGGCGAGAAGGCCCGGCGTCGCGCCACGGGCGATCCGTCCGACGTCGCTTCGCCCGAGAGCGCGCGCCCCCTGCCAGGTGGCCATCTGCAGGAGCTCCTGCGCAGGCACGGTCGGAAACCGGTCGGCCAGCGCGCGCGCTTCGGCCAATACGTCGAGCGACGCGTTCGAGGCGAGCGAGTCGGTTCCGAGGCCCGGAAGAATTCCTGCGGCGCGCGCGGCCAGGAGCGGCGGGAGCTTGGTCTCGATGAAGAGGTTGGACCGCGGGCAGAACACCACCGGGGCCCCTCGACGCGCGACGAGCGCCAGCTCTTCGGCGCGCGTGTCCGTGAGGTGAACGCAGACGACGTGCGGCGCGAGAGCGCCGAGCTCGTCGGCGAGGTCGATCGGCGACTTTCCGGGCCACATCATATGGTCGCGCGAGAGCTTGAGGCGCGACTCGTACCAATCGGCGATCGGGCCGTCGCCCCGCTCGAGAAAGCGCCGCTCGGCGGGGTGCTCGGCCACGTGCACGCTCGCGCGCACGCCGTGCTCTCCCGCTTCGCGCAGAAGTCGCCGCGTCACGTCGGCGTGTGTCGTGTACAGCGTGTGCGGAGTCGGGGCGTAGGTGAGCTCCGCGCTGGGCCATGACCCGACCTGCTCGTCGAGGACGCGCGGCAGCGCGGCGACCCGCTTTTCGAGCGCCTCGCGCTCGACGCCGAAGACTTCGTGAAAGACGGAACCCACGAGCCCTCGGCGCGCCAGCGCCTTGACCGCGGCGAGCGTGTTGGTCACCTCGCCGACCGCCACGGTGCCGAAGACGACGAGCTCGTCGACCGCGTGATCGATCGCGCCTGCGTCTTCCTCGGGCGAGACTTCGGCGCGGATCGCGAGCAGGTGCTCCACCCAGGGCACGAAGCCGGCACCCCCTGGGACCTGTCCGCGCAGCCCGCTCAGCTCCAGGTGCACGTGTGCGTTGACGAGCCCAGGCAGCAGCACGCCGCGAACGCGCTCCACGATCGCGCCCGCGTGTGCGGGCAAGATGTCGCCGGCGGGACCGACGTCGACGATACGGCCGCGCGGATCGACGACCACAGCACCGTTCCGGATGACTGGTGAGTCCCCGGGAATCACGGCGTCCGCGTGCACGATGCGCACGATCGCGTCCCTCATCCCGGAAGCGTCAGCCAGTCGTAGCGCACGTTGCGGCGCGCCGCCTTGAAGCCCGCGGCGCGGATGCGGCGCTCCATCGCCTCCGCGTTCATGCAGAACGTCGTCCCCGCGCTCGACACGACGTTTTCTTCGAACATCACGCTTCCGAAGTCGTCTGCGCCGAATCGCAGCGCCACTTGCCCGACCTCCGGCCCCTGGGTCACCCAAGACGCGCCGACGTGGTCGACGTTGTCGAGCAGGATGCGCGCGGTCGCTTGCTGTCGCAGGTAAAGGACCGTTCCGTTGTCTCCCGGCTCGATGTGCGTCCCCTTTTCGTGCTGGAAGTCCCAGCAGAAGAACGCGGTGAAGCCCCCGGTCTCGTCTTGCAAGTCGCGGATCTTGATCAGGTGCGCGATGCGGTCTTGCACCGTGTCGACCGTGCCGTACATCATCGTCGCGCTCGATCGCAGCCCCATTTGATGGGCCACGCGCATGACGCCGATCCATTCGTCGCTCGTACATTTCGCCCGAGCAATCTTGCGCCGGACGCGGTCGACCAAGATTTCGGCGCCGCCTCCGGGCACGCTGTCGAGCCCCGCGCCGCGCAAGCGGCCCAGCACTTTGCCGACGCCGAGGCTCTCGAGCCGCGCGATGTGCAGGATCTCCTCGGGGGAGAGCGCGTGCAAGCCGAGGGCGAACTCGCGCTTGATCCAGCGGAAGAGGTCTTCGTACCACTCGATCCGTAGATCGGGGTGCAGGCCGCCTTGAAGGAGGATCTGTACACCGCCCGCGTCGACGACTTCCTTGAGCTTCTTCGCGAGCTCTTCGCGGGTGAGCACGTATCCCTCGGGATGTCCGGGGGGTCGGTAGAACGCGCAGAAGCGACAGCTCGTGGTGCAGACGTTCGTGTAATTGACGTTGCGGTCGACGATGTACGTCACGACGTTGTGGGGGTGCTTGCGCTTTCGGACGGCGTCGGCGGCGAGGCCGAGGTCGAAGAGCGAGGCTTCGGACACGAGCCGCTCGCCCTCGGCCGCGCTCAGCCTCTCGCCGTCGGCGGCGCGTCCGAGGAGCGAGTCGAGTGACGGCGTCGTGGCGCCATTGCGCCGATCGTCGTCGAAGAAGCGAACACGCGCGCGCGGCAGGAGCCCGGCCCCCGCCGCCAGGTCGTAGAAGCGCTCGAGCCCCTTCCGCTCGTCGTCACCGAGGTCGTAGCGAATCGCGTCGTGAAGGTAAGCGCGCAGCGATGCGGACGACAGGCTGGAGCGCGCCGCGTGTTCGTCGGCGATGGCGTCGCGCCGGCCGAGCCCCGCGGCCTTCGCGGCCACGAGCAGGCTCTCGTCGCTTGCCGACAGGGCCCCCTCGCGGCCGCACCACGCCGCGAAGACGAACGGCAAGCCGGTGAGCTCCCACCACGCGAGCCCGAGGTCGAGCACGTGCGGGAATCGCCCCTCGATTTCCAGGGCGGGGTCGCCGATGACGAGCGCGCCTCGCGCCCCGGACACGGCGGCGATCGCCTCTTTGGCCGTGGCGCCGAACAAGCGAGGCTCGCGCTGCCGCTTGCGCGCGCGGAGAACGAGCCTCGCCAGCACGACGCTCGTTCGGGACGACAGATCGATCGCGAGCTCGTCGAGCGTGTCGATGGGCTGCTCCGCGACGATCGCGATGCTGCGCACCGCCCCCCGAGCTCCGATGGCGCAGTGACGCACGATGCGTAGATCGCCGATGGTCGCCGCGGCCGCGACCGGCATGAGCGCAAAGTCCGCCTCGCCCTCGGCGACGCGCCGCGCGACTTCGCTCGGCGACGCGCAATCGAGCCGCAGTCGCCCGCTCGCGGGCTCGCGGTCGAGCCCCTCGTAAAGCGGCCGGGCGTTCAAGTAGCCCACCGCGGCCGCCCGCAAGCGTTCGCCCGAGTTGTTCACGACAACACCTCCAAGTGCTTGGTCGCTTTGCGCTCTCGTACGTTCACGGCCGCCTCCGGCAGCGACGCCCGGGGATGCTCTCGCAACACGTCGTAGAGCGAGCTTCGCTCGACGGGAACACGCCCAGCCTCCTGGATCAGTCGAACGATTTGCGCCGCGGTCAGGGCCCCGGGCGACCGCGATCCTGCCGCGCGATAGATCGTCTCGTGCACGATGGTGCCGTCGATGTCGTCTGCGCCGAAGCAAAGCGCGATCTGCGCCACCTCCGGCGTCATGCTGACCCAGTACGCCTTGATGTGCGGGACGTTGTCGAGCATCAGGCGCGACACGGCGACCGTGCGCAGTGCGTCGATCGCCGTCGGGGCCGGCAGGTTGCGCATCCCGTTCCCGTCCGGGTGAAAGGCGAGGGGGATGAAGGCCTGAAAGCCGCCGCGCTCGTCCTGGAGTGCGCGGAGGCGCAAGAGATGGTCGACGCGGTGCTCGAAAGTCTCGATGTGCCCGTAGAGCATGGTCGCGTTCGTGCTCATGCCCAGGGAATGGGCCACGCGGTGGACCTCGAGCCACTCGTCAGCGGTCGCCTTGTCGTGGGCGATGCGCGTGCGCACGCTGGGGTGGAAAATCTCGGCGCCCCCGCCGGGCAGGCTGTCGAGCCCCGCGCGGCGCAGGCGCTCCAGGACTTCGCGGTAGGTCATTCCGTAGTGGGTCGCGAAGAAATGGATCTCGACCGCCGTGAAGCACTTCATGTGCACGTCGGGCTTGATGCGCTTGAAGCCGGCCAGGAGCTCCTCGTAGTACGAGAAGGCCAGGCCGGGGTGGAGCCCGTTGACGATGTGGATCTCGCCCGGCGGGTCATCCATTCGCGCTTCGAGCTCGCGCCACGCCTCTTCGATGCGCATCGTGTGCGCCCCCGGCGCTCCTTCTTCGAGCTTGGCGAACGAGCAGAACAGGCACGACGCGACGCACACGTTGGTCACTTCGATGCGCATGTTGCGGTTGAAGTACGTGCGGTCCCCGTGCAGCCGCTCGCGCACTTCATTGGCGAGGCGACCGATCGAGACGACATCGGGGTGGCGGAAGAGGGCGAGACCATCGTCGAACGACAGCCGCTCGCCCGCCTGGAGTTTCTGGACAATCGTGTCGAGCATCCGTTTTCTCCTAGATCGACATCGCCTCGTCGACAGTCTCCACGGATCCGTCGGGGTGGACGAAGACGGGAATGCGCCCGGTGCGGCGGACGAACCCGGCGAGCTCTCTTTTCTTGACGACCTGCGCCGGCTGCATGCGCGACCGCTTGCCGACGCCGGTCAGCTCGCCGTCGGCGAACGGGAGCCCGCGCTTGCTCGCGATGTGTCCGGTGAGCTCGTTTGCGCCGAAGCCGAGGCCCACCTGCGCAAGCTCCAGACCCGAGCGCGTCCAGTCGATCCGGATGCGCGCAGCGGGAGGGCCGGTCACCCGCGCGACTGCGATCTCACGGAGGAGATCGAGGCCGGTGAGGTCGCCGCCTTCTTGCGGCAAGACCAGCGCACCCCCGTTCCGCTCGGGCGGCGGAGCGTAGATGCGCACCGTGTCGCCGACCTCGTCGCTTCGCACGCGGTCGGCGAGAGCCCCCAGCGCGAGGAGATCGGCGGCCCGGAGCACGGCCACGTCGGCTTCACCCACCGTGCCAGCGCGACGAGACGCGAGCACGCTCGAGAGCCCGGCCGCGGCAATGGCGCGATCGACGAGCGCGCTCAACGCTGCCCCCAGCGCCGTACGAGATCGTGGTCGAGGCCGAGATGATCGAGGATCCGCCCCACGACGGTGTCGACGGCGTCGTCCAATGTCTCCGGCTTGCCGTAAAACGAAGGCATCGCCGGGAGCACCAGGGCGCCGGCGCGGGCGAGGTAGGCGAGGTTGTCGAGGTGCACGACGCTGAGCGGAGTCTCGCGAGGAACGACGATCAGCGTGCGGCGCTCTTTGAGCATCACGTCGGCCGCGCGAGTGACGAGCGTGTCCGATACGCCGTGGGCGATCCGCGCGACGGTCCCCATCGAACACGGGACCACCACCATCGCCTGCCACCCCGCGCTTCCGCTCGCGAAGGGCGCCCGGAAGTCGCGCACCCCCCAAACGGGGAGACCGATCGCCTCGCGCAGGTCACCGCCGCACTCGAGCGCCCACACCTCCGGCGCCGTTTGCGAGACGCACACGGCGACTTCGACGTCCTCGCGCCGCTTGAGCACGGCAAGCACCCGGCGCGCGTAAGGTGCGCCGCTCGCGCCGGTGATCCCGACGACAATCTTCTTTCTCACGACCTCACCTGCCCGCGCACGACGGAGGCGATCCCCAGGGTCAAGTCAGAGCCCCGCACGTGCGCGAAGCCAACACCGAGGAGCATCCGCTCGTACTCCTGACGCGCCAGAAACCCCGCCATGCTTCGCGCGAGGTATTCGTACGCGGGGCGATCCCCCGAGACCCAGCCACCGAGCGCCGGGAGCACGAGTGTCGCATACGCGCGGTGAAACGCTCGCGTCGCGGGGCGGGTCGGGCGAAAGAGCTCGAGGGTCACGAAGACGCCGCCAGGGCGAAGCACGCGGAGCGCCTCGCGCGCACCCGTCGCGGGGTCCGCGAGGTTTCGGATCCCGAACCCGCAAACGACGGCGGAAAAGGACGCATCTTCGAACGGCAACGAGGCGGCGTCCGCGACGACCACTTCGGCTCGCGGCACCTTGTGGCGACCCGCTTCGAGCATCGCGGGTGCGAAGTCGACAGCGACGACGCGATCGTCGGGGCGCACCTTCGCGAGCATCGCGGTGAGATCCATCGTTCCGGCGCAGAGGTCGAGAACGGGTCCTGCCGGGGCGCTCGCGACTTCGGAGATCGCGCGTGCCCGCCAGCGCCGATCCATGCCTGCCGACATGAGTCGATTGAGAAGATCGTAGGTCGGCGCGATGCGGTCGAACATCGTCCGCGCGGCGCTCTCGTGCCGCGCTTCGTCGCCTCGACGGGCGCTCAGCTTCGCGACGGGCGCGACAGGCTCGGTCACGTCCGCGCCCTCTGCAAGAGCTCGCGCGCGGCGCCCAGAACGCGTGCAATCGTCCCCGTTCCATCGTCGGCGCCGTTGGCGCTTGCCGACGGAGCTTGCCGTGGAAGGTCGATGCCGAGCTCGGGCCACATCGCCTGCACGCGCGCCGTTACCTCGTCGCTCATGCGGCACGGTTCCGGCCAGTCACGCGCGTACCCCTCCTCGCGCCACTTGCGCGTCCCGTCGATGCACACCTTGCTTCCCCACAGCGCCTGGTTGGCGCCGTGGTCGAGCTGGTCAATCGGGCCGTCCACGAATGCGAAATCGCGCTTCGGGTCGAGGTTCGCCAGAAGACGCCACGCCACCTGCCCCAGGTCCTGTACGTCGATGTCTTCGTCGACGACGCAGATCACCTTCGAAAAAGACATTTGCCCCGAGCCCCAGAGTCCGTGGGCGATGCGCGCCGCGTGAAACGGGTACTGCTTCTTGATCGAGACGAGCACGAGGTTGTGGAACGCCCCGTGGACGGGCAGATTCATGTCGACGATCTCGGGAAACAGCGTGCGCAAGAGAGGCAAGAAGAGGCGCTCGGTCGCCTTGCCGAGCCACGCGTCTTCCATCGGGGGCGGTCCGACGACGGTTGCCGGATAGACGGCGTCGGTCCGGTGCGTGAGCGCTGTCACGTGAAAGCGCGGGAAGCGATCCACAGGAGTGTAGTACCCGGTGTGGTCGCCGAACGGGCCTTCGAAGGCCAGCTCTTCGCGAGGGTCGACATAGCCTTCGAGCACGAAGTCCGAGTCGGCGGGCACCTCCAGGTCGACGGTCTTGCACCGAACGGTGCCGACCGCGCGCTTGCGGAGAAAGCCCGCGAACATCCACTCGTCGATGCCGTCGGGCAGCGGAGCCGTGGCCGCGTACGTGAGCGCCGGGTCGCCCCCCAGCGCCACCGCGACCTCCATGCGGGCCAACCCCAGGTCGCGGGCGCGGCGGAAGTGACGGGCCCCGGTCTTGTGCACTTGCCAGTGCATCGCAGTGCTGCGCGCGTCGAGCTTGTGCATCCGGTAGCAGCCGACGTTGCGGGTTTGCGTCTCGGGGTCGCGCGTGATCACCTGAGGCAGCGTGATGAAAGGACCGCCGTCTTTCGGCCAGCACGTGAGGATCGGAAGGGCGTCGAGGTCGACGTCGGCGCCCGTGTGCACGACATCGTGACAGGGAGCGCGTACGGCGGGGCGCGGCGGTACGTGCGCGAGCTCCGGGAGCTTGAGCGCCATCTGGGCGAGCTCGCGGGCGCTCGAGGGGGCGCGTGTGCGCACGAGATCGTCGATTGCGCGCGCGTGCTCTTCGAGGTCGTCGACGCCGAGCGCGAGCGACATCCGCCGTCGCGACCCGAACCCGTTGATGAGGAGGGGGAACGTCGATCCGGAGACGTCCTCGAAAAGGAGCGCGGGGCCGGCGGCCTTCATGACGCGGTCGGCGATCGCAGCGACCTCCAGGCGGGCCTCCACGTGGCGTCGGACGCGCACGAGATCTCCGCGCTGCTCGAGCGCACGAACGAACGCGCCCATGCCGTCCCACGCCATCGCGCCTCCAAACAACTTTCAAAATAAATTGAACGAACAGCTCTTAGGCTCCGGGTCGGAGGCCGTCAAGGCGACGAGCGCCCATCATCCAGATCGACGCGAGGGCGGGCGCTACGCTGTAGGAGCTTCGCCGGACGGACGGCTTGCGTTGCTCGGCCGCTCGTAACCTCCAGGCGGCGCGGTAGGCCTTGCCCATCGAAACAGAGCCATGAAACCCGGCGACCACCCCGACTTCTTCCGCCTTCCCGCCCCGGAAGGGCGATCGCGCGAGAGCACCATCCGACTCGATGCCCAGGGCCAATTCTGGCACGACGACCGGCGGGTCGAGCATCCGGGGCTGGCCGCCGCGCTGCACTCCTGGATCAGCCGCCACCCTGACGACGGTCGCTATATCCTCACGAACGGCTACGACTGGACGTACTTCACGGTCGACGACGCTCCGTACATCGTCCGCGCCGTGCGAATCGAGCCCGAGCGCATCGTCCTCACGCTGAGCGACGGAACCGAGGAGCCTTGGGACCCTGGCGAGGCGCGCATCGGCGCGGACGATGCGCTCTACGCCGTCGTCAAGCACTTTGCCGCATTCGGTCCATACGAGGCGAAGCTCTCGCGCCACGCCCAGGCGTCTCTGGCGCCGGTGCTGTCGGAGGCAGATCCCCCGTCGGTGCTCATCGGCGGGAGCGAGCACGCGATCGGAGCGAAACGAGCGCGCTTGGGCTAGCATAGGCCGGAGTCCAGAATGCGTCTCCTTATCGCCGATAAGCTTCACCCGCGCGCCATCGAGGAGCTACGGACCTTGCCGCTAGAGGTCGTCTACGAGCCCGAGCTCACGAAGGAAAGCCTCGAGAAGAATATGCACGGGGTCGGCGTGCTCGTCGTTCGGTCGACGGAGGTCACCGAGTCGGCCATCGAGAACGCCAAGCAGCTGAACCTCATCGTGCGCGCCGGCGCCGGGTACACGACGATCGACGTGCGGGCTGCGAGCAAGCGGGGCATCTATGTCGCGAACTGCCCCGGCAAGAATGCGTCGGCGGTCGCCGAGCTCGTCTACGGGCTGATGATCGCGCTGGACCGGCGAATTCCCGACGCGGTCTCGTCGCTTCGCGCGGGCAAGTGGGAGCGTCAGGAGTTCAGCAAAGCCGAAGGGCTTCACGGCAAAGCGCTGGGCATCGCCGGGCTCGGCGCGATTGGGCGCGAGGTGGCGCATCGGGCGCGCGGCTTCGGGCTGAACGTGATCGCCTGGAGCCGTTCGCTCACTCCGCTCCGCGCCGCAGAGCTCGGAGTCGCCCACGCGGGGTCGATCGAGGAGCTCGCGTCGAAGTGCCACATCCTCTCGCTGCACCTCGCCCTCGTCGAGCGAACGAGGCAGATCGTGAGCCGCCGCGTGCTGGGTCTGTTGCCCGACCGGGCGATCGTCATCAACGCCGCGCGCGCGGACCTCGTCGACAACGAGGCGCTTCTCGAGGCGGTGGACAAGCGCGGGTTTCGGGTCGGGCTCGACATCTATCCGGAGGAGCCGCGCGGATCGCGCGTCTTCGGCTCTCCCGAGATCTTTCGGACGTACGCCTCCGGAGGCATCGTCTACGGCACGCCGCACATTGCCGCGGCGACCGATCAGGCCCAACTCGCCATCGCCGCGGAGACAGTGCGCGTCATCCGGTCGTTCCTCCACGAGGCAACCGTCCCCAACGTCGTCAACGTAGCGTCGTCGTCGGCGGCGCGCTTTCACCTCGTCATCCGCATGATGGACAAGATCGGCACGTTCGCGAACGTGCTTGCGGTGCTCAAACGCCATGGGATCAACGTCGAGGAGGTCTCGAACACCGTCTTCGAGGGCGGGGGCGTGGCTGCTTGCGCAAAGCTGCGCCTGCTATCGAGGCCGACCGAAGCTTGTCTCGCCGAGATCAAGGCGTTCAACGAAGTCTTGCACGTTGACCTCGTGACGTTGCCGATGCTCGCGTGACCGCGGCGTGGCGAGCGGCCCTCGTGGCCTGCGCGCTGGGCGGGTGCAAGGCAGGGCCTGTCAGCCGCGGGGCGGATTCGGGCGCAAAGCCCGATGCGAATGCCGACGTAGGCGAAGCGGCGGCCCCCGCCGTGGACGCTGCGCCACTACCGCCGGACGACTCGGTCCTCCCCCCGACGGGGGATGAGCTCACGGCGCGAGCGGGGCACCTTCTCGAGGCGATCTCCCAGGACGATGCCACGCTCGCGGGGGACATCTTGTTTCCGCGCGACGGCTGGCTCGCCACACACGACACCCCGGACCCCGGCAAAGACTGGGAGAGTCACGTGGCGACGCCCTTCCGGAGAACGGTGCACGCGCTCTCACGGCAGCAGCGCGATCGGAGTCACACCCAGGGGGTGTCGCTCGTTCTCGGAGGCGCGATTCGGCAGACGACTCCGCGACGCCACGGCTGGAAGAAGGCCCTATGGACGGTGAGCGGCTCGCGGCTGACGTTCATCGCGGATGGCCGCACGCGAGTCGTGACCATTCACGAGATGGTGGCCTGGCGCGGCGCTTGGTACGTGACGAGGTTGAAGTAAATCATCCGTCGCGCGATCGCCGGGAGCGATCGGCTTCGATCTCCGCCAAAATCTCTTCAACGCGCATCGTGCCGTCCAACCCGTCGTCGAAGAAGAAGCGAAGCTCCGGAGCGTGCCGAAGGTGAAGCCGCCGGGTCACTTCGCGGCGCAGCATTCCCGAAGCGCGCCCGAGCGCCTCGACCACCGCACGCCGCCGGGCTGCGTCGCCTCCCCCTTCGAGAAGCCTCACCTGGACCCGTGCGCTGCGCAGGTCGCCCGACATCTCGACGCGCGTGACGATCGCCCCGGCGGCGCCCGGGTCCTTCACCTCGCTGGTCAAGAGGGACGCGAGCTCCTCGCGCACGGCCTCCGAGACGCGCCGGACGCGCATCCCGTGCTCAGCGGCCATCTTCGCCTCCGTACAACTCGTCGCCCATGGGGACGAGCTCGGTCTCGCGGCTCGTTAGCACCGCCTCTTCTTGGGTCTCCGCGACCCTCGCGACCTGCTCGAGCACCGAGTCGCACACGGCGGCGTCGCCGGAAACGACGCTGACGCCGAAGACGGCGCGCTGAAGCTTGTCCTGCGCGCCGACCTCGGCGATCGACACGTCGAAGTGGGCGCGCACACGATCGCGGAACTTGCGCACCACCTGCCGCTTGTCCTTGAGCGACCGCGCGTGCGGAACGTGAAACGTGAGGCGCAAGACTCCAACGAACATCAGAGCCTCTGTTTGATCTCCTCCACCTCGAAGCACTCGATGACGTCTTTCTCCTTCAGGTCGTTGTATCCCTCGAGGCTGATCCCGCACTCGAAGCCCTCCGGGACGTCGCGCACGTCGTCCTTGAAGCGCTTGAGGCTCGCAATCTTGCCTTCCCAGGCGACCACGCCCTCCCGCACGAGACGCACCTTTCCGCTGCGCACGATCTTCCCCTCGGTGACGTGACAGCCCGCGACCGCGGTGCCCTTGACCTTGAAGATCTGTCGCACCTCCGCCTTGCCCTGCTGCTTCTCGACGAGCGTCGGCGGCAGGAGCCCTTCCATCGCTCCCTTCACGTCTTCGAGGGCGTTGTAGATGATCGAGTACATCCGGATCTCGATCTTGCTCTCTTCAGCCAGCGACGCCGCTTTGCCTGCCGGGCGGACGTTGAAGCCGACGATGATCGCCTTGGAGGCGATCGCCAGGTTCACGTCGCCCTCGGTGATGGCGCCGGCGGCGGCGTTGATGACCGACAGCCTGACCTTCTCGCTCGACAGCTTCGCCAACGCGTCCGCGAGCGCTTCGACCGAGCCCTGCACGTCCCCCTTGATGATGACCCGCAGCTCTTCTTGACCGCTCTCGGCGATTCGCTTCGACAGTTCTTCGAGGGACACCTTCGCCGTGGCGGGGATGACGTTCTTGGCCATCTTTCCCCTGCGGCTCTCCGCGATCTCCTGCGCCTTCTTGGGATCTTTCACCGCGTCCATGCGGTCGCCGGCGTTGGGCACTTCGCTGAGGCCCAGGATCTCGACCGGCGTCGCAGGGCCGGCCTCTTGTAGTTGCTTGCCGTGCTCGTTGGTCATCGCGCGCACTTTGCCGAACCCGGCACCCGCGAGGACGAAGTCGCCGACCCGAAGCGTACCGTCCTGCACGAGCACTCGCGCGACCGGACCGCGACCGCGGTCGAGGAGCGCTTCGAGCACCGTTCCGCTCGCCGAGCGGTTGGGGTTCGCCTTCAGCTCGAGGAGCTCACTCTGGAGTGCGATCGACTCGAGCAGGCGATCGACGCCCTCTCCCGTGACCGCGCTGACGCTGACGAAGAGCGTGTCCCCGCCCCAGTCGTCCGGAACGAGACCCTGCTCGACGAGCTCACGCTTCACCCGCTCCGGATCGGCGTTTGGCTTGTCGATCTTGTTGACGGCCACGATGATCGGAACTTTGGCCGCCTTCGCGTGGGCGATCGCTTCCTTCGTCTGAGGCATCACGCCGTCGTCCGCGGCGACCACGAGCACGACAATGTCCGTCACGCTGGCGCCGCGGGCCCGCATCTGGGTGAACGCCTCATGGCCTGGCGTGTCGAGGAAGACAATCGTCCCTTGCTTGCCCTCGACCTTGTATGCGCCGATGTGCTGCGTGATCCCGCCCGCCTCGCCGCCCGCGACATTTGCCTTGCGGATCCGGTCGAGGAGGCTCGTCTTGCCGTGGTCGACGTGACCCATCACCGTGACGACCGGGGGGCGCATGTCGCCGACCGGCTTCTCTTCCATAACCCCCTTCTCTTCGTCCCCGCGCGCTTCGGCGATCGTCTGCTCTTCGCTCTTGCCGACGTCTTCGACGTCCCACCCGAACTCGCCGGCGAGGATCTTCGCGGTGTCGGCGTCGAGGGTCGTGTTGATATGAACGTTGCTCATCCCCATCGAGAGCAGCTTCATCAGAAGCTCGGTTGCTTTGAGGCTCATGCGCTGGGCCATCGTCTGCAAGGTCACGTCGTTCTCGATGCGGATGACCTTCTTGTGCGCGCTCATCTCTTGCGTCGAGACGATCGGCGGCTTTCTCGGGGGCATCGGGCCGCTCATCCGGCGTCCGCCGGCGCCTCCCGGCGTGCGCCCCATCATCGGTCGGCCCGGCTGCTGCCCGGGAGCGCGCACGTCGCGCCTTCCGCTGGGAGCACCCGCTGCTCCGGCCCGCGGGTCGTACTGAACGCGCCGGGGCATGTTGGGCTGCGTGGACGAGGCGCGTGACGACGAGGTGCCGGCGGTGCCGGGAGCGGGCATCGGCACGCCCGGCCGACCGCCCCAATATTCGACGCCAGTCTTCGGCGCCTGCGCCGCCTGGCTGGCGCGCGGCCCCTGGGAGGGTTCCGCCACAGCGGGTGCGAGCGTGGCAGGGGCGAGTGGAGGGGGGGGCGCCGGCGACGGTGCGACCAGTGTGACCGGTGCGGACGGCTCGCTCGGTTCGATCGAGGGCGCCGGCGCTGCCGCGGCCACGGCGTCGTCGGTTGGCCTCTCGGGCGGGGGCGGCTCCGGCGGCACGTGCGCGGGCACCGGCTCCGACGGGACGACGGGACGGGTGCTCGCGTGATCGCGCGGGATCGGCAGCGGCTCGAGCGCTCGCGCGCTCGGTCGATCTTCGGGCACGGGCACGCGCGCACTCTCGGCAGCCGCGCTTCGAGACCGTCCCGACGGAATCGTCGACGTGTTCGCCACGTCGGGCAGGCGCAGGGGCACAGAAGGGGACAGGCTGTCGCGTGCGACTGCGGGCTCGGCGGGGTGGCCGTTCGCTTCGGGCGGAGCTGCGGCGACGTCGTCGACGACGCGCATCGACGGGCTGGAGGGGGGGGGAGGCAGCACGGGAACCGATGCGACGTCCGGGGGGCCGGCGAGGGGCAGCGCGGACGAAGGCTTGGCCACGGCTCGCCGCTTCATTACGCCTGGCCGAATGCGCTCTTCGACGACGTCGTGGGTCCGCTGCTTTTCGAGGTGGCGCTTCACGCGCTCGACCGCTTCGGGCTCGACGGAGCTCATGTGATTGCGCACCTCCGCGACGCCGATGGCCTGAAAGAGCCCGACGACCTGCTTCGGGTCGAGGTTCAGTTGCTTGGCCACCTCGTAGACACGAACCTTGCCGCTCATCGAGCCTCCGGACGTCTGCTGCATTCCGCACCTTCCCTCGTCGCCGCCGTTCCCGCATCGACCGCAGCGCGCATGAACCGGAGCTCGGATGCGATGCCAGCGTGGCGAACCGCACAAAGTGCGACCGCTTCGCCACCCAGCAAGGCCCCGAGCTCACTTTTCGTCTTCCAGGCGATGGCCCGACCTTCGGAGACCGCCCGTTCCACTTCGATGCTGCCACGGACGGAGCCCGCGTCGGTGGCGACGATGGCCAGCGGAGCACCGCCGGCGATCGCTGCACGCCCCGCGTCCGATCCGATGGCGAGCGAGCGACTGCGCCACGCGGCAAGCAGGAGCCCGACCATTCTCCTCTCGCATGCGATGACCAGGGTCCGCCCAAGGTCGGCCGCGTCGACCCGCACGGATGCCTTGAAGGCGCGCGCAAGCCCGCGCGGCGTCCGCGCGATGCACTCGACCCGCGGATGCATGTGCCCGCCGCGCCCGTTCGGGATCTGCGCGTTGAACACGACTTCTCCGCCGACGAAGGCCAGGCGCACCATCGCCGCTTTGTCGTCACGCAGGCCGCAGCCCACGCACGTTCGCCACGTTCTCGTGGCCGTGGCCGTGGCCGTGGTGCGCGGGTTGTCGTCGGTTCTTGGGTTCATGGTCGCGTAAGGCACGTCTCTATGGGATTCCTCTTCGAGTCTTGGCGCCGCCGCTGCGGCGCAAACCGTCACGCCGGCTGCTGCTGCACCGCCTCGCGGGCTTTGGCCAGCGCTTCGCGCCGGGCCGCGTCAATCGCTTTCGCTTCGCTGGAAAGGAAGTGCTCGGCGCCGTGCTTGATGGCGCGGGCCTTCTTGATGCCGAGGCCGGTCTTGATGGCGAGCTTGTCCTCGTCTTCGCGGATGATGTCTTCCACGGTCTTGTACCCCGCGTCCTCCAAGAGCTGCACCGTCCGCTCACCCACGCCGCGGATGAACAGCAATCGCTCGCGCTCGGTCAGCGGCTCGACTCGCGACGACGCCGCGCGGATGCGCTCCTGGCGCAGGCGTTCCATCGTCGCCTCCGCGCTCGAGCGAACGCGCGCCGCTGCGTCGGCGCCACCCAGGCCCGGAATCGAGGCCAGCTCCTGCTCGCTCGCCTCCGCGAGCTCCTCGAGCGTGCGGAAGCCGAGGCGGTACATGCTCCTGGCGATCGCTTCGGACACCCCGTCGACCTGGAGGAGCTGCGCGACCGCTTCTTCCTCCATCTGCTTGAACTTCGCTTCACTGATGATGTCGAGCTTCCACCCCGAAAGCTGCGCCGCCAGGCGCACGTTCTGGCCTTTGCGGCCAATCGCGAGGCTCAGCTTTTCGTCCGGCACGACGAGCTCCATGCGTCCGTCCGCTTCGTCTACGATCACTTTGCTCACTTCTGCCGGCTGGATGGCAGCGCAGACGAAGCGGGCGGGATCGCGGTCGTACGGAACAATGTCGATCTTCTCGCCGCGCAGCTCCTGCACGACCGCCTGCACGCGCGCGCCCTTCATGCCGACGCACGCCCCCACCGGGTCGACGTCCGCGTCGCGGCTCGTGACGGCGATCTTCGACCGAGCGCCGGACTCCCGGGCGCAGGCGACGATCTTCACGATGCCCTCGTAGATCTCGGGTACCTCGGCCTCGAAAAGCTTCTCTACGAGTCGCGGGTCGTTCCTGCTGAGGATGACCTGGGGCCCACGCGCCTCACGGTCGATGTCTTTGACGTACGCGATGATCCGGTCACCTGGGCGGTAGGTCTCGCGCGGCGTTTGCTCACGGAAGGGGAGAATCCCCTCGGTACGGCCGAGGTCCACGATGAGGTTGTTCCCCTTTTCGAAGCGGCGGACGACGCCCTTGATGAGCTCGCCCTTGCGGTCCTTGAACTCGTTGAAGATGAGGTCCCGCTCCTCGTCACGCACACGCTGAATGAGAACCTGCTTGGCCGTCTGCGCCGCGATTCGCCCGAACGCCTGGCGCGCCTGCTTCACGCGCAAGATGTCACCGTAGTCTTTGTCCTGCTCCGCGGCCCGCTTGGCGTCCGCCGGGTGCCAGAAGATCTGGAAGCCGAGGTCCTCGCCGAGCTCGGCCTCGAGGCCGAGCCGCTGGGCGTCCTCCATCGCGATCTCGCGCTCTTCGTCGGCGACATCGTCGACGACCGTCAAGTACTGGAACAGGTCGACCTGCCCGGTCTCTTCGTTGAAACGCGCCTCGAGCTCGCGGTTCGCACCGAACACGCTCTGCGCCGCTTTGAGGATCGCCTCCTCGACGGTCTTGACGAGCCTTGTCTTGTCGATCCCCTTGTCCTTCGCGACCATTTCGATCGCTTGGAGAAGGGTGACGTCTGCGCCGGTATGTTGCTGCTGGATTGCCATGGATGCCCTCAGTGCTTCCTCTTGTCCCTGCCGCTGGAGCCGAATTCGAAGACGAGGCGTGCGCTCTCGACCGACGCGAGCGGCACCTCGCGGGTGTGGGTGCCAATAGCGACACGCACTCTGCCCTCGGAGACTCCGTCTAGCGCGCCCACCAGTACGCGCTGCCCGTCGACCGGATCGCGGAGCCTCAGCTTCGCCTTCTGGCCGGTGAACCGCGCGAAGTCTCGCTCCCCACGAAGGGGGCGTTCGACGCCCGGTGAGCTGATCTCGAGGCGGTAAGCGTGCGGAATGAGATCCGCCACGTCGAGGGCCGGGCTCAGGTCACGCGAGACGTTCGCGCAGAGCTCCAGGTCGACCGCCGCGTCTCGGGTAGAGAGGCCTTGTGCTGCTGCGCCCGCCTTCTCCACGTAAACCCGGAGCACCCACGCGCCGCGATCAGGCTTGAGCTCCATGTCGACCACTTCAGCGCCGTGGGCGCGCATGATCGGCTCGACGACGCGTTCAAGCGCGGCTCGATCGATTCCGTGGAGGGGGGGCGAATGACTCGACATTGCTGGTGTATCGACGAAAAAAAACGCGGGCCCCGGATTGGGGTCCCGCGTGTTTGAAAACCGCCAAACTGGGCGTGACACACTACCGCCGGGCGGGGCGGTGATCAAGGGCTCGTTCGCTTGAGATTCGAAGATCGGGGGCAATCACCGGCAGAACATGGCCCCGAGGGCGGGCCTAGAACCCCGGCAGTGGATTTCTCTTCGGCGGAGCTCCGGGCGTCCCGGGAAGAGCGCCGTCCTTCTCGAGGATGATGAACTGAACGCGGCGATTCTTCTGCCGCATCTGCTGCGTGATGTTCGGAACGAGCGGCTTCTCCTGCCCGTAGCCCTTCGCGAAGAGGCGGTCGGACTGCGCGCCGTGCTGAACGAGCCATGCCCGCACTGCTTCTGCGCGCTGTTCGCTCAGAATCATGTTGTGGTCCGGCGTGCCGCTGTTGTCGGTGTGCCCCTGCACCTCGACCCGCCGGATTTCCGGGTGGCGGATGATCGTATCGGCGATCTCGGTCAGCAGGCCAAACGACTCCGGCAGGATGACCGCGCTGTCGAGCGCGAACTGGATCTGCTGCTTGATCGTGATCTCGCTGCCCGTGACCTGCACGCTGGCGTTCTTGGGCTTCGGCCGCAGCAGCAAGTCCACTGCGGAGTCCTGCCGCGGCTTCACGTCGATCGGCGCCACCAGAACAAGGTAGCCGTCGGCGACGATGCTGAGCTCCGCGGCTCCGGGCGACACGCCGTCGAACTTGATGCCACCGGCCGAATCGGTGGTCAGGCGCAGCTCCTTCTTCTGCACGTCCGTGAGAACCACTGGGACGCCGCCGAGAGGCTGGCTCGTGTCCGCGTCGCGCACGCGACCCGAGACGCTGCCCACGCGCGGCAGGGCCTCGAGCGGGCAGTCGATGGTCAGCTCGCCCCCTTCTTTGGGAACGTTCGCTTCGCAGGCCCCGGGCTTGTACCCGTCCGCCTTGATATCGTAGGTGTACTGGCCCGGCGGCACCTCGTCTCCGAATTTGCCGTCCGCGCCGGTCGCCAGGGGCGACATCGCCTGATCGCGGTAGGACACGATGGCTCCGGCGACCGGGGTGTTCTTGTCTTTCTCGTGGACGAAGCCAACGACGTGGCCCTTGACGGCCACTTTCTCCACTACCTTCTCGACGGTCTTCGTCCTGATGACCGGCGGCCGCTCCCACGTGTCGACAGCCCAGCTCGCGCCGAGAAAGATTGTCCACGGTGGGGTCGGCTGCAGCTCTTCGACGAAATCGCTCGTGCCCCCGAGCCCGATGTCAACCGCTGCGAGGAGCGAGAACCCGCGCTTCCAAGGAAAGAAGCGGCTTCCGATCGTCAAGGTCGACGGCGCAAATTGATCGTTGGCCATGCACCGATCCCTGCTGGGGTTCGTGTTCTGCTTGCACTGGTAGCCCTGTCGGTTGACCGGAATCAGAATCTTGGTTTCGATGAACGGACGGACGCGCTCTTCGGCGGCGAAGAACTCCGCGCCGGCGAGAAAGTCGAAATGGTCGACGCGGTTGACGCCGAGCCCGTAGCGCTCGATGCGCGTTACCGGCTGCGGGTTTGCCACGGTGCCGCGGGCCTGCTCGGTGGTCGTCAGGACGTCGGCGGTGTTGTCGACGGAGTACAGCGCGTTCAGGCTGAGGCGGAGCGGTACGTGCGACTCGAGCCCGCGCAAGTCGACCGTTCCCAAGCCGCCGAACTTGGCGCTCGTTCCGCTGCCGTCCAAGCCCACCGCTCCGGTGTTGTTGACGAGCCAGAGCTCGGTGAAAAGGCCGAGATGCAGGACGTCGCCGACCGGCGCAACGTACTTGATGCCAAGGCTGCTGTCGCCGAGCACCTGCAAGAGCGGCGGCGCGTTCGCCGCATCGCTGTTCGCATACGCCGTGGTCGAGAGGTAGGCCTCGAACGTGCCGGCGCCGATGGCGAAGAGCGACGCGCCGAGCGACAGGGTTCCGCCCGTGTGATTGAGCGTATCGCTGGTGATCCGCGGCCCGCCGCGCGGGTTGGCAGGGCAGGGAAACGTCGCCGAGCAAAGAAACCCGGCCGAGAACCATTCGCCGACGAAGTTGACGCGAAACTGTCCGGGCGCGCCGCTTTGCGCGTGCTGGGTCTTGAGAAGCCCCACTCCTCCAGTGATCGTGTTCTGCTCGTTGGCGAGCTCGTCGCGCGCGATCCACTCCGCCTTCTGGGCCGCCTCCTCCGCGTCCTCCGCTGCGGGCGGGGGCGCTGCGGGCGCCCCTTCCGCCGGGGCAGCTCCTTCGGCTGCGGGGGCTCCTTCGGCCGGCGGTGCGGCGGGCGCATTTGCGTCGGCAGCGGGGGGTGCAGCCGGTGCCGGCGCAGCGGCGGGGGCGGGCGGCAGCGGAGCCGCAGGTGGTGGTGCCGCGGGCGGTGGAGGAAGCGCCGGCTGCGCCAACACGTTGCCCGCGGACGCCGCTCGTCCGCCGGAAGAGGTGGATGCTCCCTGCGCGCGAGCGCTCTCGGGGAGCGCGAGACCGACCACTACGGCGAGCGAAGCGAAATAAGAAGACCGAAGCGAGAAGCAACTCATGAGGGCTGTCTCCGGGTGCGTTGGCAGCGGCCGTGTGCGGCGGTTTTGAGACCTGAGCCTTTTATCATCAAGTCGCGACGATTCTCTACAACGCTGTAAGCTTCACGGGTCCTAAAGGTGCCCTTGCCATGCCTCATCGCGGTCGCATCCTCATTGTCGACGACGAGTCGAACGCGCGCGCCGCGTTGAGCGAAATCCTCCGCGACGAGGGCTATTCAACGGAAACGGCCGCCGACGGTTTCAAGGCGCTTGGAAAACTCGACGAATTCACGCCGGACGTGATCCTGACCGACCTCAAGATGCCTGGGCTGGACGGAATCGCGTTCATGGAAAAAGCGCGCACGGCCGCGCCGGGCGCAGTGTTCGTGGTGATGACCGCTTTTGGAACCATTTCCAGCGCCGTCGAGGCGATGAAGAAAGGAGCGGAAAATTACTTGCTCAAACCGCTCGACCCGGAGGCGCTCGGTGCGATCGTAGAGCGAGCGATGGAGAAAGCACACCTCGTTCACGAGACGCAGCGAGTTCGCGATCGGCTTCGCGAACGCAACGCATTCAGCCATATCGTGTGCAGCGATCCGAAGATGCAGGCTGTGCTCGAGCTGGTGGCGCAGGCCGGGCCGAGCAAAGCGAGCGTTCTCATTATCGGCGAGAGCGGAACGGGCAAAGAGCTAGTCGCGGAGGCGGTTCACCTCGCGAGCCCCCGCGCGAGCGCGCCGTTCGTGCGCGTGCACTGCGCGGCCCTCAGCGAGGAGCTGCTCGATAGGGAACTCTTTGGGCACGGGCGCGGCGCCTTCGCGGGCGCGGTATCGGAGCGCGAAGGGCGCATGAAGCAAGCGGACGGCGGCACGCTCTTCCTCGATGAAATCACCGAGATCTCGCCGACGATTCAGGTCAAGTTGCTGCACGTTCTCCAGGAGCGGACGTTCGAGCGTGTCGGTGGTGGCGAACCGTTGAAGGTCGACGTGCGCGTCATCGCGGCCACCCACCGGGATCTGGCCGCCGAGATCGAAAACGGCAGTTTCCGCGAGGACCTCTTTTACCGGCTCAACGTCGTCACGCTGAACCTCCCGCCGCTCCGCGAGCGCCGCGGCGACATCCCCGGGCTCGCGAGCTTCTTCTTGCGGCGATACGCGGCCGAGAACGGCAAGACCATCGAGACGTTCGCTGACGACGCGCTGCAGATGCTCGTCGAATACCGCTGGCCGCGGAACGTTCGTGAGCTCGAGAACGTCGTCGCGCGCGCGGTCGTGCTCGCCAATGGCGGGCGAATCGAAAAGCAACATCTGCCGCCGAGCGTCGTTCCCTCCTCGCTGCGCGACGGTTTCCCGGCCATACCGGGGTGCACGATCGCCGACCTCGAGCGCTTCGCGATCTTGAAGACGCTCGAAGCCTGCGGCGGTTCGACTTCCAAGGCCGCTACCTTGCTCGGCGTGAGCCCCCGCAAGATTCAGTACAAACTCCACGAGTACACGCAAGACCAGAAGGAGAAGTCGTGAGCGACGTCGTCTTGCTGGCACGGGAGCTGGCGAAGACGTTTCGAAAGCCGCTCTCCGGCAAGCGCGTCGAGGCGGTCTGCGGGGTGTCGTTCGAAGTGAAGCGAGCCGAGATCTTCGGGTTTCTGGGCCCCAACGGAGCCGGAAAGACCACCACGATCAAGATGCTGATGGGCCTCGTGGCGCCCACGGCAGGCACCATGGAGATCCTCGGATTGCGTGCTCCGTCTCCCGACGTCAGGCGGCGCGTCGGATTCCTCCCGGAGAATCCGTACGTCTATCCCTATTTGTCCCCGCGCGAGTTCGTCACGCTCTGCGGGCGCCTTTCGGGTTTGCGCGGCGTCGTCCTGCGCGAGCGCGTCGCGGCCGTCATCGAGCGGGTGGGCGTGGCCTATGCGATCGACCGGGCCGTGCGGGCGCTGTCCAAAGGGATGCTCCAGCGCGTGGCACTCGCTGCGGCGCTCGTACACGATCCCGAGCTTCTCGTTTTGGACGAACCGATGAGCGGCCTCGACCCTGTGGGACGCAAGGAAGTGCGCGACCTAATCGTCGAGGAGAAGCACCGGGGCCGCACTGTCTTCTTCTCGAGCCATATCCTGAGCGACGTCGAGCTGCTCTGCGACCGCGTGTGCATTCTGCGCAAGGGACGAGTGGTGGTCGCGGGCGCGCTCCGCGACTTGCTCGCGGAGGGCAAGCGACGCAGCGAGATTACGATCGGCGGCGCGAGCGAGTCGCTCCGGGGAGAGCTCACGACGATCGCGCGCGTCACCCGCGCCGTAGGCGACACGATCGTCATGGAAGTGGAAGGGGACGCCGCGGTGCGCGACGTCGTGCAGCGCGCTCTGGCCGAGGGCGCGCGACTCGACAGCGTGGCACCGAAGCGCGAGACGCTGGAGGATCTGTTCGTGAGAGAGGCGTTGGCCTAGGGCAATCACCGGCCCGGACCCCGGCCGTGAGCAAGAGACCCCCCGAGTGGGCTAGAAACTGCCCGCGATACCTAGCCCGCCCGGCGAGAGCGAAAGGCGTGGCAACTCGCGCTTTCGTACGTGGACGAGCTCCGGCACGAACGTGATCTGGGCGTGCACGGCGCCGATGATCGCGGTGAGGAGGAACGCGCCCGCTAGGACGTCGCCGCCGATTGCCGCGTTGTACGCCGTGTCCCGATACGCGCCCGCCAGGACGCCCTCGTTGAGCGCGAAGGCGTCACTCGCCTGGCCGCTCTCGTAAAGAGACACGGCCGCCCCCACGACGCTGCCTACCGCGAGCAGCGCTTCGCTCGACAGAAACACCCATCCCCAGCCGTCTTGGCCGTTCTGAAACTGTCCGACTCCAAAGGGCACCAGCGCTCTCCAGCGTGAGTTGTGCTCGACGATCCGCTCTTCGGTCGCGAGCTTCTCGAGCATCGCCAAGCGCAGCGGCGCTCGCTGTCGCTCCAACTCGGCTCTCACCCGCTCCGCCTGCTTTCGCTGCGCCTCTTCTTGCTGAATCTTTTCGAGCTCGGTTCGAAGTCGCGACTGAACATCGATGAAGGCATCGACGGCTTCGAGCTGGATGCGCAGCCGGTCGGGGTCGTAGTCCGGCTTTTCTTTGAGGAGCTGCTCGAATACGGCCCCGGCGTCTTCCTTTCGCCCCTCTGCGACGAGCACCGCGCCGAGGTACATCCGCGCGTCGGCCAGTTTGTCCGGGTCCTTGAGCTCACTCCTCCTCGCGTCGAGAAGAGCGCGCAGGCGGGCCTCGGCATCGTCGTACTTACGGGCGGCGTAGGCGCTGTACGCTTTCTCGAGGTCGGCGACCGGGTCGGCGTGCGCCGCGCGCGCAGGAAGCAGAAGCAGCGCGACCAGGGCGAGCCCCGCCCCGCGCATCGACCCGTGCCCACCCACGTGAACTCGGCCAGCGCCGAAGTCGAATCGAGTGCGGCTCCCTTCGATTCGGGTCAGCTTCGATAGGGGGTGCACCAAGCAAAGCAGTGCGCGCTCCGGCCTCATTCGGTCACGCGTCCCGCAAATAGGTAGGCGAATGTACTTCATTCGTTCCCCTATCCAGCGGGCGGGTTTCCGACCCCGTTTCTTTCGGAGCGCCGTCGACCCATCTCCCATGGCCATGGAACGGACGCTGGCCGGCGTGTTTCCCCTCCGGTGAGCACAGCGGTCCAAGCAGTCCTTCGCGGCCTTCTACACATCACTCCAGCTGTAGCTATAGCCTCAGCTGCGGGGAAACGTCTTGGATCCACGATCACCGCCACGTATCGTGCAGTGATTCCGACCCTCGGGCTCGGTCCAGAGCGAGGCGGCGGCCGGCGACCGCGGTTACTTGATTACTTGATGAAGTAGACGTCGTCGACCCAGAAGTCCTCGGTCTCGACGCCCCCATCGGCCACGCTGTTCTTCTGCGCCTGCCAATTGATGCCGTACACCTTCTTCCCGTCCCACGGAGCGGGCATTTGAAAACCGAAGGTCGGATCGATCGCCAGGTCGGTGAATAAGAGCGTGTACTCTTGCCAGTCGCCGGTGATCATCTCGTGGACGGCGTAGCTGTTGTAGCAGGCAAACGTGTCGTTCGGGCCCGAGGCGCCAGCCGCCACGCCGTTGCAAACGCCGCCCCGCGGATCGGTGTCCGTGTCCGGAAACTGAACTTTGAGGTCGAGCGTGCCCGCGTCGCCGGCCGTCTTCGCCCAAAATACGATTCCCTTGTACTGGCTGATATCGAAAGGCACGGTGATCTTGGGAATCGGCGGCCCCGCGTCACCCCCGTCGCTCCCCGTGTTCTGGACCGAGGCGTCCGCCGAGGCTGCGTCGCGCGCCGACGGCGCGTCACTCGCGCCGGAGGCCGCGTCGTTTGGCGCCCCCGCGCCGCCTCCGATTCCCGCGTCCGGATCCGTTACCTGGGCGAATTCGAACCCGAGACCGCAAACGTCGTATTGACCGGTGAGCGCGCAAAATTGATGAGCGGCGTGGGCGCTCATCGCGCCGTTGTAGGTCGTCGTCGGGCTCGCGAGCGCAGTGAACATGAACGCGAGGATCGGCGGCGTCGCCATGTCCCCGGCATCGGCCTTGGCCGCGCCGAAGTTGAACCAGTACCCCGGCGTGAGCGGAGGGCTGACCCCGGCGAGCTCGATTGGCCCGTGGGTCGTGGTCTCCATGTCGTCGATGAGAACATAGGTGAAGCTCGCGGCCTCGGCCGCACCTCCGTCCGAGGACGAGCCGCCATCGCCCTTCTTCACCGAGGAGTCGGGAGCCTCCGGCGATTTCGCGTCGGAACCGTTGCCCGCGTCGGGCCCCTGTGGATTGCCGGCGCCGCTGTCGCTGGAGCAGCCCGCGGACCACCCGATCGCGGCCGCGCTCACGATCGCCAATGCCAATGCGTAAAGAAGTCTCTGGGACATGTGCACCTACCGAGCGAAGGCGTTACTTGGCGCTCATGCTGTACGAGTTCGTCTTCCAGGTGCCCGGGTTATAGAGCTCGAACCCTGCCTGGCAACCGAGGAGATACGAGCCGGTGCTCAGCGAGGCGCGGCCACTGCCGGCCGCCTCCTTGAAGAACGGCAGCAAGTCGAAATTCGAGACGGAGGTCATCGAGCCCCCGCTCACGTAGCTGACGACGGGCTGGCCCGTGCCGTTGGTCCCGGTGCTGTAGGTCCACGTGCCGGGCGGACCAGAAATGGTAATCGGCGTATTTTGGCCACCAATGGGGTTGACCCCGCCGTGGGCCAACCAGACCATCAGCTCGGAACCTGGGTTGATCGAATCCGAGTTGCCTCCGAACCAGCAATCGTACGCAGCGTCCCAGTTGCCGCTGCCCGCCGAGAATGACCAGCTGCTGGTCACCGACTGCAATGCGCCGATCGTCTTGGCCGTGGTGTACGCGCCGGTGTCGCTGCCACCGACGAAATTCCCGCCGTGAATCCAGCCGTATGCCACGGACGGGAATGCCCCCGGGGTCGTGCTGCCGGACGTGAAGCTGGGCGTTGCGGTGAAGCCGACCTGCCCGCCGCCGTAGGACACCTGCATGCTCATCGGATCGCTTCCGACGTTGAACGGGTCGTTTTGCACGCCATACGGACCGAGGCCCGTGACGACGATTTGCTTGCCTTCGTTGAAGGTAGGCCCGTAGGCCGCGAGGCTTCCCGGGGCGGCGGGCGCTGCCATGATCGGTACGATCTTCGTGACGCAGAAGTTGTAGTTGTGCGCGATCCCGTCCACGTCGATCTTCACCTGGACGTCGGTCACGTTCGTCGGGTCGATGACCTTCGGAATCGGCGTGGCGCTGTTGTCGGACATGATCGCGTCCGAGAAGAGAACGTTGTAGGTCATCGGCGACGAGCCCGTGCCCACCCCAGGCACCGTCACGCCCGGGGCCTCGCCGGTTGTTGACTGCGCCGGCGGGAAGTTGATGTTGAGGATCGACCCGCCGCTGTCGCCCGAGATGGTGATTGCGAAGCCGATGATGTTCTTCGACTTGGCATTGTACGGCGACTTCGGGCCCGCGTCGGGATTGACATGGTTCAGCTCCATGCCGATCGCCGCGCCGTAGGCCGTGGCGCTCGGCATCGACGATGCGGTCGTGCCGCTGAGGCACATCGAGTCGCCGGTCATGTTGACCGGGATGACGCCGGTCCCGGCCGTTCCACCGGGGCAGCTACTCTTTCCCGAGGTATCCGCAAAGCAATACCAAGCGCCCGTGATACCCCACATATTGTTGCAAGCGAATCCCGACGAATCGATGTTGATCTTCGTCATGTCGGTGTTCGTGCACAGGCCGCCGGCGTCGTGCGCGACCGTGCCGTCGGGGCCGCCGTCCTTGGAACCAGACGACGACCCGCCGCTATTGCCCGACGATCCGCCGCTGCTGCCGCCATTGCCGCCCGACGACCCGCCGTTGCTGCCGCCAGTGCCCGACGATCCGCCGTTGCCACCGCCGTTGCCGCTGGACGATCCGCCGTTGCCGCCGCCGTTGCCGCTGGACGATCCGCCGTTGCCTCCGTTGCCGCCGCCGTTGCCGCTGGACGATCCGCCGTTGCCGCCGTTGCTCCCGCCATTGCCGCCGGACGATCCGCCGTTGCTGCCACTATTGTCGCCCGACGATCCGCCGTTGCTCCCGCCATTGCCACCGGACGATCCGCTGTTGTTGTTGCCCGAGCCCGAGTCCGAGTTGGCGCACGCACCGAGCTGCGCGGCGCCAAGAAGCGACGCGAATAGGGCACAAACGAGAATGCGAGACCGCTGTTTCGATGCGCGCGAGAGCAGGTTTGGCCGCTGGTTGGGCGACTCGTGAACGGACATGGGGCCTCCAGAGAGAGCGCCGGCGGCCTCGCCGCGGCATGGTCAACGGCGTCGAAATGAACGCGGCGCTTTATATCGCAGGGTTTCGGTGATCGCCCGTCAAAACTGCGTCCCGTTGGCTTTTGCAAAACGTTGAGCCTTCCGGACGGGTTGCGACGACTACGCGTGCGGCTCGGCATTGAGCCGTCTCGATGCGCGAGATGCCGACGCGGTGGCCGCTGCCACTGTTGGAGCGTGTTCAGGGCGGACACGGTGCTCTTGTGCGCGCGGACGGAAGGGGCCAAGAGCGGAGCGAAGGAGTGTTGCCCATGACCGCCACCTACCGTGCCGTGATGCTCACCCGCAAAGGGGGGGCCCGGGCGCTCGACGTCCTGGAGGTCGTGGAGCTTCCCGTGGAGGCGCCCGGTCCCGGCCAGCTTCGGGTCCGTGTGCGCGCCGCCGGCGTCGGCTCGACGGACCTGATGATCCTCGGCGGCACTTATCTGTTCGCCCCCAAGATCCCGTTCGTTCCCGGCTACGAGATCGCAGCCGTCGTCGACGCCGTGGGCCCGGGTGTCGACGCCTTCCGCATCGGACAACGCGTGGCCTCGCTCACGGTGTACGGCGGCTTCGGCGAAATGCTCGTACGCGACGCGGCTGATTTCTTGCCGATTCCCGATGGCGTTTCCGACCGCGACGCGGCGGCCGTGATCCTCAATTATGTGACGGCTTACCAAGCCATCCATCGAGTCGGAAAAGCCAAAGCCGGGCAGACCGCTCTGGTCACCGGGGCCGCCGGTGGCGTGGGTACGGCCGCGTTGCAGCTGCTGCGTCTCGCGGGGGTGAAGGTCTACGGCGCCGCGTCGGCTGGCAAGCACGCCACGTTGCGCGCGCTGGGCGCGGTGCCGATCGACTACCGGGCGGGCCAGCTCGATGCACTCGTCCGTGCCCTCGAGCCCAGCGGCGTCGATCTGGCCTTCGACGGGGTCGGGGGCCCAATGGTCGGCCAGTGCATAGGTGCGCTGCGTCTCGGGGGCCACCTGGTTGCGTACGGTTTCATGGCTGCCAGCCGCCGGCTCTCCACGGCGGCGATGTTCGCCAATATCTTTCTCGGTTCGCGCCTGCGCGGTCGACGAGGCAGCTTCTACGGCATCACCGCGCTCTACCGGAGAGACCGGACGCCTCTTCGAGAGGACCTGCCGAAGATCTTCTCGCTGGTGGAGGAAAAGAAGATCGACCCGATGGTCACGAGGTCGTTCCCGCTGCTCGAAGCGCGCAAGGCGCTGGAGGTCCTGGCCAGCGGGGCCGTCGAGGGCAAGATTGTGCTCGAAAGCCCCGCCGCGTAAGCCGGCCGAGATGGCCCGGCGGCGCATCGCCCGGGTGAGCGTTAGAATCATCGGGCGATGGGCGACCCGGCCGAGCGACGCGCTACCTACGACGACCTCCTAGCGGTCCCCGAACGACTCGTCGCTTGAGGCGCTTCTCGGTCACCGGATTCGATCGTGAGGGCCACGGGCCGCCACGGGCTCAAAAAACCGCCCGTATCTCCTGGCCCGCCACCAAGCGAACCGGTCGCCGTTCGTCGGTCTCGATCTGACGCACGGTGATCGACCGGTACTGGCTCTTGAGCGCGACGCTGTTGGCTCCCACCCGGACGACGAGCTGGGGATCTTCGACGATCTGATACGTCTTGTCGTTGTCTCCCCTCACGATCAGCGTCGCCGGCTTGATCGGCACGCTCACGGGCAGCCTCTCGTCCTTGTCGCCGGCCGGCAGCGTCACTTGCACGGGCGTGCACACTTCGCAGTCGAAGACCAGGGAGTGCGTCCTGGTGTCGAGCCGCAAGGTGGCGAGGGTGCTCTCGTCGATCGATGCTGCGCCGTCGATCGACAGCTTGACGCCCATGGCGGGGGTCAGGTCGAGGGTGATCGTGCGCTCGGTGACTCTGGAGGCGATCACCGGGCCGGACACGACTTTCGTCAGAGCCGATGCGGCCGGCGCTGCACTCGCGCTTGCGACGTCCGCCAGCGGGACTGCCGTTGGCCGAGGTGGCTGCACCACCACCCGACTCGCGGCGCTGGGCGCGGGCGGCGCCCCCGCAGCGGCTCGTCCTCGAAGCCACCGGCCCACTCCGAACGCCGCTCCGCCAAGGCCAACCATCAGGACGAGCGCCACCGCCGCGCGCCGCACGAACCGCAGGCGCGCCTCCGCGCGGTTCATCGCAGCCACGATCCGGAGGAGCTGTGGCTCGTTGGGAGCGTGCGCGAGGGCGCGGTTGTAATCGGAGGCCGCCGCGATGATGTCCCCCCGTTTGCGCGACTCGTTCCCGAGCGCACACAGCCTTTCAATCATGCGCTTTGGGTGCGCTTGCTCGAAGCGCTCCGGATCGTCGAACCAAGCCTCGAGCTCCTGGGCCGGGGCCGAGATGCCCAGTCGATCGAGCTCCGCAACGGTCGCAGCGTGCATCGACGTCGCGTCGGCGAAACGGTCCTCGGGTGCGTGGGCGAGCGCCCGGTCCAAGAGCGAGCTCCAGCGGCCTCCCACAACGGGCCGCTCTCGCTGCGCCTCCGGGTAGCGCCCTTCGAGCACGCGCCGCAGCACTTGCGCCGGATTGCCCCCCTCGAACGGCAGATGCCCGACCATGCACTCGTACAGAAGCACGCCCAGACCGAACACGTCGGCTCGCGCGTCGACCTCCGCCCCTTCGATTTGCTCCGGCGCCATGTGCGCGGGGCTACCGAGGACTTGTCCGGTCGACGTGACACCCTGCGCGTCGAGCAGCTTGGCGATCCCGAAGTCGGTCAGCTTCACGATGACGCCACCGGGGGTGGCTGTTCCGCCGGGGCGGTGCTCGATGAGCACGTTCTCGGGCTTCACGTCGCGGTGCACCACCCCGTTGCTATGCGCGTGCGCCAGCGCGCCAAGGAGCTCGAGCGCCAGCGCGGCGGCCACCTCGGGTGGCATCGCTTTGTGCCTTTGCAGCAGCCTTCGGAGCGTCGTTCCCCCAAGCAGCTCCACGACGAGGTATTGCTCGGGCTCGTCGGGATCGCTGACGTCGAAGACTTCGACGATGTTCGGATGGCGCAGTTTCGCCACCGCGCGCGCCTCGGTGTTGAAGCGCGAGACGACCTCCCGCGAGTCGCGCAGGTGCGGGTGGATCACCTTGACCGCGACTTCGCGCCCGAGCCGCCGATCGACCGCGCGATATACCGTGGCCATGCCGCCATGGCCGAGCTCCTCGATGAGCTCGTACTTGGTGAGCTGGGGGAACCTTCCCCGTTGCGCGGCGGAGGCCGCATCCATCGCACCGATTCTAGCCCGGATCATCCACCGGCGCGGGGACGAAGTGCCCGACGTTCTCCCCCGGGAGTGCACTTCAGGAGGTGGCCCGGGCGATCAGCTCCTCGTGATACGCGTGAAAGGCGCTTCCCCGGGGCCATTGCGGGGCGCCGGTCAGAAGCGCCGGCACCTCCCGGGCGCGACCGCTATCGACCGCGACCACGGCTTCTGCGTACCGCATCGCCCAATGTACGAGCGGCGACGCGGCGGCGGCTCTCCCGAGGAGCTCGGCGTCTCCCGCCCGACTCGCGTGCGCGAACGCCCGCGCGAGCGCCGCGAGCCCCCGGCGCAGCAGCGCCATCCGGCGGCGAGCGAGGAGGCTGCCCTTTCCCATGGGAAGAGCCTGCAACGCCTCTGCCTTGCGCGTGGCTGTCTCGCGGTCCCCTTCGAACGTATCGAGCAGCGTCTCGACGAAGAGCCGCTGCTCGAGGGCGGCTTCCCACGCCGGCCCTTTCGCTGCGGCGGCGCGAGAGAGGGCCCGTCGCGCGGCCTCGATCGACCCGTAAGCGGCATACGCCGTCGCACGGAGCAGCGGCACGACCGTTTCGGAGTGCGGCACCCGCAGAATCGATCCCTCCCACGCGGCGATGACGCGCTCGACGTCCCCGGACAGCAGCAGCCTTCGCATCCGCAGGCGTCCCACGAACGCGGGCGCCAGAAGGAGCGCGGCGAACGCCAGGAGCGGCACCGCCGAGCGAGGGTCGTGTCCGATCGTCTGCGCCGCCAGAACGGCGCCGAACGCCGCGACGGCGAGGGGAAGCAAGGCAAGCGCGCGCGGGCGCGGGGTCGGCGATGACATCCTGCCGGGTTAATCATTAAGGCCCCACGCGGCGCGCGCAACACCTTCGGCAAAATCCGGGCTAGTCTGCCGACCATGCGCACCGTGGCGGACGTCGAGGCATACCTGCTTCGCCTCAATCGGCGGTTCAACGCGGTCGACGGCCGGCCCGGCACTTTCCTCGTCGAGACGAGCGGCGGCATGCCCCCCGTTGCCGTTCGGGTCGACCAGCCTCTGGTCGTCGTGCGGGTGCACATCGGCGACGTGAAGCGCGGGGCGGACCACACGCCGCTATTTCGCAAGCTGCTCGAGTTGAACGCGCGGCAGTTGGTCCACGCGAGCTATGGGCTCGACGACGATCACGTGGTCCTGTCGAGCGCGCTCGAGCTCGAGAACCTGGACTTCAACGAGCTTCAGGCGACGCTCGACGAGATCGACGTCGCCCTCGCGCAGCACGTGCCGGAGCTCGCTCGCCTCGCGAAGGACGAGCTAGTCACCAAGTTGGGTTAAGCATGGGAATCTTCAGCCGCCTCGCGCAGCTCATCCAGAGCAACTTGAACGACCTCATCAGCCGCTCGGAAGACCCCGAGAAGATGCTGAACCAGGTCGTGCTCGACATGAACAACCAGCTCGTCGAGGCCAAAAAGCAGGTCGCCGCGTCGATCGCCGACGAGAAGCGCTTGGCCAAGCAGTTCGAGCAGGAAGCGGCGAACGCCCAAGAGTGGGAGCGCCGCGCGATGATGGCGCTGCGCGCCGGCAACGAGCAGCTCGCGAAAGAAGGGCTCGCCCGAAAGCGCGAGCACGACGAGCTCGCGGCGACGTACCAGGACCAGTGGACCAAGCAGAAGGCGGCGGTCGATCAGCTGAAGAAGGCCCTGCGTCTCCTCAGCGACAAGATCGAAGAGGCCAAGCGAAAGAGAAACGTGCTCGTCGCGCGAAAGAAGCGCGCGGAGGCGCAAAAGGCCATCCAGGAGACAATGAGCGGCCTTCGCGACCAGAGCGCGTTCGAGACATTCGACCGCATGGCGCAGAAGATCGATCAGCTCGAGGCGGAGGCCGAGGCGCAGACCGAGCTCGCCGAGGAATACACCGGCGACGCGCTCGCGACGCAGTTTCAGCAGCTCGAGCACACGCACAGCGCCGACGAGGACCTCGTGGCGCTCAAGCGAAAGATGGGGATGCTCCCCCCGGAGGAAGCGGTCGCTCCCGCCCGCGCGGTGCAGGCGCGCGTCGAAGCCGCTCCGTCCCCTGCGCAGAGTGAGCAGGACGAAGTTGCGGCCGCGCTCGAGGAGCTGGAAGTCGAGCAGCAACACCAAGAGGAGAAGCGCAAGGCGGGGCGGTGACCCACGCCCCAGGCTGAGGTCGTGGCCGCCGTCGCCCAGCTGACCCCCGAAGAGCGCTCGCCGAGTGTCCTCGTGCACTCGGAGCCGCCGGATTCGCTCCTCGCGCGGCTGGACACCGACCCAGCGCACGGTTTGGCGGAGGCCGAGGCTCTGGCCCGTTTGGCGCGCAACGGCGCGAACGAGCTGCCGGCGGCGACCAAGGAGAGCGCGCTGCTCAAGCTGCTCGCTCAGTTCGCGAACCCGATCGTCATCACGCTGCTGGTCGCGGCGGCGATCGCGCTCGTCAACGGCGCGAGCCAGACGGGCCACCCGCTGCTCGTTCGCTTCGGCGACGCGACGGCGATCTTGCTCATCGTCGTGCTCAACGCCGTGCTCGGGCTCGTCCAGGAGCGACGCGCGGAGGCGGCGCTCGACGCGCTGGCGAGGATGCAGACGCCGAGCGCTCGCGTCCGGCGCGACAACGAAGTGAGGGTCGTGGCGGCATCGCGAGTGGTCGTCGGCGACGTGCTCGAAGTGGAGGCGGGCGACGCGGTGCCGGCGGACGCGCGGCTCTTGCAGACGATCGACCTGGCGGCCGAGGAGAGCTCCCTCACGGGCGAGAGCTCTCCCGCGCAAAAAGACGCGCGGGCCGCGGTGGCCGACGACGCTCCGCTGGCCGATCGCCCGACGATGCTCTTCGTCGGCACGACCCTCGTGCGCGGCAAAGGGCGGGCAGTGGTCGTCGCGACCGGCGCGGGCACGGAGCTCGGTCAGCTCTCGGCGCTGGTCAATCGCCCGCGCGACCGAACGACGCCGCTCGAAGAAAAGCTCGATTCGTTCGGCAAGCGCATCCTCTGGACGTGCGTCGCGCTCGCCGCCCTTCTCTTCGTGCGCGGCCTCTTCAAGGGCGACCGAAGCTGGCACGAGCTTCTGCTCGAGGCCGTGAGCCTGGCCGTGGCCGCCATTCCGGAGGGGCTGCCGGCGATCACGACGATCACCCTGGCGCTCGGAATGCAGCGAATGGCCAAGCGCGGCGCCATCGTGCGCAAGCTGGCGGCGGTCGAGACGCTCGGCGCGGCCACGGTGATCTGCACCGACAAGACGGGCACGCTCACGCAGAACCAGATGACGGTGCGCGAGGTCTACTGCGGGGGTGCGCGCTTCGACGTCACGGGCACCGGCTACGACCCGCACGGGGCCATCCTCGACGAGCACGGAGCGGCGGTGCCCGCGGCGTCGCGACCGCTGGGTGACCTGCTCGCCACCGCCTCCCTATGCAACAACGCGACATTGCAAGAGCAAGACGGGCGCTGGCGCGTGCGCGGTGACCCGACCGAAGGGGCGCTGCTCACGCTCGCGGCCAAAGGAGGCGTGTCGCACGAGTCGGTCGTCAGCTCGCACCAGGTGGTCCAGGAGCTGCCCTTCGACAGTGACCGCAAGCGCATGACGATCGTGGCCCTCGACGAGGCCGGCCGCGAGGTCGTCCACTCGAAGGGTAGCGCGGACGTCCTTCTTCCGCTGTGCACCGCACACGAGACTCCGAGCGGCCGGCTGCCGCTCGATCCCGCATCCCGCCGTGCGATCCTCGACGAGGCCGACCGGATGAGCAGCGAAGCGCTCCGGGTGCTCGCCCTGGCTCGGCGCGACCTCGGCCCTTTCGAGGAAGGTGCCCCGTCGAACGCGGAGATCGAGACCCGGCTGACGTTCTTGGGCCTGGTCGGAATGTTGGACCCGCCGCGCGAAGGCGCGAAAGAGGCGGTCGCGCTCTGCGCGGACGCGCATGTGCGCGCGGTGATGATCACCGGCGACCACAAGCTGACCGCGGTGGCGATCGCCAGGCAGCTCGGAATGTGGGAAGAAGGCGCGGTCGCGCTCACGGGCGGCGAGCTCGAAAGGCTGTCGGACCCCGAGCTCGACGCCTGCATCGAGAGCGTGCGCGTGTTCGCGCGTGTCACGGCGGCGCAAAAGCTCCGCATCGTCGGCGCGTTCAAGCGAAGGGGCCACGTCGTCGCGATGACCGGCGACGGCGTCAACGACGCTCCGGCGCTGCGCGAGGCACACATCGGTGTCGCGATGGGCAAAGACGGAACCGACGTAGCTCGCGAAGCAGCGGACATGGTCATCGCCGACGACAATTTCGCGACGATCGTCGAGGCGGTGCGCGAGGGCCGGGCGATCTGGCGCAACATTCAAAAATTCATCTTCTTCCTCTTGTCGAGCAACGCCGGCCTGCTCGTGGCCGTGTTCGTAGCGAGCTTCCTCACGGGGCTCAAGCCGCTGACGCCGCTGATGATTCTATGGATCAACCTCGTGACCAACGGCCTGCCGGCGCTCGCGCTGGGCGTGGACCCGCCCGACCCCACCCAGATGCGCGAGCCTCCGCGCAAGCGCACCGACGGTCTGCTCGGCCGGCGCGACTGGCTGGGCATCGCGTTCGTGGGCGTCTGGATGGGGGGAACGGCGATGGTTTGCTACCTCTTCCGGTGGCGGCCCGACGACCCGCACGCGATCGAGCGCGGGCGAGCGATCGCGTTTTCGCTCCTCGCATTGAGCCCCCTCTTTCACGGCTTCAACTGTCGCTCTGCGACCGCGTCCTTCCTCGCGCTCCGCCCCGTGATGCCGCTCGCCCTCATCGGCGCGGTGGCGATCAGCGCGGCGATTCATTTCGTCGCGGTGCTGGTGCCGGTGTTGCAGCCCGTGTTTCGGACCTTCACGATGGACGGCCGCGAGTGGTGGATGCTGCTGGTGTTGTCCGCGTCGATCGTGCCGGCGGTGGAAGTGGCGAAGCGGGTGCAGGGGCGGGTGGCGTGACGGCGGACGTGGAAAATCACACCAGTACGGAACCTTCGCTCCCGCCTCCGGTCCGAGCCTCTCTTGCTATCTTTCCCGCCATGCGCCGTTCGCTCTTCTTCACCGTGGCCGCGCTCCTGGTCGCCTGCGCCGGCGAGCAGGCGACTGGACCCATCGCGAAGACGCCTGCCGACGACGATCGCGGCTTCACGGAGTATGCCGCGACCCACGGCATCAAGTCTCTCGACCAGCCGGAGGAAGCTCCCGAGGTCAGCGCCGACGGGCTGCGCCTCGAGGCGCTCGACAGAAAGAGCCCGGTCAAGCTCGACGGCGTCTTGAGCGAGTGGTCCGCGATGGCAAAGGCAACGGTCGTGGTCCAGGGCACCACCAAGGCTTCACTCAAAGTCGCCCTTCAGTACGACGAGACAAAGCTCTACGTCGGGGGCGAAGTGATCGACCCGTCGTTCGTAGCCGGCAAAGACTACGTCTCGCTGATTCTCGCGGTCCCGAAACCGGGCGACGGGGGCGCCTACGCCTCGTACGATCTCGCGCTCTTCGCTGGCAAACCGGGCGAGAGCGCGGGGAGCGTGCGCTACGGTCGGCACGGCACCGTGCCGGGGGCGAAGATCGTGGAGGCGCCGACCGAGGACGGGTACTCCTTCGAAGCGATCGTCCCCTATGGCGCGATCCCCGAAATGCGGTCGACGCGCGTGGGCGTTCATGGGGTCGCCGCCTACGTCAACCGAGACGGCGTCGTCGCCACCGGGCCGGGGGACGCGCAGCGCCCGGCCGCGATGGCCTGGGTGCCCAGCGAGCCCGAGCTGGCGATGATCGAGCAGCTTCTCGCCCCCAAGGGGTTGACGAAGATCGCTCCGGCCGCGGAGATCGTGGCCGACTTGACCGGCGACGGCGTGCGAGAGCGCATCGCGGTCTTCGAGCACTATCTGACGATCTGCGGCCCATCGTACCTGGGCGGAACCGCCTTCTTCTATCGGGATCTCGTCGGCGAGCTGCTCAAGCTCGAAGTGCGCGACGTCTCGGGCCGCGGACGAGGCGACGTGGTCGTCCGGCGCCGCCAGAGCGCGGGCGACGGCACGCGCGAGTACATCGAAGTGATCAGCGCTCTCTCCGCCAACCAGGAGCCGCAGGTGACGTTCGCCCACGAGATCGGGATCCGGCAATCGGACCGCCACGTCGACAACGCGGTGCACTTGTCGCGCGGCCAAATCGAAGTGAGCACGGAGCCTCCGACGGGCTGGGCGGCGGCGACGTACGACGAACCGGTCGCCACGGACGTCGAGCCGATCCTTCTGCCGTGGGGCGGGGTGCGGTCGCAGGTGTTTCGCTTCGACGGCTCGCGCTTCGCCAGGGCGAAGGAGGTCACGCAGGCCATTCATGGCGGCGCACCGCCGGCGACCACCGAGCGAGGACAAGAGGACGAGGGGCAGGACCGCGGGCCCGTCGGCGAGTCGCCGTCGCGCGCCGTCTTCGTTCGTCCCGCCGAGCCGCCGACTCCTAAGGTCGCGCGCGGGGGCGACTTGTCCGCGCAGGTGCTGGAGCAGTACCGCAAAGACCGAGCCATTTCTTCTGGCAGCGCGCCGAAGGCCGATCTGATGGTGCAAGTGACCGGCGACTCGCGTCCGGAGCGTGTTCTTCTCTTCGGGCGCGACATCGTCGTCTTCGGCCCCGGCTTCAAAGACGGGACGGGCTACACGTTTCTCACGCTGCAACAGTTCGCGGATGCGAGCGACATCCGGGAGATGTCGGCGCGCGACCTTACCGGCAGCGGCGCCGCCGACCTCGTCGTGCGCGGCGTCCGCCGCCAGAGCACCGGCAAGTCGAGCGTCGAAGTGGAGATGATGTTCGTGTACGAAGTGAAGGACGACGCGATCGCCCGTGTGTTCGGTATCGAAACGGCGCGCGAGCACAAGGGAAAGCGCGTGCAGGGCCTCGTGCAGTTCGTCCCTGCCCCCGGCGGCAAGTCGTTCGACATCCTCTCGGCGCCCGGGCGCGCAACAGGTTGGAACGCGAAGACCTACCCGTGGGCACAAGACCAGCCCGGCGACGGCAACCTCGAACCGCTGCTCTTGCCCTGGGGGGGCATCTCCAGCGTTCGCTACACGTGGAACGGCTCGCAGTTTATCCGGTAGCCCTCGTCAGTGCTTGGCGAACGGGTCGCCCACGTCGTCCAGGCCGCCGGTTCTCGGCGCCGGGGCTGCTTGCGGCTTGGGCTGGCGAGTCGGCGCGCTCCACGTCGCTTCGAGCGTGACGACCTGCTTCGGCTCGCTCGCGTCGACGGCGACCGTCTTCGTCTTGAATCCTTTGCGGGTCACGACGAGCGTAGCGACTTCGCCCTGCGCCAAGTGGAGTGCGACGGGCCCGACTCCCAGCTCTGTCCCGTCGCGCGCGAGCGTCGCATCGGACGGAACGACGCTGACCAGCACCTCGTGCTCGGCCGGTGTGGCCGACGCCGTTGCCGAGGCCGCCGGGACCGGAATAGGCGCAGCGGTCGGATTCGCCGCCGCCGCTGCGGTGATCGTCGCGGAGGGTAGGGCCTGCGCCGTACTCCCCGAGCCTCTGGCGAAGACGCCGACGCCGACCACGCCGACGACGGTCGCCACCGCGCCGATGACCGCATAAAGCGGCCAGCGCTGTCGAGGCAGCACCGGCTCGGCCGGCACGGGCTCGGGCATCCCTCCGGAGCGGAAATAGTCGGACGGCACATGGAACGCGCCCGACCTCGCCATCATTTCTTGCACCGCGTCGGGCATCAGACCTTGCTCGAGCTTCTCGAGCTCGGCCACGAGCTGATCCATGCTGGCGTATCGCCCCTCCGGCTTCTTGGTGAGGCACTTGAGCACGATGGCGTCGAGGCCCGGGGGGACGTCGACCTCCGGCACCAGCGCGCGGATGGGAACCGGCGCCTTGTACATGTGCTGCGTGAGGATCCCCATGAAGTTGTCCGCGTCGAAGGGCACCTTTCCGCTCGCCATCTCGTAAAGCATCACTCCGAGCGCGTAGACGTCGGTCCGGTGATCGACCGGCGTTCCGGCGGCCTGCTCGGGACTCATGTAATGCGGCGTTCCGAATACGCTTCCCGCGCGCGTCATCCGCTTCGTCCCGGTTCCGACCTTCGCGATGCCGAAGTCGAGGACTTTGACGAAGTCTTTCTCGGTCCCGTGTTTGACGAGCATCACGTTGTCGGGCTTCAAGTCCCGGTGGATGATGTTGGCCGCGTGTGCGGCAGCGAGCCCCTGCGCGATCTGTTTGGAGATGTGGCACAGGCGAGCGACGGAGAGCGGGCCCTTCGCATCGTTGATGACCGCGCTCAGGCTTTTGCCGGCGAGAAACTCCATGACGAAGTACGTCGACCCGTCGGGCAGCTGACCGAAATCGCTGATGTCGACGATGTGCGGATTGCCGATGGCGCTCGCGGCGCGCGCCTCTTGCAAGAAGCGCTCGTTGGCTTCATGGTCCGTCGCCATTTCGCCGCGCAGCACTTTGATCGCGACTCTTTTGTCGATGACCTTGTGCCGTGCGGCGTACACGACGCCCATTCCTCCTTCGCCCAGCAGTCGCTCGATGACATAGCGGTTGTCGATCGTCCGCCCGACGTACGGGTCCGCCTTCGCAGCGGGCGGCAATGCCGTGTCGGGTGCGTCGACCGCGTCCGAGCTGTCGAGCTCCACCGTCGCTGCGTAGGCCGCTCCCCCCGACCTGGGGGGAGGCGCCGGTCGGCGAGGCGGGACCGGCGGAGGCTTTGGGGCTTCGGTCATGGGCTCCTCGCCAAAGTTACCTGACACAGCGGGTCATACGGCTACGACACCAAAGGATTACGCAACAAGCAAGCCGTAGTCATTAACACACACCCTCGTACCTTACGGGTGCTTGAAGGGCCGCCAAGGCACCCGCGGAGTGGCGCGACGCCGCGCAGAGTGCCCCCGAGGCCGTGGCTCGCGACTTGGGCGCCATGGTCCTTCTCCCGGTCATGGGCGTTCGATCAGGCCCGGGAGCCGGCGCGACCTCCTCCTATTCTGCCCGTGCCTCCGTCCGTGCCCCGAGCAGGGGGCCGTTCTGTGGCGCGCGGAGCTAGCGCTCGAGCTCGTGCGCCATTTCGTCGCGCGGGCTCCGAAAGTATTGCTGTGGAGAGTAGAGAAGAAAGTTCGATACGCGTGAAGTGTACAAGCAGGCGTAGTTCTCGACCTGCGAGCCAAAGCTGGATTCCTCGTTCTCTTCTTTGAGCAGCGACCCCCAGAACGGGTGGAACCTCTGGTCGATGCGCCGCTCGATCGCGTGAAGCTCGCCGTCGACCAGGCGGAGCCGCCCGCGCACCCGGTCGATCGCGCGCTTGATTCGACCGCGCTCGACCTCCGCCCCGGCCACGTTGAAGCCGTTGGTCTTCGCGTGCGCGTGCTCGATGCGGCGCGACAGGTCCTTGTAGCGGCCCTGGTAGAAACGGAGCTCGTCCTCCAACCGGTCGCGTGCGTCTTCGAGGTGCTCGCTCCGCGCGAAGTCTTCGCGGCAGGAGTCGTGCGCTTGCACCTCGCCTTCGAGCTCTTGGATGATCATCGCGGTCCGCCAGGCGCTCTCCTTTTTGCTTCGGAGGATGTCGCCGTAGATATGGTCTCCGACGTAGAGCACCTCGTCGCCGACTGCGCCCAGGGCGGCCTCGAGATCCTGAAGGTTGCCTCCCTCGTAGATCTTGCCGCGCTCGAGGGGCAGCGCCGCAGGCACCAGGTCGTCGCCGGCGTGCTCCAGGAGCGGACGCCGCTCTTGAAAGAAGGCGGGCTTCATCGCCGCGGCGATAACGACGTCGAAGTAGTTGCGCCAGTGCGGGTACTCGCCCATCGCGCCGTCGAGCAGGTACGTCATCATCTTGTCGGTGTACGGCCAGCGCGAGTTCGTCAGCAGAAAGAGCCGTTTGCCCGAGCTTCGGAGCTTGTGGAGTGTCGGAGCGAGCTCCGGGTCCTTGTGCACGAAGCGCGCGAAATCGGCGGCGACCGTCTCGAGGATCGTCCCATCGCGGTGGGCCTCGTCGATGCACTCGCGAATGTCCGTGAAGGTCTTCGCGTAGTCGATCGCCTGCCCGCGTCGTTCCATCGCTTCGACCAGCGCCGCGTACAGGGTCGCTTCGCTGAGCGCGTACAGAGTGTCAATCCAGTGGTACCGCGGCGTGGCGGGGCGGATCTTCTTCGAGTGATAGAGCTGCCGCAGCTCGTCTTTCGCGAGCTCCCGCAGGCCGTGGTAACCCTTGGTGACGAACTTGTAGCGGTTCATCTTCAAGATATGACCGAACCGCTTGTCGATGAGCAGCCCGCGCACGGGAAACGCGGTTTGATACGGGATCGAGCAGACGAAGTCGGGGTATCGTCGTTCGACGAGCTTCGCGATCGTCGCCCGGATCGAGAGCTCGTCCATCTCCTGCTGGTTGTAGATCGCCAGCGTGTAGTCCATGTCGAAGCCGACCCACGAGATTCCGCTCATGCGCAGGTTGCGGTTGCTGAAGATGCGCCGCTGGCGGGGTATGCCGGGGGCCTGAGGTCGCGCGAGAAACTCGTCGATCGGCAGCGATAGCTGGACGGGAATCACTTCGCCTTGGCCCAAGTGCGCGCGAGGCCCGCCCGCACGCTCTTCCCTCAATGTCCCACGCGGACTGTCATCGCGCAATCGATGGCGCGGCACAGCGAGGCTCGCGAGCCTCGCCGAGCTCGAGCGTTTGCGCGCCTCACTCCTTCTTCGCGATCCACGTGAACTTCGTCTTCGACGGGCCGGGTGCGCCGATGGGAGCGATCGGGTCGGGAGCGAAGTCAGCCGGCTCGACCGCGGGCGCCCGGACCGCTTGCGGCGACGGCACCCAATCCGGAGCGCCCGCTGCGTCCCGGCAGCAGCGGAAACCGACAAAGTAGTACCGAAACTCCGGCTCGTGGCTGTAGGTCATCGGGCGGCACTGGCTCCGCACGTGTCCCCACGCTCCGCCTTTCAGCCCCGCCCACCTCGACTTCTCGCGCGGCGCCTCGTCGCTGACGACCCACTCGTCCAGGTTCCCCGTCAAGTCGTGGACGCCAAAGCCGCTGCTGCACCTCTCGATCGATCCGCTCGGCACGCTCTGATCGAGGCGCGACAGCTCTTTGAAGGCGACGTCCTTGTCTTTCGAATAGAAGAAGAACTGAGCGCGCGGGCCGGGCCTCGTCGGTTCGATGTAAAAATTGTCCATGTTGCACGCGCGGTGATCCCGCTCGAAGCCGTACGGGAACGGCGTGTGCTCGGGGCCCTCGCACGCCGCCGTCCATTCGCTCGACCAACAGAGGCGCTTGCCTTTCGACTCGCAGGTGGCCTGCGACTCGAACCAGTCGAGCATCCAGACCGGATGTGCCCCCAGGCGGTTCGGGTACTCGTAGCGGTCGATGCAGAAGGCGAGGCGCCGCGATGCGCCGCGGCAGCGCTCTTCGCGCGCGAACGCGTGGCAGATGTCGATGTTGTTGATGCGATCGTGCTCGAGGTCGAGGCAACGTCGCTCGACGTCCGGGCAGAAGTTCGTGTCGACATGGACCATGTCGTCCGGGCAGGCGGGGTGGGCCTCCTCGGCGATCGAAGTCGCCGCCGGGGTCGTCGGCGGCGGGGCTTCCACCGGGGCGGGAGGCTCGGGTGCCGTGGCGTCGACCGTCTGCGGCGGATCACCGCACGCGGCGAGGACGACCGTGCTCGCGGCAAGCCATCCTATCTTCCGCATCGGCGAGACCGACGCTCTCACGTGCGTCCACGCCTTCTGCGTGCACCGCTGTCACTCGTCGTCGTCGCGCTCACGCCGCGGATCCTTTGACAGGTCCGCGACCACCTCGTCGACCGTCGCCGCGGGGGTCGACGGCCGCGCGGGTCGCCGCGAGCGAACCCCGGACGGTCTCCCGTCGGCTTCGTCGGCAGGGCGCTCGGGGGGAGCCTGGGAGGCGCGGTCCGCGCGGTTCAGGGCCTCCGAGAATCGCTGGCCGGTCGCCGCTCTCGGCGGTGGAAGGGTCGGCGCTTCGGCGCGCTCGCGTCGGCTCTTGGGTGCGGGCGCGCTCGGTCGAGGCGCGGAGACCAGCGGTCGGCCTGCGTCCGGCCTCGTATCCGGCTCCGGTGGGAAGCGTTGCTTTCGCGGCATGGTGGGACCCGGGGGAACGGGGATTGGACTTCCGCGCGAAGGCGGGGAGCGTAAGAGGCTAGCGCACCGCGCGATAAGTGGCGAGCCGACACAAGCCCACGAACCATGGCGCGCCTCCCCCAGGTACCACCCGGCATTGCCGCATTGGCCGTCTTCGCCCGCCGCCCCTAACCGGGCAGCAGCAGGCCCTGAATGCGCGGGGAGAGCGACGATTCGCCCGGAGCGGCACTCAGCAGGGGGCCCATCGGAGCGCTCGAGAGGGTGTGCCAATACAAGACGGTGCGCTGCCCTCGGGCCCTCACGTGCCAGAGTGCCGAGGCGAACGCCTTGGCCGTGTAGGTCGGATCGAGCGTCAGCCCGGCCGCGCGGGCGATCTCCGTTGCCTCCTCTCCTTCGGGCGTCGCGTGGCCGTAGCCACGCCCGAGGAAGCGAGGGTCGACGGCCAGCCGCCATCCCATCGGGCGCCTGGACTCGGCCGCCCGCGTCAGGCGCGCCAAGCGTTCCGAGTCCGCGTCGGCCGCGCGCGCGAGCGCCCCCTCCTCTCGGGCGCGTCGGGCGCGTCGCAGGCACGCTCGCGCGAGAAAGCGCGCCGTGAGACCCAATACCCAGGGCGGCTCGGAGACGCACACGCCGACGACCCGCGTCTTCATTCCTTGCGCCGCGAGGCCCGCCGCGAGGCCCGCCGCCGTTCCACCCGAACCGAGCGCCACGACGCACACGTCCGGCTCTGGCATGTCGCCGGCGCGCACCTGCGCCGCGAGCTCGCCTGCGGCGGCCACGTACCCCATCGCACCGACGACGCTGGAGCCGCCGACCATGAAGAACCGGGTCTCTCGGCCTCGCCCGACGAGCCTTTGCATGAGCGCGGGCACCGCTGCGGACCAGGACCCCACCGGGATCGCATGCAGGCCGAGCCCGACGGAGGCGCGGAGCACTTCGACGACGTGGTCCGTGCGGGGCTGCGGAACGAGCACGGCCTCCACGCCGAACCCCTCGCGCCTCCCGAAATAGGTTGTCGCGAGCACATGGTGGCTTCCGGCGGCCCCGACGGTGACGATGCGTCGGGCGCCCCGCGCGCGCGCGTCCGCGAGCAGGCGATCGAGCTTGCGCACCTTGTTTCCGCCGTAAACGTCGTTCGTCCGGTCGTCGCGCTTGACCCAGAGATCCACATCGCGGGTCGAAAGCGCGTCCAAGCGCTCGACCGGCGTGGGGTAGCGGCCGAGCTCCAGGCTAGTGCCAGACGGTTTGTCCATTCCGCACCGCGTCAGATCGAGGCGAAACACACGCGAAACCTGGCTTTGGTAGGCGAATTGTTGAGGCTTGCATCAGGCGCCCCGCCGGGCTTCCATCCCTTCCCGCCGTGCCCCGAGAGAATAGGAATGAAGAAAATAGAAGCCATCATCAAGCCGTTCAAACTCGATGAAGTAAAGGACGCCCTCGCCGAGGTCGGCGTACAGGGCATGACCGTCACCGAAGTAAAGGGCTTTGGTCGCACGGGCGGCAAGAAGGAGGTGTATCGGGGATCGGCATATGTCGTCGATTTCGTGCCCAAGGTGAAGATTGAGGTGGTCGTGCCTGATGAGATCGTGCACGACGTGCTCGACGCGATCGAGAAGAGCGCCAAGACCGGGCGCATCGGCGACGGAAAAATCTTCGTCGTTTCCGTCGAAGAAGCGGTTCGTATCCGGACGGGGGAGCGTGGTAAGGAAGCGATTTGACGGACCCCAATTCGTGGTCCGCGGAGGAAACATGACACCGAAGGATGCCTTGGAGCTGGCGAAAAAGCACGACGTCAAGTTCGTCGATCTCAAGTTCATCGACTTTCCTGGGGTTTGGCAACACACGCAAATCCCGGCGACTCGCCTCGACCTCGGGCTATTCGAAGATGGCCTTGCCTTCGACGGTTCGTCCATCCGGGGCTGGCAGCCGATCAACGCTTCGGACATGGTCATGATCCCCGACGCGGCGACCGCGGTGATCGATCCCTTCTACGCGATCCCGACGATCAGCTTCGTTTGTTCCATTTTCGACCCGATAACCAAGCAACCGTATTCGCGTGATCCGCGCCACATCGCCAAGAAGGCCGAGGCGTATCTGCGCCAGACCGGCATCGGCGACACGGCCTTCATGGGTCCGGAGGCGGAATTCTTCATTTTCGACGACGTTCGTTTCGATCAGTCGCAGCCGAACTGTGGCTATTACTATCTCGATAGCGTCGAGGGCGCTTGGAACAGCGGCCGCGAGGAATCCCCGAACCTCGGTTACAAGACGCGCCACAAGGAGGGTTACTTCCCCGTCCCACCGACCGACACCCTCGGCGATATTCGTCAATCGATCATGACGACGCTGATGGCCACCGGCGTCGAGGTCGAGGTCGGTCACCACGAGGTGGCGAGCGGAGGGCAGTGCGAAATCGGGATGAAATTCAAGCGCCTCGTCGACTGCGCGGATCAGCTGATGTGGTTCAAGTATGTGGTGAAGAACGTCGCGCGCAAACACGGGAGGGCGGCGACCTTCATGCCCAAGCCGATGTTCGGCGACAACGGAAGCGGGATGCACACCCACCAGTCGATCTGGAAGGAGGGCAAGCCCCTCTTCGGTGGGGACGGCTACGCCGGTCTGTCCGACACGGCGCTCCATTACATCGGCGGCGTCATTAAGCACTCGAAGTCGATCGCAGCGCTCACCAACCCCACGACCAACTCGTACCGCCGACTGGTCCCCGGCTTCGAAGCGCCGATCAACTTGGCCTACTCGAGCCGCAACCGTTCGGCGGCCCTGCGCATCCCGATCACGGGGCCGAACCCGAAGACCCGTCGGGTCGAAGTGCGTTTTCCGGATCCGAGCTGCAACCCGTACCTCGCCTTCACGGCGATGCTGATGGCCGGGCTCGACGGGATCCAGAACAAGATCAACCCGGGCGACCCGCTCGACAAGGACATCTACGGCCTGAGCCCCGAGGAGCTGAAAGAGGTTCCTCACATGCCCGGTAGCCTCGAGGAGGCGCTCGACTCGCTCGAGAGAGACCACGAGTTCCTGCTGCGCGGCGACGTCTTCACGAAGGACGCCATCCACGAGTGGCTCGAGTTCAAGCGCACGAAAGAGCTCAATCCGGTTCGGATGCGCCCGACGCCGTACGAGTTCTACCTCTACTTCGACATTTAGGACCCGTCGAACAGCCTCCCGAGCGTCTCCCCATCCTTCCACCAGGCGGGTGGGGAGCTGGACGTGCCCCGTCCTCAAAGGGACGAGCGACGTCCGTGAAGGAACCAAGGATGTCCGCGCGCCGACGAGCGACGTCCGGGTAGGGACGAAGGGTGTCCGTGTACGGGCGAGCCAAGTCCCCGAAGGGACAAGGGATGTCCGTGTACGGACGAGCCAAGTCCGCGAAGGGACGAAGGACGTCCGCGAAGGGACAAGCAAACTCCGCGAAGGGGTGAGCGAAGCCCACGAGGGGACGAGCGACCTGGGCAGACCCCACCCTGGCCCTTCGCGCATCCTACCCTCCATGAACACCAGTCGCATCCTCATTGCCACGTCCGTGCTCTCCGCGCTGTCGTGGCTGATGCACAGGTACGTGTGGGCGCGTCTCGTTCGCGATGCAGCGTGGACAGCGCCTTGGGGGAGGGCGCTGACGCTCGCGGTTTGCGTCCTCGGAGCGCTCGTGCCGGTCGTGTTTCTCGCGATGCGATGGTTGCCTCGCTTCATCAACGCTCCGTTGGCCTGGGTCGTCTACACCTGGCTCGGGTTCGCGCTCTATCTGTTTCTCCTCACCGTCGTCTCGGACGCCGGGCGCGCCGTCGGGTGGATCACGGGGACGCTCCCGGCCGATCCAGGGCGCAGGATCATTCTCGCGCGCGCGGCGGCCGGATCCGTCGCGGGGCTGTCGGGCCTCATCGGCTTGGGTGGGCTCGCGAACGTCGCGCGCGGTTTCGACGTCCGCCGCGTTCGGGTCCCGCTCGCTCGCCTGCCGCCATCCGCTTCGGGCTACAGTATCGTCCAGCTCACCGACGTCCACGTGGGTCCGACGATTGGGCGCGATTTCGTCGAAGCAGTCGTCCGCAAGACGAACGAGCTCGCGCCCGACCTGGTCGTCATCACCGGCGATCTGGTGGACGGGACCGTCGAGCAACTCGGCGCGCTCGTGGAGCCGCTGCGTGGTTTGCGCGCAAGGGACGGGGTCTTCTTCGTCACCGGCAACCACGAGTACTACTCGGGCGCCGCCGAGTGGATCGAGCATTTGCACGGATTGGGCATCCGCGTTCTCCGAAACGAGCGCGTTTCGATCCGCGATGCATTCGATCTCGCCGGGGTCGATGACGCGAGCGCCCACCGGATGCTCCCCGATCACGGCCAGGACGTGCCAAAGGCCCTCGCGGGACGCGATCCCGCTCGCGCAGTCGTGCTCCTCGCGCATCAACCGAAGGCGCTCAAAGAGGCGCTCTTATGGGATGTCGACCTTCAAATCTCGGGCCACGTTCACGGCGGGCAGATGGTTCCGTTCAACTGGATCGCGCGGCTCGACCAACCGCTGATCGCGGGGCTTCATCTCGTCGAGCGAACATGGGTCTACGTGAGCACGGGGACCGGCTACTGGGGGCCGCCCATGCGCGTCGGTTCTGGCGCGGAGCTCACGCGAATCGAGCTCATCGCGCGCGCATGAACGGCGCCGGCCGCGCGAGGACGAGACCGTCTCGCCGACGCTTGCACGCGACTTGCAGCCACGCGAGTCCCGAAAATGGCCAAGAGCTTGGACCCGTTCGGCCTGGTGGGCTCCACGATTGCCGGCCGCTACGCGGTCGAAGAGGTCATCGGCGAGGGCGGCTTTTCGGTGGTGTACCGCGCTCGGCACACGCTCTGGAACCACCCGGTGGCGATCAAAGCCTTCCGCGGATTTCAGGCGCTCGATTCCGATGCCCGCGACGTGCTCCTTCGCGCCTTCGTGCAAGAGGGAGCGATCCTCGCTGCCCTGTCGGAGCGCACGACGGCGATCGTACAAGCGCGCGACACGGCCACGCTGGTCACTAGGGGCGGCGATTGGGTGCCCTACCTCGTGCTCGAATGGCTGGACGGCGAGACACTGGAAGCGGTGCTCTGGCATGAGCGACGCGTGGGGCTCCCGCCGCGTGCGCTCAATGAGGCAGTCGCGTTCCTGGAGCCGATCGCGCAAGCGCTCGCTCTCGCTCACACCAAAGGCATCTGCCACCGAGACCTGAAGCCGGGCAACATCTTCGTCCTCGGCGAAGCGCGCGGCGAAGATCGGGTCCTCAAAGTGCTCGACTTCGGCACGGCCAGCTTCTTCTCCGACGCGCAGCGAACGATGGCGGAGGGCAGGCCGGCGTTGCGCCCGTGCGGCTTCACCCCGCTCTACGGCGCTCCGGAGCAGTTCTCGGCAAGTCACGGGGTCACGGGTCCGTGGACGGACGTGTTCGCCCTCGCGCTCATTCTCGTCGAGCTGTTGGCCGGGTGCGAGCCGATGGGCGACGGCCCGCCCGCTGAGCTCGCGCGCGTGGCGACGGACCCGAGGAGGCGTCCCACGCCTCGCGCGCTGGCGCGCCCAGTCTCCGACGCGGTCGAGAGCGTGTTCTTGCGCGCACTCGCGGTGTTTCCTGCCGAACGGTGGCAGACGGTGGGCAGCTTCTGGCGCGCTCTGCACCAAGCGATGGGCTCTGCCATTCGCGAGCCCGCGCCGACGGCGCCCCAGCGGTCGATCCGCGTCGCGCCGGCAGCTGCGATCGCCATCGCGCTCACGGTGGCCGCTTCCGCGACGTCCGATCACCGCATCGGTCGCGTAACCGCGTTGCCGAGGCGTTCTGTTGCGCCCGACCGACTTCCGGCCGCTGCTACAGATGAAGCGCGGCCGTCCGGGTCCGCAGCTCGGAGGGCACGGTGGTGAGGACCCTCGAGGGCCTCGGGCGACCTCCGCTCGAGCCGACGTGGTCAGGCCATCGAGCACGCAAGCTCCCGCCGGCCGTCGCGACCTCGAGCACGCGCTGACGGGTTCCGTCGAGACCCCCTTGGCACGTCGATCGCACCGCTCCGCGCGACGCCACGCCCGGCGTCACCCGGCGGGGCGACCACTTGACGGAGGCGCGCGTGATGAAGCGTTGCCCGAGCGCTCACGAGCTTGGCCCGGCGATCGACGGGGAGTGCCGGCGGTGGAGGCCGACCGGCTACGACGAAGGGCGCGTGTGCCTGTACGTCGCGGATCGCCGCCGCGGGCGCGCCCTCGTCCTGATGCACGATCTGCAACCCACGTCGAGCGCGCACGAAATGCGGCCGCTGTTCGAATACTTTCGCTGGCGCCGTCCCACGTTCGCGGTCGACCTTCCCGGTTTCGGGCACTCGGACCGATTCGGTTCTCCCTGCCCGCCCGCGCGGTCGGCGGCGGTCCTCGGCCAGCTTCTGCGCCAGCTTCGGCGTACAGAGCCTCCGCTCGACTTGGTGACGCTCGGGCGCGGCTCCGAAGTGGCGGCCCGGATCGCGCGGGACGAGCCCGGGCTCGTACGGTCGATCGTGATGCTCGAGCCGGCGCCCCTCGGGGCAGCGCATCGCGCCGCGCTCGATTGGCTTGGCGCCTACCTGAGGCAGTTGTTGGGCGAACGCGTCTCGCGCGCGGTCTTCGCGCTGTCTTTGGCCCGGCCGCTCGTCCGCCATTCGTTGCGCGCACGCTTCCACGGCCTTCCCGACGAGGGGCTCCTGGCGTACGAGCAGGCCATCGCGAGGGCTCCCGGCGTCGTCTACCGGGCCCGCCTCGCGGGCCTTGCCCTGCGATCATGCGCGAGCGAAACGGTCTCGCTCTATCGCGCGCTCACCGTGCCCGTTCTGGTCGTGCATGACAGCCGAGGCGCTCGAGCCGCGCAGCTCGAGGCATTCTTGCACGGCCGCCACAATCGGTTCGCGCTGCGTGTGTCGCCGACACGCGGCATGCCGCATTTCGAACGACGTCTCGAGACGGCCGCGGCGCTGGAACGCTTCTGGCAAACGCTGCCTCGTGCGGCCTTCGAACGCGCGATGCGCTGAAGATGCGCTGAAAGTGAGCACTCATGCCTCAGGTCATTCGTGTACGCGACGTCGCGCGCGCGGGCGTCTACGAGCTCGGCCCCGAGGAGCCCATCTTGCGCGGTCCGTACGAGCTGTTCCAACCCGTCGGGCCCGCCCGCGTTCGAGGTGCGCTGGTCGACTGGGTGCAGGCCCGCGTGATCCGTTCGGCGCGCGTCGCGCCGGCGAGGTTGGGGGATGTGCGCCCGGGGGAGCGGATTCTCTTGCAGCTGCCGCCCGGGCCGCAAGACGAGTGGTGGCTGTGCGAAGTCGAAACGGTCGACGGCGACTCGGTGGCCGAGTGAGAGCGTTGCCATGCACACGGACACATTGATCGCATCGATGGCGATCGGCGCCGCGGCGTCGCTTGCCGCAATGATCGGGCCTTTCCGGCGAGGCGCGACTGGCGTCGTCGTCAATCTCGGGGCTGGAGTCGTCGGAGCCTTGCTAGCGGCCCTGGTGAGCTTCGTCGTCCTGCCGGCCGCACGCCACGGCGCCGCACCCGAGCGTCTCGTCTTCGCGGCGCTCGGGGCGCTCGCCGGGCTTGCGGGCGTGCACGCGTGGGCTGCGAGGCGGGCACCGAGCCATTAGACTTCCGCGGGTCACGCCGGCTTGAGCACGAACGATTTGCAGTTGCCCTGAGGGTTGACCGGGCCCTTGAGGATCTTGCAGGCGCCACAGCCGTCCGCGGTCGGCCCGGGAAGAAACTGAAGGCACCGCGCGCAAGACTTGCCCGCTTCGACGGAGATGTCGGCGTACGCGAGCGTCGTCCGCAGCTGCACGTCCGCCGGCGAGAGACCGCTCGTGTCGTTGCAGGAGAGCGCATGCTTGTCTTTGCCGCACGCGAGCACGCCGACCCCCATCGCGCCGAACGCTGCGCTCCGGATCAACACGTCACGGCGAAAAAGCTGGTCGCGCATCGTCGGTCTCCTTTCCAAGCTGGGCGATTGCGCCCGCATCTATAATCGGAAGTTGCGGCGGAGTCCCCGCCTTTTCCCAAGCCCGAGCTCGTTCGGTCAGCTCCGCCCTCTCGTGGAAACCTGCTACGACTGCCCGAGGCTCCCCGAAAAAACACGATGGGCTACCCGATCACCGTCGCGCTTCGATACCTCGGCTCGAAGAAGAAGAACATGATCTCCATCAGCACGGCGCTCGCCATCGGCGGCGTGCTGCTCGGAGTGGCGGCGCTCACGATCGTCATGAGCGTCACCGGGGGGTTCCAAGAGCAGTTTCGCGAGAAGGTGCTCGGTGTGAACGCGCACGTGCTGGTGCTCAAGTATTCGATCGACTTCCGCGAGTACCGCGACGTGATGAAGGACGTGAAAGACGTACGGCACGTCGTGGGGGCCGCGCCGTTCGTCATCAACCCGATGATGGTGACCCACGGCGACCACACCGCCACGGGGGTTCTACTCAAAGGGGTCGACCCCGAGCTCATGCCCGGGGTGCTCGATTTGCCCAAGCACGTGACCGCCGGCAGCCTCGCCGGGTTGCGCCGCGCGAACGCCAAGCCGCCCGAGCCAGCCTTCGACCCGCTGCGTCGCGAGCTCGAGTCGTCGAGCCGCCGTCTGGACATGCTGGACGGCGACGGCGGAGTGGACTCGCTGCTCCACTTCATGCAGCGGGACGTCGACGAAGCGATGCAGCGCGCGGACGCAGGTCGCGATGGCGCCGTGCAAAGCGGGCAAGACGTAGCAGAGGAGAGCCGTGGGCCTGCGGCGAGGGTCGACGCGGGCGCGACCTTCGTCGGAGACGCCACGCCCCGCGGCGGCTACAAGAGCCGACTCCCCGACGACGACTTCATCCCCGACGCGATCGACCCCGATCCGTGCAAGAGCCCGTCCGAGATCGCTAAGATGCCGGGCATCGTCGTCGGTCGGACACTGGCAAAGCAGCTCGACGTGGGGCTCGGCGATTGCGTCCAGGTGACGTCACCGCAGATCGGCATCTCGTTCGGCGCCGGAGCTCGATCGCCCATCGCGAAGCAGTTCCGCGTCATCGCCGTCTTCGAGGCTGGGTTCGACCAATACGACTCGAAGCTCGTGTACACCGACCTCTACGAGGCGCAGGCGTTCTACGAGTACGGCGACAGCGTGACCGGGATCGAGATGAAGCTCGACGACATCGATCGCGCCGACGCCGTAGCGCGCGAGATTGGGCGTCGGCTGAACAACGGCATTTACAACACGATGACCTGGAAACAGCTGAATCACGGCCTCTTCACCGCGCTCCTCATCCAGCAGATCGGAATGAGCTTCATGCTCGGGCTCATCGTCCTCGTTGCGGCGTGCACGGTCATCGCCACGCTGATCATGGTCGTGCTCGAGAAAAAGAAAGAGATCGCGCTTCTCAAGGCGCTCGGCGCCAAGAACGACGCGATCCTGCGCATATTCCTCTATCAGGGTGGGTTCATCGGCCTGGCCGGGACGGCGCTGGGGATCCTCATCGGCTGGCTCTGCTGCAGGTTCTTGCTCGCGTATACTTTTCCGCTCGATCCCAAGGTGTACTTCATTTCGCGCTTGCCCGTTTCGATGCGCCCCGTCGAGTTCGTCGTGCCCGCTCTGGTCGCGCTCGGGATCTGCCTGGTCGCCACTATCTTCCCCGCCGTGTATGCCGCGCAGCTCAGACCTGCCGACGGCTTGCGGGCCGAGTGATCGCCTTGCGTTGACCGTCCAGACGTCACCCTGATAAGAATCGGGCGGGGCAAGCGAAAGGCAAAGCGACTGATGCGCTGGCTCGTCGAGGTGATGACGCTCGGCAAGACCGAAACGGAGTCGCTCCACGTGGAAGGTGAGTCGTGGCAGAAGGCCCTGCAGGCCGCCCGGGAGCTGCGTGGCGAGTCGGCGCCCATGAGCGGCTTCTCGATCGAGCTGTCGGACGAGGGATGCCGCGCCGTCGACTCGGCCTCGCGCGTGCGGTACGAGGTTCGTCGCGCGCCGGACGTGGACGAGGTGCGGCCCATGGCGGGTGTGCACCCACAGCCGTTCCTCCCCGCACAGCCCGATGGCCCCCCATGGGCGACCGATCCCCCCCCGGTGACCCCACGCCCGGCGTCGCAAGCGCCCGGGCACAACCCGCCGTCGTCGCAACCGCCGCGCCCGTCGTCGCAGCCGCCCCGTGCTTCGAAGCGGCCATCGCTTTCACCGAGCGTGGCCGCGGTGATGTTGGGCCCTGCGCCGACCGCGGCGAGCCGGCCCGCGCCGGCGCCAGCCGCGCCGATTGCCTCGCAGCCTTCTCCAGTGGCGACCGCCGCCACGGCGCCGCCCTCTCCCCGCGCCGACGTCGGATTGGGCATTGCCTCGCAAGTCGTCTTCAAGCGAGAGGAAGACGCGACGGACGCTCGGGCTCTCACCTATCGCGAGTACGTGTTTCTGGTCCCTCCGGGAACCGGCGAAATGGCGGCCGAAGCCCTGCTCCGTACGCAGATCGAGCTGGTGCGCGCGTCGCTCGAGAGGGCGCCCGCGGGCAAGCTCGTGAACCTTGGCGTGTTCGACGTCGCGTTTCAAGGCAAGCCCTCGGTTCGCCCGCTCGCGACGCTCATGTGGAAAGACTGGAGCGACGATCCGGTCGTCGAGTTCCCGCGCCGACCGGGGTACAAGCGCAGGGCGAGCTCTCCTCTCGCGGACCAGGCGCTGCGCCAGAAGGCGGCGAACCCGGCTCCGGTGCAGTCCGCCCCGTTCGAGGCCCCACTGTCGTCCGCTTCGGCGCCCGCCGCGATCCCCGAAGCGCCGGCCCCCGTCGCGCTGGCCGCCGCGCCGGTGGTTGTCCCCGCGACGATTGCAAGTGTTGCCACTGACATAGTCCCCGAGATCGCCCTGCGCGAAGCGCCCGGGTCCGACGCCGACGGCGCTTCTGCGTCTGCCGCAGCCCCGGCGCCCACGCCCGAACCCGTGCTTGTTTCCGTCGCGCCTGCGCTCGCACCGGCGCCCGCCGCAGCCCCCGCGCCCCGACCGGCGCCCGCCGCCGTGGCGCCCCAACCGGCGCCCGCTGCGCCGCCCGCACGCGGGCCCGCGCCGGCCACCGTGACGCCCACGCCCTCCGCGGCGCCCGCACCGGCGCCTGCGCCGGTCACTGTGACGCCCACGCCCGCTGCGCCGCCCGCACCGGCGCCTGCGCCGGTCACTGTGACGCCCACGCCCGCTGCGCCGCCCGCACCGGCGCCTGCGCCGGCCACCGTGACGCCCACGCCGGCCGCGGCGCCTGCGCCGGCCACCGTGACGCCCGCGCCCCGACCGGCGCCCGCCGCGGTCACGCCCCCCACCGAGCCCGCGCCTGCTGCCGCAGCGCCCGCGCCTGCGCACGTCGTGAGTCCGGCACCCGCACACGAGCCGGAGCCCGCGGTCGCGCCCCAGCGTCGCACCCGAGTCCGCGGCGAGGAGCTCATCGCCGACCTCTTCGAGTCGATGCACGAGCTCCATTTCTTGCGAGACGCGGTCGAGGGTGGCGACTTTTGCCTTGGTCTCGCGATGGAGAAGATCCCCTCGCACGCGGGCATCGTGCACCTGTACGACATCGATCGGCGCGAGTTTCTGGTCACGAGCACGCGCGGAGTGGGCGCGAGCGCGCTGCTCTTGCGCCGCCACCCCGAGGGGGACGCGGTCCTGGCGTCGGCGATGGGCAAAGGCCGAGCGCTTGTGCTGGTCGACGCGACCCGAGGCGAGGCCGCGTCGCTCGATCGCTACGTCGCGCTCGGAGGGGCGCGGAGCGCAATCGTCGCCCCCGTCATGGTGTCCGGGCGGTTCCTCGGTGCCATCGAGCTCCTCAACCCGCTGGACGGTCAGCCCTATACCGAGGCCGAAGGCAACGCGGTGACCTACATCGCCGAACAGTTCGCCGCATTCGTCGAGGCCCATGGCATAGTCACCGACCCCCAGCGAATTGGCTCGCGCGTGAGGTAGTCCGGCCCAGTCCCCGACGGCTGGGGGTCCAATGCCCCTTCGACCCGAGCGGCTTGCCAGCTTCGTCATCCTGCCCGCGGTGCTCGTCGCGGTGGGCGTGCTGGCCTATTTCACGTTCCGGACGACGCTGCAGGTCGAGCGGCTGCGGCAGCAGTCGGTGCTCGAGGCGACGCTGGGTCTGGCGAACGAGAAGGCGGACCGCCTCGACGCGCGCATCATCGAGCAGGACAACGTCGTCTTCGCCATCGCCGACCCGCAGCGTCTCTCCGACTTGACGCTCCGCTGGCTGCCCACCGCGCAGCGCGAAACCCCCACCGTCCGAGCCATCCTCGTGCTCGACGAATCGCGCACGGTGCTCGCGTTCGCTTCGCGCGCCGGCGGCGTCTTCGCCGAAGAGGAGGCGTTCCGCCGGCTTCTCGTCCAGCGAATGTGTGCGGACATGGAGCTCGCGAAGCAGGAACCGGACGAGCTACGCCACCTGCATCGCGCTTACCGCGGGCAGAGTTACCTCGTGAGCTATTGGCAGCGCGTGGTCGCGCCCACGCCGGACGGGGTAGGGGAAAGCCTCCCGCCCGGGCAAGCGCGTCGCTACTTGGTGGTCGCCTGGCACGACATCGGGCGAATCGTCAAAGACACGATGCCCACGCTCTTCTCGGAGGCCGCGACCCCGAGCCGAGTCAACGTCTTGGACGAGGATGGTCGCATCATCTTCGGCCCGCCGCTCCGGAGCAGCGAGTTCACGGTGGCGGTTCGCTTTCCCACCACGCTCTACGGGTGGCGCGTGCAGGTTTCGCCCAGCTCGAGCGACGAGCTCACCGCGCGCGTACAGAACCGCGCGATGCTCGAGCTCGTCATGGTCGTGCTCTCGTGCGCTGTCATCGTCTTGGGTGTGGCGACCATCCTCCTTGCCGCCGAGAGGGAGCGGCGGATCTCGGCGCTCAAGAGCGATTTCGTCGCCAACGTGAGCCACGAGCTGAAGACGCCGCTCGCTCTCGTGAGAATGTTCGGCGAAATGCTCCAGTCTGGCCGTGTCACGAGCGACGAGAAGCGCCAGCAGTACCTTGACATCATCGTCGGCGAGAGCGAGCGCTTGTCGGCCCTCATCGAGAACGTCCTCGATTTCGCGCGGGTCGATCGCGGACGCGAGGCATACGATTTCTCGGAAGGAGACGTGGGCGAGGCGGTGGTCAAGGCCGTCAACGTGTACCGGTACCGCGCCGAGCGCGAAGGCGTGGAGCTGGCGATCGAGCTCGGCGCGGACCTGCCGCGAACGCGAATCGACGGGCGAGCTTTGGAGCTCGCGGTCATCAACCTCATCGACAACGCGCTCAAGTACGCTCCGGGCTCTGCTGTCGTCACCGTGCGGGTCGAGCGCGAGGACGGCGCCATCGTGGTCCGGGTGGTCGATCGCGGCCCCGGCGTGCCCGCCGAAGACCAGGTGCGGATCTTCGAGCGTTTCGTTCGCGGGTCCACCGCTCGCGGCCGCCCCATCCGCGGGAGCGGCATCGGCCTCGCGCTGGTGAAGCACATCGCCGAAAGCCACGGCGGCCGCGCCTGGGTCGTGAGCGGAGCGGGTCAGGGGGCGACGTTCGCGATGTCGATTCCGTACGGTTCCTAGCCATGCGACGGCAAGGGGCTGTTCATAGTCTGCCCGCAAACGTGCCCGTGCCCGTGCCCGCTTCGATGCGCCGGGCGGACGCACCAGGCAAACGAAGCTCGGGCACGTTCACGGGCACGGGCACGAGTACGGGCGAGAAAGCCGTGGGGTTGGAGGCTGCGGCAAGCACGGGAGTTAGGGCAGCCAGACCAGTGTGGAGCGGCCGCGCCATGCAACGGCTGGGGGGTCGGGGGGAGCGGCCGCGCCATGCAACGGCTTGGGGGTCGGGGGGAGCGGCCGCGCTCCCCCCGTGTTGGAGCTCGTTCGATCGCGTCAGCCGGGGCGGAGCCCCGAAGTGATTGGAGCCCAGTCCACGCCGGAGGGGCGGAGCGGAGGCTGCACCTGAGGCTGCACCTGGGAGACCTGTTGACTGCCGAAACGTGCTAGATATCGTGGAAGGTAGCTTTCCGGTCCCGCGATCCGGCGGATGGTCCCTACCCACGAGGTTTTCAGAATTGGAGGTTGTGAGTTCTCGCATGGCGAATGAGGAAGCGAAGCTGTTTGTGGCAGGTCTGCCCGACAGCATCTCGGAAGACGTCCTGAAGCAACTTTTCGAGGCGACTGGGGGCAAGGTTCTCAGCGTCAGCTTGCCCAAGGATCGGATGACTGGCCGCCCTCGCGGTTTCGGTTTCGTCACGCTCGGGACGCCACAGGAAGCCCAGGCTGCACGCGACGCCCTCGATGGGTCGATGCAGGCCGGCAAATCCATCTCGGTTCGACCCTTCCAGGCCGAGCCCCCCCGCAGGGATGCGATGGGGGCGCCGGGAGGCCCTCGTCTCGGGGGACCTCCAGCTGCCGGTCGGGCGCTGGGCGGCGGTCCACCGCAGGCGTCGCCGGACCGAACCCTCTACGTGGGCAACTTGCCTTACGACGCCACGCAGGAAGAAGTGCAGACCCTCGTCAACAGCGTCGTGCCCGACGGCGTCGTTCGCGTTCACCTCCCGATGGATGCCGACGGCAGAAAGCGGGGCTTCGGGTTCGTGACGATGGCCAGCGCCGAAGCGGCGAAGACCGCGGCCGACCAGCTCCGGTCGGCCGATCTTCGGGCGCGGCGACTGATCGTCAACCTCGCGCACCCAAAAGGCGAACGACCCGCGCGGCCGGAAGGCGGCGGTGGTTTCTCGGCTCCGTTTCCTCCGGCGTTTGCCGGCGGCGGCGGCGGCGGCCCCAGCGGTCCGGCGCACCGAAAGCCCGCGCACGAAGAAAAGCGCAAGCGCTCCTTCGAAGACGGCGGCGGCCCCAAGAAGAAGAAAGTCGAACGCGACGAGCCCCGCGGCAACCGCTTCAACTACGGCGGCGACGACGACGATTGAGCTGCCGAAACGGTTGGGGGCGGGTGGGGTGGGCGCGCCTGCGCTTGACGTTTGCGTGCCGGTGCGGCATTTGTTGCGCCCCGCGGAAGGCCCGCGGGTGAGGCTCCCATGCGTGACATCATCAAGATGACCTGCGGCAATTGCTCGCGCGCGAATTACACGACCACCAAGAACAAGCGGACGATGTCCGAAAAGTTCGAGATAAAGAAGTTCTGCCCGGTGTGCCGAAAGCACTTCCCCCACAAAGAGGGAAAGATCTCGAAGGGCTGATCGATTCTCTGCGCATCTGCGCAGCTCCGGCGCGCCACGCCGGTAGACACGACCTCGTCCTGTGGTAGAAGCGGGCGTGCCCGCGTTACCCGCACGTTCTCGCCAAGTCATCCGTAGCGACGCCGGCTGGGCCGTCGGCCGAGCCCCGGTCAACCCAGGGAGGAGTGCGCAATGATCTTCGACTGGCTTCACGGCCTGTTCTCGAACGATCTGGCGATCGATCTCGGCACGGCAAACACGCTCATTTACGTCAAGGGCAAGGGCATCGTCTCGTGCGAGCCCTCCGTGGTGGCCGTGCAGAAAGACGCTCACGGGGGCACCAAAGTATTGGCGGTCGGCCGTGAAGCCAAAGAGATGCTGGGGCGCACGCCGGGCAACATCCGCGCGGTTCGTCCGCTCCGCGACGGCGTCATTGCCGACTTCGAGATCACCGAGGCGATGCTCCGGTATTTCATCGCCCGCGCCCACAGCCGCCGCACGTTGGTAAAACCGCGCATCATCATTTGCGTCCCGTTCGGAATCACCGAGGTCGAGAAGCGCGCGGTCAAAGAAAGTGCGGAGAGCGCTGGCGCCCGCGAGGTGTACCTGATCGAAGAGCCGATGGCCGCCGCGATCGGCGCGGGCCTTCCCATCACGGAGCCCAGCGGCAACATGATCGTCGACATCGGCGGAGGCACGACCGAGGTCGCCGTCATTTCGCTGGCGGGTATCGTCTACTCGCAGAGCGTACGGGTCGGCGGCGACAAGATGGATGACGCGATCGCTGCCTACTTGAAGCGCAAGTACAACCTGGCAATCGGGGAGCAGACGGCCGAGCGCATCAAGATCCAGATCGGCAACGCCTACCCGGTCGAGAAGCAGCTCACGACCGAAGTGAAGGGGCGCGACCTGGTCGCCGGTGTTCCCAAGACGGTCATCGTCAATAGCGACGAGATTCGCGAGGCTATGGCCGAGCCGATCCACGCGATCGTCGAGGCGGTGCTGATGGCGCTCGAGAAGACACCGCCCGAGCTCGCGGCCGACATCGTCGACAAAGGGATCGTCCTCACGGGGGGCGGCGCCCTCCTGCGCAACTTGGACGTCTTGCTCCGGGAAGAGACCGGCCTTCCGGTGATGGTCAGCGACGACCCGATCAGCGCGGTCGTGCTTGGCAGCGGCAAAGCGCTCGATCATATGGAGCTGCTGAAAGAGGTTACGATCGCCTAGCCGCTGGCGGAGCTCTCGTCCCGAGAAGGTCTCTCTCTGTCTCGACGGGCGTCTCGATGATCGCGAGCTAGGAGTCATTCGCGCCGTGTCACCCGCCTTCAAGCGCTATCGCGACCTCGCGATCGTCGCCGTGCTTCTCGCGGTGCCATTCTTCGTGCTCAAGGCGAACATGAAGTCGCCCGAGAACCAGGGACCCATGGACCGCGCGGTCTCGCGCATTTCGGCGCCGATCCAGGCGGCTGCGGCGACCCTCGCCCGAGGGGTGGGTGATGTCTGGAACGACTACGTGTACCTCGTCGAGGTGAAGCGCGACAGCGAACGCCTTTCGTACGACAACGCACGCCTGCGCGAGCAAGTGCACGCGCTCGAGCGGGCGCAGGTCGAGAACCGCCAGCTCCGCAGGCTATTGCAGCTCAAAGACACGACCGCAGTCGATGCGGTCAGCGCGCAGGTCGTCGGCAAGGACTTCACCGAGTTCTTTCGCGTGACGCGCATCGTACTCGACAAGGGCGCCCGCGACGTGCGTTCGCACATGCCGGTGATCGCGCCGGACGGCGTCGTCGGAGCGGTGCTGCACGTGGCGCAGGACGCGGTCGACGTGCAGCTCGCGGTCGACGCGGCCTTCGGAGTGGACGTCGAAGACGAACGCACGCACGCACGCGGTTTCGTGCGAGGCACCGGCGACCCGGCCCGATACGGCTGCAAAGTGGAGATGGTCGACTCGCGCGACGAGGTCGAGATCGGCGATTTGCTCGTCACGAGCGGCAAAGGCCGATGGTTTCCGCGCGGGATTCCGGTGGCTCGCGTGACCAAGGTCATCAAGCGCGAGCTCGGGCGCGATCAGGACGTGGACGCGGCACCGACGGTCGACTTCTCGCGCCTCGACGAAGTCCTCGTTCTGGTGACTGCTCCCGGGGACGAGCCGACCGCCCCGGGTCCAGGCGGCGGTCCGCCCGGGATCGGGCTGCGCGGGAGGCCGTGATGCGCAACGTGGCTTTCCTCGCGGTCGGCCTCGTTCTGCTGGTGCTCCAGGCGAACGTATTTCGGGTGATCGACGGCGTCCAACCCGGTCTGGCCGCGGCGGCGTGGGTGCTGGCGGCCGCCATGGACGTGGCCAGGGCCGCCCGTCCACCCCGCGGGTTTCAGGCACCCGCACGCGCTCCGTCGACGTTTCGCCCGGACTGGTCGCTGCCCGCGAGCGTGCTTCTCGGGTACGCGCTCCTCGTTCACGTGGCGCACGCCCACGTGGCGCGCCCGATCCCGGCTCTGGTCCTGCCGCTCATCCTGTTCATGGGCGTGCACGAGTATTCGTTGGCGCGCGGCGCGATCGTCGCGTTCGCCCTCGGCTACGGGACCGACGTGCTCGGAATCGCGCCCGTCGGTCTGTACACGTTCACGTACGTGGCCACGTTCGTGCTCGCGCGCGCGGCCGGGGTTCGGCTGGCTACGCAGACGACCTGGATGCAGGTGCTGCTCGTCGGCGCGTTCGCCATCGTCCAGAGCACCATGGTCCTCGTGCTCCTGGCGATCTTCGGCCGCGATGCCTGGGTGCCCCGCTCGCTCTACCCGCTCGCGCTGCCGCACGCGATCGCGACCGCCGCCGTGGCACCGCTGGCCTTTCGCATTTCGCAAGCGATCCACGCCATCACGGCGGGCTCGCCGAGGGCCGAGACCGCCGGGGGCGCCCCCGCATGACGAACCTGCTCGTCCCGCGATCGGACTTCGGGGAGTTTCGCAAACGCTACAAGTGGCTGGCTCTCTTCGCTACGCTCGCCTTTCTGGCCGTGGCGTCGCGCCTCTTTCAGCTCCAGGTGCTCGGCGGCACGGATTACTCGGCCATCGCGCACGAGAACATCATCCGGCGCGTGGTGGCGCCGACGACGCGAGGAGTGGTGCGCGACGTGAACGGCAGAGTGCTGGCGTCCAGCCGTCCATCCTACGAGGTCGAGGTCGTGCCGGGCCGGGTGATGCCCAGCGCCCGTCCGTTGCGGTACCGCGGCGGACAGCCCGTCGCGCGTGACCCGGATTCCTGGCCGAAGCTCGCCGACATCCTTCGCCTCAATCCCGAAGAACGCCGTGCGTTCGAGGCGCGCATTCGCGCGGCGTGCGGCAGCGACGAAGACAAATCTCCGTGCTGGAAGACGCCGATCCTCGTGCGCGAAGACGTGCCGCGGGACGTCGTGGCGGAGCTCAAGCAGCATACCGACGACTTGGCCGGGGTCGACGTGGTAAGTGCGCCCGTTCGGTTCTACCCGTACAAAGATTTGGGCGCCCACATGCTCGGCTACGTCGCCGAGATCGACGCCGAGGCCCTCGCGAAGTACCGTCCGCGCGGCTTCGACGAGTTGCCTCGCGAGGATCAGCAGCGCGCCAACCCGCTGGGGTACGAAGCGGGCGACACGGTGGGCGCGACCGGGATCGAGCACGCATGGGAGTCGTACCTGCGCGGGCAGCGCGGCTGGGAAAAGCGGGTCGTCGACGCGCGCGGTCGCTACCGCACCGGCCCCGAGGCCGAACGCCTGATCGACGCGCCGGCCAGCCTCGACCCGATCCCCGGCCGGGATCTCCGCCTGTCGGTGGACGTCGAGCTACAGCAGGCGATCGAGAAGGCCATGCGTCCGCACGCGGCGGGGGCCGTGGTCGCAGTCGACGTGCGGACGGGCAGGCTGCTTTCGTTTTACTCGAAGCCGGATTTCGATCCGAACGACCTTTCGGGCGGCGCCGGACACGCGCGCGTGCGCGAGACGTTCAACCGGCTCTATGTCGACCCGCTGCGGCCGATGGTCGACAAGACGATGAGCGGCGCGTTCCAGCCCGGCTCGACGATGAAGCCGTTCAGCGCCCTCGCCGCGCTGGAAGAACACCTCGTCGAGCCCGAGCACCCCGAACGTTGCGAGGGATACGTCACGTTCGGCCGCCGCATTTTCCGGTGCAGCCACGTGCATGGCCACGTTCGGCTGCGCGACGCCATCGCGCGCTCGTGCAACGTGTACTTCTTCCATCTTGCCGAGACCGTCGGCATGGATCGGATCGCGCGCCTCGCGCAGGCGTTCGGCCTGGGGCAAAAGACAGGCCTCGGCATCAATCCGGAGGCGCCCGGTCGGATCCCCACCCGGTCCTGGTACGCGCTGCGGTACCGAGGTCAGTTCCGCGTCGGTTTCACGCTCAACATGGCGATTGGCGAGGGCGACGTGACCGTGACCCCGCTGCAGCTGGCGATGGCCTATGCCGCTCTCGCGAACGGCGGCACGCTTTACCAGCCCCAAGTCGTGAAAGCGGTCGAAACCAGCGACGGCACGGTCGTGCAAGAGTTTCCCCCGCGCGTTCGGCGGCAGATTCAGGTCGCGCCGGAAAACCTGCGGCGCGTGACCGACGCGCTCTTCGACGTGGTCAACGACCCCAACGGAACGGCCTACCCGGCGCGCGATCCTTCGCTTGATGTCGCGGGAAAGACCGGAACCGCCCAGACGGGCTACGTCGCAAAAAAGGAAGACGAGCCCAAAATGGGGTGGTTTCTGTCGCAAAACCACGCCTGGTTCGCGGCCATCGCGCCGGCGCGCGCGCCCGAGATCGCAGTGGCCGTTCTCGTCGAGCACGGCGGTTCGGGACCGGAGGTCGCGGTGCCGGTGGCGATGCAGATCGTCCGGGAGTACGAGCGACTCAAAGCGATCCGCTCCGGTCACACGCCATCCGCGAAGGCGGCGCTCCCGATCGCGTCCAAGCCGCCGAAGCCCGTCCCCGCGGGGGTATCGGGGGGGAGGGGAGGGCCATGAGACTTCGCACCGGCTACGTCGGCGCGCTCGGGCGTGTCCGCGACCACTTCGACTGGACGCTCTTCATCAGCATCGCGGCGCTTGCGGTCATCGGCGTGATCAACCTCTACTCGGCCACGAGCGTCGCTCGCGGAACGCACTCCGAAGACTACATCCAGCAGATTTACTGGCTCGTGGGCGGCGGGATCTTGGCCACGATCGCGGCCGCCATCGACTACCGTCACTACGAGCGGCTCGGATACGGGCTGTACTTGGGCGGGGTCGTCCTGCTCTTGCTGGTCTTCATCCTGGGGCGCGAAATTCGCGGCAGCTCACGGTGGATCTACATCGGCTCGTACAGCTTCCAGCCGAGCGAGTTCATGAAGCTCTTCCTCGTGATTGCGCTGGCCAAGTACCTGCACGACGACCCGAAGAGCGAAGGCCGGACGCTCAAGGAGCTCATCGTTCCGACTGTCATCGCGGCCATCCCGACCGCCCTCGTGCTGCTCCAGCCCGACCTCGGGACGGCGCTGATTCTGATCCTCGTCTTCGTGTCGATCTGCACGCTGACGCGCATCCAGACCCGCAGCCTCGTTTGGCTCGGCGTCGCCACGGGTATCGTCGCTCCCGTCTTCTGGAGCTACGGCCTGCGCGGCTATCAGAACGAACGCATCAACGCGTGGCTCAACCCGAACGAGAACATCCTTGGGTACAACTGGGATCCGCGCCAAGCGCGGATCGCCGTGGGCAACGGCGGATGGTTTGGGCAGGGATTCATGAAGGGATCGCAGAACCAGTTCCTTTTTTTGCACGAGCAACACAGCGACTTCCCGTTCCCGGTGTTCGCCGAGGAGTGGGGATTCGTCGGGAGCATGGCGCTCGTGGCGCTCTACGGCTTCGTGGTGCTCTGGTGCCTGCGCGTCGCGTCGTCGGCGAAGGACCGCTTCGGCGCCGTGCTCGCTGTCGGCGTCGCCAGCATCATCTTTTGGCACGCGGTCTTCAACCTGGGTATGGCCACCGGCCTGCTCCCAGTGGTGGGGGTCACCCTGCCGCTCTTTTCCTACGGCGGGTCGAGCGTGATGACGATGCTGATCGGGGTCGGGCTCGTGATGAACGTGTCGGTGCGACGGTTCTACGCGTCGCCGACGCGGGCCATGGCGCTTCTGTGAGCCTACTGCGGCTTCTTCGCGCCTTGCAGCACCATCATGTGAAACTTGGAGAACTCCGTCTGCCCGAGCGTGTACATCACCTCGGTCAGCAGGCGGTACGGTGTGGAGACGTCGGCGATCAGGATCGCTTCACTTTGCGTCGGGTCTTTGCCCGTCGCCATACGGATCCGCTTGTCCGAGTCGCGCCACGACTGAAGCGCGCCACCCAGCGGAACGATGAAGTAGTCGTTGCGCGAGCCTCGCTTGTACTTCGCCTCGATCCCGTATTGGGCGGCGTCGGGCGGAACGGGGCACACGACGGTCTCTCCGACAATGACCTGTGACTTCGAGACGAGGACGGGCAGGCCCTCGGGCTCGGAATCCGGAGAGGTCGAAAGTACGCTCTTCGGCAAAGTCAGGTCGTTGGATTGCGGAAGGGACGCCGTGGACGCGCTCAGGGTCTTCAGCAAGAAGACCAGGATGATGGTCATCATGTCCATCATCGCCGTGATGTTGAGGAAGTTGATCTCGGGCTCGAGACGGTTCCGAGCGATCGCCTTCCGGAGCTCGCGCTTGTAAACCGCGAGGCTCGCGGGCGGCGAACGCGGCGGCGTTCCGACCTGCTGCAGGGACCCGACCGGTCGCTCGTTCATGGTTATTTCGGAACTCCGAAATTGATGTCAGGGAAGAGCTCCTGACCGTCGTCGGCGCGGCGAATGGCGTCGATCGTGCCGATGATCACCTGGTAGGGCACGTCCTTGTTCGCCGTCAGCGTCGCGGCCGTCTCGTCGGCGGCCTCGGGCACCTGGTTCTTCAGGCGCTTCGCGCACTGCGTGAGCGAAGAGTAATCGTAGTCCTGCCGGCCGTCGGCCGACTTGAGACCGACCGCGACGCCGGATCCCGGCCCTTGACAGCCTTCCCCGATGCGCGTTCCGAATGCGGAGACGATGAACCCCTTGTCGACCACGATGATATTGAGCGACAAGGTCGGCTTGGTGGGCGGCCGCGAGCTCGGGCCGCCGGACCTGGGCGGCTGCGAGTCGATCATCGTCGTGAAGGTCACCGTGATCGTCGCGAGGACGAACATCAGCACGTTGGTGATGATGTCGAGAAAGGGAACGATGTTGAGCTCGCCCCCCTCTTCAGCCGGGTCGAGCTCGGTCGGGGTCGATCTGCGTCGTATTCGACCGCGCTGCGCGGCGCTGAGTTTTGCGTTCTCCGGCATCCCGGGCTCCAGTCGCGATCAGTAGCTACCGGGGCGCGCCTGGATCGTGAGCAGATTGAACACTCGTTCCTGCGTCGCGTCCAAGTCGTGCTGGATGTTCTTCGCGCGCTGGTGCAGAAAAAGGTGCGCAATCATGCATGTCACAGCGATTCCGAGACCGAACGCCGTGTTGTACATCGCTTCGGAGATGCCTAGCGAGAGCTGGGCCTGGCGCTGCGCCGCCGAAAGGCGCGGGTCGGAAACGGCCGCGAAGGTGAGGATAAGGCCGGTGACCGTGCCGATCAGACCGATGAGCGTGGCGATGTTGGCAAGTGACCAGAGCGATCCGATGCGCTTTTCGACCGCGGGCCGGAGCTCGCTCATCTTTTCGCTCATCGCGGCGTCGATCTCGTCGGGCCCCTTGTTGGCGTGCGTGAGCCCAGCCTTCACGAGCTGAAGCGTCGGGTAATCGCCGGCGTCGCAGAGCTTGATGGCGCGGTCGATGTTGCCGGCGGTGACGAGCTTCTTGATCTGCGCGAAAAACTCCTTCGAGTTGACGCTGTACTTCGAAAGTTGGAAGGCGACGCGCTCGATGACCATCGCGATGACCACGGCGCTGACGACCAAGTTGGCGACCAAGAACGTGGGGCGCTCTTTGAAGGCGCCCATGAGACCGCCGCCCCCGCTCGCAGCCTGCGCCGCCTGCTCCGCAACTAGGACCACCAACATTCCCCGACGCTCCTTTCTACTTTACTCGATGCCCGAGCGCCTCTGGCGGCGCGTGGTGTTCGTCGCAACTCGCTGGCGGCCAGTATAGCGGCAGGCCAGAGGAAAATGGGAAATCGCGCTCTCTCGATCGACTCGCGACGCTTCGGCTCGATGCTTCCGTGTGTCTCGGATGCGCGTTCGGTGGAGGTCCTCGCGCGAAGATGGCCGCGGGCCCGCACCGACTCTTCCCGCGACGATACCGCCTGCCGATTCGAAAGGTCAAATCGGGCTTCTTCTCGTGCAGCCTCTTCTCGTGCAGCCTCCGACTCCGCCCCTCCGGCGTTGCTTTGTTGCATCGCACTTCGGGGCTCCGCTCCGGCTGACGCACCTACACGCGTCACGTGCAGCCTTAGACTCCGCCCCTCCGGCGTTGCTTTGTTTGCGTCGCACTTCGGGGCTCCGCTCCGGCTGACGCACCTACACGCCGTTCACCCGGGGGGAGCGCGCGGACGCTCCCCCCGAAGAGCCCCCCACCCGTCACCCAAAGTCCAGCTTGCCGCGCCTTCGTCACGCGCGCGCCGGCCGAGATCGGGAACTTCCTCCCCGCGCCCGCTGACTGATTCGGTACGCGGCGCCGAGCGAGCCCTCCTCCGAACCCTCTAATCGGGAGACACCCACAACGAGCCCCCCGTCCACCAGTCAGGTCTCCCCCCAGCGGCCCGAGCCCAGCCGAAAGCCACCCGCCCGTCAGGTCTCCTCCACCCTGGTTACGGGTGGGGGGTCTTCGGGGGGAGCGTCCGCGCTCCCCCCGGGTGAACGGCGTGTAAGTGCGTCAGCCGGAGCGGAGCCCCGAAGGGATTGCAGCACAGGCCACGCCGGAGGGGCGGAGTGCAGGCTGCACGAGACGAACACCCACATCACAAACTTCAGCCAATACTTTCCGGTTTGTACCCCTCTGAGCCCCGATCGCCTCGATGAACGTCTCGATTGCCGCACGCGACCCAAACTCCCTTGACGGGCTTTGGTCTCACCTGTCAGGCTCCGCGTGCTCGTGCACGGCCGCGTGAGCCCTTCGGACGTGAGGCGACGTGACTCGCTTGCTTCGTTTCATGTCGTTCGGATAACTTCGCCCGCCGCCGAACGGGTTTTGCTCGCCGGGAAGCTTGGTCGCTTCCCACGGGCCCCCGACAGGGCTTTGTGCGCGTAATTACTATCGAGGTCAACGGCTCGCTCGCAAGACACTCGTTGGAAGCTCATCAGTCCGGCAGGGGCGGGTCCCCGATCGGTCCTGGGGGCGAGGTCCTGAGACGACCCCGACGAAAAACATAACGGAGGACGGTTCGATGGCTGCAGTCTGGAAGCATTTCAAGGATGGCGGTTGGGGAATGTACGTGATCCTCTTCTGGTCCATCATCACGATAGGCGTAATCGTCGAGAGGGCCCTTTACCTGTACGGCTCGTCCATCAACAAGGACGTGTTCCTCGCAACGATGCAGAAGTGCATCCTCGCGGGAGACATCGCGAAAGCCGTCAAGATGTGCTCCGCCGCCAATGCGCCGCTCGCGCGCATCGTGCAGGCGGGCCTCGTCAAGGTCAACCGGCCCGACGAAGAGGTTCAGGCAGCCATGGACGAAGCGGCCCTGCGCGAGATCCCGCGCATTGCCAAACGAACCGGCTACCTCGCCCTCCTCGCGAACCTCTCGATGCTCAGCGGCTTGCTCGGCACCGTCTCCGGGCTCATCACGAGCTTCGGGGCCGTGTCCGGCGAGAGCGTGGACCCGAGCCAGAAGGCCCGAATCTTGGCCGAAGGGATCTCCGAGGCGATGAACTGCACGGCCTTCGGGCTGATCGTCGCCATCATCGGCCTCGTCGGGTACGCCATCCTCAACGGCAAGACGCAGACGCTCGAAGACGACATCAACGAGTCGAGCGTTCAAGTCCTCAACCTCGTCGTCACCAACAGGCAGAAGGTCAACATGGCCGGCCTGCCCACCGGCTGAGCCGCGGATACCGGAAGGCGCGCAAGACCGGCAGAGGCCTCAGTGGAGCGTCGTGGGGCTCGCTTCCGAGCTCCACGACGCGTCAGTTGAACTCGATGCGAACAGCGGGACACGGAGAAGCAGGAGAAGAAGCATGGGCGGCGTAGACGTTGGAGGCGGCGGCAAAGGCAAACGCAAGTCGCTCGATTCGGAGATCAACATGATCCCGATGATCGACCTGCTGATGGTCACCATCTCGTTTCTCCTCATCACCGCGGTGTGGACGCATATGGCGCGCATCAATGCGGACGCCCAGGTTCCCGGGCCCCCGCGCCCCGACGTGGAGCAGGAGAAGATCGAGCCGGAGAAGCAGCTGCACGTCATGATGCAGGGCGAGGACAAGTTCGTGCTCGTGTGGAAGCAGGGAAGCACGACGGTCGACTCGATCGACGTGCCCCGCAAAGACGTGGTGACTCAGCAGGGACCGGTCGAGGTCGTGCGCTTCCCAGACCTCGCGGCCAAGTGCGAGAGCGAGTGGAAGGCCAAGGGGCAGCACTCGAACCCGACCGACAAGAAGCTGGATCAGGCGATCTTGCACACCGACAACAAGACCGAGTTCAAGTACATCATCGGCGTCATCGACGCGATCTATCAGGTCCATCGGGAGATGCAGCTCGGCGGAAAGACCGAGAAGCTCCCTGCGTTCAACATCACGTTCGCGGTGAATTAGCCATGCCTATCGCAGAGCCGGGTCGCCGTTTGATGGGCCACATTGGGCTCGAGTTCGTCGCCAAAAAGGTTGCAGGGGGCGGGCATCGATCCACCAATGCGAGCCTATCGCTGACGAGCATGATCGACTTTCTCGTCGTTACGGTCGTGTTCCTCCTCATGACGTTCAGCGCCAGCGGCGAGACGCCGATCGCCAAGGGGCTGAACATGCCCAAGGCGGAGAACACGCTCGACATGATGGACGCGCCGATGGCGGCAATCGTCGGCAGCCAGGTGCTGGTGGACGGCGCGCCCGCCGGGAACACCCGCGCGGTCGAGGAGTCCGATCGCATGCAGCGCATGGACGAGCTTTTCAACGTCCTCAAGGCCAAGCGCGAGCTCTGGAAGCAAACGCACCCGAACAAGGACTTCCCGGGAGTCGTTCTTCTCCAGATCGACCAAAACGTGAAGGCGGTCGTCGTGAAGAGCGTGTTTCAGACAGCTGCGTTCGCGGGCTTCCCGAACGTGAGCTTCATGGTCAACAATCTCCCCAAGTCGCACAATTAGTTTCGGAGCTCGAGGGGCCAGCTTCAGCCCGCTGCCAAGCGGCGCCGCATCGTGAAAAAAACATCCCGCGGCCTAGCTGCCATCGAACGGGCGCGTGACGACCGGTCGCAGGGGCGAGTTCGGTGGGGAGCGCACGCGGGGTCGCTCGCTGCCGCTGCCATCATCGGAAGCTTCATCGCGTACAAGGTAGTCAGCGCGCGCGAGCTGAACGACGGCAAACAGGCGCTGCTCGCGAAGCAGCGTGCCGTCGCCGCCACGCTGGGTTCGGAGTGGTTCCCCCTGCGCGACAAGCTCGAGAGCGGCGTGCTCGCGTCGGCAAGAGAGTACGCGGGGGACATGATCGATCCGCGTGCGCGGCGACGAGAGTGGCGTTCGCAGCCGGGCGTGTACTTGCGGATGCGCGTCGCGGAGGCCAAAGACGCGGCCAGCGTTCGTGCGGTGGCCGCCGACTCTCGGAAGGACGGGTTCGTGGCCTGTCTGTTGCGCGAACCGAACGAGCGAGGCGCGCGCGGCGAGGTCGCCGGCGGAGCGTTCGCGGAGCAGCCTTGGAACTTGGCGCAAGCCTACGGGGCGACGCGCATCTTGACGGACGACTGGGTGCACGTGGTGAAGGACGCCGACGACGACTTGAGGCTGCGCATTTTCCGCGAGCAATACGAGAAGGCGGCGCGCGAGGAGATTCCGCTCGCGGTCGACGTGGTGAAGCGCGCCCAGTTCTTCCTGCTCGTCCTCGATGAAGACGTGCCGGAGGCGATCCCTTTCGCCGACGGTGGCGTGCTCACGGAAGGGGCCCTCCAGCTCGTCGGTCACCCGGCGCGCGTCCATCTCTTCGAGCTGCCGAGCGGCAAAGAGATCCTGAGGCTGCGCCGATCGGGTGAGGCACGGGTCATTCCCGCGGGCGAACGGGTGGTCACGGATCCAGAGACCCGCGACGCGATGCAGCGACAGGCGAACAACTGCGCGCTCGCGGGGAGCGTGGATGCCGAGCTGGGTCGGTCGCCGTAGAGGCCCAGCAGAGAGCTGAAAGAGGAGCCGACCAGAGAAAACCGCCCGGAGCGCCAGGTCTACCGAGGCGGCCGATCGCCAACGTCGACCACGTGCACCGACAGAATCTGGTGCCATGCGAGCGTGACGGCCAGCACGGCTTGGAAGGCGTCCGCGCCCGCCGCAGCAGCATGGCCGAGCGCGCCGTCGCTCCATCGCAAGCCCCCGCGCACGCCGATCCACGGCCCGCTGGCCTGCTCCAGGATCGGCAGCTCGAGCCCCAATCCCAGCTCGAACCCGGTTCTCGACGCGAACCCCGTCCCCGCGGGCTGCGCGAACACTGCGCCCAGATCGAGGCCGATCGAGTCAAGCGCCAGATCGAACCGTGCTCGCTGCACCTCGTGGCCCTTGAGCCATCGGAAGAGAAAGAGCGGCCGCAGCTCGAGCCCCGTGACGAGCGCGCCCCGCGGCTCGGATGGCGAGCCCACGAGCTCGGCGTCCTCGAGTGTCGCGAAGATCCCGGCGCTCTCGAGGTAGCGCACCCTCAGCTCCGCCTCGGCGCGCGGTCCGCGCGGCGCGACCACCGCCCCCGCGCCGACGACGACGGCAATGTCCCCCTGGACGCGGCCGTAACTGGGGTCGACCGAGGCGCCGTCGGCGCCCGCGCTGCCCGCAGACACCATCAGTGCCGCGGCAACGCCAGCGAAGGCCGCGCGGTCAGAGCCCGAGCGCATGCGTGACCGGCTCGCGCAGCTCCGGCGCGAGGATGAGTCGCACGCGAGAGAGCACCTGCCCCGCCAGTCGTCCGAGGAGGAACGACACATCGTGCAGCGGCCGCGCCGGTCCCTTCGCGTACACGACCATCAGCGGCTCCGCGTCGAAGCCGAAAGGCTCGACGCTCGCCACATCGAGGCCGGCGTACGCATCGGGATCCAGACCCTGCCGGCGGGCCGCGTCTTGCGCGATGGCGAGCGCTCGCTGCCTCCCCGTCTGCGTCGCGTGCTCGCCGAACAGCTCGAGCGTCTTGAACAGCGCCCGCACGCGAATGCGCCTCGCCAAATCCGCGAGCGGCGGGTCGGCCGCTTCCTCCCACGCGTGCATCGTGCCCCAGAGCACCCCGTCGTCGAGCTCGAGGTACTCGCCGAGCGCGATCGGTCGGTCGCGCGCAGCAGAGGCCACCGCTGCGGGGACAGCACCGAGCGCCGTGCCGTCGCGGAGTAGCGACATGGCGCGCGTGAACGTCGTGCGGATCATCCACTCTGCGGCGCGCGTCGCCTTGTGAAGGTACACCTGCTGGAACATGAACAGGCGCGCGGTGATGAATGCCTCGATCGCGGGGAGCCCTTTGGCGCCGTCGATCGCCAGCGCGGGCGCTCGCTCTCCGTCCGAGCCGCCGCCGGGCGCGGGCGTGAAGCGCAAGCTTCGAAGGAGCCAGTCGAGGTCGAACACGCCGTAGCGGACGCCGGTCGCGTGCGCGTCGCGCAGCAGGTAGTCGCACCGATCCACGTCGAGCTCGCCGCTCACGGCCTTCGCCAGGAACGGCAGATCGTGCCGCCCGTGTACGAGGTCTACCACGCGCGACGGCAGCGATCGATCGACGGAGGCCAGCAGACGGTGCACCCCCGTCGACGGGTCCAGCACGATCCGCTCCGTCCACGTCTCGTGCGGCGGCGTGCCGGGGATCACGTCTTCGAAGAGGTGCGAGAGCGGACCGTGGCCGACGTCGTGCAGGAGCGCCGAAGCCAGCGCCTCGTGCGCGCGCTCTTCGGTGACGCGCTGACCCTGGGGAAGCGCGCCGTCAATCGTGCGTAGGCGTGCGATGAGCAGCTTCATGACGAAGGCCGCCCCGATCGCGTGCGCGAACCGCGAATGCTCGGCGCCGGGAAACGCGAGGGACGTGACCCCAAGCTGTCGCACGCGGCGCAGGCGCTGCATTTCCGGCGTGTCGATGAGCGCCTCGACGATCCGCTCCTCGGGTCCTTCGAAGGCAACGAGGCCGTGCACGGGGTCGCGTAGGATCATGCGCCCTCCACGATCTGCGTCTCGACGTGCCCGTCATCGTAGAAGACTCGGACGGCCACCGGCCCCGGCGCGTGCTCAATGGTCGCGTCGACGAGAGCGGGTCGAACCGACCGCGCGCCCGGTTCGCGCTCGGAGTGCCACGCGACCCGGAATGGGCCACGCGGGTCGTGGGCACGGTCGATCGCCCACGCGAGCGGCTCGCGCGGCTCGAGCAGGTGCACGCGGACCCGTTGCCCGCTGCGCTCGACCCGCGCCCGCCCGGCGGTCTTGCCCTCCGTGGCGGACGTTCGTGCGCACGATTGAACGAGGAGCGGCACACCGGCGCGAAGCAGACGCGCGCGCGCGGTCGCCAGCGCGAGTGGCGACTGGTCGCCGAGCACGAACCGCCGCCCGAGCGCATGCGCGCTCTCTCCCGTGGTTCCGCTCCCGGCGAACAAGTCCACCACGAGACCCCCGGGCCGAGACGCGCACGCGATCACCCGATCGAGGAGCGCCCGCGGCTTCTGCGTCGGAAAGCCCGTCCGCTCCCGGCTGCGCGCGTGACGGAGCGGCGGCACGTCCGTCCACAGCGCATCCACCCGACGCTCACGGCACCAGACGCCTTCCGCGTTCTTCACAAGGAAGTATTTCACGTACAATTTGCCGCTGGGGGTGCGGTGGACGCGCCCCTCCGCGTCGAGCTTTGCGATCGACGCGTCCGTGTAGTCACCTCGCGGCGCGCTGGTGAAGAGCCGCCCCTGCTCGTCGCGGCGGACCGCGTTGGCGGGCACCGGGTCGAGGCGAGTTGGCGGCATCAGCTTCGCGTCGGGGCCGCCGTAAACGATCAGCGTGTCGAGAGTGCGCCCGAACTGGTTGCTCGTCGCCTGTCGCCCGAGGTTCGGCGCGCGCCGCCACACGATCTCGTTCATGAACGCTTCGCGCCCGACGATCTCGTCGAGCAGAGCTCTCACGAGGTACGACGCGCGCCAATCGACGTGCACCCAGATCGTCCCTTGGCTCGAGAGCAGCCCCGCGAGGGCTTCGAGGCGCGGCGCCATCATCTCGAGATACGAGCCGAGCCCCGGGCCCCACCGGTCGTCGTAGGCTTGCGTGCGCACGACGCGACCGTCGGCCGGGCCGTCGAGGCGAGCTTCGTGGACATACGCCGCCTGCGAGGCAAACGGTGGATCGACGTACACGAGGTCGACGTTGCCCCGCTTGCCTTCGAGGGCCAGCCCGCGCGCGATGTCGAGCGCGTCGCCGGCGATGAGCCGGCCGGGCTCTGCCCCGGCCTCGCGCGCAGCGCGGGTCAGAAGGGGCGTCGTTCCGGGTTCGTCCACGACCTCCGTGGTGGCGATCTCCGGCGGCGGCTCTCCATCCGGGATGGACTCTTGGTCCCGCGCGCGTGGCGCCCATCGCCGCCCCGGCCATTCGAGCCATGCCTCTCGACTGGCATCGGCATCGGCATCGGTGGATGCAGCGGATGCCGCGGATGCCGCGGATGCCGCGGATGCCGCGGGGCCGCGGGGCCGCGTGCGCGCGGCACGCGAGGGAGAAGGGATCACGCTGCCGAGTCTTTCACGCCCCTGGCTCCCACTTGCAAGCGTCTTTGGAAATATCGTACCGGCGGAGCTACGCTCCGGTGCTTGCCCCCATCGACTTCGCGCCCCACGGAAGCGCCCCCCCACCTTGCCGACATCCTTCGGGCGCTGCCGCAGGGGGAGCTCGATGGTCTCATTTCGCGTCTCGGGATCCGTATTGATCCGGCCAAGCGCATCGACGTGTCGTCCCAAGTGGCACGCGCCCTCGTCTCGCTCCCGGAGCTGCGCGACCCCTCTCGGTTGCACCCCGCCTCTCTCGAGCTCATTCACCGCGTCGCAGAGGCGCGCGGCACTCTGGTCGTTTCGTCCGTGCCGCCCTCGCTCGAGCCGCTCCTCGCGCGCGGTTTGATGTTCGCCCGCTCGGCGCCCGCGGGCGTCGAGCTGATCCTTCCGGCGGCATACCTCGTCCAGCTCAAGACCTGGGAGGGCGAAGACCCGCGCAGCTTGCGCGCGCTTCTCCCGCAAACGCAGTTCGAGACGATGAGCGCCATCGCGGCCCACTACCTGGGCCGCCCGGCGACGCCTCCCATCGCCCTGTCGCTGGAGCCGGCCTGGGACGTGGTGGGCAATCCGCAGCGGCTCGCCGAAGAGATAGCCCGGCTCTCGCCGACGGAGCGCCGCGTGCTGGAGGGGGTCGAGGCCGACGGGGGCGAAGTGGACACGGAGGAGCTTCTGGAGCTCGAACGCGAGCCTCTCCGCCTGCGCACCGCAACCGGCGCGACGCCGTCGCGACGCGGCGTAGGGTTCTCGCTCGAGCGGCGGGCCCTCCTCATCCCGGTCCATCCCAACCGTCACGTCGTTCCGACGGAGGTGAGCGCCATCATCGGCGCGGAGCATCACACCGAGCGCGCCGCCCGGCGGGAGCAGGTGCGCGCGTTCGTGATTTCGGGCGATCACGCGCCGCGGCGGGCCCGCTTCTCGGTCGATCCGACTCCGCTGGCGATGGCTCTGGCCGTCGCGGCGCGCGAGTCACCCGGGCGACCCACCGAAGGGCGGTCTCCCTCGGGAACGTTCGCCGATCTCCGTTCCGGCGTCGGAACGCCCAAGTCTCTCGTGCAGAAGCTCGCTGCTCGCTTCGGCCGCGAACCGTCGCAGGTAGGCCTCGTCTTCGCCCTCTCCCGCGCGATCGGCCTGTGGGACGCGTCGGCGACGAATTCGTCCGCTCCGCCGGGCAGCTTCACGATGCAAGAGCTGACGCACCATCTGTTCGTGACGTGGCAGCGCGGCGGGGCCTGGGACGAGGCGCGCGCGGAGCCGGAGGTGCTGCGTCTGGCACCCGAGGTGCGCGATTCGAGCCCCGCGGGCGTCGTGCGCGAAATGGTGCTCGAAGCGTTGCGCGAGCTCGGAGAGGGCCGGTGGGTCCCATGGGCGTCGGTCGCCGGCTGGCTCAAGAGCGACCAGAGGATCCCCGGGCTGGCGCGTCTCCTTCGGCGCTGGGCGGAGCGCGGGGGCCTCGAGGCCGTCGAGCCGATGGAGGTCGCTCGCCGCATCGTGCACGACAGCCTGCCCGGACTGGGCATCCTCGACCTCGGCGAGGACGAAGGTCTCGCGCGCGACCGGGATGGCGACTCCGCCGGGTCGCCCGTCGCGTTGCGCCTGACCGCGCGCGGGCGGGCCCTGCTCGCGGAAAAAGTTCCGTCGGGTGAAGCCTCCGTCTCGCAGTTTCTCGACACCCACGTGCTGCGGCTCGGTCCGCAGGCGCAGGTCTGCGCGATCCTGGCGGTGGCCCCCTTCGTCGAAGTCGGACGAGCCGCCGAGACCCTCGACCTCATCGTGGCCCCGCAGACTCTCGCGCGCGCTCTGTCCGCCGGCCTGGACGCGGAGGTTCTGCGCGCGCGAATCGAAGCGCTCGCGCCCTTGCCCGAATCGCTCTCGCGCACCCTCGCGCAGGCGAGCATCGTCGTAGGGCGCGCGACGTGGTCCGCTGCAGCGGGCTTCCTCTGGGTCGAGGACGGCAACGTGCGCGAGATGCTGCGGACCCGGCGGCCCACGCAAGAGCTCTTCATCGATCCGTCGCCGTCCGGTGGGCTCCTGGTCACGCCCGGAGTCGATCTCGACCGGCTCGCGCGGCGATGCCGAACGATCGGCGTCGAAGTGGTCGCGGACGGACAGGTCGTGCGGGCGCGAACCATACCCCCGCCTCCGTCCTCGCGAGGCCCCGCCTCGCCCCGCTCCTCGCCTCCGCCGCGCTCCACGCCGCAGCGCGGAACGGCCAAAGACGAGAAGTGAGCGGGGCGGATCAACCGCCCGCTTTCGCCCGCTCTTCGACCCAGCTCTCGACGCTGATCCGCGACGCCTGTCCGACCACGCGACCACCGCGCAGAAATACTTCGGCCGGTAGCTGCCGGCCGTTGTACCGGCTCGCCATGGTGTACCCGTACGCCCCCGCGTCGAGGATGGCGACCGCGCGGGGTGGCTCGCTCGGGAGCAGGTGCTCGCCGAAGTCGTCGCTGCTCTCGCACACCGGTCCGACGACCCGCCACGGGACGTTCGCGCCCGCGCCTGTCCCATCGAGCGGGACGATGCGATGGCGCGCCTGGTAGAGCGCCGGGCGTATGAGGTCGTTCATTCCCGCGTCGATCATCAGCCAGCGGGCGGTGGGGGTTACCTTCGGTTGAACGACGCGCGCGATGAGAACGCCGTGCGCCGCCACGAGCGCCCGTCCGGGCTCCACGTACAGGGCGAGGTCGTCGAGTCGCCGCGCCCGTTGCTCGGCCCTCGCGGCAGCGACGAAATCGGCCGGACGCGGCCGGATCACGGCGCTGGTCGCGGACGGATCCCCATAGTCGAAGCCGAACCCACCCCCCGTGTCGACGAACGCGAGCGACGGGAGCCATCCTTGGTCGCGCAAGCCGCGTACGAGGTCGAGGAGGATGCGCGCTCCTTCGACGTACGGCTCGAGAGACATGAATTGAGACCCGACGTGAGTCGCCATCCCCACGAGCTCCAGGTTGGGCGAGGCGTCGATGGCGCGCACGGCGGCGGCCACGTCGTCCCGCACGATGCCGAACTTCGCCCGATCGTGGCCCGTCGCCACGTGCGCGTGCGTTGCGAGCGAGAGGTCGACCCCGGGGTTGACCCGCACGCTGACCCGCACCTTTCGTGTCGCGGCTCGAGCGCGCGATTCGACCCGCGCGATCTCTTCGACGCTCTCGATCTGCACCGCGCCGATCGTGGAGACGATCGCGCGATCGATCTCCCGGTCCTGCTTCGCTACCCCGCTGTAGACGATTCGGTCCGGCGCGACTCCGCACGCGAGTGCCACGAGCAGCTCGGCGTCGCTCACGACGTCGGCCCCGCAGCCTTCGCTCGCCAGCGTTCGAACGATCGCCCCGGCGCTATTCGCCTTCACGGCATACGCCACCAGATGCGCGGCCCCGTCGAACCCGGCTTGCAGAGCGCGGGCTTCGGCGGCGATTCCGTCGAGGTCATAGACGTACGCGGGCGTGCCGAACTGATCGGCGAGCCATGCAAGGTCGACCCCGCCGAGGCAAAGCACAGGTCCGGAATCGCGCGCAGGACTCATGGCGGCGCAGTCTAGCCAAGGAGCCAAGTAAACGGGTGACGGCTGGGGAGCTCGAGGGGAGCGGCTGCGCTCCCCTCGAACGCGACCCGTCACGACGGAGCCCGTCCTGGCACTTGCGCAAAGCGCAATGCCCTCCGGGCTCCTAGCGCCCGCCGAGCTCGGAGAATCTCTCGGTGACGGGGCGCACCCCAAGAAAAAGCTCACGACGCGCGGGGGCATCGACTATTCTCGTCGGGCTCATGTCGGCAATGCGTCGGGCCAAAGTCGTGTGCACGCTGGGGCCGGCGTGCGATTCCCTCGATGGCTTGCGTCGCCTCATCAATGCGGGGATGGACGTCGCGCGCCTGAATTTTTCCCACGGCACGCACGAGGAGCATGGGGCGAGGCTCGCGCGTCTCCGCGAAGCGTCGGACCTGGAAAGGAAGTCCGTGGCGGCCCTTCAGGACCTCTGCGGTCCGAAGATTCGCACCGGCAGCTTCCCGCGCAAGTTCGATTTGCCGACCGCCGCGGAGGTGGTCCTCGTCGAGGGGGACTCGTCGGCCGACGAGCGTGTCGTCGCCATCCAGTACGAGGGGCTTGCGGCGGACGTGCGTGTCGGCGACCGCATCATGTTCGACGACGGGCGGCTGGTGCTCATCGTGCACGGCGTCGAGGGGCACCGCGTCAAGGCACGGGTCGAGCAAGGGGGGGGCATGCGCGACCACGTCGGCGTGCACCTGCCCAGCAAGACGATGCGCATCTCGGCGCTCACCGAGAAAGACAAGCAAGACCTCGTATTCGGTCTGTCGAGCGGTGTCGACTACATCGCGATGAGCTTCGTGCGCCGCGCCGAAGACATCCTCCAGATCCGCGAGATCTGCCAGGCGTGGGGCGCACCGACACCGGTCATCGCGAAGATCGAGACGCCCGATGCGGTGGAGAACCTCGAGAGCGTCGTCGCCGCCAGCGACGGCGTCATGGTGGCTCGCGGCGATCTGGGGGTCGAGTTCCCGCCCGAGCGCGTGCCGGTCATCCAGCGGCAGATCCTGGGCGTGGCCAGGCGCGTGCGCCGGCCCGTGATTGTCGCGACCGAGATGCTCCAGTCGATGACCAAGTCGACCCGGCCGACGCGAGCCGAAGCGAGCGACGTCGCGAACGCCGTTTACTCCGGAGCCGACTCGGTGATGCTGTCCGGTGAAACGGCCACGGGCGACCACCCGCAGCTTGCGTGCTCGATGATGAGCCGCATCGCGACCGAGGCCGAGACCAGTCCGTTCTTCGAGCAGGCTCCGTACGGGTCGCGCGCGACGAGCGTGGCCGAGGCGATCGCACGCGGCGCCTGCAACACGGCGAGGGAGATCGGGGCGAAGTACATCGTCGCCTTCACGGAAAGCGGTTCGAGCGCGATGACCGTGAGCCTCGCGCGGCCGGGTGTTCCGATCATCGCCTATTCGCCGAACGCCAAGACCCGCCGCCGGATGGCGCTTTATTGGGGGGTCGTGCCGCGCGAGATGCCCGCGGCGCAGGTCGACACCGATCAGCTGGTCAACTGGTGCACGGGCGATTTGCTCGCCGCCGGATTCGGCTCACCCGGCGAACGGGTGGTGATCGTGTTCGGGGCGCCCATCGGCGTCAGCGGAAGCACGAATTCGATCCGTGTGCACGTGCTCGCGTAGTCACGAAGGGAACCGGGTCGCTCCCTGAAGGGTCTGCCGCGGGGCGTCAGGCGGAGCGGAGGTCCGAGTGATTGGAGCACAGGTCACGCGGGAGGGCCGCGAGTGGAGGCTGCACCAGGACGAGCTGGTTTACGCTGCGATGCGACATTAAGCTTATCTGTGCCCATCGGAAGCGAGAAGACCGTGACCAAGCCCATCCAAGCGCATAACCGCTACAAGGCCGCCCTGCGCGAGCTCCACTTCTTGCTCTTCGAGCAGTTCCACATCGAAGAGCTTCTGGGTAAGCAGCCGTTCGCCGCGTGGGGCCGCGAGGAATGCGTCTCGACGCTCTCCGAATGCTACCGCTGGGTTTGCGAGGTGATCGGTCCGCTCAACGCCGTCGCCGACGTCGAAGGGTGCCGGGTCGAGTCGGGGAGGGTCATCACCCCTCGCGGATTCAAGGAGGCCTGGAAGAGCCTCTACGAGGCGGGCTGGAAGCAGATCGCCGTCGATGAAGAGTGGGGCGGCGCGGGTGCGCCCCACGCATTGCAAGTGCTGGTCGAGGAGATGATCAGCGGCGCGAACACGGCGTTCGGGATGTACTCGGGGCTGGCCTTCGGTGCGGCCGAGGTCATCGCGTCGTTCGGAACCGACGAGCAAAAGCGGCTGTATTGCCCGAGGATGTTCGGCGGTCAGTGGGGGGGCACGATGTGCCTCACCGAACCGCAGGCCGGCAGCGACGTCGGCAGCGCGAGCTCGAGCGCATCGCGCGTCGGCGGCGCCAACGGCGGATATTCGATCCGAGGCACGAAGATCTTCATCTCCGGCGGTGACCACGACCTCGCCGAGAACATCGTGCATCTGGTGCTCGCGCGCGTCGACGGCGCGCCTCCGGGCACCAAGGGGTTGACCCTGTTCATCGTGCCGAGGGTCCGGCCGAACGCCGACGGCTCGCTCGGCGAGCCGAACGACGTCACCGTGGCGAACATCGAGCACAAGATGGGGATCAACGGCTCGGCGACCTGCGTGTTGAACTTCGGCGACGCCGGCGGGTGCATCGGATGGCCCGTAGGGGGCGAGAGCAAGATCAACCAGGGGATGGCGCAGATGTTCAAGCTCATGAACAGCGCGCGCATCGCCGTCGGTGTGCAGGGCATCAGCGTGGCGTCGAGCGCGTTTCTCAACGCGGTCGAGTTCGCGATGCAGCGCAAGCAGGGGTCGAGCATCACGCACTGGAAGGACGCGACGGCGCCGCGCGTGGCCATCATCGAGCACCCCGACGTGCGGCGCATGCTGCTCGACATGAAGGCTCGCGTCGAAGGCATCCGCGCGCTCGCGGTCAAGCTCGCGCACCACCAAGATCGCGTGCGCACCCTGGCCGGCCACGACGAGAAAAAAGAGGCATACCACCAGGGGCAAGTGGACCTCCTCGTGCCGCTCGTGAAGGCCTACGGAAGCGACCAGGGCTTCCGCATCTGCGAGACGGCGATTCAGACGTTCGGCGGCGTGGGCTACACGAAAGACTACCCGGTCGAGCAATACTGTCGCGACGCGAAGATCTTCAGCATTTACGAGGGAACCAACCATATTCAGGCGATGGACCTCGTCGGACGCAAGCTCGGGCAGAACGGCGGCGCGAACTTGCAGGCGTTCCTCGCCGACGTCGCAGAGTTCGTGCAAAAGCACGCGGGCGACCCGGTTCTCGGGCCGTCGGTGAAGACTCTGGGCCTCGCGCAGGAGGCCATCTCCGGAACGGCGATGCGCCTGCTCACGTGGTTTCAAACGGGCAAGCTCGCGATGGTGCCGCTCAACGCGAATCGCTTCCTCGAGATGATGGCGGAGACGACGGTCACGTGGCTACTGCTCGAGGGGGCGGCAATCGCTCTCAAAGCAAAGGGCGCCGTGGCGGCCGGTCATCCGGACGCCGCGTTCTATGACGGCAAAGTGGCTGCGGCGCTTTACTATGCTCGTAACGTCACGCCCGCGGTCGAGCTGAAGGCCCGGCTGATGGCCGACGAAGACAAAACGCCGCTCGAAGTCCCGGATGGCGGCTTCGCGGGCACGGGAGGCATGTGAGGCGTGTGAGCTGCATGCGGCGTTGCTTGACGATTAAGGTCGCTGGACGGTAAAACTCTGGGTTCTCACGTTCCGGCTTAGCTCAGTTGGTAGAGCAGGCGGCTGTTAACCGCCGGGTCGCAGGTTCGAGTCCTGCAGCCGGAGCTTTGGGCGAATCGTCAGACGTTATGACGATTCTCGCCGCCTCGGACCCCCTTCGGGAGGCGATTCGTCACGCTCAGCAGCGACCACGAGCACCCCGACGTGCAGCCTCGGGATGGCTGTTTCTGGGATAGTCCGCATGGCCGTCGTTCGCATGACATAGCGGGCATGGACGCGCAGATCGGAGTGCGCGGTCAGGTGCATGGCGTGCTGGACGTTGACGCCCGCTTCGGCAAGGGATGAAGCGAACGCACGCCGGAAGGAATGAAAGTCCACTGGCAGCGTCGCCTCCGTCTCGAAGTAGAGGGGGTCGCGAGGGTTGGGCGCCATCCTCGTCCCCGTCGCGTGCTGGCCGAGAAGCTCGATGATGGTCACGGCCTCCCGCCCAAAGGCGAGCCGATTCTCGCCGCCGCCGTGGCCTCACGCTGCCAGGTGCTGCTGACCCGCGACATCGCGGACTTCGGCCACGTCATCGGTCGCACGCTGCAAGGCGTAGCGGCGAATCCAGGCGCTCGCGCGTGTCGCCGGCACGGATGCTGACGTCCTGCGAACATGCGCCGAACTTGACGCGATTCTGTGGCGACCTTCGTGAAGCCTGATGGCTGACGTGACGGCCGGAAAGAATAGGGCGAGACGAGTGCATCGGCTACGCTGCCTGTCGGGATGGACACGGCTTGCGCCGGCTGCGGCGCGGTGCTCCCCGCGATCGAAGGAGCCAGCGACCCGTACGGCGTCGCGTCGCCGGCGTGTTGGGCGGCGTACGGCGAGATCATGGCCCGCGAGTTCTCCGGCAGCGGCTACTTCGCGTCCCACGGGATGAGCGTCGATGCATACATGGCGCAGCACCCCTCGAGAGGCTCGCGCGCGGCGGTTCAATCGGTTTGGCTCCACCTCGCGGGGTTGTTCCTCGCCCTCGAGCGTGGCGTGCCCTCCACGTTCCGGGGGCGCATGCTCGCGAAGATGGCGACGCCGAAGCGCGAGTTCGATTGGCTCGAGCCCCCGGCGTTCGGCAGCGCCCTCAGCGTGAGGAGCGTCGTCGACGCGGCCGGCGCCGAAGCGCACGCTCGAGCCGTAAGGGCCTGGGCCGAGTCGGTGTGGCAATCGTGGTCCGCGCACCACGCGCGTGTCCGCCTCCTGGTGGACGCAGCCCTCGCGTGACCTTGCGCGCGCGCTGCCCGTCGAGCCGCTATCGTGCGGATCACCAAACCACTCGACGCCTCCGCTGTTACCCCTTAGGGGCCCCATTATGACCATGCTATTATGGTCACATGAAGCGCATCGCCGCAGGGAAGTTCAAAGCCACCTGCCTGAAGCTCATGGATCGAGTCGCGGCCACGGGGGAACCCGTGGAGATCACCAAACGCGGCAAGCCGCTCGTGCGTCTCGTCCCCGCCGAGAGCGACGAAGCGGCGCGGCGGCCCATCTTTGGCGCAGCAGCGCATCGCATTCTCTTTCTGGCCGAGGACGAAGAGCTTCTTTCCACGGGCGAAGGCTGGGATGCCGAGCGCTGAGGTCTTCGTCCTCGATACGCACATTTGGCTCGACGTCGCCTTCGGCCGCTCGACTCGGTTTGCGATGCGCGTGCGGCGCCGCTTGGAAGTCGCCGCGAACGGCGGCTCGCTCTACGTGGCTGCCATCACACCGTGGGAGGTGGCCATGCTCGTCCGGAAAGGGAAAGTCCGCGTGAGCGGGTCCGTGCTGGACTTCGTCGTCGGGGCGCTGCGCGAGACACGCACCGCCGTGATCTCGCTCGAGCCCGCGATCGCGGTGGACGCCGTGGATCTGCCCGCATGGGAGCATCGCGACCCAGCCGACCGTTTGATCGTGGCGTCGGCCCGCTTGCTGGACGCGGTGCTGGTGACCCGGGATAGCGCGATTCTCGACTACGCCAAGGCCGTAAGCGCCGTGCGTGTCATCGATCCCAGTCGATAGGTGCCCCGTCCGCGCGGATCATCATGGAGCATCGCTCCTGCGGCTACTTGCGATGTGATGAGGGGCAGGGGGTCTGCGTGGGCGGCCCGGTCACGCGAAGCGAAGCACCATGGTGTCGGAAAGCCCACCGACCCGGTTGACGACCTCCGCATGCGGCACGAAGCCGAGCCGCAGGTATAGGCGCCGCGCGGGATTCTCGCGGCGCACGCTGAGCGATAGCGCGGGGAAACGACCACGCGCGCGAGCGAGCAGTTCGCTCATTAGACGCGTGCCCACACCGCGACCGACGTACCCGCGCACGACGCCGATTGCGAGCTCCGGGGTGTCGTCAGCCACCCAACCGTAACCGCGAGCGTTGCCGGCGAGCAGGCGCACCCATGCGGCACCAACCGGTCCTTCCGGCGCCTCCGCGACAATGCCCAGGTCTCCTTCCACGCCGAAACCGACCACGTAACGTGCGAGCGCTGGCATCCCGAGAAGGTGCTCAGGACGCGCATCGGTGTCGTCGTCCCCGTGTGCCGCGCGAAACAGCATCGCCAGGAGGAAGGTTCGTCGTCCGGGCGAGCTAGGCGCAGCGAGACATGGTCGGTAGCGTGCATCTGAGGTCTCGGAAGGAATCGCTCGATCAGGTCCGCGATGCGACGCCAGAGGCGGTCCGCCACTGGGCGCGAAAACGACGAGCGACCGCCGGCGCCCGGTAGGTAGACGACGGGCGGCAGCGATATCGCGCAAGGCCATCGGCGCTTGGCTCCCTAGCGTAAGTCTTCCCGCCGTGGCCAGCCGATGACGTCTTGCTCTCTTGCGCCGCGGAGGGGGCTAGCGCTACCTACCCGCCGATGTGCCAGTGTGTGCCGCCGCATGTCTCGGGCGTCACGCGGTAGACCTTCGCGAGCGCGCGCTAGTCGCTCAGGGGCCTATTGCGTCTCCGTGGCACATGTCGCGAGCTCGGACACTCGATCGCGCCCTCAACCGGGCGGTGTTGGCAGCGGTCGCCACGCCCTTGCTCGTCGCTTGCTCGGGGAGTCCAAGCGCAGCCGGTCTTGGGGACGCGCGAGCAACTTCCATCGGATGCGCCACGACGGATGCTGGCGGCGTCGGCGTTCAGTTGCCGGCCGGGTGCTCGGTTGTAAAGAACGTCTCGGCTTCACCGCAGGAGGTTTGTGGGATGGAGTTCCTGCTGGCCGGCGCATCCTCGTCGTGCATGTCCAGAGCCGACCCAAGCCTTGAGGTCGTCCTCAGGAGATGGCCGTAGAAAATGTCGTCGAGGGATGCGTGCGCGAAACCTTCGGCGCTGCGCTCGCTCTGTTCCAAGCGAAGAGCGCCAAGGATGCCGAGATTCGGCGAGCCCTTGGCCGCATCGCTCGCGACGAGACTCGTCACGCAGAGCTTTCGTGGGCGGTCGCGCAGTGGCTTGCGTCCCAGCTCGACGCCGACGCGCGCCATCGTGTGCACGATGCGCAGGAGCAAGCCATCGCTTCGCTTATGAACGACGCTGCACGCGAGGCCGACGCAAGCTTGACCGAGCGGCTGGGAGTTCCGACGGCTTCTCAGGCCCGCGCAGTTCTTGCCGAGCTGCATGCCATCCTCTGGTCCGAGCCGATCGCCGCGTGAACGTCAAACTGCTGCTCGATGAGAACATTTCCCCGAGGGTCGCCGAGACCCTGCGCACGGAGGATGGGCTCGATGCCGTTCATATCCGCGACCGTGGGCTTCTCGAAGCCAAGGACCACGAGGTCTTGGAGCGTGCCTACGTCGAGATCGAGTCCTGGCGACCAAGAACGTCGATGACTTCGTGAAGCTCGCTCGCGCTCGCGAACTGCACTCGGGTGTCATCCTGGTCGAAGACGGCGACCTCGTTCGAGATGAACAGCTCGGCGTCTTGCGGGGGCCGTCGCCGCTCTTCAAGGGGAACGCGACCTGGTAAACCGCGTCTGGAGGGTCTGGGCGGAAGGCAACGTCATCTTCGAGGGCGTGTCAAAGTCGTAGGGAGCCCCCACGCAAAGCCCAGCCCGGCGTTTGCTGGGAGCGCTTGATCGGCAACCAAAAGGACCCCATAATGGTTGCACAAAGGTTGAATGGTGGTTTCTGTGGCTTCGCTAACCCTCAAGAACCTCTCCGATGATCTCCTTCAAGCTCTTAGGGACGCCGCCGAGCACGACCGGCGGAGCTTGACCCAGGAGGTCGTCCACCTGCTCGAGACCGCACTCGGAAAGCGTCCGAAGAGCCCGGTCCGGCCCGACGTGGAGGCTCAGGTCACCGCGTGGCGAAAGCTAGCCGCCCAATGGGAATCGGACGTCGACAGCACGGCGGAGGCTAAGCGCGTCACGGCAAAGCGCACGCCCGGACGCGAGGTTGATCTTTGAAGCTCCTCGACACCGACACGTGCATTGCCATCCTGCGCGGCAACGAGGCGGTGATCGAACGGCGTGCGGCTACCGAGGACGAGGTGGTGACTACTTGGATCACGGCCGCGGAGCTGCACTACGGGGCCGCCAAGTCCGTCGCCCCCAAGAAAAACGTCGCGCTCGTGAGGAGCTTTCTCTGCACGCTGCCGGTGCTTGGCCTCGATGAAGCATCGGCGCAGATCTTCGGAGAGGCCAAGACCCTGCTCGAGCGGCAGGGGCAGCGCCTCGCGGACGCTGACCTTTTCATCGGCGCGATCGCAGCATCGAAGCAAGCGACCGTCATCACGGGGAACAAGCGTCACTACAACCGCCTTCCTGGCGTCACCGTCGAAGACTGGATCCGCGGCTGACGTTGCGGCCACACCCCTCTCTTGGTCAGCGCAGCGGAACCCGGCCGAGCGAAGACGAGCCCGCGCACCCTCGCGCCGGGTGCGCCCAGACGCCTTACGGAGTCCTGGCACACCGAAATCCCACGACATCGTTGCGGTAGGCCGAGGGGCCATCGCAATCGCGGCACGACGGAAGCAAGTGGACCGCGGGGTCGGAGTACGAGGCACCCCGGATCACGTACGGGGCACCGCTCGTGGCGTAAGAGACGCCCGCCATTGGATACCAATCGGGTATCGTCACGTTCGCGCAATCCGTGCAGCGATACACGTAGGAGCCAAACCCATCGAGGGTCCATTCCCATATCTCGCCGGCGAGATCGAGCTGGCCCCAACGTCCGGCTCCCAGGGTCGCGGTTCCCACCGGCGCGATGTGGTAGCTACCTCGCCAGGACCACGACCGAGTATCCGACGGCCATCTTCGCCCCCGGATTCGCGTACGAATGGCGCTGATCCCCGTGGAACGCGACGAGGTCGCCCGGCGCGAGCTCAAAGCGCTCCCCGGCCGCGACGAGGACGATCTCCCCGCTCTCGCACGTAAGGTATTCGCGCGTGCCGGGGGTGTGGGGGACGCCCGGCATGCGCGCCCCTGGCGGGAGCTCGAAGCGGTCGATCTCCATGCCGGGGATGGGGTCTGGCAAGAGCTTGTGGATGGTGACCTCACCCCGCTGCCGCACCCGGAGCGCGCCGCGCGCATAGCGCTTGGCAGACGCGCGCGGAACGGCGACGAGCTCCTCGATCGTGAGCTGGAGGGCGGTGGCGACCCGGTCGATCACGGAGAGCGTCGGGTTCGCGGCGCCCGACTCGAGGTTCGCCCACGTGGCGCGCGGGACGCCGGCGAGCTTGGCCATCTGCGCCTGCGTGGCGCCGCGCGCCTCGCGAAGCTGCCTCACGTTGAGGCCGAAACGGGCGGCGAGGTCGGTGCCCATGCTCAGGGAGTAGCTTTTTTCCAATATGTTGTCATTTCCTCCAAAGAACGAGCATCGAGACCGCACGCTCTCCTCTGGAAGGAGGACGCCCATGGATCTTCGAGGAGCGGGAGCGATCGTCACCGGGTGGAGCCGCGGGCTCGGAGCGGCGCTGGGGGAAGCGCTTGCGGGGCGTGGGGCGCGCGTCGTGCTCGTCGCGCGCGAGCAGGCCGCGCTGGAGGACACCGTGGCGCGGATCAGGGCGCGCGGGGGGGAGGCACACGCCGTGGCGGCCGACATCGGGGACAAGGAGGCGATCTACCGGGTCGCCGGAGCGAGCGCGGCGCTGGTCGGGCCCATCGATCTTCTCGTGCACAACGCGAGCACGCTCGGTTCCGTGCCGCTTCGCCTGCTCCTCGACACCG